>ERZ1026890.1-NODE-1-length-593162-cov-19.129894_pt1 | contig 593162 bp, 507 predicted proteins | sample MGYA00380175_ERZ1026890 | MGnify/ENA primary metagenome ERZ1026890 (study PRJEB33269, sample SAMEA4719811) | human gut metagenome | biome: human-associated habitat; feature: organic feature; material: feces | place: Cameroon | collected 2013-10 ...
CATGAGCATCGGTGCGGTCGTGGTGCTGGCACTGTTGATGGTACTGCGTTGAGTTGTTGGCTGAGTGAATATACCCGGCGTTGCGCCGGGTCTGTGAACTAAGAATAAATTTTAGGTAACTGTTCCTGAAGTACAGGCGTCATCGGCGAAGTCAGACCGGATACCGCCAGCGCACAGCAACCGGAGCGTACTTAAGTACGTGAGGATTGCGAGCACTGCCGGGATTCGGGCTGGCGAGTGAGATAGCCTGAGCAGGAGTAAATATAAGGGACATACTTAGCTATGTTATTACCCTGGTTAATACTAATCCCCTTTATCGGCGGCTTCCTGTGCTGGCAGACCGAACGCTTTGGCGTCAAGGTGCCGCGCTGGATCGCGCTGATCACCATGGGATTGACGCTGGCGCTGTCGCTGCAACTGTGGTTGCAGGGCGGTTATTCACTGACGCAATCCGCCGGAATTCCGCAGTGGCAGTCTGAATTCGACATGCCGTGGATCCCGCGTTTTGGTATCTCTATCCATCTCGCCATTGACGGGCTATCGCTGCTGATGGTCGTGCTGACCGGTCTGCTCGGTGTGCTGGCGGTACTCTGTTCGTGGAAAGAGATCGAAAAATATCAGGGCTTCTTCCACCTCAACCTGATGTGGATCCTGGGCGGCGTTATCGGCGTGTTCCTTGCCATCGACATGTTCCTGTTCTTCTTCTTCTGGGAAATGATGCTGGTGCCGATGTACTTCCTGATCGCACTGTGGGGGCATAAAGCCTCTGACGGTAAAACGCGTATCACGGCGGCAACCAAGTTCTTCATTTACACCCAGGCGAGTGGTCTGGTGATGTTGATCGCCATCCTGGCGCTGGTTTTTGTTCACTACAATGCGACTGGCGTCTGGACCTTCAACTATGAAGAGCTGCTGAATACGCCAATGTCTAACGGCGTGGAATATTTGTTGATGCTGGGCTTCTTCATCGCGTTTGCGGTGAAAATGCCGGTGGTACCGCTGCATGGCTGGCTGCCGGATGCGCACTCACAGGCTCCGACCGCCGGTTCCGTGGACCTCGCGGGGATCTTGCTGAAAACCGCCGCTTACGGTCTGCTGCGTTTCTCCCTGCCGCTGTTCCCGAACGCGTCGGCAGAGTTCGCGCCAATCGCTATGTGGCTGGGTGTTATCGGCATCTTCTACGGTGCGTGGATGGCCTTCGCCCAGACCGATATCAAACGTCTGATCGCCTACACCTCGGTTTCCCACATGGGCTTCGTGCTGATTGCTATCTATACCGGCAGCCAGTTGGCCTACCAGGGCGCGGTAATCCAGATGATTGCGCACGGCTTGTCGGCGGCGGGTCTGTTTATTCTCTGCGGTCAGCTTTATGAACGTATCCATACCCGCGACATGCGCATGATGGGCGGTCTGTGGAGCAAGATGAAATGGCTGCCAGCACTGTCGCTGTTCTTTGCGGTGGCAACGCTTGGGATGCCAGGCACCGGTAACTTCGTCGGCGAATTTATGATTCTGTTCGGCAGCTTCCAGGTTGTCCCGGTGATTACCGTTATCTCTACCTTTGGGCTGGTCTTTGCATCTGTTTATTCGCTGGCGATGTTGCATCGCGCTTACTTCGGTAAAGCGAAAAGCCAGATTGCCAGCCAGGAACTGCCAGGGATGTCGCTGCGTGAGCTGTTTATGATCCTGTTGCTGGTGGTGCTGCTGGTACTGCTGGGCTTCTATCCGCAGCCGATTCTGGATACCTCGCATTCCGCGATTGGCAATATCCAGCAGTGGTTTGTTAATTCCGTTACTACTACAAGGCCGTAAATCGCCATGACAATAACTCCACAAAACCTGATCGCACTGCTACCGTTGCTGATCGTCGGCTTGACGGTGGTGGTTGTGATGCTCTCCATTGCGTGGCGACGCAATCATTTCCTCAACGCTACGCTCTCGGTTATTGGGCTTAACGCGGCGCTGGTTTCGCTCTGGTTTGTCGGCCAGGCGGGCGCTATGGACGTTACGCCACTGATGCGCGTTGATGGTTTCGCCATGCTTTACACCGGGCTGGTATTGTTGGCGAGCCTCGCCACCTGTACTTTCGCCTACCCGTGGCTTGAAGGCTATAACGACAACAAGGACGAGTTCTACCTGTTGGTGTTAATTGCCGCCCTGGGCGGGATCCTGCTGGCGAATGCCAACCATCTGGCGTCTCTGTTCCTCGGTATCGAACTGATCTCTTTGCCGCTGTTTGGCCTGGTCGGTTACGCTTTCCGCCAGAAACGTTCGCTGGAAGCCAGTATCAAATACACCATTCTCTCTGCCGCAGCGTCTTCTTTCCTGCTGTTCGGTATGGCGCTGGTGTATGCGCAGTCTGGCGACCTGTCGTTTGTCGCGCTGGGTAAAAACCTCGGCGACGGTATGCTCAACGAGCCGCTGTTGCTGGCAGGTTTCGGCCTGATGATTGTTGGCCTCGGCTTCAAACTCTCTCTGGTGCCGTTCCACCTGTGGACGCCAGACGTATACCAGGGCGCGCCTGCGCCGGTTTCCACTTTCCTGGCGACGGCGAGCAAAATCGCTATCTTCGGCGTGGTGATGCGTCTGTTCCTCTACGCACCGGTGGGTGACAGCGAAGCGATTCGCGTGGTGCTGGCGATTATCGCCTTTGCCTCCATCATCTTCGGTAACCTGATGGCGCTGAGCCAGACCAATATCAAACGTTTGCTCGGTTACTCATCTATCTCTCACCTCGGCTATCTGCTGGTGGCGCTGATTGCGCTGCAAACCGGCGAGATGTCGATGGAAGCGGTGGGGGTTTACCTGGCCGGTTATCTGTTCAGCAGCCTCGGCGCGTTCGGCGTGGTCAGCCTGATGTCCAGCCCGTATCGTGGACCGGATGCTGATTCCCTGTTCTCTTACCGCGGTCTGTTCTGGCATCGTCCGATCCTCGCGGCGGTAATGACGGTGATGATGCTGTCTCTGGCTGGTATCCCGATGACGCTGGGCTTTATCGGTAAGTTCTACGTGCTGGCGGTCGGTGTCCAGGCTCACTTGTGGTGGCTGGTGGGTGCCGTGGTTGTTGGTTCGGCAATCGGCCTCTACTACTACCTGCGCGTGGCGGTGAGCTTGTATCTTCACGCCCCGGAACAACCGGGTCGCGATGCACCATCAAACTGGCAGTACAGCGCGGGCGGTATCGTGGTGCTGATCTCTGCACTGTTGGTACTGGTGCTGGGTGTATGGCCACAACCGCTGATTAGCATTGTGCGGTTAGCCATGCCGCTGATGTAAGCAGTCAGTTTGTAAGTCAGAAAGCCGCCGACATGTTCGGCGGTTTTTTTTTGGTGCCCTGACACCATCACCCAACAATAACCGTCAGCGCATGATTCCCTTGTCGCAGCATACGTCGATACGCACTAATCAGCTTTTCCATATCAAGCATGATCGAAGCAAAGAGTTGCCCCTCTAACTCTTCTGAAAAAGTCACTCCAGGGTAAATCTCCATTTCATTGAGTCGTTTAATGGAAAACTGTTTACGCAGCTCACTTCGATCCAGTGATTCCAGGCGATCGATTGTCGCGGCTAACTCCTGATTCCAGGTCAATCCCAGGAAGCCATCTATGCCATCTTCGAGGCTGTGTTCACCAAGCACGGCACGACTCAGCGGATCATTCTTCGCGGGATCAAAAGCAGAGGTGCCTGTCAGCCCAAAGTGTAAAAAATCCCAGCGTTTATCAATATCCAGTCGGCGTAATCCTGAAAGCGTGTCATGAATATTGTCCATTAAGGGTTTTTCAGTAGACTCAAGCAGTTGGTTAATCTTTTCTGAGTCAATTTCTGCAAAATAGCCAATCATTCCCATTTTATTTTCCTCCGTTGAATTTCATGTTTCGCATCTTAAAACAGACGAGGGAAAATAAAATGTACATGTCGCTTTTTCTGGACCCGCCTCGAGAAATTTTTATTATTTACTGTTGTATAACAAAGTTATAACCCCATCCACTACCTGAGCCATTTTCTGATAATTCAATCTGTCTGCGGTATCACCGGGCAAGTGGTATTGTTTATTACGATAAAAAGCGGTGTCGGTAATCATTACGGCGGGAATATCGTGTTGCCAATAATTAAGGTGATCAGAGAAATCAATACCGGGAATAAACCCTGGGGCATTCATAGAATAAACAGATAAATCCCGGGATGACAACAATGCCGCTTTTACCTGACGAACGGCGTTGATATCCTGCATTCTGCCGACCACGGCAATAAAGTCTCCCCGATCGGGATAAAGCCAGGACATTGCCGGGTAAGGGTAATTCTGACTACCAGGCGCAGAGTCGTAATAGCCAATCATCTCCAGCGCTATCATTAATCTCACTGGACGCTCAAGCGAAGCTGCATGTACCGCGCTCCCCATTTCATCGCTACGAAAGAAGGGCGGTTCTTCCGACGCATAGGCGACCAGCTGCACGCCTGTTTTCGGTACTTGCTGATGTAACAAACGTGCCAGTTCGAGTAATCCAGCCACACCGCTGGCGTTATCATCCGCGCCCGGCGTATAGGTCAATTGATCGTTTTCATAACTGCTGGCAGAGTCATAGTGCGCACCAATAATAATCAGCGGTCCATCGGCAGGACCATAATCAGCAACAATGTTTTTGTAGGGGCCACCCGCAATGGGGACATCCTGCGAGGTAACTCTGGCACCGCTACTGACAAAGACCTCTTTTATATACTCTGCGGACCTATTCAGATTATCAATATTGTCGGCACTACGTGGATGCACAGTTTGTGTAAGATAACGAACTGTTTTTTCTAATTGCTCAGGACTTGCGTGTCGGGGCGTTGGCGGTAATGCATTGACCCAGGGTTGGTAAAAAATAATAAAAGTAAGCGATAGTAGTAATGATATAAAATAAAGAGGTGTCATTTTTTTCATATGTAAATTATCAATAAAAGGCGTTATTTTATAATTATTTATAATGAGTTATGAGTGATTATTTTATTACGGTTGGTAGAGATATACAAAAAGTATTTTTTTTACAGTGAGTTCGCTATTTTAAAAAGGAATTCATATGAGGAAAAAATATAATTATGTTATTTATTGGCAGATTGAATTGAAATCTTAGGGTAAGAAAAATCAGCAACTACAATCCACTACATCAACAGACCAGCAATCGCGTGCCGCGATACGCTGGAAATACCCGCAGATTGAACTGGCGGGTGGTGTGACTGACATCGGTCAGTGATGACTTTTTAGCAAACTATGTTCGATCAGTCAGCATATTTGCTGACTGGTCGAATTGACTAACAATGATGTTAACTTACTCTTTTTCCTGATGCTCTATTTTTGGGTTGCGAGTGTTTTATTCTAAGTCTTTATAATAATGATTGATATTTGCATCGCCATATTTATCTAAATAACAATTTCTGTTTACCAGTCGATGTTGAAAATCAATTTCGTACTGCTCTTCTGCTGAATATTTTTTAAATCTGTCAGCATAGTTTTTTAATAACGTATAGGGGGCGCTGTCAGAATTACTTTCCCTTTGTTCAATCACTTCCTGGGCTGCCATGCACACAAATGCACCGCAACTTTGGCTTAAATATTGCTGAAGATCGGCATGTAAAAATATTATCTCGGGTTCAGTTAAATGAACTTTTATATTATTATTCGACATTTCTCCCATGAGTTCAGAATTAAAACTATTAATGATACGCTTAAGTGAATTTTCTTTTTCATGGCCTAGTGCACGTAATGAATTGAATATGATGCATTTTATTTGTTGTGTGTTATTTTTTTCATTAACTATTTTTTGTAGCGAAACTAATATCCAGTGTCCGCCAGTATTTATGGGGAATAACTGGACTGCTTTCGGCCATAATGGATCGCTCTTAATATTATCATTGAGAGCGACTTCCAGGTAAGTGCTGTTGGAATTGGGGAGGTAGAAATCAGTAGGATAATTGACTTGAGTATTTTTTGCATTAGCGGCTATCTTTTTAAGATAGCAAGCTATTTCATCTGTGGTTAATTGACGATTTTTATCCCAGAAGTTTGTCCCATCGCTCAGTTCATTATTCTTATCATTTAAAAGTACCTTTGAAAGCGACTGTTTTTCTGATATAAGAGGAATGTCCTCACCGATAATTGTCATTAATTTCGAAGGGGAGAATAGTTTTTTGAACAGGAGATCATCTGAATCATGTGATTTGAGGGGGTGTTTGGTTGCGGTATGTGCCAAATTATATAATTTTAAACAGGCATTTTTAATAAGTCGGATAATCGATAGGGTCTCATTTGTTGGGTTTCTAACAATATGGTAAAGAATATCTTCAGCTTTTTTCCCAAATTCATCATAACCTAACGCAATGTTATGCAGTAACTCAATACTTTCTTCATCTCCGGATAACGCTGTTTTTTTTAAAGACTGCAGTAATTCATCGGTCACAGTAAATTTTTCTGCAAATGTCTGACTGAGTTGGGTTTGAGATAATTGACAATAATTGCTGACAACTGTAACCATCATAGGCTCCTTTTAGTTGCAAAGGTTGTGCTGAATGAAGATAAAAAGAGGCAACTTACTGCTCTGAATATAGTGCGTAAGGAGATGAATAAATATCAAAAATCGCTCAATATGCCCGTGTGGGTGGATATATGTAGCGCGGGTTGCGATAACAGGGCAAGTTTCGCCCTGTTTTTAATAATAAGCAGAGTTAAACGTTAAACACGGTGAAATCATTCGCTAGTTCAGTCGCCGGGAAAATTGACCGACATTCACGTAACAGGTGCTGACAACCTTTGTCATCATAGCGCGAGCTGACGTGGGTAATGATTAGCTTACCGACTCCAGCCTCACGGGCCAGTGTCGCAGCCTGGCGTGTAGAGCTATGACCGCGACTATTGGCTTTGGCTTCCATGGTTATATCCAGCGTCGCTTCGTGCACCATGACATCGACACCTTTAGCCAGGTCAAGTGCGGCATCGCAGGGGCCGGTATCGCCGAAAATAGCGAGCGCTTTACCTGGCACTGGAGCGGCTAAGTAATCTGCGCCGTTAATCTGCCTTCCATCTTCCAGCATGATTGTTTTGCCCGCTTTTAATTCCTGAAACAGTGGGCCAGGCGGTACGCCAGCAGCTTTTAATGCCTGGGCATTTAATGCACCCGGTTTATCATGTTCTTCAATACGATAGCCATAGCATTCCAGTGGGTGTTCCAGCGGATAAGCGGTCACTTTGCGCAGGCCATCATCGAAAATTTCGCCAGCGCCAATTTCGACAATTTCCAGCGGATAATCGGTCCATGAGCCGCTAATCCGCAGCGCAGTCTCCACAAATTCACGGATACCTTGCGGACCATAAATCGTTAAGGGTTGGATAATGCCTGACATAGAACGACTGCACAGCAAGCCGGGTAAACCAAAGAGATGATCGCCATGAAGGTGGCTGATAAAAATCTTATCCAGTTTTCCTGGGTTAAAGGCGGTATGCAGTAGCTGATGCTGGGTGCCTTCACCGCAGTCAAACAACCAAATACCGCTCTGGGTCGGATGTTGCAGGTTAAGCAATATTGCCGTGACATTGCGCGTACGGGTTGGCACACCGGCTGAAGTACCTAAAAAAATTAATTCCATGAGTTCATCACGTTTCAAAAAATATTCCGGCTAGTATAAGTCATACATCTAAAAGGAGAGCATTATGATTGAATGGCAAGATCTGCATCACTCTGAATTATCGGTTTCCCAGCTTTATGCCTTATTACAACTGCGTTGCGCGGTGTTTGTTGTTGAGCAGAATTGCCCTTATCAGGATATCGATGGTGATGATTTGACGGGGGATAATCGCCATATTCTCGGTTGGAAAAATGATGAACTGGTGGCGTATGCGAGGATTCTGAAAAGTGATGATGATCTTGAGCCGGTCGTTATTGGTCGGGTGATTGTTAGTGAAGCGTTGCGTGGCGAAAAAGTGGGGCAGCAGGTGATGAATAAAACACTCGAAACATGTACGCGTTACTGGCCTGATAAACCTGTTTACCTCGGGGCGCAGGCGCATCTGCAAAACTTCTACCAGAGTTTTGGCTTTATCCCTGTGACGGAGGTCTATGAAGAAGATGGTATCCCACACATTGGGATGGCACGCGAGGTAATTCAGGCGTAATCAATAACCCTTGTCTATAGTTAGTGACAGGTTTTACGCAAATGGAGAACGAGAATGTCTAATCAGTTTGGTGATACACGTATCGATGATGACCTGACGCTGCTTAGTGAAACACTGGAAGAGGTGCTCCGCTCCTCTGGCGATCCCGCCGATCAGAAATATGTTGAGCTGAAAGCGCGTGCAGAAAAAGCGCTGGATGATGTGAAAAAACGGGTTAGCCAGGCTTCAGACAGTTATTACTATCGGGCGAAGCAGGCTGTTTATCGTGCTGATGACTACGTCCACGAAAAACCCTGGCAAGGAATTGGTGTGGGCGCGGCCGTTGGGCTGGTACTAGGACTGTTGCTGGCACGCCGTTAAAACCTCCCTACACCGGGGTACTGCATTTTTTTTGTAGTACCCCGTATAATGTGAGGCTTTTAACAGGGAGAGGTCCGCGTGCAATCACTTACTACGGCGCTGGAAAATCTACTGCGCCATTTGTCGCAAGAGATTCCGGCGACACCCGGCATTCGGGTTATCGATATTCCTTTCCCTCTCAAAGACGCTTTTGATGCCTTGAGCTGGCTGGCCAGTCAGCAAACGTATCCGCAATTCTACTGGCAACAACGTAATGGTGATGAAGAAGCTGCCGCCCTGGGTGCGATTACCCGTTTTACGTCGTTGGACCAGGCACAACGTTTTCTTCGCCAGCACCCGGAACACGCCGACTTACGCATCTGGGGGCTGAATGCGTTTGACCCGTCGCAGGGTAATTTACTTTTACCACGCCTCGAATGGCGACGCTGTGGCGGTAAAGCCACGCTGAGGGTGACGCTATTCAGCGAAAGCTCCCTTCAGCACGATGCAATCAAGGCAAAAGAATTTATCGCCAAACTGGTGAGTATCAAGCCCTTGCCTGGGTTACATTTAACCACCACGCGAGAACAACACTGGCCGGACAAAACGGGCTGGACGCAATTAATCGAACTGGCAACGAAAACCATCGCCGAAGGTGAGCTCGACAAAGTGGTGCTTGCTCGGGCAACTGACCTGCATTTCGCAAGTCCGGTCAATGCGGCAGCGATGATGGCTGCCAGTCGTCGGCTTAATCTGAACTGCTATCATTTTTACATGGCCTTTGATGGCGAAAATGCTTTTCTTGGTTCTTCACCGGAACGGTTATGGCGGCGGCGTGACAAAGCGCTGCGTACTGAAGCGCTGGCGGGAACGGTAGCAAATCATCCTGATGATAAGCAGGCGCAGCGGTTGGGTGAGTGGCTGATGGCGGATGATAAAAACCAGCGCGAGAACATGTTGGTGGTGGAGGATATCTGCCAACGATTGCAGGCCGATACCCTGACGCTGGATGTTTTACCGCCGCAGGTACTGCGTCTGCGTAAAGTGCAGCATCTTCGCCGCTGTATCTGGACTGCACTCAACAAAGCGGATGATGTGATCTGTTTACATCAGTTGCAGCCAACGGCAGCAGTTGCTGGCTTACCGCGCGATCTGGCGCGACAGTTTATCGCCCGTCACGAACCGTTCACCCGAGAATGGTACGCCGGTTCTGCGGGCTATCTCTCTTTACAACAAAGCGAATTCTGCGTTTCCCTGCGCTCAGCAAAAATTAGCGGCAATGTCGTGCGACTATATGCTGGCGCGGGCATTGTCCGTGGTTCCGACCCCGAGCAAGAGTGGCAGGAAATCGACAACAAAGCGGCAGGGCTGCGTACTTTATTACAAATGGAATAGTAATGAGTCGCATCATTACCGATTCATATCAATAATCTATTTTTGTAGCTCCTTATACTTAGCCGCAATATTGATACCGGACAAACTCATGTCAGTAAGCGCATTTAACCGACGCTGGGCGGCGGTCATTCTGGAAGCATTAACGCGTCACGGCGTCAGACACATCTGTATCGCCCCTGGCTCGCGTTCTACACCGTTAACGTTAGCGGCGGCGGAGAATTCCGCATTCATTCACCACACCCATTTCGATGAGCGTGGACTGGGGCATCTGGCGCTGGGGCTGGCGAAAGTCAGCAAGCAGCCGGTGGCTGTGATTGTGACCTCCGGCACGGCGGTAGCAAATCTCTATCCGGCACTGATTGAAGCCGGGTTAACCGGAGAAAAACTGATCCTGTTAACCGCCGATCGCCCGCCGGAGCTAATTGACTGCGGCGCGAATCAGGCGATTCGTCAGCCGGGAATGTTCGCCTCTCACCCCACGCACAGTATTTCACTGCCGCGCCCGACCCAGGATATCCCCGCACGTTGGCTGGTTTCTACCATCGACCACGCTCTCGGTACGCTTCATGCTGGTGGAGTCCATATCAACTGCCCGTTTGCTGAACCGCTGTATGGCGAAATGGATGACACCGGGCTTAGCTGGCAACAGCGTCTGGGCGACTGGTGGCAGGACGACAAACCGTGGTTGCGTGAAGCGCCTCGTCTGGAAAGTGAAAAACAGCGCGACTGGTTCTTCTGGCGACAAAAGCGCGGCGTGGTGGTTGCCGGGCGCATGAGTGCGGAAGAGGGCAAAAAAGTCGCACTGTGGGCGCAAACTCTTGGCTGGCCGCTGATTGGCGATGTGCTGTCGCAAACCGGACAGCCGCTGCCGTGTGCCGATCTCTGGTTAGGCAATGCCAAAGCGACCAGCGAACTGCAACAGGCGCAAATTGTGGTGCAACTGGGAAGCAGCCTGACGGGCAAACGGCTCCTGCAATGGCAGGCAAGCTGTGAACCCGAAGAGTACTGGATTGTTGATGACATTGAAGGGCGACTTGATCCGGCACACCATCGCGGACGTCGCTTAATTGCCAATATTGCCGACTGGCTGGAGCAACATCCGGCAGAAAAACGCCAGCCCTGGTGCGTTGAAATCCCGCGCCTGGCTGAACAGGCAATGCAGGCGGTTATTGCCCGTCGCGATGCGTTTGGCGAAGCGCAACTGGCGCATCGCATCAGCGACTATTTGCCTGAACAGGGGCAATTGTTTGTCGGTAACAGCCTGGTGGTACGTCTGATTGATGCGCTTTCGCAACTTCCGGCAGGTTACCCGGTGTACAGCAACCGAGGTGCCAGCGGTATCGACGGGCTGCTCTCAACTGCTGCTGGCGTTCAGCGGGCCAGTGGCAAACCGACGCTGGCGATTGTGGGCGATCTCTCAGCACTTTACGATCTCAACGCGCTGGCGTTATTACGTCAGGTTTCCGCGCCGCTGGTATTAATTGTGGTGAACAACAATGGCGGGCAAATTTTCTCGCTGTTGCCAACGCCGAAAAACGAGCGCGAGCGTTTCTATCTGATGCCGCAAAACGTCCATTTTGAGCACGCCGCCGCGATGTTCGAGCTGAAATATCATCGTCCGCAAAACTGGCAGGAACTTGAAACGGCACTTGCCGACGCTTGGCGCACGCCGACCACCACGGTAATTGAAATGGTGGTTAACGATACCGATGGTGCGCAAACCCTCCAGCAACTGCTGGCGCAGGTAAGCCAATTATGATCCTGCACGCGCAGGCAAAACACGGTAAACCAGGTTTACCCTGGCTGGTGTTTTTGCACGGTTTTTCCGGCGATTGCCATGAATGGCAAGAAGTGGGCGAGGCGTTTGCCGACTGCTCACGGTTGTATGTTGATCTCCCAGGTCACGGTGGTTCGGCGGCGATTAGCGTCGATGGATTTGATGATGTCACCGACTTACTGCGTAAAACCTTAGTTAGTTACAACATCCTTAACTTCTGGCTGGTGGGGTACTCGCTTGGCGGACGGGTGGCGATGATGGCGGCTTGCCAGGAGCCGGCGGGGCTTTGTGGGGTTGTTGTCGAAGGCGGGCATCCTGGGTTGCAAAATGCTGAACAACGCACGGAACGTCAGCGTTCCGATCGCCAATGGGCGCAGCGTTTTCGCACAGAACCGTTAACGGCGGTATTTGCTGACTGGTATCAACAGCCTGTTTTTGCCTCACTCAATGACGAACAACGCCGGGAGCTGGTTGCGCTGCGCAGCAACAATAATGGCGCAACGCTTGCCGCCATGCTGGAGGCGACTTCTCTCGCCGTCCAGCCCGATTTACGTGCTAACCTTAGCGCCCGCACATTTGCGTTTTATTATTTATGTGGTGAACGTGACAGCAAATTCCGCGCCCTGGCGGCGGAACTGGCTGCCGACTGCCATGTCATTCCTCGCGCCGGACATAACGCGCATCGGGAAAATCCCGCTGGCGTAATCGCAAGTCTGGCGCAGATCTTGCGTTTCTGACTAAAGGACACAATATGATTTATCCTGATGAAGCAATGCTTTACGCACCGGTTGAATGGCACGACTGCTCCGAAGGTTTCGAGGACATTCGTTATGAAAAATCTGCCGACGGTATCGCAAAAATCACCATTAATCGTCCGCAGGTGCGCAATGCCTTCCGTCCTCTGACGGTAAAAGAGATGATCCAGGCACTGGCAGATGCGCGTTATGACGATAATGTCGGCGTGATCATTCTGACTGGCGCAGGCGATAAAGCGTTCTGCTCCGGTGGTGACCAGAAAGTGCGTGGTGATTACGGCGGCTATAAAGATGATTCCGGCGTACATCACCTGAACGTGCTGGACTTCCAGCGTCAGATCCGTACCTGTCCGAAACCGGTTGTCGCGATGGTGGCTGGCTACTCCATCGGCGGCGGTCACGTTCTGCACATGATGTGCGACCTGACTATCGCGGCAGATAATGCCATCTTCGGTCAGACTGGCCCTAAAGTCGGTTCCTTCGACGGCGGCTGGGGCGCTTCCTACATGGCTCGCATCGTCGGACAGAAAAAAGCGCGTGAAATCTGGTTCCTGTGCCGTCAGTACGACGCGAAACAGGCGCTGGATATGGGCCTTGTGAACACCGTGGTACCGCTGGCGGATCTGGAAAAAGAAACCGTCCGCTGGTGCCGCGAAATGCTACAAAACAGCCCGATGGCGCTGCGTTGCCTGAAAGCTGCGCTGAACGCCGACTGTGACGGTCAGGCAGGTCTGCAGGAGCTGGCAGGTAACGCCACCATGCTGTTCTATATGACGGAAGAAGGTCAGGAAGGTCGCAACGCTTTCAACCAGAAACGTCAGCCTGATTTCAGCAAATTTAAACGGAATCCGTAATGCGTAGCGCGCAGGTATACCGCTGGCAGATCCCCATGGACGCGGGGGTGGTTCTGCGCGACAGGCGGTTAAAAACCCGCGACGGGCTGTATGTTTGCCTGCGTGAGGGCGAGCGTGAAGGGTGGGGGGAGATCTCCCCACTGCCGGGCTTCAGTCAGGAAACCTGGGAAGAGGCGCAAAGTGCGCTGCTTGCCTGGGTAAATAACTGGCTGACAGGCGATTGCGAATTACCGCAAATGCCTTCCGTCGCCTTTGGCGTAAGCTGTGCATTGGCGGAGTTGGCAGACATGCTCCCGCAGGCAGCCAATTATCGTGCTGCGCCGCTGTGTAATGGCGATCCTGACGATCTGATCCTCAAACTTGCCGATATGCCTGGCGAGAAAGTGGCGAAGGTCAAAGTGGGATTGTACGAAGCCGTGCGCGACGGCATGGTGGTCAATCTGTTGCTGGAGGCAATTCCGGATCTGCATTTGCGTCTTGACGCGAACCGCGCCTGGACGCCGCTGAAAGGCCAGCAGTTTGCCAAATACGTTAACCCGGATTATCGCGACCGCATCGCGTTTCTCGAAGAGCCGTGCAAAACCCGCGATGATTCGCGAGCGTTTGCCCGTGAAACCGGGATTGCCATTGCCTGGGATGAAAGCCTGCGTGAGCCGGATTTTGCCTTTGTGGCTGAAGAGGGCGTGCGCGCGGTGGTTGTCAAACCCACGCTCACGGGCAGCCTGGAGAAAGTACGTGAGCAGGTGCAGGCGGCGCACGCGTTGGGGCTGACGGCGGTGATCAGTTCTTCTATTGAGTCGAGCTTAGGCTTAACGCAACTGGCGCGGATTGCCGCCTGGTTAACGCCAGACACCATTCCGGGGCTGGACACGCTGGATCTGATGCAGGCGCAGCAGGTTCGTCGCTGGCCGGGTAGCCCGCTACCGTTAGTGGAAGTTGATGCACTGGAGCGGCTGTTATGATCTTCTCTGACTGGCCGTGGCGTCACTGGCGGCAAGTGCGGGGAGAAGCCATCGCCTTACGTCTTAATGACGAGCAACTTAACTGGCGCGAGCTTTGTGCTCGCGTCGATGAATTAGCCTCCGGCTTTGCGGCGCAGGGCGTTGTTGAGGGCAGCGGCGTGATGTTGCGGGCGTGGAATACGCCGCAAACGCTGCTCGCCTGGCTGGCGTTACTGCAATGCGGGGCGCGGGTGTTGCCCGTGAACCCTCAGCTGCCGCAACCGTTGCTTGAAGAATTGCTGCCCAATCTGACGCTGCAATTTGCGCTGGTGCCGGATGGGGAAAACACGTTTCCGGCGTTAACGTCGCTGCACATTCAGCTGGTTGAAGGCGCACATGCCGCTGCGTGGCAGCCGACGCGTCTGTGCTCAATGACGTTGACCTCCGGCTCTACCGGTTTGCCGAAAGCCGCTGTTCATACTTATCAGGCCCATCTTGCCAGTGCGCAAGGTGTGTTATCGCTGATACCGTTTGGCGAGCACGATGACTGGTTGCTCTCTTTACCGCTGTTTCACGTCTCCGGTCAGGGAATTATGTGGCGCTGGTTATACGCTGGTGCGCGGATGACGGTACGTGATAAACAGCCATTGGAGCAAATGCTGGCAGGCTGTACTCACGCTTCACTGGTGCCAACACAACTCTGGCGTTTGCTGGTTAACCGTAGTTCCGTTTCCCTGAAAGCGGTGCTACTTGGCGGCGCGGCTATCCCGGTCGAGTTGACGGAACAGGCGCGCGAGCAGGGGATTCGTTGCTTTTGCGGCTATGGTCTGACCGAGTTTGCCTCCACGGTGTGTGCGAAAGAAGCCGACGGTCTGGCAGACGTTGGTTCGCCGCTGCCGGGTCGGGAAGTGAAAATCGTTAATGATGAAGTGTGGCTGCGGGCTGCCAGTATGGCTGAAGGTTACTGGCGTAACGGGCAACTGGTTCCACTGGTTAATGACGAAGGCTGGTACGCTACGCGCGATCGCGGTGAGATACATAATGGCAAGCTGACCATTGTCGGACGTTTAGATAATCTGTTCTTCAGTGGCGGTGAGGGTATTCAGCCGGAAGAAGTCGAGCGCGTTATTGCTGCACATCCTGCGGTTTTGCAGGTGTTTATCGTCCCCGTTGCCGACAAGGAGTTTGGTCATCGGCCGGTAGCGGTGGTGGAGTATGACCAGCAAACCGTTGATCTTAGTGAATGGGTGAAAGATAAGCTGGCCCGTTTTCAGCAACCGGTGCGTTGGTTAACGCTGCCGCCTGAACTGAAAAACGGCGGCATTAAGATTTCACGTCAGGCGCTAAAAGAGTGGGTGCAACGCCAGGATTAAGAAATCATTAGTTTCACTTCGCAATTTTGCCATTCCATTGCCGTTGATAATAGGTTTATCTGTTAATCTGTAAATTAATGTGAAAATTCTTATCAAGCAGGGTGGTGCAATGGAATGGCTGGTTAAAAAGTCATGCTGTGATAAACAAGATAACAGACATGTACTTAAGCTTTGTGATGCTGGTGGCACGATAAAAATGATCGCCGAAGTGAAGAGTGACTTCGCCGTGAAAGTGGGGGATTTACTCTCGCCTTTGCAGAATGCGCTTTATTGTATTAATCGTGAAAAGCTGCATACGGTGAAAGTCCTCTCGGCAAGCAGTTATAGCCCCGATGAGTGGGAACGGCAGTGTAAAGTGGCAGGGAAAACTCAGTAACGTTGTTTTGTCGTGGGCAGGAAAATCAGCATCAACCCGCTCATAATACAGGCTACTCCCAGTAGTGCTTTCAGCGAAAAAGTCCCTTCCCAGCCGGGAAGTACCATTGAAGCAATCCATACCAGCACATAACTCATACTGAGCAAGGCATAGGCTTTGCTTAGTGCAAGTTTATGTAGTGTTTTATACCAACAAAAAACGGAAAGCAGATAACCCAGCAGCCCGAGTAACAGTATCCGGGCATCCAGGCCAAAAGCTAACAACGCCGCGATAAAATCCCATAAGTGCGTCATCGGCGGCAGATGACTCGCCGCAAAACCCAGGCTTAATTGCGCAGCGGAGGCGATAATGACGCTGAATAATCCCCACATCAGGCCCATTACACGGTACTCCCGAGGATCACAATGCCACCAATAATGAACGCCACCCCACACCAGTGACGCGGCGATACCGGTTCGTGCCACAGTTTTACTGCAGCCAGCGTCACCCAGACAAAATTCAGACTTAACATCGGGTAGGCAATGCCTACCGGTACGTTCTGCAAGACCAGCAGCCAGAGCACCATGGCAAGACCAAGACAAGCCAGCGCCAGTCCCAGCCACAGCACGATATGTTTGCGCCGTTTGTTTATCGCCACAAAGCAGGTTGCCTGTTTCTGACACAACTGCCCGGCAACGCTAAGCAAGCTGGCAAAGACTAATGTTAGCCAGATCATTTGGGCCGATACTGAATCAGCACCAGACGCTCCTGACGATCGATGGCATCTGCGGGCGGAATGGCGAGACTGTTGATATCTTCATCGCGGTCAACCGAAAGCACGAGTGTAATAATCCCCTCCTGACGATGTTGATTAAGCCAGTTTGCGAACTCATCACCGCTGACAAATCTCCCTTTCGCATCCGGATAATTAAGGCCGTATTTCAACTCACCTGTCTGGCGATACATGATGATGTCATCGCGTTGCAGGCTCCATGCCAGACCTGCGGCAACGCCCACGCTGTCAGTAAGAATATAGCGGCTTGGCTGCAGTGATTCTTGTGTCATCTCGACAAAAAATTGCGGATGTTTTCCTTCCATGACTCTGTCAGGAATTGAAAATCCTACCAGCAACGCCAGCCCCAGCGGGCAAAGCGCGGCAAAAGACCAGGTCTTTTCGACGTTTGTTAAGGTGTACCAGCCGAAAAATGCCCATAGCGAAAAAATCGACCATGCACAGAAGACTTTATAGCTCTCGAAGGTTTGCCACACCGGCGTGCTCATAGGTCCCCAGGGGGAGACCACAAACGTAGCAATAATGCCAGTGACGCCAAAAGCGATGTTAATCCAGCCATTAATCCGCAACGCCAGAGGATTATTTTTTGCTGCCAGCAAAGCGTAATGCGCCATCAGCATTGCCAGAGGTGCAAAGCAGGAAAGAATATAGGTGGGCAATTTGCCTTTGGCGACGGAGAAAAACAGCAGCGGCATTACCGCCCAGCTCAATAAATAGACGGTTGCGGAATGCTTGCGGTTTTTCCAGCCTGTGTACAGTGCTCCGGGGAGTAATCCCAGCCACGGCAGGCTACCGGCAATGATGACCGGCAAGTAGTACCAGAACGGAGCTCTATGTTGGGCATCATCCAGTGCAAAGCGTTGAATATGCTCAACCCAGAAAAAATAGTGCCAGAAGTCAGGCTCCCGCTGCGCTATCGCCAGTCCCCAGGGGAGAACCGTCAGTACGCAACTGATGACCGCCAGCCAGCCGTAAATAAAGAGATCTTTCCAGCGTTTTTGCGTCGCCACCCATGGCAGCACGCTTAATACCGGCACGGCAAGGGCGAGAAAACCTTTGGTCATCACCCCCATGCCGCAGGTGATTCCCAGCAGTAAAAATCCTGCGCTTTTGCCTTTCCACGTCTGTGCCTGCATTGCCAGCCAGAAGCTGCACATTCCCGCCACCAGCCAGAAGGCAATAAACGGATCGAGCACGGCATAAGTGCCGATGGCATAGACAATGAACAATGAGAGGTAAATCACTGCGGCGAGTAATGCCAGACGTTTATCGCGCCATAAGCGCAGAGTAAACCAGGTCACCAGCGCGGCAGTTAACAGGGTCGCAAAGATAACGCCTGCCCGCACACCAAAGTTATTCGCGCCAAATAGCCATTGCCCAATGCTGTTAATCCAGTATCCGGCAATGGGTTTTTCGAAATAACGTAGCCCTAACAAATGGGGCACAATCCAGTCGCCGGATGCCAGCATTTCTCGACTGATTTCCGCATAACGCGTTTCATCGGGTTGCCATAGCAGACGCGTGCTGATCGGTAACAGGTAATAGCAGGCAATAAACGCGAAGAGGCCGATAAGGTAACGTACCGATTTCATCAACGACTACCCGCAATTTGTTGGCAACCCAGCCAGCCTTCACGTCCGGCAATATTTCCGCGAACAACTTGTCCGAGCGGCAACGTCCCTGATAACAGTTCGCTTAAAGGGCAAAATGTCACGCCTTCCTGAGCTGCCCGTTTCAGGAGATCCACAAAATTATGCTGATAAGCGCAGCCTTCAACTTCTGCATGAATGGTATAAACCGGCGTGCCTTTATCTCGCAGGATGCGGTTGAGTAACCAACCGTTAAAATCTTCTGCTTTCACATCCCGACCAATCACTTCATCCCAGGTGGGTAAGGTCACCGGAATTTGCGCAGTGCCAGGGTTTCCTGATTCGAGCAGTGGACGAAACGGCATGGCCCCACGACAATCGCTGTTGTAGCGCAAATGGAACGCTTCTTTTGCTTCGATCACCTGCTGGTCGGCACGCCAGCCCGCAGCGGCAGAACAGGTTACCGGTTGACCGATAATCTCTTCCAGAGTGCGAAGGCCGCGTGCAATATCGTCGACCAATGTTTGCCGATCCCAGTTACCGCTATGGGCTTGCCAGGCATGGTGATCCCAGGCGTGCAGGCCGACTTCGTGATGTTTAGCTGCTTCACGAATGATATCGGCATTGGCATGACCAATCTCTTTACCCGGCCAGGCCGTACCTGCCAGTAAAATATCCCAGCCATAAAGCGATGCCGCGTTTGAGCGCAGCATCTTCCACAAAAACTGTGGCTTCACCAGTCGCCAGAGATGGCGGCCCATATTGTCCGGGCCGACGCTGAAAAAAATGCTGGCCTGAATATTATGCTTACTCAAGATTTCCAGCAGACGCGGCACGCCTTCACGGGTGCCACGAAAGGTATCGACATCAATGCGTAAGCCTACTTTGGTCATGATGGTTTATCCGTAAGATCAACGGTGCGCAGGAAGAAATCCAGCGTTTCGTCGATGGTTTCCTGCATATCAATTTTCGGCTCCCAGTCCAGGCAGCGGCGGGCATTGCGGATGCTTGGTTTACGATGCTCTACGTCCTGATATCCTTTGCCGTAGTAGCTGCTACTTTCGACAACGCGAAAGCCCGCAAACGGTGGGAAGTGATGGCGCAGCGGATGTTTTTCGAAGCTCGCCAGCAGCATCTCGCCCAGTTCCTCAATGCTCGCTTCGTTATCAGGATTGCCAATGTTGATAATTTCGCCGTCGCAGCGATTTCCCGCATTTTCGATAATGCGGTATAACGCCTCGATACCATCGCGAATATCAGTAAAGCAGCGTTTTTGTTTTCCGCCATCAATCAGCTTAATCGGTGAACCCTCTACCAGATTGAGAATGAGTTGCGTAATAGCGCGGGAGCTGCCGATTCGTGCCGCATTAAGGTTATCCAGTCGTGGTCCCATCCAGTTAAACGGGCGGAAGAGGGTGAACTGTAAACCCTCTTTTTCGCCATAGGCCCAGATAACCCGATCAAGTAATTGTTTAGACACCGAATAAATCCAGCGTGGTTTATTCACCGGGCCGACGATTAAATTAGAATGGTCCTCATCGAAGTATTTATCGCTACACATCCCATAAACTTCTGAAGTCGACGGGAAGATGATTCGCTTACGGTACTTCACGCAGTAGCGGATAATGCGCAGATTCTCTTCAAAATCGAGTTCAAATACGCGCAGCGGGTTGCGGGTATATTCAATCGGCGTGGCTATCGCCACCAGCGGCAAGACGACATCACATTTTTTGACGTGATACTCAATCCATTCGGAATGAATACTGATATCGCCTTCGACAAAGTGAAAATGCGGATGATTCAGAAAACGGCTTATCGCATCGCTGCCAATATCCAGACCGTAAACTTCATAATGATCTTCGCGCAGCAGGCGTTCTGTCAGATGGTTGCCAATAAAGCCATTCACCCCGAGGATGAGTACCCGGGTACGGCGTCGGGCGGCACAGGCAGGCTGGCTATTCAAGCGTGAACCTTGCACCAGGCCCAGCGTCTGCGCTAATTGCGAGCCCTGCATAGTAATGCCGTCGCCCGCCTGTCCGGTGACGATTTCCAGCGCGCCATCGCCACAGGCAATCAGCAGTGGCGCAACAGAAATCACGCTCCCCGGTTGTGCTGCGGGCGCATGAGAATGCACGCGTGACGACCAGACGGTAAATTTCTGATTACCAACATAGCTGAAGGCACCCGGCCACGGATCGGCAACGGCACGCACCATGTTGTGCAGCACGGATGCCGGTTTATGCCATTCGAGGAAACTGTCTTCCGGTGTTCTGCGACCAAAACAGGTGGCTTCGTTTTCGCGCTGGGCGATTTCCAGAATATTACCGTGTTTAATGGCGGGTAATGTCTGCTCCAGTAGCTGGCGCGCGGCATGGCACAATTTATGATGCAGCGTAATGGCGATATCGTCTGGCGCAATGGCAATGCGCAGTTGCGCCACAATGGCCCCGGCATCGGCACGTTTCACCATTCGGTGCAATGTAACGCCAGTTTCCGTTTCACCGTTCACCAGCACCCAGTTCAGCGGCGCACGACCACGATATTTTGGTAACAGCGAACCGTGCAGATTAAATGCACCTGCGGGAGCGAGCTGCAAAATCTCGTCGCAAATAAGATGGCGATAATAAAAAGAGAAAATCACCTCTGGTGAGAGTTGGGCAATACGTTCCACCCACAGCGGATGATTAACGTTATCCGGCGCATAAACCGGAATGCCTCTTTCCGCCGCCAGACGAGCCACCGAACCATAAAAGGCTTTTTCACCGGGATTATCGGTATGGGTAAAAATGGCGCTAATTTCGTAACCGGCAGACAGCAGGGCTTCAATACCGAGGCATCCCATATCGTGGTAGGCAAAAACGACGGTTTTCATTATTCATTTTCCTTGCTGGATGGACGGATAACTTGCTGAACAAAATAGCGGGGGCGGGCGCGGACATCGGTGTAGATCCTGCCGATATATTCACCGAGCAATCCCATGCCGATAAACTGAGCGCCAATAAAAGTAAACAGCACGGCAAATAGCATAAAGACGCCTTCTGCCGCCCATTGTGGTCCGAAGGTCAGGCGTAAAATCACCAGCAGCACCGCAATGCTAAAACCTCCAATCGCAATAATGCTGCCGAGCAGACTCAGCATACGTAGCGGCGTTGTGGTAAGGCAGGTCACCAGGTCGTACATCAAATTAATCAGGCGCATAAAACTGTATTTGGATTCACCAAACTCACGCTCGGCATGATGCACTGGAATTTCAATGGCACGGCGGGCGAAGATATTCGCCAGAATCGGGATAAAGGTGCTGCGTTCATGGCAGTGCAACATCGCATCGACAATATGACGGCGATAGGCGCGCAGCATACAACCGTAGTCACCCATCGCTTTGCCGGTGGTGCGCTGAATAAGCCGGTTAATCATCTTCGAAGCGGTTTTACGAAACCAGCTGTCCTGGCGGTTCTGACGCACAGTTCCTACCACGTCGTAGCCTTCATCGGCTTTTGCCACCAGGCGGGGGATCTCCTCTGGCGGATTCTGGAGATCGGCATCGAGGGTAATAATTAAGTCGCCAGTAACGTGACTGAATCCCGCCATAATCGCTGAATGTTGCCCGTAATTGCGGTTAAGCAAAATAGACACAATATGGCTGCCCTCCGCTTGTGAGGCTTCGACCAGCATATGCGCGGAATTATCGCTACTGCCGTCATCAATCAGCAGGATCTCATACTCTTTCCCCAGTGATTCACAGGCTTTTGTGGTGCGCCTGATTAATTCCGGTAAGCTTTCCTGCTCGTTATAAACGGGAATAACCACCGAGACTTTCTTAACAGGGTGGATTTCAAACATAGCTTATTGTCCTGCGAGTTGCTGAAGGGCTGTGATGACGCGGTCGGCATCGGCGGTGGTCATATCCGGGAACAGCGGCAACGAACAGATGCGTTCGCTATTCCATTCGGTATTCGGTAACGACAGCGTGGGAAAACGCTCGCGATAATATTTTTGTGTGTGAGCGGCGCGGAAATGTAACCCGGTACCAATGCCTCTTTCTTTTAACGCTTCCATCAACGCATCGCGACTGATACCACAACGTTGTTCATCGACACGAATAATAAACAGATGCCAGGCGTGAACGTGCGGCCAGGCGGGAAGGCTTAATGGCTGAAAGGGGAGAGCTGCCAGTGCTTGCTGATATTGCTGGGCAATTTCGCGCCGACGGGTGTTGAGGTGCTCTAATTTTGCTAACTGTGTCAGGGCAATCGCGGCGTTAATATCGGTCAGATTGTACTTATAGCCCGGTGTTAAGACTTCAGCTTGCGGTGCACGGCCCCAGGTTTGTCTGTCATAGGCATCGACACCCAGACCGTGAAATTTCAGCATCCGTAGCTGGCGGGCAAGGTTTTCATTATCTGTAACAATCAGGCCACCTTCCGCACAGGTAATATTTTTGATGGCGTGAAACGAAAAAATAGCGGTACCTTTTGTGCCAATATGTCGCCCTTTGTAATACGTACCGACGGCATGGGCAGCATCTTCGATAACTGCGATGCCGTAACGTTCGCCAATGGCGCGAATGGCGTCAATATCTGCTGGCGCACCGGCATAATGCACCGGAATGATGGCTTTAGTGCGTGGCGTAATGGCTGACTCGATCGCTTCAGGCGTGACCATCAGCGTATCGTGGTCGACATCCACCATTACCGGCGTTGCACCCAACAAGGAAATCATATTGAGGGTTGAAACCCAGGTCAGGGAAGGCGTAATCACTTCATCGCCCTTGCCAATTTCCAACGCCATTAGCGTGATATGCATTCCGGCGGTGGCTGAACTGACCGCGATGGCATGCTGATTTCCCGTCAACTGGCAAAAGGCTTGTTCAAGCGCCTGATTCTTCGGACCGGTTGTGATCCAACCGGATTCGAGAACCTCTTTAACTGCAGCGAGTTCCTCCACGCCCATTGCTGGTCGCGAAAAAGGCAAAAATTCTGACATTGCTTTTCCTTCCGCCATTGAATACCTGTCCACTTATATTTGCTATAAAGAGTGTTGTGTATATTTTGCCATTTGGAGCAAAATTTTAAGGATAGAATATTAACTTAACCTTAAGAAACTAATATTAGACGTAAATATTGAAATTTTTATATTTTTTCTTATTTAGGCTTTGCATTTGGCAAAATTTTGAGGCATTTTGCCGGCATCGCAGGATTTTTAATATTACACCAACTGCTAATTATCGCCAGAAATGTCGCTCAATTTCACGGTAATTGTCTGGTTGCGCTTGTCTATAGGTGGAGTTTACGTGTTAGCTTTTTGCCGCTCTTCGTTGAAGTCAAAAAAATATTTCATCATTTTACTGGCGCTCGCTGCAATTGCCGGACTGGGTACTCATGCCGCCTGGAGTAGCAATGGTTTGCCACGTATCGACAATAAAACGCTGGCCAGACTGGCACAGCAGCATCCGGTTGTCGTTTTGTTTCGCCATGCTGAACGTTGCGATCGTTCAACCAATCAATGCTTGTCAGATAAAACAGGTATTACGGTCAAAGGTACCCAGGATGCCCGTGAACTGGGCAACGCTTTTAGTGCTGATATCCCTGATTTCGATCTTTATTCCAGTAATACCGTCCGGACCATTCAGTCGGCGACCTGGTTTTCATCGGGTAAAAAGCTGACGGTAGATAAACGACTTCTTCAGTGCGGTAATGAGATTTATAGTGCAATTAAGGACTTACAAAGCAAAGCGCCTGATAAAAATATCGTTATTTTCACCCATAATCATTGCCTGACATATATTGCTAAAGATAAGCGTGATGCGACATTTAAACCTGATTATCTGGATGGTTTAGTCATGCATGTGGAAAAAGGCAAAGTTTATCTGGATGGGGAATTCGTTAACCACTAAATTTTCAATCTGACAGCCAGTAATGGCTGTCATCATTATTACAGAAGACCTTTCAAACGTAACGTTTTTCGGGTGGCGACATTCATATCATAGTGCGCCAGATCTTCAGGTTTTACCCACGCGTAGTCTTGAAACTCTTCGTTTATTTTCACTTCTCGGTTGGCAGAAACGCAGTCAAAAATCAGGTAAATCATATAAATCTCTTCCTTGCGACCATCTGCATACGTCTTGGTGCGAATATCATCGCTGAAGGTCCACGGCGTGATTTCTGTCAAAAGCAGCTGTTCTCCCAGTTCTTCGCGAATTTCGCGGCGTAGTGCCTCTTCAATTCGTTCGCCAGGCTCTACGCCGCCACCCGAAAGCGCCCATTGACCGGGGAAAACGCCGCGATCGTCGGCCATTTTACACAGCAAATAAGCACCATCATTTTGAATCAAAGGGCATACAATAGTCCGTTGTCGCACAGGGGTATTCCTTATAAATTAAAAGAAACCATGAGAATACGGTAACTCAGAAATATGTGAAAGTGACAGTAATCTCTTTTGCGATGATAACTGCACTTATTATTATTTTTGTGTGTATCGATAAAGTGTGTTTATTTTTTCGGCGTTTAATTATTTAAGAAGTATTTAGTTACAATAAGTGACTAGATCCCTTTTTTCGCTCATTGAATCCTCTGTGCCAGGCAGTACAATCCCGCAGCTTTGGGAATTTTGATTTATTGCTTGTGGGAGAGGGGAAAATGAAAAAAATTGCGCTAGCAGGTCTGGCCGGAATGCTGTTGGTTTCTGCATCGGTCAATGCAATGAGCATCAGCGGCCAGGCGGGTAAAGAATACACCAATATTGGTGTCGGTTTTGGGACTGAATCGACGGGCCTGGCGTTAAGCGGTAACTGGACACATAACGACGACGACGGTGACGTCGCGGGCGTGGGGCTGGGGTTGAATCTGCCTCTCGGGCCGTTAATGGCGACCGTTGGCGGAAAAGGCGTTTACACCAACCCGAATTACGGCGATGAAGGTTATGCCGCAGCGGTAGGAGGTGGTTTGCAGTGGAAAATTGGCAACAGCTTCCGTTTGTTTGGCGAGTATTACTACTCTCCGGATTCGCTCTCCAGCGGTATTCAAAGTTATGAGGAAGCGAATGCTGGCGCGCGTTACACCATTATGCGTCCAGTCAGTATTGAGGCGGGTTATCGCTACCTGAATCTGTCGGGTAAAGACGGTAACCGCGACAACGCCGTGGCTGACGGCCCGTATGTGGGGGTTAACGCCAGTTTCTGATCCCTTCCGGCGCGGCATTCTGCCGCGCCATTCAGTTTCTTACTACGCCTTATCTCCCTTTGCGTTATAGTGATTCGATAACAAAAGCAGGAGATAACCATGTTAAAAGTGGAAATGCTATCCACCGGGGATGAAGTGTTACACGGGCAAATCGTTGACACTAACGCTGCCTGGCTGGCCGATTTTTTCTTTCATCAGGGGTTGCCATTATCTCGCCGCAATACGGTGGGGGATAACCTTGATGACTTAGTGACCATTCTTCGCGAACGGAGTCAGCACGCCGATGTGCTGATCGTTAACGGCGGGCTGGGGCCGACCAGTGATGATTTAAGCGCACTCGCCGCTGCAACAGCAAAAGGTGAAGGCCTGGTGCTGCATGAGGCCTGGCTCAAAGAGATGGAACGCTATTTCCACGAACGTGGACGAGTAATGGCACCGAGCAACCGTAAACAAGCAGAGCTGCCTGCCAGTGCTGAATTTATCAATAACCCGGTAGGCACCGCCTGTGGTTTTGCCGTGCAGCTTAATCGTTGCCTGATGTTCTTTACCCCCGGCGTACCGTCAGAATTTAAGGTGATGGTCGAGCACGAAATCCTGCCGCGCCTGCGCGAGCGTTTTTCTTTACCACAGCCGCCGGTTTGTCTGCGTTTAACTACCTTTGGTCGTTCGGAAAGCGATCTGGCACAAAGCCTGGACACTCTACAATTGCCGCCGGGCGTAACAATGGGCTATCGCTCTTCTATGCCGATTATCGAACTGAAACTCACCGGACCGGCAAGCGAGCAACAGGCTATGGAAAAACTGTGGCTGGACGTTAAACGTGTTGCCGGACAGAGCGTGATTTTCGAAGGCACCGAAGGACTGCCCGCGCAGATCAGTCGCGAATTGCAAAACCGCCAGTTCAGCCTGACGTTGAGCGAGCAATTCACCGGTGGTTTATTGGCTTTGCAACTTTCTCGCGCAGGTGCTCCATTGCTGGCGTGTGAAGTGGTTCCTTCACAGGAAGAAACCCTGGCGCAAACTGCGCACTGGATTACAGAACGGCGGGCCAACCATTTTGCCGGGCTGGCACTGGCTGTTTCTGGTTTCGAGAACGAACATCTCAACTTTGCGCTAGCCACGCCAGACGGCACTTTCGCTCTGCGTGTGCGTTTCAGCACTACGCGCTACAGCCTGGCTATCCGTCAGGAAGTGTGCGCAATGATGGCACTGAATATGCTGCGCCGTTGGTTAAACGGCCAGGACATCGCCAGTGAGCATGGCTGGATTGAGGTTGTTGAGTCCATGACCTTATCTGTCTGATTCCGCCACTCTGTGCCGGTTTACTGCACCGGCACATTCCCCCTCAGGCAAAATTTGTCCAACCTGTTGTACTCAATAAGAAAAAATCCGTGAGCTGATTCACAAATTTGTGCGTAATTTCTCCAGTCCGCTGGACGAAGAGCGGGATTTGATGCGCTTCACAATTTTACTCCCCCTGAGCAACGAGACTGATTCCAGTATCTAAGACTGGAGTCCAGTATGTTGGAATCAAGCAAAGTTCCCGCCCTGACACGGGCTATTGATATTCTCAATTTGATTGCCCGCATTGGCCCCTGTAGTGCTGCGACGATCATTGACACATTGGGGATCCCTAAAAGCACGGCCTATTTGCTGCTTAATGAACTCAGGCGTCAGCGTTTTCTTAGCCTTGATCACCAGGAAAATTTTTGTTTGTGGACCAAGCTGGTGGAGCTTTCCGGTCATGCGTTAAGCAAGATGGATCTCCGGGAACTGGCTCGACCGCGTTTGACGCAACTGATGGATACCACCGGGCTGTTATGCCACCTGGGGATTATTGATAACGGCAGCGCTTATTACATTTTGAAAGTGGAGTCATCAGCCACTATCAGCGTGCGTTCCCATGAAGGAAAAAGCCTTTCGCTTTATCGCTCCGGAATAGGTAAATGCCTACTTGCCTGGCAACCTGCAGCTGTACAGCAAAGTATTATCGAAGGGCTGGTCTGGGAGCAGGCGACACCCACAACGATTACTCATCCACAGCAACTTCACGAAGAACTGGCGCGTATTCGCCGTCAGGGCTGGAGTTATGACAACGGCGAAGATTATGCCGATGTCCGTTGTGTCGCTGCGCCGGTGTTTAACGCCAATAACGAGCTTACCGCTGCGATTTCGGTGGTCGGTACCCGCTTACAAATCAATGAAGAATACCGTGATTATCTGGCGGGCAAGGCCATTGCCTGCGCCAGGGATATTTCACGTCTGTTGGGATGGAAAAGTCCCTTTGACTTACAGGCCTCATAACAATGGAGAGCATCATGACCCTACCAAAAATCAAACAGGTTCGCGCCTGGTTTACTGGCGGTGCGACAGCAGAAAAAGGCGCTGGCGGCGGTGATTATCACGACCAGGGGGCAAATCACTGGATTGATGATCATATTGCCACCCCGATGAGTAAATACCGCGATTACGAGCAGTCACGCCAGTCATTTGGCATTAACGTTCTTGGCACGTTGATTGTTGAAGTCGAAGCAGAAAACGGCCAGACCGGATTCGCCGTTTCGACAGCCGGTGAAATGGGCTGTTTTATTGTCGAAAAACATCTTAACCGTTTCATTGAGGGTAAATGCGTCAGTGATATCAAACTGATCCACGATCAAATGCTCAATGCCACCCTGTATTACTCCGGCTCTGGTGGCCTGGTGATGAATACGATTTCCTGTGTCGATCTGGCTCTGTGGGATCTGTTCGGCAAAGTGGTCGGGCTTCCGGTTTATAAACTTTTAGGCGGCGCAGTTCGTGATGAGATTCAGTTCTACGCCACAGGTGCGCGTCCGGATCTGGCAAAAGAGATGGGCTTTATCGGTGGCAAAATGCCGACGCACTGGGGGCCACATGATGGCGATGCGGGGATCCGCAAAGATGCCGCTATGGTCGCGGATATGCGTGAAAAATGCGGTGAGGATTTCTGGTTAATGCTCGACTGCTGGATGAGTCAGGACGTGAACTATGCCACCAAGCTGGCCCACGCTTGCGCGCCCTATAACCTGAAATGGATCGAAGAGTGCCTGCCGCCACAGCAGTATGAAGGTTATCGCGAACTGAAACGCAACGCGCCAGTCGGAATGATGGTCACCAGCGGTGAGCATCACGGCACACTGCAATCTTTCCGTACGCTTTCAGAAACCGGTATCGACATTATGCAGCCGGATGTTGGCTGGTGCGGTGGCTTAACCACGCTGGTGGAAATTGCCGCAATCGCCAAATCCAGAGGGCAACTGGTGGTGCCGCACGGTTCGTCTGTTTACTCTCACCATGCGGTGATCACCTTCACCAATACGCCATTCAGCGAATTCCTGATGACCAGCCCGGATTGTTCAACGATGCGTCCGCAATTTGATCCGATTCTGCTTAATGAGCCGGTTCCGATGAATGGTCGTATTCATAAATCAGTGCTTGATAAACCTGGTTTCGGCGTCGAACTCAATCGTGACTGCAATTTGAAACGCCCCTACAGCCACTAATCATTCCGGGCGTTGCTGTGACAACGGTAACGCCCACATATTCTAAGGAGCTTTTTATGAGCACCGCTTTGCTTGACGCCGTGGTGAAGAAAAACCGAGCGCGTTTAATTCCGTTTATGTTGGCGCTGTATGTGCTGGCATTTCTCGACCGTTCGAATATTGGTTTTGCCAAACAGACCTACCAGATTGATACCGGGCTGAGTAATGAAGCTTATGCGCTGGGAGCAGGCATTTTCTTTGTGGTATACGCGTTTCTGGGTGTTCCGGCGAATCTTTTGATGCGAAAACTGGGGGCCAGAACCTGGATTGGTACGACAACACTGCTGTGGGGATTTCTTTCGGCAGCCATGGCATGGGCCGATACTGAAGCGAAATTTCTGATCGTTCGCACTCTGCTTGGTGCTGCGGAGGCCGGGTTCTTCCCTGGTATGATTTATCTCACCTCGCAATGGTTTCCGCAGCGTAATCGCGCCAGCATTATGGGGCTGTTCTATATGGGCGCACCGCTGGCGTTAACACTGGGAGCACCGCTTTCCGGCGCGCTGCTGGAGATGCATGGATTTATGGGGCATCCCGGCTGGTTCTGGATGTTTGTGATTGAAGGATTGCTGGCAGTCGGCGCTGGGGTATTCACATTCTTTTGGCTTGATGACACGCCGGAGCAGGCACGTTTTCTGAGTAAAGAAGAAAAAACGTTGCTTATCAACCAACTGGCAAGTGAAGAACAACAGAAAGTGACTTCTCGACTGAGCGATGCGCTGCGTAATGGGCGAGTCTGGCAACTGGCGATTATCTACCTGACCATTCAGGTGGCGGTTTACGGATTAATTTTCTTCCTGCCGACGCAGGTTGCTGCATTGTTGGGGACAAAAGTGGGCTTTACGGCGTCGGTGGTCACCGCCATTCCGTGGGTCGCGGCCTTGTTTGGGACCTGGCTTATTCCGCGCTATTCCGATAAAACCGGCGAACGGCGTAATGTCGCGGCGCTGACATTACTGGCGGCAGGCATTAGTATTGGTCTCTCCGGGCTGCTTTCTCCAGTACTGGCGATCGTAGCGCTGTGTGTTGCAGCCATCGGGTTTATTGCCGTGCAGCCGGTGTTCTGGACGATGCCGACACAACTGCTTTCCGGTACGGCGCTGGCGGCGGGGATTGGTTTTGTAAACCTGTTTGGTGCAGTGGGTGGGTTTATTGCCCCGATCCTGCGCGTGAAAGCAGAAACGTTGTTTGCCAGCGATGCGGCGGGATTACTGACGCTGGCAGCGGTGGCGGTCATCGGTTCGCTGATTATTTTCACTCTGCGTGTAAATCGCACTGTTGCGCAGACCGACGTGGCACATCATTAATAGGTTAAGGAACACCATGAACGCATTATTAACCAATCCCTTTAAAGAACGTTTACTCAAGGGCGAAGTGCAAATTGGTCTGTGGTTAAGCTCGACTACTTCTTATATGGCAGAAATTGCCGCCACCTCCGGTTATGACTGGTTGCTGATTGACGGGGAGCACGCGCCAAACACCATTCAGGATCTTTATCACCAGCTACAGGCGGTAGCGCCCTATGCCAGCCAACCCGTGATCCGTCCGGTGGAAGGCAGTAAGTCGCTGATTAAACAAGTCCTGGATATTGGCGCGCAAACTCTACTAATCCCGATGGTCGATACTGCCGATCAGGCACGTCAGGTGGTGTCTGCCACGCGCTATCCTCCCTACGGTGAGCGTGGTGTTGGGGCCAGTGTGGCACGGGCTGCGCGCTGGGGACGCATTGAGAATTACATGGCGCAAGTCAACGATTCGCTTTGTCTGTTGGTGCAGGTGGAAAGTAAAACAGCACTGGATAACCTGGACGAAATCCTCGACGTCGAAGGGATTGACGGCGTGTTTATTGGACCTGCGGATCTTTCTGCCTCGTTGGGCTACCCGGATAACGCCGGGCACCCGGAAGTGCAGCGAATTATTGAAACCAGTATTCGGCGGATCCGTGCTGCGGGTAAAGCGGCTGGTTTTCTGGCTGTGGCTCCTGATATGGCGCAGCAATGCCTGGCGTGGGGAGCGAACTTTGTCGCTGTTGGCGTTGACACGATGCTCTACAGCGATGCCCTGGATCAACGACTGGCGATGTTTAAATCAGGCAAAAATGGGCCACGCATAAAAGGTAGTTATTGATATCAAAGGCCCATGGGGATCGGCTGTGGGCCTGTGTTAATTAGTGGTTATTCGCTGCCAGATCGGCTTCGCTTAGCTGGGTGGCTGCGAGCACCAGGTCACGATCAATGCCCTGTACCAGCATGCGCAAAGCAATTTTAATGGCTTGTTTACGCATACCTTCCTGCAAACCTTCTAATTTACCCTCCTGCCAGCCTTCAAGCTTACCTTCCTGCCTCAGCCGTTCAGCAATAGTCATCAATCTCTCCTTTTAATGACAGTTCGGAATATCAGCATCAGTGAGTTGGGTTGTCGCCAGCACAATCTCACGTTCAAAGCCCTGCTCCAGCATGCGCAAGGCAATTTTAATGGCTTGTTCATGCATGCCTTCCTGCAAACCTTCTAATTTACCTTCCTGCCAACCTTCAATTTTACCTTCCTGCCAGCCTTCAATCTTACCTTCCTGCCAGCCAATTTGATGCCCTTCCTGCCGCAGCCGTTCAGCAATAGTCATTAATCTCTCCTTTTGTAGTGGTGAACGTTCGGCAATCTCCTCAATAAAACGGGTGAAACGGGAGGTATCGCCGCATTGCAGCAGATAATTAAACAGCGTTTGTAGCTGGCTGTCATTAGTGAAGCCTCTAACCAAAAGCGTGGTGATCCTGTCGACCATACCGATTAAATCGCGGTCGCGAATATGCTTTTGAATCAGTTCAAGCAGAGCTATACGCCGATGTTGCATGATCTCATCGTCAGGTACGATGGTGATATCCACCAACGGAAAAGCTTCGGTGTACAACTGCCGGGCAAGTTGCGGATCGTCAAACTCATCCAGCCAGTTGAGTGAGTACGGGTAGGGCGAGGTTTCGCCATGATAAAACAGCAATGGCACCACCAGCGGAACTCTGTCATAGCCTTTATCCAGGTGACGCTGCATGGCGGCAGTGGCATAGCGCATTAGCCGAAAAGCCATATTCTTTTCTGCAGAGCTTTGATGTTCAATCACGCAGTAGATATAGCCTTCACTGTCGCTGGTTTCCACAGACCACAAAACATCCGAGTAGTAAGCGCGTAAACTTTTTTCAATAAAGCTGGTGGGTTCCAGGCGTAAAGTTTGCAGGTTGCAAAGCTTGCGCAGCGGCTCTGGTAGATGTATTTCCAGAAAATCCCGAGCGGTTTCGGGTGTGAACATAAAGGTTTTAAACACCGCATCATGCGGGGAGGAGGTTGTTGATTCGGTCATGGTTGTCCGTCACCTGATATTTATGATGACGCGACATTACGGTTATCCCAGGCCTTTGACATCTGCCAGTTTCAGCCTTTGCGAGACGTTTTCAGAGGAATTTTCACTGCGTTGCAACGCATACATTGGGCACGGAATCGTGTACGCAAAAATGCCCGGTAACAACATGCTTACCGGGCATCAGAAAGGAGTTTAAGCCAGCGCCTGGGCCAGCAGCGTAATCGGATGTTCGCAGCGAAGACTTGTGGACATCTCAATCTGCCATTTGCAGGTTTCGCAGTCGGTAACCACCAGATCTGCGCCGCTTTCTTCTATCTGACGGAACAGTGGTGCGCCGATGGCTTGTGAGGTGGGGTAGTTCTCTTTTTTGAAACCGTAAGTACCTGCAATACCGCAGCACTGGGAATCCAGCACCGTTAACTCAAGCCCCGGGATTTTACGCAACAGCTCCAGGGTGTAGAGCGTCCAGCCCATTTTTTCCATATGGCACGGAGTGTGATAAACCACTTTCAGCGGCAGCGGTTTCAGCGGCAAGGTTTTGCCTTCGTCCAGCTTGCGCCACAGCCAGCGGGTCGCCAGTTCGATGTGATCGCGCAAGCCTTTGTTGTCGACATTCAGCACTTCCGGATATTCGTCGCGCAGGGCAAATGTACAGGTTGAGGAGGTGGCAATCACCGGAATGCCTTTTACTCCCACTGCTTCGCGGATCGACTCTACATTTGTGATTGCCTGTTTACGTGCTTTATCGGTAAAGCCGTTGGCGATCAGCGGTACGCCGCAGCATTTTTCTTTGCTGAGCAGTTGTACACCGGTACCCATTGCGTTGAGCACTTTAATTAAATCTTTGCCTAACTGCGGATGGTTGTAGTTAACGAAGCAGCCGTGAAAGAAAGCCACCTGGTCTTTATATTGTGCCTGCTGGGCCGCCACGCTGCGATACCAGCGACGGAACGTACCGAAGGAGTATTTCGGTAGCGTGCGGCGATGATCGATTTTTAACGCCGCATCAAGCAGCTGCCGCACTGGTTTCAGCGAGGTAGCGGTATTGACGATTGGTGCGAATGGCGTGGAAACGCTACCCATCAGGTCGGTATGACTCAACACAAAATTGCGCAGCGACGGGCGTGTGGTGTCATATTTCGCCCGCGCGCGCTGGATGATATCGCCAATCTTCACATCGGACGGGCAGGCGACTTCGCAGCGTTTGCAGTTGATGCAATATTTCAGCGCTTCGTCATACAGTGCGCCATCTTTCAGACGCAGACGCTCGCCATCCGGCCCGGCTTGTTTTGGCCCTGGATAGCCGGGATTCACCCGGCTCACCGGGCAGGCGGTGGTGCAGACGGTGCACTTAATGCAGTTTTCGAAGCTGGTGTCGTTCATAGTTGGCCTCCTGCGCGTTGGGCAATCTGTTGAGCGGCATGTAAAGCACTGACGGCACAAACACCGCCGCCGCATCCCTGGGCGATGGGATCAAATCCGCCCAGCACCGAACCGATGGCAAACAGGTTCTCAATGGTTTGCCCTGCCTGCGACGGGCGTAGTGCCTCATCAGTGGTTACACCGAACTGCTGCCACGGTTGCGGCGCAAAAAAATCGCCCTTATACCATTCACCCCGTGTGGCGGTTTGTAGCACATCAAGGCCGAGAATCGGCTCGCGAATGCCGTTACGTTCCGCTACCAGTCCGCCGCTAAAGAAACTGCCGCTCGCAAGCACCGCAAATTGTGGGCGCAGCGGGATATCGGCGTGATTGCGGGTCCAGATTTCATTCACTACGCCATTTTTACAGGTCACTTTTTTCACTTCATCGCCTGGCATCCACACGCCACCCTGGCGCACAAACTGGCGCTGTAACTGGTTTTGCAGACGAATGCCCAGCACGGAAGGCGGCAGCGTTGGCAAAAGCATCAATGAACAAAGTAGTTTTTCATTCAACCAATGCCACAGTTTGTCATCGGCCAGGCCGAAGCAGGCGGGCATCAGGATCATTTCGCAGGTATTGGCGACAGGAATAAGCGCATCAAGTAACAGCGACCAGTTCTCTTCGTTATCAAGGAAACGGGCGATATTCACCGCGCGAAACTCGGTGGCGTTGTTGCGCAGCACATCCAGTTCCGGCAGCTCTATTTCTGCGGTTTCAACGGCAAGGTCGAGTTCGCGCAACGAAGCCGCCGCAAGATGCGCCTGAAAATCCATCAGGCCGCTTATCCCGACCACACATATTTTCTTCGCGGGCAACGGCCAGACAGGAACTTCTGGCGAACTTAGCCAGGTTGAGCGCAGAGTGCCGAGCGGGGTAACTCGCTGGTGGGCCAGTTCTACGCTGCCCTGTAATTGCGCACCGCTTTCAGCGATTAATGCCTGCGCCTGGCAAGCGAGATCGAGTACGCGTTGTGGCCCGAGAAGAGTGTAAGGATGGGCAGGTGCCTGCTGACGCAAAGCTTCCAGTCCACTGTGAATGTCTGTCACCGGTTGACCATCCGGCAGATGGCTCAGCAAATCCAGCGATCCAGATGAGAAATGGAGCGCGCTTTGACCACGCGTGACAATGGCACAGCGCAGGCCGTGTTTTTGCAGTTGCAGGCCACAGAGTAATCCGGCGAGGCCGCCGCCCATAATGACAGTATCAAAGCGCATCTTTCTGCTCCTTCTCCAGACCACACAGTCCCTGATAAACCCAGCGGGTAAATTCGCTTTCGCGCAGTGCATCTCCCCAGGCGATGGGTTGCACGCCTTTCCAGCGTTCGTTAAGGAAGGTGGAAAGTTGCTCGATAGATTGCGCGGACGTCGTGACGTTAAAACGTTGCAGCAGTCCGGCAGCGCGGCAGGCGCAGAGTTCGCCCTGGCAGGTACCCATCCCCACACGGGTACGACGGCGTAAATCCAGCAGGCTATTAACGTTTAAATTTTCTACCGCGTACTGAACTTCACCCGCAGTTACCGCTTCGCACTCACATACCAGGCTACGGTGCAGACGGCCTTCGCTCAGCCAGGCGGGTGTGCGATCGCCATGACGATAAACCGCAGAACCGCGCAGCGGGGCAGGCAGGGAGATGACTTTACGCAAGGTAACTTCAGCGGGCTCCTGTGAACCAGGAAGTGCCAGATCGGCGGTTGTACAGGGGCGCGTGTTGCCCAGCTTGCGACATACCGCGTCGGTAGCCCATTCCGCCATCAGCCGATAGGTCATCAGTTTGCCGCCGGTGATGGTGATAAATCCGTCCAGACCATCGCGTTCAGCATGGTCGAGCAGCACGATGCCACGACTGACGTTACGGCCGCTTGGGTCGTCATCGCTGGCAACCAACGGGCGCACGCCAGAGTAGGCCCGCAAAATGCGCGTTTTCGCCATAACGGGGGCCAGTTTTTCCCCTTCACGCAGCAGAATATCAACTTCTTCTGCCGTCACTCGATTATCGTCAATCTCGTTGTAATCAATACGTAAAGAGGTGGTGCCAATCAGCGAAATGGTATCGCCAGGCACCAGAATATCGGCGTCGGAAGGTTTGCGGCAGCGGTTGATCACATGCTGATTAATGCGGTGATCCATGATCAGCAGCGATCCTTTCGCCGGGAACATGCGAATGCGGAGATCGGCATATTCGGCAATGTGTTGCCCCCAGATCCCAGCGGCATTAACCACGACAGGCGCATGAAGTGCCTGGGTTTCGCCGGTGAGGTGGTTACGTACATGAACGCCGCACACCGTCGCGCCTTCACGAATGAGTCCCGTGACTTCATGAGCAGTAAGGATAACGGCACCGTGTTCTTTGGCATCCAGCATGTTTGCTGCGGTCAGACGAAATGGATCAACGGTGCCATCCGGAACTTTCACCGCGCCAATCAGTGCCGGGTTAACGGCAGGTTCGATAATGCGCGCTTGCTGCGGGTCTATAGCTTCTGCGCTGATCCCTGCTTCTTCGCAGGCGCGGATAAAAGTGGCCTGGAAGGAGAGGTCATCTTCCGGCAGGGTGATAAACAGGCCGTTGGTCGGTTCAACGCAGTGACGTGCAATGCGTTTCAGGATCTGGTTTTCACTAATACATTCGCGGGCCGATTCCGCATCGGTTACCGCATAGCGCGCACCGCTGTGCAGCAGGCCGTGGTTACGCCCGGTGGCACCGGTTGCGATGTCGTGACGCTCTACCAAAATTACGCGCAGCCCGCGCAGGGCACAGTCGCGGGCAATCCCGGCTCCCGTTGCGCCGCCGCCAATGATAATCACGTCACTTGATTGCGAGTCGCGAGTTTTCATTGTTATCCCTCAAAAGTTCGTTTTTTACCATTTAGCCATAGTAAAAACATGAATTGTTTGATTTCGCGCATATTCGCTCATAATTCGAAAGTGAAACGTGATTTCATGCGTCATTATGAACATTTAAACCATCGTATTTAATAATGTGTGCGGTAATTCACATTTAATTTATGAATGTTTTCTTAACATCGCGGCAACTCAAGAAACGGCAGGTTCTCCCACTGAATCAGGCTGTTAATCATTAATAAGACCACGGGCCACGGAGGCTATCAATGTTGAGTATTTTTAAACCAGCGCCACACAAAGCGCGCTTACCTGCCGCGGAGATCGATCCGACTTATCGTCGATTGCGCTGGCAAATTTTCCTGGGGATATTCTTTGGTTATGCTGCTTACTATTTGGTTCGTAAGAACTTTGCGCTCGCTATGCCTTATCTGGTCGAGCAGGGCTTCTCACGCGGTGATTTAGGTTTTGCCCTTTCGGGGATCTCAATTGCTTATGGATTTTCGAAATTCATCATGGGCTCGGTGTCGGATCGCTCGAATCCGCGCGTTTTCCTGCCCGCGGGTTTGATTCTGGCGGCGGCAGTGATGTTGTTTATGGGCTTTGTGCCGTGGGCGACGTCGAGCATCGCGGTGATGTTTGTACTGTTGTTCCTCTGCGGTTGGTTCCAGGGGATGGGGTGGCCGCCGTGTGGTCGTACTATGGTGCACTGGTGGTCGCAGAAAGAACGTGGCGGCATTGTGTCAGTGTGGAACTGTGCGCACAACGTCGGTGGTGGTATTCCGCCGCTGCTGTTCCTGCTGGGGATGGCCTGGTTCAATGACTGGCACGCCGCGCTCTATATGCCCGCTTTCTGCGCCATTCTGGTGGCACTGTTCGCCTTTGCGATGATGCGCGATACCCCGCAATCCTGTGGCTTGCCGCCGATCGAAGAGTACAAAAATGATTATCCGGACGACTATAACGAAAAAGCGGAACAGGAGCTGACTGCGAAGCAAATCTTCATGCAGTACGTGCTGCCGAACAAATTGCTGTGGTACATCGCTATCGCCAACGTGTTCGTTTATCTGCTGCGTTACGGCATCCTCGACTGGTCACCGACTTATCTGAAAGAGGTGAAACACTTCGCGCTGGATAAATCCTCCTGGGCCTACTTCTTCTATGAGTATGCGGGCATTCCGGGCACCCTGCTGTGCGGCTGGATGTCGGATAAAGTCTTCCGTGGCAACCGTGGGGCCACCGGCGTCTTCTTTATGACACTGGTGACCATCGCGACTATCGTTTACTGGATGAACCCGGCAGGTAACCCAACCGTAGATATGATTTGTATGATTGTTATCGGCTTCCTGATCTACGGCCCTGTGATGCTGATCGGTCTGCATGCGCTGGAACTGGCACCGAAAAAAGCGGCAGGTACGGCAGCGGGCTTTACCGGGCTGTTTGGTTACCTGGGCGGTTCGGTGGCGGCGAGCGCGATTGTTGGCTACACCGTGGACTTCTTCGGCTGGGATGGCGGCTTTATGGTAATGATTGGCGGCAGCATTCTCGCGGTTATCTTGTTGATTGTTGTGATGATTGGCGAAAAACGTCGCCATCAGGAATTACTGCAAAAACGCAACGGAGGCTAATGGCATGAAATTGACGCTAAAAAACCTTAGCATGGCGATCATGATGAGTGGAATGATCATGGGAAGCAGTGCAATGGCGGCGGATAGCAACGAAAAAATAGTCATCGCCCATCGCGGTGCCAGTGGATATTTGCCGGAGCATACGCTGCCAGCAAAAGCGATGGCGTATGCGCAGGGAGCGGATTATCTGGAACAAGATTTGGTGATGACCAAAGACGACCATCTGGTTGTCCTGCATGACCATTATCTCGATCGTGTTACTGATGTTGCCGATCGTTTCCCGGATCGGGCGCGCAAAGACGGTCGTTACTACGCGATAGATTTCACGCTCGATGAAATTAAGTCGCTGAAATTTACCGAAGGTTTCGATATTGAAAACGGTAAGAAAGTACAGACTTATCCGGGCCGTTTCCCGATGGGTAAATCTGACTTCCGGGTACACACTTTCGAAGAAGAGATTGAATTTGTTCAGGGGTTAAATCACTCTACCGGGAAAAATATCGGTATCTATCCAGAAATTAAAGCGCCGTGGTTCCATCATCAGGAAGGGAAGGATATTGCGGCAAAAACGCTGGAAGTGCTGAAGAAATATGGTTACAGCGGTAAGGACGACAAAGTTTATTTGCAATGTTTTGATGCCGATGAACTGAAGCGTATTAAGAATGAGCTGGAACCTAAAATGGGCATGGACCTCAATCTGGTACAGCTGATTGCCTATACCGACTGGAACGAAACTCAGCAGAAACAGCCGGACGGAAGCTGGGTTAATTACAACTACGACTGGATGTTTAAGCCGGGGGCCATGAAACAGGTGGCGGAATATGCTGATGGTATTGGTCCGGATTATCATATGTTGATTGAGGAGACATCGCAGCCAGGTAATATCAAACTCACTGGCATGGTGCAAGATGCTCAGCAGAATAAACTGGTAGTGCATCCTTACACCGTGCGGTCAGATAAGCTGCCTGAATACACTACTGATGTGAATCAGTTATATGATGCTCTGTATAACAAAGCGGGTGTAAATGGGCTGTTTACTGATTTCCCTGATAAGGCAGTAAAATTCCTTAATAAAGAGTAATGCTATTGCAGGATGGCGTTCATGCGCCATCCTGTCTCACATCAAATTTTTCCAATCTCCACTAATTGTTCCGTGCACATTTGCAGTAAAAACAGTGGACTGCCTTCTACCGGCTTTTCTTTAGCCAGCAACGAAATCTGTCGATAGAAGGTTGGTTCGAGAGGAACGGAACACAATTCATCTGCAATGGTTTTCAGCGTTAACTCTGGTAATAAGGCGATGCCTAATCCCTGTCGAATAAAACTGATCGCTGTATCCGGGTGATTAAATTCATATTTTATCTGTGGGGTAATATTCTTTTCTTTAAATAGTGCCATAATGCTTAATTCATAGCGTCCTTTACTAATAATTAATGGTTCACCCATTAACTCTTCCACTGTAATAGTGCTGTTTTTTGCCAGAGCATGGTCGGGCGGTAACACTACGGTGAATTTATCCTGATAAATGGGCACGGAGTACATTCCGCTCACCGGAAAATGAACAAAACCGGCATCAATGGATTCATTCTGAAGGGAATCAATAATCGCTGTGCTATTTTCCTCAAAAGGAATAATTTTTATATTCGGATGATGAATTTCAAAGTAGCGAATCACAGCCGGTAAGATACAGGCGCAGACGCTGGGGAAACAACCAAGTCTCAGCGTTCTTTGAGGGTTCTGCTTTTCCTGCTCGGCTATCTCTTTTACTGCGTTCACTTCCCGATTAATGGCGCGCAGATGTTGCACAATGCGATGACCTGCTGTGGTCAGTTGTATAGCTTTACGGCGATCGCGTAACAGTATATTCACACCAAGTTCTTGTTCGAGGCTAGCAATTGCCTGACTTACCGCCGACTGCGTCATGAACAATCGCTTGCTGGCTTCAGTAAAGCCACCGTAATCCAGCACGGCGAGTAAAGAGTTTATTTGGGTAAGAGTCATTAGAGTTTGCTAATCAATAATATTAAAACGATTAATTTCTCTAATAGCATGCAGCCATTTATACTTCTGTTCTGCAAAGTACATCACAATTTGACGCAACCGCAGTAACGGGAGTGTTGTCTGCGTGCGTCATCCTGACAGGCGGTAGGGTATGAAAGAGAAGTTATGGACGAAGGATTTTTGGGCAATAACCATCATCAGCTTTATTATTTTCTTCGTCTTTTATGTTTTACTAACATTGTTGCCAATTTATATCTCTGACCGCTTGCATGCCTCTCCTGATAAAGCCGGTTTATTGGTGACTTTATTTTTAATTGCCGCCATTGTTATTCGCCCATTTGCCGGGCAATGGGTGGGTAAATACTCGAATAAAACTATTCTGGTGCTCTCTTCTCTGGCCTTTTTATTGGTCACAGCGTTGTATCCTTTTTGCCACTCAATTGAATCACTGCTTTTTATTCGGGTGCTTCATGGTATTACCTTCGGGGTTATCACTACGGTAAAAGGAACGATTTCCGCGCGGCTGATCCCGGCCTCCCGACGTGGGGAGGGCATCAGTTTTTTCTCTCTGGCAATGGGGCTGGCAATGGTGGTCGGGCCGTGGATTGGCCTGAATATGGCGCGCTGGGAGGCCTTTAATATGGCTTTCTGGTTATGCACCGGCGTGGCAGCGGTGGGGATTATTCTGTCGCTGATTATGACAGTGCCGCCGGTTATCAGCCATGCTGATGGTTCAACGCCGAAAATGGGCTTCGCCGCCATGTTCGATCGCGCGGCGTTGCCATTTGCGATGGTCACCTTTTTTATAACCTTTTCGTATGCCGGGGTTTCTGCTTTTCTGGCGCTTTATGCACGCGAACTTAACCTGATGTCGGCAGCCAGTAATTTCCTGCTTTGCTACGCTATCTTCCTGATGATCTGCCGTACCTTTACCGGCAATGTCTGCGACAAAAAAGGACCGAAATATGTGGTTTACCCGTGCCTTGTGTTCTTTACGGTAGGACTGGTGGTTCTCGGCTACACCCAGGGAAGCATAATGATGGTTGTTTCTGGCGCGTTGATTGGTATCGGGTATGGTTCCGTGACGCCAGTTTTTCAGACGCAGATTATCAGTTCAGTGGAACCGCATAAAATCGGTGTCGCAAACTCCCTCTTCTTCAATGCGATGGATGCAGGCCTGGCGCTGGGAGCCTGTGTGATGGGGATGATGGTTGCACATACTGGCTACCGAATGATTTATCTGCTGGGTGCACTATTAGTGGTAGTGGCTGGTGGAGTCTATGCGCTGCAAATGAAGAGTAAAAGCGGTGTCGCGCTAGTAGTGGCAAAAGAAATTCATTAATACGACACGTTTCATTAAGATTTTTCGCAGGTAACCACCTATAGTCATTGTCGTTAATAAAAAATGACAGGCGATAGGGTATGGCAGTTTCAGCAAAGCACGACGAATTTAATCACTGGTGGGCAACAGAGGGCGACTGGGTTGAAGAGCCTAACTATCGCCGTAATGGTATGAGCGGGGTGCAATGCGTCGAGCGCAACGGCAAAAAGCTATATGTAAAGCGCATGACGCATCATCTGTTTCATTCCGTACGTTATCCGTTCGGCCGACCAACGATTGTCCGTGAGGTTGCGGTAATTAAAGAACTGGAACGGGCTGGTGTCATCGTGCCGAAGATTGTTTTTGGTGAAGCGGTGAAAATTGAGGGGGAATGGCGCGCGTTGCTGGTGACTGAAGATATGGCGGGGTTCATCAGCATTGCTGACTGGTATGCCCGGCATGCAGTAACGCCCTATTCTGACGAAGTACGGCAAGCCATGTTGAAAGCAGTGGCGCTGGCGTTTAAGAAAATGCATAGCGTTAATCGTCAGCATGGCTGTTGCTATGTTCGCCATATCTATGTGAAAACAGAAGGTAAGGCAGAAGCTGGATTTCTTGATCTGGAGAAAAGTCGTCGCCGCTTGCGTCGCGATAAAGCGATTAATCATGACTTCCGCCAGCTGGAAAAATATCTGGAGCCGATCCCCAAAGCGGACTGGGAGCAGGTGAAAGCGTATTACTACGCCATGTAATCGTTGTAGGCCAGATAATACGCGTAAGCGTCGTATCTGGCGCTAGTACCCGATCACAACTCGATTTCAATATCGCCTTTTGCCCGGCAACAACAAGGCAAAATTTCCCCCGGCTGAATAAAGGCTAACGGTTCGGCAATCCAGTCCACCTGGCCTGCAACAAGGCGCGTGCGACAGGAACCGCAGTAACCTTCGCGGCACTGGTACTCAACCGCCACATTGTGGGATTCCAGCGCCGCCAGAAGGGAAGGGTGTTCATCCTGGCACAGCAGTTGTGTGCCAGTGATGCGCAGGGTAACGCGAGCCATCAGAGCTGGAAGTTACTCAAATCGTCGGTGTCCACTTCCGAGTCAATCTGCCCGACCAGATAAGAACTGACTTCCACTTCCTGCGGAGCAACCTGCACGTTATCAGACACCAGCCAGGTATTGATCCACGGGATCGGGTTGGAGCGCGTCTGGAACGGCAGATCCAAACCGACTGCCTGCATGCGGATATTGGTGATGTATTCAACGTACTGGCAGAGAATGTCTTTATTCAGACCAATCATCGAACCGTCGCGGAACAGATAATCCGCCCAGTCTTTCTCTTGCTGTGCCGCCTGGACAAACAGGTCATAGCACTCCTGCTTACATTCTTCGGCAATTTCCGCCATCTCCGGATCATCCGCACCGCTGCGCAGCAGATTCAGCATATGCTGAGTACCGGTCAGGTGCAGGGCTTCGTCGCGGGCAATCAGGCGAATAATTTTGGCGTTACCTTCCATCAATTCGCGTTCTGCAAAGGCAAAGGAACAAGCAAAGCTGACGTAGAAGCGGATCGCTTCCAGCGCGTTAACGCTCATCAGGCAGAGATACAGTTTTTTCTTCAGCTCGCGCAGGCTAACGGTTACGGTTTTACCGTTAACGGTGTGGGTACCTTCGCCCAGCAGATGCCAGTAGCTGGTCATTTCGATCAGCTCATCGTAATAACTGGAGATCCCTTCCGCACGTTTCTGGATCTGCTCGTTGGTGACGATATCATCAAACACAACGGACGGATCGTTAACGATATTACGAATGATATGGGTATAAGAACGAGAGTGAATGGTTTCTGAGAACGCCCAGGTTTCGACCCAGGTTTCCAGTTCAGGGATCGAGATCAGCGGCAGCAGTGCCACGTTCGGGCTGCGACCCTGAATGGAGTCCAGCAGCGTCTGATATTTCAGGTTGCTGATAAAGATGTGTTTTTCGTGTTCAGGCAGTGCCTGGTAATCGATACGGTCACGAGAAACGTCAACTTCTTCCGGACGCCAGAAGAAAGAGAGCTGCTTTTCGATCAGCTTTTCGAAGATGTCATATTTTTGCTGATCGTAGCGAGCCACGTTGACCGGCTGACCAAAGAACATCGGTTCTTTGAGCTGATCATTTTTCGTCTGTGAAAAGGTGGTATATGCCATGAATGTGTCCTGTGGTTTTATTACCCCTCACCCTAACCCTCTCCCGCAAGGGGAGAGGGGACGGTTTGGTGCAAAGGCTGGGGGATTATCAGATCTTGCATGCGCCGCTTTCGCAGCCATCGTCCTGGATTGACGGCACCAGATCGTCTTGTGCGTCTTCAGCACCGTCACGGGTGTTCTGATAATACAGCGTTTTGACCCCGAATTTGTAGGCGGTGAGCAGGTCTTTCAGCAGTTGCTGCATCGGCACTTTTCCTGACGGGAAGCGTGACGGATCGTAGTTGGTGTTAGCAGAGATCGACTGATCGATAAATTTCTGCATGATACCCACCAGTTGCAGGTAGCCATCGTTACCCGGCATTTCCCACAGCAGCTCATAGGCGTCGTGCAGATGCTCGTAGTCAGGCACCACCTGGCGGAGAATACCGTCTTTCGACGCTTTGATGCTGACGTAACCGCGCGGCGGTTCAATACCGTTAGTGGCGTTAGAGATCTGCGAAGAGGTCTCGGACGGCATCAGGGCAGAAAGCGTGGAGTTACGCAGGCCGTGCGTTTTGATTGACTCACGCAGTGCTTCCCAGTCGTAATGCAGCGGCTCATTAGCGATGGCATCCAGATCTTTCTTATAGGTATCGATCGGCAGGATCCCTTTCGCGTAAGTGGTTTCGTTAAACCACGGGCACGCGCCTTGCTCTTTCGCCAGCTCATTAGAGGCTTTCAGCAGGTAATACTGAATGGCTTCGAAGGTTTTATGCGTCAGGTTGTTGGCGCTGCCGTCGGAGTAGCGTTTACCGTGCTTCGCCAGGTAGTAAGCGAAGTTGATCACACCAATACCCAGCGTACGACGACCCATCGCTCCACGTTTGGCGGCCGGGATCGGGTAATCCTGATAGTCCAGCAGCGCGTCGAGTGCGCGTACTGCCAGAATCGCCAGCTCTTCCAGTTCATCCAGACTATTAATTGCGCCCAGGTTGAAAGCAGACAACGTACACAGCGCGATTTCACCGTTCTCGTCGTTGACATCATTCAGCGGTTTGGTCGGCAGGGCGATTTCCAGGCACAGGTTAGACTGGCGCACTGGCGCGATGGCCGGATCAAACGGGCTATGGGTATTGCAGTGGTCAACGTTCTGAATATAGATTCGACCGGTAGACGCACGTTCCTGCATCATCAGCGAGAACAGCTCAACGGCTTTCACACGCTGCTTGCGGATGCTGTCGTCTTTCTCATATTTGGTGTACAGGCGTTCAAACTCTTCCTGATCGGCGAAGAACGCGTCGTACAGCCCCGGTACGTCGGACGGGCTGAACAGGGTGATATCTTCACCTTTCAGCAGACGGGTATACATCAGTTTGTTGATTTGTACCCCGTAGTCCATATGACGCACGCGGTTGCCTTCCACCCCACGGTTGTTTTTCAACACCAACAGGCTTTCCACTTCCAGATGCCACATCGGGTAGAACAGCGTAGCCGCACCGCCACGCACACCGCCCTGAGAGCAGGATTTCACCGCTGTCTGGAAATGCTTATAGAACGGAATACAACCGGTATGGAACGCTTCGCCACCGCGAATCGGGCTACCCAGCGCACGAATACGCCCGGCATTGATGCCGATCCCGGCACGCTGGGAAACGTATTTCACAATCGCGCTGGAGGTGGCGTTGATGGAATCCAGGCTGTCGCCGCACTCGATCAGTACGCAGGAGCTGAACTGACGAGTCGGGGTACGCACGCCGGACATGATTGGCGTCGGCAGCGAAATTTTAAATGTGGAAACCGCGTCGTAAAAACGCTTCACGTATTGCAGGCGCGTTTCACGCGGGTAGTTCGAGAACAGGCACGCGGCAACCAGAATATAAAGGAACTGGGCGCTTTCGTAGATTTCGCCGGTCACGCGGTTCTGTACCAGATATTTGCCTTCCAGCTGCTTAACGGCAGCATAAGAGAAGGTCATATCACGGTCGTGATCGATAAACGTGTCCATCTGCTTGAACTCTTCTTCCGTGTAGTCTTCCAGCAGATGATTATCGTATTTGCCCATCTCGACCATTTTCACCACGTGGTCGTACAGCGCAGGCGGCTCAAACTGGCCGTAGGCTTTTTTACGCAGGTGGAAGATTGCCAGGCGCGCGGCGAGATACTGATAATCCGGCGCATCACGGGAGATCAGGTCTGCGGCAGCCTTGATAATGGTTTCGTGGATGTCAGAGGTCTTGATACCGTCATAAAACTGAATGTGGGAGCGCAGTTCGACCTGGGAAATCGAAACGTTATGCAGTCCTTCTGCCGCCCAATCCAGAACGCGATGGATTTTGTCGAGATTGATGCGCTCTGTGCTACCGTCGCGCTTTGTCACCAGCAGATTCTGATTCATGTATGTCGTACCTGTTTTTGGAATTCTTTCCGCAATAGTTTCATGCAGACTACCTGTAGTAAGGGAAGCTGCTTAGAACACTATATATAGGGGGTATGTTTGGGATTCACTGCAAGATAGTGTGAAAATGGCCCTCTTGCAAGTGCATAACTTTGTGGATAACTCAGGAAGGAAAAAGTGGCTTTCGCGCACCTTAGGTCAGACAAGGTGTCCGGGAAAGTCAATGGGAAGAGAAAAATTTGTTAAAAATAACTGTTCGGCGATTTCTTGAACGGAAGAATAGGTTAGATAAATTGATATAGATGGTTTATTAATCTTTTGGCTAATGATTGCAAAAATTGATCTAAGCACGAGTCATCACATAATCTGATGTATCAGTTATGGTCAATATATAAGCGAATGTAAGCGATTGTTGATGTCGAAATGGTTGTTTTCTCTTCGGTTGTTGTTAAATGCGAAGCCATTTTGTTAATTTACCTTATATTATAAGAAAATTATTCATTACTTTAATTCAGTTTAAACATAACTGATATCCCTTAAGGTGATTAACTTGAATTATGACGCACTGATATTATTCATGAAATAATAACAAAATAGCCATTGCACCGGGTTGAACAATTTACAAAAGAAAAATAACCCATATCGTATAATGCGATTAAATATGCCGTCTTATAGAAAATGATGGTCAGATTAATATGCGGATTATTTTTCTACGCAAGGAGTATTTATCTTTACTCCCGTCAATGATTGCATCTCTTTTCTCTGCTAACGGTGTCGCGGCGGTCATTGATTCATGTCAGGGATATGATATCAAAGCGAGTTGTCACGCCAGCAGGCAAAGCCTTTCAGGCATTACGCAGGACTGGAGCATCGCCGATGGGCAATGGCTGGTTTTTTCGGATATGAACAATAACGCCAGCGGTGGGGCCGTATTTTTGCAACAAGGAGCGGAGTTTTCTCTATCGCCAGAAAATGAAACTGGAATGACTCTGTTTGCCAATAATACTGTCTCAGGAGAATATAATAACGGCGGGGCAATATTTGCTAAAGAAAACTCAACGCTGAATCTTACTGATGTTATTTTTTCCGATAACGTTGCAGGTGGCTATGGTGGCGCAATCTATTCTTCTGGTACTAACGATACCGGTGTCGTCGATTTAAGTGTCACTAACGCCGTGTTTCGCAATAACATCGCTAATGACGGCAAAGGTGGTGCAATTTATACCATCAACAATGACGTCTATTTAAGTGAAGTTATTTTTGATAACAACCAGGCATATACATCAACAAGTTACAGTGATGGCGATGGAGGGGCAATCGATGTCACCGATAATAATAGCAATATCACGCATCCGTCAGGTTTCACAATAATAAATAACACCGCATTTACAAATAACTCTGCTGAGGGATATGGTGGGGCGATTTATACCAATAGCGTGACGGCTCCCTATCTTATTGATATTTCAGTTGATGACAGCTACAGCCAGAACAACGGCGTGTTAGTGGATGAGAACAACAGCGCAGCAGGTTATGGGGATGGTCCTTCCACTGCGGCGGGCGGCTTTATGTATCTCGGCTTAAGTGAAGTTACCTTTGATATTGCCGACGGAAAAACGCTGGTTATCGGCAATACAGAGAATGACGGAGCTGTTGACTCTATTGCTGGTACCGGGGTAATCACCAAAACAGGTTCCGGCGATCTGGTACTTAATGCAAATAACAATGACTTTACTGGCGAGATGCAGATAGAAAACGGTGAAGTTACCCTGGGCCGCAGCAACTCCCTGATGAATGTCGGCGATACGCATTGCCAGGACGATCCGCAAGACTGCTACGGTCTGACGATAGGGAGTATTGATCAGTATCAGAATCAGGCTGAGCTAAACGTTGGCTCGACCCAACAAACTTTTGTGCACGCATTGACGGGCTTTCAGAATGGCACTTTAAATATCGATGCTGGTGGCAATGTTACTGTTAATCAAGGCAGTTTTGCTGGCACCATCGAAGGTGCTGGTCAGCTCACCATTGCGCAAAACGGCAGCTACGTGCTGGCAGGGGCACAGTCGATGGCGCTAACTGGCGATATAGTCGTTGATGATGGCGCGGTGCTTACGCTGGAAGGCGACGCGGCAGATCTTGCCGCTCTCCAGGACGATCCGCAGTCGATCGTGTTAAACGGCGGCGTGCTTGATCTCTCTGATTTCGCCACCTGGCAGAGCGGCACATCATACAACGATGGCCTTGAAGTCAGCGGCAGCGGCGGTACGGTTATCGGCAGTCAGGATGTGGTGGATCTCGCAGGTGGCGACAATTTGCATATCGGCGGCGACGGGAAAGATGGCGTCTACGTGGTGATCGATGCGGGCGACGGGCTGGTTAGCCTGGCAAACAATAATAGTTACCTGGGCACCACGCAAATCGCTTCCGGTACGCTGGTGGTGAGCGACAACTCGCAGCTTGGCAATACCGACGAAAACCGTCAGCTCATCTTTACTGATAGCCAACAACAAAGTGAGATGGAAATTACCGCTGACGTTGATACTCGTTCAGAGGCAGCAGGTCACGGGCGTGATATTGAAATGCGCGCCGACGGTGAAGTGGCGGTTGATGCGGGGGTAGACACGCAGTGGGGCGGACTGATGGCTGACAGCAGCGGGCAGCATCAGGATGAGGGTAGCACATTGACTAAAACGGGGGCGGGTACGCTGGAACTGACCGCCAGCGGTACGACGCAGTCGGCGGTACGTGTCGAAGAAGGCACCCTGAAAGGCGATGTTGCGGATATCTTCCCTTATGCTTCGTCGCTGTGGGTCGGTGACGGGGCAACGTTCAAGACTGGCGCGGATCAGGATATTCAGTCAATTGATGTTACTTCCAGCGGCACTATCGACATCAGCGATGGTACGGTTTTGCGCCTGACCGGGCAGGATACTTCCGTCGCCCTTAATGCCTCACTGTTTAACGGCGATGGGACGCTGGTGAATGCCACCGATGGCGTGACGTTGACAGGCGAGCTTAACACCAACCTTGAAACTGACAGCCTGACTTATCTTTCCGACGTAACAGTTAATGGCAATCTGACCAATACGTCCGGTGCGGTCAGCCTGCAAAATGGCGTCGCCGGCGACACGCTGACGGTAAACGGTGATTATACCGGCGGTGGTACGCTACTGCTCGATAGCGAATTAAACGGCGATGACTCGGCAAGTGACCAACTGGTGTTGAACGGTAATACTGCTGGCAACACGACCGTGGTAATTAATCCCATTACGGGTATTGGTGAGCCGACATCTACAGGCATTAAAGTGGTTGATTTCGCAGCCGATCCAACGCAATTTCAAAACAATGCGCAGTTCAGTCTGGCGGGCAGCGGCTACGTCAATATGGGAGCGTATGACTACACGCTGGTGGAAGATAACAACGACTGGTATCTGCGATCGCAAGAAGCAACGCCACCATCGCCACCTGATCCAGACCCGACTCCTGATCCAACACCCGACCCGGAACCTACGCCTGCCTACCAGCCGGTGTTGAATGCCAAAGTTGGTGGATATTTTAATAACCTGCGGGCGGCAAATCAGGCGTTTGTGATGGAGCGACACGATCACGCTGGTGGCGATGGTCAGACGCTGAATTTACGTGTTATCGGCGGAAATTATCATTACACAGCAGCGGGGCAACTGGCTCAGCATGAAGACACTTCTACGGTGCAGCTTAGCGGCGACTTGTTTAGCGGGCGCTGGGGCGCGGATGGCGAGTGGATGCTTGGGGCGGTTGGTGGCTACAGTGATAACCAGGGCGACAGCCGCTCGAATATGACCGGAACTCGCGCCGATAACCAGAACCACGGTTATGCCGTTGGTCTGACCTCAAGCTGGTTTCAGCACGGTAATCAGAAGCAGGGGGCCTGGCTGGATAGCTGGCTGCAATACGCGTGGTTTAACAATGATGTTTCCGAACAAGACGATGGCACAGATCATTACCATTCGTCGGGGATTATCGCCTCGCTGGAAGCGGGGTATCAGTGGTTACCGGGGCGTGGTGTGGTGGTTGAACCGCAGGCGCAGGTGATTTATCAGGGCGTGCAGCAGGATGATTTTACCGCCGCTAACCATGCGCGCGTGTCACAATCGCAGGGTGATGATATTCAAACGCGGCTGGGTTTACACAGCGAATGGCGTACCTCTGTTCATGTCATACCAACATTAGATCTGAATTATTATCACGATCCCCATGCGACGAAAATTGAAGAAGATGGCAGCACTATCAGTGACGAAGCGGTAAAACAACGGGGTGAAATAAAAGTGGGAGTCACGGGCAATATCAGTCAGCGAGTGTCCCTGCGTGGTAGCGTGGCGTGGCAGAAAGGGAGTGATGATTTTGCCCAGACGGCAGGGTTTTTGTCGATGACGGTGAAATGGTAATCGCTGTCTGACCGGCACTATTGCCGGATGCGGCGTAAACGCCTTATCTGGCCTACGGGAGCATTTGTAGGCCTGATAAGACGCGGCAAGCGTCGCATCAGGCATTGGCGCGGCAAAACAACAACCTCACTTATTCTGCGTGTGCAGCATATAGTTCACGTCCACGCCGGGGCCGAGCTTAAAGGAATTAGTGATCGGGTTATAATGCAGCCCGGTCATATGACGCTCTTTGAGGCTTGTCTGATCCACCCAGCCCAGCAGTTCTGCCGGTTTTATAAATTTCTTCACGTCGTGCGTGCCTTTGGGCACCATGCGCAAAATATATTCAGCACCAACCACCGCCATCAGCCACGACTTGCCGTTGCGGTTAAGCGTCGAGAAAAAAACATCGCCGCCCGGTTTCACCAGTTGCGCACAGGCTCTAACCACTGACTGCGGATCGGGAACGTGCTCCAGCATCTCCATGCAGGTCACCACATCATACTGCCCGGCATGTTTTGCCGCGTGCTCTTCCACGGTTTCCTGCACGTACTCTACCTGAATGCCACTTTCCAGCGCGTGCAACTTTGCCACCTGCAATGGCTCAAAGCCCATATCCAGACCGGTCACCGTCGCGCCTTCGCGCGCCATACTCTCGGCCAGAATGCCGCCGCCACAACCGACATCGAGCACCTTTTTGCCAAATAAACCGCCAGCACGCTCGGCAATATAGCCCAGACGCAGCGGGTTAATGCGGTGCAGCGGTTTGAACTCACCTTCAAGATCCCACCAGCGGGAGGCGACAGCTTCAAATTTAGCGATCTCTTCGTGGTCTACGTTATGGTTTACCGGCGATTTTTCGGCATTCATTGGCACTTCTACTCCGTAATTGGCAAGACAAACGAGTATATCAGGCATTGGATGTGAATAAAGCGTATAGGTTTACCTCAAACTGCGCGGCTGTGTTATAATTTGCGACCTTTGAATCCGGGATACAGTAGAGGGATAGCGGTTAGATGAGCGACCTTGCGAGAGAAATTACACCGGTCAACATTGAGGAAGAGCTTAAGAACTCTTATCTGGATTATGCGATGTCGGTCATTGTTGGCCGTGCGCTGCCGGATGTCCGAGATGGCCTGAAGCCGGTACACCGTCGCGTACTTTACGCCATGAACGTACTAGGCAATGACTGGAACAAAGCCTATAAAAAATCTGCCCGTGTCGTTGGTGACGTAATCGGTAAATACCATCCCCATGGTGACTCGGCGGTTTATGACACGATCGTCCGTATGGCGCAGCCATTCTCGCTGCGTTACATGCTGGTAGACGGTCAGGGTAACTTCGGTTCCATCGACGGCGACTCTGCGGCGGCAATGCGTTATACGGAAATCCGTCTGGCGAAAATTGCCCATGAACTGATGGCCGATCTCGAAAAAGAGACGGTCGATTTCGTTGATAACTATGACGGCACGGAAAAAATTCCCGACGTCATGCCAACCAAAATTCCTAACCTGCTGGTGAACGGTTCTTCCGGTATCGCCGTAGGTATGGCAACCAACATCCCGCCGCACAACCTGACGGAAGTCATCAACGGTTGTCTGGCGTATATCGATGATGAAGACATCAGCATTGAAGGGCTGATGGAACACATCCCGGGGCCGGACTTCCCGACGGCGGCAATCATTAACGGTCGTCGCGGTATTGAAGAAGCTTACCGTACCGGTCGCGGCAAGGTATATATCCGCGCCCGTGCTGAAGTGGAAGTTGACGCCAAAACCGGACGTGAAACTATTATCGTCCACGAAATTCCGTATCAGGTAAACAAAGCGCGCCTGATCGAGAAGATTGCGGAACTGGTAAAAGAAAAACGCGTGGAAGGCATCAGCGCGCTGCGTGACGAGTCTGACAAAGACGGTATGCGCATCGTGATTGAAGTGAAACGCGATGCGGTCGGTGAAGTTGTGCTCAACAACCTCTACTCCCAGACCCAGTTGCAGGTTTCTTTCGGTATCAACATGGTGGCATTGCATCATGGTCAGCCGAAGATCATGAACCTGAAAGACATCATCGCGGCGTTTGTTCGTCACCGCCGTGAAGTGGTGACCCGTCGTACTATTTTCGAACTGCGTAAAGCTCGCGATCGTGCTCATATCCTTGAAGCATTAGCCGTGGCGCTGGCGAACATCGACCCGATCATCGAACTGATCCGTCATGCGCCGACGCCTGCAGAAGCGAAAACTGCGCTGGTGGCTAATCCGTGGCAGCTGGGCAACGTTGCCGCGATGCTCGAACGAGCGGGCGATGATGCTGCGCGTCCGGAATGGCTGGAACCAGAGTTCGGCGTGCGCGATGGTCTGTACTATCTGACCGAACAGCAAGCCCAGGCAATTCTGGATCTGCGTCTGCAGAAACTGACCGGTCTTGAGCACGAAAAACTGCTCGACGAATACAAAGAGCTGCTGGATCAGATCGCAGAACTGCTGCGTATTCTTGGCAGTGCCGATCGTCTGATGGAAGTGATCCGCGAAGAGCTGGAACTGGTTCGTGAACAGTTCGGTGACAAACGTCGTACTGAAATTACTGCCAACAGCGCCGACATCAACCTGGAAGATCTGATCACCCAGGAAGATGTGGTCGTGACGCTCTCTCACCAGGGCTACGTGAAGTATCAGCCGCTTTCTGAATACGAAGCGCAGCGTCGTGGCGGGAAAGGTAAATCTGCCGCACGTATTAAAGAAGAAGACTTTATCGACCGACTGCTGGTGGCGAACACCCACGACCATATTCTGTGCTTCTCCAGCCGTGGTCGCGTCTATTCGATGAAAGTCTATCAGTTGCCGGAAGCCACTCGTGGCGCGCGCGGTCGTCCGATCGTCAACCTGCTGCCGCTGGAGCAGGACGAACGTATCACTGCCATCCTGCCGGTGACCGAGTTTGAAGAGGGCGTGAAAGTCTTCATGGCGACCGCTAACGGTACCGTGAAGAAAACTGTCCTCACCGAGTTCAACCGTCTGCGTACCGCCGGTAAAGTGGCGATCAAACTTGTTGAAGGCGATGAGCTGATCGGCGTTGACCTGACCAGCGGCGAAGACGAAGTAATGCTGTTCTCCGCCGAAGGTAAAGTGGTGCGCTTTAAAGAGTCTTCTGTCCGTGCGATGGGCTGCAACACCACCGGTGTTCGCGGTATTCGTTTAGGCGAAGGCGATAAAGTCGTCTCTCTGATCGTGCCTCGTGGCGATGGCGCAATCCTCACCGCAACGCAGAACGGTTATGGTAAACGTACCGCAGTGGCGGAATACCCGACTAAGTCGCGTGCGACGAAAGGGGTTATCTCCATCAAGGTTACCGAACGTAACGGTTTAGTGGTTGGCGCGGTGCAGGTAGATGACTGCGACCAGATCATGATGATCACCGATGCCGGTACGCTGGTACGTACTCGCGTTTCGGAAATCAGCATCGTGGGCCGTAACACCCAGGGCGTGATCCTCATCCGTACTGCGGAAGATGAAAACGTAGTGGGTCTGCAACGTGTTGCTGAACCGGTTGACGAGGAAGATCTGGATACCATCGACGGCAGTGCCGCGGAAGGGGACGATGAAATCGCTCCGGAAGTGGACGTTGACGACGATCCAGAAGAAGAATAATTTTACTTCTTCATGCCAAAAGGGAGCTATCTCCCTTGTTTGAATTGAAAAGTCCAGGCTGCAAAGTCTGGGCTTTTGTCGTATTAGGGCGCGGTAAAGTTTTGCTGTGCTCGTAAAAAATGGCTGGCTTTACACAAGGAATGTGGCAATGAGTGGTGAAAAAAAGGCGAAAGGTTGGCGGTTCTATGGTCTTGTAGGTTTGGGCGCAATAGTACTGTTTTCCGCTGGCGTCTGGGCGTTGCAATATGCTGGCAGTGGGCCAGAAAAAACGTTGTCGCCGCTGGTGGTGCACAACAATCTGCAAATCGATCTCAATGAGCCGGACCTCTTTCTCGACAGCGACTCTCTGAGCCAGCTTCCCAAAGACCTCCTTACCATTCCGTTTCTCCACGATGTTCTGAGTGAAGATTTCGTTTTCTATTATCAGAATCATGCCGATCGTCTGGGCATTGAAGGCAGCATTCGCCGCATTGTCTATGAACACGATCTCACGCTGAAAGATAAGCTCTTTTCGTCACTCTTAGATCAGCCCGCGCAGGCGGCGCTATGGCACGATAAACAAGGCCATCTTTCACATTACATGGTGCTGATCCAGCGCAGTGGTTTAAGCAAACTGCTGGAGCCATTGTTGTTTGCCGCTACCAGCGACAGCCAGTTAAGCAAAACGGAAATCAGTAGTATTAAGCTAAATAGTGAAACCATCCCGGTTTATCAGTTGCGCTATAACGGCAATAACGCCCTGATGTTCGCGACTTATCAGGACAAGATGCTGGTGTTTTCCAGCACGGATATGCTGTTTAAAGATGATCAGCAGGATACCGAAGCCACGGCGATCGCAAGTGATTTGTTGAGCGGCAAAAAACGCTGGCAAGCCAGCTTTGGCCTGGAAGAGCGTACTGCCGAAAAAACGCCAGTACGCCAGCGCATCGTGGCCAGCGCCAGGTTGCTGGGTTTTGGCTACCAGCGATTAATGCCTTCTTTTGCTGGCGTACGCTTCGAAATGGGTAACGACGGCTGGCACAGTTTTGTGGCGTTAAATGATGAATCCGCCAGCGTAGATACCAGTTTCGATTTTACGCCGGTCTGGAACAGTATGCCTGCCGGGGCCAGCTTCTGTGTGGCGGTGCCGTATTCACACGGTATTGCCGAAGAGATGCTTTCGCACATCAGCCAGGAAAACGACAAGCTGAATGGGGCGTTAGACGGTGCCGCGGGACTGTGCTGGTATGAAGACTCAAAATTGCAAACCCCGCTGTTTGTCGGTCAGTTTGATGGCACTGCCGAACAGGCGCAATTGCCAGGGAAACTGTTTACGCAAAATATTGGTGCGCACGAAAGCAAAGCGCCAGAAGGTGTTTTGCCGGTAAGCCAGACTCAGCAGGGCGAAGCGCAAATCTGGCGTCGCGAAGTGAGTTCCCGATACGGCCAGTATCCGAAAGCGCAGGCGGCGCAACCCGATCAATTAATGTCGGATTATTTTTTCCGCGTGTCGCTGGCGATGCAAAACAAAACGCTGCTTTTCTCCCTCGATGACACACTGGTTAATAACGCCCTGCAAACACTGAATAAAACCCGCCCGGCAATGGTGGATGTAATACCCACTGATGGCATCGTTCCGCTCTATATCAATCCACAAGGCGTGGCGAAACTGCTGCGTAACGAAACGTTGACCAGTCTGCCGAAGAATCTCGAACCGGTTTTTTATAACGCCGCACAAACTTTATTAATGCCGAAGCTGGACGCTTTATCTCAACAACCGCGTTATGTCATGAAGCTGGCCCAGATGGAACCCGGTGCCGCCTGGCAGTGGCTACCCATAACCTGGCAGCCGCTATGAGGCACGGGCTGCTGGCGCTGATTTGCTGGCTGTGTTGTGTTGTTGCCCATAGCGAAATGCTGAATGTCGAACAATCCGGGCTGTTTCGCGCGTGGTTTGTACGCATTGCACAGGAACAACTCCGCCAAGGGCCAAGCCCACGCTGGTATCAGCAGGATTGTGCGGGCCTGGTGCGATTTGCGGCGAACGAGGCGCTGAAAATTCACGACAGCAAATGGCTAAAAAGTAACGGTATAGTAAGTCAGTATTTGCCGCCTGAAATGACGCTAACACCTGAACAGCGTCAACTGGCGCAAAACTGGAATCAGGGGAACGGGAAAACCGGCCCCTACGTGACCGCGATTAATTTGATTCAGTACAACAGCCAGTTTATTGGCCAGGACATAAACCAGGCGCTGCCTGGCGATATGATTTTTTTCGATCAGGGCGATGCCCAGCACTTAATGGTCTGGATGGGGCGTTACGTCATCTACCACACCGGAAGCGCCACGAAAACTGACAACGGAATGCGCGCAGTCAGTCTGCAACAACTTATGACATGGAAGGACACCCGATGGATACCCAACGATTCCAATCCCAATTTCATTGGCATTTATCGTTTAAATTTTCTGGCGCGATAGCAGCGTGCTTGTCCCTGTCTCTTGTGGGAACAGGGCTTGCTAATGCTGATGATTCGCTTCCTTCCAGCAACTATGCGCCGCCCGCCGGGGGAACATTCTTTTTGCTCGCTGACAGCAGTTTTAGCAGCAGTGAAGAGGCGAAAGTGCGACTGGAAGCGCCGGGGCGTGATTATCGGCGCTATCAGATGGAAGAGTACGGCGGTGTGGACGTTCGTCTGTATCGTATTCCTGACCCGATGGCATTTTTGCGCCAGCAGAAAAATCTGCATCGCATTGTGGTGCAACCGCAATATCTGGGCGACGGGCTGAACAATACGCTGACCTGGCTGTGGGATAACTGGTACGGCAAATCTCGCCGCGTGATGCAGCGTACTTTTTCTTCTCAGTCTCGGCAGAATGTGACTCAGGCGTTACCCGAATTACAGCTCGGCAATGCCATTATTAAACCTTCCCGTTATGTACAGAACAGCCAGTTTTCACCGCTGAAAAAATATCCACTGGTGGAACAGTTCCGTTACCCACTATGGCAGGCTAAACCGGTCGAGCCGCAGCAAGGGGTAAAACTGGAAGGCGCATCCAGCAATTTCATCTCGCCGCAGCCGGGTAACATCTATATTCCTCTCGGCAAACAAGAGCCGGGACTGTACCTCGTCGAGGCGATGGTCGGTGGATATCGGGCGACGACGGTGGTATTTGTCTCTGATACCGTGGCGCTTAGCAAAGTGTCGGGTAACGAGCTCCTGGTGTGGACCGCGGGTAAAAAACAGGGTGAAGCGAAGCCGGGATCAGAGATCTTGTGGACTGACGGTCTTGGCGTGATGACCCGCGGTGTGACCGATGACAGCGGTACCTTGCAGTTACAACATATATCGCCGGAACGTTCATACATTCTGGGTAAAGATGCTGAAGGCGGCGTTTTTGTCTCCGAGAATTTTTTCTACGAAAGCGAAATCTACAACACCCGCTTGTATATCTTTACCGACCGCCCTCTGTATCGTGCAGGCGATCGTGTTGATGTAAAAGTGATGGGCCGCGAGTTCCACGACCCGTTGCATTCATCCCCCATCGTCAGCGCCCCGGCGAAGCTTTCAGTGCTGGACGCCAACGGCAGTCTGTTGCAAACCATCAATGTCACGCTGGATGCGCGTAATGGCGGGCAGGGGAGTTTCCGCCTGCCAGAAAATGCCGTCGCCGGAGGTTATGAGTTACGCCTGGCTTACCGCAAACAGGTCTATAGCAGCAGTTTTCGCGTGGCAAACTACATCAAGCCACATTTCGAGATTGGTTTAGCTCTCGACAAAAAAGAGTTCAAAACTGGCGAAGCGGTCAGCGGCAAACTGCAACTGCTCTACCCGGATGGCGAGCCGGTAAAAGATGCCCGCGTGCAGTTAAGTTTGCGCGCTCAGCAATTATCAATGGTCGGTAACGATTTGCGTTATGCCGGACGTTTCCCCGTGTCGCTGGAAGGCAGTGAAACGGTGTCCGACGATAGCGGTCATGTGGCGTTAAATCTCCCCGCCGCCGATAAACCGAGCCGCTATTTGTTAACCGTCTCCGCCAGTGACGGCGCGGCGTATCGCGTCACCACCACCAAAGAGATCCTCATTGAACGCGGCATGGCGCATTACTCTTTAAGTACCGCCGCACAATACAGTAATAGCGGCGAGTCGGTTGTGTTCCGTTATGCCGCGCTGGAATCTTCAAAACAGGTTCCTGTTAAGTATGAGTGGCTACGCCTGGAAGACCGAACAAGCTACAGCGGAGATCTACCGTCTGGCGGTAAATCCTTCACCGTTAATTTCGATAAACCAGGTAACTACAATCTGACGTTACGCGATAAAGACGGCTTAATTCTCGCCGGGTTAAGTCATGCGGTCAGTGGTAAGGGCAGCATGGCGCATGCCGGTACGGTAGATATTGTGGCAGATAAAACGCTGTACCAGCCTGGCGAAACCGCGAAGATGCTGATTACCTTCCCGGAGCCAATTGATGAAGCATTATTGACGCTGGAACGCGATCGCGTTGAACAGCAGTCGCTGCTATCGCATCCGGCAAACTGGCTGACGTTACAACGTTTAAACGATACCCAGTATGAAGCCCGCGTACCGGTGAGCAATTCCTTTGCGCCTAACATCACTTTTTCGGTGCTGTATACCCGTAACGGTCAGTACAGTTTTCAGAACGCCGGGATCAAAGTTGCCGTTCCCCAGCTGGATATCCGGGTGAAAACGGACAAAACCCATTACCAGCCTGGTGAACTGGTCAATGTCGAATTAACCTCGTCGCTGAAAGGTAAACCTGTTTCTGCGCAGCTAACGGTTGGCGTGGTCGATGAAATGATCTACGCGCTGCAACCGGAAATCGCGCCGAATATCGGCAAATTTTTCTATCCGCTGGGGCGTAACAATGTGCGTACCAGCTCCAGTTTGTCGTTTATCAGCTACGACCAGGCGCTCTCCAGCGAGCCGGTTGCGCCTGGCGCGACTAACCGCAGCGAGCGGCGAGTAAAAATGCTTGAACGTCCACGGCGTGAAGAGGTGGATACCGCGGCATGGATGCCGTCACTCACAACCGATAAACAAGGCAAAGCGTATTTCACGTTCCTGATGCCTGATTCGTTAACCCGCTGGCGCATTACCGCCAGAGGGATGAACGGCGACGGGCTGGTCGGCCAGGGGCGTGCTTATCTGCGTTCGGAAAAAAATCTCTACATGAAGTGGAGTATGCCAACGGTGTATCGCATGGGCGACAAACCGGCGGCAGGACTGTTTATCTTCAGTCAGCAGGATAACGAACCGGTGGCGCTGGTGACTAAATTTGCAGGCGCTGAGATGCGCCAGACGCTGACGCTGCACAAAGGGGCGAATTATATTTCGCTGACGCAGAACATTCAGCAATCTGGCTTGTTAAGCGCAGAACTGCAACAAAATGGGCAAGTGCAGGACAGCATTAGCACAAAACTGTCTTTTGTGGATAACAGCTGGCCCGTTGAACAGCAGAAAAATGTCATGCTCGGCGGTGGCGATAACGCGCTGATGTTGCCCGAGCAGGCGAGCAATATCCGGCTACAAAGTAGTGAAACGCCGCAGGAGATTTTCCGTAACAATCTTGATGCGTTAGTCGATGAACCGTGGGGTGGCGTGATCAACACCGGTAGCCGTCTGATCCCGCTCAGTCTCGCCTGGCGTTCGCTTGCGGATCATCAAAGTGCCGCCGCTAACGACATTCGTCAGATGATTCAGGATAACCGTCTGCGGCTGATGCAACTGGCGGGGCCCGGAGCGCGCTTTACCTGGTGGGGTGAAGATGGCAATGGTGACGCCTTCCTTACGGCATGGGCATGGTACGCCGACTGGCAGGCCAGCCAGGCGCTCGGCGTAACGCAGCAACCGGAATACTGGCAACATATGCTCGACAGTTATGCCGAGCAGGCGGACAACATGCCGTTATTGCATCGGGCGCTGGTGCTGGCGTGGGCACAGGAGATGAATCTGCCGTGCAAAACGTTGTTGAAAGGGTTGGATGAAGCTATCGCCCGGCGCGGAACTAAAACTGAAGATTTCTCTGAGGAAGACACCAGCGATATCAATGACAGCCTGATCCTCGATACACCGGAATCTCCACTGGCAGATGCGGTGGCAAACGTCTTAACCATGACGTTGCTGAAAAAAGCGCAGTTGAAGTCCACGGTGATGCCACAGGTTCAGCAATATGCGTGGGATAAAGCGGCAAACAGCAATCAGCCGCTGGCGCACACGGTTGTGCTGCTCAATAGCGGGGGCGACGCTACCCAGGCGGCTGCTATTTTAAGTGGTTTGACCGCTGAGCAATCTACTATTGAGCGCGCGCTGGCCATGAACTGGCTGGCGAAATATATGGCGACAATGCCTCCGGTTGTGTTGCCTGCGCCTGCGGGCGCATGGGCCAAACATAAGTTAACTGGAGGGGGCGAATACTGGCGTTGGGTTGGTCAGGGCGTGCCGGACATTCTCTCTTTTGGTGACGAATTATCGCCGCAAAATGTGCAGGTCCGCTGGCGTGAACCGGCAAAAACGGCTCAACAAAGTAACATTCCGGTGACCGTTGAACGCCAGTTGTATCGGCTTATCCCTGGTGAAGAAGAGATGAGCTTTACTCTGCAACCGGTGACCAGCAATGAGATTGACAGCGATGCGCTGTATCTCGATGAAATCACGCTTACCAGCGAGCAGGATGCAGTTCTGCGCTACGGTCAGGTGGAAGTACCGCTCCCGCCGGGGGCTGACGTTGAGAGGACAACGTGGGGCATTTCGATCAATAAACCCAACGCCGCGAAACAGCAGGGGCAATTGCTGGAAAAAGCGCGAAATGAAATGGGCGAACTGGCCTATATGGTGCCGGTGAAAGAACTGACGGGAACGGTCACTTTCCGCCATTTGCTGCGCTTCTCGCAAAAAGGGCAATTCGTTCTGCCTCCTGCTCGTTATGTGCGTTCCTATGCACCTGCACAGCAAAGTGTTGCGGCAGGGAGTGAATGGACCGGGATGCAGGTGAAATAAGTGAACTGGCGCAGAATCGTCTGGCTATTGGCGTTGGTTACTCTGCCAACGCTTGCGGAGGAGACGCCGTTACAACTGGTGCTGCGCGGTGCGCAGCACGATCAACTGTATCAGCTGTCGTCATCAGGCGTGACCAAAGTCTCAGCATTACCTGACATGCTCACCACGCCGTTAGGGAGTTTGTGGAAACTGTATGTTTACGCCTGGCTGGAGGATACCCATCAACCGGAGCAGGCCTACCAGTGTCGTGGAAACTCCCCGGAAGAGGTTTATTGTTGTCAGGCTGGGGAGAGCATAACGCGCGATACCGCGCTGGTACGTTCCTGTGGGCTCTATTTTGCGCCGCAGCGGTTGCATATTAGCGCAGATGTGTGGGGGCAATACTGGCAACAGCGCCAGGCACCTGCGTGGTTAGCGTCTCTTACTACGCTGAAGCCAGAAACCTCGGTAACGGTTAAATCGCTGCTTGATTCATTAGCGACGTTACCTGCGCAAAACAAAGCTCAGGAAGTCTTACTGGATGTGGTGCTGGACGAGGCGAAAATCGGTGTCGCATCCATGCTCGGTAGTCGGGTACGGGTGAAAACCTGGAGCTGGTTTGCCGATGATAAACAGGAAATCCGTCAGGGTGGTTTTGCCGGCTGGTTAACCGATGGTACACCGCTGTGGGTTACTGGCAGTGGCACCAGCAAAACGGTACTGACCCGTTATGCGACGGTGCTTAATCGAGTTTTGCCAGTGCCGACGCAGGTTGCCAGTGGGCAATGTGTAGAGGTGGAACTGTTTGCCCGCTATCCGCTGAAGAAAATCACAGCGGAAAAGAGTACAACGGCAGTAAAACCCGGCGTACTTAATGGGCGCTATCGTGTGACGTTTACTAATGGTAACCACATTACGTTTGTCAGCCACGGTGAGACGACCTTACTGAGCGAAAAGGGCAAACTGAAATTGCAGTCGCATCTTGATCGTGAAGAGTACGTTGCCAGAGTTCTGGATCGCGAGGCGAAAAGTACGCCCCCTGAGGCAGCGAAAGCCATGACCGTGGCGATTCGCACTTTTTTACAGCAAAACGCCAATCGGGAAGGCGATTGCCTGACCATCCCCGACAGTAGCGCCACGCAGCGTGTTTCTGCTTCGCCAGCGACCACGGGGGCGCGAACGATGACCGCCTGGACGCAGGATCTCATCTATGCAGGCGATCCGGTTCATTATCATGGCAGTCGCGCTACCGAAGGGACACTTTCCTGGGGGCAAGCCACGGCCCAGGCGGGGCAGGGAGAGCGTTACGACCAGATACTCGCGTTTGCTTATCCCGACAACAGCCTTAGCCGCTGGGGAGCGCCACGCTCAACCTGTCAGTTATTACCCAAAGCGAAAGCCTGGCTGGCGAAAAAAATGCCGCAGTGGCGGCGTATATTGCAAGGCGAGACGGGCTACAACGAACCAGACGTGTTTGCGGTCTGTCGTTTAGTCTCAGGTTTCCCCTATACCGATCGGCAGCAGAAACGGTTGTTTATTCGTAACTTCTTTACGCTTCAGGATCGGCTCGATTTAACCCATGAGTATCTGCACCTGGCCTTTGATGGTTATCCCACCGGGCTTGATGAGAACTATATCGAAACGCTGACCCGACAATTATTAATGGACTAATGCTATGCGAAAGATTTTTCTTCCGTTGTTACTGGTGGCGCTTTCGCCTGTCGCTCACAGTGAAGGTGTGCAGGAAGTCGAGATTGATGCACCGCTCTCTGGCTGGCATCAGGCAGAGGGCGAAGATGCCAGTTTTTCACAATCGATCAATTACCCGGCGTCGTCCGTCAACATGGCAGATGATCAAAATATCTCAGCGCAGATCCGCGGCAAAATAAAGAATTATGCTGCGGCGGGTAAAGTTCAGCAGGGCCGGCTGGTGGTCAACGGTGCCAGTATGCCGCAGAGAATTGAATCCGATGGTTCATTTGCACGCCCTTATATTTTCACTGAAGGCAGCAACAGCGTGCAGGTCATCAGCCCGGATGGGCAAAGCCGACAAAAAATGCAGTTTTACTCAACGCCGGGCGCTGGAGTGATCCGCGCGCGTTTACGGCTGGTTCTCTCCTGGGATACGGACAATACCGACCTCGATCTTCACGTTGTAACACCCGATGGCGAACACGCCTGGTACGGTAACACCGTGCTGAAAAACAGTGGTGCACTGGATATGGATGTCACGACGGGGTACGGACCCGAGATTTTCGCCATGCCAGCGCCAGTTCACGGCCGTTATCAGGTGTATATCAACTACTATGGCGGACGCAGCGAAACGGAATTGACAACCGCCCAACTGACGCTGATCACTGATGAAGGATCGGTCAATGAGAAACAGGAAACTTTCATTGTACCGATGCGTAATGCTGGCGAGTTGACGCTGGTGAAAAGTTTTGACTGGTGATTAATGGGGTTACCTTCGCCGTCGATGTTCAAGAAAACGCCCGATAACTTTCGCTATCGGGTGTTTTTATTGATTAATTCAACCGTTCAATCACCATCGCAATTCCCTGGCCGCCACCAATGCACAGTGTTGCCAGCCCCAGCGTTTTATCGCGTGCCTGCATGGCATGTAATAGTGTGACCAGAATACGAGCACCACTGGCACCGATAGGATGCCCGAGCGCGATGGCCCCGCCGTTGACATTCACTTTCTCAGAATCAAAGCCCAGGGTTTTCCCAACGGCAAGGAACTGTGCAGCAAATGCTTCATTAGCCTCAATGAGATCAATATCCGCCAGTTGCAGCCCCGCCAGTTGTAACGCTTTTTGCGTGGCAGGTACTGGCCCCATACCCATCAATGCGGGGGGCACGCCACCGCTGGCATAACTTTTAATGCGAGCCAGGGGGGTAAGGCCTGCTGCCAGCGCCGCAGATTCTTCCATAATCACCAGAGCGGCAGCACCGTCGTTAATACCAGACGCGTTCCCGGCGGTGACTGTTCCTGCTTTATCGAAGGCCGGGCGCAATGCGCCTAACGCTTCAGTCGTAGAATCCGCTTTCGGGAATTCGTCTTGACTGAAGACGAAGGTTTTCTTCCGAGTGACAACATTTACCGGGACGATTTCGGCTGTAAAAGCACCGGACTCAATTGCGGCTGCCGCTTTACGCTGTGAATGTAGCGCCAGTTCATCCTGCATTTCTCGGGTAATTCCGTACTCTTTGGCCACGTTCTCGGCGGTAATCCCCATATGATAACCATGGGTGGCGCACATCAGACCATCGCGCAGGATTACGTCATAAACCTGTCCGTCTCCAAGACGATAACCAGAGCGTGCTTTTGCATCGAGTAAGTAGGGCGCTAAACTCATATTTTCCATACCCCCCGCCACAATGCTTTGCGCCTGACCTGCCTGAATTGCCTGGGCGGCAAGCGCCACACTTTTAAGACCCGAACCACACACTTTATTGACCGTGAATCCGCACACCGTTTCTGCCAGCCCGCTTTTTAACAGTGCCTGACGTGCCGGATTTTGCCCCAACCCGGCTTGCAACACGTTACCCATAATCACTTCATCAATGTGTAGTGAATCGATTTTTGCACGTTCAATGGCGGCTTTAATTACTGTCGCCCCCAGGTCGATGGCGCTGGTGGAAGCGAGTGAACCGTTAAAACTACCGATAGCAGTACGTACCGCACTGACGATGACACAATTTTTCATTTTTTATTCCTTCTGTCTGTAGGGTTGCCGTCAGAACAGCGTTAAACCAATGACGAAAATGACGCCGGAGAAGAGCAGGGCAGTGATGCAATAGCCCATGATGTCGCGGACACCGAGTCCGGCGATTGCCAGTGCTGGCAGCGCCCAGAATGGTTGTGCCATGTTCATCCATTGCTCGCCGTAGGCGATCGCCATTACCGATTTACCGAGATCAGCGCCCAGCGCCTGGGCTGCGGGTATCACGAAAGGTCCCTGAATAACCCAGTGACCGCCGCCAGACGGAACGGCGAAGTTAATCAGTGCAGAACTAAAAAAGGTCATTACCGGGAAGGTGTCTTTGTTCGCAACATTGATGAAGAATTCGGTAATGAGTCCGCCCAGACCGGAATGCTCCATCATCAGTTGGATCCCAGCGTAGAAGGGGAATTGCACCAGAATACCGGCAGTACTGCGTGCTGCCGCGCTGATAGCACGCATATAAGCCATTGGCGTTTTATGTAGCAGCAGACCCGCAATCATAAACATCAGGTTGACGGTATTGATGGTGATGTTGAAGCCATGTTCGCTGAAGTACATCGCAAGGTAAGCGATACCGAGTGCGCCGATGATCAACGTCAGAATGCGGCTTTCTTCCAGTCGCTCGGATGGTGGGGCATCTTTCGGTAGCTGCTTTTGGAAATCAGCCTCTTCCATGAGTAGTTTCGGATCGATACTCACCACGTCAGACGGTTTTGGCATCATCATGCGGGTGATAAATGGCATCACCACAATCAACGCCACAGTGATGAAAATGTTAAAACCACTGAACAGAGTATCGCCCACCGGGATCAGCCCGGCGATATGCTCAACCGGGTTGCCCGGTGTTGCAGCCAACAGAGGCATTGAGCCAGAGAAACCGCCACCCCAGGTGAGAAAACCAATGTAGGCGCAGGCAATGAGCAACGGATAATCAGAACCGGGTACTCGGCGGGCGACTTCACGGGCAAACATTGCGCCGACAACCAAACCAAATCCCCAGTTGATGACACAAGCGACTGAACCGAAGAAAGTAACCAGCATGACGCCCTGTACGGGCGTCTTTGCGGCGGAGGCGGCAGTACGCAGCAAACTTTTTACCGGAGCAGAGCTGGCAAGGGCATGACCGGTAACGATGATAAGCGCCATCTGCATACCAAACGCCAGCAAGTTCCAGAAACCGTCCCCCCACATTTTCACCATGCTGATCGGCGTTTGTGGTGTTAACCAAAGCGCGATCACGAAAGTTAGCAATGTCAGCAACATGGCAAAGATCAGTGGATCGGGAAGCCACCGGCTGACAAAACGCGTCATAAAACGCGATATGCGACCAATCATAAATCACCCCGTTGCGTATTCAGATCGGCGGCGACTTCAAACCGAGCTTCGGTTTTGGCACACACGGTGGCTAAATCACACCCGTCGGCAATTTCGGTGAGCCACATTTTGCCGTCAATAAAACGAAAGACAGCCAGTTCAGTAACCAGCATATGCACCGCATGTTGCGCAGTGAGTGGCATGGTGCAGCGGCGCAAAATTTTTGCTGAACCATCTTTGGCACAATGTTCCATGGCGATGATCACTTTGCGCGACCCGGTCACCAGATCCATCGCGCCACCCATACCGGGCACCATTTTCCCAGGCACTACCCAGTTCGCGAGGTTTGCTTCTTCGTCTACTTGCAAACCGCCGAGCACGCAGGCATCAATATGACCGCCGCGGATTAGCGCAAATGACATGGCGCTATCAAACATGGCTGCACCGGGTAAAATGCCGCACGGTTGTCCGCCAGCGTTCACCAGATCTGGATGCGCTGTCGTGACCGGGCCTAAACCGAGGAAGCCGTTTTCCGATTGCAGAGTGATATGAATACCCTCCGGTAAATAATTGGCGACCATTGTGGGTAAACCGATCCCTAAGTTAACGATGTCACCATCACGAAGCTCTTGCGCCACACGGTGCGCAATACGTTGTTTCGCATCCATTATTTGCTCTCCTGTGAAACGATGATGTGGTCGATAACGGCACCAGGGGTGACAATATGGTCAGGTTGCAGCTCGCCGGTTTCGACCAGTTCATCTGGCTCTACCAGTGTGATATCAGCCGCAAGGGCTATCAGGGGGTTAAAGTTGCGGGCGCTAAGTTGATAGGTCAGGTTGCCAAGTGTGTCGCAACGATGAGCGCGAATTAGCGCCAGGTCGGCGCGCAGCGGGCGTTCGAGCAGCCAGGTTTTACCGTCGAGTGTCAGTGTCTGTTTGCCTTCCTCTACGACGGTGCCGACACCCGTTGGGGTGAGAAAACCACCAAGTCCAGCTCCGCCACAGCGAATTTGCTCGATTAGCGTACCTTGCGGCACCAGAACGACGTCCATCTCACCAGATATCATGCGCCGACCTGTTTCCGGGTTGGTGCCGATATGTGAAGCAATCACTTTGCGGACTCGACCATTGACGATGAGCGGACCGATGCCAGTATCAACAAACGCGGTATCATTGGCTATCAATGTCAGGTCGCGAACACCAGATTCCAGTAATGCTTCAACCAGGCGGGATGGAGTGCCAATCCCCATAAATCCGCCCACCATGATGGTCATGCCGTCACGAAAGAAGCCGGTGGCATCTTGTAATGTCATCAATTTTGTTTTCATTTTTTATCCCTCTTGCATACACCGTTGTGGGTACAGTCAGGGAATAGCAAGGGGAGTGCCAGAATGAGATTATTGGATTTTGTTATTTAACTAATTGAATATGAAGGGATAAATTGGATGGGGATTTATAAGGAGAATGAGCGGCTATGCAGAAAATTGCGCACTGTGCAAATTTCTGCATAGCAAGTTTTGGCGTTATACATCCGCCGGATCGATACCGTATTCCTGGAGTTTATACATCAATGCACGGCGACTGATGCCCAGCATTAAAGCAGTGCGGGTTCGGTTTCCTTCTTGTTGTTCCAGCACTTCCATAATGATGCGTTTTTCGACGCGTTTAATTTCCTCTTTTAAATTACGCTCTCCGACAGGGGATGTTTTTACCTCGCCAGCATTACAGACTGGCTGACGAATCTGCGGCGGAAGATCCTCAGAAAAAATGATCGGGCCTGAGTTCATCACGACGGCGCGTTCAATAACGTTGGAAAGCTCTCGAATATTTCCCGGCCATGACCAGGCGGTAAGCAGTGACATTGCCATCGGATCGATGTCGATAATATCGCGCTGATTCTCACTACTGAATTTTTGCAAAAAGTGATTAGCTAACAGGGAAATATCTTCCCGGCGATCGCGCAGAGGCGGCAGTATTAAATGAATAACGTTAAGGCGATAAAAGAGATCTTCACGGAAGGTGCCTTCTTTTACCATTGCCTGCAAGTCACGGTTGGTGGCAGCAATGATGCGGATATCAACTTTTATGGTCTGATGGCCGCCAATCCGTTCAAATTCCCGTTCCTGCAGAATGCGTAGTAATTTGGCTTGCAGTACGAGCGGCATTTCGCCAATTTCGTCGAGGAGCAGAGTACCTTCGTTGGCACGTTCAAATAATCCCTGACGCAAGGTTTGTGCACCAGTAAATGCACCTTTTTCATGACCAAACAGTTCACTTTCGAGCAACGATTCCGGCAGCGCCGCGCAGTTGACTTTAATGAACGGCCCCTTTGCCCGCCGCGAATTGTAGTGAATCGCTCTGGCAATCAACTCTTTCCCGGTGCCGCTTTCACCGCTAATCAAGACGCTGGCCTGAGAAAGGGCAATTTTGGCGGTGTCTTTGCAGATGTCCATCATCGCCGGGCTGTTGGTGAGAATGTGCCCCCATTGCCAGCTAGTGCTCAGTGCCTGGTGCAGATGGCGGATCTCTTTTTTCATTGACTGGAGTTGTAAAGCGCGCTGAACGATTAAATTCAACTCATCGAGATCAAACGGTTTGATAACATAGTCGAAGGCCCCGCAGCGTAGCGCTTCGACGGCGGTTTCCACTTCAGCATAGGCCGTCATCAGAATAACGGGGGTCCGTGTCTCATGGCTGCGCATCTCCTTGAGTGCCTTGATGCCGTCCATCTCTGGCATGCGGATATCCATCAACACCACGTCAGGGTGAATATCGGCAAACAGGTGTAATGCTGTGCGTCCGTTGTTCGCACAATGTGTTTCGAAACCTTGTAGTGCAAAAGCGGTGCTCAGCATACGGCGAACATTATCTTCATCATCCACAATAAGGATGCGATTAATAGCAGTCATACAGTCTGATTTCCCTGCGGGTTGATCGGTAAAATAAGGGTGAAGGTTGCGCCGTAGCCCGGCAAACTGGCGACGCGAATATCACCCTGATGGGCATTAATGATGCGTTGACTTAACGCCAGACCAAGCCCGGTTCCTGAGGCTTTGGTGGTGAAAAAGGGATCGAAGATCTTTTTTTGCAGCGAGAGATCAATGCCACAGCCGTTGTCCTCTATCGAAATGGCCTGTTGTGAGTCGCTGTACTGCCAGGTTCGAATGCGAATTTTCCCTCGTGCACTGATAGCCTGGACGGCATTGATCAGGATATTCAGTAGTACCTGTTTGAGCAGTTCACGATCGGCGTTAATCGGGTTTAATTCATTATCCAGTTCGCTTATGAAGTCGACCCGCGCTTGTACGCCGGCGGTTTGTACCAGTACCAGAGTTTCTTCAACCAATGCATTGAGACTGACTTGTTGCCATTGACTGTGGCGTGGACGTGAAAATTCGAGCAATTGCTGAATAACTTTGTTAATTGAATCGATTTCTTTGAGTACTACGGACAGATATTCCTGATGTATTAGGTCGCTGGTTTGTTGGCGCAAGATCTGTACATAACCACGAATAGCCGTTAGCGGATTACGCACTTCATGCGCGACGCCAGCCATCAGCTCACCCAGTGTGGCGAGGCGTTCTGCTTGCGCCATGCGGCGCTGGGTTTCTTTGCGGGCAGTTAAATCAGAGAAAATCACCAAAGCACCTATCATTTCACCATGCGTGTTATGAATACGACTGGTAGTGACACTGAGTTCAATGGTGCGGTCACGGCCTGGAAAACTGATCTCCAGCGCTACATGTTCGGTGCCATGTTCCAGCGTATCCAGTACTGGACTGTAGAACTGAGTATTGTCGAACAACATGGAGTAAGGCTGCCCTACCAGTTCATGACGTTGATAGCCAGTGATGACTTCTGCTGCCGGGTTCATGGTGGTTACATCACCCTGGCGGTCAATGGCAATGACGCCATCGGCAGCGTTTTCAATAATCAGATCGTTAAGTGTCCGCGTTTCACGCAGTGCCTGGGCGAGGTTGTTAACACTCTGACTGATTTGCCCCATTTCACCGGGCAATTGTGGTAATCGAGTGGGAATATTTTGCGCCAGAGTCGAGAGGCCATCGGTGATGATATCAATATTGGCGCTCAGGCGACGGGAGAAAAGGACAATCAACAGCAGGCTTATCAGCAAACCGGCGGTGAGCACAATGATAATCCTCACATCCATTTTCCAGGCCTGGCGGCGAATATCTTCGGTTAATTCATTGGCCCAGATATAGCCGAGGATTTCACCATTACGCTCAATGGGGATCATTGAATTCAAAATATCGCCGCGCACCTGCCTGCCTGAATAAACCAAAGGGGTATTTGTACGCATGACTTCGCGACCAGGGTGATCTGCGGCAATGGTAACGCCGACATTATTCTGATATAGCGCTGAAGGCGCGTAGGTGATTATCGCATCCAGCGTTTTGTTGTAATAACCAGCGCCGATGCCAGGGAAGGCGTGAGTGATATTTTCGGTAATGGGGGCAAGTTCTGCATTTAATGCGCGGATACGCTCCTCACGTGGTAAGTCGATGTAGAGATCATAGCGATCGCCTAGTGCCTGATTAAGCAGGTTGACCACGGCAGAAAGTTTTTTCTCTTTTTCAGATAAGACTGCTGAACGTCCTTCCGTTTCTACGATATAACCAATAGTAAGCGTTGGGACAATGACCATCAGGATTGCCATCAGGATCATTTGATTGCGTAAGCGGCGTGGATAAATCCACTTCATATAATGCATGCTGAAATCCACTAGTCTTGTCCGGTATATGACGATTATCAGAGGTTAAGGTGATGATTTCTCGGCGGTGTATCATATTCCAGAGAAGAGAGAACATTGCGGTAACACGCTTTTACCGCTACCTTAACCACACTCCATCGGTCACCTGAGGCGGAGCTTCGCCCCTTTGAAATACCTTGCTTCTTTTCGTACAACCCTGAAAGCCTCGCGCTACATGTTCAGAGCATTGGCGTTAGTGCTCTGGCTGTTGATTGCTTTTTCATCCGTTTTTTACATCGTTAATGCGTTACATCAGCGAGAATCGGAAATTCGTCAGGAATTTAATCTGAGTTCCGATCAGGCTCAGCGCTTTATTCAACGCACCTCTGATGTGATGAAAGAGCTGAAGTACATCGCCGAAAATCGCTTATCGGCAGAAAACGGTGTGCTTTCCCCGCGTGGACGAGAAACGCAGGCGGATGTGCCTGCGTTTGAACCGCTGTTTGCCGACTCCGATTGTTCCGCAATGAGTAACACCTGGCGAGGTTCTCTGGAGTCATTGGCGTGGTTTATGCGCTACTGGCGCGATAATTTTTCTGCGGCTTACGATCTCAACCGGGTATTTTTAATCGGCAGCGATAACCTCTGCATGGCCAATTTCGGTCTGCGTGATATGCCAGTGGAACGCGATACCGCGTTGAAAGCGTTGCATGAACGCATCAATAAATATCGAAATGCACCACAAGATGATAGCGGCAGTAACCTCTACTGGATCAGCGAAGGTCCGCGCCCTGGCGTCGGGTATTTTTACGCGCTGACGCCAGTTTATCTGGCGAACCGGTTGCAGGCGCTTTTGGGTGTCGAGCAGACCATCCGGATGGAGAACTTTTTCTTACCAGGTACGTTGCCGATGGGGGTTACCATTCTTGATGAAAATGGTCATACCCTGATTTCGCTTACCGGACCAGAAAGTAAAATTAAGGGCGATCCTCGCTGGATGCAGGAACGCTCCTGGTTTGGCTATACGGAAGGGTTCCGGGAGCTGGTGCTGAAGAAAAATCTGCCACCCTCATCGCTAAGCATCGTTTATTCGGTGCCAGTTGATAAGGTGCTGGAACGCATTCGCATGTTGATCCTTAACGCAATTTTGCTGAATGTGCTTGCCGGAGCTGCATTGTTTACTCTCGCGCGGATGTACGAGCGACGTATTTTCATTCCGGCGGAAAGCGACGCCCTGCGACTGGAAGAACATGAGCAGTTTAATCGCAAGATTGTCGCCTCCGCGCCAGTAGGTATCTGCATTTTACGTACCGCTGATGGCGTCAATATTTTAAGTAACGAACTGGCGCATACCTATCTCAATATGCTTACGCATGAGGATCGCCAACGACTGACGCAAATTATCTGTGGGCAGCAGGTCAATTTTGTTGATGTCCTGACCAGCAACAATACCAATCTGCAAATCAGCTTCGTCCATTCGCGCTATCGTAATGAAAACGTGGCCATTTGTGTGCTGGTGGATGTTTCTTCGCGCGTGAAGATGGAAGAGTCGTTGCAGGAGATGGCACAAGCAGCGGAACAGGCGAGCCAGTCAAAATCGATGTTCCTTGCCACCGTCAGTCATGAGCTGCGAACGCCGCTGTATGGCATTATCGGTAACCTGGATCTGTTGCAAACCAAAGAGTTACCGAAAGGCGTCGATCGTCTGGTGACGGCAATGAACAACTCTTCCAGCCTGTTGTTGAAAATTATCAGCGATATTCTCGATTTCTCGAAAATTGAATCAGAACAGTTGAAGATCGAACCGCGTGAGTTTTCACCGCGTGAAGTGATGAACCACATCACCGCCAACTATTTACCGCTGGTGGTACGCAAGCAGCTAGGCTTGTACTGCTTTATTGAACCGGATGTGCCAGTGGCCTTAAATGGCGACCCGATGCGTTTACAGCAGGTCATCTCCAACCTGTTGAGTAACGCCATAAAATTCACCGATACCGGCTGTATAGTTTTGCATGTTCGCGCTGATGGCGATTATCTCTCTATCCGTGTTCGCGATACCGGCGTGGGGATACCGGCGAAAGAAGTGGTGCGCTTGTTTGATCCCTTCTTCCAGGTCGGAACGGGCGTACAGCGTAACTTCCAGGGGACCGGTCTGGGTCTGGCGATTTGTGAAAAACTGATCAGCATGATGGACGGCGATATCTCGGTAGATTCAGAACCGGGAATGGGCAGCCAGTTTACCGTGCGTATTCCGTTGTACGGCGCTCAGTACCCGCAGAAAAAAGGCGTGGAAGGGTTGAGTGGTAAACGCTGCTGGCTGGCGGTCCGCAATGCGTCGCTCTGTCAGTTCCTGGAAACCAGTTTGCAGCGCAGCGGCATCGTCGTTACAACATACGAAGGGCAGGAACCGACTCCCGAAGATGTGTTAATCACTGACGAGATAGTGAGCAAAAAATGGCAGGGTAGAGCGGTAGTGACCTTCTGTCGTCGCCATATTGGTATTCCGCTGGAGAAAGCGCCAGGGGAGTGGGTACACAGTGTGGCTGCCCCGCATGAGCTACCGGCATTGTTGGCGCGTATTTATTTGATCGAGATGGAGAGCGACGATCCTGCTAACGCTCTGCCGTTAACGGACAAAGCGGTCAGCGGTAATGACGATATGATGATTCTGGTCGTGGATGATCATCCGATTAACCGACGTCTGCTGGCAGATCAGTTGGGATCGTTGGGCTATCAATGTAAAACCGCGAATGATGGCGTCGATGCGCTTAATGTACTTAGCAAGAATCATATTGATATCGTGCTTAGCGACGTCAACATGCCAAATATGGATGGTTACCGCTTGACGCAACGCATTCGTCAGTTGGGACTGACGTTGCCGGTAATCGGAGTAACTGCTAATGCGTTGGCTGAAGAGAAGCAGCGGTGTCTGGAGTCTGGTATGGACAGCTGCCTGTCGAAGCCGGTAACGCTGGATGTGATAAAACAGACGCTAACGGTATATGCCGAGAGGGTCAGGAAATCGCGGGATTCGTAGGACGGATAAGGCGTTTACGCCGCATCTGGCATTCAGTGCAAATGCCAGATGCGACGCTGACGCGTCTTATCTGGCCTACAGATGATTAGTCTTTATCTGCCGGACTTAAGGTCACAGAAGAGAGATAATTCAGCAGAGCAATATCGTTCTCGACACCCAGCTTCATCATCGCAGATTTCTTCTGGCTACTGATGGTTTTGATACTGCGGTTCAGCTTTTTAGCGATCTCGGTCACCAGGAAGCCTTCAGCAAACAGGCGCAGAACTTCACTCTCTTTTGGCGAGAGACGCTTGTCACCGTAACCACCAGCACTGATTTTTTCCAACAGGCGAGAAACGCTTTCCGGGGTAAATTTCTTCCCTTTCTGCAGCGCGGCGAGAGCTTTCGGCAGATCGGTCGGTGCACCTTGTTTCAGCACGATCCCTTCGATATCCAGATCCAATACCGCACTAAGAATCGCCGGGTTGTTGTTCATGGTCAGAACGATGATCGACAGGCTTGGGAAATGGCGCTTGATGTACTTGATTAAGGTAATGCCATCGCCGTACTTATCGCCAGGCATGGAGAGATCGGTAATCAACACATGCGCATCCAGTTTCGGCAGGTTGTTGATCAGTGCTGTAGAGTCTTCAAATTCGCCGACAACATTCACCCACTCAATTTGCTCAAGTGATTTGCGAATACCGAACAAGACTATCGGATGGTCATCGGCAATAATTACGTTCATATTGTTCATGTAATAGGCTACCTTGCTACAGCAAGCTCTTGACATAACTGTCAATGTCGCTGATGTATTTTTCTATTCCTGGAACATCCTTCTCACGAATCAGATGTTCCAGCGTTTCACATAACTGCTTGCCGGGTACCAGATTTAGCATGGCAAATACGCCTTTAAGACGATGAGCCGTTTGGGCTAACGCAGCAAAGTCACTGGTTGCTGCTTCAGTATACAGCCTCTTAACATCATCCGGTACTGTGTCTACAAAGAGCGCATAATAGCCGCTGGCATGGAGTTGCGCATTTTCATCTCCGCCCAGAGGCGATTCTGTCATCTCTTCCTGCGCCAGTTGCACTTCAATTAATTGTAAGACCGCTTCCTGCATAGCGTTGCTCATATTGAAGTTGACGCACAATTGACCAGGCCCAATTTCCCGTACGCCAGACTCATCATCGCTTAAAAGCAAGCCAGAGGCAGTAAGATTAGACGGATTATCCGTTAAAAAGATATCATAATCTTGACTAATTAATCTTTCATCGGGTGTGATACAGGTTGCACCCCAATTTTCTAACTGGCGAGTGACAATATTCCGAATTTCTGCCGAAGTAACATCCACCATTACGCAGACATCATCCAGTAAACGCTCTTCTTCCTCTTCAACTTCCGGGTCAGCTGCGAGCATTTTGATATGCACAGAGTAGCGTGTACCAAGCCCATCCCGCGTTTTGATGTTTAAATGACCGCCCAGTTTACGTGCCAGTTGATCGCTCAGCCAGAATGCCAGCGGGTCCGCCTTGCCATAGCGATCGTTTTGGGTCTGGTTGATAAACGGGAAGTGCAAATTATCCATTTCATGAATACTTACGCCTTCTCCCGTGTCCAGAATGCGGAACGTCAGGCGGTCTTCGGAGGACTCATCTTGATCAACCTCAAGGGTGATTTTTCCCAATTGCGTAGAGGTCACGGCATATTGCATCAGTAGCAGCAAAATACGTCGTAAGGCATCGCGATCGCCGCGGCGCATATCGTGTGCTTTCAGATGATTGTTAATCAGCAGTTGCAGACCTTTACGCTTGATGGCAGGCAACACTGAAGGCACAACTTCATCAATCAAATCCTGCACGGAGAACAGCACCGTCTCACTTTTCCAGCTATCATCCGCAAGCATGTTCGCTAACTGTATTTCATCGACCAGCCGCACCAGCACATCTGCCTGATTCGCCAGTTGTTTGCTTTCCGGGGCGTTGAGTTTAGCCGCGCTCTCCGCCAGGGACTGTGCGGGTTCTTTCAGCGCATCGCCAATGTTTTTCATAAAGGTCATCCGCCCCTGCTGGTTTTTCTCATACAGACGCTGCGCCTGCTTGAGTTTCTTGTTTACCAGCACTTCGCGATCCTGATCGCGAATAATGAAAATTTGTGTGCGCGGCGCGACCTGGCTGCGGAACATGCGGATCTCATACAGCTCGTTATTGATCGTAGCCTGAATAATCCCCTGATGCTGTTCCGCCATGGTGGTGATGTTTTGCAGATTCAAATGCGGCAGCAAATGATCGGCAATTTTGTTACTTATGACAGTGCGGTTCGATTCCTGATCGTGAACCAGCAGGCCAAGCGGCAGCAGTGAGACTATCTCTTCATTGATTGCACGTAAAATGCGCAATTCGTTATTGACCGCCGTGCTGGGGACGCTTTCTGTACTACGGCTGGAGAAATGGCGGAATGTGGTATAGCCAAATAACGCCAGCGCCAGCAAACCAATGTTCAGCAGCAGTGGCAGCAGAATGTTTTGCAACGTATCCAGCAATAAGGTGCCATAAGGAACCTGCCAGACCAGGCGCATATCGGTAGAGTTGAGTGCCGAGGAGATTTCAATCTTCGTGCTGTTAAAGTGGATACTGACGCTATCCGTCCCTTCTTTCTCATTATCATTGTTTCCCGTTGCCGTCGCGTCTGGCTCAAGGCGGAAACTGTCCAGCGGCATACCCGGTGGGATCAAATCATTAATCGGCAGATCAAAAGCCACGACCGTTGCCAGATGTCCTGGCTGGTTGAACGTGGTACGCAAGGTAAAGTAATGACCGTTCTGCCAGGCCAGGCGGCGCATGTTAGAAAAGCTTTCGCGTTCATCGAGGGCGTTGGCCTGTTGCAACATCTCTGCACGACGTGAATCAACAATGTCGCTGACGGTCGATTCTTTAAATCCGGAGGTGAGATCTTTAAGGGGTAGGGTTGAGATCAGCACCAGACTGTTATCCTGACCATTCAGGTAATACATCGACCACGGTACATTTTCTGCGCCCCACAATGTGTCCAGATAGGTGGACATCCGTTGAGTCATCTCAAGCGTTGAGTTGTCGTGAGAGCCAAAGATTAACGCTTCCGTTTTGCGGCGCGGTTTCTCCAGATAGTAGACATCCTGTTTCAGGCGCGTCTCTTGTAAACCTTCGCCGGAGGAGGGGGAGGTCGTCGCGGCAATGTTGTCGTAGATCTGCCAGGTCACGTAACGCCAGGTATCGACGCGCTTTTGGATAGCGTGGGTAATGTCGACAATCTGGTAACTTTTATCTTTCAGCCAGGCGTTAACGGCGCTTTGTACCATTACACCCATCGTCACCAGTAACACAATGATCAACAGTAAAAAGAAGCGGGTAATGCTCCCCGGTAGGAGTGAAAAGCGGGTCGTGGCCGTTGTCTCTTTCTGACGCATTCGTGTTTATGACCTGTTAAAACTTCGCGAAGTGATAGGGCAGTATAAAGGGTACAGTGTGAAATTCCAGACTCTTACCTGATTGATGATTCTCTATTCTCCCGTGATATTTATCATCCTGCATTGGGGGAAATAGATGTACAAGCGCCATTTTGCTGTACAAATAACCTACAAAAAGCCCAACGAAATTAATTGCAAATAAACGAAGATTGCTGGAAATTATGCTGATGTTAATTATTTGTGAAATAGTTAACAAGCGTTATAGTTTTTCTGTGGTAGCACAGAATAATGAAAAGTGTGTAAAGAAGGGTAAAAAAAACCGGATGCGAGGCATCCGGTTGAAATAGGGGTAAACAGACATTCAGAAATGAATGACGGTAATAAATAAAGTTAATGATGATAGCGGGAGTTATTCTAGTTGCGAGTGAAGGTTTTGTTTTGACATTCAGTGCTGTCAAATACTTAAGAATAAGTTATTGATTTTAAACTTGAATTATTATTGCTTGATGTTAGGTGCTTATTTCGCCATTCCGCAATAATCTTAAAAAGTTCCCTTGTATTTACATTTTGAAACATCTATAGCGATAAATGAAACATCTTAAAAGTTTTAGTATCATATTCGTGTTGGATTATTCTGCATTTTTGGGGAGAATGGACTTGCCGACTGATTAATGAGGGTTAATCAGTATGCAGTGGCATAAAAAAGCAAATAAAGGCATATAACAGAGGGTTAATAACATGAAAGTTAAAGTACTGTCCCTCCTGGTCCCAGCTCTGCTGGTAGCAGGCGCAGCAAACGCTGCTGAAGTTTACAACAAAGACGGCAACAAATTAGATCTGTACGGTAAAGTAGACGGCCTGCACTATTTCTCTGACGACAAGTCTGTAGATGGCGACCAGACCTACATGCGTCTTGGCTTCAAAGGTGAAACTCAGGTTACTGACCAGCTGACCGGTTACGGCCAGTGGGAATATCAGATCCAGGGCAACAGCGCTGAAAACGAAAACAACTCCTGGACTCGTGTGGCATTCGCAGGTCTGAAATTCCAGGATGTAGGTTCTTTCGACTACGGTCGTAACTACGGCGTTGTTTACGACGTAACTTCCTGGACCGACGTACTGCCAGAATTCGGTGGCGACACTTACGGTTCTGACAACTTCATGCAGCAGCGTGGTAACGGCTTCGCGACCTACCGTAACACTGACTTCTTCGGTCTGGTTGACGGCCTGAACTTTGCTGTTCAGTACCAGGGTAAAAACGGTAGCGTAGATGGCGAAGGCATGACCAACAACGGTCGTGGTGCTCTGCGTCAGAACGGCGACGGCGTTGGCGGTTCTATCACTTATGATTACGAAGGCTTCGGTATCGGTGCTGCAGTTTCCAGCTCCAAACGTACTGATGATCAAAATGGTAGCTACATCAGCAATGGTGTAGCTCGTAACTACATCGGTACTGGCGACCGTGCTGAAACCTACACTGGTGGTCTGAAATACGACGCTAACAACATCTACCTGGCTGCTCAGTACACCCAGACCTACAACGCAACTCGCGTAGGTTCCCTGGGTTGGGCGAACAAAGCACAGAACTTCGAAGCTGTTGCTCAGTACCAGTTCGACTTCGGTCTGCGTCCGTCCCTGGCTTACCTGCAGTCTAAAGGTAAAAACCTGGGTGTCATCAATGGTCGTAACTACGACGACGAAGATATCCTGAAATATGTTGATGTTGGTGCGACCTACTACTTCAACAAAAACATGTCCACCTACGTTGACTACAAAATCAACCTGCTGGACGACAACCAGTTCACTCGTGACGCTGGCATCAACACTGATAACATCGTAGCTCTGGGTCTGGTTTACCAGTTCTAATCTCGATTGATATCGAACAAAGGGCCTGCGGGCCCTTTTTTCATTGTTTTCAGCGTACAAACACAGTTTTTTGGTGTACTCTTGCGACCGTTCGCATGAGGATAATCACGTATGGAAATAAGCTTTACCCGCGTGGCACTGCTGGCTGCCGCGCTCTTCTTTGTTGGTTGCGATCAAAAACCACAACCCGCCAAAACCCACGCTACTGAAGTTACCGTTCTTGAAGGCAAAACCATGGGTACCTTCTGGCGTGCCAGCATCCCGGGCATTGATGCCAAACGCAGTGCCGAACTTAAAGAAAAGATTCAGACCCAGCTGGACGCCGACGATCAGCTGCTTTCGACCTATAAAAAAGATTCCGCGCTGATGCGATTTAACGACTCGCAAAGTTTATCGCCGTGGCCGGTAAGTGAAGCGATGGCCGATATCGTCACTACCTCGCTACGCATTGGCGCGAAGACCGATGGTGCGATGGATATAACCGTCGGGCCGCTGGTGAATCTGTGGGGCTTTGGCCCGGAACAACAGCCGGTTCAAATTCCGAGCCAGGAACAAATTGATGCAATGAAAGCCAAAACCGGCTTACAGCACCTGACGGTGATTAATCAGTCCCACCAGCAATATCTGCAAAAAGACCTGCCGGATTTATATGTCGATCTCTCCACCGTCGGTGAAGGTTATGCGGCGGATCACCTGGCACGCTTGATGGAGCAGGAAGGGATTTCCCGCTATCTGGTGTCGGTGGGCGGCGCGCTGAACAGCCGTGGTATGAACGGTGAAGGCCAGCCGTGGCGGGTAGCGATTCAAAAACCAACCGATAAAGAAAACGCGGTTCAGGCCGTGGTGGATATCAACGGTCATGGTATTAGCACCTCTGGCAGCTACCGTAACTATTACGAACTGGACGGCAAACGTCTTTCTCATGTTATCGATCCGCAAACCGGGCGTCCCATCGAACACAACCTGGTATCCGTGACGGTGATTGCTCCGACGGCGCTGGAAGCCGATGCCTGGGATACTGGCTTGATGGTACTCGGGCCGGAGAAAGCCAAAGAGGTTGTTCGCCGGGAAGGGCTGGCGGTTTATATGATCACCAAAGAGGGCGATAGCTTTAAAACCTGGATGTCGCCGCAGTTTAAAAGCTTCCTTATCAGCGAAAAAAATTAAAGCGCAAGATTGTTGGTTTTTGCGCGATGGTGACCGGGCAGACTAAAGGCTATCCTTAACCAGGGTGCTGATTATGAAAAACGCCACATGCTTAACAGACGATCAACGCTGGCAATCTGTCTTAGCCCGCGACCCGAATGCCGACGGCGAATTCGTTTTCGCCGTGCGCACCACGGGTATCTTTTGCCGTCCGTCTTGCCGCGCCAGACATGCCTTGCGGGAAAATGTCTCCTTCTACGCAAATGCCAGCGAGGCACTCGCCGCCGGATTTCGCCCCTGCAAACGTTGTCAGCCAGACAAAGCCAATGCCCAGCAACATCGGTTGGATAAAATCACCCACGCCTGCCGACTTCTGGAACAGGAAACGCCTGTAACGCTGGAAGCCTTAGCCGACCAGGTGGCGATGAGTCCGTTCCATCTGCATCGATTGTTTAAAGCCACCACCGGGATGACACCGAAAGCCTGGCAACAGGCCTGGCGCGCTCGCCGTTTGCGCGAATCGCTGGCGAAAGGGGAGAGCGTGACGACGTCTATTCTTAACGCCGGATTCCCCGACAGCAGCAGTTACTACCGCAAAGCCGACGAAACGCTGGGCATGACGGCTAAACAATTCCGTCACGGTGGCGAAAATCTGGCGGTGCGTTACGCGTTGGCTGATTGTGAGCTGGGCCGTTGCCTGGTGGCAGAAAGCGAGCGGGGGATTTGCGCGATATTGCTGGGCGATGATGACGCGACATTAATCAGCGAGTTGCAGCAGATGTTTCCCGCTGCCGACAACGCGCCTGCCGATCTGACGTTTCAGCAACATGTGCGAGAAGTGATCGCCAGCCTCAATCAACGCGATACGCCGCTGACGTTACCGCTGGATATTCGCGGCACTGCTTTTCAGCAACAAGTCTGGCAGGCACTGCGCACGATACCTTGCGGTGAAACCGTCAGTTATCAGCAACTGGCGAACGCCATCGGCAAACCGAAAGCGGTACGTGCCGTTGCCAGCGCCTGTGCCGCCAACAAGCTCGCTATCGTTATACCTTGCCATCGGGTGGTCCGTGGTGATGGCACACTTTCCGGTTACCGCTGGGGTGTGTCGCGCAAAGCGCAACTGCTGCGCCGCGAAGCTGAAAATGAGGAGAGGTAATGTTGGATCTGTTTACCGATGCTGAACCGTGGCAAGAATCGCTGGCGCCCGGTGCGGTGATTTTGCACCGTTTTGCTTTTAACGCTGCGGAACAGCTGATCCGCGATATTAATGACGTTGCCAGCCAGTCGCCGTTTCGCCAGATGGTCACACCTGGCGGATATACCATGTCGGTGGCGATGACCAACTGTGGGCATCTGGGCTGGACGACCAATCGGCAAGGTTATCTCTATTCGCCCATTGATCCGCAAACAAATAAACCGTGGCCCGCCATGCCACAAAGCTTTCATGATTTATGTCAACGTGCGGCTACGGCGGCGGACTATCCAGATTTCCAGCCAGATGCTTGTCTTATCAACCGCTACGCTCCTGGCGCGAAACTGTCGCTGCATCAGGATAAAGACGAACCGGATCTGCGCGCGCCGATTGTTTCTGTTTCTCTGGGCTTACCCGCGATTTTTCAATTTGGCGGCCTGAAACGAAATGATCCGCTAAAACGTTTGTTGTTGGAACATGGCGATGTGGTGGTATGGGGCGGTGAATCGCGGCTGTTTTATCATGGGATTCAACCGTTGAAAGCGGGGTTTCATCCACTCACCTCCGACTGCCGCTACAACCTGACATTCCGTCAGGCAGGTAAAAAAGAATAAAAATAAGAATTATTATTGCTGTGCGCGCGAAGATGTTTAAACTGCGGGCTGTAATTCATTGTCCGGGTTTTCTGCATGGAACTTCTTGTACTTGTCTGGCGGCAGTATCGCTGGCCATTTATCAGTGTGATGGCGCTAAGCCTCGCCAGTGCGGCATTAGGCATTGGCTTAATTGCTTTTATCAATCAGCGTCTTATCGAAACAGCGGATACCAGTCTGCTGGTGTTGCCGGAGTTTCTGGGATTATTGCTACTGTTGATGGCTGTCACTCTCGGATCGCAACTGGCGCTTACTACGCTGGGCCATCACTTCGTTTACCGACTGCGTAGCGAATTTATCAAGCGAATTCTCGATACCCACGTCGAGCGCATTGAACAACTTGGTAGCGCCTCGTTGCTGGCGGGATTAACCAGCGATGTGCGCAATATCACCATTGCTTTTGTGCGTCTGCCGGAACTGGTGCAGGGGATCATCCTCACTATCGGTTCCGCGGCGTATTTGTGGATGCTGTCGGGCAAAATGTTGCTGGTAACGGCTATCTGGATGGCAGTCACCATCTGGGGCGGTTTTGTGCTGGTGGCGCGGGTGTACAAACATATGGCGACCCTGCGTGAAACCGAAGACAAGCTGTACACGGATTTTCAAACCGTACTCGAAGGGCGCAAAGAGCTGACTCTGAACCGTGAACGCGCCGAGTATGTGTTTAACAACCTCTACATTCCTGATGCGCAAGAGTATCGCCATCATATTATCCGCGCAGACACCTTCCATCTTAGTGCCGTGAACTGGTCAAACATCATGATGCTGGGCGCTATCGGCCTGGTGTTCTGGATGGCGAACAGTCTCGGTTGGGCTGATACCAACGTTGCCGCGACCTATTCGTTGACGCTGTTATTCCTGCGTACGCCGCTGCTTTCGGCGGTTGGCGCATTACCGACGCTGCTGACGGCGCAGGTGGCGTTTAACAAGCTGAACAAATTCGCGCTCGCGCCTTTCAAAGCAGAGTTTCCGCGCCCGCAGGCGTTTCCCAACTGGCAAACGCTGGAGCTGCGTAACGTGACGTTTGCTTATCAGGATAACGCGTTTTCCGTTGGTCCGATTAATCTCACCATCAAACGTGGCGAGCTGCTGTTTCTGATTGGCGGCAACGGTAGCGGAAAATCGACGCTGGCGATGTTGCTGACGGGCTTGTATCAGCCACAAAGCGGCGAAATCTTGCTGGATGGCAACCCTGTCAGCGGCGAACAACCGGAAGATTATCGCAAACTGTTTTCGGCAGTGTTTACCGATGTCTGGCTGTTTGATCAACTGCTGGGGCCGGAGGGGCAACCCGCTAACCCGCAACTGGTTGAGAAGTGGCTGGCGCAGCTGAAAATGGCTCATAAGCTTGAGTTAAGCAACGGGCGTATTGTTAACCTGAAGTTATCAAAAGGGCAGAAAAAACGCGTGGCGCTGTTGCTGGCGCTGGCAGAAGAACGCGATATTATCCTGCTGGATGAATGGGCGGCGGATCAGGATCCACACTTCCGTCGTGAGTTTTATCAGGTGTTGCTGCCGCTGATGCAGGAGATGGGTAAAACGATTTTCGCCATCAGTCATGATGATCATTACTTTATCCACGCCGACCGCCTGCTGGAGATGCGCAACGGGCAACTTAGCGAGCTGACGGGCGAAGAGCGCAATGCCGCTTCGCGTGATGCCGTTGCCCGGACGGCATAATATTACGACGCTGACCTGGCGGACTGCTGCCGCCGGGTCAATATGCTAAAAATCCCTTCATTTCTAATAACCCTATAATTAATCAACGAAATCATAATGTTTCTAAAATTAGAATATAATTTATAAACATTATTTAAATGTTGTTACTTAAGTGTTACCGTTGATGCCGCGCAAATCTCACCTGCAATAAAGCGACTAAAAGTAAGGCATTAACAAGATGAAAAAAGTGACTGCCATGCTCTTCTCGATGGCCGTGGGGCTTAATGCCGTTTCGATGGCGGCAAAAGCGAAAGCGTCCGAGGAGCAGGAAACTGATGTACTGTTGATTGGCGGCGGCATTATGAGCGCCACGTTGGGGACCTATTTACGCGAGCTGGAGCCTGAATGGTCGATGACCATGGTGGAGCGCCTGGAGGGTGTCGCGCAGGAGAGTTCGAACGGCTGGAACAACGCCGGAACCGGGCATTCTGCACTGATGGAACTCAATTACACTCCGCAAAACGCCGATGGCAGCATCAGTATTGAAAAAGCAGTCGCCATTAACGAAGCATTTCAGATTTCCCGCCAGTTCTGGGCGCACCAGGTCGAGCGCGGCGTGCTGCGTACTCCGCGTTCATTTATCAATACCGTTCCGCATATGAGCTTTGTCTGGGGAGAGGATAACGTCAATTTCCTGCGCGCCCGTTACGCCGCGTTGCAACAAAGCTCGCTGTTTCGCGGTATGCGTTACTCTGAAGATCACGCGCAGATCAAAGAGTGGGCACCGTTAGTGATGGAAGGGCGCGATCCGCAACAGAAAGTGGCAGCCACGCGTACGGAAATTGGTACTGATGTGAACTATGGCGAGATCACCCGCCAGTTAATTGCTTCCTTGCAGAAGAAATCTAATTTTTCGCTGCAACTCAGCAGCGAAGTCCGCGCCCTAAAGCGTAATGACGATAACACCTGGACCGTCACTGTTGCCGATCTGAAAAACGGCACTGCACAGAACATCCGCGCTAAATTTGTCTTTATCGGCGCGGGCGGTGCGGCGCTGAAGTTGTTACAGGAATCGGGTATTCCGGAAGCGAAAGACTACGCCGGTTTCCCGGTGGGCGGACAGTTCCTTGTTTCGGAAAACCCGGACGTGGTTAATCACCATCTGGCGAAGGTTTACGGTAAAGCATCCGTTGGCGCACCACCGATGTCGGTTCCGCATATCGATACCCGTGTTCTGGACGGTAAACGCGTAGTGCTGTTTGGGCCATTTGCCACCTTCTCAACCAAATTCCTCAAAAACGGTTCATTGTGGGATCTGATGAGTTCCACCACCACCTCTAACGTGATGCCGATGATGCACGTTGGGCTGGATAATTTCGATCTGGTGAAATATCTGGTGAGTCAGGTGATGTTGAGTGAAGAGGATCGTTTTGAAGCGTTGAAAGAGTACTATCCGCAGGCGAAAAAAGAGGACTGGCGTTTGTGGCAAGCGGGGCAGCGTGTGCAGATTATCAAGCGTGATGCCGAGAAAGGTGGCGTACTGCGTCTGGGTACCGAAGTGGTCAGCGACCAGCAAGGGACTATTGCCGCGCTGCTGGGGGCATCGCCAGGGGCGTCAACCGCCGCGCCGATTATGTTGGATCTGCTGGAAAAAGTATTTGGCGATCGCGTTTCCAGCCCGCAATGGCAGGCTACGTTGAAAGCGATCGTTCCGTCTTATGGACGCAAGCTGAACGGTGATGTAGCGGCAACGGAGCGCGAGTTGCAGTACACCAGCGAAGTGCTGGGGCTGAAATACGACAAGCCGCAGGCAGCAGATAGTACGCCGAAACCGCAGTTGAAACCGCAACCCGTTCAAAAAGAAGTGGCGGATATTGCGTTGTGATGATGTGCCACATCCGGCATGGTATGCCGGATGTGGCGTATGCAGATAAGACGCGTCAGCGTCGCATCAGGCAACCGGCTCGGGCGTTGGATCGGATGCGGCGTGACCGCCTTATTCGGCCTACGGGTTGCAGCACTTCACAGTAGTTTAGCGAACAACCGCGTTGTCAATTTTCTCTTCCGCCTTCCAGACGCGGTACTTCACATCCACATTGTCTGGCGTATACACCACGATCGGCAGCTTGCTGTTGTAACGCAGCATTCCGGCATCGCCCAGATACGCGGTGACAAATTTCTTCTCTTTCTTGCCATCCGGGCAGGCCATCATCGTGGAAACCGGCGAGCTAACTTTATCAAAGACATAATAATCATAACCCCAGCCTTCCAGCGTTTTGCTTTCCAGCTTCCCGCCGAGACGATGCAAATTGCAATCGACTTCCAGCGTCTGACCGATTAACAGTTCTACTTTCAGGGTAGATTCATCTTCTTGCGGGGTTAACTGAATCACCTGACGCTTCATGCCTTTTTCAGCTTGCGGATAAGGCGCGATTTTTTCCAGTGGCTGGACGCTCTCTGCCGCCCAGGCGGAGGTGGTGGCGAAAGCGGCAAACAATACTGCAGGTAGAATGGTCTTCATTTTTTTGCTTTCCTTCTTTATTTATAGGTTTTCACCGATGATGTCGCTGAAGGTTAACATATTCATCAGATTTATTAATTTGCTTTATGAATAACTTAAAGAATATTCAGACAATTTTACCTGCTCTTTTAGTGTTAAATTCTGATGAGGGAGCAAACCGACATAAATATCTCTGGTGAATTAATCGCTATATAAATATGTTTATAACCATTTGAAATGTGAGCAAAAGCCCGTTTTTGCCACGCTTCCCGCCACTCTTTTGATCCTGCTACAGGTTTTACCCCGATCGGGGTATGCATCTTTGACACATCCTTTAATATCTTAGCGGCTATAAAAATGGCTTATTAATTATGCGGTTTATTTGGTCGCTCTCAATTTTCAGAGCGCGTTAATGATGGAAGGTCAATGTGAAGATTGATGCATCCCGTCGGGGCATACTCACTGGTCGCTGGCGCAAAGCCAGTAACGGTATCCGTCCGCCCTGGTCCGGTGATGAATCTCATTTTCTGACCCATTGCACCCGCTGCGACGCCTGTATTAATGCTTGTGAAAACAACATTCTGCAACGCGGCGCGGGCGGCTATCCGAGCGTTAACTTCAAAAATAACGAGTGCAGCTTCTGTTACGCCTGCGCGCAGGCTTGCCCCGAATCGCTATTTTCTCCGCGCCACACCAGGGCCTGGGATTTGCAGTTCACCATTGGGGACGCGTGCCTGGCGTATCAGTCAGTTGAATGCCGCCGCTGTCAGGATAGCTGTGAGCCAATGGCAATTATCTTTCGCCCGACGCTCTCCGGGATCTACCAGCCGCAACTTAATAGCCAACTTTGCAACGGATGTGGAGCATGTGCAGCCAGCTGTCCGGTATCAGCCATAACTGCGGAGTATCTCCATGCACACTAACTGGCAAGTTTGCAGCCTGGTCGTGCAGGCCAAAAGCGAACGAATTTCAGACATCAGCACCCAACTGAACGCCTTTCCCGGCTGTGAAGTTGCTGTCAGCGACGCGCCGAGCGGTCAGTTGATTGTGGTGGTGGAAGCAGAAGACAGCGAAACGCTGATTCAAACCATTGAGTCAGTACGCAACGTAGAGGGCGTGCTGGCGGTGTCGCTGGTTTATCACCAGCAGGAAGAGCAAGGTGAGGAAACACCATGAAACTCAGTCGTCGTAGCTTTATGAAAGCTAACGCCGTTGCGGCCGCTGCGGCGGCTGCCGGTCTCAGCGTGCCGGGCGTTGCCCGCGCCGTTGTTGGTCAGCAGGAAGCCATTAAATGGGATAAAGCTCCGTGCCGTTTCTGCGGTACGGGTTGCGGCGTTCTGGTCGGAACGCAGCAGGGGCGTGTGGTGGCCTGTCAGGGCGACCCGGACGCACCGGTTAACCGTGGTCTGAACTGCATTAAGGGCTATTTCCTGCCCAAAATCATGTACGGTAAAGACCGTTTGACGCAGCCGCTTCTGCGTATGAAAAACGGTAAATATGACAAAGAAGGCGAATTTACCCCAATCACCTGGGATCAAGCCTTCGATGTGATGGAAGAGAAATTCAAAACCGCCCTGAAAGAAAAAGGGCCGGAATCGATCGGTATGTTCGGTTCTGGTCAGTGGACTATCTGGGAAGGTTATGCCGCGTCCAAGCTGTTTAAAGCGGGATTCCGTTCGAACAACATCGACCCGAACGCGCGTCACTGTATGGCGTCGGCGGTAGTTGGCTTTATGCGTACCTTTGGTATGGATGAGCCGATGGGCTGCTATGACGACATCGAGCAGGCTGATGCGTTTGTGCTGTGGGGCGCGAACATGGCGGAAATGCACCCGATCCTCTGGTCGCGCATCACTAACCGTCGTCTCTCTAACCAGAACGTCACCGTGGCGGTGCTTTCTACCTACCAGCATCGTAGCTTCGAGCTGGCGGATAACGGCATCATCTTTACGCCGCAATCAGACCTGGTGATCCTGAACTACATCGCCAACTATATCATTCAAAACAATGCGATAAATCAGGACTTCTTTAGCAAACACGTTAACCTGCGCAAAGGGGCGACGGACATCGGCTACGGTTTACGTCCGACCCATCCGCTGGAAAAAGCAGCGAAGAATCCAGGTTCTGACGCCTCCGAACCGATGAGCTTTGAAGATTACAAAGCCTTCGTTGCTGAGTATACGCTGGAAAAAACTGCCGAAATGACCGGCGTGCCGAAAGACCAGTTAGAACAACTGGCGCAGCTGTATGCCGATCCGAACAAGAAAGTCATCTCCTACTGGACGATGGGCTTCAACCAGCATACCCGTGGTGTGTGGGCCAACAACCTGGTCTACAACCTGCACCTGCTGACCGGCAAAATTTCCCAGCCGGGTTGCGGTCCGTTCTCCCTGACCGGGCAGCCTTCCGCGTGTGGTACTGCGCGTGAAGTGGGCACCTTTGCTCACCGTCTGCCTGCGGACATGGTGGTAACTAACGAGAAACATCGTGATATCTGCGAGAAGAAGTGGAATATCCCGAGCGGCACCATTCCGGCGAAAATCGGTCTGCATGCGGTAGCACAAGACCGTGCGCTGAAAGACGGCAAGCTGAATGTTTACTGGACCATGTGTACCAACAACATGCAGGCCGGGCCGAACATCAATGAAGAGCGTATGCCGGGCTGGCGCGATCCGCGCAACTTCATCATCGTCTCCGATCCGTATCCGACAGTCAGTGCTCTGGCCGCCGACTTGATCCTGCCGACCGCAATGTGGGTAGAAAAAGAGGGTGCTTACGGTAACGCCGAACGCCGTACTCAGTTCTGGCGTCAGCAGGTACAGGCACCGGGCGAAGCGAAATCGGATCTCTGGCAGTTAGTCCAGTTCTCCCGCCGCTTCAAAACTGAAGAAGTATGGCCGGAAGAGCTGCTGGCGAAGAAACCGGAACTGCGTGGCAAAACGCTGTACGAAGTTCTGTATGCCACCCCGGAAGTGAGCAAATTCCCGGTATCCGAACTGGCGGAAGATCAGCTGAACGATGAATCCCGCGAGCTGGGCTTCTATCTGCAAAAAGGGCTGTTCGAAGAGTACGCATGGTTTGGTCGCGGTCACGGTCACGATCTCGCGCCGTTCGATGACTACCACAAAGCGCGCGGTCTGCGCTGGCCGGTGGTGAACGGTAAAGAAACGCAGTGGCGTTACAGCGAAGGTAACGACCCGTACGTGAAAGCGGGCGAAGGCTACAAGTTCTACGGTAAACCGGATGGCAAAGCGGTGATCTTCGCACTGCCATTCGAACCGGCGGCGGAAGCACCGGATGAAGAGTACGACCTGTGGCTCTCTACCGGACGCGTTCTGGAGCACTGGCACACCGGCAGTATGACTCGCCGTGTACCGGAACTGCACCGTGCCTTCCCGGAAGCGGTCCTGTTTATTCACCCGCTGGATGCGAAAGCGCGCGATCTGCGTCGTGGCGACAAAGTGAAAGTGGTTTCTCGCCGTGGCGAAGTGATCTCGATTGTCGAAACGCGCGGCCGTAACCGTCCGCCGCAGGGCCTGGTGTACATGCCGTTCTTCGACGCCGCACAGCTGGTTAACAAACTGACGCTGGATGCGACCGATCCGCTCTCGAAAGAGACGGACTTCAAGAAGTGCGCGGTCAAACTGGAGAAGGTGTAAGCCATTATGTCCCGGTCAGCGAAACCTCAAAATGGTCGCCGCCGCTTTCTGCGCGATGTCGTTCGCACAGCTGGCGGGCTGGCTGCCGTGGGTGTGGCGCTGGGGTTACAACAGCAAACCGCACGCGCATCTGGCGTGCGGTTGCGCCCGCCCGGAGCCATAAACGAGAACGCCTTTGCCAGTGCCTGTGTGCGTTGCGGTCAGTGTGTTCAGGCTTGCCCTTACGACACCTTAAAACTGGCGACGCTGGCCTCAGGCCTGTCGGCGGGCACGCCATATTTTGTTGCGCGGGATATTCCTTGCGAAATGTGTGAGGACATTCCGTGCGCCAAAGTGTGCCCGAGCGGTGCGCTGGATCGTGAGATCGAATCGATCGACGACGCGCGGATGGGGCTGGCGGTACTGGTGGACCAGGAAAACTGTCTCAACTTTCAGGGGCTGCGCTGCGATGTTTGTTATCGCGAATGCCCGAAAATTGATGAGGCCATCACCCTGGAGCTGGAGCGCAACACGCGTACCGGTAAGCACGCCCGCTTTCTGCCGACGGTTCACAGCGACGCCTGTACCGGTTGCGGTAAGTGCGAAAAAGTGTGCGTGCTGGAACAACCGGCAATCAAGGTGTTACCGCTGTCACTAGCGAAAGGGGAGTTAGGTCACCATTACCGCTTCGGCTGGCTGGAGGGGAACAATGGCAAATCGTAAACGTGACGCCGGGCGCGAGGCGCTGGAGAAAAAAGGCTGGTGGCGCAGCCACCGTTGGCTGGTGTTACGTCGCCTTTGTCAGTTCTTCGTGCTGGGGATGTTTTTGAGCGGTCCGTGGTTTGGTGTGTGGATCTTGCACGGCAACTACAGCAGTAGCCTGTTATTCGACACCGTTCCGCTGACCGATCCGCTGATGACGCTGCAAAGTCTTGCCAGCGGTCATCTGCCTGCCACGGTGGCGTTGACCGGTGCGGTAATTATCACCGTGCTCTACGCCCTGGCAGGAAAGCGATTATTTTGCAGCTGGGTCTGCCCGCTGAACCCGATTACCGACTTAGCAAACTGGTTACGCAGGCGCTTTGACCTCAATCAGTCTGCGACGATCCCTCGCCACATTCGCTACGTGCTGTTGGTGGTCATTCTGCTGGGATCGGCCTTAACCGGCACGCTCATCTGGGAATGGATCAACCCCGTTTCCCTGATGGGGCGCAGTCTGGTAATGGGATTCGGCAGCGGCGCGCTGCTTATTCTCGCGCTGTTTTTATTTGATCTACTGGTCGTTGAACACGGCTGGTGCGGGCACATTTGTCCGGTTGGCGCGCTGTATGGCGTGCTGGGTAGCAAAGGTGTCATTACCGTTGCGGCCACCGATCGGCAGAAATGTAACCGCTGTATGGATTGTTTTCATGTTTGCCCGGAACCGCATGTGCTACGTGCCCCGGTGCTGGATGAACAAAGCCCGGTGCAGGTCACCAGCCGCGATTGCATGACGTGCGGTCGCTGCGTGGATGTCTGTTCTGAGGATGTATTTACAATAACTACACGATGGAGTTCGGGAGCGAAATCATGAAAAGCCATGACCTGAAGAAAGCGCTGTGTCAATGGACGGCGATGCTGGCCCTGGTGGTGAGCGGCGCGGTTTGGGCGGCTAATGGCGTCGATTTTAGCCAGTCGCCGGAAGTATCCGGGACGCAGGAAGGGGCCATTCGGATGCCAAAAGAGCAGGATCGGATGCCGCTGAACTATGTGAATCAGCCGCCAATGATCCCGCATAGCGTTGAAGGTTATCAGGTAACGACCAATACCAACCGCTGCTTGCAGTGCCACGGTGTCGAAAGCTATCGCACCACTGGCGCGCCGCGCATCAGTCCTACTCACTTTATGGACAGCGACGGCAAAGTGGGCGCGGAAGTGGCTCCACGTCGTTACTTCTGTCTGCAATGTCACGTGCCGCAGGCTGATACCGCGCCAATCGTGGGGAATACCTTTACCCCGTCAAAAGGTTACGGGAAATAAGAGGTTATTATGGGAAATTCTGACCGTAAGCCTGGTCTGATTAAGCGCCTGTGGAAATGGTGGCGTACCCCCAGCCGTCTGGCGCTGGGGACGCTGCTGTTGATCGGTTTTGTCGGCGGCATCGTCTTCTGGGGCGGCTTTAACACCGGGATGGAAAAAGCCAATACCGAAGAGTTCTGCATTAGCTGCCACGAAATGCGTAACACGGTGTATCAGGAATACATGGATTCCGTGCACTACAACAACCGTAGCGGCGTCCGTGCGACCTGTCCGGATTGTCACGTTCCGCACGAGTTTGTGCCGAAGATGATACGCAAGCTCAAAGCAAGTAAAGAGCTGTATGGTAAAATTTTTGGCGTTATTGACACGCCGCAGAAATTTGAAGCTCATCGCCTGACGATGGCACAGAATGAGTGGCGGCGCATGAAGGACAATAACTCGCAGGAGTGCCGTAACTGTCACAACTTCGAGTATATGGATACAACCGCCCAGAAATCGGTTGCCGCGAAGATGCATGACCAGGCGGTGAAAGATGGGCAAACCTGTATTGATTGCCATAAAGGGATAGCGCACAAGCTGCCCGATATGCGCGAAGTCGAGCCAGGTTTTTAACAGGGTTATTGCGTGGGTATGCTTGAAGCCAGAGAGTTACTTTGCGAGCGGGATGAACGAACCTTATTTAGTGGCTTGTCATTTACGCTGAACGCAGGAGAGTGGGTACAAATCACCGGTAGCAACGGCGCGGGGAAGACAACGCTTCTCCGTTTGCTGACGGGGTTGTCTCGCCCTGATGCGGGTGACGTTCTCTGGCAAGGGCAGCCCTTGCATCAGGTACGCGACAGCTACCATCAAAACCTGTTATGGATAGGCCATCAGCCGGGGATCAAAACCCGGCTGACGGCGTTAGAAAATCTGCACTTTTATCATCGCGATGGCGATACCGCACAATGTCTGGAAGCCCTGGCGCAGGCCGGGCTTGCCGGATTCGAAGATATTCCGGTAAATCAACTTTCTGCCGGGCAACAACGCCGCGTCGCTTTAGCGCGTCTGTGGCTGACCCGTGCCACGTTATGGATCCTCGACGAGCCTTTTACCGCGATTGACGTTAACGGCGTCGATCGTCTGACCCAGCGTATGGCGCAGCATACGGAGCAGGGGGGGATTGTGATTCTGACTACCCACCAGCCGCTCAACGTTGCTGAAAGTAAAATTCGCCGCATTTCACTGACGCAAACGAGGGCCGCATGATGTTCTGGCGCATTTTCCGTCTTGAGCTGCGCGTGGCGTTTCGCCACAGCGCCGAAATCGCCAACCCGCTGTGGTTCTTCCTGATTGTCATTACCCTTTTTCCGCTCAGTATCGGTCCGGAGCCGCAACTGCTGGCGCGTATTGCACCGGGCGTTATCTGGGTTGCCGCACTGCTTTCATCCTTGCTGGCACTGGAGCGTCTGTTCCGTGACGATTTGCAGGACGGCAGTCTTGAACAATTGATGTTGTTGCCGTTACCCTTGCCCGCCGTTGTGCTGGCGAAGGTGATGGCGCACTGGATGGTAACCGGTCTGCCGTTACTTATCCTTTCGCCCCTGGTAGCAATGCTACTGGGAATGGATGTTTATGGCTGGCAAGTGATGGCGCTGACGCTGCTGCTGGGAACCCCTACGCTTGGCTTTCTCGGTGCACCGGGCGTGGCGCTGACAGTGGGACTTAAGCGCGGTGGTGTGCTGCTCAGCATACTGGTGTTACCGCTGACTATCCCATTACTCATCTTTGCCACCGCCGCGATGGACGCGGCTTCCATGCATTTGCCCGTTGATGGGTATCTGGCAATTTTAGGCGCGTTGCTGGCAGGCACCGCGACTTTAAGTCCTTTTGCGACGGCGGCAGCGTTACGAATCAGCATTCAATAACGCTGGATTACTGATTTTTGTTCGAGTCTGGTATCGAAACTATGTGGAAAACACTGCATCAACTGGCGATCCCACCACGGCTGTATCAAATCTGTGGCTGGTTTATACCGTGGCTGGCAATTGCCAGTGTGGTCGTGCTTACCGTCGGCTGGATCTGGGGATTCGGCTTTGCTCCGGCTGATTATCAGCAGGGAAATAGCTACCGCATTATCTACCTGCATGTGCCTGCGGCGATCTGGTCGATGGGCATTTATGCATCAATGGCGGTGGCGGCGTTTATTGGCCTTGTCTGGCAGATGAAAATGGCCAACCTGGCGGTAGCGGCGATGGCCCCCATTGGTGCCGTGTTTACCTTTATTGCCCTGGTTACCGGCTCTGCATGGGGAAAACCGATGTGGGGCACCTGGTGGGTATGGGACGCACGCCTGACTTCTGAACTGGTGCTGCTGTTTCTGTATGTTGGTGTAATTGCCCTGTGGCACGCCTTCGACGACCGCCGTCTGGCGGGCCGTGCGGCAGGTATTCTGGTGCTGATTGGCGTGGTGAATCTGCCGATTATTCATTACTCCGTGGAGTGGTGGAACACCCTGCATCAGGGATCAACGCGGATGCAGCAAAGTATCGATCCGGCGATGCGTTCGCCGCTGCGCTGGTCGATTTTTGGCTTCCTGCTGCTGTCTGCCACGCTGACGCTGATGCGGATGCGTAATTTGATTTTGCTGATGGAAAAACGCCGTCCGTGGGTGAGTGAACTGATACTGAAAAGAGGCCGTAAATGACCCCTGCATTTGCTTCCTGGAATGAATTTTTCGCAATGGGCGGTTACGCCTTTTTTGTCTGGCTGGCGGTGGTGATGACCGTTATTCCGCTGGTGGTTTTGGTCGTGCACTCGGTGATGCAGCATCGCGCAATTCTGCGTGGCGTGGCGCAACAGCGGGCGCGTGAGGCGCGTTTACGTGCTGCGCAACAGCAGGAGGCTGCATGAATATTCGCCGTAAAAACCGCTTGTGGATTGCCTGTGCCGTGTTGGCAGGGCTGGCGCTGACTATCGGTCTGGTGCTATATGCGCTGCGCTCGAATATCGATCTCTTTTATACGCCGGGGGAAATTCTCTACGGCAAGCGTGAAACTCAGCAAATGCCGGAAGTCGGTCAGCGTCTGCGCGTTGGCGGGATGGTGATGCCGGGTAGTGTGCAGCGCGATCCCAATTCGCTAAAAGTAACTTTCACCATTTACGACGCTGAAGGTTCAGTAGATGTCTCTTACGAAGGCATTTTGCCGGATCTGTTCCGTGAAGGGCAGGGCGTTGTGGTGCAGGGCGAACTGGAAAAAGGCAATCATATCCTCGCGAAAGAAGTGCTGGCGAAACATGATGAAAACTACACGCCGCCAGAAGTTGAGAAAGCGATGGAAGCCAATCACCGTCGCCCGGCGAGTGTTTATAAGGACCCAGCATCATGATGCCGGAAATTGGTAACGGACTGCTGTGTCTGGCGCTAGGAGTTGCGCTGCTGCTGTCCGTGTATCCGCTATGGGGCGTAGCGCGCGGAGATGCGCGCATGATGGCGTCTTCCCGCTTGTTTGCCTGGCTGCTGTTTATGTCTGTGGCTGGCGCATTTCTGGTACTGGTCAATGCCTTCGTGGTCAACGACTTTACCGTCACCTATGTTGCCAGCAACTCCAATACCCAGCTTCCGGTGTGGTATCGCGTGGCGGCTACCTGGGGCGCACATGAAGGCTCGCTCCTGCTGTGGGTGCTGCTGATGAGCGGCTGGACCTTTGCGGTGGCGATTTTTAGTCAGCGTATTCCGCTGGATATTGTGGCCCGCGTACTGGCGATAATGGGGATGGTCAGCGTCGGCTTTTTGCTGTTCATTCTCTTTACCTCTAACCCGTTTTCACGCACGTTGCCGAACTTCCCGATTGAAGGGCGCGATCTTAACCCCCTGTTGCAGGATCCGGGGCTGATCTTTCATCCGCCTCTGCTTTATATGGGGTATGTCGGTTTCTCGGTGGCGTTTGCTTTTGCCATTGCTTCTTTGCTGAGCGGGCGTCTGGACAGCACTTATGCGCGTTTTACTCGTCCGTGGACACTGGCAGCGTGGATCTTCCTGACGCTCGGCATTGTGCTCGGTTCCGCATGGGCCTATTACGAACTCGGCTGGGGTGGCTGGTGGTTCTGGGATCCGGTAGAAAACGCCTCGTTTATGCCGTGGCTGGTGGGGACTGCGCTGATGCACTCACTGGCGGTCACTGAACAACGCGCCAGCTTCAAAGCGTGGACATTACTGCTGGCAATCAGTGCCTTCTCGTTGTGTCTGCTGGGGACTTTCCTCGTGCGTTCCGGCGTGCTGGTATCGGTACACGCGTTTGCCTCTGATCCGGCGCGCGGCATGTTTATCCTCGCCTTTATGGTGCTGGTGATTGGCGGTTCGCTGCTGCTGTTTGCCGCGCGTGGACACAAAGTTCGCTCACGCGTAAACAATGCGCTGTGGTCGCGAGAATCTCTGCTGTTAGCGAACAACGTTTTGCTGGTCGCCGCGATGCTGGTGGTGTTGCTGGGGACGCTGCTGCCGCTGGTGCACAAGCAACTGGGACTAGGCAGTATTTCGATTGGCGAACCGTTCTTCAACACCATGTTTACCTGGCTGATGGTGCCGTTTGCGCTACTGCTGGGTGTCGGTCCTCTGGTGCGCTGGGGGCGCGATCGCCCACGTAAAATCCGCAATTTATTGATTATCGCCTTCATCTCAACGCTGGTGCTGTCGCTGCTGTTGCCGTGGCTGTTCGAAAGCAAAGTTGTGGCGATAACGGTGCTCGGCCTGGCAATGGCCTGCTGGATTGCGGTGCTGGCAATTGCGGAAGCTGCGCTGCGTATTTCACGCGGCACGAAAACCACCTTCAGTTATTGGGGAATGGTGGCGGCTCACCTGGGGCTGGCAGTGACAATTGTTGGTATTGCCTTTAGCCAGAACTATAGCGTTGAGCGTGATGTGCGCATGAAGTCCGGCGATAGTGTCGATATTCATGAATATCGCTTCACCTTCCGTGATGTCAAAGAGGTGACTGGCCCGAACTGGCGTGGCGGTGTGGCGACTATCGGCGTAACGCGCGATGGCAAGCCGGAAACGGTGCTGTATGCGGAAAAACGTTATTACAACACTGCCGGGTCGATGATGACCGAAGCGGCGATTGACGGCGGCATCACGCGTGACCTGTACGCCGCGCTCGGTGAAGAGCTGGAAAACGGCGCGTGGGCCGTGCGTCTTTACTACAAACCGTTTGTTCGCTGGATTTGGGCGGGCGGGCTGATGATGGCATTGGGCGGGCTGCTGTGCCTGTTTGATCCTCGCTATCGTAAGCGCGTGAACCCGCAGAAAACTGCGCCGGAGGCTGTATGAAGCGCAAAGTATTGTTAATTCCGTTGATTATCTTCCTGGCGATTGCCGCGGCGCTACTGTGGCAGCTGGCGCGTAATGCCGAAGGGGATGATCCGACCAATCTGGAATCGGCGCTCATTGGCAAGCCAGTGCCGAAGTTTCGCCTCGAATCACTGGACAATCCGGGGCAGTTTTATCAGGCGGATGTGCTGACTCAGGGCAAACCAGTGCTGCTTAACGTCTGGGCGACCTGGTGTCCGACCTGCCGTGCGGAACATCAATATCTGAATCAGCTTTCTGCGCAGGGCATCCGCGTGGTCGGCATGAACTATAAAGACGATCGTCAGAAGGCAATCAGCTGGCTGAAAGAGCTGGGCAATCCTTACGCGCTAAGCCTGTTTGATGGCGATGGCATGTTAGGGCTGGATCTCGGTGTCTATGGCGCGCCAGAAACGTTCCTCATCGACGGCAACGGCATCATTCGCTATCGCCATGCGGGCGATCTCAATCCTCGCGTCTGGGAAGAAGAGATCAAGCCGCTATGGGAGAAATACAGTAAGGAGGCCGCACAATGAGGTTTTTATTGGGCGTGCTGATGCTGATGATCTCCGGCTCAGCGCTGGCGACCATCGACGTGTTGCAGTTTAAGGATGAAGCGCAGGAGCAGCAGTTCCGCCAACTCACTGAAGAACTGCGCTGCCCGAAATGCCAGAACAACAGCATTGCCGATTCCAACTCGATGATTGCCACCGACCTGCGCCAGAAAGTGTACGAACTGATGCAGGAAGGTAAAAGTAAGAAAGAGATTGTCGATTATATGGTGGCGCGTTACGGCAACTTCGTCACTTACGATCCGCCGTTAACGCCGCTGACCGTGCTGCTGTGGGTGCTTCCGGTAGTGGCTATTGGCATTGGCGGTTGGGTCATTTACGCCCGTTCGCGGCGTCGGGTACGCGTGGTGCCGGAAGCGTTTCCTGAACAAAGCGTGCCGGAAGGTAAGCGTGCCGGATATGTTGTTTATCTGCCGGGTATTGTGGTGGCGTTAATTGTGGCTGGCGTCAGCTACTACCAGACGGGCAATTATCAGCAGGTGAAAATCTGGCAGCAGGCCACGGCACAGGCTCCGGCGTTACTGGACAGGGCGCTGGATCCGAAAGCCGATCCGCTCAACGAAGAAGAGATGTCGCGCCTTGCGCTGGGGATGCGTACTCAACTGCAAAAAAATCCGGGAGATATAGAAGGCTGGATTATGTTGGGCCGCGTTGGCATGGCGCTGGGTAACGCCAGTATCGCCACCGATGCATACGCTACTGCGTATCGCCTCGATCCGAAGAATAGCGATGCTGCACTGGGATACGCTGAAGCGTTGACACGTTCATCTGATCCCAACGACAACCGCCTCGGCGGTGAACTGCTACGTCAGCTGGTGAGAACGGATCATAGTAATATTCGTGTGTTAAGCATGTACGCGTTTAATGCCTTTGAGCAGCAGCGATTTGGCGAAGCCGTTGCCGCGTGGGAGATGATGTTGAAACTCTTACCTGCCAACGATACTCGCCGTGCGGTGATTGAACGTAGTATCGCGCAGGCGATGCAACATTTGTCGCCGCAGGAGAGTAAATAATAAGAGGCCCGATGGTGATGCCATCGGGCTATTTTTATTGTGCCCCGCGTTGTTGCAGGAACAGAATGGTGGCCGCCACGCGTGAGCGGACATTGAGTTTACGCAGCAGATTGCGAATGTGTACTTTTACTGTCTGCTCGGAAATATTCAACACCGAGGCAATCTGTTTATTTGACAGCCCCTGTGCCAGCTCGTGCAGAACATCCAGCTCGCGCTCCGTCAGCACGCTGAAGGGATCTTCTTCTGCGCCAAACATTTCACGTTCACGTAAGTACTGATTGACGCGTTCGCTAAAGACTTTGCTGCCTTTCGCTCCGGCACGAATCGCTTCCAGCAACACTTCCGGGTCGCTATCTTTCAACAGATAACCGTCTGCGCCTGCGTCTATCAGCGCAAAGACATCGCTGGAGGCATCGGATACGGTCAGGATAATAATTTGCGCGGTAACGCCATCCCTGCGCAAGGCATTGAGGGTATCCAGGCCACTCATACCTTTCATATTGAGATCCAGCAAGATCACGTCGATATCCAGTCTATTCGCCAGATCGATCGCGCTCGCGCCGTCGCCCGCTTCGGCGACCACTTCAAAGCCAGGATCAAGCTCCAGTAACTGACGAACACCGCGTCGCATAAGTGGATGATCATCCACAATCATCACCTGAAAAGGCGTTGCTTCAGGCATAGTAGTCTCCTGAGGTTTTATTAGAATCATTATGTTTGAGCGTAGCGTTGGTAACGCTACCAGGCGCGTGAATGTTACCCCATTTTATGTATGGACATGTAGTGAAAACTACAACCTTGTCGTTCGCTTTGGCATCATTTTCATTATAAAGACGGAATTTTGCATCAGCTTCTCATCAAGAAAAACAACTAAAAAATCAATCACAATACTTGTGCATTTCTTTAAACAGTTTTTAAAAACTGACTCCGGGTATGGAGCTATGGGTATTTTCTTTACCCAATGCTTTTAACAGCAATTAATTTCATAGGATGAAAGCTCAATGCATCAATCTGGTTCTGTTTCTCTTTGTCGTTCCGCAATATCTGTTCTGGTGGCTACAGCGTTATATTCACCCATAGCATTGGCATCAACAGTTGAGTATGGTGAGACAGTTGATGGTGTTGTCCTGGAAAAAGATATCCAGCTGGTTTATGGGACCGCCAATAATACGAAAATCAATCCTGGCGGAGAACAGCATATTAAAGAATTTGGTATAAGTAGTAATACTGAAATTAACGGCGGGTATCAGTACATTGAAATGAATGGCACCGCAGAATACTCAATATTAAATGATGGTTATCAAATTGTTCAAATGGGTGGTGCGGCAAACCAGACTACCCTCAATAATGGTGTGCTACAGGTTTATGGCGCAGCGAATGAACCTACGATTAAAGGCGGGCGCTTAATTATTGAAAAAGATGGGATTACCGTCTTTGCCGCTATCGAAAAGGGAGGATTACTGGAGGTTAAAGAGGGGGGATTAGCATTTGCGGTAGATCAGAAAGCAGGCGGTGCGATTAAAACAACCACGCGGGCCATGGAGGTATTCGGAACAAACCGTCTCGGTCAGTTCGATATCAAGGATGGTATTGCTAATAATATGCTGTTGGAAAACGGCGGAAGTTTGCGAGTTGAAGAAAATGACTTCGCTTATAATACCACTGTGGATAGTGGCGGCTTACTGGAGGTTATGGATGGCGGGACTGCAACTGGCGTTGATAAAAAAGCAGGCGGACAATTAATTGTCTCAACGAATGCGCTGGAAGTGAGTGGTACAAACAGTAAAGGCCAATTTAGTATAAAAGATGGTGTGTCAAAAAATTATGAACTGGATGATGGTTCCGGGCTCATTGTTATGGAGGACACGCAGGCCATTGATACTATCCTTGATGAGCATGCCACTATGCAATCGCTGGGAAAGGATACTGGTACGAGAGTGCAGGCAAATGCGGTATATGATCTCGGTCGATCAGATCAGAATGGAAGTATAACGTATTCCTCTAAAGCCATCTCTGAAAATATGGTTATCAACAATGGCCGCGCTAATGTCTGGGCTGGCACAATGGTTAACGTTTCAGTCAGAGGGAATGATGGCATTCTTGAGGTCATGAAGCCGCAAATAAATTATGCACCCGCTATGTTGGTGGGTAAGGTAGTGGTTTCTGAGGGCGCTTCTTTTAGAACGCATGGTGCCGTGGATACCAGCAAAGCGGATGTTTCGCTCGAAAATAGCGCATGGACCATCATTGCCGATATCACTACGACGAACCAAAACACTCGCCTCAACTTAGCCAACCTTGCGATGTCTGGCGCAAATGTGATTATGATGGCTGAGCCAGTGACTCGTTCATCTGTGACGGCAAGTGCGGAAAATTTCACTACGTTGACCACCAATACCCTATCGGGAAATGGCAATTTTTATATGCGTACCGATATGGCTAATCATCAGAGCGATCAGCTCAACGTCACCGGTCAGGCAACAGGTGATTTCAAAATATTCGTTACGGACACCGGTGCCAGCCCGGCAGCAGGTGATAGCCTTACACTGGTAACAACGGGCGGCGGTGATGCTGCATTTACGTTGGGCAATGCCGGAGGCGTTGTTGATATCGGTACGTATGAATATACCTTGCTGGATAATGGCAACCATAGCTGGAGCCTCGCAGAGAATCGCGCGCAAATTACCCCTTCAACCACTGATGTGCTGAATATGGCGGCAGCACAACCGCTGGTATTTGATGCAGAACTGGACACCGTGCGTGAGCGTCTTGGTAGCGTAAAAGGCGTTAATTACGATACGGCGATGTGGAGTTCGGCAATTAACACCCGCAACAACGTGACCACTGATGCGGGAGCTGGCTTTGAGCAAACATTGACCGGGCTGACGCTCGGTATCGATAGCCGTTTCTCCCGTGAAGAAAGCAGCACAATTCGCGGCTTGTTCTTTGGTTACTCTCATTCTGATATTGGTTTTGATCGCGGCGGCAAAGGTAATATCGATAGCTATACCCTGGGGGCTTATGCTGGTTGGGAGCATCAGAACGGTGCCTATGTTGATGGGGTGGTGAAAGTTGACCGTTTTGCCAACACTATCCATGGCAAGATGAGTAATGGGGCAACAGCGTTTGGCGATTACAGTAGTAACGGCGCGGGTGCTCATGTCGAGAGCGGGTTCCGTTGGGTTGACGGATTGTGGAGTGTTAGACCCTATCTGGCCTTTACCGGCTTTACCACAGATGGTCAGGACTACACGTTATCAAACGGCATGCGCGCGGATGTGGGAAATACCCGCATATTACGCGCTGAAGCGGGAACAGCGGTAAGCTATCACATGGACCTGCAAAACGGTACGACGCTGGAACCCTGGCTGAAAGCCGCCGTACGTCAGGAATACGCCGATTCTAACCAGGTGAAAGTTAATGACGATGGCAAATTTAATAATGATGTGGCTGGAACCCGTGGCGTTTATCAGGCTGGGATAAGGTCATCGTTTACCCCGACGTTAAGCGGTCATTTGTCTGTCAGCTATGGCAATGGCGCAGGGGTAGAATCACCGTGGAATACTCAGGCGGGTGTGGTCTGGTCGTTCTGATAACAGAAAATAAACAGGCCGTGATGTGTCGCGGTCTGTTTATCGAATTAAATGCAGATATAAAAAAACCAACCTTTACGGTTGGTTTTTTTTGGGATTTTTGGTCGGCACGAGAGGATTTGAACCTCCGACCCCCGACACCCCATGACGGTGCGCTACCAGGCTGCGCTACGTGCCGACTCGTGGCTGTTAATACTACCGTTTTCCACACCGATTGCAAGTAAGATATTTTGCTAACTGATTTATAATTAATCAGTTAGCGATAAAACGCTTCTCGTCTGTCAGTACTTGCAATAACAAACTTAACTGTGGTTTTTCATCTTTCACTCTTTCACCACGTAAGTTGTAAGTACGGTATTTACCGTTATTGTTCAGCACCAGCGTCTTTTTCGGGGTGGTAATTGCCAGCGTATCGTTATCCGCGGCGGTAACCCAGTAATGACGGCGTTGAGGGTTGAACAAATCCTGACCTTGCGAATATTCGCTGGCAGGTGTGCTGACATGTAGCAGGCGTTGCATCAGCGTCGTCATCAGATCGGTATGATCAGTCAGAGCATTAATACGCTGCGCCGGCGTACCTGGCCAGTGAATCACTAATGGTACCTGCAGATGACCGTGGGACCAGTCAAAGGTTTCTTCCTCTTCGCTCAGTGGAATACCCCGACCGGCAGTGATAATCACCACCGTATTGTCCAGTTTGCCAGAATCACGTAGTGCATTGAGCACGCGGTTGATCTGGTCATCGACATTGCCTGCCGCCCGGCTATATTTCCGTGCAAATGCCTGCTGATTGCTGTCGTCAATGTTAGTGCCATTGAAAGAGACCCACGAGAACCAGCGGTTATCTTCTTGTGCGTAGCGGCCCAGCCAGTTGATCCACTGCGTGGCGGTCTGCTCGTCGGATTGGGTACGTACGCTTGGCATCGAGAAATCTGACAACAATGCCTGGCGATACAGCGGGCTGGTAAAGCCATCTGACGAGAATAACCCCAGCTGATAGCCTTGCTGATTAAGCGCAGTAATTAACGCCGCAGGCGTACGAGTCGACAGAATGCCGTCCATATAGCTCGGCGAGATGCCATAGAACAGGCCAAAGATGCCGTTGTCTGTAGTGTTGCCGGAGCTCATATGGCGCGTGAACGAAATATTTTGCTCAGCAAAACCTGCCAGCGCAGGCATCTGCTTCTCGAAGCGTGAGTAGTTCAGGCCATCGACAGTAATCAACAGCACATTCTGCCCGGTGCCCATATCGCGATAGCGCAGTTCGCTTAACGGATACTGAACGGAAACGGCGTCTGGATTACCTTGCTCAATGAGACGGCGTTGATATTCCTGCGCATCCAGCAGACCATGCTTCTCAAGAAAACGTCGCGCCGTCATCGGGTACGAAAGCGGTAGGTTAGCGCGCTGCATGGTGATCGGGCGATAGAAGTTGGCATCGGCCCAGATATACACCACATGCGAGGCGATAAAGGCGATAAATAAGAATGCGGCCAGCGGGCGCGCGAAGCGCCGACGACGCGTCAGGCTGCGCAGCTTTTGCCAGCTCCACGTCGCAAACACCAGTTCAAGCAATAAAATAACCGGCACGCTGATGAACATCAGCTGCCAGTCGCGCGCCATCTCATTTTCGTCTGGGTTGATAACCAGCTGCCAGACGATGGGATTAAGATGGAGATGGAAACGAGTAAAGACTTCGCTATCGATCAGTAATAGCGTCATTCCCGCCGTTGCCAGAATGACGGACAAAAACCTCATCAGCCTCTGGGAGCCGACGATAAAGGTCAGCGGGAAGAGGATCAGCAAGTAGGTGGCGAACACCAGGAAGCTGAAATGGCCGATAATGCTTACGTAGGAATAAATGCGACCAGCAAGCGTTGTCGGCCAGTCGGCGATAAACAGGTAACGGCTGCCAATGACGAGCGAAAGCAGAATATTGAACAGTGCAAACCAGTGCCCCCAACTGACCATCTGGGAGACTTTTTCACGGTAGCGCTGACGATGAGTTACCATAACCTGTTATCTGTTTCCCTTAGTGCGCTTTGTCTTCGTTGATAGAGGACTGTAAGGCGCGGGCAAAAGAGTTGGCAATTGCCTGGCGTTGGGCCGGGGCAATGCTGGTGTTGATAAGGTTAGTGACCATGTTGCCTAACACCATCAGGGAAAGGTCGGTCGGAGCCTTATGTTTTTCCAGTACGTTGAGCAGCTCTGCGAGCAATTGTTCAACCTGTTCATCACTGTAGCGGGAAATTTGTGGCATAAATCGAAATCAGTTAGTTGATGAAAGGGCAACATATTACCGTAGCAACGGTTTTTTTTCTGCTTTTTTATGCGTTAAATCATTCTCGTTACGCCGCCTTCTGTAAAATGACCGCCATCTTTTATTGCGTCGCTTAACCGGCGGTGGTTGAATACCGCCCGGTCTTAAAGGAGAGTTTATCATGAGTCTGGATATCAACCAGATTGCTCTGCACCAGCTTATCAAGCGTGATGAGCAGAACCTTGAGCTGGTGTTGCGCGATTCATTGCTGGAACCGACGGAAACCGTCGTTGAGATGGTGGCAGAACTGCATCGGGTCTATAGCGCCAAAAATAAAGCTTACGGCTTGTTTAGCGAAGAGAGTGAACTGGCGCAGACACTGCGCTTACAGCGTCAGGGCGAAGAGGACTTTCTGGCATTTAGCCGCGCGGCAACCGGTCGCCTGCGTGACGAATTAGCGAAATATCCTTTTGCTGACGGTGGATTCGTGCTGTTTTGCCACTATCGCTATCTGGCGGTGGAGTATCTGCTGGTGGCAGTTCTGAGCAACCTGAGCAGTATGCGTGTTAACGAAAATCTCGACATCAACCCAACCCATTATCTTGATATCAATCATGCGGATATTGTTGCGCGTATCGATTTAACCGAGTGGGAAACCAATCCAGAGTCGACCCGCTATCTCACTTTCCTGAAAGGGCGAGTAGGGCGCAAAGTGGCGGATTTCTTTATGGATTTCCTCGGGGCCAGCGAAGGGTTAAACGCGAAAGCGCAAAACCGTGGGCTGTTGCAAGCGGTTGATGATTTCACTGCCGAAGCACAACTGGATAAAGCAGAGCGACAGAACGTGCGCCAGCAGGTTTATAGCTACTGTAATGAGCAGCTGCAGGCAGGCGAAGAGATTGAACTGGAATCGCTGTCGAAAGAGCTGGCAGGCGTCAGCGAAGTGAGCTTCACGGAGTTTGCGGCTGAAAAAGGCTACGAACTGGAAGAGAGCTTCCCGGCAGACCGTAGCACACTGCGTCAGTTGACGAAGTTTGCCGGTAGCGGCGGTGGCTTGACTATTAACTTTGATGCGATGCTGTTAGGTGAACGCATCTTCTGGGATCCAGCAACCGATACCCTGACCATTAAAGGCACGCCGCCGAATTTGCGCGATCAATTGCAGCGCCGGACGTCCGGCGGCAATTAATCGGTTTTGTGTTCTGAATGCCAGATGCGGCGTGAACGCCTTATCTGGCCTGCAAAAAATAGCAATACCGTAATCAGGCATAATTTGCAGAGACAAAAAACCCCGCCGGAGCGGGGTTTTTTACAACTTATTCAGCAATTAAGCGCGAACGAAGTCGATGTGCAGCAGCTTCGGTTTGTACGGGTGACGCTGTACGTCCTGAGCTTTAACTTTGATTTCTTTACCGTCAACAACGATGGTCAGAACTTCGCTGTAGAATTCAGCTTTAACTTGCATGTTCATGACTTTGTCGTGATCCAGTTCGACAGCCAGCGGCGCTTCTTTGCCACCGTAGATGATTGCCGGGAACTTGTTAGCGGCACGCAGGCGGCGGCTCGCACCCTTACCCTGCTCTTTACGTACTTCTGCGTTGATAGTAAACATTTCTTTCTCTCTTAAATTAATCCTGCTACAGGCGACCCAGCAACAGGTAAGTGATCTGCTTTGCGTATGCAAAAGCGGGCGAGATTCTATACTCAATCGCCTTATACATCAATCAAAACTACCATTAACCGCGTAATTCGTGTGCCCGACGAAAACGACCTTCGTAATCGAACACTTTTTCACGCACTTGCCAGTACTGACCTTTCATGCGGGCGACGACAAAATCCGGGTGTCGCAGTAATGCTTGCTGGGCGAGGATATCGGCGGCGGTGATCCAGCGCAGAGGGATGCCCGGTGTGCGCGTATGCGGACGGATAAAAAGTTGTTCGAAGGCGGTACGCTGGGCGGGCGTTTGTAGACGGAAACGCTCACTCACATCCGCGCCGTCTTCATCGTAATAGGTGATTTTCAACCATTCGCCTTTCTCATCGTGCCCATGCTGCAAAGACATGCCGCTACAGCGTAATACCAGCGCGTCTTTCAGTCGTAGCGCCGCTTTTAACATATCATCCGGATCAACCAGTACCGTGTCACATTCGCGGCAGCGGCGGGCGGCAATATCGTTTTCCGCGTTACATTGCGGGCAATTTTTAAAACGGAAACGGAAGTCACATTGTTCGCGATGACCGTCGTCATCTTCAAACCATCCCTGACAGCGGCGACCAAAGTGTTCAATCAATGTCCCGTCGGCGGTCGTTTTCCCCCAAAAGGTGTTGGCAAAACCGCAGGCAGGGCAGAAAACCTGTACCGGAACGTTGTCACTTTTGCCTTTCGGTGTACCAACTTCCGGCGCGTAGAGATCGTGAGGGTTACCCGCATAATCAAGAATTAAGCAATCAGTCTTGCCTGGAGCGAGACGCAGACCGCGCCCGACAATTTGTTGGTAAAGACTCACCGATTCGGTAGGGCGCAGAATAGCAATAAGATCGACGTGCGGGGCGTCAAATCCAGTGGTCAGTACCGCGACGTTGACCAGATAGCGAAAACGCTGGGCTTTAAAATCTTCAATTAACACATCGCGCTCAGCGCCGGGTGTGTCGCCAGTAATTAGTGCTGCATCTTCGGCAGGCAGCAGTCCCACTATCTCCTTGGCGTGTTCAACGGTGGCGGCGAAAATCATCACCCCTTTGCGCGTTACAGCAAACTCCATAATCTGGCTGATGATGTGCGGGGTAATACGTTGTTGTTTTTTTATCTCGCGGTTGAGATCGGCTTCGCTGAATAGCCCGTTACTCTGTGCCTGCAAGCGGCTGAAATCGTATTGCACTACTGGCATATCCAGTCGTTCTGGCGGCGTCAGATAGCCGTGTTTAATCATATAACGCAGCGGCAGCTCATAAATGCAGTCACGGAAAAGGGCTTTCTCATCGCCGCGTACCATGCCGTGATAATGGAACTGGTAGATCCAGCCTTTGCCCAATCGAAAAGGCGTGGCAGTCAGCCCCAGCAGGCGTAAGTGGGGATTCACTTTGGTCAGGTGAGTGAGGATTTGCTGATACTGGCTCTCTTCATCGTCACCAATACGGTGACATTCATCGACAATCAACAGCGAAAATTCACCCTGAAAGGCATCAAGATTACGGGCGACCGACTGCACGCTGCCAAATACCACTTTACCGTGGCTCTCTTTGCGCTTTAGCCCGGCGGCAAAAATATCGGCTTCCAGTCCCAGTGCCTGATATTTTGCATGGTTTTGCGCCACCAGTTCTTTAACATGTGCCAGCACCAGCACGCGACCACGAGCCAGCCGCGCCAGTTCCGCTATCACCAGGCTTTTACCTGCACCGGTGGGCAGCACGATAACGGCAGGGGTTTTATGACGACGAAAATGGTTGAGCGTGGCATCCACAGCTTCTTGCTGATATGGGCGGAGTGTAAAAATCATGGTCTCGCGTAGGTAGATTATTCTGCTAATAGTATGCCACGGATCTTTTTCCCTTGAGGGAAGTTATTAGACCGCTATACTGGGCAGACAACAGTTCAGATTTTCGGGTCATTACCCGACCTCCGTTTTTTACAGGCAAAATCACACACATGCGACTTGATAAATTTATCGCACAGCAACTCGGCGTTAGCCGTGCTATTGCCGGGCGTGAAATCCGCGGCAATCGTGTCACCGTCGATGGCGAAATCGTCCGTAATGCAGCGTTCAAACTGCTCCCTGAACATGATGTCGCTTACGATGGCAACCCGCTGGCGCAGCAACACGGTCCACGTTACTTCATGCTCAATAAGCCTCAGGGCTATGTTTGCTCCACGGACGACCCTGATCACCCAACGGTGCTCTATTTTCTGGATGAACCGGTAGCGTGGAAACTGCACGCCGCAGGGCGTCTGGATATCGATACCACCGGTCTGGTACTAATGACAGATGATGGTCAGTGGTCGCACCGCATTACTTCTCCGCGCCATCATTGCGAGAAGACCTATCTGGTGACGCTGGAATCACCCGTAGCTGACGATACGGCAGAGCAATTTGCTAAAGGCGTGCAGCTGCATAACGAAAAAGATCTCACTAAGCCGGCGGTGCTGGAAGTGATTACCCCAACGCAGGTTCGTTTGACCATCAGCGAAGGGCGTTATCATCAGGTGAAACGTATGTTCGCCGCCGTGGGTAACCATGTGGTTGAGCTGCATCGTGAACGTATTGGCGGCATTACGCTGGATGCTGATTTAGCCCCCGGTGAATATCGTCCGTTAACTGAAGAAGAAATTGCCAGCGTCGTCTAACTTTTTAATGACTTTCAGGAGCCCGTTGTGACCACCCGACAGCATTCGTCGTTTGCTATTGTTTTTATCCTTGGCCTGCTGGCCATGTTGATGCCGCTGTCGATTGATATGTATCTGCCCGCGCTACCGGTAATTTCAGCGCAGTTTGGCGTACCGGCGGGCAGTACGCAGATGACCCTCAGTACTTATATTCTGGGCTTTGCGTTGGGGCAGTTAATCTACGGGCCGATGGCAGACAGTTTCGGGCGTAAGCCGGTGGTTCTTGGCGGTACGCTGGTGTTTGCCGCCGCCGCGGTGGCGTGTGCGCTGGCACAAACCATCGATCAGCTGATTGTGATGCGTTTCTTCCACGGTCTGGCTGCGGCTGCGGCCAGCGTGGTTATCAACGCTTTGATGCGTGATATCTACCCGAAAGAAGAGTTCTCGCGGATGATGTCGTTTGTCATGCTGGTGACGACCATTGCACCGCTGATGGCACCGATAGTTGGCGGCTGGGTGCTGGTGTGGCTGAGCTGGCATTACATCTTCTGGATCCTCGCTGTGGCGGCGATTCTGGCTTCGGCAATGATCTTCTTTCTGATCAAAGAAACCTTACCACCGGAGCGTCGCCAGCCTTTTCACATTCGTACTACTATTGGTAACTTTGCGGCGCTGTTCCGTCATAAGCGTGTCCTGAGTTATATGCTTGCCAGTGGTTTCAGCTTTGCCGGGATGTTCTCGTTCTTAAGCGCCGGACCGTTTGTCTACATTGAAATTAACCACGTCGCGCCGGAAAACTTTGGTTATTACTTTGCGCTAAACATTGTTTTCCTGTTCGTGATGACCATCTTTAACAGCCGCTTTGTCCGCCGAATTGGCGCGTTAAATATGTTCCGCTCGGGGTTGTGGATACAGTTTATTATGGCGGCGTGGATGGTCATCAGTGCGCTGCTGGGGCTGGGATTCTGGTCGCTGGTGGTTGGCGTTGCGGCGTTTGTGGGCTGCGTGTCGATGGTGTCATCCAATGCGATGGCGGTCATTCTGGATGAGTTTCCCCATATGGCGGGAACGGCATCTTCGCTGGCAGGAACCTTCCGTTTCGGCATAGGGGCAATTGTTGGCGCATTGCTTTCTCTTGCGACCTTTAACTCTGCATGGCCGATGATTTGGTCAATTGCATTCTGCGCAACCAGCTCCATTCTCTTCTGTCTGTACGCCAGTCGGCCGAAAAAACGGTGATCTATTGCACAACGAGGAAGCTAAAAGGCTTCCTTTGTTGATGCATGTCAACCATAAATCCATCATTCCCCCGATATATGTTTATTTTATGTAAAATCAATTTATGTAAAAAGTCACATCATTGTAGTTAAAAAGGTTGAGTTAGATCGCAGAAACGGGTACATATAGCCCCGCAAACGTGACCACGCCCGCAGATATTATTTAAATCAGAGCCATAGAGGCCACGCTGGCGAGGCATCAATCTTTACGATCTGTATAAAGACGGATTGTTGATGATGTGTTAAAATTGATGTAAACAAATTGTGAAGTAAATGTGCTTCCGGGGAAAATAAGTGACTTCATTACAACTCTCAATCGTCCATCGACTGCCGCAGAACTATCGCTGGTCTGCTGGTTTCGCAGGTTCGAAGGTTGAACCGATTCCGCAAAATGGACCGTGCGGTGACAACAGCCTGGTGGCGCTTAAATTGCTTAGCCCGGATGGTGATAATGCATGGTCGGTGATGTACAAACTCAGCCAGGCGTTAAGCGACATCGAAGTTCCATGTTCGGTACTGGAGTGTGAAGGTGAGCCGTGCCTGTTTGTAAATCGCCAGGACGAGTTTGCTGCAACATGCCGATTGAAAAATTTTGGTGTGGCAATTGCCGAACCCTTCTCAAACTACAATCCTTTTTAAGCGTCAGCTCAACGCCAGTAGCTGACGCGTATACTCCTGCTGCGGTGCGGCAAACACGCGCGCGCACGGTCCTTGTTCCACTACTTCCCCTTGTCGCAGTACGATAACCTGATGACATAACGCGCGGACAACGTGCAAATCGTGACTGATAAACAAATAGGCCAGTTGATGCTTTTGTTGCAATGATTTCAATAGCGTCAATATTTGCGCCTGTACCGTTTTGTCGAGCGATGATGTTGGTTCATCAAGAATGATCAGCGAGGGCTTAAGAATTAACGCCCTGGCAATCGCAATACGTTGCCGCTGACCACCAGAGAACTCCGCCGGATAACGGTGGCGTGTTTCAGGATCTAATCCCACTTCATGCATCACGGCTATCACTTGTTGTTCGCGTTGTGCGGCAGAAAGCGTCGGCTGGTGAACCCGTAAGCCTTCCTCAATAATCTGCAAAACGTTGAGTCGTGGGTTGAGCGAGGAGTTTGGATCCTGAAATACCACCTGAATGCGATGACGAATAGGTAACAGCTGGCGACGATTTAAATTTTGCAGTGGCTGACCGTCAAAGATAATGCTGCCCTGAGAGTTAATCAGTCGCAGCAGCGCCAGTCCCGTCGTGCTTTTCCCGGAACCTGACTCGCCTACTAAACCCAGTGTTTCACCCGCTCGTAGCGTAAAACTGATGTTTTTCACCACCACATTATGATCCACAATGCGCTTCAAAATCCCTTTGCGAATGGGGAAGGCAACCTGAAGCTGTTCAACATCCAGCAACGTTGAGGCAGGTTCTGGCAATGGTACCGGGTCGCCTGACGGTTCACTGTTGAGTAGCTTTTGTGTGTAAGGATGAGTGGGTGAGGCAAATAGCGTAGCGGCGTTATTTTGCTCGACACAGCGACCGTTTTGCATTACCGCCACGCGATGGGCCAGTTTTCTGACAATGCTGAGGTTATGAGTAATAAACAGCATACCCATATTCAGCTCGCCTTGCAGTTCGCGCAACAGCTGTAAAATCTGCGCCTGAACAGAGACGTCCAGTGCGGTGGTTGGTTCATCGGCAATTAATAATTCCGGTCGCGTTAACAGCGCCATCGCAATCATCACCCGCTGGCGTTCGCCGCCGGAGAGCTGATGCGGATAATCTGTCAGCCGTTTTGCCGCCTGGCGGATACCGACGCGATCAAGGCAGTTAAGAATTTCGCCACGAGCCGCTTCCCGACGCATCCCGCGGTGGAGTGAAAGCACTTCATAAAGCTGTTTTTCCAGGGTATGCAATGGATTTAATGACACCATCGGCTCCTGAAAAATCATGGCGATCTTATTACCGCGTACACCGCGCAACGTTTGATCGCTGGCATGAAGCAGCGATTCGCCATGAAAACGAATATCGCCGGAGAGATATTCAACCGGCGGGGAAGGGAGCAGGCGTAAAATTGACAGCGCGGTAACGCTCTTACCTGAACCAGACTCACCCACCAGCGCCAGCGTTTCGCCAGCCTCAATCTGTAGTGAAACATCATTGACTACTGTGCGTACGGTTTGCTGATGGCGAAAACCCACCGACAAATTTTCAATCGCTAACAGAGTTTGCGTCATGCTACACCGCCTTATTAGGATCAAATGCGTCGCGGACGGCTTCACCAATAAAGATCAGCAAAGACAACAATATCGCCACCGACAAGAAGGCGGTGATCCCAAGCCACGGGGCCTGAAGGTTATTTTTCCCTTGTAACAGCAGTTCGCCGAGTGACGGTGAACCGAGCGGCAGACCGAAGCCGAGGAAATCGAGTGAGGTCAGGGTGGTGATCGAACTACATAAAATAAACGGTAAAAAAGTGAGGGTAGCGACCATGGCATTTGGCAACATATGACGCAGGATGATACTGCGATCGCTGACGCCAAGCGCCTGCGCCGCGCGGATGTAGTCGAAATTACGGGTACGTAAAAACTCCGCCCGCACCACGCCGACCAGACTCATCCAGCCAAACAAGACGGTAATTGCCAACAGCCACCAGAAGTTAGGCTGTACGACGCTGGAAAGTAAAATAATCAAAAACAGCGTCGGCATCCCCGACCATACTTCAATAAAACGTTGCCCCCAGAGATCGACTTTACCGCCGTAATAGCCTTGTAGCGCCCCCGCCAGCACGCCCATCACGCTGGAGCAGAGGGTCAGCATCAGGCCAAACAGAACTGAGATCCGCGTGCCATAGAGAATGCGCGCCAGCACATCGCCGCCATTGGCATCCGTTCCCAGCCAGTTTTGCCGGGAGGGTGGGGAGGGGAAGGGCTTGTCAGTAGAAAAGTTGATACTGGTAGCGCCAAAGCGAATCGGTGCCCACAGTACCCAGCCTTTATCTTCCAACCGCTGTTTCAGCCACGGGTCCTGATAATCAGCCTGGCTTGCCAGCGGGCCGCCAAAATCGCTTTCGCTGTAGTTTTTCAACAACGGGAAATACCAACTGCCGTCATAACGTACCAGCAACGGTTTATCGTTGGCGATCAGTTCAGAACACAAACTCAAACCAAACAAAACGAGGAAAATCCATAACGACCAGTAGCCGCGACGGTTATGACGAAAACGCGCCCAACGGGCCTGATTGACGGGGCTGAGTCGCGACATTAACGTCCCTCAAAATCTATACGCGGATCGACCAGCGTATAGCTGATATCACTGACAATATTCAGCAGCAGGCCAATCAGGGTGAAAATATACAAGGTACCAAACATTACAGGATAATCGCGCGAGACGGTCGCTTCGTAGCCCAGTAAGCCAAGACCATTGAGTGAAAACATCACCTCAATCAGCAGCGAGCCGGTAAAAAACATGCTGATAAACGTCGCCGGAAAACCGGCAATCACCAGCAGCATGGCGTTGCGGAACACATGTTTCCAGAGAATATTTTTTTCACTTACCCCTTTCGCACGGGCGGTCACCACGTATTGCTTGCGCACTTCATCAAGGAATGAGTTTTTTGTCAGCATGGTCAGCGCCGCAAAGCCGCCAATCACTGTCGCCAGCACCGGCAGCGTGATATGCCACAGATAATCGGTGATTTTCTGATACCACGGCAGCGAATCAAAGTTAGCGGAAACCAGGCCGCGTAGAGGGAACAGGTCGAAATAGCTGCCGCCCGCGAAGAAGACAATCAGCAGGATGGCAAACAAAAAGGCCGGAATGGCGTAGCCGATGATGATAAATGCACTACTCCAGACGTCAAAGCGGCTACCATTATAAACAGCTTTGCGAATGCCTAACGGAATCGACACCAGATAGATAATCAGCGTGCTCCATAATCCGAGGGTGATGGAAACCGGCAGACTATCTTTAATCAGCGTCAGTACCGAGGCGCTGCGAAAAAGGCTGTCGCCAAAATCAAAGCGGATGTAGTCCCAGAGCATTTTGAAGTAACGTTCGTGGATCGGCTTATCGAAACCGTAGCGATGAGTGATCTCGGCGATCACTTCTGGATCTAATCCGCGTCCGCCACGGTAATTACTGTCGCTGATATTGCCGACGCCCGTTTGCGCATGGCTGGCGCGAACACCTTCACCGCCTGCGCCGGGTAATACTCCGGCATTACCAAACTCAATGGCGGCGATGGCCTGGTCGACCGGACCGCCAGGCGCAATTTGCACGATGAAAAAGTTGATAGTGATAATCGCCCATAACGTTGGGATCACCAGCAACAGACGGCGAATCAGATAAGCGCCCATCTACTCTCCCTGTTGTCTGGCTGACGGCAGTTTGGCCGCTTTATTAACGTCATACCACCAGGTATCGATACCCAGGCTGTAAACAGGGCGTACAGCGGGTTGGGAGAATTTATCCCACCAGGCGAGACGGTCTTCCGCCATGTACCACATTGGCAGCATGTAATAATTCCACGTTAATACGCGATCCAGTGCTCGCCCCAACGGCAGTAATTTTTCTTTATTTCCCTGCGCGGCAATAATTTGGTTGATCAGCGAGTCGATAACCGGGCTTTGCACGCCGGGGGCATTATAAGTGGAATTGATATATTCCGATGACCAGGAAATCTGTAAATCGGAACTGGGCCACGGCATCGCCCGCCATACGCGCGGCATCATGTCATAGTCGCGACTGCGCATGCGGTTGGTGATTTGCGAGTTATCCACTTTGCGAATGTCCATGTTGATACCCAGCCGTTGCAGGCTGTGCTGGAACGGCAATACCCACTGACTATTGCTGCTCGAAGGTAGCAATAACTCAAAGCTGAGCGGCTGACCCGTTGTGGCATTTACGCGTTGCTGACCCTTCAGCACCCAGCCCGCTTCGTTGAGAAGTTTGTCGGCTTTTAACAGGTTGTCACGATCGTAGCCATCGCCTTTGGATACCGGCGGCTGGTAGATTTGCGTGAAGACTTCTGGCGGTAGATCTTTTTTCATTGGTGCCAGAAGCACCAGCTCCGCGGCGTCGGGGTAATTTCTGGCCGCGTATTCGGTATTCTGAAAATAACTGTTCGTGCGACTCCAGGCATTGTAAAACAACGCCTTGTTCATCCATTCAAAGTCAAAGGCGAGAGTGATTGCTTCCCGGACCCGGCGATCGCTGAATACCGGACGTTGGATATTAAACGCCAGCCAGCGCGTATCCTGGGCTGATTCGTTCTTTTGCTCATCTTTGATGATGTATTTTTTATCGAAATTTTTACCGGTATAGCGCGTGGCCCAGTTTTTAGCGTCGTTTTCCATACGCAAATCAAAGGCACCGGCTTTAAACGCTTCAAAGGCGACATTGTCATCGAGGTAATAATCGTAGCGAATGGTGTCGAAATTCCAGCGTCCACGGTTTACCGGTAAGTTTGCTGCCCAGTAATCTTTCACGCGGGAATAGACAATATTTTGCCCCATTTTCCAGGACGTAATGCGGTACGGACCACTGGCAAGCGGAGGCGTGGCGAGCGGGTCGCTAAGTTTGTGATCTTTCCAGTACTTTTCTGGAAATACCGGCAGCGAAAACAGACTCAGCATATCTTCTTTGCCGGGTTTAGCTAACTCAATGCGCACGGTTAACGGCGCAATGGCTTTGACGGTGGTGCCTTTGTAGACCAGACGAAATTGCGGCACGCCTTCGGTCATAAATTTTTGAAAAGTAAACTCTACATCGCGGGCAGTAATGGGCGAACCATCATGAAAACGGGCGCGCGGATTAATAGCGACCTCCACCCAGGAATAATCGTCAGCATAGCGTGCGCTTTCAGCAATCAGCGGGTAATAACTGCCTGGTTCGTCATCGGAAGTCGTAAATAGCGTGTCGTACAGCTGCTCGGTGCGTGCGCCCGGATTGCCGCGCAGTGCATAGCGGTTGAAATTATCGAAGGTGCCGAGGGCTGACAACGTTATCTGCCCACCTTTTGGCGCGGCGGGGTTCACATAATCAAAATGGTTGAAATTAAACGCGTACCGGGGTTCGCCCAGCACGGCAAAGGCATAGCTTTCCTTGATAGCCTGCGCCTGCGCACCAAAGGTGAACAGAGCGATAAACAGCAGCAGTATGCGCACAATCATCTGCAACGGATTTCCTTTTACTCATCATTAGCCGCAATCCGGCATGCTTTCACTATGAATAATAAGGGACGTAAGCACACCTTACCACTGCGGCGTATACGGTTTCTTCAGCCAGCGGACAAAATCGTCCAGCGGTAACGGGCGACTAATCCAGTAGCCTTGCATGAAATTAACGCCGCGTTCGCTTAGCCATCGTGCCTGTTCCGGCGTTTCGACCCCTTCAGCAACCGTAAGCATATTGAGACGTTTCGCCAGCGTCAGCACCGCGTCAAGTACGGGTGAAGTGATCGTTTCCGTACCGATGGCGTTGATAAATCCACGGTCAATTTTCAGATAATCGAGCGTAAAACGCTCAAGGTAGATAAGCGCGCTGTGCCCGGTACCGAAGTCATCAATAGCAATTTCTATGCCGACCGAGTGTAGCCAGGCAAAGAGTTGCGTGGCTTCTTGCTCTTTCAGCATATCGCGCTCGGTAATTTCCAGCACAATCTGGAAGTGGTGCGCGGGTAGGGAAGTGAGCAGTTTCTGGATATCTGCTTTAAAGCTTTCGCTGTGCAGATGGTCCGGCGCAATGTTAATGCCAAATTTGACGCCTACCGGCAGTACTTTTTCTAATTCTGCGGCATCGCGGGCAATTAACTCAAACAGGTGCTGAGTCAGCGGCACAATCATCTTTTGCGATTCGGCAAAGTTAATGAAGGCATCCGGGGGAATTTCTCCCGCTACAGGATGCCGCCAGCGTAGCAGTACTTCCAGGCCCGTTACCCGCAAAGCTTGTGTATCCACCACCGGTTGATACGCCACGTAAAATTGTTCGCGCTTGATGGCGGTCATGATTTCTCTGCCGGGGCGCATACGTACGCTCATCAGGTAATAGCAGAGCAGGCCAACGACAGTTCCACTCATGCCGCCCAGTAAAAATGCGTACCACACATCGTTCCATGTCCAGTCATCCGCATAAAGCCGAACGGTCAGAGGAATGTCCGCAATTTTAGTTTCACGGACCGGCATGTCGGTTAATTCATTAACATTCATCAAACGCGACGAAAAGGTAGATAGCGCAGTATTACCAATAATGAGGGCGACACCATCGTAATCTTCCTGCCGTGAACTATAAAAGAGTGAAGGCGTCAGGTTGAGATTCAGCGCGGCAAAGACGCCGCTATTTTTCAACAACGGGTTGCGATACCAAATGACGATTGCGGGTTTGTTCGGCACCATCGGCGTGCCGGGTAAGATCGCCATATCGACGTTTTTATTAATGTCGAGCGCCGGAATCAATTCATTGAGTGGAATGTCCATCTCACCAGTCGCAGATGAACAGAATGTTTTTTTATCTTTTACCAGCACAAACGTACGGACATTCATGCTAAACGCCGCGCGGGCAGTCAGTTCGGGGTTAGCCTGCTGGCAGGTATCTAAGGTCAGCGGCTGGAGCCGGTCAGTAGTGGATTTCAGGTCGGCAAAATAGGTATCGAGATACTTTTGTACGTCGGTAATCAGTGTGTCGTATTTGACTTCGTGCTTATGCCAGGCCACTAAAAACTGAAGGCAGCTCACCAGTATCGCAATCATCACGCCTGCAACAATGCAGGTAAGCAGGAGCTTACGTCCAGAATTGGGAGCGCGTATGAACATGATTCCGTTAATTTCCTGAAATTACGACAACATTTAAAAGATAACAATGACCGGACTATAGCCTGGATCAAGACGCGGAAACATCATTTTCTCTGATGAATGAAAACAAAAAAGCACTGCCTAAGCAGTGCTTTCAGTTAACTCGTCAGGATAGCCAAGGGATTGCATCCAAACGGTTTATTAGCTGCGGCTGAGAACCCGGCGTGCTTCGTTGTAACGCTTCTTCCAGTACGGTTCATTCATGCTGGAAATAATAACACCACTGCTGGTGGAAGCATGGACAAACTGATTGTTGCCGATATAAATACCGACATGGCGTCCCGTTGAACCGGCACGGAACAGAACTAAATCACCCGTACGCAAATTACTGCGGGAAACAGATTTACCCATTTCCTGCTGTTCGTAAGTCGAACGCGGAAGTTCTAAGCCAAATTGCTCACGGAATGTACGCTGTACGAAACCAGAACAATCGATACCTTTTTTAGTGCTGCCGCCCAGACGATAGCGTACGCCTTTCCAGTCAGCATACTGATCCATAATTCGCGATTTTACGTCGACATTACGAACCAGGTTTTCAAATTCATCCTGAGAAGCTTGCAGTGATGATGTTTCACTACCCACTGCACGTGTCTCAGGATGCATATTCTTTGCGGTGTTATTTGCACTACATGCAGAAAGCAGAACCGCTACTGCAATCGCGGGGATCCCGCGCAAGATATATCTCAAAATCGGTTGAGATTTGACCATGTTGTTTGTTTTCCCTTGAAGTCCTTAACGACAAATATCGTTATAAAAAAATGCCAAGCGACACGAGACTAATTACCTGGGCATGTTGAAACAATTCCTTAAGGCCAAATCTGTGGACTAACGCACAAAATTATATGCTGTGAGGATAATCTACCGCCGAGGCAAAACGAGTTCGAGATTACCCGATTGGTGCGGTCTTGGCGAGCGGTTTTACATGATTTTTTATAAGAAAAAGTGATACAGAAAGTTAATAAGCGGGATTGGTCAATTAAAGTACGATTGAGTGAAACGCATGCAATCCATTCATTTACTTAGAGAATGATTTTTGCGCGCGATGGATGAAAGCACGGTGCGCATCATCAGGATTATCCTCACTATAAAAATAACCCTGATGATGTTAATTACTGTGAGTTATTTGTTTTGGAAATGTTTGTTTTTTCCCGGTAGTGATTTGTCAAAAAAGGTGATTAATCGATCACTTAATGGCGTCAGCAACACCCAGGGCAAACCGATCAATATCACGGTCATCGAACCTACAATGATGTCAGTAAACCAGTGTGCGCCAATCATTACTCTGGGAAATGCAAAAACCACAAAAATAATAAGGGCGATAAGGCCTGCAACTTTGCCGAAATAACGCCACATGAATGCCGAAAAAATAAGCAGCATCATACCGTGATCGCCGGGAAAGCTATCTCGTGAGGCATCTTTCGTGGGGACAGAGAGCAGTTCGCTGACGCGGTTAATATTGGTAAAAGTCAATGTTGGGCTGGCCCGTTTTACAGGAATTAATGCCTGACCCAGCTGGTTTAATACCACTGCAGTTAATAGCATGACCAGACCAATAATCACGATACGTCGTCTGCCAGGGGCGTTTTCTTTCAGCCAGAAACTCAGCATCAACATTCCCATCGCCAGCAGAGAACAACCGTCGAAAGCGCGATTGTTGGTCAATGCAACCAGCCACAAAAAGGCCTTACTTTCGACCAGTTTCTGATTAAAGAAATAAAAAATATCCGCATCAATCGGCAACCAGAATCCATGATTAACGGGAATATACCAGGAAAGAAACAGCGCGAGGCCGACAATATTCAACAACACTATTTGCGGCAAATTTTTAATCATATTTTCTCTAATTATCTTACTGAAAAACGCAGGCAACCTTACGCGGTAGTCGCTAAACGAAGCTTCAACAGCGCGCTCTGCAAGGCATTCCAGTCAGCTTCGCTGCTGGAAATCAGCTCAATACGGCTGTCCGGTGGCGCAATGTTTTGCGTTTCAATGTGCAGGTCATCGCCCTGACGGTTGATTCGCACCAGCCCTTCGGGAATACGCAGCACGCCTTTGACGCGTTCTACCGATGCAAGTCGCGCCCATTCCAGAATGCCAATGGTGTCGAATACCGTATCAGCGTCGAATATCCAGCCGCAGGCCTGATATCCTTGCCCGCTGTTCAGACTGCGACGCCAGCGTTGATGCTCTGGCAGGCTTAACGCTGCTAACCCTTTTTTCACGCCATGCGGATGAGAATGCGCGGCGCTGGCGGGCAACTCGGCTAAATTGCGACGCGGCAAATCCAGAAGATGACCGTCAACTTTCCCATGCTCACTGTGAATTAATTGCCGATCGCCACCATTTTGCTGCCACCAGCGCTGTAGCGCTTGCTCGCTTTCAGGCGTCGCACGGTCGGATTTATTGGCGACAATGATGTCTGCGGCAGCCAGCTGGTCACGGAAGTTTTCATTGCTGGCGCTTTTTTCGTCCAGCAGCAGGCGTGGATCGAGAATGCACAAGGTGGCGCGCAGATCTATCCACGGTTCATAGACTGGCGTGGTTAAGAGATCGAGGATCTGTTTCGGATGGCCCAGCCCGGTCGGCTCTATCAACAAGCGGTCTGGTTTTCCCTGACGCAGTAAGGTATTCAACCCTACCTGCATGGGTAAACCATTAACGCAGCACATGCAGCCGCCGGGGATCTCTTTCAGCAGTGCGCCGCTATCGGCGAGCAAAGCACCATCAATTCCGACTTCCCCAAATTCATTAACCAGTACCGCCCATTTTTCGTTGGGATCTTTATGGGCTAACAGATGAAGAATCGACGTAGTTTTCCCGCTGCCGAGAAAACCGGTGATGAGGTTGGTCCTGGTCACAACGGCTCCGCAATACTCTTAAAAGTTAACTGAGCGTTAATCCTGGCTAAAAAAGGCAGAAAAGAGAAGGGGGGAGCGGACGAAGGCGAGCTTCATCCGCTTTAACCGCAGAAATCGTTAAATTTTGAGGGTGTTTAATAGCGCCTGATGCGCGCCGAATTGTGCGATTTGTTGCCAGGCTTGTTCGATAGCCTGCACAAAATGCGGGTTATCTGGCAGATCATCACCGAAAACTTCACGCAGGGAAAGCAGGGCGGTGACGCGTTGTTCACTGCTGCTGCCCGCAACAAGTTCGCGAATTTTATCGCTAAGCGGATCGCGAACATCAATGGCATTTCCGGCATCATCAACGCCGCTGACGTAACGCATCCAGCCTGCAACGCCTAATGCCAGCATCGACCAGTCCGTTTCGCGCCCCAGATGTATGCGAATACCTGCCAGCATGCGTTGCGGTAATTTCTGGCTACCATCCATTGCGATTTGCCAGGTCTTATGTTTCAGCGCCGGATTAGCAAAACGTGCAATTAACTTATCCGCATATTGTGTTAAATCGACATCTTTAATTTGCAGTGTCGGCGCTTGCTCATTCAGCATTAATGTTCTGGCGGCATGGCGAAATGCGCGATCCTGCATGCAATCACTGATATGGGCGAATCCTGAGAGGTAACCCAGATAAGCGAGAAAAGAGTGGCTGCCATTAAGCATACGCAGTTTCATCTCTTCCCATGGCAGGACATCATTCACCATTTGTACACCTGCGACTTCCCAGGAAGGACGCCCAGCGACGAAGTTATCTTCTACCACCCACTGGATAAACGGTTCGCAGCTAATCGCGCAGGGATCATTTACCCCCAGATGCTGGCTGATTTCCGCCAGTGATTCGTCGGTTGCTGCCGGAACAATACGGTCGACCATGGTTCCCGGAAAACTGACGTGTTCTTTTATCCACCCGGCGAGTTCTGGTGAACGTTTTTCCGCCATCCCCAGCACCGCGTTTTTCACCACATGGCCATTGTCGGGAATATTGTCGCAGGAGAGTACGGTAAACGGTGCAAGGCCGCGTTCACGGCGTCGTTTCAGTGCTTCGACGAGAATACCCGGCGCGGAGTGAGGTTCTTCAGGGTTTTGTAGATCGTGAATAATCCGCGGATTGCTGGTGTCGAGTGCACCGGTGGCCGGGTCAATACAATAGCCTTTTTCGGTAATCGTCAGGGAAACAATTGCCACCTGTGGCTCGCAAAATTTCTCAATAATTGCCGCTAAGGAATCCAGTTTTGCATTAAGGCATTCGTGAACGGCACCGACAATTATCGCCTGATTGCCGTCCGCCCCTTTCTCCAGCACGGTATATAAATGGTTCTGTGCGCGGAGCTGGCTCATCAGTTGATCGCCGCTGAACAAGCTGATTTCACAGATCCCCCAGTCACCGCCCTGGGCATTCAGCACACGATCGGTCAGTAACGCCTGATGTGCGCGGTGAAAGGCTCCAAAGCCAAAATGAACGATACGTGATTGCAACTGCTGGCGATCGTAGCGTGGAGCGTGTACATGATGCGGGAGCGTAACGGAGGCGATTGTATTCATAGGAGTCACGTCTTAGTAACGATTAATTAACAATGACAGTGTAAAGTTATATGACAGCAATTGAAATTGGTCTGGATTGTTAATGCGATGAAGTGTGAGGGCGATCAATCAACGAGTGAAAATTGAGGACGTAAGGTGTTCAGGAAGCGCAAAATAGAAGATTGGTATAATAAATTAAAAAAGGGACAGCCTGAGCTATCCCTTTTCTGCATGCGGCTGAAGTTAGTCAGCACGACCCATATAACGGCGTTCTTCGATATGGATACGAATTTTTTCGCCCGGGCTTAAGTATTCTGGTACCTGAATCACCAGACCAGTGCTCAATGTCGCCGGTTTGTTACGGGCGCTGGCAGATGCCCCTTTGATGCCTGGTGCGGTTTCAACGATTTCCAGATCAACGGTCTGCGGCAGCTCAAGCGCCAACAGTTGACCGTCCCAGGTCAGCACCTGCATGTCCGGCATGCCGCCTTCTGGCATAAACAGCAACTCTTCTTCAATCTGATCTTTGGTGAAGGTATACGGGGTATAGTCTTCTTTATCCATAAAGACATATTCGTTACCATCGACATAGGAGAAGTCAACGTAACGGCGGGTCAGCGTCACGGTGTCAACGATGTCATCACCTTTGAAACGCTCTTCTACTTTCAGCCCGGTACGGACATCAGAAAAACGCATTTTGTACAGCGTAGCGGCACCGCGGGCAGTGGGCGACTGAATATCAATATCCTTAACCAGCAGCAGTTTGCCGTTGTAATTCAGTACCATACCTTTTTTAATTTCGTTCGCTCTTGGCATCGAAAAATTCCTGTAGTCGAAAATGTCAAAAATATCGCGACAAAGTACTCGCGACGGGCCTTTCGGGCAAGTGGTATTCGCACTTTTGCTGGTGCAAAAAAGGTGGTACTGTGCGCGCTCATCAATCCGGTGGTTAACCTTAAGAGAACAACGTATGGAATGCCGTCCGGGTTGCGGGGCGTGTTGCACCGCCCCTTCAATTTCCAGCCCTATTCCCGGTATGCCAGATGGCAAGCCCGCCAATACGCCCTGCATTCAGCTTGATGAACAGCAACGCTGTAAAATTTTCACCTCGCCACTGCGACCGAAAGTCTGTGCAGGCTTACAAGCCAGCGCTGAAATGTGCGGTAACTCGCGTCAGCAGGCAATGACCTGGCTTATCGATCTGGAAATGCTGACCGCGCCTTAAACATCTTTAATCCGCAGTAAGCAAAACAGAGTGGCGATAATCATCACCATCGCAAACCAGAACACAGCGTGATAATTCCAGATCTCGGCGACGATGCCCGCCACTGATCCTGCGATGATCCAGCCCACGCGCGACGTGTTGGTATAGAGCGTGGTGGCTGAACCTGCCTGACCGGGCATCAAATCCTGAAAATAGAGCATCCCGATGCCACCCAGAATGCCAATAAAAATAGCATTTAGCAGCTGCAAGCCCAACAGAATGGCAGGTGAATGCGCCATCAGCATTCCTGCGTAAAAACAGACGCCACCCACGGCAGCAACGCGCATTAAGAAGCGCTTACCCAGACGTTTGGCGAAATATCCGGCAATCAACATGGTCGGGATTTCCAGCCCGGCGGCGGTCCCCATCATCACACCGGCCAGTTTCTCGGGAAGATGCAGTTCGTTGATAATAAATAGCGGCATGTTGATGATGTACAGGCTGTTCGAGCCCCACATCAATGTACAAATGACAAACAGCAGCAGCGTATCGCGACGGTTACGGCGCGGCGCTTCAACCGTGCCGGTCGCCAGCGGAAGTTCTTTTTGCATTGACGGTAAAAACAGCCACACCATCACGCCGCAAACAATAAACGCTACCGCTGCGCTCAGATACATTACCGTAAAGCTGAAACCCATCGCTAAGGCATAAGCCAGCGGCGGGCCAATGACCCATGCCAGTGAAACCTGAGCACGTAAAAAAGAGCTGAACATCACCGCTTCACGTCCGGTTTTGTCAGCATGTTCACGGGCAAGGGCAAACATTTGCGGGTTAGCGGTCGAGCCAAAGCTGCTAAGAAAGACGCCAACGAATAGCAAAACAAAGTAGTTGCGATTCCAGGCAAAAAGGGTGCAGGCCAGCACGCCTAACAGGCAGCAAAAGACAATCAGCGATTTGCGATCGCCGCGCTTATCAGAGCGCCCGGCGAGAAACTGACTGACCAGAATCCCAATGACAGCGCTGCCGGTAAAGAAGAATCCCACCATCGCTGGACGGGCATGTACTTCATCGGTAAGAAAAATGCTGAGTGTCGGGGTTTGCAGAGCGCCCGCAATACCGGTGAGAAAGGCAACGATTAAAAACGCCGTCGAGGTCAGATCAAACGATTTCGCGCTGGAGACTGCGGGGGAGTTATGCATGCTGGTCGATCACTGGAAGAGGAAGACGCGGAGTTTACGCTGCTTGTCAGAAAATAAACAGACAGCGAAATCAAAAGCGCCACGAATAATCAAAATGCCATTTCACTGTTGCTGATTGGCTGCTGACGCTGCTGAAATGAAATTGCTGATAACGGATTTTCCCATCAGCAATTAGGAAAAATGACAAAAAATTGTGCAGCACATCAAACTTTTGCTCATAACTTTACGGCTTTCCTTGCGTGCTGAAATAGAAGTATTATGCTTTCTTGAAACGTTTCAGCGCGATCTTGTCTTTAACCCTAAGCCAGGTTGGCGCTTTTTTTCTCATAGAAGCTGAATCGTTTCAATTCAGCAAGAGAGGAGAACTATGTTCCAGTTATCCGTACAGGACATCCATCCGGGCGAAAAGGCCGGAGACAAAGAAGAGGCGATTCGCCAGGTCGCTGCGGCGCTGGTGCAGGCCGGTAATGTAGCTGAAGGCTACGTCAATGGCATGCTGGCGCGCGAACAGCAAACCTCAACGTTCCTCGGCAATGGTATTGCTATTCCACACGGCACTACCGACACCCGCGATCAGGTGCTGAAAACCGGCGTTCAGGTATTTCAGTTCCCGGAAGGCGTCACCTGGGGTGACGGCCAGGTAGCGTACGTGGCGATCGGTATTGCTGCCAGCTCGGATGAACATCTGGGCCTGCTACGCCAGCTGACCCACGTACTGAGCGATGATTCCGTTGCTGAACAACTGAAGTCAGCAACAACAGCAGAAGAACTTCGCGCATTGCTGATGGGCGAAAAGCAGAGTGAGCAGCTGAAGCTCGACAACGAAATGCTGACGCTGGATATCGTCGCCAGCGATCTGCTGACTCTTCAGGCGCTGAACGCTGCACGTCTGAAAGAAGCGGGGGCAGTTGACGCCACTTTCGTCACCAAAGCCATCAATGAACAACCGCTGAACCTCGGACAGGGTATCTGGCTGAGCGATAGCGCTGAAGGCAATCTGCGTAGCGCGATTGCGGTAAGCCGTGCGGCAAATGCTTTTGATGTGGACGGCGAAACGGCAGCCATGCTGGTGAGTGTGGCGATGAATGACGATCAGCCCATTGCGGTTCTAAAGCGTCTCGCTGATTTGTTACTCGACAATAAAGCTGACCGCTTGCTGAAAGCGGATGCGGCAACGTTGCTGGCGCTGCTGACCAGCGATGATGCGCCGACCGACGACGTGTTAAGCGCGGAGTTTGTGGTGCGCAATGAACACGGCCTGCATGCTCGTCCAGGTACCATGCTGGTCAATACCATTAAACAATTTAACAGTGATATTACCGTGACAAACCTTGATGGCACCGGCAAACCGGCAAACGGACGTAGTCTGATGAAAGTTGTGGCACTTGGCGTTAAGAAAGGTCATCGCCTACGCTTTACCGCCCAGGGTGCAGATGCTGAACAGGCGCTGAAAGCCATTGGCGACGCTATCGCTGCTGGTCTTGGGGAGGGCGCATAATGAGCAGACGTGTTGCTACTATCACCCTTAATCCGGCTTATGACCTTGTTGGTTTCTGCCCGGAAATTGAACGCGGCGAAGTGAACCTGGTGAAAACCACCGGTCTGCATGCGGCGGGTAAAGGCATCAACGTGGCCAAAGTGTTAAAAGACCTGGGAATTGATGTCACCGTTGGCGGCTTCCTCGGTAAAGACAATCAGGATGGTTTTCAGCAACTGTTCAGCGAGCTGGGCATTGCCAACCGTTTCCAGGTTGTACAGGGGCGCACCCGAATTAACGTTAAGCTGACGGAAAAAGACGGCGAAGTGACCGACTTCAACTTCTCGGGTTTTGAAGTCACCCCCGCCGACTGGGAACGCTTTGTGACTGATTCTCTGAGCTGGCTCGGTCAGTTCGATATGGTCTGTGTCAGCGGAAGCTTACCGTCAGGCGTCAGCCCGGAAGCGTTCACCGACTGGATGACTCGCCTGCGTAGTCAGTGTCCTTGCATTATCTTTGATAGTAGCCGCGAAGCGTTAGTAGCAGGTTTGAAAGCGGCACCGTGGCTGGTGAAACCTAACCGCCGCGAGCTGGAAATCTGGGCGGGCCGTAAACTGCCTGAAATGAAAGATGTGATTGAAGCTGCGCATGCGCTGCGTGAACAAGGTATCGCGCATGTCGTTATTTCACTGGGTGCCGAAGGCGCGCTTTGGGTTAATGCCTCCGGCGAATGGATCGCCAAACCACCGTCAGTCGATGTCGTAAGCACCGTTGGCGCAGGGGATTCTATGGTTGGCGGCCTGATTTATGGCTTGCTGATGCGTGAATCCAGTGAACATACACTGCGTCTGGCGACAGCTGTTGCAGCCCTGGCGGTAAGTCAAAGCAATGTGGGTATTACCGATCGTCCGCAGTTGGCCGCAATGATGGCGCGCGTCGACTTACAACCTTTTAACTGACAGCAGGAGAGGCATAATGAAAACGCTGCTGATTATTGACGCTAATCTCGGTCAGGCACGCGCCTATATGGCGAAGACCCTGCTGGGCGCGGCGGCGCGAAAAGCAAAACTGGAAATCATCGACAATCCGAACGACGCTGAAATGGCGATTGTTCTCGGTGATTCCATCCCGAACGACAGCGCGCTGAACGGTAAAAATGTCTGGCTGGGCGATATTTCCCGGGCAGTTGCGCACCCTGAGCTGTTCCTGAGTGAAGCCAAAGGCCATGCGAAACCTTACACTGCGCCGGTCTCTGCGACAGCACCGGTTGCCGCCAGCGGTCCGAAACGCGTAGTTGCGGTGACTGCTTGCCCGACTGGCGTAGCACACACCTTTATGGCGGCTGAAGCCATTGAAACCGAAGCGAAAAAACGTGGCTGGTGGGTGAAAGTTGAAACCCGTGGTTCTGTTGGCGCGGGTAATGCAATCACTCCCGAAGAAGTCGCAGCAGCGGATCTGGTGATTGTGGCGGCAGATATCGAAGTGGATCTGGCGAAATTTGCTGGTAAACCGATGTATCGTACCTCTACCGGTCTGGCGCTGAAGAAAACCGCGCAGGAACTGGATAAAGCGGTTGCTGAAGCAACGCCGTATGAACCGGCGGGCAAAACTCAAACAGCGACCACTGAAGGTAAGAAAGAGAGTGCAGGCGCTTACCGTCACTTGCTGACGGGCGTCTCTTACATGCTGCCGATGGTCGTTGCAGGTGGTCTGTGTATCGCGCTTTCTTTTGCTTTTGGTATCGAAGCGTTTAAAGAGCCGGGTACGTTGGCAGCGGCGCTGATGCAGATTGGTGGTGGTTCAGCCTTTGCGCTGATGGTGCCGGTACTGGCAGGTTATATTGCCTTCTCCATTGCCGATCGTCCGGGCCTCACGCCGGGTCTGATTGGCGGTATGCTGGCGGTCAGCACTGGTTCTGGCTTCATTGGCGGTATTATTGCGGGCTTCCTGGCTGGTTACATTGCGAAGTTAATCAGTACGCAATTGAAACTGCCACAGAGTATGGAGGCGCTGAAACCGATTCTGATCATTCCGCTAATTTCCAGTCTGGTGGTCGGTCTGGCGATGATCTACCTGATCGGTAAACCGGTTGCTGGCATTCTCGAAGGGTTGACTCACTGGCTGCAGACCATGGGGACTGCGAATGCGGTTCTGCTGGGGGCGATCCTCGGTGGCATGATGTGTACTGACATGGGCGGTCCGGTAAACAAAGCAGCGTACGCATTCGGTGTGGGTCTGCTGAGTACTCAAACCTATGGCCCGATGGCGGCGATTATGGCGGCAGGTATGGTGCCACCGCTGGCAATGGGCCTGGCAACAATGGTGGCGCGTCGCAAATTCGACAAAGCGCAGCAGGAAGGGGGCAAAGCCGCTCTGGTACTGGGACTGTGCTTTATTTCGGAAGGTGCAATTCCGTTTGCTGCTCGTGATCCGATGCGTGTGCTGCCGTGCTGTATCGTGGGTGGGGCGCTGACTGGCGCAATCTCAATGGCGATTGGTGCGAAACTGATGGCACCGCACGGTGGTCTGTTTGTTCTGCTGATCCCTGGCGCGATTACGCCGGTATTGGGTTACCTGGTAGCCATTATTGCCGGTACGCTGGTGGCGGGTTTGGCCTATGCCTTCCTGAAACGTCCGGAAGTGGACGCAGTAGCGAAAGCAGCGTAATAAAAGGTGTGTTACAGGGCAGAAATTTCCTGCCCTGTAACATTTGATGCGCGCAAAGAGAATGACCAGCTTGTGAATGTAATTTTATGAATTTAAATGGTTTTATCTTTCAGTAGAAACTTCAAACGTTCATCAAACACTAAGGTTATTTCCTCAAGGGCAGATTATTTTCTGCCCTTTTTTAGTGTTTCTTTTCTGTGCATCCCGTCACAAATTCCTCGCTTTTGTAATTCAGGCATTTAATCGCATTTTGTGAGCCTGCTCAAATCTGCCCATTTTGCCTCTCTGGCGGTAATTTACTTTACGTAAAACATGCATACTATGAGCACATGTTTAAATATGAACACATGTTTAAACCGTCTTTGCAGTATCTATATTCTTGTGGATTGACAGGATTGGTAATTTTTTACCAGAGGACGTGCTATGCGCGAAAAGGATTATGTCGTAATTATAGGTTCGGCGAATATTGATGTCGCCGGATATTCACATGAATCATTAAATTATGCGGATTCAAATCCAGGTAAAATAAAGTTTACGCCTGGTGGAGTCGGGCGCAATATTGCACAAAACCTGGCGTTGCTGGGGAATAAAGCCTGGCTACTGAGCGCAGTAGGCAGTGATTTTTATGGTCAATCGTTGCTAACGCAAACCAATCAATCTGGTGTTTATGTCGATAAATGCCTGATTGTGCCGGGAGAAAATACGTCGAGCTATTTATCATTACTCGATAATACCGGTGAAATGCTGGTTGCTATAAATGACATGAATATTAGCAACGCTATTACAGCTGAATATCTCGCACAGCACTGTGAATTTATTCAGAGGGCAAAGGTCATTGTCGCGGACTGTAATATCAGTGAAGAGGCACTGGCATGGATTCTGGATAATGCCGCCAACGTACCCGTATTTGTCGATCCGGTTTCGGCATGGAAATGTGTCAAAGTGCGCGACCGTCTAAATCAGATCCACACCCTGAAGCCAAACCGCCTTGAAGCGGAAACCCTGAGTGGGATTGCTTTGTCAGGGCGTGAAGATGTGGCAAAAGTTGCTGCCTGGTTCCATCAACATGGCCTGAACCGACTGGTATTGAGCATGGGCGGCGATGGCGTTTATTACAGTGATATCAGCGGTGAAAGTGGTTGGTCTGCGCCGATCAAAACCAATGTCATTAATGTTACCGGAGCGGGCGATGCCATGATGGCGGGGCTTGCTTCGTGTTGGGTAGACGGAATGCCGTTTGCCGAATCTGTTCGTTTCGCACAGGGATGTTCGTCAATGGCGCTCTCCTGTGAATACACCAATAACCCCGATTTATCGATTGCCAACGTTATATCGTTAGTGGAGAACGCAGAATGTCTGAATTAAAAATTTCCCCTGAATTATTACAAATTTCCCCGGAAGTGCAGGACGCTTTAAAAAACAAAAAACCGGTTGTGGCGCTGGAATCGACCATTATTTCTCACGGGATGCCGTTCCCACAAAATGCCCAGACCGCAATTGAAGTTGAAGAAACTATTCGTAAACAGGGCGCTGTACCTGCCACTATCGCCATTATTGGCGGCGTGATGAAAGTGGGTTTAAGCAAAGAAGAAATTGAATTGCTGGGTCGTGAAGGGCATAACGTGACCAAAGTTAGTCGTCGCGATTTACCTTTTGTTGTTGCCGCCGGAAAAAATGGCGCAACCACCGTTGCTTCAACGATGATTATTGCGGCGCTTGCCGGAATTAAAGTATTTGCCACCGGGGGAATTGGTGGTGTGCATCGCGGGGCGGAACATACCTTCGATATTTCTGCCGATTTGCAAGAACTGGCAAATACTAATGTCACCGTTGTTTGTGCCGGTGCAAAATCTATTCTCGATTTAGGATTAACAACAGAATATTTAGAAACCTTCGGTGTGCCACTAATTGGCTATCAGACCAAAGCGCTGCCTGCGTTTTTCTGCCGCACCAGCCCGTTTGACGTCAGCATTCGTCTCGACAGCGCCAGCGAAATTGCCCGTGCAATGGCGGTGAAATGGCAAAGCGGGCTGAACGGTGGCCTCGTGGTAGCGAACCCGATCCCGGAACAGTTTGCGATGCCGGAACAGACCATTAACGCTGCGATTGATCAGGCAGTGGCAGAAGCCGAAGAGCAGGGCGTTATTGGTAAAGAAAGCACACCGTTCCTGCTGGCTCGTGTTGCTGAACTGACTGGCGGTGACAGCCTGAAATCCAACATCCAACTGGTGTTCAACAACGCCATTCTGGCGAGTGAAATTGCCAAAGAATACCAGCGTCTCGCGGGTTAATTTCTGACGGGCAGAAAGCCGTCGCCCGTACTGATCATACATACCAAAACCTGGCGCTGACGCCGGGTTTACTGGCATGAAGGGAAAATCATTATGGATATAATGAGAAGTGTTGTGGGGATGGTGGTGTTACTGGCAATAGCATTTTTGTTGTCAGTGAATAAAAAGAGCATCAGTTTGCGCACGGTTGGAGCCGCGCTGCTGCTACAAATCGCCATTGGCGGCATCATGCTCTATTTTCCACCAGGAAAATGGGCGGTAGAGCAGGCGGCATTAGGCGTTCATAAAGTGATGTCTTACAGTGATGCCGGTAGTGCCTTTATTTTTGGTTCATTGGTCGGGCCGAAAATGGATGTCCTGTTTGATGGCGCGGGCTTTATCTTCGCCTTTCGCGTACTCCCGGCGATTATCTTCGTCACTGCGCTCATCAGCCTGCTGTACTACATTGGCGTGATGGGGCTGCTAATCCGCATTCTTGGCAGTATTTTTCAGAAAGCCCTCAACATCAGCAAAATCGAATCTTTTGTTGCGGTTACCACTATTTTCCTCGGGCAAAATGAGATCCCGGCGATCGTAAAACCGTTTATCGATCGCATGAATCGCAACGAGCTATTTACGGCAATTTGTAGCGGGATGGCGTCCATTGCCGGTTCGATGATGATTGGTTATGCCGGAATGGGCGTACCAATTGACTACCTGTTAGCGGCATCGCTGATGGCGATCCCTGGTGGTATTTTGTTTGCACGTATTCTTAGCCCAGCCACCGAGCCTTCGCAGGTGACATTTGAAAATCTGTCGTTCAGCGAAACGCCGCCAAAAAGCTTTATCGAAGCGGCGGCGAGCGGTGCGATGACCGGGCTGAAAATCGCCGCTGGTGTAGCGACGGTGGTAATGGCGTTTGTCGCAATTATTGCGCTGATCAACGGCATTATCGGCGGAATTGGCGGCTGGTTTGGTTTCGCCAATGCCTCTCTGGAAAGTATTTTTGGCTATGTGCTGGCACCGCTGGCGTGGATCATGGGTGTGGACTGGAGTGATGCCAACCTTGCGGGTAGCCTGATTGGGCAGAAACTGGCGATTAACGAATTTGTCGCTTACCTGAGTTTCTCCCCATACCTGCAAACGGGCGGCACGCTGGAAGTGAAAACCATTGCGATTATCTCCTTTGCGCTTTGTGGTTTTGCTAACTTTGGTTCTATCGGTGTTGTCGTTGGGGCATTTTCGGCTATTTCGCCAAAACGTGCTCCGGAAATCGCCCAGCTTGGTTTACGGGCGCTGGCAGCAGCAACGCTTTCCAACCTGATGAGCGCGACCATTGCCGGGTTCTTTATTGGTTTAGCTTGAGTTTCATTGCCGGATGTACGCCTTATTAAGCGTTGCATCCGGCAATCGCGCTATTGCAGATTATTTTTTACTGCATCATCCCGGAGAATTTATTCTCCGGGTCCATCTCCAGCGCCAGTCCTGACAACTGCTTTCTGTTTTTAATTAAATACCCTTTCTTACTTTTAATTAATAAACCGTCGTGAATGAGTTGAGCGATCACATATAGCAAGTGACGATAAGTAACACCTAAATACTCTGCTGCCTGGGTATGTTTTTCGTGATAAAGATCACCTTCTTGTGAGAGTAATATAAAAGCTGCCAGGCGATTCACTAACGGAAATGATTGATTCTGAGTTAAAGAAACAATATTGCGATAATTTTTATGGCTTAAACTAACGCAGAGTTTTCGTAAAAATAGGGTGTCGTTTAATAACAGCGGACGGTAATGTTTCATAGGGAGCGCAAGGCACCAACACTCTTCAATAGCCTGCACCGCACGCGGTTCATGGTCTTTATCTATTAACTCAATCTCACCAATAAAACAGGGGGCGGCAAAGAAATCGATCAGCGACACGCGACCATTAGCAAGCGTGGCGTAAAGCCTGGCGCGGCCTCGCGTCAGGTAAAACAGCCAGGACGGCTGTTGCCCTTCCTGCACAATGTAGTCACGCGCTAAAAAATGAAACAGCCGCGTATCGGCTGAAACATCCGTTGAAAAGCAATCCTTAAACGCAGATTCACTCATCAATTGCTGCTTAAGGTCATTATTGTGGATTTCTTTCACTATGTTTATCCGCTATGAGATTTCTCATATTTAGCATACTTACGCTGTTGTTAAGATTCAATCATCGGCCCGGTCGAATTTTCTTTGCTGTAGAAAAAATAACGCAACTGGAAACAGAGGAAATAAACAATGGAAAAGAGAAAAATTATTCTGGATTGTGATCCGGGGCATGATGATGCTATTGCCATAATGATGGCAGCGAAACATCCGGCGATTGATTTATTAGGTATCACCATTGTAGCGGGTAATCAAACCCTCGATAAAACATTAATTAATGGCCTGAATGTTTGCCAGAAACTGGAGATTAATGTTCCGGTTTATGCGGGGATGCCACAACCCATTATGCGTCAACAAATCGTTGCCGATAATATTCACGGTGAAACCGGACTGGATGGCCCGGTATTCGAGCCGCTGACCCGCCAGGCAGAAAGCACTCATGCGGTGAAATATATCATTGATACCCTGATGGCAAGCGATGGCGATATCACTCTGGTACCGGTAGGTCCGCTTTCAAATATCGCGGTGGCAATGCGTATGCAACCCGCGATCCTGCCAAAAATCCGTGAAATTGTGCTGATGGGCGGCGCTTACGGTACTGGCAACTTCACCCCATCTGCCGAGTTCAACATCTTTGCTGACCCGGAAGCCGCACGCGTGGTGTTCACCTCCGGCGTTCCGTTGGTGATGATGGGCCTCGATCTCACCAACCAGACCGTTTGCACCCCGGACGTGATTGCTCGGCTGGAAAGGGCAGGCGGCCCTGCCGGAGAGCTGTTCAGCGACATCATGAACTTCACTCTCAAAACCCAGTTCGAAAACTATGGCCTGGCTGGCGGCCCGGTGCACGACGCCACCTGCATCGGTTATCTGATCAACCCTGATGGCATTAAAACCCAGGATATGTACGTCGAAGTGGACGTCAACAGCGGCCCTTGCTATGGGCGTACGGTCTGCGACGAACTGGGCGTTCTTGGCAAGCCAGCCAATACCAAAGTCGGCATCACTATTGATACTGACTGGTTCTGGGGATTAGTCGAAGAGTGCGTGCGCGGCTACATCAAAACCCATTAAGTGTTGATAACAAGTCGGGTCAGTATCGCAAGATGCAGGCCCGGCTATTTCTGATGGGCAGAAAGCCGTCGCCCAAAATGACATGAAGAGATAATAACTATGGATGTCATGAGAAGTGTTCTGGGAATGGTGGTATTGCTGGCAATTGCGTTTTTGCTGTCAGTAAACAAGAAGAAGATCAGCCTGCGTACCGTTGGCGCGGCGTTAGTGTTACAGGTCGTGATTGGCGGCATTATGCTTTGGTTACCACCAGGGCGTTGGGTCGCAGAAAAAGTCGCTTTTGGCGTGCATAAAGTGATGGCGTACAGCGATGCAGGTAGCGCATTTATCTTTGGTTCTCTGGTCGGACCGAAAATGGATACCTTATTTGATGGCGCAGGATTTATCTTTGGTTTCAGGGTATTACCGGCAATTATCTTCGTTACAGCACTGGTGAGTATTCTCTACTACATCGGTGTGATGGGGATCTTAATTCGCATTCTCGGCGGTATCTTCCAGAAAGCATTGAATATCAGCAAGATTGAGTCATTCGTCGCGGTCACTACCATTTTCCTCGGGCAAAACGAAATTCCGGCAATCGTCAAACCCTTTATCGATCGGCTGAATCGCAATGAATTATTTACAGCGATTTGTAGTGGCATGGCCTCGATTGCTGGTTCGACAATGATTGGTTACGCTGCACTGGGCGTGCCTGTGGAATATCTGCTGGCGGCATCGTTAATGGCGATCCCTGGCGGGATCTTGTTTGCCCGCCTGTTAAGCCCGGCTACCGAATCTTCGCAGGTTTCCTTTAATAACCTCTCTTTCACCGAAACACCGCCAAAAAGCATTATTGAAGCCGCCGCTACAGGGGCAATGACCGGGCTGAAAATCGCCGCAGGTGTGGCGACAGTAGTGATGGCATTTGTCGCCATCATTGCGTTAATTAACGGTATTATCGGCGGCGTTGGTGGCTGGTTTGGTTTTGAACATGCCTCGCTGGAGTCCATTTTAGGTTACCTGCTGGCCCCGCTGGCGTGGGTGATGGGGGTTGACTGGAGTGATGCGAATCTTGCCGGGAGTTTGATTGGACAGAAACTGGCGATTAATGAATTTGTCGCTTACCTCAATTTCTCACCTTATCTGCAAACAGCTGGCACTCTGGATGCTAAAACCGTGGCGATTATTTCCTTCGCGTTGTGCGGTTTCGCTAACTTTGGTTCTATCGGGGTGGTGGTGGGGGCGTTTTCTGCGGTTGCGCCACACCGTGCGCCGGAAATCGCCCAGCTTGGTTTACGCGCGCTGGCGGCGGCGACACTTTCTAACCTGATGAGTGCCACCATTGCAGGATTCTTTATTGGCTTAGCGTAGTGCGCGATTTATGAGCCGGATAAGATGCGGTCAAGCGTCGAATCCGGCAAGATTGTTACACCATCGGCACTAATGAAAGCGCGTTATCGGCAGACAGGGTAGGGTTGTTTAAGCTGCCGCTGGCGCGTGAAATTGCCGCGCAGGCCATCGCAAAACGGGCGCTGTCACGGAAATTGTTTCCCTCCAGAAAGCTATATACCAGGCCCGCCATAAAACCATCGTCAGCACCAAAACTGTCTACTGTCGTATGCGCTGGTGCGGTCAGCAAAAATTGTTCTCCATCCTTTTCGCTGCAATAAACTGACTCATCGGGCAAATAAACAAACAGTTGCTGAACGCCTTGCTGATGCAACGCATTCACTGCGGTATTACGGTCAGCATCGCTGGTGATCGCCTGTCCCCATAAAATTTCCAGCTCCGGTAAAGTGGGTTTCAGGGTGTGAATATGCGCCAGCCAGTGTTTGATTTTGCCCGCTTTAAATTCTGAAACGGTATCGACAAACACCGGGATTTCATCAGCGAGGGTAAAGACCCACTCCAGCGCCTCGGCTGTCAGGTTGCAATCAGCCAGTACCACGCCCGCATGACGAAGTAAATCGCGCGACCCGTTCAGTAGTTGCGGTGTCAACTGATCCAGCAGATGGGTATCGTTAATCGCCAGCACGGTTTGATCGTCTCGATTGGCAATTGCCAGATACGTCGATGTGCTTTGACCATGTAAACGAACGCAGCCGGAGACATTCACGCCGGCGCGGCGCGTTTCTTCCAGGAGCATTTCGCCATAAAAGTCATCGCCAATCACTGAAAGCAAATGGACGTCGCGGCCTAACAGCGCCAGATTGTGGGCGATATTGCGTCCAACGCCGCCTGCCGAGCAATGAATGGTACCGGGATGAGAAGCCGCTTGCGGGTAACGGATATCCGCCATCCCGCGAATATCCATATTGATTGTCCCCACCACTACGCAGTATTCCTGCTCGGTGAGAATGTAACCTTTGCCTTTAATCCGGCCTTTGCGCATTAAATCCATAATATGCGCCGCAACGCGCGAACGGCTGATTTGCAGCATATCCGCAATTTCGTTCTGCTGAATCAGCGGGTTACGCCGTAAAATTGCAAGGATCTCCTTCTCCCGGTTGTTCATCTTCAGGCTACCGCTTTTTCAGTTTGTTGCGCTTTCAGCCAGGCGATCTCTTCTGCCCAGATATCCGGGTTGATGGTTTCAAGGATCAGCGGAATGCCGTCGAAACGGTCGTCCTGCATGATCCAGCGGAACGCATCATGACCGATATTGCCTTCACCGAGGCTATGATGGCGGTCAACGCGGCTGCCAAAGGTGCTTTTCGCATCGTTAAGGTGCATCCCGCGCAGATACTTAAAGCCGACAATACGGGCAAAATCCGCGAACGTTTTCTCGCATTCGGCTGGAGTACGCAAATCATACCCGGCAGCGAAAGCATGGCAGGTATCAATGCAGACGCCGACGCGGGATTTATCTTCAACGCCGTCGATAATCGCCGCGAGATGTTCGAATTTAAACCCTAAGTTACTGCCCTGACCGGCGGTGTTTTCAATCACCGCTGTCACACCATGAGTTTTATCCAGCGCAATGTTGATGGATTCGGCAATACGCGCAAGGCAATCCTCTTCTGAAATCTGCATCAGATGGCTGCCAGGGTGGAAGTTGAGCAAAGAAAGCCCCAGCTGTTCGCAACGCTGCATTTCATCTATAAACGCATCGCGCGATTTTTCCAGAGCTTCAGCGACCGGATGTCCGAGGTTAATCAGATAACTGTCGTGGGGAAGAATTTGCGCCGATGTGTAGTGATATTTTTCACAGGCGGCTTTGAATTCATCGATGGTTTGCGTCGTGAGCGGTGCGGCACGCCACTGACGTTGGTTTTTGGTGAACAAGGCAAACGCGGTTGCGTCGATTTCGGCGGCGCGAATTGCGGCATTTGCCAGACCGCCAGCAGCACTAACGTGCGCTCCAATGTATTTCATGCGAGGACTCCTGTTAAACCCGCTGGAGGAAAACGGTAATGATAGCGGGTTAACAGGAGCAAGATGTAGTGGTTTATGCGATGACGCTTTGAATCACATAGTTAATCGCACCACCACCAACAATCAGCCAGGCAAACAGTACCAGTGCCATCAGCAGAGGTTTCGCCCCGGCTTTTTTCAGCGCGCTGACGTGAGTGGTCAGACCCAGCGCCGCCATCGCCATTGCCAGCAGGAAGGTATCCAGCGTTACCAGCATGTTCACCACGCTCTGCGGTAACAGGTGGAACGAGTTAAAGATGGCAACTACGATGAACAAGATGGCAAACCACGGAATAGTGATTTTGCTTTTCTCGCCGCTGTTCGCCCCAGACAGCTGTTTAACACGCGCCGCCAGCAGGATGAGGAACGGAGCCAGCATCATCACGCGCAGCATTTTGGAAATAACTGCTGCGTTTTCTGCATCCGGGCTGATGGCATGACCTGCCGCCACCACCTGCGCCACTTCGTGCACAGTAGAACCAATGTAGATACCGAAAGTTTCCGGACTAAACCATTGAGACATCAGCGGATATATCGCCGGGTAGAGGAAAATCGCCACGGTCCCGAAGATAACAACGGTTGCAACAGCCACGGTTACTTTACTGGCTTCCGCTTTCACTACCGGCTCAGTCGCCAGTACCGCGGCAGCACCACAAATACTGCTACCGGCACCGATCAACCAGCTGGTGTGCTTATCCAGACCAAACACTTTCTGCCCCAGGAAGCAAGCCAGCAGGAAGGTACTGGACAGCGTCAACACGTCAATGATGATCCCACTGATACCGACATCGGCAATTTGCGAGAACGTCAGACGGAAGCCATAAAGAATGATACCCAGACGTAATAAATATTGCTTGGCAAACAGCACGCCACCGTCACAGCTTTTCCAGATGTGCGGATAGATGGTGTTGCCTAAAACCATCCCCAACAAGATTGCGAGGGTGAGGGCACTAAACCCGGCACCCGCAACCGCGGGAATGGAACCACCCCACAGGGCGACCCCGGTGATAACTGCACTCAGGGCTAACCCCGGAATAAAATGCCACAGTGTACGATGTTGTTTCTGTAAGGTGATATTCGTCATAACCCTCTCCTTTAACCGGGCATAAGGTTACGACTAACTGGTTTAAAAATAAAATTGATTATATATTTATAATTAATCTTTATAAGTGGTAAGCGACTATGCACATCACCCTCCGGCAGTTGGAAGTTTTTGCAGAAGTATTGAAAAGTGGATCAACCACCCAGGCGTCGGTGATGCTGGCGTTGTCGCAATCAGCAGTGAGCGCAGCCTTGACCGACCTGGAAGGGCAGCTTGGCGTGCAACTGTTTGATCGCGTGGGGAAAAGACTGGTTGTTAATGAACACGGGCGGCTGCTCTATCCGCGCGCGTTGGCACTGCTTGAACAGGCGGTTGAAATCGAACAACTGTTTCGCGAAGACAACGGCGCGATTCGTATCTATGCCAGTAGTACTATCGGTAACTACATTCTGCCTGCAGTCATTGCCCGTTATCGCCATGATTATCCGCAGTTGCCGATTGAACTTAGCGTTGGGAACAGCCAGGACGTGATGCAAGCGGTGCTGGATTTCCGCGTTGATATTGGCTTTATTGAAGGACCGTGCCACAGCACTGAAATCATTTCTGAACCGTGGCTGGAAGACGAGCTGGTGGTTTTCGCCGCGCCGACTTCGCCATTGGCTCGTGGACCTGTCACCTTAGAACAGCTGGCCGCTGCGCCGTGGATCCTGCGTGAACGCGGCTCCGGCACGCGGGAGATTGTCGATTATCTGTTGCTGTCACATTTACCGAAGTTTGAGATGGCGATGGAATTAGGTAACTCCGAGGCAATCAAACATGCGGTGCGTCATGGGTTGGGAATTAGTTGCCTGTCGCGGCGGGTGATTGAAGATCAATTGCAGGCAGGCACATTAAGTGAAGTTGCGGTCCCTCTGCCGCGCCTGATGCGTACGTTGTGGCGTATACATCATCGGCAAAAACACCTTTCCAACGCGCTACGGCGCTTTCTGGACTATTGCGATCCCGCGAATGTACCGCGTTAAGTTGCTGTACAAGAACATGCTGGTGCTGTGTCGATTTCGTGACGCAGCGCCCTCAGCATGCATTCGCCAGAAAAGAGATTGGCTGCTTTACTTATAATCCCTGGGCGATCATGAAGGTGTCTTATAACCGTGTATTTCTGCCGGAAGGATTGCCAATCGTCTGCTACAATCGCGCCTCATTTTTAAGATGGATAGCATTTTTGTATGGGTTCCGAAACTAAAACTACAGAAGCGCCGGGCTTACGCCGTGAATTAAAGGCGCGTCACCTGACGATGATTGCCATTGGCGGTTCCATCGGTACAGGTCTTTTTGTTGCCTCTGGCGCAACGATTTCTCAGGCAGGTCCGGGCGGGGCATTGCTCTCGTATATGTTGATTGGCCTGATGGTTTACTTCCTGATGACCAGTCTCGGTGAACTGGCTGCATATATGCCGGTTTCCGGTTCGTTTGCCACTTACGGTCAGAACTATGTTGAAGAAGGCTTTGGCTTCGCGCTGGGCTGGAACTACTGGTACAACTGGGCGGTGACTATCGCCGTTGACCTGGTTGCAGCTCAGCTGGTCATGAGCTGGTGGTTCCCGGATACACCGGGCTGGATCTGGAGTGCGCTGTTCCTCGGCGTTATCTTCCTGCTGAACTACATCTCAGTTCGCGGCTTTGGTGAAGCGGAATACTGGTTCTCACTGATCAAAGTCACGACAGTTATTGTCTTTATCATCGTTGGCGTGCTGATGATTATCGGTATCTTCAAAGGCGCGCAGCCTGCGGGCTGGAGCAACTGGACAATCGGCGAAGCGCCGTTTGCTGGTGGTTTTGCGGCGATGATCGGCGTAGCTATGATTGTCGGCTTCTCTTTCCAGGGAACCGAGCTGATCGGTATTGCTGCAGGCGAGTCCGAAGATCCGGCGAAAAACATTCCACGCGCGGTACGTCAGGTGTTCTGGCGAATCCTGTTGTTCTATGTGTTCGCGATCCTGATTATCAGCCTGATTATTCCGTACACCGATCCGAGCCTGCTGCGTAACGATGTTAAAGACATCAGCGTTAGTCCGTTCACCCTGGTGTTCCAGCACGCGGGTCTGCTCTCTGCGGCGGCGGTGATGAATGCAGTTATTCTGACGGCGGTGCTGTCAGCGGGTAACTCCGGTATGTATGCGTCTACTCGTATGCTGTACACCCTGGCGTGTGACGGTAAAGCGCCGCGCATTTTCGCTAAACTGTCGCGTGGTGGCGTGCCGCGTAATGCGCTGTATGCGACGACGGTGATTGCCGGTCTGTGCTTCCTGACCTCCATGTTTGGCAACCAGACGGTATACCTGTGGCTGCTGAACACCTCCGGGATGACCGGTTTTATCGCCTGGCTGGGGATTGCCATTAGCCACTATCGCTTCCGTCGCGGTTACGTATTGCAGGGACACGACATTAACGATCTGCCGTACCGTTCAGGTTTCTTCCCATTGGGGCCGATCTTCGCATTCATTCTGTGTCTGATTATCACTTTGGGCCAGAACTACGAAGCGTTCCTTAAAGATACCATTGACTGGGGCGGCGTAGCGGCAACGTATATTGGTATCCCGCTGTTCCTGATTATTTGGTTCGGCTACAAGCTGATTAAAGGAACTCACTTCGTACGCTACAGTGAAATGAAGTTCCCGCAGAACGATAAGAAATAAGTTTCCTCCCTTCCTTGCTAAGCCCTCTCAACCGAGAGGGCTTTTTCAATTCCATTTCCCTGACAAATCATGCGGATATAAAATTTAACATTTGGATTGATAATTGTTATCGTTTGCATTATCGTTACGCCGCAATCAAAAAAGGCTGACAAATCAGAGGCTGTTCCGGCTTTCTGGGATGATCACCTGCATACAAATAAGTCCACCGCGATGCTGCCGTACGCAAGGGGACGTAAAGAAGATGTGAGCGATACCCATTTTATTTTCGTAGTTACCTCATGGAGATATGGAATGTTTAGGTTGAACCCTTTCGTACGGGTCGGGCTGTGTTTGTCCGCTATTTCTTGTGCATGGCCTGTGTTAGCGGTCGATGATGATGGCGAAACGATGGTTGTCACTGCATCTTCCGTTGAGCAAAACCTTAAAGATGCACCCGCCAGTATCAGCGTCATTACCCAGGAAGACCTGCAGCGAAAACCGGTACAGAATCTGAAGGATGTCCTCAAAGAAGTGCCTGGCGTACAACTGACGAACGAAGGGGATAACCGTAAGGGCGTTAGTATTCGTGGTCTTGACAGCAGCTACACCCTGATTCTCGTCGACGGTAAACGCGTTAACTCCCGCAATGCCGTCTTCCGCCACAATGATTTCGATCTGAACTGGATCCCGGTCGATTCCATCGAACGTATTGAAGTGGTCCGTGGCCCGATGTCGTCGCTGTACGGTTCCGATGCGCTCGGCGGTGTAGTGAATATCATCACCAAAAAAATCGGTCAGAAATGGTCGGGTACCGTTACCGTCGATACCACCATTCAGGAACATCGCGATCGCGGTGATACCTATAACGGTCAGTTCTTTACCAGCGGACCATTAATTGACGGTGTGCTGGGAATGAAAGCTTACGGCAGCCTGGCAAAACGTGAAAAGGATGACCCGCAAAACTCAACGACCACCGATACCGGAGAAACGCCGCGTATTGAAGGATTCTCCAGCCGCGACGGCAATGTCGAATTTGCCTGGACACCGAATCAAAATCACGATTTTACTGCCGGATACGGTTTCGACCGTCAGGATCGTGATTCCGACTCGCTGGACAAAAACCGCCTGGAACGCCAGAACTACTCCGTCAGCCATAATGGGCGTTGGGATTACGGCACCAGCGAACTGAAATACTACGGTGAGAAAGTCGAGAACAAAAACCCTGGCAACAGCAGCCCGATAACTTCCGAAAGCAATACGGTCGACGGCAAATACACGTTGCCGCTGACGGCGATTAATCAGTTTCTCACGGTTGGCGGTGAATGGCGTCACGACAAACTTAGCGATGCGGTGAACCTGACTGGGGGAACCAGCTCCAAAACGTCTGCCAGCCAGTACGCGCTGTTTGTGGAAGATGAATGGCGGATCTTCGAGCCGCTGGCGCTGACGACCGGCGTACGTATGGACGATCATGAAACCTACGGTGAACACTGGAGTCCGCGTGCCTACCTGGTTTATAACGCCACCGACACCGTAACGGTAAAAGGGGGCTGGGCGACGGCATTTAAAGCACCTTCTCTGTTGCAACTTAGCCCTGACTGGACGAGCAATTCTTGCCGTGGCGCATGTAAGATTGTGGGTAGCCCGGATCTGAAACCAGAAACCAGCGAAAGTTGGGAACTGGGGCTTTACTACATGGGCGAAGACGGCTGGCTGGAAGGGGTGGAGTCCAGCGTTACCGTTTTCCGTAACGATGTGAAAGATCGTATCAGCATCAGCCGTACGTCTGACGTCAACGCTGCACCGGGCTACCAAAACTTTGTTGGTTTTACAGCGAACGGTGTGCCGGTATTCAGCTACTACAACGTTAACAAAGCACGTATTCAGGGCGTGGAAACCGAGCTGAAAATTCCGTTCAACGATGAATGGAAACTGTCACTCAACTACACCTACAACGATGGTCGTGATGTCAGCAACGGCGAAAATAAACCTTTATCCGATCTGCCGTTCCATACCGCTAACGGTACGCTGGACTGGAAACCGCTGGCGCTGGAAGACTGGTCATTCTATGTTTCTGGTCACTATACCGGGCAGAAACGCGCCGACAGCGCGACGGCTAAAACACCGGGCGGTTATACCATCTGGAATACCGGTGCGGCCTGGCAGGTGACTAAAGACGTCAAACTGCGCGCAGGCGTGCTGAACCTTGGCGACAAGGATCTCAGTCGTGACGATTACAGCTATAACGAAGACGGACGTCGTTACTTTATGGCAGTGGATTATCGCTTCTGATGAGAAGATGCCCGGCGAACCGGGCGGACTTTCACTTCAGTAAATACTGCGCATGGAAGCGCAGGTGATCCTCTATAAAAGAGGCGATGAAGTAGTAACTGTGATCATATCCCGGCTGAATACGCAGCGTCATCGGCCACGCTTTCTGGCGCGCGGCTTCTGCCAGCACTGCGGGTTGCAGCTGGTCGGCAAGAAACTGATCATTATCACCCTGATCGATAAGCGTCGGGATCGCATCCTGCGCGTTACTGGCATACATCAGCGCGCAACTGTCCCATTCCAGCCATGCATTTTTGTCCTCACCTAAATAGGTGCTAAACGCTTTGATTCCCCACGGGATGCTGCACGGATTCACAATCGGCGCAAAGGCGGAAACGCTGGTGTATTTGCCCGGGTTTTTCAGCGCCATAATCAATGCACCGTGACCACCCATTGAATGACCGCTAATAGCGCAGCGGTCGCTGACATTAAATTGCGACTGAATCAGCGTCGGTAATTCATCGCGCAGATAATCATACATCCGGTAATGCGTCGCCCAAGGCGGTTGCGTGGCGTTAAGATAAAAGCCTGCGCCCTGGCCTAAATCGTAGCCATCGTCGTTGGCAACCTGTTCACCGCGCGGGCTGGTGTCTGGCATCACCAGTACAATCCCCAGTTCCGCCGCCACGCGCTGGGCACCCGCCTTGGTGGTGAAGTTCTCGTCATTGCAGGTTAATCCGGAAAGCCAGTACAGCACTGGTGGCGGGGTGTGATCACGAGGTGGTGGGAGAAAGATACTGAACGTCATCGGGCAGTTTAAGGTACTGGAGTCGTGTCGCCAGCGTTGCTGCCAGCCTTCAAAACAGCGGTGCTCTTCGAGCATTTCCATGCGTGGCTCCTTGTTGTGTTGTTTGCAATTTCTTCATCATACCGTTTATTCAATGTGCTGTGAGTAACTTTCACTTCCGTATTTGCATAACGATGTTTTAACATCTGCTGATGAAAGGCAGCGGCAATTACAATAATTATCGCTGTGAATACTGGATTATGTGCGCCGCCTCACGCACAATAATCAGGCTGTAAATCAGCTTAATAACTTTGCCCCCACGCAGGGCGGAGGCGTCACACCTGCAGGAGAAATCATAAATGCCATCACTCAGTAAAGAAGCGGCCCTGGTTCATGAAGCGTTAGTTGCGCGAGGACTGGAAACACCGCTGCGCCCGCCCGTGCATGAAATGGATAACGAAACGCGCAAAAGCCTTATTGCTGGTCATATGACCGAAATCATGCAGCTGCTGAATCTCGACCTGGCTGATGACAGTTTGATGGAAACGCCGCATCGCATCGCTAAAATGTATGTCGATGAAATTTTCTCCGGTCTGGATTACGCCAATTTCCCGAAAATCACCCTCATTGAAAACAAAATGAAGGTCGATGAAATGGTCACCGTGCGCGATATCACCCTGACCAGCACCTGTGAACACCATTTTGTTACCATTGATGGCAAAGCGACGGTGGCTTATATCCCGAAAGATTCGGTGATCGGTCTGTCAAAAATTAACCGCATCGTGCAGTTCTTTGCCCAGCGTCCGCAGGTGCAGGAACGTCTGACCCAGCAAATTCTCATTGCGCTACAAACGCTGCTGGGCACCAATAACGTGGCTGTCTCTATCGACGCGGTGCATTACTGCGTGAAAGCGCGTGGCATCCGCGACGCAACCAGTGCCACAACAACGACCTCTCTTGGTGGATTGTTCAAATCCAGTCAGAATACGCGCCACGAATTTCTGCGCGCTGTGCGTCATCACAACTGATTAAAAGGCAGGAACCATGGAGCGCAACGTCACGCTCGATTTTGTTCGCGGCGTCGCCATTCTGGGGATCCTGCTATTAAACATCAGCGCCTTTGGGCTACCAAAGGCGGCTTATCTCAATCCCGCCTGGTACGGCGCTATTACGCCGCAGGATGCATGGACCTGGGCATTTCTCGACCTCATCGGCCAGGTGAAATTCCTCACGCTTTTTGCGCTGCTGTTTGGTGCTGGCCTGCAAATGTTGCTGCCCCGTGGCAGACGCTGGATCCAGTCGCGGTTAACGCTGTTAGTCTTGCTGGGCTTTATTCACGGTTTATTGTTCTGGGACGGCGATATTCTGCTGGCTTACGGGCTGGTGGGCTTAATCTGCTGGCGGCTGGTGCGCGATGCGCCATCGGTAAAAAGCCTGTTTAATACAGGCGTCATGCTTTATCTGGTGGGGCTTGGCGTTTTGATGTTATTGGGGCTGATTTCCGACAGCCAGACCAGCCGCGCCTGGACGCCGGATGCATCGGCTATTTTGTATGAAAAATACTGGAAGCTTCACGGCGGCGTTGAAGCGATCAGTAATCGTGCCGACGGTGTTGGCAACAGTTTACTGGCACTGGGCGCACAGTATGGCTGGCAACTGGCAGGGATGATGCTCATTGGTGCGGCGCTGATGCGCAGCGGCTGGCTGAAAGGGCAGTTCAGCTTACGTCACTATCGTCGTACTGGTTTTGTGCTGGTGGCGATTGGGGTGACCATTAACCTTCCTGCCATCGCCCTGCAATGGCAGCTGGACTGGGCGTATCGCTGGTGTGCCTTCTTACTTCAGATGCCGCGGGAACTGAGTGCACCGTTTCAGGCGATTGGCTATGCGTCGCTGTTTTATGGCTTCTGGCCGCAATTGAGCCGCTTTAAGCTGGTGCTTGCGATCGCCTGCGTCGGACGGATGGCGCTGACCAACTATCTATTGCAAACGCTGATTTGTACCACGCTTTTTTACCACCTCGGTTTGTTTATGAATTTTGACCGCATGGAGCTGCTGGCGTTTGTTATTCCGGTATGGCTGGCGAATATCCTCTTCTCTGTTATCTGGCTGCGTTACTTCCGCCAGGGGCCGGTGGAATGGCTCTGGCGTCAGTTAACTTTGCGTGCTGCCGGACCGGCAATATCTAAAACATCAAGATAACGATCTGGATCACATTCGTTAACAAAATGGCTGTAACCGTTTCCATTGCTGTGACTCGATTCACGAAGTCCTGTATTCAGTGCTGACAAAATAGCCGCCAGCAAGCAGTCATTTACTGCAATCTCATAACAGGTAGTGAATATGATCACCATTCGTGATGTAGCGCGTCAGGCTGGCGTCTCTGTGGCAACGGTTTCCCGAGTGCTCAATAACAGTACGCTGGTCAGTGCTGACACGCGTGAAGCAGTAATGAAAGCCGTTAGTGAGCTGGATTATCGACCAAATGCCAATGCCCAGGCGCTGGCAACTCAGGTTAGCGACACCATTGGCGTGGTGGTGATGGACGTTTCTGATGCGTTTTTCGGCGCGCTGGTAAAAGCGGTGGATCTGGTCGCCCAGCAGCATCAGAAATACGTGCTAATCGGCAATAGCTATCATGAAGCGGAAAAAGAGCGTCACGCCATTGAGGTGTTAATTCGCCAGCGTTGTAATGCGTTGATTGTTCACTCAAAAGCATTGAGTGACGATGAACTGGCGCAATTTATGGATAACATTCCCGGTATGGTGTTAATCAACCGCGTTGTGCCGGGGTACGCCCATCGTTGCGTTTGCCTGGATAATCTCAGTGGTGCCCGAATGGCGACGCGCATGTTGCTGAATAACGGCCATCAACGTATTGGTTATCTTTCTTCCAGCCACGGCATTGAAGATGACGCCATGCGTAAAGCAGGCTGGATGAGTGCGTTGAAAGAGCAGGATATTATTCCGCCGGAAAGTTGGATTGGCACTGGCACGCCTGACATGCCGGGCGGTGAGGCGGCGATGGTTGAACTGCTGGGGCGCAATCTACAACTTACCGCTGTATTTGCTTATAACGACAATATGGCCGCTGGCGCACTGACAGCATTAAAAGATAATGGCATTGCGATTCCGTTACATCTCTCCATCATCGGTTTCGATGATATTCCCATCGCCCGTTACACCGACCCGCAATTAACGACCGTACGTTATCCCATTGCTTCAATGGCGAAATTAGCCACCGAACTGGCCTTGCAGGGGGCAGCAGGCAATATTGATCCTCGTGCCAGCCACTGTTTTATGCCGACGTTAGTGCGTCGCCATTCTGTCGCAACACGCCAGAATGCGGCGGCGATCACTAACTCAACAAATCTGGCGATGTAACCGCTTTCAATCTGTGAGTGATTTCACAGTATCTTAACAATGTGATAGCTATGATTGCACCGTTTTAACGTTGTAACCCGTATGTAACAGTGAATAATCACTTTCACCGAGGTAATAGCGTCATAACAACAATTAAAGCCGTTTTCTGGAGCGTTACCGGGCATGGAAGAACGAATTTTAAAAAGTGAGCTTCGGCGTTCAGTAACACTTCATTAACTCTACTGCCCCGCCGAGCATTTATCTCAAGCACTACCCTGCATAAGAAAAACCGGAGATACCATGAATAAGAAGGTGTTAACCCTGTCTGCTGTGATGGCCAGCATGTTATTCGGTGCCGCTGCACACGCTGCTGATACTCGCATTGGTGTAACAATCTATAAGTACGACGATAACTTTATGTCTGTAGTGCGCAAGGCTATTGAGCAAGATGCGAAAGCCGCGCCAGATGTTCAGCTGCTGATGAATGATTCTCAGAATGACCAGTCCAAGCAGAACGATCAGATCGACGTATTGCTGGCGAAAGGGGTGAAGGCACTGGCAATCAACCTGGTTGACCCGGCAGCTGCGGGTACGGTGATTGAGAAAGCGCGTGGGCAAAATGTGCCGGTGGTTTTCTTCAACAAAGAACCGTCTCGTAAGGCGCTGGATAGCTACGACAAAGCCTACTACGTTGGCACTGACTCCAAAGAGTCCGGCATTATTCAGGGCGATTTGATTGCTAAACACTGGGCGGCGAATCAGGGTTGGGATCTGAACAAAGACGGTCAGATTCAGTTCGTACTGCTGAAAGGTGAGCCGGGCCATCCGGATGCAGAAGCACGTACCACTTACGTGATTAAAGAATTAAACGACAAAGGCATCAAAACTGAACAGTTACAGTTAGATACCGCTATGTGGGATACCGCTCAGGCGAAAGATAAGATGGACGCCTGGCTGTCTGGCCCGAACGCCAACAAAATCGAAGTGGTTATCGCCAACAACGATGCGATGGCAATGGGCGCGGTAGAAGCACTGAAAGCACACAACAAGTCCAGCATTCCGGTGTTTGGCGTCGATGCGCTGCCAGAAGCGCTGGCGCTGGTGAAATCCGGTGCACTGGCGGGCACCGTACTGAACGATGCTAACAACCAGGCGAAAGCGACCTTTGATTTGGCGAAAAACCTGGCCGATGGCAAAGGTGCGGCTGATGGCACCAACTGGAAAATCGACAACAAAGTGGTCCGCGTACCTTATGTTGGCGTAGATAAAGACAACCTGGCTGAATTCAGCAAGAAATAAGACTGATTGGGCGCAGTCGTTTACTGCGCCCTTATTGTATGGCCAACAAGGTAAAATTATATGGTCAGCTCAACGACTCCGTCTTCCGGGGAATACTTGTTGGAAATGAGCGGTATCAACAAGTCTTTTCCTGGTGTTAAGGCACTTGATAACGTTAATTTAAAAGTCCGGCCACATTCTATCCATGCATTAATGGGGGAAAACGGCGCAGGAAAATCAACATTATTAAAATGCCTGTTTGGTATTTATCAAAAAGACTCCGGCACCATTTTATTCCAGGGTAAAGAGATCGATTTCCATTCTGCAAAAGAAGCGCTGGAAAATGGTATTTCGATGGTACACCAGGAGTTAAACCTGGTATTACAACGTTCGGTGATGGATAACATGTGGCTGGGGCGATATCCCACCAAAGGCATGTTTGTCGATCAGGACAAAATGTACCGCGAAACCAAAGCGATTTTTGATGAACTGGATATTGATATCGATCCGCGTGCGCGCGTCGGCACATTATCCGTTTCGCAAATGCAGATGATCGAAATCGCCAAAGCGTTTTCCTATAACGCGAAAATTGTGATTATGGATGAACCGACTTCTTCGTTAACCGAAAAAGAGGTCAATCATCTGTTCACTATTATCCGTAAATTAAAAGAGCGCGGCTGCGGTATTGTTTATATCTCGCATAAAATGGAAGAAATCTTCCAGTTATGTGATGAAGTCACCGTATTGCGCGACGGTCAGTGGATCGCCACCGAGCCGCTGGCAGGGCTGACGATGGACAAGATCATCGCCATGATGGTTGGGCGTTCTCTTAACCAGCGTTTCCCTGACAAAGAAAACAAGCCGGGCGAAGTCATCCTCGAGGTGCGTAACCTGACGTCGCTGCGCCAGCCGTCGATCCGTGATGTCTCGTTTGATCTGCATAAAGGGGAGATCCTCGGTATTGCCGGGCTAGTGGGGGCGAAACGTACCGATATTGTTGAGACGTTATTTGGTATTCGCGAGAAATCGGCTGGCACCATTACGTTGCACGGCAAAAAGATCAATAACCATAATGCCAACGAAGCCATAAACCACGGATTTGCTCTGGTAACTGAGGAGCGCCGCTCAACGGGAATTTATGCCTATCTGGATATCGGTTTTAACTCGTTAATTTCCAATATTCGCAACTACAAAAATAAAGTTGGTTTACTGGATAACTCGCGGATGAAAAGCGATACCCAGTGGGTGATTGACTCGATGCGGGTAAAAACACCGGGTCATCGGACGCAAATTGGTTCGCTCTCCGGTGGTAATCAGCAAAAGGTGATTATTGGTCGCTGGCTACTAACGCAACCAGAAATATTAATGCTCGATGAACCGACGCGCGGTATTGATGTCGGGGCGAAGTTTGAGATCTATCAGTTAATTGCCGAACTGGCGAAGAAAGGCAAGGGGATTATTATTATCTCCTCCGAAATGCCTGAGTTGTTAGGGATAACAGACCGTATTCTGGTTATGAGCAATGGTCTCGTTTCCGGAATTGTCGATACAAAAACAACAACGCAAAACGAAATTCTGCGTCTTGCGTCTTTGCACCTTTAAGATTAGGGGCTTCCAATGAGTGCGTTAAATAAGAAAAGTTTTCTTACTTACCTGAAAGAGGGCGGTATTTACGTCGTTCTTTTAGTCTTGCTGGCGATTATTATTTTCCAGGACCCAACATTTTTAAGTCTGTTGAACTTAAGTAATATTCTCACCCAGTCATCGGTGCGTATTATTATCGCGCTCGGTGTGGCAGGGTTAATTGTCACCCAGGGGACCGATCTTTCTGCTGGTCGTCAGGTAGGGCTGGCGGCAGTGGTGGCAGCGACATTATTGCAGTCCATGGATAACGCTAACAAAGTGTTCCCGGAAATGGCGACGATGCCAATTGCGCTGGTTATTCTGATTGTCTGTGCCATTGGTGCGGTGATCGGTTTGATCAACGGCCTGATTATCGCTTATCTCAACGTGACGCCGTTCATCACCACGCTCGGCACGATGATCATCGTCTATGGCATCAACTCGCTCTATTACGACTTTGTCGGGGCGTCGCCAATTTCTGGTTTTGACAGTGGCTTCTCTACCTTTGCTCAGGGCTTTGTCGCGCTGGGGAGTTTCCGTCTCTCTTACATCACCTTCTACGCGTTGATTGCGGTGGCGTTCGTCTGGGTGTTGTGGAACAAAACCCGCTTCGGCAAGAACATTTTTGCCATTGGCGGTAACCCGGAAGCGGCGAAAGTATCTGGTGTCAACGTCGGCCTGAACCTGCTGATGATCTACGCGTTGTCTGGTGTGTTCTATGCCTTCGGCGGGATGTTAGAAGCCGGACGTATCGGCTCTGCCACCAACAACCTCGGCTTTATGTATGAACTGGATGCTATCGCGGCGTGCGTGGTGGGCGGCGTATCGTTCAGCGGCGGTGTGGGGACGGTGATTGGCGTGGTGACCGGGGTAATTATTTTTACCGTCATCAACTATGGCCTGACGTATATCGGCGTAAACCCATACTGGCAGTACATCATCAAAGGGGCGATTATTATCTTCGCCGTAGCGCTGGATTCACTGAAATACGCGCGTAAGAAGTGATGTGATTGTGGGTATTGCCGGATGCGTCGCATCCGGCAATCGGTGCCAAATGCCGGATGCGTCGCTGGTTTTACAACGTTACCGGGTGTTCTTTCTCTCCCTTCTTAAACTTCACTTCTCCGAGATCAATACAACCCACCGGGCAGACGTGACCACAAAGCAGGCAACCAACACATTTCTCGGTATTACAATGCGGTGTACGGGTTTTCTCGCTCCATTCCATCGCCTGGTGACCGCCGTCGTAACAGGAAATATAACAGCGTCCACAGCCAACACATTTATCGAGGTTGATATGGGGATAGACAATATAACTGCGGTCTAAATCTTCCGCCGGAACAATATTGTGATTCGCCAGACCTACCATTTCCTGCAACGAATCAAACCCCTGATCGGCAAGATAATGTGACAACCCGCTCGCCATATCTTCCACTATCCGATAGCCGTACTGCATAATGCCGGTGGTCACCTGTAACGTTGCTGCGCCGAGCAATAAAAACTCCGCCGCATCTTCCCAGGTTTCAATGCCGCCGATACCGCTGATCGGGAAATCGCGCAGTTCTGGATGGGTGCGCATTTGCTGAATAAAGCGCAGGGCGATCGGTTTTACCGCTTTACCGGAATATCCGGAAATACTCGATTTACCGTTAACGATCGGCATACCAATTTTCTGATTAAGATCGATATTGGTGATGGATTTAACGGTGTTAATCGCCGCAATGCCATCTGCGCCGCCGCGCTTCGCAGCCAGCGCCACTTCGCACATATCACCGATATTCGGCGTCATCTTCGCCAGCATCGGCAGCGTAGAACCGCGTTTCACTGCCCGACAATATTTTTCGACCAGCTCCGGGCTTTGCCCGACATCGCTACCCATCGCATGAGAAGTCATTTGCGGACAGGAGAAGTTACACTCGATCATATCCGCGTCAGCTTCTTGCACCATACGCGCCAGATCTTCCCACTGCTGCTCATTTTCCCCCATGATCGAGGCGATCAATACTTTGTCCGGGTAATCTTCTTTCAGCCGACGCAGGGCGGCCAGATTCTCTTCCAACGGATGTTCAGCAATTTGCTCCATATTTTTGAAGCCGATAAAACCGGTATCTTCTTTCACCAGATGATCAAAACGCGGCGAGACTTCGTTGGCGATAAAAAAGCCGATCGTTTTAAACACCACGCCACCCCAGCCTGTGTCGTAGGCTTTGGCACACATCTCATAGCAGTTGCCTACCGGCGAAGAAGAGAGGCAGAACGGGTTGGGAAACTTCACGCCGCAAAAGGTAATAGAAAGATCTTTCGTTAACATGAGCAAGCTCCCTCTAAATAATGATGAATCGCCCCGGCGGCTTCTTTCCCGGTTTTCACTGCATAGACCACGGTTTTGTCACCCTCAACAATATCGCCAGCAGCAAAGACTTGCGGGTCGCGGGTCTGGTAATTTTGTGTATTGATGGTGTTACGCTGCGGCTCTAACTCCGCAAAGGCATCCAGTCTGGCATGCTGACCGACGGCGAGAATAATTTTATCTGCCGCCATCGTCAGTTCGCCCGGTAACCGTACATGCTTAAACGTGACTTTATTGCCTTCCACGGCTACTGGCGTGAATCCATCAATGATCGAAACGCCCAGCTCCCGGGCGCTGGCAAACTCTTTTTCGCTTGCCGGAAACTCATCTAACTCTTCACGCGCTACGCAAGTTACTGCCTGACAGCCGAGAACTTTCAGCGTGCTGGCTACGTCCATCGCGACATCACCGCCGCCGATAATTAATGCGCTTTGTGGAATGCTGATATCGCCTTGCGCCTGTCGTGCACGTTGCAAGAAGTCGACGGCAATCTCAACGTCGCTATGCTCAAACAGTGGTAGCCCGGAACCGCTAGATAACCCCACGGTGACCAGTACCGCGCGGTTTTCCGCTTTCAGCTGCTCCAGGGTGAGTGTTTTACCGATTTCGTTATTGCACTTAATGGTCACGCCCATTTTTTCAATACGGGCGATTTCTGCATCCAGTACTGATTGCGGTAACCGGAATTGCGGAATGCCGTTACGCAACCAGCCACCGGGTTGTGCTTCTTTCTCATAGATCGTGACGTCATAACCCTGGTTTGTCAGCGTCACACTGGCCTGCAATCCGGCAGGACCTGCGCCAATAATGGCGACTTTGCCGAATGTTTTAGTACCGGGCTGATAAATTTCCATCCCAGTTTGTTGTTCAAAATCAGTAACAAAACGCTGTAAGCGACCGATATCAATGGGAGTATCAACACCGGCACGGGTACAACCGCTTTGGCATAATTTCTCCGTCGGGCACACTCTGGCACAAACGGCACCGAGGGCATTATTTTCGCGAATTGTCTCGGCAGCGCCTTTAAAATTACGAAAGTAGATTGAGCGAATAAATTTCCCCGGATCGGTCTGTGCCGGGCAAGCCTGACTACAGGGAGCGTCATGACATAATAAGCAGCGAGAGGCTTCTTTAATCGCCAGTAAAGGCGTAAAAGCCGGAGTGAGTTCATCCAGATAATTTTGTTGCGGCATGTGATCTTCCTTAATGCTATGAGTAATTAAGGCGAACGCTAAATAGATATTGCGTGCTGATATTAAGGCTATGCGCGTGGGGAAATTTAAACTGTGAAAGGATTCACAAATAGCTGCGGTTCAGAATGTTATATCCGCAGCTTATTAAGTGAAGTAATAATTATTCTCAATAATTAACAGAAAAGAGAAAATATTAACGATAGAAAATAAGATAAACAATCATGCCGATAGATAAAATTCCGAAGCCACTATATGCCACTAAATAAGCAAAGAAGAGTCCGGGATTTTTTGCTCGCCAGACATACACCGGTTCCGGTGCATTTTTAACCCGTTTATCAATCGCGCCTGCGCGCCAGCCTTTCCATGCTTCGCGGAAACAAAATATCGGGATAAGGAAAAAAACGGCAACGACAAAAAACTGCTGTACATCCATAACTACTTTCCTTGTTTCTTTTGCAATTCAAGTAACTGTTCAGGCGTGACGGCGGGATACCCCTGCGCATCTTCCGGCACCTGGTGCATAGCCGGAATAGGGACCAGCGGCCCTAAAAAACGCGGTTCACGTTTAAAAATATAAAGGTCAGCCAGCGCACCGAAACGGGCGGCAAATTCGCGAATACGTACTGACAGCATATCTTTCGGTGACGGTACGGCATAACACTGAGCCTGAATCCCCATATGCAGCGCAATAAATAATGCCCGCTCACAGTGGAAACGTTGGGTGATAATAATGAAATCATTAGTATCGAAAACTTTGCGTGTACGCACGATGGAATCCAGCGTACGAAAGCCTGCGTAATCGAGAACAATATCTGATGGGTCGACACCAGCAGCGATTAAATCTTTGCGCATGGTCATCGGCTCATTATAACTTTGCAATGCGTTATCGCCGCTCAGTAATAGATAATTTACCTTACCGCTGTTATAGGCATTAATCGCTCCTTGAATGCGGTAGCGATAATACTGATTAATTACGCCAGTACGATAATATTTTGCTGTGCCGAGCACCACACCGACCTGGCGGTAGGGGAGATCCTGCAATTCGTCGTAGATATAAGGCGCGGTTTTCCAGCTCATCCAGCGATCGAGGCCGAGCACAGTCAACAGCAGCAAGCCGATCAGGACTAACAGGCTGAGGAACACGCGCTTTAACATGCAGGAGACTCGATCTAAGGAAAATTTCCATCAGGCTACTTTACCCGCTGGTTTTGCGCAAGAAACGGCAAACTGTTTGCCGGGATTTTCGACACCAGGAAAGGGCTGGCAAGCCGGACAAGGCGTTCACGCCGTATCCGGCACCAGGCTTAAGCGAGAAGCACGCGGTCGATATTGTGACAGCCGAGAGCTTTCAGCATTGCGGAGGTGGCATCCCACTGAATCAACGGCGCATCGGCTTTTTCTGCCAGAACCGCGCGCTGGATATCCGGGTAATCATAACCCTTGAGATTCAACAGAATTAACGCCCCCTGCAACGGTGGCAGAGTCGGGTTGAATGCGGCGTTTTCAGCGTAGCTGCCGCTGAAAATTCGACCGTCTTTACATTCCAGCGCGACACCGCTTGGCGACTTACTGTAAGGCATGTGCGAACGGTTTGCCGCTGCAATCGCCGCCTGAGAAAGCGCATCACCAGTCAGCGCATAGCCGTGATTCTGCTCGTCCATCAGCAGCGTTTTAATCTCCAGATCTTTCGGCCCAAAGGCATCCGGCAGATAGTCACGCAGCGCGTGTGCCTCGCGTCCCGGAAGATGAATACGCAGATCCAGACCGCTGTTCAGTTCATTCATAAACTGACGGCAGTGACCACAAGGCGTGTAGTTAACGGTGATGGCTGCAAGCGCTTTTTCACCACTCAACCAGGCGTGGCTAATCGCGCTTTGTTCGGCATGAACGGTTTGCTGCATTGTCGCACCAATAAATTCCATATTGGCACCAAAATACCAGGTTCCGCTCACACCGCGCGCAATTGCGCCAACATTAAAATTCGACAATGGCGTACGCGCACAGGCCGCCGCCAGCGGAAGTAGTGCGAATGCCAGCGCGTCTTCGTCCAGCCCCGTTGCGCTCTTCAGCGATGAGACTTGCTCCCCGGTCAACAAAGCGGGGAAGTACTTGTCTGCCAGAATAGGTTCCAGTGCAGATTGCAAGTTATCCGCAAGTTGGGCAAAAGCGGTTTGAAAACGTGGATGCATGGCGTTGCCTCATAATCATGTAATGGGATAACAGTTTACGAACCCGTTATGGCTTTATATGTGATCTGAATCTCATTAATTATGCAACGCGTGAAACTTACATCAAAAATGCGCGACGCATCGCAAATTTTAGCCCATTACTGCCAGAATAATCGGGAAAAGGAACGGTGCGATCAGCGAAGTAATAATCCCGCATAACACCAGCGCCAGCGAACTAAATGCACCTTCCTGATAATCCAGCTCGGCGCAGCGCGCCGTACCGAGGGCGTGCGAGGCTGTCCCCATCGCCAGACCGCGCGCAGCTTTGGTACGAATACGCATCGCATTTAGCAATGTATGGCCAAACACAGCGCCGAGGATGCCGACGAAAATCACGCAAACTGCGCTGATTGCCGGAATACCGCCAATACTGCCGCCAACCGCCATTGCAATAGGCGTGGTGACTGATTTCGGCAGGATTGACGCGGCGATTTCCGGAGAAGCGCCCATCAACAATGCCACGGAAGTCCCCGTCACCATCGCAACCACGCTGCCGATAAAACAGATGGTGATGATCGATTTCCAGCGCGCGCGGATCTGGTGTAGCTGCTCATATAAAGGATAGGCCAGCGCGACGACCGCCGGTTGCAGCAGATCGTTTAGCACTTCGCTACCTTTAAAGTAGCTGTCGTAAGAGATGCCAGTCAGCATTAAAAAAGGAATGATCACCACCATTGCTACCAGCAACGGGTTAAGCAAGGGAAACTTATACCGTGCCGCCAGTTTGCGGGCGGCAAAAAAGACAATCAATGTCAGCGGTAATGACCACCAGATATTCGCCATCATTCTTCTGATCCTTTCTGACCTACGACTTTACGTTCACCATGCACCAGTTGAGAACTCCAGCTCACCACCAGAAAAACCACCAGCGTACTGACTGCACAGGAAACCACTACCGGGCCAAACTGTGCGCGGAGCAAATCAAAATATTGCATGACGCCTACGCCAATCGGCACAAACAATAGCGCCATATAGCGAATCAGTACGTAGCACCCCGGATTGACCCATTTCGCCGGAAGTATTTGCAAGGCCAGCAGGACAAACAGGATCAGCATCCCGATGATGCTGCCCGGAATGGTTACCGGTAGCAGTGAAGCAATGAAAATGCCTGCATACAGGCAGGCATAAATCAGGACAAAAGCACGTAAATATTGCCAGATAATGTTCAGTGTCTTACTCATAATCAACACCCCAGATGAGATGGATTCATCATACAATTAATTCGTAAAACGTGCTACCGATCACATTAAGAAATCAGCGCTTATTTTTTCGCTCCCCGGTATTACGCAATGAGCAGCGAACTCAGGCATACATCAAGCATAGAGAGGGATTGCAGTTTGCAGCAATCCCTCTTTGCAGACCTTTAATCCGCTGACCATAGGCGCTAACATAGCGCCTCATTTTTTTGCGGGTGATGATATGCGTGTGTTACTGGCACCGATGGAGGGTGTACTCGACTCTCTGGTGCGTGAATTGCTGACCGAAGTTAACGACTACGATCTGTGCATCACCGAGTTTGTCCGCGTGGTGGATCAACTGCTGCCAATAAAAGTCTTTCATCGCATTTGCCCTGAGCTACAAAATGCCAGCCGGACACCTTCCGGTACGCTGGTGCGCGTGCAGTTGTTAGGTCAGTTCCCACAATGGCTGGCAGAGAACGCCGCCCGTGCGGTGGAGTTAGGTTCCTGGGGCGTGGATCTCAATTGCGGCTGCCCGTCGAAAACGGTTAACGGTAGCGGCGGTGGGGCGACGTTACTCAAAGATCCCGAACTCATCTACCAGGGTGCAAAAGCGATGCGTGAAGCTGTACCGGCGCATTTGCCCGTCAGCGTGAAAGTGCGTCTGGGATGGGACAGCGGTGAGAAGAAATTTGAAATCGCCGATGCGGTTCAACAGGCTGGTGCTACAGAGCTGGTGGTGCATGGGCGGACGAAAGAGCAGGGTTACCGCGCGGAGCATATTGACTGGCAGGCGATTGGCGAGATTCGCCAGCGGCTGAATATTCCGGTGATTGCCAACGGTGAAATCTGGGACTGGCAGAGTGCGCAACAATGCATGACGATCAGCGGATGCGACGCAGTGATGATTGGTCGCGGGGCGCTCAATATTCCCAACCTGAGCCGGGTGGTAAAATATAACGAACCGCGAATGCCGTGGCCGGAGGTAGTTGCTTTGCTGCAAAAATATACCCGTCTGGAAAAGCAGGGCGATACCGGGTTATATCACGTTGCGCGGATTAAACAGTGGTTGAGTTATTTGCGTAAAGAATACGATGAAGCAACGGAATTATTTCAGCATGTTCGGGTGTTGAATAATTCCCCTGATATTGCAAGGGCTATTCAGGCAATTGATATCGAGAAACTCTAAAAAACCATAGTGATGTTTTTTGACAATGTGTTAGCTCTTTATCAATAGGCCGCACGGTTGTTTGGTGGCGTCAAAATCGCCGAGGCGTTCCCCGAAGGCCGGGGCAGCCCACATGGATGTGGGCTGAGGGCGCGTTTTACAGGGATGTTACCTCGCGCCCGACCCGGTAGCCGTAAGGGATAAGCCGAGGGCACCGCGCAGCGGCGATTTTGTTCGCCAGAGCCCGGGGGGGCAGGGGGCGGCGGCGATTGGTCGCCCCCTGCGCGCTCCTTGCGCCAGTGATTATATGAAGCAATGCACATGACAGGAGCGCAACAGGATGAGAGACTGAAATATTCTCGTTATTTTCGGATCTGATGACATTAATTAATTTTAAAATATCATCTTAAATACGCCAGTCACCACCAGTAGCCCAATCAGGAAAATAATCAATACAGCCCAGAGTATAATTTTCATTGGCGTTCCTTTATTTGTGAGTGCTGAATAAGTATAGGAAAAAACGAAGCCCTTTGCCGTTATCCATAAACGATTAAGATAAATCGGAAGATATCATTCACTTAGTGTATATTTTTCTGGATATGTCGTTTTATTGCTACTGATGTATTGCCACGCGAAACTAAAAAATATATCGCAACACACGGTAATCTCCGCGCACCTTTTCTTACCTGATTATTCCCCCATGAATCGTGATTCTTTTTATCCAGCCATCGCCTGTTTTCCGCTGTTACTGATGCTGGCCGGGTGTGCGCCTATGCATGAAACCCGCCAGGCGTTAAGCCAGCAAACGCCCGCTTCACAAGTTGACACCGCATTACCCACGGCGCTGAAAAATGGTTGGCCAGACAGCCAATGGTGGCTGGAGTATCACGATGATCAACTCACTTCATTAATTAACAATGCACTACAGAACGCACCGGATATGCAGGTGGCTGAACAGCGCATTCAGCTGGCTGAAGCCCAGGCGAAGGCAGTTGCCACTCAGGATGGTCCGCAGATCGACTTTTCTGCGGATATGGAGCGACAAAAAATGTCGGCAGAAGGCTTAATGGGGCCGTTTGCTCTGAACGATCCGGCCGCAGGTACGACCGGTCCGTGGTACACCAACGGTACTTTTGGCTTAACGGCGGGCTGGCATCTCGATATCTGGGGAAAGAATAGGGCGGAGGTAACTGCTCGCCTGGGTACGGTTAAAGCACGGGCGGCGGAACGCGAGCAAACCCGCCAATTGCTGGCTGGCAGCGTGGCCCGTCTGTACTGGGAGTGGCAAACCCAGGCGGCGTTAAACACTGTCTTACAGCAAATCGAAAAAGAGCAGAACACCATTATCGCCACCGATCGCCAGCTATATCAGAACGGGATTACTTCTTCAGTTGAAGGTGTGGAAACCGATATTAATGCCAGCAAAACCCGGCAGCAGCTCAACGATGTCGCGGGGAAAATGAAAATTATTGAGGCACGGTTAAGCGCACTTACAAATCACCAGACAAAGGCATTGAAGCTTAATCCGGTCGCGTTGCCGAAAGTGGCAAGTCAGCTTCCTGATGAACTGGGGTACTCCTTACTGGCCCGGCGGGCAGATTTGCAGGCGGCGCACTGGTACGTTGAGTCATCGTTAAGCACTATTGATGCGGCAAAAGCGGCATTTTATCCTGACATCAACCTGATGGCCTTCCTGCAACAGGATGCGTTGCACTTAAGCGATCTGTTCCGTCATTCCGCGCAGCAAATGGGCGTTACGGCAGGCCTGACGCTACCCATTTTCGATAGTGGTCGTCTTAACGCCAACCTCGATATCGCAAAAGCCGAAAGCAACTTGTCTATCGCCAGCTACAACAAAGCGGTGGTTGAAGCGGTGAATGACGTGGCGCGGGCAGCCAGTCAGGTTCAGACACTGGCGGAGAAAAACCAGCATCAGGCGCAAATTGAGCGCGATGCCTTGCGTGTAGTAGGTCTTGCGCAGGCGCGCTTTAACGCGGGCATCATTGCGGGTTCCCGCGTCAGCGAAGCCAGAATCCCCGCGCTGCGTGAGCGGGCCAATGGCCTGTTATTGCAAGGGCAGTGGCTGGATGCCTCCATTCAACTCACTGGTGCGTTGGGCGGGGGTTACAAACGCTGATGATATGCGCCTTCTATACTTAACGTTTATTCAGCGTTAAGTGGAGAACTCGATGGCACAGGTCGCGATTATTACCGCCTCCGATTCGGGGATCGGCAAAGAGTGCGCGTTATTACTGGCGCAGCAGGGGTTTGATATTGGCATTACCTGGCACTCAGATGAAGAAGGGGCAAAAGATACCGCGCGTGAGGTAGTTAGCCACGGCGTACGTGCGGAGATCGTGCAGCTGGATCTCGGCAATCTACCAGAAGGGGCACTGGCGCTGGAGAAACTCATTCAACGGCTGGGGCGTATTGATGTGCTGGTGAATAATGCGGGCGCAATGACCAAAGCGCCGTTTCTTGATATGGCTTTCGATGAGTGGCGCAAGATTTTTACCGTTGATGTCGATGGTGCATTTTTATGCTCGCAAATTGCTGCCCGCCAGATGGTGAAACAAGGGCAGGGTGGTCGCATCATCAACATTACGTCGGTGCATGAACATACGCCGTTGCCGGATGCCAGCGCCTACACAGCCGCTAAACATGCGCTCGGCGGGTTAACCAAAGCGATGGCGCTGGAGCTGGTCAGGCATAAGATTTTGGTGAATGCGGTTGCACCTGGGGCGATCGCCACGCCAATGAACGGCATGGATGATGGCGACGTGAAGCCCGGCGCGGAGCCTTCGATTCCCTTGCGGCGTTTTGGCGCAACGCATGAGATTGCCAGCCTGGTGGTGTGGCTTTGTTCGGAGGGCGCAAATTACACCACTGGGCAGTCGTTGATAGTGGATGGCGGCTTTATGCTGGCGAATCCGCAGTTCAACCCAGAATAGCGCAGTGAGGTGCGTGGTTATTTCAATGGGTAATATTTGGGTAGGCATGATAAGACGCACAAGCGTCGCATCAGGCATGGTGCACCGGATGTCGGATGCGGCGCGAACGCCTTATCCTAGGCAATGGTTTTACGCCTGATTATCCGGCTTTTTCTTCCCGCGCCGTTTCAGCCACCAGCGCACGCCTACCACCAGAACCACGACCAGAATCAACCAGACCCAGTGCTTCAAATGCTGGTCGAGATTGTGCAACCACGGCGCAATCACCTGACCACCAGCGTAACCGATAGTGGTAAAAATCAACGCCCAGGCAAATGCGCCAAGGATATTCAGTGGCAGAAAGATTTTCGGCGGCAGCTGGCTGGCACCAATCAGCGTCGGGCCAATGACCCGAAAGCCATACATAAAACGCGTACCAATGACAAACAGATACGGATGGCGTTGGATCAGTTTCTGCGCCCGCTCAATTTTATCCTGATGTTTCGAGAAACGGCGTAATAGCTTGCCGCCAAACCGCCGCCCGCACAGATAAAGCACCTGGTCGCCAATCATGCCGCCAAGCGCCACAGAAAGTACCACCAGCGGGAACTTTAATAGCCCCTGATGTGCCGCAACGCCTCCCAGCAAAGTCACGGTTTCACCTTCCGACAGGCTACCGATCACCAGCGCGGTATAACCATATTGTGAGATGAGTGTATTGAGATCCATAGGCCAGTCTGTCTCCCTTTGCTTGCCTGTAAGCATACACCCTGTGAATAGTTCACGCTGAAAAAGGACGTACATCAGACGGTGCAAATTACATGAGCGAACAAAAAATAATCACAAGCTGACTTATACTTGAACTGTCAGGTTCATGAACTCACAACAAGGGGGCGGTATGAGCCATGTCTGGGGACTGTTTTCCCATCCCGATCGTGAAATGCAGGTGATTAATCGCGAAAACGAAACGATTTCTCATCACTACACCCACCACGTTTTGCTGATGGCGGCGATTCCGGTGATTTGCGCCTTCATTGGCACTACACAGATTGGCTGGAATTTTGGCGATGGCACTATCCTGAAGTTATCCTGGTTTACCGGACTGGCGCTGGCTGTCCTGTTTTATGGCGTTATGCTGGCTGGGGTTGCGGTGATGGGGCGGGTCATCTGGTGGATGGCGCGCAATTACCCACAGCGTCCGTCACTTGCGCACTGCATGGTCTTCGCGGGCTACGTTGCAACTCCGCTGTTTTTAAGCGGTCTGGTGGCGCTTTATCCGCTGGTCTGGTTGTGTGCGCTGGTCGGCACGGTGGCGCTGTTTTACACCGGCTACCTGCTTTATCTCGGTATTCCGAGCTTCCTGAATATCAACAAAGAGGAAGGCCTTAGCTTCTCCAGTTCGACGCTGGCGATTGGCGTGCTGGTACTGGAAGTGCTGCTCGCCCTAACCGTTATACTATGGGGCTACGGTTATCGTTTGTTCTAGAAAGTTCTTTTGTGTTGCATTGCTGGCGTAAATGTCAGCAATGCAGCATTTCCTCACGATTCTCCTTTGACGATCGCACTTTTTGCTCGTTATGATGGCGTCGCTAGCCTCAGTAAATCCTTACTCCGGCGGTGCGCAACCCGTGCGCGTGAACCACTATCTGAATGCTCATCATGCCGAAATTTCGAGTTTCTTTATTTAGCCTGGCCCTGATGCTGGCTGTGCCTTTTGCACCGCAGGCCGTTGCGAAAACGGCAGCCGCTACCACCGCGTCACAACCGGAAATTGCCTCCGGTAGCGCGATGATTGTTGATCTGAATACCAACAAAGTGATCTATTCGAACCACCCGGATCTGGTGCGTCCGATTGCGTCTATCAGCAAATTAATGACCGCGATGGTTGTGCTGGATGCACGACTGCCGCTGGATGAAAAACTAAAAGTGGATATCAGCCAGACGCCGGAGATGAAAGGGGTCTATTCGCGCGTACGACTGAATAGCGAAATCAGCCGTAAAGATATGCTGTTGCTGGCGCTGATGTCTTCAGAAAACCGCGCGGCGGCAAGCCTTGCGCACCATTATCCCGGTGGTTACAAAGCCTTTATTAAGGCGATGAATGCGAAAGCGAAATCGCTCGGAATGAACAACACGCGCTTTGTTGAACCGACCGGATTGTCGGTGCTTAACGTTTCAACCGCCCGTGACTTAACCAAACTGCTCATTGCCAGCAAACAATATCCATTGATCGGGAAGTTAAGTACCACCCGGGAAGATATGGCAACCTTCTCTAACCCGACGTATACGCTGCCGTTCCGCAATACTAACCATCTGGTGTATCGCGATAACTGGAATATTCAGTTAACCAAAACGGGCTTTACCAATGCGGCGGGCCATTGTCTGGTGATGCGTACGGTTATCAATAATAAACCGGTGGCGCTGGTAGTGATGGACGCGTTTGGCAAATATACCCATTTTGCCGATGCCAGCCGTCTGCGTACCTGGATTGAGACCGGTAAAGTAATGCCTGTTCCGGCAGCAGCGTTGAGCTATAAAAAACAAAAAGCCGCCCAGATGGCGGCGGCGGGGCAGACGGCACAGAACGATTAAATGAATGACGGATGGCGATACTCTGCCATCCGTAATTTTTACTCCACTTCCTGCCAGTTTTTCCGCTTACTGGTTTTACCGATCCCCGGATTCATGCTGTTGGTCGGATCGTTCTCGCGATAAAACTTCTGCAACGTCTCCGGTGCTTTATACAAATGACCGACGTTATGCTCGGCAGGGTACTGCGCGCCGCGCTGCTGTAGCAGTTCCAGCATCTGTTCTTTCAACGCATGCACATCCACGCCTTTTTTAACGATGTAATCCTGATGGAAGACATAGCACATAAAATGGCCGTAATAGAGCTTGTGCACCAGCTGGCTGTCGATGTCCGGCGGTAAATGCTCATACCACTCGGTGTCGTTACGCCGCAGAGCGATATCCAGTGCCAGAATGTCTTCGACTTCATCGGAATGCACCGCCTGATAACGAATTGCTGCGCCCGCAGCGGCGAAACGGTGTAAAAACGCTTTGCTACCTTCCTCCGGCGTACAGACAAAGAAATCGCCTTCGGCCTGTTTGAAATAATCCACCAGCCACGATTTGGCTTCACCGACGCCATCGCCCGCCATTTTTAACAGCAGATGATGCTCGTATTTATCGCGCCAGTTTTTCATGCGCGGCGGTAAATGGCTGGGGAACAGGTGACCGAATTTTTGCATCGCACGGTCGGTAAAATGCGGACGGAAGAATTTCACTTTCTCCAGCATCGCATCGGTGCGCCCCTTGAGATTAAAGAAGAACGGCATCTTGTCGGTGCCTAACTTATCAATCATCAGGAAGGTGTCTTTGCCGTATTTTTCCGCAATATCGTAGATATCCCGGTGCATATATTCCCCGGCAACCGGCAGATTTTCGAAATTAGCCAGAATATGACGGCGGATTTCGGTCAGCACTTCCGGCTGGTTGGTACCGATATAAAACACCTGCTGATTTTTTTCCGCTTCGAAGGTATCAAGACGTACCGCAAAGACGGCCAGCTTCCCGGCGCAACCAGAAGATTCAAATAACCGATCCGGATCGGCGTTATAACGTGCGGGCGTGTCGGCTTCAATATCACGAACGCGGTGGACATAGTCATAATCGTGGGCGTGACGACCATCGTGACGCACATCGTCATCTTTGATGCGATCGTCATCCAGCTTGCTAAGGATCTGCTCCGGCGTTTCGCCGAGCTCAATCCCCAGATGGTTCACCAGCGTCAGCTTGCCATCTTCATTTATACGCGCGAATAACGACATTTCGGTATACGCCGGGCCACGTTGCACCAGCGAGCCGCCGGAGTTATTACAGATACCGCCGATAACCGATGCGCCTATACACGATGATCCAATCACCGAATGCGGTTCGCGTCCCAGCGGTTTGAGGGCTTTTTCCAGCGAATAGAGCGTGGTGCCCGGATAGGCCAGCACCTGTTCGCCCTTGCCAAGAACGTGCAGCTTGTCGAGACGCAGGGTGCTGATGATCACGATATCGCGATCATAGTCGTTACCGTTTGGCGTCGAGCCTTCGGTCAGACCTGTATTGGCAGCCTGCATCAGAATAATTTTGTCGGCGGTGACGCAGGCTTTCAGCACCCGCCACAATTCCAGTAGTGAGCCAGGGAAAACGACAGCCAGTGCGTCGCCCTGACCAGAACGGAAGCCCTTGCGATAGCGGGCCGTTTTTGCGGGATCGGTGAGCAGGTGTGAAGAACCCACCAGTCGGGCAAGTTCATTCAAAAAGGCTTTATTATCAGTTGTTGTCATGGAAGACATTTTCCACTCCTTGTGGTGGCGAAAAAATATCACAAACTAGAATAGCGCCTTGTATGACAATTCAGCGAGTGAATATTTTGAAAATTCAGACAATAAACTGAGCATTCTTTTTCTCTCTCCATCATGCTTATGGCAAACTACGGTTTTTGCACCATTTTCGCTGCCTCGTCGGGCAACAGAGGAAGAAAAATCCATATGAAATGGCTATGTTCAGTAGGAATCGCGGTGAGTCTGGCCCTGCAGCCAGCACTGGCGGATGATTTATTCGGCAACCATCCATTAACGCCCGAAGCGCGGGATGCGTTCGTCACCGAACTGCTTAAGAAAATGACAGTTGATGAGAAAATTGGTCAGCTGCGCTTAATCAGCGTCGGCCCGGATAATCCGAAAGAGGCGATCCGCGAGATGATCAAAGACGGGCAGGTTGGGGCGATTTTCAACACCGTAACCCGTCAGGATATCCGCGCCATGCAGGATCAGGTGATGGAATTAAGCCGCCTGAAAATTCCTCTTTTCTTTGCTTACGACGTGCTGCACGGTCAGCGCACGGTGTTCCCGATTAGCCTCGGTCTGGCCTCGTCTTTTAACCTCGATGCGGTGAAAATGGTCGGACGTGTCTCTGCTTATGAAGCGGCAGATGATGGCCTGAATATGACCTGGGCACCAATGGTCGATGTCTCGCGCGATCCGCGCTGGGGACGTGCTTCCGAAGGTTTTGGCGAAGATACGTATCTCACCTCAATAATGGGTAAAACCATGGTGGAAGCGATGCAGGGTAAAAGTCCGGCAGATCGCTACTCGGTGATGACCAGCGTCAAACACTTTGCCGCATACGGTGCGGTAGAAGGCGGTAAAGAGTACAACACCGTCGATATGAGTCCGCAGCGCCTGTTTAATGATTATATGCCGCCGTACAAAGCGGGGCTGGACGCAGGCAGCGGCGCGGTGATGGTGGCGCTGAACTCGCTGAACGGCACGCCAGCCACCTCCGATTCATGGCTGCTGAAAGATGTTCTGCGCGACCAGTGGGGCTTTAAAGGCATCACCGTTTCCGATCACGGCGCAATCAAAGAGCTGATTAAACATGGCACGGCGGCAGACCCGGAAGATGCGGTGCGCGTGGCGCTGAAATCCGGCATCAACATGAGTATGAGCGACGAGTACTACTCGAAGTATCTGCCAGGGTTGATCAAATCCGGCAAAGTGACGATGGAAGAGCTGGATGACGCTACCCGTCATGTACTGAACGTTAAATATGATATGGGGTTGTTTAACGACCCATACAGCCATTTGGGGCCGAAAGAGTCTGACCCGGTGGATACCAATGCCGAAAGCCGCCTGCACCGCAAAGAAGCGCGTGAAGTGGCACGCGAAAGCCTGGTGTTGCTGAAAAACCGTCTCGAAACGTTACCGCTGAAAAAATCAGCCACCATTGCGGTGGTTGGCCCGCTGGCAGACAGCAAGCGTGACGTGATGGGAAGCTGGTCCGCAGCAGGTGTCGCCGATCAATCTGTTACTGTGCTAACAGGGATTAAAAACGCCGTCGGTGAAAACGGTAAAGTGCTGTATGCCAAAGGGGCGAACGTTACCAGTGACAAAGGCATTATCGATTTCCTGAATCAGTATGAAGAAGCGGTCAAAGTCGATCCGCGTTCGCCGCAAGAGATGATTGATGAAGCGGTGCAGACCGCGAAACAATCTGATGTGGTGGTGGCTGTGGTCGGTGAAGCTCAGGGGATGGCGCACGAGGCTTCCAGCCGTACCGATATTACTATTCCGCAAAGCCAACGTGACTTGATTGCGGCGCTGAAAGCCACCGGTAAACCGCTGGTGCTGGTGCTGATGAACGGGCGTCCGCTGGCGCTGGTGAAAGAAGATCAGCAGGCTGATGCGATTCTGGAAACCTGGTTTGCGGGTACGGAAGGGGGTAATGCAATTGCCGATGTATTGTTTGGCGATTACAACCCGTCCGGCAAGCTGCCAATGTCCTTCCCGCGTTCTGTCGGGCAGATCCCGGTGTACTACAGCCATCTGAACACCGGGCGTCCGTATAATGCCGACAAGCCGAACAAATACACTTCGCGTTATTTTGATGAAGCTAACGGGGCGCTTTATCCGTTCGGCTATGGTCTGAGCTATACCACTTTCACCGTCTCTGATGTGAAACTTTCTGCGCCGACCATGAAGCGTGACGGCAAAGTGACCGCCAGCGTGCAGGTGACGAACACCGGTAAGCGCGAAGGGGCGACGGTAGTCCAGATGTACTTGCAGGATGTGACGGCTTCCATGAGTCGCCCGGTGAAACAGCTGAAAGGCTTTGAAAAAATCACCCTGAAACCGGGCGAAACCCAGACCGTCAGCTTCCCGATTGATATCGAGGCGCTGAAGTTCTGGAATCAACAGATGAAATATGACGCCGAGCCTGGCAAGTTCAATGTCTTTATCGGCACTGATTCCGCACGCGTTAAGAAAGGCGAGTTTGAGTTGCTGTAATGCTTTAGTAAGGGCGCGATGTCTGCGCCCTTTAAGTATTTATCTGATTCTGCAACTGAATCCGCCCAGACAGGCTAACCCTGTCATTATCAACTATGCTTTTCTCTTAATTCGCTGAAAACAACAGTAAAAGAATGAGGAAAGCATCATGCCACTCTCAAAGCTCTGGGCAGGTTCATTGGTTTTGTTGGCAGCCGTGAGCCTGCCGCTACAGGCGGCTTCCCCCGTTAAGGTCGGTTCAAAAATCGATACCGAAGGCGCGCTGCTCGGCAATATCATTTTGCAGGTGCTGGAAAGTCACGGTGTTCCTACGGTAAATAAAGTGCAACTGGGAACGACTCCCGTGGTGCGCGGGGCGATTACTTCCGGTGAACTGGATATCTATCCGGAATATACCGGCAATGGCGCGTTTTTCTTTAAAGATGAAAACGATGCGGCATGGAAAAATGCCGGGCAAGGCTACGAGAAAGTCAAAAAACTCGATGCAGAGCAAAACAAGTTAATCTGGCTGACGCCCGCGCCTGCAAATAACACCTGGACTATCGCCGTGCGTCAGGATGTGGCAGAGAAAAACAAACTCACTTCGCTTGCCGACCTGAGTCGTTATCTGAAAGAGGGCGGCACCTTCAAACTGGCGGCCTCGGCAGAATTTATTGAACGCGCCGATGCGTTACCCGCGTTTGAAAAAGCCTATGGCTTTAAGCTCGGTCAGGATCAGTTGCTGTCACTGGCTGGTGGCGACACGGCGGTGACGATCAAAGCCGCTGCCCAGCAAACCTCTGGCGTTAATGCGGCGATGGCTTACGGCACTGACGGCCCGGTCGCGGCGCTGGGGCTGCAAACCTTAAGCGATCCGCAAGGCGTGCAACCTATCTACGCGCCTGCACCAGTGGTGCGTGAGTCGGTGTTGAAAGAGTATCCACAAATGGCACAGTGGCTACAGCCAGTCTTCGCCAGCCTCGATGAAAAAACATTGCAGCAACTGAATGCCAGCATTGCTGTGGAAGGACTGGATGCCAAAAAAGTGGCTGCCGACTACCTGAAACAAAAAGGGTGGACGAAGTAATTTCCCGTGACTTATTTCCGTATTAATCCTGTTCTGGCGCTGCTGCTGTTGCTGACGGCAATCGCAGCGGCGCTGCCGTTTATCAGTTACGCGCCTAATCGTTTAGTTTCGGGTGAGGGGCGTCATCTCTGGCAGCTGTGGCCGCAAACGATCTGGATGCTGGTGGGCGTTGGTTGCGCCTGGATGACAGCCTGTTTTATTCCCGCTAAAAAAGGCAGCATTTTTGCACTCATTCTGGCGCAATTCGTCTTCGTATTGCTGGTGTGGGGAGCAGGAAAGGCGGCGACACAACTGGCACAAAATGGCAGTGCGCTGGCGCGTACCAGCCTCGGCAGTGGTTTCTGGCTGGCTGCGGCGCTGGCATTGCTGGCCTGTAGCGATGCCATCCGCCGAATCTCCACGCATCCGCTGTGGCGCTGGTTGTTGCATATGCAGATTGCCATCATTCCGCTGTGGTTGCTGTATTCCGGCGCGCTTAACGATCTCTCGCTAATGAAAGAATACGCCAACCGTCAGGATGTGTTTGATGACGCGCTGGCGCAACATCTGACGTTGCTGTTTGGTGCGGTGCTGCCTGCGTTAGTGATTGGTGTGCCGCTGGGCGTCTGGTGCTACTTTTCCACTGCGCGGCAGGGGGCGATTTTTTCTCTGCTGAATGTCATTCAGACCGTGCCTTCGGTGGCGCTCTTTGGCCTGTTGATTGCGCCGCTTGCCGCACTGGTTACGGCCTTTCCGTGGCTGGGTAAGCTCGGCATAGCAGGAACCGGAATGACACCCGCACTGATTGCGCTGGTGCTCTATGCCTTGCTGCCGCTGGTGCGCGGCGTGGTAGTCGGCTTTAACCAGATCCCGCGCGATGTGCTGGAGAGCGCCAGAGCGATGGGCATGAGCGGGGCGCAGCGATTCCTGCATGTTCAGTTACCACTGGCGTTACCGGTATTTCTGCGTAGCCTGCGGGTGGTGATGGTGCAAACCGTCGGCATGGCGGTGATTGCGGCGTTAATCGGCGCAGGCGGTTTTGGTGCGCTGGTTTTCCAGGGGCTGCTAAGCAGTGCCATTGATTTAGTGTTGCTAGGGGTGATCCCGGTAATTGTTCTGGCGGTGCTGATCGATGCGCTGTTCGATTTGCTTATCGCACTGCTGAAGGTGAAACGTAATGATTGAATTTAGCCATGTCAGCAAACTGTTCGGCATACAAAAAGCCGTTAACGATCTCAATCTCAATTTTCAGGAGGGGAGTTTTTCGGTGCTGATTGGTACATCAGGCTCCGGTAAATCCACCACTCTGAAAATGATTAACCGCCTGGTGGAGCATGACAGTGGCGTGATCCGCTTTGCCGGAGAAGAAATTCGCTCGCTGCCAGTGCTGGAGTTGCGCCGCCGGATGGGCTATGCCATTCAATCTATTGGCCTGTTTCCCCACTGGAGCGTGGCGCAAAATATTGCCACCGTGCCGCAATTACAAAAATGGTCACGGGCGCGGATCGACGATCGTATCGACGAATTAATGGCGCTACTGGGGTTGGAGCCAAATTTGCGTGAGCGTTATCCGCATCAGCTTTCCGGTGGTCAGCAGCAACGTGTGGGAGTGGCGCGCGCACTGGCTGCCGATCCGCAAGTCTTACTGATGGATGAACCTTTTGGCGCGCTGGACCCGGTAACGCGCGGCGCGTTGCAACAAGAGATGACGCGCATTCACCGTTTGCTGGGGCGCACTATTGTGCTGGTCACTCATGATATTGATGAGGCGCTACGGCTGGCAGAACATCTGGTGTTGATGGATCACGGTGAAGTGGTGCAGCAGGGCAATCCGCTGACGATGCTGACTCGTCCGGCGAATGATTTTGTCCGCCAGTTTTTTGGGCATAGTGAACTGGGTGTCCGCCTGCTTTCGTTACGTAGCGTGGCGGATTACGTGCGTCGCGAAGAACGGGCAGAAGGTGAGGCGCTGGCAGAAGAGATGACGCTACGCGATGCACTCTCCCTGTTTGTCGCGCGGGGATGTGAAGTGCTGCCGGTGGTGAACACGCAGGGCCAGCCTTGCGGCACGCTGCATTTTCAGGATCTGCTGGTGGAGGCGTAAACGTATGAAGATGTTGCGCGATCCGCTGTTCTGGCTCATTGCTCTGTTTGTGGCGCTGATTTTCTGGCTGCCTTACAGCCAGCCGCTGTTTGCAGCCTTGTTCCCACAACTGCCACGACCCGTTTATCAGCAAGAAAGTTTTGCAGTTCTGGCACTGGCTCATTTCTGGCTGGTGGGAATTTCGAGTTTGTTTGCGGTGATCATTGGTACTGGTGCCGGGATTATTGTTACTCGCCCGTGGGGCGCGGAATTTCGCCCACTGGTGGAAACTATTGCCGCCGTTGGGCAGACTTTTCCGCCCGTTGCGGTGCTGGCGATTGCCGTTCCGGTGATCGGCTTTGGTCTGCAACCCGCGATTATCGCCTTGATCCTTTACGGCGTGCTGCCCGTCCTGCAGGCGACACTTGCCGGGCTGGGAGCGATTGATGCCAGCGTGACAGAAGTTGCGAAAGGTATGGGAATGAGCCGTGGTCAGCGACTGCGTAAGGTCGAGCTACCGCTGGCGGCTCCGGTGATTCTGGCGGGCGTGCGAACTTCGGTGATTATCAACATTGGTACGGCGACGATTGCCTCAATGGTAGGGGCCAGCACGCTGGGTACGCCGATCATCATCGGGCTTAGCGGATTTAATACCGCGTATGTGATCCAGGGGGCGTTACTGGTGGCACTGGCGGCGATCATTGCAGACCGCCTGTTTGAAAGGCTGGTGCAGGCGCTTAGCCAGCACGCAAAATAAAGGTATAACCTGCGAGCATGACGCCACCAATTCCGCCTAACGCCATAAACAGGAACAGGGCGATGACCCCAATTTTAGCTATGCGCATAATGCACTCCTTATGTTAACGAAAGGATTGTACAGTAAAGCGCATTTGTTAACGAATCATTAAATGCCGAGTGGGAAAATATCATGGCCTTGTTCCTGCCAACTGGTGAGTTGCTGCTGTTGGGCGGAGGTTCGATTTTCACCGCACCACACCAGCAATGTACGGCCTTCGAACAGTTCAGGGCGTAGTTGATTGAGCGAGTGGGCGAGGACATCAATGCGCCATCCTTGTTGACTGGCAATCCAGCCCTCCAGCCACAGACGGGTGGTATCATGAATATTCCAGCCAACCACCAACGCATCTTTACCCTGTTTTTTACGTGCCGAAGCCAGGCAAATGGCGATGTAGTTGATCAGTACGCCGTCGAGGATCGCCAGCAGCGCCTGGAGAGTCGGTTGTTGGCACTGAAGTCGTCGGCGCAGAGGAATAAACAGATGCGTGGTGAGTGTCTGGGCGGGGTAATCCTGACCGCGCTCTTTGATCCACGTTCGCAGGCTATGCAGATTGCCGCTTTGCAGGTAAGTCAGTAATGTTTCTTGCTGATCGCGCCAGCCGTTCTGCACATCAACATTTTCATTACTGAGCAGCATTTTAACTTTGCTGACCTGCACGCCGTTGTCGATCCAGCGTTTGATCTCGCGGATCCGGTCAATATCGGCATCGTTGAACAGCCGATGGCCGCCGTCTGTCCGTTGCGGTTTCAGCAATCCGTAACGCCTCTGCCACGCGCGTAACGTGACAGGGTTAATATCACAAAGCAACGCCACTTCACCAATTGTGTAAAGCGCCATCGTCTCACCCTTGCTCGCGAGGTCCCGGTTTAACTTTAGACGCAGTTTTGCGAACCAGGTAGTTTTGCCCGTTTTTTGTGCATCTATAGGGTGATTTTATTTTTGCCAGGCGATTTTGAGTGATCGTACTCACGAATTCTCATTTTTCTGCAAGAGTTCAAAGAAAGTTAAACGCAGGCAATGTATGTTACGCGTTTTAAAGGGAAGTGTGGTTTGCGGGTATGTACGATTTTAATCTGGTGTTGCTGCTGCTTCAGCAGATGTGCGTTTTTTTAGTCATTGCGTGGTTAATGAGTAAAACCCCATTATTCATACCGTTAATGCAGGTCACGGTTCGTCTGCCGCATAAATTTCTCTGCTACATCGTCTTTTCCATCTTCTGCATCATGGGCACCTGGTTTGGGTTGCACATTGACGATTCTATTGCCAATACCCGTGCGATAGGCGCGGTAATGGGCGGCTTGCTCGGCGGTCCGGTCGTCGGTGGGCTGGTTGGTCTGACCGGCGGGTTACATCGATATTCGATGGGGGGCATGACCGCGCTAAGTTGCATGATCTCGACCATCGTTGAAGGATTGCTCGGCGGCCTGGTACACAGCATCCTGATCCGTCGCGGGCGCACTGATAAAGTCTTTAACCCCATTACCGCCGGTGCCGTCACGTTCGTCGCTGAAATGGTGCAAATGTTGATCATCCTGGCGATCGCCCGACCTTATGAAGATGCGGTGCGTCTGGTGAGTAATATTGCTGCGCCAATGATGGTTACCAATACCGTCGGCGCGGCGCTGTTTATGCGTATATTGCTCGATAAACGCGCGATGTTTGAAAAATACACTTCGGCTTTTTCTGCCACTGCGCTAAAAGTGGCTGCCTCGACGGAAGGCATTTTGCGCCAGGGGTTTAACGAAGTGAACAGCATGAAAGTGGCACAGGTGCTGTATCAGGAGCTGGATATTGGTGCAGTCGCGATTACCGATCGAGAGAAATTGCTGGCCTTTACCGGAATTGGTGACGATCACCATTTACCCGGCAAACCGATTTCTTCGACTTACACCTTAAAAGCGATTGAAACCGGTGAAGTGGTCTACGCTGATGGCAACGAAGTACCTTATCGTTGCTCTTTGCATCCGCAATGCAAACTGGGGTCGACGCTGGTAATTCCGTTGCGTGGCGAAAATCAGCGGGTGATGGGCACCATCAAATTGTATGAAGCCAAAAACCGTTTATTCAGTTCAATCAACCGCACGTTGGGTGAGGGGATTGCGCAACTGCTTTCGGCGCAGATCCTCGCCGGGCAATATGAGCGGCAAAAAGCGATGCTCACCCAGTCAGAGATCAAACTGCTTCACGCCCAGGTGAATCCCCATTTTTTGTTTAATGCGCTTAACACCATTAAAGCGGTGATCCGTCGCGACAGCGAACAGGCCAGCCAGCTGGTGCAGTATCTTTCCACTTTTTTCCGCAAAAACTTAAAGCGGCCTTCGGAGTTTGTTACTCTCGCCGACGAAATTGAACATGTGAACGCTTATCTGCAAATTGAAAAGGCGCGCTTCCAGTCGCGGTTGCAGGTCAATATTGCTATTCCGCAAGAATTATCCCAGCAGCAATTGCCCGCGTTTACCCTGCAACCGATAGTGGAAAACGCCATTAAACATGGGACATCACAACTGCTGGATACAGGGCGAGTGGCGATCAGCGCCCGACGTGAGGGGCAACATTTGATGCTGGAGATCGAAGACAATGCCGGTTTGTATCAACCGGTAACCAATGCCAGTGGGCTGGGGATGAATCTGGTGGATAAGCGTTTACGTGAACGGTTTGGCGATGACTATGGGATAAGCGTCGCCTGTGAGCCTGATTGTTACACCCGAATAACGTTACGACTACCATGGAGGGACGAGGCATGATTAAAGTCTTAATTGTCGATGATGAACCGCTTGCACGGGAGAACCTGCGCGTATTTTTGCAGGAGCAGAGCGATATTGAAATCGTTGGTGAGTGTTCAAACGCCGTGGAAGGGATCGGCGCGGTGCATAAACTGCGCCCGGATGTGCTGTTTCTCGATATCCAGATGCCGCGCATCAGTGGTCTTGAAATGGTGGGGATGCTCGACCCGGAACATCGTCCGTATATTGTTTTTCTCACCGCGTTTGATGAATACGCCATTAAAGCCTTTGAAGAACATGCCTTTGATTATCTGCTGAAGCCAATTGATGAAGCGCGACTGGAGAAAACGCTGGCGCGATTGCGTCTGGAGCGCAGCAAGCAGGATGTTTCGCTGTTACCGGAAAATCAACAGGCGCTGAAATTTATCCCTTGTACGGGGCATAGTCGGATTTATTTGCTGCAAATGAAAGATGTAGCATTTGTCAGCAGTCGGATGAGCGGTGTCTACGTTACCAGTCACGAAGGGAAAGAGGGCTTTACCGAACTGACATTACGTACCCTGGAGAGTCGTACACCACTACTACGCTGCCATCGTCAGTATCTGGTTAACCTCGCGCATTTACAGGAGATTCGTCTGGAAGATAACGGCCAGGCCGAGTTGATTTTGCGTAATGGCTTAACCGTGCCGGTCAGCCGCCGTTATCTGAAAAGCTTAAAAGAGGCGATTGGCCTGTAAAAGACTGCTAGAATGGCTTTTTGCCTCATCAACACCTGAAGGCCTCATGCTAAGTAACGATATTCTGCGCAGCGTGCGCTACATTTTGAAAGCCAATAATAATGACCTGGTGCGTATTCTGGCGCTGGGTAATGTCGAAGCCACCGCGGAACAGATCGCCGTCTGGCTACGTAAAGAAGACGAAGAGGGTTTTCAGCGTTGTCCGGACATTGTTTTGTCGTCATTCCTCAATGGCCTGATTTATGAAAAACGCGGCAAGGATGAGTCTGCTCCGGCACTGGAGCCGGAACGTCGCATTAATAACAACATCGTGCTGAAAAAATTACGCATCGCGTTTTCGCTGAAAACCGATGATATTCTGGCGATCCTCACCGAACAGCAGTTCCGCGTTTCGATGCCGGAAATTACAGCGATGATGCGCGCACCGGATCATAAAAACTTCCGCGAATGCGGCGATCAATTTTTACGTTATTTTCTGCGTGGACTGGCAGCGCGCCAGCATGTGAAGAAAAGCTAAGACGGGTATGGCGGCCATGCAAAAACATGGCCGCCGACAGATTATTTCACTTCTTTAAAACCAGCGGCTTTCATCACCAGTTCCATTTGCGCCATAGTGATACCTTTTTTGGCATCTTCAGCAGAAACGTTGATTCCTGAAATACCCTGCAGGGCTTTGAAATCCACTTTTTCCATATCGATAGTCACGTTTTCCTGCGCGTAGGTATCGGTATAGGTTAATTTTTCTTCAACACCCGCGATGTTTTTGTATTTGGCGCTTAACGGCTCAAGTGTCTTGGCAGCATCTTCTTTGGTGGTTGCACCAATGGAGGCAAATTGAATTTTGGTTTCAGAAGATTGCTTAAGCACCTTGTCACCTTTGTAGACATAGGTAATGGCAATTTCAGTACCGTTCAGATTGGCGCTGAATTTTTTCGATTCTTCTTTGTCACCGCAGCCAGCAAGAGAGAAAACCAGAACAGATGCAACAACGAGGGAAAACAGCTTATTGAAAGCCTTCATGTAAAACTCCATTTTATTTAATCAAGAAACTGGTGACTCTCACCAGGAGCTATATAGGATATGCCTAATACCGTGACGTGAGCAGTCCGGAACTGGAGTGGAACTCTTAGTAAAAAGCACTATTTCATCCTTGTTGCTGAAGCATGGGGAATAATTGTTCGCAAATCAAAACACCGTTATTCATTGCTTCTACCCGTGCCTCGCTTTCTGTATTACGAAATTGTGCCAACACATGTGCCAGCCGATAAAAACCGACCGCGGTGAGGTCATTCGCCAGCAACTCTGCCTGACCAATAGCACTCTGTTCCTGATAGCGCCAGCCGTTATGGAGCAGTTGAATAAGTAACGCCTGGCAGCGCATCAGCAACTGATGAGCGGTAGACGGCACAGGCAAAACGCTGGCAGAAGGTAGCGGTGCCACAGGCGCAGTTTCTGCGTCCAGCGCCCAGGCGCGGGTTTTTGTCATCATCACCCGTGGTTCCAGTGTCAATTGCCCCTCTACAAAGCTGACAAAGCCAGAAACCAGACTCACGGGGTCGTCTGTTTGTTGCAAAAGCGCCGCCATGCGTTCAACGGCAAAAGGAGAACAGGCAGATGCTGGAAGGGATAACGTCAGCACATTATCTTCCCCTTCGCCGCTAATGACCTGCGCATCCAGCGTCTGGCGGCTGCTATCCCAACCGAGCGAAATACACTCCGCTACCGGCAGAATAAATAAGTTATCGACCTGGTTGAGTGGTCGTATGCAGGCGGGGGGCCGCTGGCGTAAATATTCCCGCAAAGCCACAATGCCCGGCTGGCGCAACGGCGCACTCAACATTTGCCAGGCGTCTGGCGACAGTGGAACAACACTACTCAAGCGGTTGCGGGTAGCTAACAGCAGCTCGCCATCGGCACTGCGTTTTGCTGCTTGTGAAACAATTTGCCCACCAGCCAGTGCGCCAGCCTGAAAACTAAACAGCCGACGCGTCGCCGCCGGTGAGTTTTCCTGTTCGCTTCTCGGCCAACTACGCGAAAGATGCAAAATACTGCCGGTGTCGGGATCGGTGAACCAGATGCGTAAACCATACTGCTCAATATCCTGCCAGCAACGCATACCTAAAGACACCAGCCGCAGATGATCAAGCTTTGCTTCTCCGGCAATGCCAGCGCCAACGACCGTGCGCCACGGCACATGAGGAACTTCACCAACACTGTCGCGCCGGGCCATCTCTTGTGCGCAATTTAATCGACTGTTTAATGCCGCAAGCTGACGTAAGCATTCTCCGGCATGATAGTGACTGGCGCGGGCGTGGAAGGCATCAACGCTGGCTCGCAGTTGCCATAGCGATTCACTCACCCATCGCCAGTTGCAGCGTTCCGCTGCTTGCTGCGCGCGGCTGAAAGCGGCCTCGTAGTGAATAAGCGGCTGGCTGATGCCGCTCAGCCATAATGCCTGGCTTAGTTGCTGAACATATTGACGACACGCGTTGCCCTCTTCGCTGGCAAACGGATCGTCAGATGATGTGACGTGTTCGCTGCGCATCTGCCAGATTAAATGAGTAAATTCCGCTTGCTGAGTTTTGGCCTCGACGAAGGCCTGCACAGCCAGTACGACATGTTCGCAAAGTGTGCCGTCAATACAATCACAACGGGCGAAACGAATACTGCTGCGGGAATAAAAACGCACATCGCTCATCGGTAAGCGGGCAGAGGGAATTTCGCCCGGCGTACAGAACAACTCAATGGTGATGCCTTTAGCGACCAGCGCCTGTGCGCGTTTGCGGGTGGCATCGGGAAGGGTAGCCAGTTCTTCCAGCCAGATTGCCGGATCCCATTCCTCTTCTTTTCCCGTAGGCTGGGCGGTAGCACAAAGTCGTTGATAACTTAACACCAGCATCACGCGATGACGGCACATGCCGCTGGCCCCGCAGGTGCACTGAGCCTCTTTCAGTGCCTGACCGTTCGCCAGCTGGGTACGGACACCGTCACTGAAGGTGGCGATTAAAGCGCCGTTCTCATGGCTGATTTCCGGGACGTTGCCATTTTCCAGTTCCTTAAGGCTGCGCTTAACAAAACCGGCATTGCTTAACGCCGTCAGTGCCTGTGGTGTCAGTTCTAATAATTCCGGACGTAGTGAATTCATGACTGAAGATTCTCCGCAAGCCATGATGCCAGCTCGCCCGGCGTCATGGCGGCTATTTGTGCGCCGACATTAACCAGCGCCTGGGCCGTATCGCGGTCATAGCAAGGCGTTGCTGTGCTATCGAGCGCTGCCAGTCCCAGCACTTTGATGCCGCTCTGGACACACTTTTTCACCTGATGCGTCAGCAATGATGATGAACCCCCTTCGTAAAAATCGCTCACGAGGATAATGACGCTTTTTGCAGGTTGTTCAATAAGTTGCCGACCATACTCCATGGCACTGGCGATATTGGTTCCGCCGCCTAATTGCACTTTCATTAATAACTCTACCGGATCGGCAACGTCTGCCGTGAGATCAACCACGCTGGTGTCAAACGCCACCAGATGGGTACGAATACCGGGTAACTGCCATAAACAGGCCGCCATCACCGCTGAGTGGATCACAGAGTCCACCATTGATCCGCTTTGATCAACCAGTAAGACCAGTTGCCATTGTTCGCTTTGGCGTTTAATGCGGCTGTTAAAGCGGGGGGATTCGATATACAACTTGCCGTGTTGCGGATGCCAGTGTTGCAGGTTGGCACGCAGCGTACTTTTGAAATCGAAATTACGCGCCAGTGGAATAAATGAGCGACGGCGGCGATCGCGGACACCAGAAAAAGCCTGGCGAACTTCCTTTGCCAGTCGCGCCATAATTTCTTCAACAACCTGGTGCACTATCCGGCGGGCGGCAGCCAGCACTTCGGGATTCATCAGATGTTTGGTGTGCAAAACGGCGCGTAGCAGGCTTTCAGAAGGCTGCATACGTTCCAGCACGTCGAGATTCGTCACCACATCTTCAATGCCGTAGCGCAGTACGGCATCGCTTTCCAGCCGCTCGATCACCCGTTGCGGAAACAGCGTGTGAATACTGTTGATCCACTCAGGGGTGGTGAGATTTGAGCCACCTAATCCACCGGAGCGTTCACCACGCTGGAGCCGTTCAGGATCGCGCCCATACAGCCACTCCAGCGCGTGGTCTATCTGCCGGGCATTGTCATCCAGCCCACAAAGGGTCGTTTCTGCCGCTTCGCCAAGAATTAATCGCCAGCGTTGTAGCTCACGGGTGGTCAGAAGATCGTTCAGTTCAGACATGGAAAACTCCCCAGTGTTGCAGCGATGCCAGTGCCTGCTGTTCGAGTTGTTGATGATGTGCAATGGCTTGCGGTGGACAATGCAACGGCATTTGCAGCGCTGAAACGGGAAGCTGTGTGAGCTGGTAATGCTCAAGCACCTGATGCGCCAGCGTCCCGCGTTCTCGTGGTGGTAGCCAGGCCATCGCCGCGCGTAAATCGGGCAGGGCGTTAATAAAATCGTCGTCACTCAGTTGATTTAAATGACTACTGAAACCGGCGATAAATGCCGGCTGACAGGCCAGTTGATGGCGGGCCAGCGCCAGCAAACCGTGCAGCGCTTCGCCGGATTGTGCCGGGGATAATTGCGCCAGCATTGTCAGCGCCGCTTCGGCACTGGCGTTGGGATGTTCCAGACGCATTAGTGCGCCAAGAGCCGCGCCGCGATCCAGCGCCGGGGCATGAATCGCCTGACTGCGGCGCTCCAGTAAGGCTACCGCCGCAGAAAGCGAAACGCCGGGTAAATTAACGCCGCTATGTAGATCGCGCAGGATATGGCAAAGCGTCTGCCAGCTATGCAGGTGAGCGTGAAACTCCTTTTCCTCCGGTCTGCCGTTGGATTCACACAGCCAGAGTGTGTGATCGATAGCCGCGCATAACGTCGTCTGTAATATCTGCGCGCCTTGCATACCGCTAATTTCATCCAGCCGCCATAAGGCGTATAGCACTTCCAGCGCCTGGCCCATTTCGGCAAACTGATTTTCCTGGGCGATTAATAATGTAAGTTGCTCCAGTAATTGTTGACTGAAGGACGCCAGACCCGCTAACGCCGCCTGGCTAAGACATGTGGTGATACTGCCGATTCCACCCGCGTCCAGCATATCGGCTTCTAATTTATTGCGTGCGGCTTCCTGGAGTGTGGCACCAAAGCAGGCGGCCTCAATCAATGCCGCATGCTGGCTAAGCGGGCGGGTTAATTTCCAGCGTTCTTCACCGTTGCCTGCAAGTGTCAGTGTGCTTCCCTGCTGGCGTACAATCCCTGGGATCTCCAGTATTGCCAGCCGATGTAACACCTGACTTTGCGCTAGTCCATTGGAGTTAAAGCGATTTAAGGTAAGCTCCGCCGGAAGAGAGATTGCGGTACGTTCCAGTTCGCAGGTGACATCTTTTGGCAGAGGCGGTTGTGGCGTAGAAGGGGCAAGTTTACCGAATCCGTCACCCGCTAATGTGTCTATCAACGTTAGCAGAATCGGATCGGTATCGGGATGAATAACGCCGCGATAGCTCCACGGCAACGGCGCATTCAGGGCTTCTTTAATCAGAGATCCTGCTATGGCATCCAGCCAGTCAGTGCGTAACGGTAGTGTATGACCGCGCAACTGTGCCAGTGCCATCGCATGCAGATGAGCGGCAGCCATATCAGCGGTAGAAGCGGGCAATTTGTGCTGGCGCAAACGGGTAAGGATAGTTTTTAGCAGTTGTTCACCGGCCTGCTGTAGGCCCCACTGCCAGCACCAGTTTTGCCAGACCGGGGCAGGCATACCAGAAAGGTATCCTGCCAGCACATCAAGGCGCTTTTCACTGTAGGGGGTGAGATAACAACCTGTAACGGCATCATCCAGTAAGAGCAATTCTGGCGTGTTAATTACCTGCGGACATTCGCGCCACATTTTTGCCAGTGCCGGAGCGTGCCAGCCGCCGCAGACGACTAACACGTCGCCATTGTTTTGCTGCATCGCCCATGTAATCCAGCGAGCCATAAAGGCTTCGCGCTGACGATTGAGAGCATCTCCGGGGGCGTCGCCCCGCAGTTGGGCAAAATAGTGCGCCAGTGCAGAGGGTAATGCAGTTTGCTGGCTTTCATCTTCGAACAAGTAATCCCACAGGGTGTCGCTGTTATCCATGCGGGTGGCACGCAGCAGCAAGGTCTGGCTTTCCTCTTGCGTATCAGGCGAATCGTCCTCTTCTTCACTCTGCGCCCAGCAAGGCAAATCGATGAAATAAGTTTGTGCCTGAATACGACGAGCGGCTTGTAGCGCCTGCCACTCCGGCGAAAATTCAGCAAATGGCGTCCAGGCACCACGCCCGGGGGCTGCACCGTCCTGATACTGGCAATAACTGTAAATAGCTACCGGAAGCTGGTGGGCTAAAAACAGTTCGTCTACCCGGTCATTAAAATCAGCCGGGCCTTCAATCAACACGTATCGTGGCCGCTGGCTTTCGATTAACGATTTCACCAGCCGGGCGCAGGCCGGGCTATGATGCCGGATGCCGACAATTAACGGCTCGCTCATGCATCTTTCCTCACGGCAGGCGGTGGCGGGCTTGATAATAAGCCTGCCAGTGAGCTTCTTTATGTGTGGCGACACGCTGTTCGAAGTAACGGCGCAGACGAGCGCGATCTTCTTCGTTATCTTTGACGATGGTTCCGGCAATACAGTCCACCAGATCGGCTGGCTCACCTGCGCGATTCGCTAAAAACCAGGCGCGGACGCCCACAGCGTGGGCCACGTTCACGGCTTCAGCGGTGGACATAATCGCTGTTAGTGTATCCATTGACGTTTTCTTTTCGCCGTTGGCACGCAGATCGCGGAAGGTGCGGACCAGTAACTCCAGTACCGCGTCAGGCACTTTATGCGGAATACCGCTATGGGCCAGCAAACGCGCCGAAGCACTGGCGACAAGCTCCAGCTCCTGAGCGAAATCCATAATCGGAAAGACAGTTTCAAAATCGAAGCGACGCTTTAGCGCAGCACTCATTTCATTGACGCCGCGATCGCGGGTATTGGCAGTGGCAATAATATTAAAGCCTTCCCGCGCATAGAGCTGACTGGCTTCACCAGTGAGTTCTGGCACCGTCATTACCCTGTCAGAAAGCATACCTAACAGACAGTCTTGTACTTCCAGCGGTGTACGCGTTATCTCTTCAAAACGGACAATTTTGCCGTCGCGCATTCCCTGGTAAAGCGGGGCAGGGACCAGTGCTTCCGTTGACGGACCATGGTTGATAAGCAGGGCGTAGTTCCAGCCGTACTTGATTTGATCTTCAGTAGTAGATGCGCCGCCCTGGATGGTTAACCCGGCATCGCCGCTAATAGCGGTTGCCAGTAATTCAGACAGGAGAGATTTTGCGGTGCCAGGTTCCCCCACCAACATCAAACCGCGCCCGGTGGCAAGAGTGACTAACATACGTTCGACAGCGGAGGGACTAATCACCACTTTACGGCTAATATTTTGCGCGCTATCGCCAAGGATAAAAGCACGGGCCGCAGGCAAACTTAACTGCCAACCGGGCGGGCAAGGTGCGTTATCATTTTGTTTTAATTTTGCCAGTTCATCGGCGTATAACACAGCGGCAGGCGGACGCTGCAGATGATTATTCTGCGGTGACATATATTCATCCCTGAAATGTATTAATGAAATAAACGATATTTTACGCGCAATAAATGTTTGCCGCATTAGTTGTTTGAGCGAAAAATATCTGGAAAGCAGATCACAGTAAATAAAAAAACCTGCTGGTGAGGCAGGTTCTTTTATTTACTATTTTCAGGCCCAACACCGCAGCCTGTGCAACATCGTGTTCCAACGAACGAATTATAACCATCGGTGGACCCCGTTGCAATTAAGATAATGAGATTTATAATCCAGACGGTTGGGACGTTGCGCCGGATCGGACCAATTTTAAGTCCTGGCTACCGGACGGGTGGTGCTGCAGGTGGTGCCCTGATCCGGAGTGCAACATCGTGGTCCAACATACGTAAACCGGTATCGACAGGCAGTGTAAGGGTAAGGTGCTGGTGTTGCGCTCCTTAATAAGGAGAGCGGATGGACACGCTGACACAAAAGTTAACCGTGCTCATTGCCGTACTGGAGCTATTAGTGGCTCTGTTACGGTTGATTGATTTGTTGAAGTAACGGGCAAATTGAAACGCATCTAAGGGGGAATACCGTTTCCCCCTTTAATAAAGCTATTTTTCTATTTGTTGGTTGAATATATTCTGTAGTTCACAATTAAAAATTACTATTACAGGTTCAGGTGATTCGCCTCGTAATTTTCGCTCATCAATAAATTTATCTCTTATATAAATCAATGCATCATTTATTAGCGGGTCGACATCCTCTCGATCACGTTGATGAAATGTTGGATGTGGCCGGAATCGCTCCAACCGGTAGACGGAACCTGTAAATAATTCAGAGCGTTTATGGACCTCAAGTCTGAAGGAAAACGGATCTTCAGGTACAGGGACCTCATAATCGTAAATAGCGACCAGCTCTTTTTGCACGATCATCGCTTTCCCGTTGGTAAGTCGTGTTGAAAATGGGCAGTCGCATCACTGCCCGCTGTGTTTTAATGGAAAATGACGTCGGGTGCGCTTAACGCCTCACTCAAATCAAACACATCAAGTTCGGCAAAAGTGACGGATTTATTCTCACGGTATACATGAAGAGAACGGAAGCTCATTAGCGCTTTGCTATCAACATTGTAGTGGTTAAAACCGGATGAAAACTTAAGGACCAGCCGGTACTCGCCCAGGTCATAGACAAATGCGTTCTCATAGCCTGACTCCCAGCCTTTGTATCGCAATCCCATAAGTTGCCCAACGGTAGCAGATTTACCTTCCCAGCGATTCAAACTATTACTGGCTGACTCGTCAGGCGTGAGCAGCACCGTGCGGCGCGACAATTGGCGAAAAGGCGACATAATTTCGTAATCGGCAAAAAGCTGTGCAAATTCACTGCGCATTTCTGCTGTCATTTCTAACGGGTGGGCAATGCCAATCAGAGCATCGGCAGGCAGGTCAATTGGCTCATCTTGCTCATTGCAGAACTCCCCCTCAGCGGCCACACGAAAGGCGTTGAGTAAACAACGCGGTTCATTTGCCGGATAAACACCCCATATCAATCGCTGAGTAACCAGGCGGGTAAAGGGATGATTAACAAACAGAGAATGAAAATCTGCCAGCGACCAGCGTCGGGTGGTGTGTAGGGCAGTTTCAAGACGCGGGAGCAGGTTTTTGCTCACCTGAGTGGCATCTTTTTTTAGCCCTTTTAGTCGGGCCAGTGCCTCGGGTGCTTTCAGTTGATCGTCATCGGCGCGCAACCGGGGAACGCTTTTCTGCCGAACGTTTTGCTGATCAAAGATAACCGGGTTGAGGTTTTCATCGAAGCGAACGGTAAATTGCCGTGGACCAAAATCAAAAATCAACGCCTGCGGATCATCAAGACCCAGTGTTGGGACTAATCTGTCCGCTAACTGTTCCTGGCTTAGCCCGCGATTTTCTGCGACCACCTGAAGAAATTCCGCCGCGTTATCACGTAAGGGGCGGGATTTCGCCCGTTGCGATATATGATGCAGCTGTATCAGTGCCATATCATTATTCATCTGAGTAAGGATGTTCAGGCCGCTGACGGCACGGGCAGATTTGCCTTCCTGTGGCCAGGCAAGGATCTGTGTCGTCAGATCCCGTGCCGTGCTTTCGTCGCCAAAGAGACTTAACGCCAGAAATGCCCAGTTGTCTTTTGTGGGAGCACCAGCTTGTTGCCACGCGGTGAAAAGATCCCAGGCAAAAGCTGCCAGCGTTTGCGGCTGGCAGAAAGTTTTCAGCTGTTCCAGTCCGCTATAAAAACGTCCGCCCTGGGTAAAGCGCAGCATTTCGCCGATAATTTCCAGAGCATCATCAGTAACAGGCTGATTATTCGTGATAAGGCGCGGCCTGGACCACATTGCCGGCTGCCAGAAATCAGGGGTTTTTGGAATGCGTGTCGGGTAAATCTCTATTGGACTCTGTTTAAGTAATTGCTCCAGGGCAGGCCATACATCTGTACGCTGCCAGCGGTTTGCCACGGTTTGCAGTAACTCGCCATGTCCCTGTTCGTAAAGTAAACGCAGGGCAAGTAATGCAGCTTCGCTATTATCGCTGGATTTGGTGAAGACAAGAGGGATAAGTGCAGTAGCCGTATGTTCCGGCCAATGTAAAATCCACTGGCGAGCCAGATCACGCTGCGCCGCGAAATGTCGCCAGACGCGGGCAACGGGCAGGGCCAGTTCGGTTGCGCCGAAATTTAAAATTAACGGAAATGTTTCTTTTGGACGATGTGAAAAAGCCAACAGCAGACCTGGTAGAGCATCCAATCCGAAGATACTGAGAAAATAGTCCTCACCCGCAGACAGATGCTTTTTCTCATTGATACGTAGCCAGAAAGTCAAAGCCATCTCACGCGGCAACTGCGCCAATAAATACAGGTTCCAGATACTCTTTTCCCGACGATAGCGTGAGTAGCTGTCATTTTCCCATATGTTAATTAACACTTCTACGTGACCGTTGCGAAGCGCCTGTTCTGCTAATTGAGCTTCCGGGGAGCTCCAGCCATTCAGGATCTCTTCAACCCGTCCTGGGTAGTAATGCCACTGAACAATGAGTGAATTGCGTGCAGCATCCAGTTTTCCGGGGAGTACATAATTCAAAAACAGCCATACATCATCTCCAAAACCCAGCTCCTGTAGTACAACTCGTCCACTTTTATGTTCCATGCGTTCCGCAAGAGATTCCGTGCTGAAATAACGGGCAGACTCAGTGGCGGCAAGCCTCTCTCGTTCGCCTGGTTGCCAGTAAACTTGCGGCGTTAATTCGAACGGTGCCAAATCAAGACGTGGAACTGTCATTTTTTTCTTACTACGCCACGGTGGTGAAACGAGGATTTCAGGCATTTGGCTGTTATCGGTGCTATCAATAACCGTTTTGGACGGTGCCGATAAAAAACTATTCAGCACTGCCCGGGCTTGAGTACTTAACCACGGCATCACCTCTTCTGCCAGTTGTGGCTGCAATGCCATCAGCGTTTGTAACAGCGTACGCCAGTATTCATCTCGAGCTTTTTGCTGTGCAGGCAGCTTTTTGTCTTCGATGATTGGATAACCAGGGCGTGCAGGCGGTTCTTTTAACGCCAGAAGCTCTGCCAGTGCGGCAAGCGTCGCATGGGGGAAGTTTTTACTGTATTTAGCCACACGTTGCAGGCTGGGTTTGTTTTTATCAGCAACTAACAGCAAGATGCGGATGACCTGCGGATGGTTAATTTGTACCAGCAGACTGCCGCAATCTTCTTTATGGGCATACATTGCCAGGCGTGGAACGGCTGCCAGTCCTTGTTCGCGCAAAAGGGCAGCGCAGGCCGCGTAGCCGAAGTGGTTTTCATGCGACATGTAGCTGGCTTCCCGATCGCTAAATATATCCTGGCTCCAGTAGCGTTCGAGTTTTCTCACCGCTCTGGGGTCATTAGCAACAACTTTTAACCACTCCTTAGAATGAAAATGAGTCCACGGGCATTCAAGGCTTACCAACTCATTGGCGATTTCTGGTTTTTCCGGGAGGATCAGAGCAATAAAAGGGCGGCGAACTTTGGTTATTCCTGGCAGTGCGGCAATGAGTTTGTCGGCGCAACGCTGCCAGCTGCTTTCCTCTGCCAGAGAGAGATGCTTACGCAGTCGGAGATCGAATTCGTTATAGGTTTCTGATCGATAACCATAGCCATAATCCTCGTTCTGATACTGCAATGTCACTAGCAGAGGATCACTTTCATAACACCGTGCAATAAACTGGCGTGCAATCACCACCTCAGTCGCATATTCCAGTCCCTCTTGTTGGACGATTTCGTCGAGCAACTGTTGGCTATCATTTTGCGCGATACAGGCTAGCGCCGCCATTGTCCGGGCCGGAACTGAGGGTTTGTGTTCTCCGATCAAGTTGATGGCCTGCGTAATGGCCGACTGCCACTCCAGTGAAAAATTTTCATAACGCCAGACAATGTTTTTTTTCTTCTCAGCTTTTTGTAGCAATTCATCACCCAGTGTCTGGATGAGGCTTTCAGTGATAACAGGCACTGGTTCGCCCGGCCAACTGCGATGGCTGAGCGGCGTTTTGCCTTTTTTATATTTCAGTTCCACTTGGGCGTTATCCGCCAGCCACGGTAATTCCTTGTCCATGCTCTTTCCTTATTCAAACAGGGCTTCAATATCGTTAATGAGTTCGCTGGCGGTGATGTCGTCGAGCACGGAGAACTGCGCTTCCTGTGTTGAATGACTCCCCCAGCCATAGCTTTCCGCTTTGCCTTCCCATAGCCACAGCTTGCTTAAGAGTTGCTCGGCACTGAGTTCGGCTGGCGACATGCCGACCGCAAAACCTTCATCGATTTCCATGATTAACGACCAGCGGCCCAGAGGTTTGATCATCCAGCCGATCCAGCCTGCATCCAGCGGGGTGCCCTTTATCCAACCTTTATTCGCCAGTCCCATGACCCGACCGCTCGGGCATTTTCTGCCTGCCCAGCGGATCAATTCGCTGGCATTGCGCTCGGTTTCTGTCAGGGCGTAACTGTTACGGTCGAGCTGGCGAAACGGCGGTAGCAGTTCGTAGTCGGCAAAAAGCTGACCAAAGGCGGCAGCATCCGTGGGTGATATTTCCAGAACGTGAGGAATACCAACAGAGATATCGCCTTCCGGCAGGGTGAAAAGATCATCGTCTGCGGTGCTGTAGCTGTTATCTTCCGCCACGCGAAAGCAAGCCAGTAGCTCGTTTTCGGTGCTATAAACGCCCCAAATCAGACGGCGGGTTAAGTGACGAACCAGCGGATGCTCAACCAGGAAGAGCTGAAAGTTTTCCGGCGACCAGCGGCGGCGCAGGCACATGGCGGATTCCAGCCTTGCTACCTGCTGGGCGGCGACGGTACGCGCATCTTTTTTCAGCAATTTGTAGCGGTTAACCGCATCGTTCGACCGCGATTCATCATCGCTTTTGTTCGGTTTGGGTAAATCTTTCAGGCGGCTGCCGGAAGCATCGCGCATAAACGGTTTTAAGGTTTCATCAAAGCTGACGGTGAACTGACGTGGCCCGAAATCCAGCAGTAGCGAACCGTTATCATCCAGTCCCAGATCCGGGGCCAGGCGATCTTCAAGCTCCGCCACCGTGAGTTTGCGGCTCTCGGCAATGTCGGCAATTTTCTCTTTCGCCCGCTCCTGTAAGGCTTTGAATTTCAGTTTCTGGGCGATGCCGTTAAGCTGCATCAGGGCGATATCGCTGCCGATAGCAGCGAGAATATCCAACCCAACGGTGGCACGTTTATGCTGAGATTCGCCAGGCCAGGCGCGAATCAAAGGCGTCAGTTTGCGGGCGGTGTCGTCGTTACCGAGAACACCTAACGCAGTGAACGCCCAGCTCTCTTTCGATGGTGCGCCAGCGGCCAGCCAGGCGGTAAACAGATCCCAGGTAAATTCAGCCAGTGAGTCGGCGGTACAGGCGGCTTTCACCTGCAATAATCCCGGATACAGTGCCTCTTCCTGAGGGAAGCGGAGCATTTCACCGAGGCGTAGGAGGGCGCTATCTGGCAGTGATTGGGCATTTGCTTTTAATACCGGGCGGGTCCAGATCGATGGCTGATAAAAGGCCGGAAGAGTGGGGATTTTTGTCGGGTGATTATCTAAGGGATCGAGCGCAAGCAGAGCGTTCACCGCGTCTGTTACTTCCGGCTGGTTATAACGCCGGGCGATTTCTTGCAGTAATGGCTGATGACCGTTTTCGGTAAGCATACGCAAGGCAGCGCGGGCGTTATCCTGTGCTTCACCGGATTTGCCGAGCGCCGAAGGTAGCAGGCCGGTAATGGCGTGTTCCGGGTATTTCAGCAGCCAGGTGCGGGCGTCTTGTCGTAGGGTTTTGAGTTTGTTGAAGGCGCGGGCGATCAGTGGCGCTAATTCGATAGCCGCAAAATATTGTGCTACAGGCAGAGCTTCTTGTGGATAGCGTGAAAAGGAGTGAATAAAACCCTGTAACCCAGCGAGTTGCAGGTGCGTCATGACAAACTCGACACCGACGTGTGGCTCTTTACTGAGGACATTCCACGCCTGCGCTGTTTTTTCGATAGGCAGGGCGGCTAACATGTAAAGCTGCCATTCCCGTTGATAGGAGTGCCAGAAGGTTTTAAATTCGCTGATTAGCGCAGAATAATCTCCCCTCTGCCAGAGTTCTACAACAGCATCAGACGCTTTCATATACTGGCCATTATTCCAGCGATTGAAACCCAGACGTGTCAGGTAGTTCTGAATATCCTCTTTTTGGCCGATGTCTATTTGATGTGCGTGCCAGCGATGCCTTGCATGAATCTCTTTTTCTGCCGTCTCGGTCAATGTGCAGCATGACTCCAGCGGTAATGGCGTTAAATCCAATACCGGCATTACAGATTTTTTCTTTTTCGAAAGCCAGGGCGGTGAGACTAATACGGCAGGCAGCATATCGGCGCTGGCATGGTTTGAGGGCTGTGTCAGTTGTTGCTGGCATGATTTCAGTACGGCAACTGCGGGTGTTGAGAGCCAGGGAGTGGCCTGTTCTGATAGTGCCGGTTGCGAGATAAGCATCGTCATTAGCATAATGCGCCAACTATTCTCTTCTTTTTGCGCAAGAAGTTCCGCCAGTGCCGCCAGTGCCGTGTGTGGGAACGCAGCGCAAGCCTTAGTCATTCGTTCATGGCAGCGTTTAGTTTTGCCAGACACACGTATAAGTAGCATTAATGCTTGTGGGTGATTGATCTCTGCGAGAATACTTCCGCAAAGATCAGCATAAGCATAGGGGGCGAAGCGAGCGATTCCGGCAATCCCTTGCTCCTGCAAAACGGTGACATTCCAGATGCAACCATGGTAATAGTCATTAAAAAGGTCGTACGCGCAATAAGATTCCAGTGCTTTGAGCAAGGAAGATTCTTGTACAACAAGTTTCAGCCATTCAACAGTTTGGATATTTTTCTGCTTCAGTAACCGTCGTGCGACTTCTTCTGCAATCTCCGGGCGTTCCGGTAGCATTAGCGCTACCATCGGTTGTTGAACGGGAGGAATATCAGGCAAAGCTGTAATGAATTTATCTACACAGCGTTGCCACAAAGTTTCTTCTGCTAGAGCCAAATGTTTACGCAGTCGAACGTCAAAGGGAGTAACACAATGTGCATGGTTTAATAATGGCTGAAAAGTAATGTGTATGCTTGTTCTGTGATAAGTGCAATCGAACGAGATATATTGCATGGCAATAAACATATCCACGGCAAATTCTAGTCCGTAGACATAGACAATTTCATCCATGAGTTCAGGGCATTCGTCCCAGAATTTACGTGAAACCAGAACAACCTGTACAGCCAACGCAGCAGGAGAAAGTGGACCATTAGCGAGAGCTTCATTGATATTCTGCTGCCAGTTAGCAGAACATGCACTGAAATCGTATGTTGTTATTTTTCCTGATAGATTATGAATATCCTGACCTAAATTCATAAGGAGGCTGTCTTGTGGTTCGCTTACAGCATCCCCAGGAAAACGTCGGGAAGGTAAGGCCTCCTGAGACTTTTTCTCCGATAGATGGATAGGGGAATCATCTGCCAGCCACGGGCATGGTGTCTCAGCAGGTTCAACAACCATACTTTGGTCAAATACGACTGTGGTTTCTGCCACGCCAGTTGTATCTACTTCGATCGTTTCTATTTTGATTGCGGGTTGGGATGGCGAAGATAATTCTTCCACATACCCCTTCTTCACCTTCTCCGCAATCAGCTTCAGTTCCGCTTTTTCCGCCGCCGCAGCATCTGCAAAGCTTTTTACCTGACTTTGCCCGTTAGTGCCGACTTTACCCCAGTTAATATGCAGCTCGTTTCCCTGCTGCTCCACCGCCCAGAATTTATGTGATTTTTCGTCCTGATAGATAAAGTGTTTCATTCTGCATCCCTGTAATTTTATCCAGTTGAATGCTGATGCTACCAGTATTTATGCGGGTTAGAGAGAGACAAAATCGCAAGAAAACAACTTTAGGAATTTATAAAGAAAAGGCGCTGTCGATGCAGCGCCTTGAAGGGGGATTATTTCACCTGATGACCCGGTTTAGCACCGGCATCCGGGCTTAGCAGGAAAATATCTTTCCCGCCAGGACCGGCAGCCATCACCATGCCTTCGGAGATACCGAAGCGCATTTTACGTGGTGCCAGGTTAGCCACCATAATGGTGTGACGACCAATCAGTGCCTGCGGATCCGGGTAAGCAGAACGAATGCCGGAGAAGACATTGCGTTTTTCACCGCCGAGATCCAGCGTCAGGCGCAGCAGTTTGTCAGAACCTTCAACAAACTCTGCGTTTTCGATCAACGCCACGCGCAGGTCAACTTTGGCGAAGTCGTCAAAGGTGATGGTTTCCTGAATCGGATCATCTGCCAGCGGGCCAGTTACTGGCGTGGCAGCTGCTTTCACTTCTTCTTTAGACGCTTCCACCAGTGCTTCAACCTGCTTCATATCGATGCGGTTATACAGCGCTTTGAACGGATTCACTTTATGGCCCAACAGCGGTTGCTGGATACCATCCCAGGTCAGTTCTGTATTGAGGAATGCTTCTGCACGCTCGGTCAGTTTCGGCAGTACCGGCTTCAGGTAAGTCATCAGCACGCGGAACAGGTTTATGCCCATCGAGCAAATTGCCTGCAGGTCAGCATCGCGGCCTTCCTGTTTCGCCACCACCCACGGAGCCTGTTCATCGACATAGCGGTTAGCCAGATCAGCCAGCGCCATAATTTCGCGTACTGCTTTACCAAATTCGCGGCTTTCCCACGCTTCACCAATCACTTCAGCGGCATCAGTAAAGGTTTTGTACAACTGCGGGTCAGCCAGTTCGCTTGCCAGCACGCCGTCAAAACGCTTGTTGATAAAGCCAGCGTTACGGGATGCCAGGTTAACCACTTTATTCACGATATCGGCATTCACGCGCTGAACGAAATCTTCCAGGTTGAGATCGATATCATCAATGCGCGAAGAGAGTTTCGCAGTGTAGTAGTAACGCAGGCTGTCAGCGTCAAAATGATTCAGCCAGGTGCTGGCTTTAATAAAGGTGCCGCGAGACTTGGACATCTTCGCGCCGTTCACCGTCACATAGCCATGAACAAACAGGTTGGTCGGCTTACGGAAGTTGCTGCCTTCCAGCATGGCAGGCCAGAACAGGCTGTGGAAGTAAACGATATCTTTACCGATGAAGTGGTACAGCTCGGCGGTGGAGTCTTTCTTCCAGTATTCATCGAAGCTAGAGGTATCGCCGCGCTTGTCGCACAGATTCTTGAAGGAACCCATGTAGCCAATCGGTGCGTCCAGCCAGACGTAGAAATATTTACCAGGCGCGTTCGGAATTTCAAAACCGAAGTAAGGTGCGTCGCGGGAGATATCCCACTGTTGCAGACCAGATTCAAACCACTCCTGCATTTTGTTTGCCACCTGCTCCTGCAACGCACCGCTGCGGGTCCATGCCTGCAACATTTCGCTGAAAGAGGGCAGATCAAAGAAGAAGTGTTCAGAATCACGCATTACCGGGGTAGCGCCAGAAACTACCGATTTCGGCTCGATCAGTTCAGTCGGGCTGTAAGTCGCGCCGCAGACTTCACAGTTATCGCCGTATTGATCTGGCGCTTTACATTTAGGGCAGGTGCCTTTTACAAAACGGTCCGGCAGGAACATGCCTTTTTCCGGATCGTACAGCTGAGAGATGGTGCGGTTTTTAATAAAACCGTTCTCTTTCAGGCGAGTATAGATAAGCTCAGACAGCTGGCGGTTCTCTTCGCTGTGCGTCGAGTGATAGTTGTCATAGCTGATGTTAAAGCCTGCAAAATCAGTCTGATGCTCCTGACTCATTTCGCCAATCATCTGCTCCGGGGTGATACCAAGCTGCTGAGCTTTCAGCATGATCGGTGTACCGTGGGCATCGTCGGCGCAGATGAAGTTGACCTCGTGGCCGCGCATTCGCTGGTAACGGACCCAGACATCAGCCTGGATGTGCTCCAGCATATGGCCGAGGTGGATTGAGCCGTTAGCGTACGGCAGTGCGCACGTCACCAGAATTTTCTTCGCGACTTGAGTCATAGTAGGCATTACTTCTTAATAGTGAAAAGGGGTTAGATAGTACCAAATGGGAAAATGTTAAGTAAGTACTTCTCTATATTCTTCAGGTAAACTATCAGCTGATGGTTTATCTATACAAAAAAGGAGTCGGGATGAACGAACAATCCCAGGCCAAATCACCAGAAGCCTTGCGCGCAATGGTCGCCGGGACACTGGCCAATTTTCAGCACCCAACCCTGAAGCATAACCTCACCACGCTGAAAGCGTTGCACCATGTCGCCTGGATGGACGACACGTTGCATGTGGAACTGGTTATGCCATTCGTCTGGCATAGCGCGTTCGAAGAGTTAAAAGAGCAATGTAGCGCCGAACTGCTGCGCATCACCGGGGCGAAAGCTATCGACTGGAAACTGTCGCATAACATAGCCACTCTGAAACGCGTGAAGAATCAGCCGGGAATTAACGGCGTGAAGAACATTATCGCGGTCAGTTCCGGTAAAGGTGGCGTGGGTAAATCCTCCACGGCGGTAAACCTGGCGTTGGCACTGGCGGCGGAAGGGGCGAAAGTCGGCATTCTGGACGCCGATATCTACGGCCCATCAATCCCTACCATGCTGGGCGCAGAAAATCAGCGTCCAACTTCGCCGGACGGTACCCACATGGCACCGATTATGTCTCATGGCCTTGCAACCAATTCAATTGGTTATCTGGTCACTGACGACAATGCGATGGTGTGGCGTGGTCCGATGGCGAGCAAGGCGTTAATGCAAATGTTGCAGGAAACCTTGTGGCCGGATCTCGACTATCTGGTGCTTGATATGCCGCCAGGCACCGGTGACATTCAATTGACACTGGCACAAAACATTCCAGTAACTGGCGCGGTAGTGGTCACCACCCCGCAGGACATTGCGTTGATCGATGCGAAAAAAGGCATTGTGATGTTCGAGAAAGTCGAGGTTCCGGTGCTCGGTATTGTCGAGAACATGAGTGTGCATATTTGCAGTAACTGTGGTCACCATGAACCGATTTTCGGTACCGGTGGTGCAGAGAAACTGGCCGAGAAATACCACACGCAGTTGCTGGGGCAGATGCCGTTACACATCTCCTTACGTGAAGATCTCGATAAAGGCACGCCAACGGTTATCAGCCGTCCGGAGAGCGAATTTACCGCTATCTACCGCCAGCTGGCTGACCGCGTTGCAGCCCAGCTTTATTGGCAGGGAGAAGTCATTCCTGGCGAGATTTCCTTCCGCGCGGTCTAACGCGTATTAACCTTTTTGGTTGTTTTTCATACACCGCAGAGATGTTACATTGATGCGGTGTATTTGTTTTTGCCGCATTAATGAACACTTATTTAATGCTGCGAATATTCTGCGGACCTTCGTCCGAAACTCTATAAAGTCGATTGATCGTACAGGCAATGCTTCATTATCATCCTTCGTGGCTGTGTAGTGGATGTACAGCTATAGTTTGTTATGCACTCATTCTATCCAGGCATAACCTTTACTACAGGGATAACGTTCAATGAATAAGTACTGGCTGTCAGGAATTATTTTTCTTGCCTATGGATTGGCTTCTCCCGCATTCTCTTCAGAGACTGCCACATTAGCGATTAATGGCAGGATCAGTCCCCCAACATGCAGTATGGCTATGGTTAATGGTCAACCTCAACAGCATTGTGGTCAGTTAACGTATGATGTTGATACCCGTCATCAGGTTTCTTCGCCAGTCAAAGGTGTAACGACAGAAGTGGTTGTTGCAGGTAGCGATAGCAAACGTCGAATCGTGTTAAATCGCTACGATTAATTTGCCACCCTGGTTTTTTAATCGAATTTAGAAAGCTGAAATCATCCGTGTGAATGATTTCAGCTTTTTTATTGATATCAATAATACCATTTACAAAAATCTGCATTAATTAATAGATGTGATAAATATTTAATATGCTTAAGTATTTGTTGTATTTATATTGCAATAGTTAATTTGTTTTAAATCAATAAAACAATATGTTTACATTGCGGCAACTTTTTTGATGTGAGAAATTTGTTTCCAAGAGATACAGACTCTTAACAACCAAAAATAAATTTTATTAAGGAACATATTATGAAACGTTCAATTATTGCTGCCGCTGTCTTTTCTTCTTTTTTTATGAGCGCTGGGGTATTTGCCGCAGACGTTGATACCGGAACATTAACCATTAAAGGGAATATTGCAGAATCTCCGTGTAAATTCGAAGCGGGTGGCGATTCAGTAAGTATTAATATGCCAACTGTACCAACCACTGTCTTTGAAGGTAAAGCTAAATACTCGACCTATGATGATGCAGTCGGTGTAACCAGCAGCATGTTAAAAATTAGCTGTCCGAAAGAAGTGGCTGGTGTAAAACTCTCGTTAATTACCAACGATAAAATAACCGGAAACGATAAGGCGATAGCCAGTAGCAACGATACCGTGGGGTACTATCTCTATTTAGGTGATAACAGCGATGTCCTGGATGTTTCTGCACCTTTTAACATTGAGAGTTATAAAACAGCGGAAGGTCAATATGCTATTCCGTTTAAAGCAAAATACCTGAAGCTGACAGATAATTCAGTGCAATCAGGTGATGTGTTATCTTCTCTGGTTATGCGTGTGGCGCAGGATTAATAAATAAAATTTCAAGTTTCTCCAGGTAATAAACATGGCCGCTATCCCCATGGCGGCCTTTTAATTTAAGAGGCATTAAGATGAAAGGATTATTTGCTTTACTCATTTCTTCTATGGTCCTTCCTGCACATGCCGGTATTGTTATCTACGGGACGCGTATTATTTACCCGGCAGAAAATAAAGAAGTGATGGTGCAGTTGATGAATCAGGGAAACCGTTCTTCGCTGCTGCAGGCGTGGATTGATGATGGTGATACGTCGTTACCACCAGAAAAAATTCAGGTTCCTTTCATGTTAACGCCACCAGTGGCAAAAATAGGGGCAAATTCCGGGCAGCAAGTAAAAATAAAAATTATGCCGAATAAACTGCCCACTAATAAAGAGAGCATTTTTTATCTGAATGTTCTGGATATTCCACCAAATAGTCCAGAGCAAGAGGGCAAGAATGCACTGAAATTTGCAATGCAAAACAGAATCAAATTGTTTTACCGGCCTGCGGGTATTGCACCGGTAAATAAAGCGACATTTAAAAAGTTACTGGTAAATCGCAGTGGCAATGGATTGGTGATAAAAAATGACTCAGCAAATTGGGTGACGATTTCGGATGTCAAAGCTAATAATGTCAAAGTCAATTATGAAACTATTATGATTGCCCCCTTAGAAAGTCAGAGTATTAATGTCAAAAGTAATAATGCGAATAACTGGCATCTGACCATTATCGATGACCATGGCAACTATATTAGTGACAAAATTTAATTGCAGGAGCTGCCTATGTTGAGAATGACCCCACTTGCATCAGCAATCGTAGCGTTATTGCTCGGCATTGAAGCTTATGCAGCTGAAGAAACCTTTGATACCCATTTTATGATAGGTGGAATGAAAGACCAGCAGGTTGCAAATATTCGTCTTGATGATAATCAACCCTTGCCGGGGCAGTATGACATCGATATTTATGTCAATAAGCAATGGCGCGGGAAATATGAGATCTTTGTTAAAGACAACCCGCAAGAAACATGTTTATCAAGGGAAATTATCAAGCGGTTAGGCATTAATAACGATAACTTTGCCAGCGGTAAGCAATGTTTAACATTTGAGCAACTTGTTCAGGGTGGGAGCTATACCTGGGATATCGGAGCTTTTCGTCTCGATTTCAGTGTCCCGCAGGCGTGGGTGGAAGAACTGGAAAGTGGCTATGTTCCACCGGAAAACTGGGAGCGGGGTATTAATGCGTTTTATACCTCTTATTATGTGAGTCAGTATTACAGCGACTATAAAGCGTCGGGTAATAGCAAGAGTACATATGTACGTTTTAACAGCGGGTTAAATTTACTGGGGTGGCAACTGCATTCTGATGCCAGTTTTAGTAAAACAAATAACAATCCAGGGACGTGGAAAAGCAATACCCTGTATCTGGAACGTGGATTTGCCCAACTTCTCGGCACGCTTCGCGTGGGTGATATGTACACATCAAGCGATATTTTTGATTCTGTTCGCTTCAGCGGTGTGCGGTTGTTTCGTGATATGCAGATGTTGCCTAACTCGAAACAAAATTTTACTCCACGGGTGCAGGGGATTGCTCAGAGTAACGCGCTGGTAACTATTGAACAGAATGGTTTTGTGGTTTATCAGAAAGAGGTTCCTCCTGGCCCGTTTGCGATTACAGATTTGCAGTTGGCCGGGGGTGGAGCAGATCTTGATGTCAGCGTGAAAGAGGCGGACGGTTCGGTAACCACCTATCTGGTGCCTTATGCAGCGGTGCCAAATATGCTGCAACCCGGCGTGTCGAAATATGATTTTGCGGCGGGTCGTAGCCATATTGAAGGGGCGAGCAAACAAAGTGATTTTGTCCAGGCGGGTTATCAGTATGGTTTTAATAACTTATTGACGCTGTATGGCGGATCGATGGTTGCTAATAATTACTATGCGTTTACCCTCGGAACAGGTTGGAACACGCGCATTGGCGCAATTTCCGTCGATGCCACGAAGTCGCATAGTAAACAAGACAACGGCGATGTGTTTGACGGGCAAAGTTATCAAATTGCCTACAACAAATTTGTGAGCCAAACGTCGACGCGTTTTGGTCTGGCAGCCTGGCGTTATTCGTCGCGTGATTACCGGACATTTAACGATCACGTTTGGGCAAACAATAAAGATAATTATCGCCGTGATGAAAACGATATCTATGACATTGCCGATTATTACCAGAACGATTTTGGCCGTAAAAATAGCTTTTCTGCTAATATGAGCCAGTCATTGCCAGAAGGCTGGGGTTCTGTGTCATTAAGTACGTTATGGCGAGATTACTGGGGGCGTAGCGGCAGTAGTAAGGATTATCAGTTGAGTTATTCCAACAACCTGCGACGGATAAGCTATACCCTCGCGGCAAGCCAGGCTTATGACGAGAATCATCATGAAGAGAAACGTTTTAATATTTTTATATCGATTCCCTTTGATTGGGGTGATGACGTTACGACGCCTCGTCGGCAAATATATATGTCTAACTCAACGACGTTTGATGATCAGGGGTTTGCCTCAAATAATACGGGATTATCGGGAACCGTTGGAAGCCGGGATCAATTTAATTATGGGGTCAACCTGAGTCATCAGCATCAGGGAAATGAAACGACAGCTGGAGCGAATTTAACCTGGAACGCGCCGGTGGCAACGGTGAATGGCAGTTATAGTCAGTCGAGTACTTATCGACAGGCTGGAGCCAGTGTTTCAGGGGGCATTGTCGCCTGGTCGGGTGGCGTTAATCTGGCGAACCGTCTTTCCGAAACGTTTGCTGTGATGAATGCGTCAGGAATTAAAGATGCTTATGTCAATGGGCAAAAATATCGCATAACAAACCGTAATGGAGTGGTGGTATACGACGGAATGACACCTTATCGGGAAAATCACCTGATGCTGGATGTGTCGCAAAGCGATAGCGAAGCAGAATTGCGCGGTAACCGGAAAATTGCCGTCCCTTATCGCGGCGCGGTTGTACTGGTTAATTTTGATACCGATCAGCGCAAGCCCTGGTTTATAAAAGCGTTAAGAGCGGATGGGCAACCATTAACGTTTGGTTATGAAGTCAATGATATCCACGGTCATAATATTGGCGTTGTCGGCCAGGGAAGTCAGTTATTTATTCGCACCAATGAAGTACCGCCATCGGTTAATGTAGCAATTGATAAGCAACAAGGACTTTCATGCACAATCACCTTCGGTAAAGAGATTGATGAAAGTAGAAATTATATTTGCCAGTAATAGTCAGGTGGTTCTATGGAAATTCGCATAATGCTATTTATATTAATGATGATAGTTATGCCTGTGAGCTATGCGGCATGTTATAGTGAGTTATCTGTTCAGCACAATTTGGTTGTTCAGGGGGATTTTGCACTTACTCAAACATAAATAGTAACAAAGGGGATATTGTTCTGCGTTGTAAAAACTTATTAGGTCAACAAAATCAAACATCACGGAAAATGCAGGTGTATTTATCAAGTTCTGACTTGTGGGGCAGTAGTAACACGATCCTGAAAGGTGCGGAAGATAATGGCGTAGGATTTATTCTTGAAAGTAATGGTTCGCCAGTCACACTTTTAAATATCACTAACAGCAGTAAAGGATATACAAATTTAAAGGAAGTTGCTGCGAAGTCAAAACTTACAGATACAACGGTTTCAATTCCGATAACGGCCAGTTACTACGTCTACGATACAAACAAAGTTAAATCTGGCGCACTGGAGGCAACCGCATTAATCAACGTGAAATACGACTAATAACAAGCAAGACGAGCAAGTGGCTAATAATAAAAATATTAAGGTGTCTGCATTCCCCCCTCTCTCCGGGGGGGCTTTTTTTTAGCGATGATAAAAAATCTCACCGTCGTAGGCTTTAATGATTTTACCGTCGGTGTCGCTGATCAACACGTACGCGCCACCCATATAGGTCCAGTGCGTCCCGGCATCAGGCGCGGGCAGGTTACGTAACTGCCACTGCTTAATGTTGTACTCATCGGTGCGGTACATCTCTGGGACGGTGTCACCTGGTTTGAAATGCTTAAAGTCAGCAATGAAACTGCTTAACTCATACTTAGAAATTCCCGAGGTATTGGTCGAACCCGCGGTGGCTGGTGCGGCCCAGGCGGCACTGGTAACCAGCAAAAGCGCACCCAGCAACATCTTATTTTTAATGGTCATAAACTCTCCACTTTGGGGATCTGTAATATCAGTCGCATATCTTTCCTGCCATACAATATAACTGACAAGCGATATTTTGTTAGTGATCCCATGATTTCGTAAAAAGTGTAAATGAAAGGATGCCCTAAAAGCATCCTTAGCGAGCAGAGAGTCAGCGGAAATAGCTGATTTAAGAATCATCCTGGGCTGAAGATAACATGCAAGCCTAAAGGATTGAGTTATCGCATTATGCCCATGAAGCCATGTACGCCCATATACACACCAACTAAGCCAATCAACAGACTGGAAAAATAGGGGGCGCGTTTAGCGAGAGTGTTAAATCCGCTCCAGCGTTTTGCGACCTGCTGAACGCTGATTGCTGCGCCAACGCCTACGGTGACAAGCGTTAACGCCAGGCCAATGCTGAAACTGACGACCAGTGTTGCGCCCAGTGTCAGGGCTTTCAACTGAATGCATATCAACAGCACGGTAATTGCTGCCGGGCAGGGGATAAGGCCACCGGTTAAGCCAAATAGCAAAATTTGCCAGTTGGTGACCTCTCTACCATCAAAGCGTCGTTTAATGTCATTGGCATGGGCTCGTGCATGGGCATCCTGATACTCGCCATGTTCGTGATGGTGATGATGTCCATGGTCGTGGTGATCTTCGTGATCGTGGTGATGATGCTCATGATCATGCTCGTGCATATTCTCCAGCCAGTTGCGTTCGCCGCGCCAGGTACGCCAGAACATCCAGAACGCGGTGCCAATAATGATCACTGCGGAAATCAACTGGAGCCACGGTTCTGCTGATTGAGCAGTAAAGCGCTTGCTGATCACCATCCCGCCAAAGGCAATCAACCAGACCACTGCGGTATGCGAAATGGTTGCTGCCAGTCCGAGCATCACCGCCTGTTTAATGGTGCCTTTGATGGCGATGATAAACGCCGCCATCATCGTTTTTGAGTGCCCTGGTTCCAGGCCATGAAGCGCACCAAGTAAGATGGCGCTGGGGATGAAGAACCAGGCGTTTCCTTGCTGAAGAAGTGTTGTAAATTCGGTCATGATAATAATTCTTAGTATTAATTCGGCAATCTGATTCTACTCCCCCCCAGTACCTGATACTACCCCCCAGTAGATTAATAGTGCTATGATTTTTCATATTCTTGTTAACCAGGTGTTGCCATGTCTCATACCATCCGTGATAAACAGAAACTGAAAGCGCGTGCCAGTAAGATTCAGGGCCAGGTCGTGGCGCTCAAGAAAATGCTCGACGAGCCGCACGAATGCGCTGCAGTTTTACAACAGATTGCTGCTATCCGTGGCGCGGTAAACGGTCTGATGCGGGAAGTGATTAAAGGTCATCTGACGGAACACATCGTTCACCAGGGGGATGAGCTAAAACGTGAAGAAGATCTGGATGTCGTTCTGAAGGTGCTGGATTCTTATATCAAATAATTTATTAACGCGATTGTAAAACTGCCGTTTTTCCCCGTTTACAACGCGTGCGCTGGACATTACCATCCTCCTCTGCGATTTATCATCGCAACCAAACGACTCGGGGTGCCCTTCTGCGTGAAGGCTGAGAAATACCCGTATCACCTGATCTGGATAATGCCAGCGTAGGGAAGTCACGGACCACCAGGTCATTGCTTCTTCACGTTATGGCAGGAGCAAACTATGCAAGTCGACCTGCTGAGTTCCGCGCAATCTGCGCACGCGTTACACCTTTTTCACCAACATTCCCCTCTTGTGCACTGCATGACCAACGATGTGGTGCAAACCTTTACTGCCAATACCTTGCTGGCGCTCGGTGCATCGCCAGCGATGGTTATCGAAACCGAAGAGGCCAGTCAGTTTGCGGCTATCGCCAGTGCGTTGCTGATTAACGTTGGCACACTGACGCAGCCACGCGCACAGGCGATGCGTGCCGCCGTTGAGCAAGCAAAACGCTCTCAAACACCCTGGACGCTTGATCCAGTAGCGGTGGGTGCACTCGATTATCGCCGCCGTTTTTGTCTGGAACTTCTGTCTCATAAGCCAACCGCCATACGTGGTAATGCTTCGGAAATCATGGCATTAGCTGGCGTTGCTAATGGTGGACGGGGAGTGGATACCACTGACGCCGCAGCTAACGCGATACCCGCTGCACAAACACTGGCACGGGAAACTGGCGCAATCGTCGTGGTCACAGGCGAGGTGGATTATGTTACCGATGGTCATTGCACCGTTGGCATTCACGGTGGCGATCCGCTAATGACCAAAGTGGTAGGAACTGGCTGTGCATTATCGGCGGTTGTCGCTGCCTGTTGTGCGCTACCAGGCGATACGCTGGAAAATATCGCATCTGCCTGTCACTGGATGAAACAAGCCGGAGAACGCGCAGTCGCCAGTAGCGAGGGGCCAGGCAGTTTTGTTCCACATTTCCTTGATGCGCTCTGGCAATTGACGCAGGAGGTGCAAGCGTGAAACGAATTAACGCTCTGACGATTGCCGGTACTGATCCGAGTGGTGGTGCGGGGATTCAGGCCGATCTTAAAACCTTCTCGGCACTTGGCGCTTATGGTTGCTCAGTTATTACTGCACTGGTGGCGCAAAATACCCGTGGTGTACAGTCGGTGTATCGCATTGAGCCTGATTTTGTCGCCGCCCAGCTCGATTCGGTGTTCAGCGATGTGCGAATCGACACCACTAAAATCGGTATGTTGGCGGAAACCGATATTGTTGAAGCGGTGGCAGAACGGTTGCAACGTTATCAGATCCAAAACGTGGTACTCGACACCGTTATGCTGGCAAAAAGCGGCGACCCGCTGCTTTCACCTTCGGCGGTTGCTACGCTGCGCAGTCGATTATTGCCACAGGTTTCATTAATAACGCCAAACTTGCCCGAAGCTGCTGCCTTGCTCGACGCGCCACACGCGCGCACCGAACAGGAAATGCTGGAACAAGGGCGATCGCTGTTGGCGATGGGCTGTGGCGCAGTGCTAATGAAAGGTGGTCATCTGGATGATGAGCAAAGCCCTGACTGGCTGTTTACTCGTGAGGGGGAACAACGATTTACTGCACCGCGCATTATGACCCAAAACACCCACGGCACTGGTTGTACGCTCTCTGCGGCGTTGGCTGCACTACGCCCGCGCCATACAAACTGGGCTGACACCGTACAGGAGGCAAAAAGCTGGCTTTCATCGGCGTTAGCCCAGGCCGACACGCTGGAAGTTGGTCACGGTATTGGTCCGGTTCACCACTTCCACGCCTGGTGGTGAGCACCGTACTATAGCTGCTTTGGTTATTGTCAGCCTTTGGCACTGACATTCAGGGATGAAACCAATGCAGCTAAGAATCACCAGTCGAAAAAAACTCACCGCTTTATTATGCGCTCTTGGGCTAATTTCCATCGTTGCGATTCATCCGCGTCAGACGGTGAATTTTTTCTATTCGACAGCAATTCAGATTAAAGACTACATCCACTTCTACGGTTATCGCCCGGTTAAATCTTTCGCTATTCGCATTCCTGCCAGTTACACCATTCACGGAATAGATGTTTCGCGCTGGCAGGAGCGAATCGACTGGCAGCGGGTGGCAAAAATGCGCGATAACGGTATTCGCTTGCAATTTGCCTTTATCAAGGCGACGGAAGGCGAAAAGCTGGTGGACCCCTATTTTTCGCGTAACTGGCAACTAAGCCGCGAAAATGGCCTGCTGCGCGGGGCGTATCATTATTTTTCCCCGTCGGTATCCGCTTCAGTTCAGGCGAGATTATTTCTGCAAACGGTGGATTTCTCACAAGGCGATTTCCCTGCCGTGCTGGACGTAGAAGAACGGGGAAAATTATCGGCAAAAGAATTACGCAAGCGGGTAAGTCAGTGGCTAAAAATGGTCGAAAAAAGTACGGGGAAAAAGCCGATTATTTACTCAGGAGCCGTTTTTTATCACACGAATCTGGCGGGCTATTTCAATGAATATCCGTGGTGGGTGACTCATTACTATCAACGTCGTCCGGACAATGACGGAATGGCCTGGCGCTTCTGGCAGCATTCCGACCGTGGACAGGTAGATGGCATCAATGGTCCGGTGGATTTTAATGTATTTAATGGCACGGTGGAGGAGTTGCAGGTATTCGTTGATGGGATTAAAGAAACGCCTTAAATAAGAAGCAGTGATATACTCCCACCAGACTCCCCGGCAGGAAAAAGACAAATGGAACAAGCGCATACCCAGCTGATTGCCCAACTGAACGAACGTATTTTAGCGGCGGATAACACGCCGCTTTATATTAAGTTTGCCGAAACGGTAAAAAATGCCGTGCGCAGCGGGGTGCTGGAGCATGGCAATATTTTGCCCGGTGAGCGTGATTTAAGTCAGTTAACCGGCGTTTCGCGCATTACGGTGCGCAAGGCGATGCAGGCGCTGGAAGAAGAGGGCGTGGTGACGCGTTCGCGTGGTTACGGTACGCAGATCAACAACATCTTCGAATACTCGTTGAAAGAAGCGCGAGGTTTTTCTCAGCAGGTGGTATTGCGCGGGAAAAAGCCCGATACACTATGGGTTAACAAGCGTGTCGTGAAATGTCCCGAAGAAGTCGCGCAGCAGCTAGCGGTCGAAGTAGGAAGTAATGTCTTTTTGCTTAAGCGTATTCGCTATGTCGATGAAGAGGCGGTATCGATTGAGGAATCGTGGGTTCCGGCGCATTTAATTCATGATGTTGATGCCATCGGAATTTCTCTTTATGACTACTTCCGCAGCCAGCACATTTACCCACAACGTACGCGTTCCCGCGTTAGCGCCCGGATGCCGGATGCCGAGTTTCAGTCACATATTCAGTTAGATAGCAAAATACCGGTGCTGGTGATCAAGCAAGTGGCGCTTGACCAACAGCAACGGCCTATTGAGTACAGCATTAGCCACTGTCGCAGCGATCTATACGTTTTTGTGTGCGAGGAGTAGTTCCTCGCGCGTTGGCGCACAATCACCGCCCCGATGCCCGACAACCCATGACGCCACTGCATTGCCCAGTAATACAGCATCCGCCAGTGGCAGACCAGAGGCCAGCCCGGCAAGTACGCCGCCGGCATGACTGTCGCCCGCCCCAATGGTGTCTACAACTTGCGTTGGAAATGCCGGAATGCAGCCAGAAGCGTCGTTGCTGAAATACCATGCGCCCTCTTTATCGAGACGAATGATCAACGGCGCGGCAAATTTCTCCTGCCATTGCTTGCCAAGTGTTGTTATCTCTGCGGATAAAGCAAAACGTTCGGCGGCAATCTCAGCCTCTTGACGATTGAGTGATACTAAAGGTCGACAGGCCATGATCCGCGCCAGTAATGCGTCCGGGATATCGCCGATACGTGGGCCAAAATCGATAAACGGCGTCACGTCTTGCAGCTCTTCCAGCCATTCCACTAACAATTCGCCGCAGGGCGAGGCCAGTTGATAACCGGAAAAATAGAGCAGGCTGCCAGGCGCAACGGTTAATCGTGCCAACCATTGGCGATTCCATTGATTTTCCACGCCGCTGAATGACATAAAAGTGCGTTCGCCATCCGGCTCAACCAGCGCCAGACACCAGCCGTTATCACCTTCGGCGTTATCGATCAGGCTGATTAAGTCCTCTTTTGCCATCCGGTTGCGAATAATCTCCGCCCAAACCCCCTGACCGAGCGGCAAGGCATTACCCGCTTCGATGCCGAGGCGCTTTAACGCCACGGCAATATTCAGTGCGCAGCCGCCAACGTTAACGCTCTGCTGTTTCAGTTCGATATCGCACCCACGCCAGGGGAGAGCATAAGCGTCGGCGATCACATCAATGACCGCCGCGCCAATCACCATAACTGGCTGACGCGTGGTTAATTCAGGCAGCAGCGTGTGTAATCGAGCGCCGCTCATACCGCCTCCCGTTGTTGACGATATTTCGCCAGCGCTGTGGCATAGCGGTTGAAATCAAGCTGATTTACCGCATCCAGCTCCGCCTTTAACGCAGGATCGATAGCGTTAATGCCATGCAACGCGCCGCAGATTGCCGTCGCCATAGCACCGATGGTGTCTGTGTCGCCGCCAAGGTTAGCGCACAGGACGGCGCAACGGTTCGGGTCGGTTTGTGCCAGTTCAACCAGCGCAATGGCGCACGGAACGGACTCAATAGTGCTGGTACCTGCGCCAACGACCTGGTAAAGCTGTTCGCTGGCGGATTCAGTGCCGTCGGCATTGCGCACAATTTTCAGCGCAATCTCCAGCCGCGCCGCCAGTGAGGCGCTGAACGTGGTCGTGCGTTTTTGCTGTGCATGTTGCGCAATTGAAGGCAGTGAATCAACAATCGCTGACCAGCTTTCTCCGTCAATGGCACGAGAAATCGCCCATGCGATGACTACCGCACCTGCAACTGCCAGATCGGATTTATGGGTCGGGCTCGACGCCAGCGCCACATCATCAATAAAGGAATCAACATCACGCGCCGGAAGCAAACAACCTAATGGCGAGACGCGCATCGCTGCGCCGTTGGTCACGCCGTTGTTTTCCAGTTCAGCAACGGGTTTACCGTCGCGAATGGCGTTGAGAGCAATCTTCGAGGTCGGACCTAGTACGTTTTTGTTAAAGGCGTCGAAACGCAGCGCCCAGTCGAGAATATTACGCCCAATCAGATCCGGATCGATCTTGCCTTTACGTTCCAGTAACGCATCCGCCAGACACAGCGCCATCGAGGTATCGTCGGTGAATTCGGCGCGGTTAAAATAACAGGCCGCGTTATTCTCCTTTGGTCCAGGCAGAAAACGGTCAATCCAGCCAAAGTGTGCTTTAACGCGGCTGCGTGGCCAAAGCTCGGAGGGCATCCCCATCGCATCCCCTAACGCCTGCCCATAAAGAGCACCGAGAATACGTTCTGTTTTCATTTAACTTCCCCTTGTGTCAACGCAATATCGCGATCATCGACCTTGATAGCCGTAATTTCGTTGTCGGATTCGCGGAAAAAAATCATGAACAGCACGGCGATAATGGCAATCATCACCGCGCCGAAAGTCCACATCCCGGACCAGTTGAAAGTCAGTCCGTTTACCGGTTCCTGATAAGCGAACATCTTTTCCATCATCACACCGCCAAGACGATAGCCGAGCAAACTGCCGAAGCCCTGGCAGCAGAGCGTGATCAGCCCCTGCGCGGCGGTACGCATATGCACGGGGGCTTTTTTATCGACATAGATGTAAGCGGTAACGTAGTAAAAATCGTAACTTACGCCGTGCAGCAAAATGCCGAGGAACAATAACGCGTAGGTGAAATATTCATCCGCACTACCGTAAATAAAGAAGCCATAGCGGATCGCAGCGGTGACCAGACCAAGCAATAATACCTTTTTGATACCAAAGCGTTTAGTGAAAAACGGCAATGCCAGCATAAAGAAGATTTCAGAGAACTGGCCGAGCGTCATCCAGCCAGTGGCGTTTTTCATACCGACTTCGGTCAGATAACCGTTGGCAAAGATGTAATAGAACGCCAGTGGCATCGCAAACAGGAATGAACAGAAGAAAAAGACGAGGAAGTTTTTATCGCGCAGCAGGATCAGCGCATCCAGGCCGAGCATGACTTTAATGTCCATTTTGCCGGTGCTTTTTGGCGGCGTGTCGGGCAGGAAAAACGCAAACACACCGAGCAGAGCAGAACTTCCGGCGGTAATCAGCAGCGGGATGTTAGTCGGAGAGATATCGGCATAACCCAGCATTTGCGGCAAAAATCCACATGCAAGACCGGAGGCAATCCAGCCGATAGTGCCCATCACACGAATGCGTGGGAAATCACGCTCCACATCCGGCACGTTGGCAAAAGCGATACTGTTAGTCAGCGCAATGGTCGGCATATAGGTTAGCGAGTAGGCCAGCAGTAACGGGAAGAACCCGGCAAAAGTGGTCTGTTGCGCAGCGAAATACATCAGCGCCGCACCAGCGAACATCAATACCGCCAGCACTTTCTGCGCCGAGAAAAAGCGGTCAGTGATGGAGCCAACCAGAATTGGCGACAGGATCGCCGCAATGGCGGTACAGGCATACGACCAGCCAATTTCTCCGGCACTAAAACCGCTTTTACTTAACCACAACCACAATGGCACAAACCACGCGCCCCAGATAAACCATTCAACAAACATCATGAACGACAGCTTTGCTGTTGTTTTCATCTTTTAATTCCTTCATGACAGGTAATGTAAGGTACGCGATGACAATACCATTTAATAATACCTTTTAAATACCTTTGCGGTGAAAACTTGACCGCGGTAACATTTTTTCTGATGAATCGAGCCAACAGAAAACGCTGAAAAAACATCCAAAAGATGGAAAAACTCGCCTGTAACGACCAGGATTATGATTGCCCGCAAAAGGCGGGCCAGGACAATCCATAGCCGATATCCAATCGGAATTTACGGGAGCATAGTAATGACAGATATTGCGCAGTTGCTTGGCAAAGACGCCGACAACCTTTTACAGCACCGTTGTATGACTATTCCTTCTGACCAGCTTTATCTCCCCGGACATGACTACGTAGACCGCGTGATGATTGACAATAATCGCCCGCCAGCGGTGTTACGTAATATGCAGACGTTGTACAACACTGGGCGTCTGGCTGGCACAGGATATCTTTCTATTCTGCCCGTTGACCAGGGCGTTGAGCACTCTGCCGGAGCTTCATTTGCCGCTAACCCGCTCTACTTTGACCCGAAAAACATTGTTGAACTGGCGATCGAAGCGGGCTGTAACTGTGTGGCGTCAACTTACGGCGTGCTGGCGTCGGTATCGCGGCGTTACGCGCATCGCATTCCATTCCTCGTCAAACTTAATCACAACGAGACGCTAAGTTACCCGAATACCTACGATCAAACGCTGTATGCCAGCGTGGAGCAGGCGTTCAACATGGGCGCGGTGGCGGTTGGTGCGACTATCTATTTTGGCTCGGAAGAGTCACGTCGCCAGATTGAAGAAATTTCTGCGGCTTTTGAACGTGCGCACGAGCTGGGCATGGTGACAGTGCTGTGGGCCTATTTGCGTAACTCCGCCTTTAAGAAAGATGGCGTTGATTACCATGTTTCCGCCGACCTGACTGGTCAGGCGAACCATCTGGCGGCAACCATAGGTGCAGATATCGTCAAACAAAAAATGGCTGAAAATAACGGCGGCTATAAAGCGATTAATTACGGTTATACCGACGATCGCGTGTACAGCAAGTTGACCAGCGAAAACCCGATTGATCTGGTGCGTTATCAGTTAGCTAACTGCTATATGGGCCGCGCAGGGTTGATAAACTCCGGCGGTGCTGCAGGCGGTGAAACTGACCTCAGCGATGCAGTGCGTACTGCGGTTATCAACAAACGCGCTGGCGGAATGGGGCTGATTCTTGGACGTAAGGCGTTCAAGAAATCGATGGCTGACGGCGTGAAACTGATTAACGCCGTGCAGGACGTTTATCTCGATAGCAAAATTACTATCGCCTGATACGCCTTATACGAACAGCACTACCCCGTATGACGGAAAAGGCGTTTACGTCGCATCCGGCATAAAAACACGCGCACTTTGCTACGGCTTCCCTATCGGGAGGCCGTTTTTTTGCCTGTCATTCTGATTAATTTTCGAATTGTCGTTTTTGTGATCGTTATCTCGACATTTAAAAACAAATAATTTCATTATATTTTGAAATCGAAAATAAACGACAGGATATGAAAATGTACGTGGTATCGACAAAGCAGATGCTGAACAACGCACAGCGCGGCGGTTATGCGGTTCCGGCATTCAATATTCACAATCTCGAAACGATGCAAGTGGTGGTAGAAACCGCTGCCAACCTGCATGCGCCGGTCATCATCGCCGGAACGCCTGGCACATTTACTCATGCTGGTACAGAAAATCTGTTGGCGCTGGTCAGCGCGATGGCGAAGCAATATCACCATCCATTGGCAATTCATCTCGACCATCACACGAAATTTGACGATATCGCTCAGAAGGTTCGTTCTGGCGTGCGCTCAGTCATGATTGACGCCTCGCATTTGCCTTTTGCGCAAAATATTTCACGGGTCAAAGAGGTGGTGGATTTTTGCCATCGCTTTGATGTCAGCGTCGAAGCGGAGCTGGGGCAACTTGGCGGCCAGGAAGATGATGTGCAAGTCAATGAAGCCGATGCTTTTTATACCAACCCCGCTCAGGCGCGTGAATTTGCCGAGGCAACCGGAATTGATTCCCTGGCGGTCGCCATCGGCACGGCTCATGGTATGTATGCCAGCGCACCGGTGCTTGATTTTTCTCGACTGGAGAACATTCGCCAGTGGGTGAACTTACCGCTGGTGCTGCATGGCGCGTCAGGGTTATCGACTAAGGATATTCAGCAAACCATCAAACTGGGGATATGCAAAATCAACGTTGCAACGGAGCTGAAAAATGCCTTCTCGCAGGCGTTAAAAAATTACCTGACCGAGCACCCCGAAGCGACCGATCCCCGGGATTATTTGCAGTCGGCTAAATCCGCAATGCGCGATGTGGTGAGCAAAGTGATTGCCGATTGTGGCTGCGAGGGCAGGGCATAACGCACCTGCCATTTAACAAGGAAAAAACATGAAAACGTTAATTGCCCGGCATAAAGCTGGTGAACATATCGGCATATGCTCAGTCTGTTCTGCCCATCCGTTGGTTATCGAAGCGGCGCTGGCATTTGATCGCAACAGCACGCGCAAAGTGCTGATTGAAGCAACGTCAAACCAGGTCAATCAATTTGGCGGTTATACCGGAATGACACCGGCAGACTTTCGCGAATTTGTTTTTACGATTGCCGATAAAGTCGGATTTGCTCGTGAGCGTATTATTCTCGGCGGCGACCATCTGGGGCCAAACTGCTGGCAGCAAGAAAATGCGGATGCGGCGATGGAAAAATCCGTCGAGCTGGTAAAGGCATATGTTCGTGCCGGCTTCAGTAAAATTCATCTTGATGCGTCAATGTCCTGCGCGGGGGATCCCATACCGTTAGCACCAGAAACGGTTGCGGAACGAGCTGCTGTGCTTTGCTTTGCTGCGGAAAGTGTGGCGACAGATTGCCAGCGTGAGCAACTGAGCTATGTCATTGGCACCGAAGTTCCGGTTCCGGGCGGTGAGGCCAGCGCCATTCAGTCAGTACACATTACCCGGGTTGAAGATGCCGCCAATACTTTACGTACGCATCAAAAGGCCTTTATTGCCCGTGGGCTGGCAGAGGCGTTAACACGCGTGATTGCCATTGTGGTGCAGCCAGGCGTGGAATTTGATCACAGCAATATTATCCATTATCAGCCGCAGGAAGCACAGCCGCTGGCGCAATGGATAGAAAACACCCGAATGGTTTATGAAGCACATTCTACCGATTACCAGACCCGGACGGCTTATTGGGAATTAGTCCGCGATCACTTTGCAATATTGAAAGTCGGTCCCGCATTAACCTTTGCTTTACGTGAGGCGATATTTGCGCTGGCGCAAATTGAGCAGGAACTTATCGCCCCAGAAAATCGCAGCGGTTGCCTGGCGGTAATTGAAGAAGTGATGTTTGACGAACCGCAATACTGGAAAAAATATTATCGTACGGGTTTTAACGATTCATTACTGGATATTCGTTACAGCCTGTCGGATCGTATTCGTTATTACTGGCCGCATAGTCGGATTAAAAATAGCGTCGAAACGATGATGGTGAATCTGGAAGGCATGGAAATCCCTCTGGGCATGATTAGTCAGTATCTTCCTAAACAATTTGAACGCATTCAGTCCGGGGAATTATCAGCAATACCGCATCAGTTGATTATGGATAAAATTTATGATGTTTTGCGCGCCTATCGCTACGGCTGTGCGGAATAAGGACGGTATATGACTAACCTGTTTGTTCGTAGCGGAATTTCTTTTGTCGATCGTAGCGAAGTTTTAACCCATATCGGTAATGAGATGCTCGCGAAAGGTGTGGTTCATGATACATGGCCACAGGCATTAATTGCCAGAGAAGCAGAATTCCCTACCGGGATAATGCTTGAGCAGCACGCCATTGCAATACCGCATTGTGAGGCGATTCATGCTAAGTCGTCAGCCATTTATCTGTTAAGGCCAACAAATAAAGTTCATTTTCAGCAAGCGGATGATGATAACGACGTGGCGGTATCGTTGGTTATTGCGTTAATTGTGGAAAATCCGCAGCAGCAATTGAAACTTTTACGCTGTTTATTTGGCAAGTTACAACAGCCCGAGATCGTCGAGACACTAATCACTCTTCCTGAAACCCAGTTAAAGGAATACTTCACAAAGTATGTTTTAGATTCAGACGAATAAATCCCTCTGTAACAATAAAAAGGACTATTTATGAAACGCAAGATTATTGTCGCTTGCGGAGGCGCGGTTGCGACCTCTACGATGGCGGCGGAAGAAATTAAAGAGTTGTGTCAGAGTCATAATATTCCTGTTGAATTAATCCAGTGTCGGGTTAATGAAATAGAAACCTATATGGATGGCGTGCATTTGATATGCACCACTGCCAGGGTGGATCGAAGTTTTGGCGATATTCCGTTAGTTCACGGCATGCCTTTTGTTTCTGGTGTCGGTATCGAAGCATTACAAAATAAAATTCTGACTATCTTACAGGGGTGACCTATGTTTTCAGAAGTCATGCGTTATATTCTCGACCTCGGCCCTACGGTGATGCTGCCAATTGTCATCATTATTTTTTCTAAAATATTAGGCATGAAGGCAGGCGATTGCTTTAAAGCGGGTCTGCATATCGGGATTGGCTTTGTTGGCATTGGCCTTGTGATTGGCTTAATGCTGGATTCCATTGGTCCGGCGGCGAAAGCGATGGCGGAAAATTTCGACCTGAATCTGCATGTGGTCGATGTCGGTTGGCCGGGCTCTTCACCAATGACCTGGGCGTCGCAAATTGCGCTGGTGGCGATTCCGATTGCGATTCTGGTTAACGTGGCGATGCTACTGACCCGTATGACGCGGGTGGTAAATGTTGATATCTGGAATATCTGGCATATGACCTTCACCGGCGCGTTGCTGCACCTGGCAACCGGTTCATGGATGATAGGGATGGCAGGTGTGGTAATTCACGCGGCGTTTGTTTATAAGCTCGGCGACTGGTTTGCCCGCGATACCCGAAATTTCTTTGAGCTGGAAGGCATTGCTATTCCGCACGGTACGTCGGCGTATATGGGGCCAATTGCGGTGCTGGTGGATGCTATCATCGAGAAAATCCCAGGCGTTAACCGAATTAAATTTAGCGCCGACGATATTCAGCGCAAATTTGGTCCGTTTGGCGAGCCTGTCACCGTGGGTTTTGTGATGGGGCTGATTATCGGCATCCTCGCGGGTTACGATGTCAAAGGTGTATTGCAGCTGGCGGTAAAAACGGCGGCGGTGATGCTGCTGATGCCACGGGTGATTAAACCCATCATGGATGGTTTAACGCCCATCGCTAAGCAGGCCCGTAGTCGTTTACAGGCGAAGTTCGGCGGTCAGGAGTTCCTGATTGGCCTTGATCCGGCGTTGCTGCTGGGGCATACGGCGGTGGTATCGGCAAGCCTGATTTTTATTCCACTCACCATTTTAATTGCTGTTTGTGTGCCGGGTAATCAGGTGCTGCCGTTTGGCGATCTTGCAACTATCGGCTTCTTTGTGGCGATGGCAGTTGCCGTGCATCGTGGAAATCTGTTCCGCACCTTAATCTCGGGTGTCATCATTATGAGCATCACCCTGTGGATCGCGACGCAAACTATTGGTTTGCACACCCAACTGGCGGCTAATGCTGGGGCGTTAAAAGCCGGGGGTATGGTGGCTTCAATGGATCAGGGCGGTTCTCCCATTACCTGGTTACTGATTCAGGTTTTCTCCCCGCAAAATATTCCCGGTTTCATTATTATCGGCGCAATTTATCTGACCGGTATTTTCATGACCTGGCGTAGAGCGCGTGGTTTTATTAAACAAGAGAAAGCCGTTCTCGCAGAATAATTTTTACCTGAGGGGGAGGTAATCCCCCTTAACAATCAGGAGTTTTTATGAAATCAGTGGTGAATGATACTGATGGTATCGTGCGCGTTGCAGAAAGCGTCATTCCTGAAATTAAACATCAGGATGAGGTGCGGGTAAAAATTGCCAGCTCGGGATTATGTGGTTCCGATTTACCCAGAATTTTTAAAAATGGTGCACATTATTATCCAATAACGTTAGGCCATGAATTTAGCGGCTATATTGATGCTGTGGGATCCGGTGTTGATGATTTACATCCTGGCGATGCGGTTGCCTGTGTGCCGTTATTACCCTGTTTTACTTGTCCAGAGTGTTTGAAAGGGTTTTATTCCCAGTGCGCAAAATATGATTTTATTGGCTCGCGGCGTGATGGTGGGTTTGCCGAATATATTGTCGTTAAGCGGAAAAATGTCTTTGCTCTACCTGCGGATATGCCTATTGAGGATGGGGCTTTTATTGAACCGATTACCGTTGGCCTGCATGCTTTTCATTTAGCGCAAGGTTGTGAGAATAAAAACGTTATTATTATTGGTGCCGGAACCATTGGCTTGCTGGCTATTCAGTGCGCTGTCGCGCTGGGAGCAAAGAGTGTGACGGCGATCGACATTAGCTCAGAAAAACTGGCACTGGCAAAATCTTTCGGTGCGATGCAAACATTTAACAGCCTTGAAATGAGCGCGCCGCAAATGCAGGGCGTTTTACGCGAGCTGCGCTTTAATCAGCTTATCCTCGAGACGGCTGGCGTCCCGCAAACCGTCGAACTGGCGGTAGAGATTGCCGGGCCTCATGCCCAGCTGGCGCTGGTGGGCACGTTGCATCAGGATCTGCATTTAACATCGACAACGTTTGGCAAAATATTACGTAAAGAGCTGACGGTTATCGGCAGCTGGATGAACTACTCCAGCCCTTGGCCGGGGCAGGAGTGGGAAACGGCGAGCCGGTTGCTGACAGAACGTAAGTTAAGCCTGGAGCCATTAATCGCTCACCGTGGAAGCTTTGAAAGCTTCGCCCAGGCGGTGCGTGACATCGCTCGTAATGCTATGCCGGGCAAAGTGTTGCTCATTCCCTGAAACCGCGGGCCAGCGTGATGCTGGCCCGGTATTGTGCAAAACAGATCATTCACCAATGGTCCCCCTTCGTTTACACTAGCCACAATTGAATATGGGTAAATGACGATGAATTCATTCGAGCGAAGGAATAAGATCATCCAATTAGTGAATGAACAGGGAACCGTGCTTGTTCAGGATCTGGCGGGAGTATTTGCTGCCTCGGAAGCGACAATCCGTGCCGATTTGCGCTTTCTCGAACAAAAAGGCGTGGTTACGCGCTTTCATGGCGGTGCGGCGAAAATAATGTCCGGTAATAGTGAAACCGAGACCCAGGAAGTTGGGTTTAAAGAGCGATTTCAGCTCGCCAGTGCGCCAAAAAACAGAATAGCGCAAGCGGCAGTCAAAATGATCCACGAAGGGATGACCGTTATTCTCGACAGCGGAAGTACGACAATGCTTATCGCCGAAGGTTTAATGACCGCCAAAAATATCACGGTGATTACCAACAGTCTCCCGGCGGCGTTTGCCCTTTCCGAAAATAAAGACATTACTCTGGTCGTCTGTGGTGGCACCGTCCGCCATAAAACGCGCTCGATGCATGGTTCCATTGCCGAGCGTTCATTGCAGGATATTAATGCCGATTTAATGTTTGTCGGTGCTGATGGTATTGATGCGGTTAATGGTATTACGACCTTTAATGAAGGCTATTCGATTAGCGGGGCGATGGTCACAGCCGCAAATAAAGTGATTGCCGTTCTCGATTCATCGAAATTTAATCGTCGCGGTTTTAATCAGGTACTGCCAATCGAAAAAATCGACATTATTATTACCGACGATGCTGTGTCAGAGGTGGATAAACTGGCATTGCAGAAGACACGGGTGAAATTAATTACGGTGTAGTATTGCTCTGTATGCCGGATAAAGTTTTTACACCGCATCCGGCATTACGGATTCTCCCTGGTTCAAGAGAGAATAGTGTGATTAACGCAACAATGGGCAATCTGGTGGTAATCGACAACGCAACGCCGCCGGAAGTATTTCAATATGAAAGTTTTGTCCGCTCAACGGTTCGCCATCAAGATTAAAAGTGATTTCGTGTGGGGCTTGTATATCAAACCACGACGAAGCGCCTTCGATAATATTCGGGTTATCTTCGTCAGATTTTAATGTTGATACGAGAGCCGGAAGAATTTCATCGCCGGTAAAAATGCGCAGTTGCAGCAAGCCATCGTTAATTAACGCGTTCGGGCACAATTGCTGACCGCCACCGGCCTGACGCCCGTTACCAATACCAATGACCAGGGCGTCACCTTGCCAGTGAAAGTTTTCACCGCGGATCTCACAACGGTCCGGTTGCAGAGTATCCATGCGCATTAAGCCATGAATGATGTAAGAGACGCCACCCAGCGCGGCTTTTAATTTTTCCGGCGTTTCTGTGGTAATACGCGTCCCAAACCCGCCTGTCGCCATATTAATAAAACAGGTTTGTTTGTTGACCTGCGCCATATCTATCGCAATGGCGTTACCGGCAATTGCCAGTTTCAGCGCCTTATCCAGAGCCTCAGGAATCCCTACACTAGTGGCAAAATCATTGGCGGTTCCTAATGGTAAAATTCCCAGCGCGGGTATGTCATCCCCCTCACACTGAATCAACGCCGTAGAAACTTCATTAATGGTGCCATCGCCACCACCGGCAATCACCGTTGCGACGCCCAACTTCCGTGCCTCCTCTACATATCGTGCGGCATCGCCTTTCTCCCAGGTGACCCGCACATGGATCGTCATTCCTTCCTCACGCAACAGCATAATTGCTTCGCGCAAGGGTAGATTGTCAGTACTTTTGCCATTAAGAATCAGTAAGCTGGCGGGAAATTCTGCCATGATCGTATGTGCCTTTATGATTGGTCTGTAGATAGTGTAGAGCAGAAAAGAAAAGGTGGAGTCAGAACAGGATGAAAGTCGGAGGATAAAAAGTCAGTTCAAGTATGGAGGATTCAGTGGTTACCACCAGGAGCTTGCAATGGGGACAGTGAATGTTAACGGTAGCCACCGTTAAATTTCAAAAAAGAGCATATACCTAATATTCAACTAAACAGTGGCATCTTCAATATACTATTAAAAATATATTACCCCCCCCCATGGGGTTACCCGGAAGGGCATCCGTGTATGTAATTCCTACTTATGTAGGAAATGTTGTACAGAACATTTATTATAATCCTATTCAATTATAATAATCATGCCATTATTATATTTAAACACCAGAGCGTGTCGTTGGTATTTAATGGGGGAAGGTGAGATGAAAAAGATAGCTGCTATATCATTAATTAGTATTTTTCTTATGTCTGGTTGTGCTGTGCATAATGATGAAACAAGTATCGGTAAATTTGGTCTTGCATATAAAAGTAATATTCAGCGTAAACTCGATAACCAATACTACACCGAAGCCGAAGCTTCTTTAGCCAGGGGTAGAATATCTGGTGCAGAAAATATAGTAAAAAATGATGCAGTTCATTTCTGTGTTACTCAGGGCAAAAAAATGCAGATAGTTGACCTGAAGACAGAAGGTGCAGGATTACATGGCGTCGCTCGTCTGACATTCAAATGTGGAGAGTGAGAATATTTTTTGGTAATCGTCAAACATGCGCGTTCTGGCTGTGCGTAACCGGAACCTGTGCGAGCACGATGCCAATAAGTGAAAGGCATCGTGCTATGAAGGGAGATTCTATCGATGTGGTCAATGGAAGACGGTTACCAGGATACGGCTTATGCATAAAAAATAAGCCCGTGTAAGGGAGATTTAGGGTGTTACCAGTAGGGGCTTTCAACGGTACAATGCGGGTTTGAGCGGCATAAATTACCACTGAAAGCCCTTAAACGTTACTCTACTGTGGACACTATGTGGACACTCTCGGCCTCAGTACCACCTCTTAGCGGATTAAGAGAAATGGCGTCCTGAAGGTACTCTGGCGCAAAATGAGCGTAAACCATAGTTTGCTCAATCCGCGTGTGACCTAGTATCCGTTGTAGCGTGATAATACTTCCTCCATTAATCATGAAATGAGTGGCAAAGCTGTGCCTTAGTGCATGTGTGGCTTGCCCCATTGGCAAATCCGGTTTTATTGCTTTCATTGTTCGTCTGAAGCGAGGGTAATCAGCATCAGGGAATAAAAAACCTCGTTTGTTATCCGCGATCATTTTGGCAACAGCCTCTGAGATCGGGACGGTGCGTGGTTTGTTTGTTTTCGTTTTAACAAACGTGACGCGGTTATGGATGATATTTTCTGCTTTCAAGCGAGCTGCTTCTCCCCAACGTGCTCCAGTACTCAGGCAAAGAATCGCAATCTTTTTGTTGTCGCCGTCAAGAGCAGCAAGCAGTAAGGCAATTTCTTCCTGCGTGAGATAGCCTGTGTCTGGTTTTTCCTCCTTAAGCCTTTTTGTCCCTCTGATAGGGTGCTCACCAAAGAATAACTCCGCTTCAATCAGGGCTGTAAACATGCCGCTAATACATGTTAAATCACGATTGATACTCGAAGGTTTAATACCCTGACTTCTTCGGGTGGCGCAGTACTGGCTGATAAGCGATTTCGTAATTTGAAATGCGCATGGGTCATTCGTTATTTTTGTGAAGATTTCAATTTTTCCAAGATTAGATTTCCCATGCTCTTCGTGTTTACCCTTTAAATCCCACCAGATCTGTGTCAGCTCCGACAGACGTCGCTTGTCTGTTGGTTTTGATAGCCATTCTTTATTGTGGTGGTTGTACAACGTGTATTTCTCGAAAGCGACAGCTTCGCTTTTCTTATCAAACTTCCTACGGATGCGTTTTCCATTACGTCCAGTAGGGCGGATGTCCACTTCATATCGACCATCATCGAGTTTTTTGATTGCCATCAGAAAACCCTCCGAGTGGTGTGTTTTTTTGCGACTACTAATCGCTTTTTTCGTGGTGGCTGAAATTTAGCCACCAATAGTAGGCACTTGTGATGAATATATTCACGATGAATTGTTAACCAGTCTTTTGACCGGAGTGGGGCGACGTTGTTTCGTTTTGCCCAAAGTGTGCGAGAGCGGGCGCAATTTGCCCGGACTCAGGAGCGATCTGATTGGTCATGAACCATAAAGTGTATTTGGTGAATTGTGGGGTCTGCAGGATGTTCATCATGACATCTGTTGGAGGTGTTGAACGACCACTTTCATAGTAACTCAGCGTGCCATACGGAACCCCTGTTAAATCAGCAAGTTGTTGTCTGCTCAAATACTCTGATTTTCGCATTAAGACTATCTTCTCGCTTATCGTGTTTGACATGGTGTTTAGATCTCAATAGTATTTAGTTTAGATGTAGATTGTTTAGTGCTTGGATGTGGGCACTAAAAGGCATTATAAGACATTAAACGCAATTCATGAGGGCTAGAGGACGACATGAGCAAGCAAGTAACACTCATGACTGATGCGATTCCTTATCAGGAGTTCGCAAAACTAATAGGAAAATCGACAGGAGCGGTTCGTCGGATGATTGATAAAGGAAAGCTGCCTGTAATTGATATGACCGATCCACAATCAGCTTCAGGTCGTGCAGGTGAATATTGGGTATACCTTCCGGCATGGAATAACGGACTAAAACTGGCTTATGAAAGCCGCCCTAAAGAGATTCGTGACGGCTGGTTGATGTGGTTAGGTCTCGGTGAACCACGTTAAGGAGAACCGTATGAATGAGCCTCGTTGTATTGCTCAGTTACTGCGTAACGAAAGCCCCAGGGCGATTGACTTCACCATCACCCACGGTAAGGGGCGTAAGGGAATCATTATCCGCACCAAAAAACAGAGTCCGTTAAAAAAGGCTCTGACCTTTCTGAAAAGCCGGAGGGTATGGAAATGACAGTGATGACGCTCAATCTCGTTGAAAAACAGCCAGCAGCTATGCGCCGGATAATTGGTAAGCATCTTGCCGTTCCTCGCTGGCAGGATACATGTGATTATTATAATCAGATGATGGAGCGCGAACGGTTAACGGTTTGCTTCCATGCTCAGTTAAAACAGCGTCACGCAACGATGTGTTTTGAAGAAATGAACGACGTCGAACGTGAACGACTGGTATGTGCAATTGATGAATTGCGTGGTGCATTCTCAAAACGCCGTCAGGTTGGCGCAAGTGAGTATGCATATATTAGTTTTTTAACAGTCAGTCAGCGTCGTACTTTATTTATGCATGCCGGATTGACTGAAAAAGAATTCAACCAGCCATACTGGCGAATTAATGAAGAGTCATGTTACTGGCGTGATGCTTTATTCCGTGCATTACGTGAATTATTCAGTCTGTTTGAGTATGCACCGACAATTCTGACGTCGGTAAAACCAGAGCAATATCTGCATTAAGTAATTAACCAGAGTTTTTAACGCACTTAATTGTGCGGGGCTTCTTTTTGCCTGGAGAAAGTCATGCATACAGTTTCTGAAAATCAGTGCGGTAAATACGCATTACTGCTGCAACAGGCCAGAACCGAAGCACAGGCCGACGCAGCGACGCGCTTTTCTTCTCATCTTGACGCCATGATTCGCCATATCACAAAGGCGGAGTTATCCCGCGTGGAGATAGTCGAGCTGCTCAGTCAGGAGTCGGAAAAATTTCACAATATCGGATTGTCTCGCGGGGAGGTGCTTTGATGTCCTGTTCTCGTTCAGTTGTATTACTGAATAACGCCTTAAAAATCGCCGTTATGAAAAATGGCGATTTATCTCTTATTCAACTTGATCTTGATAAAGAAAAACGCGAAATAACTGAGTCTGTTATCGCGATTTATCAGAACGAATTAAATCTCCTGTCTGATGTGGTCAATTTACTTGTTAAACGCGCTGTATTTCACAAGCAAATCTCCTCCGTGGACGAACTGACGAAATTAACGACAGAAATTGCCAGCTATTGCGCTGATGAATTTAAAAAACTTAACGACAAAAGGAGCTGGTAATGCCGGACAACGTAGATTTTATTCAGGAACAACAGGCTGAATTACTGGAGCGCCAGATTAACGCGGCAAGGGTAAAGCATTGCGGTGTTTCTGCGCTGGTTTGCGAAGAGTGTGACGCGCCAATACCTGCTGCCCGTCGTGCGGCTTATCCGTCAGCCACGCGTTGTGTTTCCTGCCAGTCAGTCTTTGAAGCAAAAAACAAACATTACCGGAGAACGGCATGAGTATTCGTATTGAAATTGGCGAACGTTATGTCGTTACCAGTGACAGCTTTCAGTTTATTCTCCACGAGAAAAAGAGAGCGGAAAGCGGTAAAAACGCCGGTCAGGAATGGCTGGCGGTGGTTGGTTATTACCCGAAATTAAGCCAGCTCGTTTCCGGCCTGATGCATCACGATATTCTGACCGGAAGCGCAAAGTCTTTTGCTGATTTAAACGCGCAGGTTGAGCAACTCAGCAAGCGTTTTTCAGAGGCTTTTGGCTCATATGGCCGTTAAAGCCTCCGGGCGTTTTGTCCCTCCGTCAGCATTTGCCGCAGGCACCGGTAAGACGTTTACCGGTGCTTATGCATGGAACGCGCCACGCGAGGCTGTCGGGCGCGAAAGACCCCTTACACGTGACGAGATGCGTCAGGTGCAAGGTGTTTTATCCACGATTAATCGCCTGCCTTACTTTTTGCGCTCGCTGTTTACTTCACGCTATGACTACATCCGGCGCAATAAAAGCCCGGTGCACGGGTTTTATTTCCTCACATCTACTTTTCAGCGTCGTTTATGGCCGCGCATTGAGCGTGTGAATCAGCGCCATGAAATGAACACCGACGCGTCGTTGCTGTTTCTGGCAGAGCGTGACCACTATGCGCGCCTGCCGGGAATGAATGACAAGGAGCTGAAAAAGTTTGCTGCCCGTATCTCATCGCAGCTTTTCATGATGTATGAGGAACTCTGCGATGCCTGGGTGGATGCGCATGGCGAAAAAGAATCGCTGTTTACGGATGAGGCGCAGGCACATCTGTATGGTCATGTTGCTGGCGCTGCACGTGCTTTCAATATTTCCCCGCTTTACTGGAAAAAATACCGTAAAGGGCAGATGACCACGAGGCAGGCATATTCTGCCATTGCCCGCCTGTTTAACGATGAGTGGTGGATTAGTCAGCTTAAAGGCCAGCGTATGCGCTGGCATGAGGCGTTATTGATTGCTGTCGGGGAGGTCAATAAAGACCGTTCACCTTATGCCAGTAAACATGCCATTCGTGATGTGCGTGCGCGCCGCCAGGCAAATCTGGAATTTCTTAAATCGTGTGACCTTGAAAACAGGGAAACCGGCGAGCGCATCGACCTTATCAGTAAGGTGATGGGCAGTATTTCTAATCCTGAAATTCGCCGGATGGAGCTGATGAACACCATTGCCGGTATTGAGCGTTACGCCGCCGCAGAGGGTGATGTGGGGATGTTTATCACGCTGACCGCGCCGTCAAAGTATCACCCGACACGTCAGGTCGGAAAAGGCGAAAGTAAAACCGTTCAGCTTAATCACGGCTGGAACGATGAGGCATTTAATCCAAAGGATGCGCAGCGTTATCTCTGCCGTATCTGGAGCCTGATGCGCACGGCATTCAAGGATAATGATTTACAGGTCTACGGTTTGCGAGTCGTCGAGCCACACCACGACGGAACGCCGCACTGGCATATGATGCTTTTTTGTAATCCACGCCAGCGTAACCAGATTATCGAAATCATGCGTCGCTATGCGCTCAAAGAGGATGGCGACGAAAGAGGAGCCGCGCGAAACCGTTTTCAGGCAAAACATCTTAATCGGGGCGGTGCTGCGGGGTATATCGCGAAATACATCTCAAAAAATATCGACGGCTATGCACTGGATGGGCAGCTCGATAACGATACCGGCAGACCGCTGAAAGATACTGCCGCGGCTGTTACCGCATGGGCGTCAACGTGGCGCATTCCGCAATTTAAAACGGTTGGCCTGCCGACAATGGGGGCTTACCGTGAACTACGCAAATTGCCTCGCGGCGTCAGCATTGCTGATGAGTTTGACGAGCGCGTCGAGGCTGCACGCGCCGCCGCAGACAGTGGTGATTTTGCGTTGTATATCAGCGCGCAGGGTGGGGCAAATGTCCCGCGCGATTGTCAGACTGTCAGGGTTGCCCGTAGCCCGTCGGATGACGTTAACGAGTACGAGGAAGAAGTCGAGAGAGTGGTCGGCATTTACGCGCCGCATCTCGGCGCGCGTCATATTCATATCACCAGAACGACGGACTGGCGCATTGTTCCGAAAGTGCCGGTCGTTGAGCCTTTGACTTTAAAAAGCGGCATCGCCGCGCCTCGGAGTCCTGTCAATAACTGTGGAAAACTCACCGATGGTGATACTTCGTTACCGGCTCCCACACCTTCTGAGCACGCCGCAGCAGTGCTTAATCTGGTTGATGACGGTGTTATCGAATGGAGTGACCCGGAGGTCGTGAGGGCGCTCAGAGGTGCATTAAAACACGGTCGGAGAACGCCAAATCGTCAGCAAAGAAACGGAAGCCCGTTAAAACCACATGAAATTGCACCATCGGCCAGACTGGCCCGGTCGGAAAGAATGCAAATTACCCGTATCCGCGTTGACCTTGCTCAGAACGGTATCAAGCCGCAGCGATGGGAGCTTGAGGCGCTGGCGCGTGGCGCGACCGTAAATTATGACGGGAAAAAATTCACGTATCCGGTCGCTGATGAGTGGTTCGGATTTCAAGATGAAGTGTCATTTTTTATATAAAAAACGTTAAAATTCAATGCAATGAAGGCATGGAGGAGGTCGCTTTAATATGTTTTATGTTTAATATTTATTAATTGTTTATTTAATATAAAAAAATATTATATATAGGGAGATCAAATACAACGGTTTACTTGTTATGATGCAAACATTGGTTAGTTAGTGAGATACATCGCCATCAATTGGGTAACTTTACCCGTGGAAAGTTAACGCTTTCTAACATTTACCCCGCGCAACGCCCCTGCCAGCGACAAGAGTCACAGGATCAGGCGGTATGGCGTATGGGTATTCGAACCCTTTGGGCGACCAAGGGTTCGTGGAGCAGGGGGCTAGTGCTGTTCAATCTCATCCTTATGAGGGCGAACCATAGTGTTGGAGCAGGCATATCGTTTGCACACTATGGGCATAAGGAGCAAATCATGAAGAATGATAAATTAACCAACGAACAGCAGGCGCAGAACAAGTCAAACCTGAAAAAGTGGGCTGGTTATGTTTGGAAATTAATCAAATGGGGTATTAGACTGTTTGATTTAGCCACTCGAGCACTGGACTACTTTGAAGGGGGTGATGAGTAATGCGTCCTCCCTAGTTTCAATAGCATGGAGTTGCCTATGTTACACAGAGCCCTTCGTTTAATAAGGCAATACCATAAAGAGTCATTGGTTGATTTATCAACATCTTTAGGTATTCCAAAAGAAAAAATAGTAGAACTCGAAAGTGGGGTTTGGTCGCCTACAATTGATGTTTTACAGCGTTACGCCTCCCATTTCGATATGCCGGTATCTTCTTTAGTATTTTTTTCAGAATCGTTAGGTACGCAGGGGCGTTTATCTAAGCGTTTTCGTTTAAATTTAGCTGGTAAAGTATTAGATGTTATTGAGTGGGCGAATAAGAAAAATGAAAAGACGAATAAAACTCAAAATTTCCACTAAAAATAAATCTTACGATATAATTGATTCGCCGTTTTATAAAATGAGAAGTAAAAGGAAATTGGCTTCTTTATTGGGGGTTGATGTAGGGGATTTATCAACCTTAAAAAAAGATGAAGGCAATTATTCTATTTTTGAACAGTTATCTAAAAACGGAAAGCCACGTAAGATACAAAAACCATTAGAAAAATTAGATGTAGTGCATACTCGTATTGCAAGTCTGCTATCGCGAATTACTTTGCCAGATTATCTACATTCTGGAAAGAAGGGATGTTCTAATGTTACTAATGCTAAAATCCACCTTAATAATGAAAGGTTGATGACAACCGACATCAGGGCTTTTTTTCCATCAACTACCAGAGAAATGATATTTTCATTCTTTTTTTCTGTTATGAAGATGTCATCTGATGTTGCGGATGTATTATCGTATATATGTACTTGCTATGGGCGTTTGCCTACAGGTAGCAGGATTAGTATGCCTCTTGCATATTTTGCAAATTCCAGAATGTTCGGAGAAATACACCAACTTTGTAATAAACTACACGTAAATATGTCTGTTTATGTTGATGATCTAACTTTTTCAGGACAAAACGTTAATAGACTATTTTGTTCAGTGATTCGCAAAATAATAAATAAGCATGGTCATGTGATGCATGCGGATAAAACAAAAATTTATAGTAGAGAAAAGCCTAAGTTGGTAACAGGTGTTATTGTTTTGGGCGGTTCTTTAAAAGTCAGGAATAAGCAGCATCTTTTAATGTCTCAAGAAATTGAATATTGGAAAATGATAAAGGATGCAGCGTGTGCAAGAGAAACTCATACTGCCAAAAAGTTATTTGGACGATTGCATTCTATGGGGGTAATTGAACAACGTTATAGATCAAAGGTGCTTACATTAAAAGCAAGTACTGCACTTTAATACAGGTTTCTGTAAGTGATTATATTGTTCTTAAGATACTTACTGATGTTATTTCCCCGTAGCCTTAATTTCTGCGGGGAAGTATGGAGATATTTTGGTTATGGAATGCTAATTTTTTAATGTGTATTTTTCTGTGATTAGTTTCATTGTTCTTTCCAATCCTAAATATACAGTGGCATCAGTAATATTGAGCACGGCAAGTTCTTTTAAAATTTTCTTTTTGTCTCTGATGTTTATTTTTTCTGTCTTAAAATTGTATGGTGAATTATCTGCCTGATCGTTGGATATCTCAGGAAAAACGGCGTTATTACCGAATAATAAAAAGGCACCGGATTGAGATGATATTCTTTCATTATTTATTCTGCTTTTTACAAAAATTATTTTTTCCAAATCCTCTGGATTTATTATGCTTTTAAAATATGGTTTTTCATGCTTTATGGATTCTAAGAGTTTAAGGCAAGCATGAGAGCTGTTAAAATCATTATTTCTTTCTTCGAAAGAAAGCTTGTCTTTCATGTCTTTTGATAGCATGCATAAATTAGATATGCAACTGACAGTGTCGGAATCGAAAAATTTAATGTTCTCTCTGTGTGTTTTAAATATTATTACTTGACCATCGATATCGTTTTTGTCGGAATTTATACTACTGCATGCAAAATAAAGTGCAATTAATGGATTTGATGTGATGTCAAGTAAGCGAGTAGGTATGCCATAATGTTGCATTCTTACAAGTTTATCAAGCATTGATGTATCATCAATGAATTCTGAGGGTCTTGCGCTCAATGCTTCTTTAACAAGGTTGATTTCATTATGTAGAAATTTATAGTTCCCATTTTCATATTTTCTGAAAAGAGATGGTGCAAGTTCATAAGATGAATCTGAATGACCCCTGTAAAAAATCTCCTCATCCATATCTGCTGTTATATGGAGAACTTTTTCAATAAATTCTTGTAAACTATTTACGGTTAATAATGTGCTATCTTCGTCTGGGAGAGGCGCTGGACTGCTATCCACTTGTGCATTTTGGTTAATGCCAAATGTCTTAAGGATATCATCTATATTTTTGTCTTTTATGGCCCAGTGTGTTCTTTTAAGGCCATAAGTTCCGAGTTCTAAACTGCTTTCAACACTTTTGGCGTCTGATATTTTGATTTCATTGTGTGTATGGGTGATTGCAAATTGGAAGTTGATTTCTTTTCCCTTAATGTGAATATTTGAAATTCTTCCAATTCGTATGTCGACATAATAAGGTTTTGCTCCCTCTATTTGATAAGCTTCACTCATGAATATTGTTGGGAGTTTTTCAAGATAAGATAGTACATTACTGCTTAATGGGGATAGTTTTTTACGAATACCATCGGAGGTGTTTTCAAACATTCGTGATAAAAGAAATGAGAATTCTCCATTATTTTGGCTGAATGGTTTCCAGTGGTCGTAGTGGTCGGGAAAACCACCCATAATTAAATTAATCATAATTACCTGTTCATCTGACGTAGGTGTAGGAATGCTTGTTGTTTGTTATGGTAATGTTAACGCTTGTTGGTGGCAACTACTATTACTACTTGCTGTTAGAGCTAAGACATTTTTTGATTGCTTGTAATGATAGCGAGCCTTTAACTAACTGGGATTTTGAAAAAATAAATGAATTGTCAATTTCCTGAGATTTTTATTACTGCATTCATTAAGTGCATTTTTTTGCGTGTGTTAGTTGCCATGCTTTTCCATGTTTGTTATCAGTGTTGATGCGGTTACTGTGTTTTAATGCAATTGCATTAAAAGCGCCCTATGAAGCGGGCGGGCGAGGCGGGGAAAGCACTGCGCGCTGGCGGTGGTGCTGATTTTATTTTTTCAGCGTCTGAGCGCGTCGTGATAGCGTTTAGATTGTGCGCCGGGGCGCTGGTTTGCCTGCGGGCTGTTTTGTGCGGTGGTGAGCGTGTGAGGGCGTGATGACGGGGGTGTAAAAAAGCCGCCCGCAGGCGGCGATGTTCAGCCGTTGTCAGTGTCCAGTGAGTAGTTTTTAAAGCGGATGACCTCCTGACCGAGCCAGCCGTTTATCTCGCGGATCCTGTCCTGTAACGGGATAAGCTCATTGCGGACAAAGACCTTTGCCACTTTCTCAATATCACCCAGCGACCCGACGTTCTCCGGCTTGCCGCCCATCAACTGAAAGGGGATGCGGTGCGCGTCCAGCAGGTCAGCGGCGCTGGCTTTTTTGATATTAAAAAAATCGTCCTTCGTTGCCACTTCACTGAGCGGGATAATTTTAATGCCGTCGGCTTTCCCCTGTGGGGCATAGAGAAACAGATTTTTAAAATTATTGCGGCCTTTCGACTTCACCATGTTTTCGCGAAGCATTTCGATATCGTTGCGATCCTGCACGGCATCGGTGACGTACATGATGTATCCGGCATGCGCGCCGTTTTCGTAATACTTGCGGCGGAACAGCGTGGCCGACTCATTCAGCCAGGCAGAGTTAAGGGCGCTGAGATATTCCGGCAGGCCGTACAGCTCCTGATTAATATCCGGCTCCAGCAGATGAAACATGGAGCCGGGCGCGAAGGCTGTCGGCTCGTTGAAGGACGGTACCCACCAGTAAACATCCTCCTCCACGCCACGGCGGGTATATTTTGCCGGTGAGGTTTCCAGTCTGATGACCTTACCGGTGGTGCTGTAACGCTTTTCCAGAAACGCATTACCGAACACCAGAAAATCCAGCACAAAGCGGCTGAAATCCTGCTGGGAAAGCCACGGATGCGGGATAAATGTCGAGGCCAGAATATTGCGTTTGACGTAAATCGGGGAGCTGTGATGCACGGCAGCACGCAGACTTTTTGCCAGGCCGGTAAAGCTGACCGGTGGCTCATACCATCTGCCGTTACTGATGCACTCGACGTAATCCAGAATGTCACGGCGGTCGAGTACCGGCACCGGCTCGCCAAAGGTGAATGCCTCCATTTTCGGGGCGCTGGCAGTCATTGTTTTCACCGCTGGCTGCGGTGTTTTCCCTTTTTTCTTGCTCATCAGTAAAACTCCAGAATGGTGGATGTCAGCGGGGTGCTGATACCGGCGGTGAGTGGCTCATTTAACAGGGCGTGCATGGTCGCCCAGGCGAGGTCGGCGTGGCTGGCTTCCTCGCTGCGGCTGGCCTCATAGGTGGCGCTGCGCCCGCTGCTGGTCATGGTCTTGCGGATAGCCATAAACGAGCTGGTGATGTCGGTGGCGCTGACGTCATATTCCAGACAGCCACGGCGGATAACGTCTTTTGCCTTGAGCACCATTGCGGTTTTCATTTCCGGTGTGTAGCGGATATCGCGCGCGGCGGGATAGAACGAGCGCACGAGCTGGAACACGCCGACACCGAGGCCGGTGGCATCAATACCGATGTATTCGACGTTATATTTTTCGGTGAGTTTTCGGATGGATTCAGCCTGGGTGGCAAAGTCCATGCCTTTCCACTGGTGACGCTCAAGTATTCTGAATTTGCCTCCGGCCACCACCGGCGGTGCCAGTACCACGCATCCGGCACTGTCGCCACGGTGTGACGGGTCGTAACCAATCCATACCGGGCGGGAGCCGAACGGATTTGCGGCAAAGGGTGCATAGTCTTCCCATTCTTCCAGCGTGTCGACCATGCAGCGTTGCAGCTCCTCGAACGGGAACACCGATGCCTTGTCGTCAACAAATTCACACATGAACAGGTTTTTAAAATCGTCGGCGCTGTTTTCGCGTTTGAGCTGCTCAATGTCGAACAGCGTGCAGCCACCTTTCAGGGCGTCCTCAATGGTGACAATCTGCCGCCACTGGCCGTCCGCACAGAGAAGACCTCCGGCAAGGGCGTTATGACTGACGTCGATTTCCACGCGTTCGGCGGCGCTGGCGCGTCCCCGGTTAAACAGTTCACCGGACCAGAACGGATAGGCGTCGTGCGCCAGCGTGGACGGGGTGGAAAAATAGGTCGAGCGCAGGTGACTCTGTGAGGCCATACCTGATGCCACCTTACGCAGTACCTGAAAATTCGGGATCCAGAAAATCTCGTCGACGTACAGGTCGCCGTTATGGCTCTGTGCGGTGTTGGAGTTGGTGCCGAGAAAAATCAGTTTTGCGCCGTTATTGCCCAGGACAATCGGGTCACCGGTCAGGTCAACGTCAACCAGCCGGGCAAAGGCGATGATGTATTCACGGAACACATACGCCTGTGTTTTACTGGCCGACAGAAAAATCTGGTTATGGCCGGTTTTCAGGGCGCGCAGCAGCGCCTCGCGGGAAAAATAAAACGTTGCGCCAATCTGGCGGGATTTCAGGATATCGCGGATGCGGTGCACAAGCCCGGCGCGATACCAGTGCAACTGATAGTCGAAAGACTGCTCAAAGAAAATCTGCTCCAGCTTTTCGATGGCCTCGTCACTGAAAAAATTCTTTTTCGGTTTGCGACGCCCGCCTTTGTTGCGGTTAGCGACGTTCGGATTAAGGTCTGCCTCGTTGCCGGTCTGACTGTAGCGGTTTACCCGTGCCAGTCGTTCAATCTGGCGTCCGAGCAGGTCAATTTCCTTGAAGTCACCGCCGGTTTTCTGCGGTTTGATGATGAGCTGGGTCAGCCGCGCTTCCAGACTCATTTCGACACGGCTGATGGGGGCAACGCTGTCCCAGCCGTCGCGCTGTTTCCAGCTCTGCACCGTCGGGCGTTTCATCTGCAACATGGCGGCAATCTGCGGCACGGAAAATCCCTGCCAGTACAGCAGCGCCGCCTGACGACGCGGGTCGTGTAAAAGAGTGGTGTCTGTGGTGATGGTCATGAATACCTCGCCGTGATGAATACACGGCAAGGCTACTGAGTCGCGCCCCGCGATTCGCTAAGGTGCTGTTGTGTCAGTGATAAGCCATCCGGGACTGATGGCGGAGGATGCGTATCGTCGGGAAACTGATGCCGACATGTGACTCCTCTAATCACTATTCAGGACTCCTGACAATGGCAAAAAAAGTCTCAAAATTCTTTCGTATCGGCGTTGAGGGTGACACCTGTGACGGGCGTGTCATCAGTGCGCAGGATATTCAGGAAATGGCGGAAACCTTTGACCCGCGTGTCTATGGTTGCCGCATTAACCTGGAACATCTGCGCGGCATCCTGCCTGACGGTATTTTTAAGCGTTATGGCGATGTGGCCGAACTGAAGGCCGAAAAGATTGACGATGATTCGGCGCTGAAAGGCAAATGGGCGCTGTTTGCGAAAATCACCCCGACCGATGACCTTATCGCGATGAATAAGGCCGCGCAGAAGGTCTACACCTCAATGGAAATTCAGCCGAACTTTGCCAACACCGGCAAATGTTATCTGGTGGGTCTGGCCGTCACCGATGACCCGGCAAGCCTCGGCACGGAATACCTGGAATTCTGCCGCACGGCAAAACACAACCCCCTGAACCGCTTCAAATTAAGCCCTGAAAACCTGATTTCAGTGGCAACGCCTGTTGAGCTGGAATTTGAAGACCTGCCTGAAACCGTGTTCACCGCCCTGACCGAAAAGGTGAAATCCATTTTTGGCCGCAAACAGGCCAGCGATGACGCCCGTCTGAATGACGTGCATGAAGCGGTGACCGCTGTTGCTGAACATGTGCAGGAAAAACTGAGCGCCACTGAGCAGCGCCTCGCTGAGATGGAAACCGCCTTTTCCGCACTTAAGCAGGAGGTGACAGACAGGGCGGATGAAACCAGCCAGGCATTCACCCGCCTGAAAAACAGTCTCGACCACACCGAAAGTCTGACCCAGCAGCGCCGCAGCAAGGCCACCGGCGGTGGCGGTGACGCCCTGATGACGAACTGCTGACCGGCGTCAGCCAGTCCGGGAAAACCTTCACGATTAACCCTTAATTTCAGGAAAAACTATGCGCCAGGAAACCCGCTTTAAATTTAATGCCTACCTGTCCCGTGTTGCCGAACTGAACGGCATCGACGCCGGTGATGTGTCGAAAAAATTCACCGTTGAACCGTCGGTCACCCAGACCCTGATGAACACCATGCAGGAGTCCTCTGACTTTCTGACCCGCATCAACATTGTGCCGGTCAGCGAAATGAAAGGGGAAAAAATTGGTATCGGTGTCACCGGCTCCATCGCCAGCACCACCGACACCGCCGGTGGCACCGAGCGTCAGCCGAAGGACTTCTCGAAGCTGGCGTCAAACAAGTACGAATGCGACCAGGTTAACTTCGATTTTTATATCCGCTACAAAACGCTTGACCTGTGGGCGCGTTATCAGGATTTCCAGCTCCGTATCCGTAACGCCATTATCAAACGCCAGTCCCTTGATTTCATCATGGCCGGTTTTAACGGCGTGAAGCGTGCCGAAACCTCTGACCGCAACAGTAATCCGATGTTGCAGGATGTGGCGGTCGGCTGGCTGCAGAAATACCGCAATGAAGCACCGGCGCGCGTGATGAGCAAGGTCACTGACGAGGAAGGTCACACGACCTCTGAGGTCATCCGCGTGGGTAAGGGCGGTGATTATGCCAGCCTTGATGCACTGGTGATGGATGCGACCAACAACCTGATCGAACCGTGGTATCAGGAAGACCCTGACCTTGTGGTGATAGTGGGACGTCAGTTACTGGCGGACAAGTATTTCCCCATCGTTAACAAGGAGCAGGACAACAGCGAAATGCTGGCCGCTGACGTCATCATCAGCCAGAAACGCATCGGTAACCTGCCAGCGGTACGCGTCCCGTACTTCCCGGCGGATGCGATGCTCATCACGAAGCTGGAAAACCTGTCCATCTACTACATGGATGACAGCCATCGCCGCGTGATTGAGGAAAACCCGAAACTCGACCGCGTGGAGAACTACGAGTCAATGAACATTGATTACGTGGTGGAAGACTACGCCGCCGGTTGTCTGGTGGAAAAAATCAAGGTCGGTGACTTCTCCACACCGGCTAAGGCGACCGCAGAGCCGGGAGCGTAACCGATGACGAGTCCCGCACAGCGCCACATGATGCGGGTCTCGGCAGCGATGACCGCGCAGCGGGAAGCCGCCCCGCTGCGACATGCAACTGTCTATGAGCAGATGCTGGTTAAGCTCGCCGCAGACCAGCGCACACTGAAAGCGATTTATTCAAAAGAGCTGAAGGCCGCGAAAAAACGCGAACTGCTGCCGTTCTGGTTGCCGTGGGTGAACGGCGTGCTGGAGCAGGGCAAAGGTGCACAGGATGACATTCTGATGACGGTCATGCTGTGGCGTCTGGATACCGGCGATATTTCCGGTGCGCTGGAGATTGCCCGTTATGCCCTGAAGTACGGTCTGACCATGCCGGGTAAACACCGCCGTACCCCGCCGTACATGTTCACCGAGGAGGTAGCGCTTGCGGCCATGCGCGCTCACGCTGCCGGTGAGTCTGTGGATACCCGCCTGCTGACGGAGACCCTTGAACTGACCGCCACGGCTGACATGCCTGATGAAGTGCGCGCAAAGCTGCACAAAATCACCGGTCTGTTTCTGCGTGACGGTGGTGATGCCGCCGGTGCGCTGGCGCACCTGCAACGTGCGACACAGCTCGACTGTCAGGCAGGCGTCAAAAAAGAGATTGAACGACTGGAGCGGGAGCTGAAACCGAAGCCGGAGCCGCAGCCCAAAGCGGCCACCCGCACTCCGCGTAAGACCCGGAGCGTGACACCGGCAAAACGTGGACGCCCGAAAAAGAAAGCCAGTTAACAACCGAATGCGCCCCGCGCCAGGGCGGCACGCCGGTCAGTGAGGGTGAATCACCTGACACTGCACCGGCGTCCACCGCCCGACTTTTCAGAGGTAGTCATGATGACGCTGATTATTCCGCGAAAGGAGGCTCCCGTGTCCGGTGAGGGTACGGTGGTCATCCCGCAACCGGCAGGCGACGAGCCGGTGATTAAAAACACGTTCTTTTTTCCCGATATCGACCCGAAGCGCGTCCGGGAACGTATGCGCCTTGAGCAGACCGTCGCCCCCGCCCGTCTGCGTGAGGCTATCAAGTCAGGCATGGCGGAGACAAATGCGGAGCTGTACGAGTATCGCGAACAGAAAATTGCCGCCGGTTTTACGCGTCTGGCGGACGTCCCGGCGGACGACATCGACGGTGAAAGCATCAAAGTTTTTTACTACGAGCGCGCCGTGTGTGCGATGGCGACCGCGTCGCTTTATGAGCGTTATCGCGGCGTGGATGCCAGTGCGAAAGGCGACAAGAAGGCTGACAGCATTGACAGCACCATTGATGAGCTGTGGCGGGATATGCGCTGGGCGGTGGCGCGCATCCAGGGCAAGCCGCGCTGCATCGTGAGTCAAATCTGATGAAGACCTTTGCGCTACAGGGCGACACGCTCGACGCCATTTGTGTCCGGTATTACGGGCGCACTGAGGGCGTGGTCGAAGCCGTGCTCGCCGCAAATCCGGGACTGGCTGAACTGGGCGCGGTGCTGCCGCACGGCACCGCCGTCGAACTGCCCGACGTTCAGACCGCGCCCGTGGCTGAAACTGTCAATCTGTGGGAGTAACGCATGACAGCAGAAGAAAAAAGCGTCCTGTCGCTTTTCATGATTGGGGTGCTGATTGTTGTCGGCAAGGTGCTTGCCGGTGGTGAACCCATCACCCCGCGTCTGTTTATCGGGCGCATGTTGCTCGGTGGTTTTGTCTCGATGGTTGCCGGTGTTGTTCTGGTGCAGTTTCCTGACCTGTCACTGCCTGCGGTGTGCGGCATCGGCTCCATGCTGGGTATCGCCGGTTATCAGGTGATTGAGATTGCCATTCAGCGCCGCTTTAAGGGCAGGGGGAAACAGTAATGCCGGTAATTAACACGCATCAGAATATCGCCGCCTTTCTCGACATGCTGGCCGTGTCCGAAGGGACGGCGAATCATCCGCTGACGAAAAACCGGGGCTATGACGTGATAGTCACCGGACTGGACGGGAAGCCGGAAATCTTCACCGACTACAGTGACCACCCGTTCGCACATGGCCGACCGGCGAAGGTGTTTAACCGTCGCGGTGAAAAATCCACGGCCTCCGGTCGTTATCAGCAGCTTTACCTGTTCTGGCCGCATTACCGCAAACAGCTTGCCCTGCCGGATTTCAGTCCGTTGTCACAGGACAGACTTGCCATTCAGTTGATCCGCGAACGCGGTGCACTGGATGACATCCGGGCGGGACGCATTGAGCGCGCAATTTCACGCTGTCGCAATATCTGGGCGTCCCTGCCGGGTGCCGGTTACGGTCAGCGTGAGCATTCACTGGAAAAACTGGTCACCGTCTGGCGTACCGCTGGCGGCGTACCGGCTTAAACGGAGTAAACACCATGAAGAAATTATCCCTTTCACTGATGCTGAACGTGTCGCTGGCGCTGATGCTGGCACTGTCCCTGATTTACCCGCAGAGCGTGGCCGTCAGTTTTGTCGCCGCCTGGGCGATTCTGGTGACGGTTATCTGTGTGGTTGCCGGTGGTGTCGGCGTGTATGCCACTGAGTATGTGCTGGAACGCTACGGGCGGGAGCTGCCGCCGGAATCGCTGGCCGTGCAGATTGTCACGTCGCTGTTTTTGCAGCCGGTGACGTGGTGCAGACGGGCGGCGGCTCTGGTGGTGATGGTGGCGACGTTTATCTCGCTGGTTGCCGCCGGGTGGATTTTTACTGCGCTGATTTACCTCGTGGTGTCGGTGTTCTTCCGGCTGATACGTACGGCCTGCCGTCAGTGTTTTGAGGGGCGGGAACCATGTCAAGGCTGATGATTGTGCTGGTTGTGTTGTTATCACTGGCGGTGGCTGGTCTGTTTCTGGTGAAACACAAAAATGCCAGCCTGCGCGCCTCGCTGGACAGGGCGAACAACGTCGCCAGCGGGCAGCAGACGACCATCACCATGCTGAAAAATCAGCTTCATGTTGCCCTCACCAGAGCAGACAAAAACGAGCTGGCGCAGGTGGTACTGCGTCAGGAACTGGAGAACGCCGCGAAGCGTGAAGCACAGCGCGAGAAAACCATCACGAGGTTACTTAATGAAAACGAAGATTTTCGCCGCTGGTACGGCGCTGACCTGCCTGATGCTGTGCGCCGGTTGCACCAGCGCCCCGCCTGCACCGACGCCAGTGATTGTCCACAACGCCTGCCCGAAAGTGAGTCTTTGCCCGATGCCGGGCAGCGACCCGGAGACGAACGGTGATTTAAGTGCCGATATCCGGCAGCTTGAGAACGCGCTGGCGCGCTGTGCCAGCCAGGTAAAAATGATTAAACACTGTCAGGACGAAAACGATGCTCAAACCCGACAGCCTGCGCAGGGCGCTGACTGATGCCGTCACGGTGCTGAAAACTAACCCCGATATGCTGCGGATATTCGTGGATCACGGGAGTATTGCCTCCACGCTGGCGGCGTCGTTGTCATTCGAAAAGCGTTACACGCTCAATGTCATTGTGACCGACTTTACCGGTGATTTTGACCTGCTCATCGTGCCGGTGCTGGCGTGGCTGCGGGTAAATCAGCCCGACATCATGACCACCGACGCAGGTCAGAAAAAGGGCTTCACGTTTTATGCAGACATCAACAATGACAGCAGCTTTGATATCAGCATCAGCCTGATGCTGACCGAGCGAACGCTGGTCAGTGAGGTGGACGGCGCACTGCATGTGAAGAATATCCCGGAACCTCCGCCGCCGGAGCCGGTCACCCGCCCGGTGGAGCTTTATATCAATGGCGAACTGGTGAGCAAGTGGGATGAATGAGTTTAAGCGTTTTGAAGACCGGCTGACCGGACTTATTGAATCGCTGTCACCGTCAGGGCGTCGGCGACTGAGCGCCGAACTGGCGAAACGTCTGCGGCAGAGTCAGCAGCGCCGGGTGATGGCACAGAAAGCCCCGGATGGCACACCCTATGCGCCACGCCAGCAGCAGAGCGCCAGAAAAAAGACCGGTCGCGTTAAGCGAAAAATGTTTGCGAAACTTATCACCAGTCGTTTTTTGCATATCCGCGCCAGCCCGGAACAGGCAGCAATGGAATTTTACGGCGGGAAGTCACCGAAAATCGCCAGTGTGCATCAGTTTGGTCTGTCGGAAGAAACCCGGAAAGACGGTAAGAAAATTGATTATCCGGCGCGTCCTCTGCTCGGCTTTACCGGTGAGGATGTGCAGATGATTGAAGAGATTATCCTGGCTCACCTCGACCGTTAGTTGTGCCATTCCCGACACCTCATCGTTACATTGCCGCCGGTATGACCCGGCGGCATCCTTCCCGTTATGAACACTCTCGCAAATATCCAGGAACTCGCGCGCGCACTGCGCAACATGATCCGCACCGGCCTTGTCGTCGAAACCAACCTTAAAGCCGGTCGCTGCCGTGTGCAGACCGGCGGCATGTGCACCGACTGGCTTCAGTGGCTGACCTGTCGTGCCGGGCGTTCGCGCACATGGTGGGCACCTTCCGTGGGGGAGCAGGTGCTGATTCTGGCCGTGGGCGGTGAACTTGACACGGCGTTCGTTCTGCCGGGGATTTATTCCGGCGATAACCCCGCGCCGTCTGCGTCGTCTGATGCCCTGCATATCCGTTTCCCTGACGGGGCGGTGATTGAATATGAACCTGAAACCAGTGCACTCACGGTAAGCGGAATTAAAACGGCCAGCGTGACGGCTTCTGATTCTGTTACTGCCACGGTGCCGGTGGTCATGGTGAAAGCATCAACCCGCGTCACCCTGGACACACCGGAGGTGGTTTGCACCAACAGGCTGATTACCGGCACGCTGGAAGTGCAGAAGGGCGGGACGATGCGCGGCAACATTGAACACACCGGCGGTGAACTCTCATCAAACGGTAAGGTACTGCATACCCATAAACACCCCGGCGACAGCGGCGGCACAACCGGGAGCCCTCTATGACAGCGCGTTATCTCGGAATGAATCGCAGTGATGGCCTGACGGTCACTGACCTTGAGCATATCAGCCAGAGTATCGGCGATATCCTGCGCACACCGGTCGGCTCACGGGTGATGCGTCGTGATTACGGCTCGTTGCTGGCGTCAATGATTGACCAGCCGCAGACCCCGGCGCTTGAGTTGCAGATTAAGGTCGCCTGTTACATGGCGGTGCTGAAATGGGAACCCCGCGTCACGCTGTCATCTGTCACCACGGCGCGCAGTTTTGACGGGCGAATGACAGTTACGTTAACCGGCCAGCACAACGACACCGGCCAGCCACTTTCGTTAACCATCCCTGTGAGTTGAAACCATGCCGATTATCGACCTGAACCAGCTACCCGCACCGGATGTGGTCGAGGAGCTGGACTTTGAAACCATTCTCGCCGAACGCAAGGCGACACTGATTTCCCTTTACCCGGAAGACCAGCAGGAGGCGGTCGCCCGTACCCTGACACTGGAATCCGAGCCTCTCGTCAAACTGCTGGAAGAAAACGCTTATCGTGAGCTTATCTGGCGTCAGCGTGTGAATGAGGCCGCACGGGCGGTGATGCTGGCCTGTGCCGCCGGTAATGACCTTGATGTGATTGGTGCCAATTACAACACCACGCGCCTGATTATCACCCCGGCAGATGATTCGACTATCCCGCCGACACCGGCCGTGATGGAATCTGACACCGATTATCGTCTGCGTATTCAGCAGGCCTTTGAAGGTTTAAGCGTCGCCGGGTCGGTGGGTGCCTATCAGTATCATGGTCGCAGTGCTGACGGGCGTGTCGCGGATATCTCTGTCACCAGTCCGTCTCCGGCCTGCGTCACCATCTCTGTGCTGTCACGTGAAAATAACGGTGTCGCATCCGAAGACCTGCTGGCGGTGGTGCGTAACGCCCTTAATGGCGAGGACGTCAGGCCGGTGGCCGACCGCGTGACCGTGCAGTCTGCCGCCATCGTTGAATACCAGATAAACGCCACGCTTTACCTTTACCCTGGTCCCGAAAGCGAACCCATACGCGCTGCCGCCGTGAAAAAACTGGAAGCGTACATCACGGCACAGCACCGGCTGGGGCGCGACATCCGTCTGTCTGCCATTTATGCCGCTTTGCATGTGGAAGGCGTGCAGCGTGTCGAGCTGGCCGCACCACTGGCCGACATCGTGCTCAACAGTACGCAGGCGTCTTTCTGTACCGAATACCGCGTCGTGACCGGAGGCTCGGATGAGTGATTCGCGACTGCTGCCGACCGGCTCATCACCGCTTGAAGTTGCTGCCGCAAAAGCCTGTGCGGAAATTGAAAAAACGCCGGTCAGGATTCGTGAACTGTGGAACCCGAATACCTGTCCGGCAAATCTGCTGCCGTGGCTGGCGTGGGCGTTTTCGGTCGACAGGTGGGATGAAAAGTGGCCGGAAGCGACAAAACGCGCCGTTATCCGCGATGCCTATTTCATCCACTGTCATAAGGGCACGATAGGTGCAATCCGGCGTGTGGTGGAGCCGCTCGGCTATCTCATCAACGTGACGGAGTGGTGGGAAAACAGTGACCCGCCCGGCACCTTCCGGCTTGATATTGGTGTACTGGAAAGCGGTATCACAGAGGCAATGTATCAGGAAATGGAACGGCTGATTGCTGATGCCAAACCTGCAAGCCGTCACCTTATTGGCCTGAACATTACCCGGGACATTCCCGGCTACCTGTTCGCCGGTGGTGTGGCTTACGACGGCGATGTAATTACGGTTTACCCCGGATAAGTGAGGAATAATGAGCACAAAATTCAGAACCGTTATCACCACTGCCGGTGCAGCAAAGCTGGCAGCGGCAACCGCACCGGGAGGGCGGAAGGTCAACATTACCACGATGGCCGTCGGGGATGGCGGTGGTAAATTGCCTGTCCCGGATGCCGGACAGACCGGACTTATCCATGAAGTCTGGCGACATGCGCTGAACAAAATCAGCCAGGACAAACGAAACAGTAATTATATTATCGCAGAGCTGGTTATTCCGCCGGAGGTGGGCGGTTTCTGGATGCGTGAGCTTGGCCTGTACGATGATGCGGGAACATTAATTGCCGTGGCGAACATGGCCGAAAGTTATAAGCCAGCTCTCGCCGAAGGCTCAGGGCGTTCGCAGACCTGTCGCATGGTCATCATCGTCAGCAGTGTGGCCTCAGTGGAGCTGACCATTGACACCACAACAGTGATGGCGACGCAGGATTACGTTGATGACAAAATTGCAGAGCACGAACAGTCACGACGTCACCCGGACGCCTCGCTGACCGCCAAAGGTTTTACTCAGTTAAGCAGTGCGACCAACAGCACGTCTGAAACACTGGCCGCAACGCCGAAAGCGGTAAAGGCCGCGTATGACCTTGCTAACGGGAAATATACTGCGCAGGATGCCACCACAGCGCGAAAAGGTCTTGTCCAGCTCAGTAGTGCCACCAACAGCACGTCTGAAACGCTCGCTGCAACACCAAAAGCGGTAAAAGCAGCATATGACCTGGCTAACGGGAAATATACCGCACAGGACGCCACCACCGCGCGAAAAGGCCTTGTCCAGCTCAGTAGCGTCACCAACAGCGATTCTGAAACGCTTGCGGCAACGCCAAAGGCGGTTAAGACAGCGTATGACCTTGCTAACGGGAAATACACTGCACAGGATGCCACCACAGCGCGAAAAGGGCTTGTCCAGCTCAGTAGCGCCACCAACAGTGATTCTGAAACCCTCGCGGCAACGCCAAAAGCAGTGAAGTCTGCCTATGACAATGCTGAAAAACGTCTTCAGAAAGATCAGAACGGTGCGGATATTCCGGGAAAGGATACCTTCACGAAAAATATCGGTGCCTGTCGTGCTTATAGCGGCGCTTTGAGCACTGAAGCCGGAAACTGGACAACCGCTCAGTTTATTGAATGGCTGGATTCCCGTGGTGCATTTAATCATCCGTACTGGATGTGCAAAGGCTCCTGGTCATATGCAAATAACAAAATCATTACGGATACCGGATGTGGTGATATCCACCTGGCTGGTTGTGTCGTCGAGGTCATGGGAACTAAATCTGCAATCACTATCCGAGTGACCACGCCGACAACATCAAGCGGTGGCGGTACAACCAGCGCGCAATTCACTTACATTAATCATGGGGACGGCTACTCCCCCGGCTGGCGTCGTGACTGGAATCGTCAGGGCGACGCAATGACCGGAACGATTAATCAGGATGGCGGAAGCCAGAATGCCTATATGTCTACGGCCTTATGTTCAGGCACCAGAGGCGGCAAAAAATATCTCAGAAAGTTTCGTGGTGGAGAAGGAGACACTATCTGGCATGAAACAGTACAGGGCGGGGTAGTTCGCTGGGCGACTGGTAATACTGATGCTCAGGAAGAATTATCACTCAGCTCCGCTTATGGTCTCCGTTCAAGAGGTGAGATTACATCAAGCAGTGCTAATGGTCTGCGCATTGCTTATGGCAATTATGGATTCTTTATCAGGAATGATGGCAGCAGCACTTATTTTATGTTGACTAAATCAGGTGACAGATTAGGCACTTATAATAATTTAAGACCACTGATTATAAATGATGCCACGGGTGCTGTATCAATGGGGCATGGCCTGAGTGTTACTGGTGATATTGCCTCAAGTACCAAAGTACGTGCCGGTAGCGGGAAAAAATTCACGGTCAGCAGCAGTAATACATCCACGAAGGAAGCCGCATTCAATTTGTGGGGAAACTCAAGTCGTCCGGTGGTGGCTGAATTAGGTGATGATGCAGGCTGGCATTTTTACAGTCAGAGAAATACAGATAACAGCATCACTTTTGCTGTTAACGGGCAGGTATCACCATCTAACTATAGTAATTTTGATTCACGCTATGTCCGGGATATCCGGCTTGGTGGTGCTGCCACATACAAACCTGCGAACAATGGTATGACATGGACACATCAGGCACCGTCCGGGTGTGTATATTCCGGCATTATTGTTCAGGATACCGGCTCAAACTCTGCCGATAACATTGGTGGCGTATATTACAGACCGGTGCAGAAATACATTAACGGGACTTGGTATAACGTGGCGCAGGTATAATTTATGCAGCATTTGATAAATATAACGGCAGGTAATCCAAAAACGGTTGAACAATATCAATTGACAAAGGACTTTGATGTTGTCTGGTTTTTTTCAGAAGATGGTAAGAACTGGTACGAAGAACAAAAGTATTTTGCTGATGACACGATAAAAATAGCGTACGACAAAGATAATATTATCCGCTATGTGGAAAAGGATGTGACAGCTATCAGACCGGATGGATTAAGTGTTGTTGAAGTGCCGGATATTACTGCTAACCGACGGGCGGACATTTCAGGGAACTGGATGTTTAAGGACTGTACAGTGATTAAACGAATTTATACGGCAGAGGAATTGCAGCAGCAGGCAGAAAATCGGAAAGCCAGACTTCTTGCAGATGCTGAATCCGTGATTTTGCCGCTGGAGCGCGCTGTCAGGCTGAATATGGCAACAGATGAGGAGCGCAGTCGACTGGAGGCATGGGAACGCTACAGTGTTCTGGTCAGTCGTGTGGATCCTGCAAATCCTGAATGGCCGGAAATGCCGCAATAAGTTGTATGAGCTCTGGTGTGAGCTTACATATCTATGGCACAGAGTAAAGCCTAATCTGAGAGTCCGCTCTGTGCCAGAAGTAGACGCACAAGGTGGGCGTGTCTTTTTCTTAAGCTACATCGGGCTCTTATATGGGGAATGAGAGTTTTTGAAACGCGGTTCTTCATGCTTCGGACTGTAAATTCTTGCATGATTATCTATCACAACTTTACTTCCAAGAATATCTCGAGCTTCTCCTAACGACCACACAGTAGAAAGATCATTAGTCAAATTTCGATAGAGAGCACGAAACCCCTTGGGTTTTTTAAGATCATATAAGAAATCAGGAACTTTAACTTTAAAATTAAAGGTCGGTAGTTTCGGAAGGGAATTAATAGCCGCAACAGTATTGTATACATGTACAAGCTTAGTTACAGGTACACCTTGTCTAGTCTTGAGCCCATACTTAGTTCGAATATAATCTGATTCTTTCGATACTTCAGTAAGCAATGCTCTTACTGACTTATTAGCTTGAGGCAATTCATTTTCATCAAACAAGCGCTTTATTTCTCGCATTTTCTCACGGGCCCTTACAAATTCGTTGTTGTCCCTTATGTTATAAGCAGCTTCAACAATACAACTTGGATCACCAGTTTCTTTTGCGAGCCATGCCGAAAATAAAGGAAGCGAAGTTGCTGTTGCTACAGCTTTACCACCAGAATGAATATCAATGAGATCATGACTTAACGAAGTGGAAAAGTTTTCTACAATATGTTTAGCATAGTCAAAACCATACTGACAGTTTTGGCTTAAATATGTCTGTTGATACGCCTGACGTAATGGATATAAAAAAGTATCTGCTTGAAGGTACTTAGCTGTGAGAGAATAAAATACTGCCCGATTAGCCAGCCATACAAGCGAAGCCACGAATGCTTTGATTGCATCTGATGCTTCACCAGCAGATGTGCCATCCCCCCATTTTGCTCCGGGAACTTTGTACCCCTTGCGAATAGGGTTGCCAAATCGATCGAGAAGTTCAACATCGCCATTTGTTCTATTACCAGACTCAGCAGCATCACGCAGTTCTGAAAAAATGGCAGCAGCAATGTTACCATATTTTTCAAACTCCTTACCTCCATCAGATAAGTTCTTCAGTGTTAGATGATAAACACTTGAACTAATGTCCCATGTACATATGATATGTGTCTGAAGAAGTTCAATTAGTTTTTTAAAATCGTCATTAACAAATGTTCCACCACGAATTTTAGGTTTCAATGCATCAGATATTTTTTTTGCTTCACTTTCAATTTCATCCAACCCATATTGTGCTTTATCAAGAAATAATATCTCTCTGAAACTTGAAATCCTACTCCCACGGTACTCTGGAATATAATCATCAACCGCGATAACGTGATCATAGAACAAAATAGACTGTATATAGTTCTCAAATGCTATTATGTCTGTATCTACTGAGTCCTTCGATCTTGTTTTTACTTTCCCCTCGATTCTTTGGACTGCAGTTAGAGTTGAATTATCAATCAGTGCGTATGTCATTTACATTCCTTAAATAAAAAACATTAATGGTTGCTCCAAAAATACTAGCAACCTTATTTCAGTGAAGTCAATTTTTTAACATTAATCATTTACACACGCTTGAAAAGTGATCGCTGAAAATGGCATTTACTACATTATCAAAGTTCCCATCGAAGATAATCGAAATTTTTCCCGGTAGCAGATATCGTGAGATTTAACGCTTTTCGCTCATAGCAGGCTGTCAGATTTGATAGCGTTTGGGCTATGTAAACTGTCAGTCGGAAAATGAGTGTGTACAAATCAGGACATGCGGGCGAATTGCCCGCATTTTCTTTATCTGTTGTTTCATCCACTGACCAGCCAGGTCAAATAGCGTCTCATGCACTGCCCAACAGAAAATAGTTGCACCCATTAACCACGGAGTTAAACGGATGAGTGACTATCATCACGGCGTGCAGGTGCTGGAGATTAACGACGGCACCCGCGTCATTTCCACCGTATCCACTGCCATTGTCGGCATGGTCTGCACGGCCAGCGATGCGGATGCGGAAACCTTCCCCCTCAATAAACCGGTGCTGATTACCAATGTGCAGAGCGCAATTGCAAAGGCCGGTAAAAAAGGCACGCTGGCGGCATCGTTGCAGGCCATCGCCGACCAGTCAAAACCGGTCACCGTTGTCGTGCGTGTGGAAGACGGCACCGGCGACGACGAGGAAACGAAACTCGCGCAGACCGTTTCCAATATCATCGGCACCACCGACGAAAACGGTCAGTACACCGGACTGAAAGCCCTGCTGGCGGCGGAGTCGGTAACCGGTGTTAAACCGCGTATTCTCGGCGTGCCGGGACTGGACACCAAAGAGGTGGCTGTTGCACTGGCATCAGTCTGTCAGAAGCTGCGCGCTTTCGGGTATATCAGCGCATGGGGCTGTAAGACCGTTTCCGAGGTGAAAGCTTACCGCCAGAATTTCAGCCAGCGTGAGCTGATGGTCATCTGGCCGGATTTCCTCGCATGGGATACGGTCACCAGTACCACCGCCACCGCGTATGCCACTGCCCGTGCACTGGGCCTGCGCGCTAAAATCGACCAGGAGCAGGGCTGGCATAAAACGCTGTCCAATGTCGGGGTGAACGGTGTTACCGGCATCAGCGCATCTGTATTCTGGGATTTGCAGGAGTCCGGCACCGATGCTGACCTGCTGAACGAGTCAGGTGTCACAACGCTGATTCGCCGTGACGGTTTCCGCTTCTGGGGTAACCGTACCTGCTCTGATGACCCGCTGTTCCTCTTTGAAAACTACACCCGCACCGCGCAGGTGCTAGCCGACACGATGGCTGAGGCGCACATGTGGGCGGTGGACAAGCCCATCACCGCAACGCTGATTCGCGACATCGTTGACGGCATCAATGCCAAATTCCGTGAGCTGAAAACAAACGGCTATATCGTGGATGCGACCTGCTGGTTCAGCGAAGAATCCAACGATGCGGAAACCCTCAAGGCCGGAAAACTGTATATCGACTACGACTATACCCCGGTGCCTCCTCTTGAAAACCTGACCCTGCGCCAGCGTATTACCGATAAATACCTGGCAAATCTGGTCACCTCGGTTAACAGCAATTAAGGAGCCTGACCGATGGCAATGCCGCGCAAACTCAAGTTAATGAACGTCTTTCTGAACGGCTACAGCTATCAGGGCGTTGCAAAGTCCGTCACGCTGCCAAAACTGACCCGTAAGCTCGAAAACTATCGCGGTGCGGGGATGAACGGCAGCGCACCGGTAGACCTCGGCCTTGATGACGATGCGCTGTCAATGGAGTGGTCGCTCGGGGGCTTCCCGGATTCGGTTATCTGGGAGCTTTACGCCGCAACCGGTGTGGATGCCGTACCGATTCGTTTTGCAGGCTCTTACCAGCGCGACGATACCGGCGAAACGGTGGCCGTCGAGGTGGTCATGCGTGGCCGTCAGAAAGAAATCGACACCGGCGAGGGTAAACAGGGAGAAGACACCGAGTCGAAAATCTCCGTGGTCTGCACCTATTTCCGGCTGACGATGGACGGTAAGGAGCTGGTCGAAATCGACACCATCAACATGATTGAGAAGGTGAACGGCGTCGACAGGCTGGAGCAACACCGCCGGAATATCGGCCTGTGATTTTCATCCGGTCAGCCTGGCTGACCGGTTAACCCCGATTCAGAAGTGAGAAAACCATGAACAAAGAAAACGTCATTACCCTGGATAATCCGGTTAAACGTGGTGAACAGGTTATCGAACAGGTCACGCTGATGAAACCCAATGCCGGGACGCTGCGCGGTGTCAGTCTGGCTGCGGTCGCAAACTCCGAAGTCGATGCACTGATTAAAGTGCTGCCGCGCATGACGGCACCGATGCTGACCGAGCAGGAGGTCGCCGCGCTGGAACTGCCTGACCTTGTGGCGCTGGCCGGTAAGGTGGTCGGTTTTTTGTCGCCGAACTCGGTGCAGTGACGTTTCCGAAAAATCTCTCGGTCGATGACCTGATGGCGGATGTGGCAGTGATATTTCACTGGCCGCCATCAGAACTGTATCCCATGAGCCTGACCGAACTCATCACATGGCGCGAAAAGGCGCTCCGGCGAAGCGGAAACACGAATGAGTAACAATGTAAAATTACAGGTATTGCTCAGGGCTGTTGACCAGGCATCCCGCCCGTTTAAATCCATCCGCACAGCGAGCAAGTCGCTGTCGGGGGATATCCGGGAAACACAAAAATCACTGCGCGAGCTGAACGGTCACGCATCCCGTATTGAGGGATTCCGCAAGACCAGTGCACAGCTCGCCGTGACTGGTCATGCACTTGAAAAGGCTCGGCAGGAAGCAGAAGCCCTTGCCACACAGTTTAAAAACACCGAACGTCCGACCCGTGCTCAGGCGAAAGTGCTGGAATCCGCAAAGCGTGCGGCGGAGGACTTACAGGCGAAATATAACCGCCTGACGGATTCCGTTAAACGCCAGCAGCGGGAACTGGCCGCTGTGGGAATTAATACCCGCAATCTTGCACATGATGAGCAGGGACTGAAAAACCGTATCAGTGAAACCACCGCACAGCTTAACCGTCAGCGCGACGCGCTGGCGCGTGTCAGTGCGCAACAGGCAAAACTTAACGCAGTCAAACAGCGTTATCAGGCCGGAAAGGAGCTGGCCGGAAATATGGTCTCGGTGGGCGCTGCCGGTGTGGGGATTGCTGCTGCGGGAACGATGGCCGGAGTTAAGCTGCTGATGCCCGGTTATGAGTTTGCGCAGAAAAACTCAGAATTGCAGGCTGTGCTGGGAGTGGCAAAAGACTCCGCCGAAATGACCGCACTCCGCAAGCAGGCGCGCCAGCTCGGCGACAATACCGCAGCCTCGGCAGATGATGCAGCCGGTGCACAGATTATCATTGCGAAAGCCGGTGGGGATGTTGATGCCATTCAGGCGGCAACGCCGGTCACGCTGAATATGGCGCTGGCGAACCGCCGCACGATGGAAGAAAACGCCGCCCTGCTGATGGGGATGAAATCCGCCTTTCAGCTTTCAAACGATAAGGTCGCTCATATCGGGGATGTTCTCTCCATGACGATGAACAAAACCGCCGCCGATTTTGACGGCATGAGCGATGCGCTGACCTATGCCGCACCTGTGGCAAAAAATGCCGGTGTCAGCATTGAAGAAACCGCCGCAATGGTCGGGGCGCTGCATGATGCAAAAATCACAGGCTCAATGGCGGGGACGGGAAGCCGTGCCGTGTTAAGCCGCCTGCAGGCACCGACGGGAAAAGCATGGGATGCACTCAAAGAGCTTGGAGTGGAAACCTCAGACAGCAAGGGAAACACCCGGCCAATATTTACCATTCTGAAAGAAATGCAGGCCAGTTTTGAGAAAAACCGGCTCGGTACTGCCCAGCAGGCTGAATACATGAAAACCATTTTCGGGGAGGAGGCCAGCTCAGCCGCCGCTGTGCTGATGACTGCCGCCTCAACCGGAAAGCTGGACAAACTGACCGCTGCGTTTAAAGCCTCAGACGGGAAGACCGCAGAGCTGGTAAATATCATGCAGGACAACCTCGGCGGTGACTTTAAGGAGTTTCAGTCCGCTTATGAGGCGGTGGGGACTGACCTGTTTGACCAGCAGGAAAGCGCACTGCGTAATCTCACGCAGACGGCCACAAAGTATGTGTTAAAACTCGACGGCTGGATCCAGAAAAACAAATCACTGGCGTCAACCATCGGCATCATTGTCGGTGGTGCACTGGCACTGACTGGTGTCATCGGTGCCATTGGCCTCGTAGCCTGGCCGGTTATCACCGGCATCAATGCCATCATCGCGGCAGCAGGCGCAATGGGGGCAATCTTCACGACGGTTGGCAGTGCTGTTATAACCGCCATCGGGGCGATTAGCTGGCCGGTTGTGGCCGTGGTGGCCGCCATTGTCGCCGGGGCGTTGCTTATCCGTAAATACTGGGAGCCTGTCAGCGCATTCTTTGGCGGTGTGGTGGAAGGGCTGAAAGCGGCATTTGCGCCGGTGGGGGAACTGTTCACGCCACTTAAACCGGTGTTTGACTGGCTGGGTGAAAAGTTACAGGCCGCGTGGCAGTGGTTTAAAAACCTGATTGCCCCGGTCAAAGCCACCCGGGACACCCTGAACCGTTGCCGTGACACGGGCGTTATGTTCGGGCAGGCACTGGCTGACGCGCTGATGCTGCCGCTTAATGCGTTCAACAAACTGCGCAGTGGTATTGACTGGGTACTGGAAAAACTCGGTGTTATCAACAAAGAGTCAGACACACTTGACCAGACCGCCGCCAGAACTCAAGCCGCCACGTATGGCAGCGGTGGTTATATTCCGGCGACCAGCTCTTATGCAGGTTATCAGGCTTATCAGCCGGTCACGGCACCGGCTGGCCGCTCTTATGTAGACCAGAGTAAAAACGAATATCACATCAGCCTGACGGGTGGTACTGCGCCGGGGACACAGCTCGACCGCCAGTTACAGGATGCGCTCGAAAAATACGAGCGGGATAAACGTGCGCGCGCCCGTGCCAGCATGATGCATGACGGTTAAGGAGGTGACGAAAAATGATGCTCGCGTTAGGTATGTTTGTTTTTATGCGCCAGACGCTGCCACACCAGACCATGCAGCGTGAATCAGATTATCGCTGGCCGTCAAATTCCCGTATCGGTAAACGGGACGCCTTTCAATTTCTCGGTGTGGGTGAGGAAAACATCACGCTTGCCGGTGTGCTTTATCCCGAACTGACCGGCGGCAAGCTGACGATGACCACGCTCAGGCTGATGGCAGAGGAGGGGCGGGCGTGGCCGTTGCTGGATGGCACCGGCATGATTTACGGCATGTATGTCATCAGCAAGGTGAGTGAAACAGGGAGTATTTTCTTTGCAGACGGCACACCCCGGAAAATTGATTTTACGCTGTCGCTCACCCGCGTTGATGAATCACTGGCCGCGCTTTATGGCGATATCGGTAAACAGGCGGAATCGCTCATCGGTAAGGCTGGCAGTATGGCGACTAAATTCACGGGTATGACGGGGGCGGGATAATGCTGGATGCACTGACATTTGATGCAGGCAGTACGCTGACGCCGGATTACATGCTGATGCTCGACAGCAGGGATATTACCGGCAATATCAGCGACCGTCTGATGAGCATGACCCTGACGGATAACCGGGGCTTTGAGGCTGACCAGCTTGATATTGAACTGAACGATGCCGACGGGCAGGTCGGACTACCGATTCGTGGCGCTGTCCTGACGGTGTATATCGGCTGGAAAGGTTTTGCCCTGGTATGCAAAGGGAAATTTACCGTTGATGAGGTTGAACACCGGGGCGCACCGGATGTGGTCACCATCCGCGCCCGGAGTGCAGATTTTCGCGGGACGCTCAATTCCCGCCGTGAAGGCTCATGGCATGACACCACGCTCGGTGCGATTGTTGAGGCGATAGCCTCCCGTAACAGGCTGGAAGCCAGTGTCGCTCCGTCACTGGCCGGAATTAAAATCCCGCACATCGACCAGTCGCAGGAGTCTGATGCGAAATTTCTGACCCGTCTTGCAGAACGCAACGGCGGTGAGGTGTCGGTAAAAATGGGAAAACTGCTGTTTCTCAAAGCGGGGCAGGGGGTGACGGCCAGCGGTAAAAAAATCCCGCAGGTCACCATCACCCGCAGCGACGGTGACCGCCATCATTTTGCGATTGCTGACCGTGGAGCCTACACCGGCGTAACGGCAAAGTGGTTACACACCAAAGACCCGAAGCCGCAAAAGCAGAAGGTAAAACTGAAACGCAAAAAGAAAGAGAAACACCTGCGCGCACTGGAGCACCCGAAAGCGAAACCGGTCACGCAGAAGAAAGCGCCAAAAGTACCGGAAGCGCGCGAAGGTGAATACATGGCAGGTGAGGCTGACAATGTTTTTGCCCTGACCACGGTATATGCCACGAAAGCGCAGGCCATGCGCGCCGCTCAGGCGAAGTGGGATAAACTGCAACGGGGCGTTGCGGAGTTCTCCATCAGCCTGGCTACCGGTCGGGCTGATATTTACACGGAAACACCGGTTAAAGTGTCAGGCTTTAAGCGCGTCATAGACGAGCAGGACTGGACAATCACTAAGGTGACACATTTTCTGAATAATAGCGGCTTCACGACGTCCTTAGAGCTTGAGGTCAGGCTTTCTGATGTGGAGTACGAAACAGAAGATGATGAGTGATGTTTTTATTTTATCTGTTTGTTTTATAAGGATAAATTAACTAAAATGGCACCATCAACAAAACCGGAAGAGGTGCTCGCGATGTTTCATTGTCCTTTATGCCAGCATGCCGCACATGCGCGTACAAGCCGCTATATCACTGACACGACAAAAGAGCGTTATCACCAGTGTCAGAACGTGAATTGCAGCGCCACGTTCATCACTTATGAGTCGGTACAGCGATACATCGTGAAGCCGGGAGAAGTCCACGCCGTAAGACCGCACCCGTTGCCGTCAGGGCAGCAAATTATGTGGATGTAATTACAAACAGGAAGCCCCTCAGTCGAGGGGCTTTTTTGTCGATGTGGTCAATGTGTGGACGTGACCAGAAATAAATCCTTTTATTTCATTGTATTACGCGTAAAAAATAAGCCCGTGTAAGGGAGATTACACAGGCTAAGGAGGTGGTTCCTGGTACAGCTAGCATTTTATGGGTTATGTTTTTCAGCGAAACGGATGATAACCTTAATAAATGCAGCTGTATGTGATCGGTTTCTAAGAATTTTCCATCCGGGAAAAATAATCGAAATTAATCACTTACCGTGGGGGTTACGCGTGGTTTCCCCGGAGAAATTACGCATCAGCAGCGCGTAATTTAGCTCAAGATCCTGCGGCACCGGGATCCACACAGTATAACCATCGCCCGGTGCGACCGGCATTGCTTCGCCTTTGGCGTTTTCCATGTGCTCAAGGGTAAAGTTAATGTTCCCTTGCGGCGTCATCAGCTCAAGGCTGTCGCCAACGGAGAATTTATTTTTCACCGCTACCGCCGCGAGGTCGCCCTTGCGCTCACCGGTAAACTCACCAACAAACTGCTGGCGGTCAGAAACTGAATAACCGTATTCGTAGTTCTGATAATCGTCGTGAGTATGACGACGCAGGAAACCTTCGGTATAGCCACGATGCGCCAGACCTTCCAGCGTTTCCAGCAGGCTGGTATCGAACGGTTTGCCCGCAGCGGCGTCATCGATAGCTTTACGATAAACCTGTGCGGTGCGTGCGCAATAGTAGAAAGATTTGGTACGGCCTTCGATTTTCAGCGAATGCACGCCCATTTTGGTCAGGCGTTCTACATGGGCGATGGCGCGCAGATCTTTCGAGTTCATGATGTAAGTGCCGTGCTCATCTTCAAACGCGGTCATATACTCGCCCGGACGCTGGGCCTCTTCGATCATAAACACTTTGTCGGTTGGTGCGCCGATACCCAGCGTCGGCTCAACATTTTGCACCGGAATCGGCTCGTACTTGTGTACGATGTTGCCAACGTCATCTTCTTTCCCTTCCTGGACGTTGTACTCCCAGCGGCAGGCGTTGGTGCAGGTGCCCTGGTTCGGGTCGCGCTTGTTGATATAGCCAGAGAGCAGGCAGCGACCGGAGTAGGCCATGCACAGAGCGCCGTGAACGAAGATTTCGATCTCCATATTTGGCACCTGATTGCGGATCTCTTCAATCTCTTCCAGCGACAGCTCGCGAGAGAGGATCACGCGGGTCAGGCCCATTTGCTGCCAGAATTTCACCGTCGCCCAGTTCACGGCGTTAGCCTGTACCGAGAGATGGATCGGCATTTCAGGGAAGTGCTCACGCACCAGCATAATCAGCCCTGGATCGGACATAATCAGCGCATCCGGCCCCATTTCCACCACCGGTTTCAGGTCACGGATAAAGGTTTTCAGCTTGGCGTTGTGCGGTGCAATGTTGACCACGACATAAAACTTTTTCCCCAGCGCATGGGCTTCATTAATGCCGAGCTGAAGATTTTCGTGGTTGAATTCGTTGTTGCGCACACGCAGGGAGTAACGCGGCTGGCCCGCATAAACAGCATCTGCGCCATAAGCGAAAGCGTAACGCATATTTTTCAGCGTTCCCGCCGGGGAAAGGAGTTCCGGTTTAAACATAATTCTCTCGTTCTGATGACAGGTCAGATCCGCTTCACCTGATGAAGCGGTTAGGGGAGTGCCCCCACTTTAAGGGCGGGCATTGTAGCGCTGTAGGGGGGAGCTGGTAAAGCGCCAGACGCCAACAACACGCGCCCGGCATCGTAATTACGTATTGTCTTTCACCGTCTGGCTTGTGCCATTGGCTTTAACGGAGGCAATTCCGGTTTCACGAGATTGCGCGGTGGCGTACATCTGGCTGGAGCCGATAATTTGATGATTGGCGGCTTTCAGATTGAAATAGAATTTGCCGTTGCTTGCCGTTTTTTTCTCATAGCGTTCTTCTTGCGGGCTGTTGCTACGCACCGACGCGATACCCTTTTCCGCAGAGGCTTTTGAGGTATATAGCTCGCTGGTGAGGATAGTCTCACCATTGCCCGCTTTTAGCACAAACCGGAACTGATTATCACTGCTCTTACTGAGTTCAAACCAACCAGCCATAATGACTCCTTGATTGAAATTGCGTATCGAAAACAGCATCTAAAAGGACTGTTTACCGATTAAAGTATGAGCGATTTTCAGGCGGTTGCCAGGGCGAAGAGATAATGTCAGATAGCCGACAATGCATGGGATAATGTTGCCGGATGCGGCGTGAATGCCTTCTCCGGCAGGTAAAAATGTTAAACGATGCGGCAGGCGTCGGCTTCCCAGCGGTAACCGACGCCGTAAACGGCACGGATAAAGGACTGTTCGGCGTCGAGAGATTCCAGCTTGCGACGCAGGTTTTTAATGTGGCTGTCGATAGTGCGGTCGGTTACTACGCGGTAGTCGTCATAAAGATGATTGAGCAATTGTTCGCGGGAGAACACTTTTCCTGGTTCATGAGAGAGCGTTTTCAGCAGACGAAATTCCGCAGGCGTCAGGTCAAGCATTTTTCCGCGCCAGGAAGCCTGAAAACGACCTTCGTCGATAATCAACGGGCTTTCAGCATCCTGTTGCTGCAACTCACGCTGGGGTTTGCAACGGCGCAAAATGGTTTTGACGCGCGCTACCACTTCCCGTGGGCTGTACGGTTTGCAGATGTAGTCATCAGCGCCAATTTCCAGCCCCAGCAGGCGGTCGATCTCTTCGATTTTTGCTGTCACCATCACGATCGGAATGTCAGAAAAACGACGAATTTCCCGGCACAGCGTCAAGCCATCGGTGCCAGGGAGCATCAGATCCAACAGGATCAGATCCGGTGGTGTCTGGCGCACATACGGCAGTACCTGATCGCCGTGGCTGATAAGCGTCGGCGCATAGCTCGCAGCACGCAGATAATCAATGAGCAACTGTCCCAGCTTCGGTTCATCTTCCACGATCAAAATACGCGGTGTGTTTTCGTCGATTGGTAACTCGGTCATACTTCTCTCTGTAAATCCCGTTCCAGCGGTAACTCTACTGTAATGCTTACCCCGCCAAAAGGCGAATGGGCAGCAATAATGCGGCCATTATGTGCTTCAACAATGTTCAGGCAAATCGCCAGCCCCAGCCCGGAACCGCCGCTGGCACGGTTGCGGGAGCCTTCGGTGCGATAAAAACGTTCAAACAATTTTTGTAGTTGATCGTCACTGACACCTGGCGCACTGTCGGCAAAGGTCAGGCGCACCGTTTTGTCGTGCTGCCCGGCAGAGATTTTCAGGCTGCCGCCGCTGTCTGTGTAGCGCAGGCTGTTTTCCAGTAAGTTATTGAATAACTGCATTAAACGGTCGCGATCGCCAAATACAGTAATACTGTCTGGCAGGGAAAATTGCAGTTTCAGGCCACGGCTGGCGAATCGTTCGCGAAATGCGCCGCCCGCCACTTCCAGCAGTGGGATCAAATCTACCGGTGCTTTTTGATAGGCGAGAGCGCCTTCATCAGACATCGACAACTGATGGAGATCGTCAACCAGTTTGGTCAGTGTACCGACCTCTGCCTGTAAAGACGCCACCGTCTCCGGCGTGAATTTACGCACGCCATCCTGAATGGCTTCCAGTTCACCGCGCAGCACCGCTAATGGCGTACGCAGTTCGTGAGAAATATCGGCCATAAAATCACGGCGCATTTGCTGGTTTTTCTCCAGCGTGCTGGCGAGCTGGTTGAAGTCTTGCGCCAGTTTGCCCAGTTCATCTTCACTGGTGGGCGTCACGCGGGTAGTGAAATCGCCCGCCGCCAGTTTGTGCGTGCCGTCCACCAGCCGTTTTACCGGTGCCAGCAAACCACGCGCCAGCAGAAAGGTAGCGAGTGCCGCGAGTAACGTTGCCAGAGCGACAATCAGCCAGCTGGTTTGCCGCTGTTGTTTATCGAAATTGATATCAGTATTGCGGGTCAGTCGCTCAACAGGGGAGGCAATCACCGCGCCCACTTCCGCACCGTTGACCAGAATGGGTCGCCGTGTACCGTCAGGTGGAATCGGCGCTCGCGGACCAACCAGCACTTTGTTGTTTTGATCAACCACCCAGAACTGGGTACGCCAGCCGTGCGGTGGCATACCCGGGCCGGGTTTATCTTCCGAATTATCGTGTTCAAATGAACGCAGGATCTGAAAGACAAAGCGATCATTGTTGCGCAGGAAGCGCCAGTTGCCATGCTGCGCATACTGCTCGCCAAGCGCATCACTTAACAGTTGTAATCGCTGTTCATTACCATGCTTGATGTAATCAATAAAGCCACGCTCAAAACTGATACGCACCGCCCAGTGCATACTGATCAGCAAGACAATGCAGGTGGCGAAAATCGCCAGAAACAGTTTGCCGGTAATACCGGGTCGCCAGAACTTCATTGCGCGCTCCTTTTTCGCCGCGAAATAGCTACATTTTGATGCGTATCGTTCGGCACTCTGGCAAAGATGAACGCCGGAAGGGCGATGATAAACGCCATGCTAAGCCAGGTGTACATAAAGACGGTTTGTGTGGTGCCGCTGTCGACGCTGACATGCTGCGAACCAAAAAGCCCCAGCAACAGCCCGGCGATGGTGACGCCGATACTCATCGACAATTGCATAATCATCGACAGCAGGCTGTTTCCGCTGCTCGCCAGATTGTCCGGGAGATCTTTCAGCGTCAGGGTGTTCATGGAGGAGAAACGGGTCGAGTTGACCATCCCTTGTAAAAACAGGACGAACGGCAAAACGTAGTACCAGCCCAGCAGAGCAGTGGTCATAAACAACAGGGTGACCAGCGACAGACCCAGCGTGGTCGCCACCAGTACCCGACGATAACCAAAGCGATTCACCACCTGTACCACAATTCGCTTCATTCCCATGCTGCCGAGTACCATCGGGATCATCATCAGTCCGGCATGAAACGGCGAGAAACCGAGGCCAATTTGCAGGAAAACCGGTGTCATAAAGGGCAACATGCCACTGCCAATACGTCCGGCAAAGCTCCCCGCCAGACCCAGCGAAAAGGTACGAGTGCGGAACAGTTTCAGACTGAACAGGGCGCGGTTGTTATTTCTGGCGTGCAGCAGATAAAGCACCAGTGCTACCACGCCAACAGCGACCAGGCCAGCAATCGCCAGCGGCGATAAACCTGTACCTTTACTGCCGTCCAGCGCCAGGGTTAATACCGCCATGCCAACCGCCAGCAATAAAAAGCCGGAGAGATCAAAGCGCCGCGTCTGCATGGTGTAGTTCGGCATTAACATCAGTGTGGCGATCGCACCGATAATCCCCACCGGAATGTTGATCAAAAAGATCCAGTGCCAGGAGGCGTACTCCACCAGCAGGCCGCCGAGCGCCGGACCGAGCAGCGGCCCGACCTGACCGGGTAACGTGACAAAGGTCATCGCCGCCATATATTGCTCGCGTGGTACGATTTTCATCACCGTCAACCTGCCGACCGGCACCATCATCGCGCCGCCAACGCCCTGTAACGCGCGTGCCAGCAACAGTTCGTTCAGCGTGCCGGAAAGCGCGCAAAACAGTGAACCGAGAGTAAACAGCACGATGGCGGTAAAGAAAATATTGCGCACGCCGACTTTGTCCGCCAGCCAGCCGCTGGCAGGTAACATCACCGCCACGGTCAGTACATAAGAGACAATGACCATGTGCATATGCAGCGGGCTTTCCCCCAGGCTTTGCGCCATTGAGGGAAGCGCGGTGTTGACGATGGTGGTGTCCAGCGACTGCATAAAGAAGCCGAAAGCCACAATCCACAATTGCCAGCGGGTGCTGTCGGGAAGATCTGTCATTTACTCGGTTACCGCTTGTTTAGGTTTACGCGAAAAACGCAGCCGCAGACGGTCGAAAAAGAGATACACCACCGGAGTGGTATACAGCGTCAGAAGCTGGCTCATTACCAGACCGCCGACAATGGTGATCCCCAATGGTTGCCGCAGCTCCGAGCCGTCACCGCCCGACAATACCAGCGGCAGCGCGCCAAACAGCGCCGCCAGGGTAGTCATCATAATCGGGCGAAAACGCAGCAGGCAGGCCTGGAAAATAGCTTCCTGCGGCGTCAGGTTACCGTGCCGTTGAGCTTCAAGCGCAAAATCGACCATCATAATGGCGTTTTTCTTCACGATGCCGATTAATAGCATGATCCCTATCAGGGCGATTAGGCTGAACGGGGCATTGAACAGCTCCAGCGCCAACAGCGCTCCAACGCCCGCCGAGGGCAGGGTGGAGAGAATCGTCAGCGGATGTACGTAACTCTCGTAAAGGATACCCAGCACGATATACACCGTGGCGATGGCGGCGATAATCAGGATCACCTGCGAGTTCATCGTCTCCTGGAACACCTGCGCCGTGCCGGCAAAACTGCCGCGCACCGTCGAAGGCACACCAAGCTGGGTCATTGCGCGATCGATCGCCGTACTGGCGTCCGAGAGCGATTTCCCGGTCGGCAGGTTAAACGAAATGGTCGAGGCCGCCGATAATCCCTGATGATTCACCGACAGCGGAGCATTCGCCGGTTGCCATTTAGCGAAATACGACAGCGGGATCGCTTTTCCTTCGTTATTGATAACGAACATTTTTTCCAGCGCGCTGATGTCCTGGGTATAGCGCGGATCCACTTCCATCACCACTTTGTACTGGTTCATCGGCTGGTAAATGGTCGAGATTTGCCGCTGACCGAAGGCGTTATTTAACAGGCTGTTGGCGGCCTGCACGTCGATTCCCAGCCGCGCCATGGTGTCGCGGTCGTAAACCAGATTCATCTCCGCGCCGTTATCCTGCTGATCGGAGTTCACGTCCGCCAGTTCCGGCAATGTCGCCAGTTTTTTGCGGATTTTCGGCTCCCATTCGCGCAGTGCCGCCAGGTCGTCGGATAGCAACGTGTACTGATAGCTGGCGTTCGACTGACGTCCGCCAACGCGAATATCCTGTACCGCCATCAGGAACAGATTCGCCCCCGGTTCTTTCGCCAGTTTTACGCGCAGACGGTCGATAATTTGCTGCGCCGTTTCGCTGCGTTCGTCGCGTGGCTTGAGGGTGATAAACATCATCCCACTGTTCACCCGCGAACCGCCGGTAAATCCGGTGACATTATCCACCGCCGGATCGTCACGGATAATTTTCATGAAATCCTGCAACTTACCGCGCATTGCCTGAAACGAAATACTCTGATCCGCCTGTATCCCACCCATCAGGACGCCGGTATCCTGCTCCGGGAAGAAGGTTTTCGGGATCGAGATATATAGCCAGATATTCAGCGCAATGGTGCCAAGCAACACCACGCCCACCAGACGGGTATGATTGAGCACCCATTTCAGCGACTTGCCATAGCCTTGTTGCAGGGCTACCAACATGCGACCAAAACCACGTAGTCGCTTTTGCTCGCGCGGCTTGCTGGCTTTTAGCATCCAGCCGCACATCATCGGCGTTAGCGTCAGGGAAACCAGCAACGAAATCCCAATGGCGACAGAAAGCGTCACGGCAAATTCGCGTAACAGTCGGCCCGGCAATCCGCCCATCAACAGCAGCGGCAGGAACACCGCCACCAGTGACAGACTCATCGACAGCACCGTAAAACCGACTTCGCGAGTGCCTTGCAGTGCGGCCTGTAGTGGTTTCATCCCCGCTTCCAGGTGACGGGCAATGTTTTCCAGCACCACGATGGCGTCATCCACCACAAAGCCAGTGGCGATTGTGAGTGCCATTAACGAAAGGTTATTGAGACTGAATCCGCACAGGTACATCGCCGCAAACGTACCAATCAGCGAAACCGGCACCGCAACGGCGGGAATAATGGTGGCGCGACCCGAACGCAGGAACAAAAACACCACCAGAATCACCAGCGCCACCGAGATAATCAGCGTCTGCTCAACCTCTTCCAGCGACGCGCGGATAGTAGGGGAGCGATCCTGGGCAATTTGCAGATCAATTGCTGCCGGGATGGTGGATTGTAATTCCGGCAGACGGGCGCGGATGCTGTCTACCGTCTGGATAATATTGGCTTCCGGCAGCTTGCGGATCATCAGCAAAATGGCCGGTTTGGCGTTGGTCATCCCGGCGTTGCGCACATCCTGTACTGAGTCGGTCACCGTCGCCACATCGCCCAGACGAACCGCGCCGCCGTTGTTGTAATGAATAATCAGCGGCTGATATTCAGCGGCAGTTTTCAGTTCGTCATTGGTCTGGATCTGCCAGCGGTGGGTGCCATCTTCCAGTGCGCCCTGCGGTTTACGCACGTTGGCATTGCTGATGGCAGTGCGTACGTCGTCCAGCGAGACGCCCTGATTAAACAGCGCCTGCGGATTCAGCCCGACGCGTACGGCGGGCAGCGAGCTGCCGCCAACATCGACATCACCGACACCGTCGATTTGCGAAATCGTCGGAGCCAGCTGTGTCGAGGCGAAATCGTACAGTTCACCCTGCGAATAAGTATCGGATGTCAGCGTGAGGATCATAATGGGCGCATCCGACGGGTTCGCTTTGCGATAGGTCGGGCGGCTGGGCATCCCGCTGGGCAGCAAACTTTGTGCAGCGTTGATCGCCGCCTGCACATCACGCGCTGCGCCGTTGATATCCCGGTCAAAATCAAACTGCAAAATAATGCGCGTGCTGCCGAGCGAACTACTGGAGGTCATTTCACTGACCCCGGCAATGCGCCCAAGTGAGCGCTCCAGCGGCGTGGCAACGGAAGACGCCATTGTTTCTGGTGACGCACCGGGCAGCGAGGCGCTGACCATAATCACCGGAAAATCGACCTGCGGCAGCGGGGCGACCGGCAGCATACGGAAGCCCAGTATGCCGCACAGGGTAATGGCGACCGACAGTAAAATCGTCGCCACCGGGCGGTAAATGAAGAGGGCAAAAAACTTCACTTACGCCTCCTCTTCATGACGAGCAAAGCGGCTTTTGGTCCACAATGCCAGGCGGTCGAATAGCAGATAAATCACCGGCGTGGTGAACAGCGTCAGCACCTGGCTGACAATCAGACCGCCGACCATGCCGATACCTAACGGACGACGCAGTTCCGCGCCGACCCCGGTACTCAACATCAGCGGCAGCGCGCCAAGCAGAGCCGCCAGGGTGGTCATCAGGATCGGACGAAAACGCAACAGACAAGCCTGGTAGATTGCATCGCGCGGCGACATGCCTTGCTCGCGCTCAGCAGCCAGCGCGAAGTCGATCATCATGATGGCGTTCTTCTTCACGATACCGATCAGCAAAGTAATGCCGATAATTGCAATCACATCCAGTTCGCTACCGGCAATCATTAACGCCAGCAGTGCGCCAACACCTGCCGTGGGTAGCGTCGAGAGAATGGTGATCGGGTGAATAAAGCTCTCGTACAGAATGCCGAGCACGATATACATCGCCACCACCGCCGCGACAATCAGCCAGACAGTGCTGCCCAGCGCCGACTGGAAAGCGAGGGTGCTGCCCTGGAACTGCGTGGTGATATCCACCGGCAGATTCAGCGTCTTTTCGGTGTCCATAATCGCCTGCACCGCATCGCCCAGCGAATAGTTATCCGGCACGTTAAAGGAGATAGTCGTTACCGGGAACTGATCCAGATGGTTGATGGAGAGCGGCGCAAAACGCTGCTCAATTTTGGCAATTGAGCTTAGCGGCACCACGCCGCCGTCGCTGCTGGTCAGGCGAATGGTATCCAGCGCCGCGAGGCCTGGGGTATTTTCAGTGTTGTGTTCCAGCACCACGCGATACTGGTTAGCCTGAGTATAAATAGTGGAAATCAGCCGCTGACCAAACGCGTTGTACAGGGCGTTATCGACGTCCGCCATGCTGATCCCCAGACGGCTGGCGCTGTCGCGATCAACATTGACATACGCCACCAGCCCTTGATCCTGCCAGTCGCTGGAGACATCAGAAAGCTGTGGCAGTTGCTGGAGTTTTTCCATCAACTGTGGCACCCAGGTACTGAGCGCATCCAGTGACGTGGCCTGCAAGGTAAACTGGTACTGGGTGCGGCTGACCTGAGTATCGATGGTCAGGTCCTGCGTTGGTTGCAGGAAGAGATCGACGCCCGGCACTTTATCCACCGCCGTTTGCAGACGGGCGATGACTTTTTGCACCCGATCATCACGTTCATCCAGTGGTTTGAGGTTGATCTGCAAACGCGCACTGTTCAGCGACGGGTTAGTGCCATCAACGCCAACAAATGAGGTCAGACTTTGCACTGCCGGATCCTGCAAAATCACATCCGCGACCTGGCGTTGCCGCTGGGCCATATTGGTAAAGGAGCTGGATTGCGGTGCCTGCAAAGTGCCCTGAATAATGCCGTTGTCCTGTACCGGGAAGAAACCTTTCGGAATGAACACCCACAACAGCACGCTAAGCAGCAGCGTGCTGAGCGCCACGCTTAAGGTCAGCCACGGATGATTCAGCACTTTCGCAAGTCCCTGACCATAGGCGGCGATTATCCTGTCGAACATTTTTTCCGAGGCACGGGAGAAGCGGTTCTGTTTACGCAGTGACTCCTGGCTGAGCATCCGCGCGCACATCATCGGCGTCAGAGTCAGCGACACCACGGCTGAGATCAAAATCGCGACTGCCAGAGTAATAGCAAATTCGCGGAACAGTCGCCCGACGATATCGCCCATAAATAGCAGTGGGATCAACACTGCAATCAGTGAGAAGGTCAGCGAGATAATGGTAAAGCCGATTTCACCCGCGCCCTTGAGCGCCGCCGCCAACGGTTTTTCGCCTTTTTCGATATAGCGGGAAATGTTTTCGATCACCACGATGGCGTCATCGACCACAAATCCGGTGGCGATAGTTAACGCCATCAGCGTCAGGTTATTGATTGAAAAATCGAGAAACACCATGACCGCGAAGGTGCCGATTAACGACAGCGGCACTGCGACGCCGGGAATGATGGTCGCCGGAATATTACGCAAAAACAGGTAGATAATCATGACTACCAGCGCGATAGCCATCATCAATTCAAACTGAGTATCATCGACGGATGCGCGAATATTGGTGGTACGGTCAGAAAGTACTGTCACCTTCACCGATTTCGGCAGACTCTCGGTGAGCTGTGGCAGCATCTGCCGGATGCTGTCGGCGGTGGAGATAATGTTAGCACCGGGCTGGCGCTGAACATTCATCACAATGGCCTGTTCTTTGTTCGCCCACGCGCCGAGCCAGCTGTTTTCTGCTCCTTGCTCTACGGTTGCGACATCGCCCAGACGAATCGGCGCGCCGTTCTGGTAGGCGATGATTAGCTGGCGATACTCTTCGGCGGATTGCATCTGGTCGTTAGCGGAAAGCGTAACCGCACGGGAAGGGCCGTCGAGGCTACCTTTTGCCGAGTTAACGTTAGCGCCGGTAATAGCGGTGCGCACGGTTTCGCTGGTCAGGCCGAGGGCGGCAATCGCCTGGGCGTTAAGTTTGACACGAACAGCCGGACGCTGGCCGCCGGAAAGCGTCACCAGGCCGACACCGGAAATCTGCGAGATTTTCTGCGCGACGCGGGTTTCCACCATATCTTCCACTTGCGTCATTGGCATGGCGGTTGAGGTGACGGCGAGCGTCATGATTGGTGGATCTGCCGGGTTCACTTTGCTGTAAACCGGCGGGTTAGGCAGATCGCTCGGCAACAAGTTGGTCGCAGCGTTAATCGCGGCCTGCACTTCCTGCTCGGCGACATCGAGCGGTAATGTTAGCTGGAACTGTAAGGTGATAACTGACGCACCGCCGGAACTTTGCGACGACATCTGTTTCAGGCCAGACATCTGCCCAAACTGGCGTTCAAGCGGCGCGGTAACGGCAGAGGTCATGACATCCGGGCTCGCACCTGGGTAGAGCGTGACTACCTGAATGGTCGGATAGTCCACTTCCGGTAGCGCCGAAACGGGCAGTGCTCGATAACCGATAATCCCGGCGAGTAAGATCGCCACCATCAGCAGCGTGGTGGCGACAGGACGCATAATAAACAGGCGCGACGGGCCGCCTGTGCTGCTCGGGGGTAACACCTGCATCAGGAGCGTGCTCCTTTTTTCGCGTATTCGCGGCTGGTGGCTTTCTCTTCCGAAGTGGTGGCGCTCTGGGCTTCCACTACTTCCACTTTCGCCCCTTCGGTCAGGCGATCAATGCCGTCTGTCACTACGCGGTCGCCCGCAGAAATACCTGCGCGGATCACCACTTTCTGACTGTCCTGAATGCCCGGCGTCACCAGATGTTTGCTGACCTTGTTTTCGCTATTCAGCACCCAGACAAAATGGCCTTCGTTGCCCATTTGCAGAGCGGCGGTGGGGATCACCACGGCGTTTTGTTCGGTGTCGACTAACATACGCGCGTTAACAAACTGATTGGGAAACAGCGCATCATCCTGATTATTAAAGCGTGCTTTCACTTTAATCGTACCGGTAGTGGCATCGATTTGGTTATCGAGACTTAACAGCGTGCCTTCACTTAATTTCTTCGAGTTGGTGCGATCCCAGGCTTCAACAACCAGCGGTTTTCCGGCTTTTTGCGCCTGTACTACGGTAGCGATATCGCTTTCCGGCAAGGTAAAGAGCAAATCGATAGGATGCGTCTGGGTGATCACCACAATCCCGGTGGTATCACCACTGGAGATTTGGTTACCAACATCAACCTGCTTGAGACCAACGCGACCATCGACTGGTGCGGTGATGCGGCTCCAGTCGAGTTGCAGCTGCGCGCTGGCGACGCTTGCTTCATCAGCCTTAATGGTGCCTTCGGTTTCACTGACCAGCGCTTGTTGGGCATCCAGTTCCTGACGAGATACGAGATTGGTTTTTGCCAGTTGCTGATAACGCGCCAGGTCACGGCGGGCGTTGGCAAGCGTGGCTTTATCTTTTGCCAGTTGGCCCAGGGCTTGTGCTAATGCAACTTTGAACTGGCTGGGGTCAATTTCTGCCAGTAAATCGCCTGCTTTGACCTGCTGGCCTTCCTGGAAATGTAACGCCATCAGTTGACCGTCCACGCGGCTGCGCACCGTAACAGTATTAGCGGCGGTAATGGTGCCAAGCCCGGTGAGGTAACGCGGAACTGCCTGTTCTACGGCGGTCGCCGCCTGAACCGGGGCTAATGGGCCGGAACGCATACCACGGCGACCACCCGCTGGCGATTGCTGCGCTTGTTTCGTCGCCCCTGGGGCTGCACTCCGGGAGTCATTGCGGCCTTGCCAGAACCAGAATGCGGCGATGGCGGCGATAACCACCACGATTACGATTACCCAAAGGGATTTATAACTACCTTTCATCGTTAAGAGTTTCTCTTCCTGAAACGTTTCGCGGAATGATACTAGTGTAGCCAGCCAATAAGGGAGAAAAATGGAGGAATTATGAAACACTATCGGGAATCGTCTGAATGGCGGGCACATTTGCGAGCACGCATCCAGTAATAACACATGAAACTATTTTATCTACGCGTTAGCGATAGACTACGTGCATGGCGAAAGGAGGTAAGCCGATGATTTCAGCGGGACGCTGAAACGGGAAAGCCCCTCCCGAGGAAGGGGCCTTAAATAAGGAAAGGGTCATGATGAAGATACTCATCATCGTGGTGCTCTTAGTGATTAGCTACCCAGCATACTAAGACTACCAGGGCGGGGGAAACCCCGCTCTACCCTCACTCCTGAAATTATGCCTTCACGATAAGATTGTCAATCTGCAGGCTTTGCAGTCTGCGATCCTGCCAGCAAATATTCTTTGCGAGACGTTACGCAATAATCACACTGGAAACTATTTTATCCGCAAGTCAGCGATAGACTGCATACAGGGCGAAAGGAGGTAAGCCGACGATTTCAGCGGGACGCTGAAACGGGAAAGCCCCTCCCGAGGAAGGGGCCTTAAATAAGGAAAGGGTCATGATGAAGATACTCATCATCGTGGTGCTCTTAGTGATTAGCTACCCAGCATACTAAGACTACCAGGGCGGGGGAAACCCCGCTCTACCCTCACTCCTGAAATTATGCCTTCACGATAAGATTGTCAATCTGCAGGCTTTGCAGTCTGCGATCCTGCCAGCAAATATTCTTTGCGAGTCGTTACGCAATAATCACAGAGGAAACTATTTTGTTCACGCGTTAGCGATAGACTGCATTCAGGGCGAAAGGAGGTAAGCCGACGATTTCAGCGGGACGCTGAAACGGGAAACCCTCTCCCGGAGAAGAGGGCTTTTAATAAGGAAAGGGTTATGATGAAGCACGTCATCATACTGGTGATACTCTTAGTGATTAGCTTCCAGGCTTACTAAGAACACCAGGGGGAGGGGGAAACCTCTCCCTAACCCTCACTCCTGAAATTATGTCACTCCGCCCTTAGTGTCAATCGACGGCTCTCCGTTCTTGCGAGGCGAATAGCAAAATTTTCTGCGCCGCCGGGCCTAATTCTGAAAGTTTCTTCGTTTGCTCTTATTTCATTATTGCAATCGGTATGATACCGGACCTCAATAATTCTCTAAGAAAGGATTTCTTATGAGCGAACAAATCACGTTTGCCACCAGCGATTTTGCCAGTAACCCGGAACCACGTTGCCCCTGCATTTTGTTGCTGGATGTTTCTGGTTCGATGAGTGGTAGACCTATTAATGAACTTAACGCCGGATTGGTTACCTTTCGCGATGAACTGCTTGCCGATCCGCTGGCCTTAAAAAGAGTGGAACTCGGTATTGTGACGTTCGGCCCGGTGCATGTGGAACAACCCTTTACCAGCGCCGCTAATTTTTTCCCGCCCATCCTGTTTGCCCAGGGCGATACACCAATGGGCGCAGCCATTACCAAAGCCCTGGATATGGTAGAGGAGCGGAAACGTGAGTATCGTGCAAATGGTATTTCGTATTATCGCCCGTGGATTTTCCTGATCACCGATGGCGCTCCAACCGATGAGTGGCAGGCTGCCGCCAACAAAGTGTTTCAGGGGGAAGAAGATAAGAAGTTTGCCTTCTTTTCCATCGGTGTTCAGGGGGCGGATATGAAGACTTTGGCACAAATCAGCGTTCGTCAGCCTTTGCCACTGCAGGGATTACAATTCCGTGAACTGTTTAGCTGGTTATCCAGTTCGCTGCGTTCGGTTTCCCGCTCCACGCCGGGAACGGAAGTTGTGCTGGAAGCGCCAAAAGGCTGGACGTCAGTGTGAGCTGGCGTCTGGTCTATGCATCAACCGTTGGAACGTCGCACATCAGCGCGGACTTGCCTTGCCAGGATGCCTGCCAGATGCAGGTTGCCTGGTTAAATGACCAGCAGCCATTATTGTCGGTATTTGTCGCTGATGGCGCAGGCAGTGTCTCGCAGGGTGGCGAAGGCGCGATGCTCGCCGTCAATGAAGCGATGGCTTATATGTCGCAAAAAGTGCAGGGCGGGGAATTGGGGCTTAATGATGTCCTCGCAACGGACATTGTGCTGACCATTCGTCAGCGACTTTTTGCCGAGGCGGAAGCCAAAGAATTAGCGGTTCGCGATTTTGCCTGCACGTTTTTGGGATTGATTTCATCAGCTAATGGCACCTTGATTATGCAGATTGGCGATGGCGGCGTGGTGGTAGATTTGGGTCACGGTCTGCAATTGCCTCTCACGCCGATGGTGGGTGAATATGCCAACATGACGCACTTCATTACCGATGACGATGCTGTTTCCAGACTGGAAACTTACACCAGTACTGAGCGTGCGCATAAAGTTGCTGCATTTACGGATGGTATTCAGCGGCTGGCGTTAAATATGTTGAATAATTCTCCGCATGTGCCTTTTTTTACCCCGTTTTTCAATGGACTGGCGTCAGCAACGCAGGAACAACTCGATTTATTACCTGAATTGTTAAAGCAGTTTTTGTCCAGCCCGGCGGTAAACGAGCGTACCGATGATGATAAAACGTTGGCACTGGCGCTGTGGTTACCATGAAACCCACTTTATATACTGCTACTGGTGAGTGCGTTACGCCAGGCCGTGAACTGGGCAAGGGCGGTGAAGGTGCGGTTTATGATATCGAGGAGTTTGCCGATAGCGTCGCTAAGATTTATCACACGCCGCCACCCGCCTTAAAACAGGACAAACTTGCCTTTATGGCTGCGACAGCTGATGCGCAGTTACTGAATTATGTCGCCTGGCCGCAGGCAACGCTTCACGGTGGACGAGGCGGAAAAGTTATCGGTTTTATGATGCCAAAAGTTTCTGGTAAAGAACCGATTCATATGATCTATAGCCCGGCACATCGTCGCCAGAGTTACCCTCATTGTGCGTGGGATTTTCTACTCTATGTTGCGCGCAATATTGCTTCATCTTTTGCTACGATTCACGAGCACGGGCACGTCGTGGGTGACGTAAACCAGAACAGCTTTATGGTAGGTCGCGACAGCAAAGTGGTGTTGATTGATAGCGACTCCTTTCAGATTAACGCCAATGGCACACTGCATTTATGCGAAGTCGGCGTGTCGCATTTTACGCCGCCAGAGCTACAAACCTTGCCATCATTTGTCGGCTTTGAACGCACCGCGAATCACGATAATTTTGGCCTTGCGTTGCTGATTTTTCACGTCTTGTTTGGTGGGCGGCATCCTTATTCTGGTGTGCCGCTTATCTCTGATGCGGGGAATGCGCTGGAGACGGATATTGCCCATTTCCGTTATGCCTACGCGTCAGATAATCAGCGACGTGGTTTAAAACCGCCGCCACGATCGATTCCGCTGTCGATGTTACCGGGCGATGTTGAAGCCATGTTTCAGCAGGCATTTACGGAAAGTGGCGTGGCAACTGCGCGTCCGACGGCAAAAGCGTGGGTAGCGGCACTTGATTTACTACGCCAACAGTTAAAGAAATGTACCGTTTCGGCAATGCATGTTTACCCCGGTCATTTGACTGACTGCCCGTGGTGTGCGCTGGATAATCAAGGCGTTATCTATTTTATTGATCTCGGCGAAGAGGTCATTACCACCAGCGGGGATTTTGTGCTGGCGAAAGTCTGGGCGATGGTGATGGCGTCAGTAGCACCGCCAGCATTGCAACTGCCATTACCCGATCATTTCCAGGCTGCTGGCAGGCCGCTTCCTTTAGGCCTGTTACGGCGTGAATACATTATTCTGATTGAGATCGCACTGTCAGCGTTATCGCTGCTGCTTTGCGGCCTTCAGGTAGAACCGCGTTATATCATTTTGGTTCCCGTGCTGGCGGCTATCTGGATTATTGGCAGCCTGACAAGCAAAGCGTACAAAGCAGAAATCCAGCGACGAAGAGAGGCTTTTAATCGCGCAAAAATGGACTATGACCATTTAGTCAGCCAGATCCAACAGTTGGGCGGGCTGGAAGGTTTTATCGCCAAACGGACGATGCTCGAAAAAATGAAGGACGAAATTCTTGGGTTACCGGAAGAAGAAAAGCGCGATCTGGCAGCACTTCAGGACACCGCAAGGGAACGGCAGAAGCAGAAGTTTCTGGAGGGATTTTTTATTGATGTTGCCTCTATTCCCGGCGTTGGCCCTGCGCGTAAAGCGGCGTTACGGTCCTTTGGTATTGAAACGGCGGCAGACGTTACCCGACGGAGCGTTAAGCAAGTTAGAGGTTTTGGTGATCATCTGACCCAGGCGGTTATCGACTGGAAAGCGAGTTGCGAACGCCGTTTTGTTTTCAGGCCGAACGAAGCGGTAACGCCTGCAGACAGACAAGCGGTAATGGCAAAAATGGCCGCCAAACGACATCGGCTGGAATCGACGTTGACTGTCGGTGCGACAGAGTTGCAGCGATTCCGCCTTCATGCTCCAGCACGGACCATGCCGTTGATGGAACCGTTACGTCAGGCGGCAGAAAAACTGGCTCAGGCGCAGGCAGATTTAAGCCGCTGCTGAGCCATTTTTCAATTAACGAAACACCACTTCCGCCCAGCGTGCCAGCCCGGCGGTGACGGAGCCAAAGTCATCGCCGCCTGCAATCGGAATGCCCGGCAACTGTTCTGCCAGCGCTTTTTTAATCAGCGGTGAACGGGCGCTACCGCCGGTCAGATAGATAACATCCGGTTTTTCCTGGGCGTTATCCAGCGCCAGTTGCACCTGTTCCAGAATCCGCGCCAGTGGCTGGTTGAGGGCGCTTTCCAGCCCTTGCTGGCTAATCAGCGTAGCCAGTTCATCGCTGATAAACGGCAGTGAGGCGCGGGTTTCCGCTACGCTTGAAAGCGCAATTTTGCTCTCTTCTGCGCTACGTACCAGGCGATAGCTTAAACGCTGACGCCAGACTTTCTGTAACAGGGCCACTTTATCCGGTTCGCGGGCATCGCGTACCAGATCGTTAAGCAAACGACCGTTGGCACTACTGTAGAAATCACTTTGCGCAGGTACGTCGTTGATGGCAACCGCATTCCACCACGGCAGAATCGGCAGGGCGATGCCTTTTTCGGTTTCGCCACCCATGCCCAGTAACGGCATCAGGTTTTTAAACGCCAGTGCGATATCCAGATCGTTACCGCCAATACGGCAACCACTGTGACCCAGCAGGCTGGCTTCACGATCGAGACGCGAACGCCACTGCGGCCCCATCAGCAGCAATGAACAGTCAGTCGTACCACCGCCGATATCCACCACCAGCACCCGTTTTTCTTCCTGCAAGGTGGCTTCGTAATCCAGCCCAGCCGCGACCGGCTCGTACTGGAATACCACATCCTTAAACCCGGCACGCTTTGCCGCGCGTTCCAGAATCCCTTGCGCCTGGGTGTTTGCTTCATCGCCGCCCAGCCCCTGGAAGTTGATCGGGCGACCAATCACCGCCTGAGTAATCGCATCCGGCAGCTGCGCCTGCGCCTGCTGGCGAATGTGCAACATCATTGCGCAGACCAGATCCTCAAACAGCGCTACCTGCTGCGGTTTTAAGCCGCTGGCACCGAGGAATGATTTTGGTGATTTCACAAACCACACCTCTTCTGGATCATCAATGTACTGTGCCAGTGAGGAGAGACCGAACTGCACGCTTTTCGCCGTAACATCGATATCTTCTTCGCGGTTATAACGAATCGCCCGACGCAGCAGCGCCTGCGTTTCATCGTCGTCTGCCGGAACATCATGATGGCGGTACAGCCATTCGCTTACCGCTTCACGCGTTGGCGCGCAAAGCATTGAAGGCAGCAGCGTGCTGTCGTTTTCCATTTTCAGTAATTGCGGCTTACCGTCGCGCATGACCGCCACTGAACAGTTTGCTGTACCGTAATCAAAACCAATAAACACGAAATAATCCCCATGCCGGTGAAGAAGGGGCGTGACTTTAGCGAAATGTTGCCGTCGCGACAACCGGAATATGAAAGCAAAGCGTAGCGTCTGAATAACGTTTATGCTGAAAGCGGATTAACAAGGAGATGCGATGTATACCCTGAACTGGCAGCCGCCGTATGACTGGTCGTGGATGTTGGGATTTCTCGCCGCCCGTGCGGTGAACGGTGTGGAAACGGTCGCTGACGATTATTATGCCCGTAGTCTGGCGGTGGGCGAATATCGCGGCGTGGTGACTGCTATTCCGGATATAGCCCGCCATACTCTGCACATAAATTTAAGTGCAGGTTTAGAACCTATTGCCGCAGAGTGTCTGGCGAAAATGAGCCGCCTGTTTGATCTGCAATGTAACCCGCAGATTGTTAACGGTGCGTTGGGCAAGTTAGGCGCGGCGCGGCCCGGATTGCGTTTACCTGGTTGTGTTGATGCTTTTGAGCAGGGCGTGCGGGCGATTTTAGGCCAACTGGTGAGCGTGGCGATGGCGGCAAAATTGACCGCCAGAGTGGCACAGCTTTATGGCGAACGGCTGGATGATTTTCCGGATTATGTCTGCTTCCCCACGCCTCAGCGGCTGGCAGCAGCCGACCCGCAGGCATTAAAAGCGTTAGGTATGCCGTTGAAACGGGCAGAGGCGCTGATTAATCTGGCAAATGCGGCGCTGGAGGGCACCTTACCAATGACAATTCCGGGCGACGTAGAGCAAGCGATGAAAACGCTGCAAACTTTTCCGGGTATCGGGCGCTGGACGGCGAATTATTTCGCCTTACGTGGCTGGCAGGCGAAAGATGTTTTCCTGCCGGATGATTATCTGATTAAACAGCGATTTCCGGGAATGACACCGGCACAAATCCGCCGTTATGCCGAACGCTGGAAGCCCTGGCGTTCTTATGCGCTGTTGCATATCTGGTATACGGAAGGCTGGCAACCAGACGGAACGGACGAATTGTAGGCCTGATACGCCGCATCAGGCGATGGGGAAGCACGCCTCAGTTAATCGCGAAATAACTGCTATTCACCAGCAAATCCAGCGGTTGGGCATCGGCAATCACATCGCCATAAATCAGATCGACGCCGATGCCAGAAAGCGTATCCATCACCAGGGGTAAAACTACTGGCCCGGCGATGGTCTTCATCCCGAGCCGCTGAGCGTGCCCCTGAATGATCGTAATCAGCATCTCATCCATCAAATTTCCCTGCACGTTGGCGCATAACTCACCATCAAGTAGCAGGTAATCTGCCATATTCGCTTTCAGCGAGTTGAAGATTTGCAGATCGCGGCCCACCTGACTAAATACGATCCGACATCCCGCCAGCCGCAGTTTTTGCACGCTTTCTGCGTGATCTAAAATCGCGTCTGCCGGAATAATCAGATGTAATAACCGTGGTGGTAGAGGGCTATTTTCCAGCTGCTCAATTAGTTCATTCACCAGCGTGGCGCTACTCAAACCGGCAACGGAAAGCGGGAGGGCGATGCTTATACCTTTACTGGCAACCGCTTTGGCGGCCTGCTGGAAAAAATCGTGGAATACCCGTCGGTCAAGAGCATGGCTAAGTGCCGGATCGCTGAAGCTACGACGAAATGTTTGTTCATCAATAATCTCGCCTTCGCAACTCCAGAGCTTAAGTGAAATCAGCCACAAATTACGCGCTTGCGGGATCCGCGGCGAAGCGACACCGTGGGCGATCATCATCAACTGATTCTCTTTAATCATCCGCCACTGTTCATCAAGCGACATCGCCGCCCGTTCGCTATGTTCGGCAGCTTGCTGCGGTTCGTAAATCGTCACCCGGCCCCGGCCACCATTTTTGGAGGCATAACAGGCGATATCAGCCTGCGACATCACTTCAGCCGCCTGATGATTGTTGTCATCAATCAAGGTAATCCCGGCACTGGCACCTACCCGATGTACACGTCCTTCCCAGATAAAGTGATAGTCATTCACGGCGCTGATAATGCGTGTAGCGATAAAACGCGCACTTTCGACATTACAATCTGGCAGCAGCAGACCAAATTCATCGCCACCGAGTCGCGCCAGCACGTCGCTGGAGCGCAGCATACTCAGCATCAATGACGCCAGTTCGCGCAGTAAAGCGTCGCCAGCGGCGTGCCCGGCGCTGTCATTCACCGCTTTAAAGCGATCAAGATCGATAAACACCAGTGCATGTCGCTGATGTGTACTGTTTACCGTTTGCAGCAGGATGCGTAGTTGCTTCTCAAAACTGGCGCGATTGGCGAGATGCGTCAGTGCATCATGGGAGGCGCTGTAGCTCAGCTGGCGCAGCATTTTGCGCGATTCGGTGACGTCCTGAATCACCAGAACCGAACCAATATTGCTGCCGTCCAGAGTACTTAACGGCGTAATACTGTAATGCACGTCGTAGCTGCCGCCGCTTCGGCAGTGCAACACCACATCTTGTTCAATCGCGGAACGTGAGGTGTCGGCACTGTAAATGTTCTCCATTAATGGTCCGTTGTCGCCAAAAGTAATATGCAACACCGTCAGGAGTGGAACACCTAACGCTTCTTCCTGCGTCCAGCCGCTCATCTTCTCCGCCACCGGATTCATAAAGGTAATTTTCATTGCCATATCAATACAGACCACGGCTTCGCCGATGGAATCCAGCGTAATGTGCAGGCGCTCTTTTTCCTGAAACAATGCCTCGTTAAGCTGTTTTACCTCGGTCATATCCATATTAATGCCGAGCAGGCGTTCGACTTCGCCTTCTTTATTCAGTACCCGGTTAGCGAGGGCGCGGATATGGCGAATGCCGTCTTTCACGGTAATGCGAAATTCCAGTTTAAAGGGAGAGCGTGATTGCAACGAATCACGAATCACTTTTTCGGCATGCTGGCGATCTTCCGGCAGCACGCACTCGTACCACACCTGCCAGTTCGGTTTGATATGCGGAGGAATTTCATACAGCTCGAACATCCGCTTATCCCAGCTAAAAATATTCGGCTTAAGCTCCCACTCCCAGATGCCAATCCCGCCCGCTTCGTTAGCCAGCGTGATGCGCTCCATCAGTTGCTGATTCACCTGTTCGGTGCGTTTTAGCTCGTTAATGTCTTCAATCTGAGCGATAAAATAGAGCGGCGTGCCATCCGTGTGGCGCACCAGTGAGACGGCAAGCAACGCCCAGACAACATCGCCATTGCGGTTGTAGTAGCGTTTTTCCATTGAATAGGTGTTTATTTCACCGCTGATCAGCTTTTCAACCTGTTGCAGATCTTTATTGAGATCCTCCGGCCAGGTCAGTTGCTGAAAGGTGAGTCCGCGCAGCTCTTCCTGACTGTAACCGAGAAACTGGCAGAGTGCTTTGTTGGATTGCAGCCATTGTCCCTCGGTGCCCACTAACGCCATACCGATAGCGGAATATTCCATCGCGTTCCGAAAGCGGGTTTCGCTTTCGGAAATGTGTTTGCGTTCCGCACGAAAGGCATACATCACCATGGTCATGATGTTGGCGGGCAGCAGGATCAGCAAAAACGGTAGCCACGGCATATGGCTCATCAGGTATGTACGCGGCGTAGCAAGCAGGGAGGGATCCGCGGCCATCATCAGTGACACCATCATCACCGTGGTAAGGAAGATCAAAAAGGCTTCCATTCGTGGCAGGCGCACGGCGCTCCACATCAACAGCACAATAATGAAAGTAAAAGGCCACGGCAGATACAGCATCGAAAGCCAGCTTAACGTCAGTGTGATGGCTAACGTGAGCAGCGACTCAAAAAGCAACCTTGGGTTGCGATGGCGCAGCAGATAGTGTGGTTTAAATAACAATCCCAGTGGCACCAGTGCCAGTGCGCCGATGGATTCTGACAGTACCCATATCAAAAATGCCCTGAGAGGATCGTCTCCGGGCGTCAGCAGGATAACCAGAACACCCCCCAACAGAGGCGGAACAATGGCGCTGCCGAGTGCCAGACGCAGCCAGTCAGCCAGATTTTGCAATGGGTTATACCACGGCAGCAATTTACGCAGTAGCACTGCCCCGACCACGGCTTCAACAATATTGATGGTCGTCCAGGTCATGTTCAGCGAGCTGGTGGAAAAAAGCAGGATGGATGCGGCGATATTTCCCAGTGAGCAGCTCAGCGCAATCCCCGGCCACATACGCCCGGCATGGCGATAAAACGCCACCATCATGATGGACGTCGGGAACCACAGTGGGGCGAGTTGGGTGCCAAACTGCGAAAGCTCAAGCGAGAAAAGGGTAAAGATAAACGAGACTAAACCTAAACTGACCAGGTGAAGCAGCGGGTGGGGCAGGGCAATTAATACATGCTGTGATTGTTTGCTCATTACCGCTTTATCCGCAAGACCAGGTCGCCAGTATTCGTTTCTGTGTTTATGCTAGTACAAAAGTTTTACATTTTATATGCGAATTGCTCATAAAGTGACGTAAAGGCGGATAATTTGCGCAACGGCGTATAACATTTTTTACCTTGTATAAAACTGATCAACGTAATTTGCCACCGGGAATTCTTTGTCAACAATTAACTCTGAGCGCGCGGCAACGCTATTCGACTGGTATCAGGCGGATGAAATCCCTATAATTGCCGCGTTTGGCGCTTCGTCGCCCCCTTCCTAACATCCAGGTTAATCAGGTCGCTAAATATATGACTGATCAGTCTCATCAGTGCGTCATTATCGGTATCGCTGGCGCATCGGCTTCCGGCAAGAGTCTTATTGCCAGTACCCTTTATCGTGAATTACGTGAGCAAGTCGGTGATGAACACATCGGCGTAATTCCCGAAGACTGCTATTACAAAGATCAAAGCCATCTGTCGATGGAAGAACGCGTTAAGACCAACTACGACCATCCCAGCGCGATGGATCACAGCCTGTTGCTTGAGCATTTACAAGCGTTGAAACGCGGCTCGGCAATTGACCTGCCGGTTTACAGCTATGTTGAACATACGCGTATGAAAGAAACGGTGACGGTTGAGCCGAAGAAAGTCATCATTCTCGAAGGCATTTTGCTGCTGACGGATGCGCGTTTGCGTGATGAACTTAACTTCTCAATTTTCGTTGATACCCCGCTGGATATCTGCCTGATGCGCCGCATCAAGCGTGACGTTAACGAGCGTGGGCGTTCAATGGATTCAGTGATGGCGCAATATCAAAAAACCGTGCGCCCGATGTTCCTGCAATTCATTGAGCCTTCTAAACAATATGCGGACATTATCGTGCCGCGCGGCGGGAAAAACCGCATCGCCATCGATATATTGAAAGCGAAAATAAGTCAGTTCTTTGAATAAGCTTGATAAATTGTGTACCGTTCAGTGATAACCTGGTATGCCCTTGACGTAATTGGCGTTAAGGGAGTGATGCACGAAAGGAGAAAATGCCATGCGTCTGTGTGACCGAGATATTGAAGCCTGGCTTGATGAAGGCCGTTTGTCGATCAACCCACGTCCGCCAGTGGAGCGTATTAATGGCGCGACGGTGGATGTGCGCCTGGGCAATAAATTTCGTACCTTCCGTGGTCACACGGCAGCGTTTATCGATCTGAGCGGTCCCAAAGATGAAGTGAGCGCCGCGCTTGACCGCGTGATGAGCGATGAGATCGTACTCGATGAAAGCGAGGCGTTTTATCTTCACCCAGGAGAGCTGGCGCTGGCGGTGACGCTGGAGTCGGTGACGCTGCCAGCCGATCTGGTGGGATGGCTGGACGGTCGTTCCTCACTGGCGCGTCTGGGGCTTATGGTGCACGTCACCGCGCACCGTATCGATCCGGGCTGGTCTGGCTGTATTGTGCTGGAGTTCTACAACTCCGGTAAGCTGCCGCTGGCGCTGCGTCCGGGCATGTTAATTGGTGCGCTGAGCTTTGAGCCGCTTTCCGGCCCGGCGGCGCGACCTTACAACCGCCGTGAAGATGCGAAATATCGCAACCAGCAGGGCGCGGTAGCCAGCCGAATCGATAAAGACTAATTCAGGCCCATTGAGGATACCATGAGACGATTTCTGACGACGCTGATGATACTCCTGGTCGTGCTGGTGGCCGGGTTATCTGCGTTAGTGTTGCTGGTGAATCCGAATGATTTCCGCGACTATATGGTCAAGCAAGTTGCTGCACGTAGCGGTTATCAATTGCAGCTCGACGGGCCACTGCGTTGGCACGTCTGGCCGCAACTTAGTATCCTCTCCGGGCGAATGTCTCTCACCGCCCAGGGCGCGAGCCAGCCACTGGTTCGCGCAGACAACATGCGTCTGGACGTGGCGCTTTTACCACTGCTGAGTCATCAACTGAGCGTTAAGCAGGTGATGCTAAAAGGGGCAGTGATCCAACTGACGCCGCAGACGGAAGCGGTACGCAGTGAAGATGCCCCGGTTGCACCACGCGACAATACCTTGCCGGATCTGTCAGACGATCGCGGATGGTCGTTTGATATATCCAGTCTTAAGGTGGCGGACAGCGTGCTGGTGTTCCAGCATGAAGATGACGAGCAGGTGACAATCCGCAATATCCGCCTGCAAATGGAACAAGATCCCCAACATCGTGGCTCATTTGAGTTCTCCGGGCGGATTAATCGCGATCAGCGCGATCTCACGATATCCCTTAACGGTACGGTAGATGCTTCTGATTATCCGCATGATTTAACGGCGGCTATTGAACAAGTTAACTGGCAGTTGCAGGGTGCAGATTTACCAAAACAAGGTATTCAGGGGCAGGGGAGTTTCCAGGCCCAGTGGCAGGAGTCACATAAACGCCTTTCATTTAACCAAATTAGTTTGACCGCCAATGACAGTACGCTGAGCGGGCAAGCACAGGTCACGCTGACAGAGCAACCGGAATGGCAGCTGAGACTGCAATTTCCGCAACTGAATCTTGACAACCTCATCCCGCTTAATGAAACAGCGAACGGTGAAAACGGTACCGCGCAGCAAGGGCAGAGCCAATCAACGTTGCCGCGCCCGGTCATTTCTTCGCGTATTGATGAACCGGCCTATCAGGGACTGCAAGGCTTTACGGCTGATATTTTGTTGCAGGCCAGTAACGTGCGTTGGCGCGGAATGAATTTTACAGATGTTGCCACGCAAATGACCAACAAGTCGGGTCTGCTGGAAATTACTCAACTGCAGGGCAAACTTAACGGTGGACAGGTTTCACTGCCGGGCACGCTGGACGCGACATCAATAAATCCGCGGATAAACTTCCAGCCACGGCTGGAAAACGTTGAGATTGGTACCATTCTGAAGGCGTTTAACTATCCGATTTCGTTGACCGGAAAGATGTCACTGGCTGGTGATTTCTCCGGTGCTGACATAGATGCCGACGCATTCCGCCATAACTGGCAAGGACAGGCACATGTCGAAATGACCGACACGCGCATGGAAGGGATGAACTTCCAGCAGATGATTCAGCAAGCGGTAGAACGTAATGGTGGTGATGTGAAGGCCGCTGAAAACTTCGATAACGTAACGCGTCTTGACCGCTTTACCACCGATTTGACGTTGAAGGATGGCGTCGTGACGTTAAACGACATGCAAGGTCAATCGCCCATGCTGGCGCTTTCCGGGGCTGGTACGTTGAATCTGGCGGAGCAAACCTGTGACACCAAGTTTGATATTCGGGTCGTGGGGGGCTGGAACGGGGAAAGCAAACTGATTGATTTCCTCAAAGAAACGCCAGTACCGCTGCGGGTTTATGGCAACTGGCAGCAACTCAATTACAGTCTGCAAGTGGATCAGTTACTGCGCAAACATCTACAGGACGAAGCGAAACGTCGCCTGAATGACTGGGCCGAGCGGAATAAAGATTCCCGCAATGGCAAAGATGTGAAGAAGTTGCTGGAGAAGATGTAGGTTACCAGGTGACCTGTCCTGTAGGCCTGATAAGACGCGTGAAGCGTCGCATCAGGCGTTCGTGGCGGCACCATTATATTCTGAATATGTAAGATCGAAGGCTGTTCCGTTCACTTGATGTTCCTCGTTACTATGGAACGCTCAAGCCGGTGAACGTGCCAGGGTGGCTCAATCGCCACCACCCTGGCAACCCGGGCTCCCGGCGATAAATCGCCGCTGGCGCGGTTCCCTCATCTTATTCCTTTCGGCTATCGGGTACGGGCGCGAGGTAACATCCCTGTAAAACGCGCCCTCAGCCCACATCCATGTGGGCTGCCCCGGCCTACAGGAAACGATTCGGCGATTTACAGCCGGACCCACACCCCCGCTGTGATGTCCATGTACCACAGACATCGCTTCATTGCTGAAGTTATAAGGCGTTACGCAGCATTGGGTAAAATGGCCGATACCATCACACCTCGTACTCCATCTCGCCATCCTTACGCAGCGGTATAATCTGCACCTTCTGCACGCGATGGCTTTCCACCTGCAACGTTTTAAGCAAATAATCCCCCACCTGAACTTCTTCGCCAGGTTTTGGAATACGCTGCAAATATTCCATCAGCAGCCCGGCAATGGTGTGATATTCGCGTTTCTCATCCAGCGGTAGCGGCACATATTGCACCAGATCTTCCAGTGGCATATGACCATTCGCCGTCCAGGAACCGTCGGCGTTTTTCTGAATATCATGGCGGGCGTCGATCTCTTCCACTTCGTTCGGTAAGTTACCGGCAATGGTTTCAGTGACGTCACTTAATGTCACAATCCCTTCCACCGAGCCAAACTCATCCACTACAAAAGCAAAGTGCGTGCGGGCATTACGGAACTGCTCCAGGGCAGGTAACAACGGCAAGGTTTCCGGGAACACCAGCGGCTGGCGAATCAACACCCGCAGGTTGAGCGGTTCGCCGCGCAGAGACTGTTGTAGCAGGTCGATAACGTGAACAACACCGAGCAAATCTTCTGCGTCATCGCCATCAGTAACCACCAGCCGCGTATGCTGATTTCGCTCCAGCAACTGGCGGATTTCTTCTTCCGGCGCGTTGAGATCGATATGCTCAATATCGTGGCGCGACGTCATAATGCTGCTGACGGTACGCTGGTTAAGATTAAGTACCCGCTCAATCATCCGCCGTTCCTGCGGATTAAAGATCTGCTGGTTACCATGATCTACCAGCATGGACGCGGTTTCGGCGTCCAGTTCCGCATCTTCTTTTTGCCCGCTAAGCAGGCGCATTACCGCTTCGGTAGTCCGCTGGCGCAGGGTCTGGTTAGCGGAAAGAAAACGTCGCCGGTTAAAGATAGCCAACTGATTGAGCGCCTCGATCATCACCGAGAAACCAATAGCAGCGTACAGGTAGCCTTTCGGAATGACGAAGCCGAAACCTTCTGCCACCAGGCTAAAGCCAATCATCAACAGGAAGCTTAAGCAGAGAATAACGATCGTCGGGTGACTGTTAACAAATTGCGTTAACGGCTTGCTGGCCATCAACATCAGGCTAATAGCGATAACGACGGCGGCCATCATGACCAGTAAATGGTCGACCATCCCGACGGCGGTAATCACCGAGTCGAGTGAGAAGATGGCGTCCAGTACCACAATTTGTGTCACCACCCCCCAGAACTTCGCACCTTTGCGTTGTGTGGGGTTATTGCTGTCTTTCCCTTCCAGCCGTTCGTTCAGCTCCATCGTGGCTTTGAACAACAGGAAGAAACCACCAAACAGCATGATTAAGTCGCGGGCGCTAAAGGTAAACGAGCGGAAGCTGAACAGCGGTTGAGTCAGGGTGACCAGCCAGGAGATTGACGCCAGCAGTAACAGGCGCATTAACATCGCCAGTAGCAGCCCGGTAACCCGTGCGCGGTCGCGCTGCTTCGGCGGTAGTTTTTCGGCGAGGATGGCAATAAAGACCAGGTTATCAATGCCGAGGACCAGTTCGATCACAATCAGCGTGATTAACCCGGCCCAGATAGACGGATCGGCAATCCATTCCATAGTAAGTACAAAACCTATTCGTTGTATGACAAATGTCACAATTCGATCATGGATAAATCGGGGCAAAAATGCAATGTTGCAGCACTATTTATCTCATATTATTTGAGGTTTATAACCTCACATTATCCCTGAATTAAAAGTGGTAATAATAAAACATTATTTAAGAAATATCGCATGTGGAGACACTATATTAAATATTGTCAACCTAAAGAAACTCCTAAAAACCATATTGAATGACACTTAATATAATTCTTAAAAATAGCCAATTGCCGAATTGTTACCTTGCCTGCTATTCCGTTAGCTGTAACACTTCCTCCTGCATTATTGGAGAGCCAATATTCAATTACCATAATGTCACCTTATATTCGGAAGTTAATTTCCGCAATAACCCTTTCTCATCAACGACTGTATGTTGAGAGGGTTTTAAAAATTAAGCTAAATCAGTGTATTGGTAGCTGAAAAGCCAGGGGCGGTAGCGTGTCTGGATGCCTGAAAGACCAGTCTGAATTATTCTGTCAATAGCCTGCGGATGAAATCAATTTTTTTAGGACTGATGCCAGTTAAATTTTTATTCAATTAACTGCAAGGTAAATGTGCATGGCGACATTGCTATTAATAGTGCACAGGATAATTACTCTGCCAAAGTGATAAATAAACAATGATGAAATCCAAAATGAAATTGATGCCATTATTGGTGTCAGTAACCTTGATAAGCGGTTGCACAGTACTTCCGGGCAGCAATATGTCGACGATGGGTAAAGACGTCATCAAACAGCAGGACGCTGATTTCGATCTCGACAAAATGGTGAATGTTTATCCGCTGACCCCGCGCCTGATTGACCAATTACGCCCACGCCCCAACGTAGCGCGCCCCAATATGACGCTGGAAAGCGAGATCGCGAATTACCAGTATCGCGTCGGGCCGGGGGACGTTCTTAATGTCACCGTCTGGGATCACCCGGAGCTCACCACGCCAGCCGGTCAGTACCGCAGCTCCAGCGACACCGGCAACTGGGTACAGCCTGACGGCACCATGTTCTACCCGTATATCGGCAAGGTTCACGTCGTGGGGAAAACGCTCGCTGAAATCCGCAGTGATATTACCGGTCGCTTAGCGACGTACATCGCTGACCCGCAGGTGGACGTTAATATCGCCGCCTTCCGCTCGCAAAAAGCCTATATCTCCGGCCAGGTGAATAAATCCGGTCAACAGGCGATTACCAACGTACCACTGACCATTCTCGACGCCATCAACGCCGCAGGTGGCCTGACCGACACCGCTGACTGGCGCAACGTGGTGCTAACACACAATGGTCGTGAAGAACGCATTTCTTTGCAGGCGCTGATGCAAAACGGCGATCTCAATCAGAACCGACTGCTTTATCCCGGCGATATTCTCTACGTGCCGCGTAATGATGATCTGAAAGTATTTGTGATGGGTGAAGTGAAGAAACAGAGCACCCTGAAAATGGACTTTAGCGGCATGACCCTGACTGAAGCTCTGGGCAATGCCGAAGGTATCGACATGACCACCTCCAACGCCAGCGGCATCTTTGTCATTCGTCCGCTGAAAGGCGAGGGCGGGCGTAACGGCAAGATTGCCAATATCTACCAGCTGGATATGTCCGATGCGACGTCGCTGGTGATGGCGACAGAATTCCGCCTGCAACCTTATGACGTGGTGTATGTCACCACCGCCCCGGTTTCCCGCTGGAACCGTCTGATCAATCAGTTGCTGCCAACTATTAGCGGTGTCCGTTACATGACGGATACAGCCAGCGACATTCATAACTGGTAATCGTCATGTTTAACAACATCTTAGTTGTCTGTGTCGGCAATATTTGCCGTTCCCCGACGGCGGAACGCTTACTGCAACGTTATCACCCGGAGCTGAAAGTGGAGTCCGCTGGACTCGGCGCGCTGGTCGGTAAGGGCGCTGATCCTACCGCTATCAGCGTCGCCGCAGAACATCAACTGTCTCTGGAAGGTCACTGTGCACGGCAAATCAGCCGCAGCCTGTGTCGCAACTACGACCTGATTTTGACCATGGAAAAGCGCCATATCGAACGCTTATGCGAGATGGCACCTGAGATGCGCGGCAAAGTGATGCTGTTTGGTCACTGGGATAACGAATGTGAAATCCCCGATCCGTATCGCAAAAGCCGGGAAACGTTTGCAGCGGTGTACACATTACTTGAACGGTCTGCCCGCCAGTGGGCGCAGGCATTGAACGCAGAGCAGGTATAAGAATGACAGAAAAAGTAAAACAACATGCCGCTCCGGTAACGGGCAGTGATGAAATCGATATTGGTCGCCTGGTCGGCACCGTCATTGAAGCGCGCTGGTGGGTAATTGGCATCACCGCCGTATTCGCCCTCTGTGCCGTGGTTTACACCTTCTTCGCCACGCCGATATACAGCGCCGACGCACTGGTACAAATCGAGCAAAGCAGCGGCAATTCGCTGGTGCAGGATATCGGATCGGCATTAGCCAACAAACCGCCAGCATCGGACGCTGAGATCCAGTTGATTCGTTCGCGCCTGGTGCTTGGTAAAACGGTGGACGATCTCGACCTCGATATTGCGGTGAGCAAAAACACGTTCCCGATTTTCGGTGCGGGCTGGGATCGCCTGATGGGACGTCAGAACGAGACGGTAAAAGTGACCACCTTTAACCGTCCGAAAGAGATGGCGGATCAGGTGTTTACGCTTAATGTGCTTGATGACAAAAACTACACCCTGAGCAGTGATGGCGGCTTTAGCGCCCGTGGGCAAGCGGGCCAGATGCTGAAAAAAGAAGGCGTCACGCTGATGGTTGAAGCTATTCACGCCAGCCCGGGCAGTGAGTTTACCGTCACCAAATACTCCACGCTGGGGATGATCAACCAACTGCAAAACAGCCTGACGGTAATGGAGAACGGCAAAGACGCAGGCGTACTGAGCCTGACTTATACCGGTGAAGACCGCGAACAGATCCGCGACATTCTTAACAGTATCGCCCGTAACTATCAGGAACAAAATATTGAGCGCAAATCCGCGGAAGCGTCGAAAAGCCTCGCTTTCCTCGCGCAACAGTTACCGGAAGTACGTAGCCGCCTCGATGTTGCCGAAAACAAACTGAATGCCTTCCGTCAGGATAAAGATTCAGTTGATCTGCCGCTGGAAGCGAAAGCGGTGCTCGATTCGATGGTGAACATCGACGCGCAGTTGAACGAACTGACCTTTAAAGAGGCGGAAATCTCCAAGCTGTACACCAAAGTTCACCCGGCGTACCGCACGCTGCTGGAGAAACGGCAGGCGCTGGAAGACGAAAAAGCCAAACTTAATGGTCGCGTAACGGCGATGCCGAAAACCCAGCAGGAGATTGTGCGCCTGACCCGCGATGTCGAGTCTGGTCAGCAGGTCTATATGCAACTGCTGAATAAAGAGCAGGAGCTGAAAATCACCGAAGCCAGCACCGTCGGCGATGTGCGCATTGTTGACCCGGCAATCACTCAGCCTGGTGTGCTGAAACCGAAGAAAGGGTTGATTATCCTCGGTGCAATTATCCTCGGCCTGATGCTCTCTATCGTGGGTGTACTGCTGCGCTCGTTGTTTAATCGCGGCATTGAAAGCCCGCAAGTGCTGGAAGAACATGGCATCAGCGTCTATGCCAGTATCCCGCTGTCGGAATGGCAGAAAGCGCGCGATAGCGTCAAAACCATCAAAGGGATTAAACGCTATAAACAGAGCCAGCTACTGGCGGTGGGGAATCCAACCGATCTGGCGATTGAAGCCATCCGCAGTCTGCGTACCAGTCTGCACTTCGCGATGATGCAGGCGCAGAACAATGTGTTGATGATGACCGGGGTTAGCCCGTCAATCGGTAAAACCTTTGTCTGCGCTAACCTGGCGGCGGTGATCAGTCAGACCAATAAACGGGTGTTGTTGATCGACTGCGATATGCGCAAAGGCTACACCCACGAGCTGTTGGGCACTAATAACGTTAATGGCCTGTCGGAAATTCTGATTGGTCAGGGCGATATTACTACCGCGGCTAAACCGACCTCTATTGCCAAATTTGACCTGATCCCGCGCGGTCAGGTGCCGCCAAATCCTTCTGAACTGTTGATGAGCGAACGCTTTGCCGAACTGGTGAACTGGGCGAGTAAAAACTACGACCTGGTGTTGATTGATACGCCGCCGATTCTGGCAGTGACCGATGCGGCAATTGTTGGTCGTCATGTCGGAACCACGTTAATGGTGGCGCGTTATGCGGTCAACACATTGAAAGAAGTGGAAACCAGTCTGAGCCGCTTTGAGCAAAACGGTATTCCGGTGAAAGGGGTGATTCTGAACTCCATCTTCCGCCGCGCCAGCGCGTATCAGGATTATGGCTATTACGAATACGAATATAAGTCGGACGCGAAATAACGAGATCCGCTGTCGGATGCGATGCTGACGCATCTTATCCGACCTCCGTTCACGCCGCATCCGGCAACAGAACCCGTAAACAAGCTTATAAACCGGCAGAACATCTCGACACTCCGGGAGAACAACCTATGAAAGACAATCCGCTGATTTCAATCTATATGCCGACCTGGAACCGCCAACAACTGGCGATTCGGGCGATAAAATCGGTCCTGCGCCAGGACTACAGTAACTGGGAGATGATCATCGTGGATGATTGCTCCACCTCCTGGGAACAGCTGCAACAGTACGTCACCGCCCTCAACGACCCGCGTATCACCTACATTCACAACGATATTAACAGCGGGGCGTGCGCGGTACGTAACCAGGCGATTACGCTGGCGCAAGGGGAATACATCACCGGGATCGATGATGATGATGAATGGACACCCAACCGTCTGAGCGTCTTCCTCGCCCATAAACAGCAACTGGTCACTCACGCCTTTTTGTACGCTAACGACTACGTTTGCCAGGGCGAAGTCTATTCCCAACCGGCAAGTTTGCCACTGTATCCCAAATCGCCGTATTCACGCCGCCTGTTCTATAAACGGAATATCATTGGCAATCAGGTCTTTACCTGGGCATGGCGTTTCAAAGAGTGTTTGTTTGATACCGAACTGAAAGCGGCACAGGATTACGACATCTTCCTGCGGATGGTGGTGGAGTATGGCGAACCGTGGAAAGTGGAAGAGGCGACGCAGATCCTGCATATCAATCACGGTGAAATGCAGATCACCTCGTCACCGAAAAAATTCTCCGGGTACTTCCACTTTTACCGCAAGCACAAAGACAAATTCGACCGTGCCAGCAAAAAATATCAGCTGTTTACCCTCTACCAGATCCGCAATAAACGCATGACCTGGCGCACTTTGCTGACGCTGCTGTCGGTGCGTAACGGCAAACGTCTGGCTGATGGTATTCGGGGGCGCTAAAGATGCTGGAAGATCTGCGCGCCAACAGCTGGAGTTTACGCCCGTGCTGCATGGTTCTTGCCTATCGCGCCGCTCATTTTTGTTCGGTGTGGCGCAAAAAGAACGTCCTCAACAATCTGTGGGCGGCCCCGCTGCTGGTGCTGTATCGCATTATCACCGAATGCTTTTTCGGTTATGAAATCCAGGCTGCCGCGACCATTGGCCGCCGCTTTACTATCCATCACGGTTACGCCGTAGTGATCAATAAAAACGTGGTAGCGGGGGATGATTTTACCATTCGCCACGGCGTCACTATCGGCAATCGTGGTGCCGATAACATGGCATGTCCACACATTGGCAACGGCGTCGAACTCGGTGCCAACGTCATTATTCTTGGTGATATCACGCTTGGTAACAACGTCACCGTGGGCGCGGGCAGCGTGGTGCTCGACTCTGTCCCGGACAACGCGCTGGTGGTGGGAGAAAAAGCGCGAGTGAAGGTAATTAAATGAATATTCTGCAATTTAATGTGCGACTGGCGGAAGGCGGGGCAGCAGGTGTGGCGTTAGATCTCCACCAGCGCGCGCTGCAACAGGGGCTGGCGTCACATTTTGTCTACGGCTACGGCAAAGGCGGCAAAGAGAGCGTCAGCCATCAGAACTATCCGCAGGTCATCAAACATACGCCGCGGATGACCGCGATGGCGAACATTGCGTTGTTTCGTCTGTTTAATCGCGATCTGTTTGGCAATTTCAATGAGTTATATCGCACTATTACCCGCACACCGGGTCCGGTGGTCCTGCATTTTCATGTGCTGCACAGCTACTGGTTGAATCTTAACAGCGTGGTGCGCTTTTGCGAAAAAGTGAAAAACCATAAACCGGATGTCACTCTGGTCTGGACGCTGCACGACCACTGGAGCGTTACCGGACGCTGCGCCTTTACCGACGGTTGCGAAGGCTGGAAAACGGGCTGCCAGAAATGCCCGACCTTAAATAATTATCCGCCGGTGAAGATTGATCGCGCACACCAACTGGTGGCGGGCAAACGGCAGTTATTCCGTGAGATGCTGGCACTGGGCTGTCAGTTTATTTCCCCCAGCCAGCATGTGGCTGACGCTTTCAATAACCTGTACGGTCCAGGGCGTTGCCGGATTATCAATAACGGTATTGATATGGCAACCGAAGCGATTTTGGCGGACTTGCCTCCGGTACGCGAAACCCAGGGCAAGCCGAAAATCGCGGTGGTGGCGCATGATCTGCGTTACGACGGCAAAACTAACCAGCAACTGGTACGCGAGATGATGGCGCTGGGTGACAAAATCGAACTGCATACTTTCGGTAAGTTCTCACCGTTCACCGCTGGTAATGTGGTCAATCACGGCTTTGAAACCGACAAACGTAAACTGATGAGCGCGCTCAACCAGATGGATGCGCTGGTATTCAGTTCTCGCGTCGATAACTACCCGCTGATTTTGTGTGAGGCGTTATCGATTGGCGTGCCGGTGATTGCCACCCATAGCGATGCGGCGCGTGAAGTGCTGCAAAAATCCGGTGGTAAAACCGTCAGCGAAGAAGATGTGCTGCAGCTGGTGCAGTTAAGCAAACCGGAAATCGCACAGGCGATATTTGGTACCACGCTGGCTGAGTTCAGCCAGCGCAGCCGCGCCGCCTACAGTGGACAACAGATGCTGGAGGAGTATGTCAACTTCTATCAGAATCTGTAGCTACCTGCTGCTGCCGCTGATTTACCTGTTGGTTAACGTCAAAATCGCCCAGCTTGGCGAAAGTTTCCCCATCACCATCGTCACTTTTTTACCTGTCTTGTTACTGCTGTTTTTAGAGCGCATCAGCGTTAAAAAATTGATGATTGCCTTAGGGATTGGCGCGGGACTCACGGCGTTTAACTACCTGTTTGGTCAGTCGTTGGATGCCAGTAAATACGTCACTTCAACCATGCTGTTTGTCTATATTGTGATCATTATTGGCATGGTGTGGAGTATTCGCTTTAAAACGATTTCGCCCCACAATCACCGCAAGATATTACGCTTTTTTTATCTGGTGGTCGGGTTGGTGGTGGCGCTGGCGGCGGTGGAGATGGCGCAAATTATCCTCACCGGCGGCAGCAGTATTATGGAATCGATTTCGAAATATCTGATTTACAGCAACAGCTATGTGCTGAATTTCATCAAATTCGGCGGCAAGCGCACGACAGCACTTTATTTCGAACCGGCATTTTTTGCTCTGGCATTAATCTCAATTTGGCTCAGCATCAAACAGTTTGGTATCAAAACCCCTAAAACCGATGCTATGATTCTCGCAGGGATAATATTATCCGGATCGTTTTCAGGGGTTATGACCTTTATCCTGTTTTATTTGCTGGAGTGGGCATTTCAATATCTGAATAAAGAGGCGATTAAGAAAAAGTTACCGTTAGCATTGATTTCTCTGGCTGTATTCCTGGTTGGTGTGGTAATTGCATTTCCTTATATTTCCACCCGTATGGGTGATTTAGGCACGGAAGGATCGTCATCGTATTATCGTATTGTCGGTCCGCTGGTGATGGTCGGTTATTCTTTGACCCATATTGACGGTGTAGTCAGATTTGGCTCACTTTATGAATATGTCGCATCATTCGGAATATTTAACGGTGCGAATGTCGGAAAAACCATAGACAATGGTTTGTATCTGCTGATTATTTATTTTTCCTGGTTCGCAGTGTTTTTATCGCTGTGGTACATGGGGAAAGTGATAAAAATGATGATCAACGCTTTTGGTGATAACCGCAATTTTCGCGTGCAATTATATCTTTTTACTCCGGTATCGCTGTTTTTTACCGGTTCGATATTTAGCCCGGAATATGCATTTTTAATCGTCTGTCCGTTTATTTTGCGAAAAGCGTTAAATATTACGAGGTAAGAATAAGAACATGTTGCTTAGCATAATCACTGTCGCGTTTCGTAACCTCGAAGGGATAGTCAAAACACACGCCTCGCTGGCGCATCTGGCGCAGGCTGACGATATCAGCTTCGAATGGATTGTTGTCGATGGCGGTTCCAACGACGGCACCCGTGAGTATCTGGAAAACCTCAATGGTATCTATAACCTACGCTTTGTCAGCGAGCCAGATAACGGTATCTACGACGCCATGAACAAAGGCATTGCGATGGCACAAGGCAAGTTCGCGTTGTTTCTCAACTCGGGCGATATTTTTCATCAGGATGCCGCAAATTTTATCCGTAAGTTAAAAGTGCAAAAAGATAACGTGATGATCACCGGCGATGCGCTGCTGGATTTTGGCGACGGGCATAAGATTAAACGTAGCGCCAAACCGGGGTGGTATATTTATCACAGCCTGCCCGCCAGTCATCAGGCGATATTTTTTCCGGTATCCGGCTTGAAAAAATGGCGTTATGACCTGGAATATAAAGTTTCTTCCGACTACGCGCTGGCAGCCAAAATGTATAAAGCCGGTTATGCATTTAAAAAACTCAATGGCCTGGTGTCTGAATTTTCTATGGGTGGGGTATCAACCACCAATAATATGGAATTGTGTGCTGACGCCAAAAAAGTCCAACGGCAGATATTACATGTGCCTGGCTTCTGGGCAGAATTATCCTGGCATTTACGCCAACGTACTACCTCAAAGACGAAAGCCTTATATAACAAAAGCTGAATATAAGGGAAAACGATGCAAGATTTAAGCGGTTTCTCGGTACCGAAAGGGTTCCGGGGCAGCAATGCTATTAAAGTGCAATTGTGGTGGGCGGTACAGGCAACAATATTTGCCTGGTCGCCACAAGTATTGTATCGCTGGCGGGCTTTTTTATTACGTTTATTCGGCGCAAAAATAGGAAAAAACGTAGTTATTCGTCCGTCAGTAAAAATTACCTATCCGTGGAAATTAACCTTAGGTGATTACGCGTGGGTCGGCGATGAGGTCAATTTATATACCCTCGGTGAAATAACCATTGGCGCACATTCGGTGATATCGCAAAAAAGTTATTTATGCACCGGGAGCCACGACCATGCAAGTCAACATTTCACCATTAACGCCACGCCTATTGTGATTGGCGAGAAATGCTGGCTGGCGACAGATGTTTTTGTTGCCCCTGGCGTCACGATCGGCGATGGCACCGTCGTGGGTGCGCGAAGCAGTGTTTTTAAATCGCTTCCGGCAAATGTGGTTTGCCGGGGGAACCCCGCAGTGGTGATACGCAAACGCGTTGAAACTGAATAAATTCAAAAAATACAGAGGAATAAGACATGTCAAAAGTCGCTCTCATCACCGGTGTAACCGGACAGGACGGTTCTTACCTGGCAGAGTTTCTGCTGGAAAAAGGTTACGAGGTGCATGGTATTAAGCGTCGCGCATCGTCATTCAACACCGAGCGCGTGGATCACATTTATCAGGATCCGCACACCTGCAACCCGAAATTCCATCTGCATTATGGCGACCTGAGTGATACCTCCAACCTGACGCGCATTTTGCGTGAAGTGCAGCCGGATGAAGTGTACAACCTGGGGGCAATGAGCCACGTTGCGGTTTCTTTTGAGTCACCGGAATATACCGCAGACGTCGATGCGATGGGTACGCTGCGCCTGCTGGAGGCGATCCGCTTCCTCGGTCTGGAAAAGAAAACCCGTTTCTATCAGGCTTCCACCTCTGAACTGTATGGTCTGGTGCAGGAAATTCCGCAGAAAGAAACCACGCCGTTCTATCCACGCTCTCCGTATGCGGTCGCCAAACTGTATGCCTACTGGATCACCGTTAACTACCGCGAATCCTACGGCATGTACGCCTGTAACGGTATTCTCTTCAACCATGAATCCCCGCGCCGCGGCGAAACCTTCGTTACCCGCAAAATCACCCGCGCAATCGCCAACATCGCCCAGGGGCTGGAATCGTGCCTGTACCTCGGCAATATGGATTCCCTGCGTGACTGGGGCCATGCCAAAGACTACGTAAAAATGCAGTGGATGATGCTGCAACAGGAACAGCCGGAAGATTTCGTTATCGCGACCGGCGTTCAGTACTCCGTACGTCAGTTCGTGGAAATGGCGGCAGCACAGCTGGGCATCAAACTGCGCTTTGAAGGCACGGGTGTTGAAGAGAAGGGCATTGTGGTTTCCGTCACCGGGCATGACGCGCCGGGCGTGAAACCGGGTGATGTGATTATCGCCGTTGACCCGCGTTACTTCCGTCCGGCAGAAGTTGAAACGCTGCTCGGCGACCCGACCAAAGCGCACGACAAACTGGGCTGGAAACCGGAAATCACCCTCAGAGAGATGGTGTCTGAAATGGTGGCTAATGACCTCGAAGCGGCGAAAAAACACTCTCTGCTGAAATCTCACGGCTACGACGTGGCGATCGCGCTGGAGTCATAAGCATGAGTAAACAACGCATTTTTATTGCTGGCCATCGCGGGATGGTCGGTTCCGCCATCAGGCGGCAGCTCGAACAGCGCGGTGATGTAGAGCTGGTATTACGCACCCGCGATGAACTGAACCTGCTGGACAGCCGCGCCGTGCATGATTTCTTTGCCAGCGAACGTATTGACCAGGTCTATCTGGCGGCGGCGAAAGTGGGCGGCATTGTTGCCAACAACACCTATCCGGCGGATTTCATCTACCAGAACATGATGATTGAGAGCAACATCATTCACGCCGCGCATCAGAACGACGTGAACAAACTGCTGTTTCTCGGATCGTCCTGTATCTACCCGAAACTGGCAAAACAGCCGATGGCAGAAAGCGAGTTATTGCAGGGTACGCTGGAGCCGACCAACGAGCCTTATGCCATTGCCAAAATCGCCGGGATCAAACTGTGCGAATCTTACAACCGCCAGTATGGACGCGATTACCGCTCGGTCATGCCGACCAACCTGTACGGGCCACACGACAACTTCCATCCGAGTAACTCGCATGTGATCCCTGCATTGCTGCGTCGCTTCCACGAGGCGACGGCACAGAATGCGCCGGACGTGGTGGTGTGGGGCAGTGGTACACCGATGCGCGAATTTCTGCATGTCGATGATATGGCGGCGGCAAGCATTCATGTGATGGAGCTGGCGCACGAAGTCTGGCTGGAGAACACCCAGCCGATGCTGTCGCACATTAACGTCGGCACGGGCGTTGACTGCACTATCCGCGAGCTTGCGCAAACCATCGCCAAAGTGGTGGGTTACAAAGGTCGGGTGGTTTTTGATGCCAGTAAACCGGATGGTACGCCGCGCAAACTGCTGGATGTGACGCGCCTGCATCAGCTTGGCTGGTATCACGAAATCTCACTGGAAGCGGGGCTTGCCAGCACTTACCAGTGGTTCCTTGAGAATCAAGACCGCTTTCGGGGGTAATGATGTTTTTACGTCAGGAAGACTTTGCCACGGTAGTGCGCTCCACTCCGCTTGTCTCTCTCGACTTTATTGTCGAGAACAGTCGCGGCGAGTTTCTGCTTGGCAAAAGAACCAACCGCCCGGCGCAGGGTTACTGGTTTGTGCCGGGAGGGCGCGTGCAAAAAGACGAAACGCTGGAAGCCGCATTTGAGCGGCTGACGATGGCGGAACTGGGGCTGCGTCTGCCGATAACAGCAGGCCAGTTTTACGGTGTCTGGCAGCACTTTTATGACGATAACTTCTCTGGCACGGATTTCACCACTCACTATGTGGTGCTCGGTTTTCGCTTCAGAGTAGCGGAAGAAGAACTGTTACTGCCGGATGAGCAGCATGACGATTACCGCTGGCTGACGCCGGACGCACTGCTCGCCAGTGACAATGTTCACGCTAACAGCCGCGCCTATTTTCTCGCTGAGAAGCGTGCCGGAGTACCCGGATTATGAAAATACTGGTCTACGGCATTAACTACTCGCCGGAGTTAACCGGCATCGGCAAATACACCGGAGAGATGGTGGAATGGCTGGCGGCGCAAGGTCATGAGGTGCGGGTTATTACCGCACCGCCTTACTACCCGCAGTGGCAGGTGGGCGAGAACTATTCCGCCTGGCGGTACAAACGAGAAGAGGGGGCTGCCACGGTGTGGCGCTGCCCACTGTACGTACCAAAACAGCCAAGCACCCTGAAACGCCTGTTACATCTCGGCAGTTTTGCCGCCAGCAGTTTCTTTCCTCTGATGGCGCAACGTCGCTGGAAGCCGGATCGCATTATCGGCGTGGTGCCAACGCTGTTTTGCACGCCGGGAATGCGCCTGCTGGCGAAACTCTCTGGTGCGCGTACCGTGCTGCATATTCAGGATTACGAAGTGGACGCCATGCTGGGGCTGGGCCTTGCCGGAAAAGGCAAAGGCGGCAAAGTGGCACAGCTGGCAACGGCGTTCGAACGTAGCGGACTGCATAACGTCGATAACGTCTCCACGATTTCGCGTTCGATGATGAATAAAGCCATCGAAAAAGGCGTGGCGGCGGAAAACGTCATCTTCTTCCCCAACTGGTCGGAAATTGCCCGTTTTCAGCATGTCGCAGACGCCGATGTTGATGCCCTTCGTAACCAGCTTGGCCTGCCGGATAACAAAAAAATCATTCTTTACTCCGGCAATATTGGTGAAAAGCAGGGGCTGGAAAACGTTATTGAAGCTGCCGATCGCCTGCGCGATGAACCGCTGATTTTTGCCATTGTCGGGCAGGGCGGCGGCAAAGCGCGGCTGGAAAAAATGGCGCAGCAGCGTGAACTGCGCAACATGCAATTTTTCCCGCTGCAATCGTATGACGCTTTACCCGCACTGCTGAAGATGGGCGATTGCCATCTGGTGGTGCAAAAACGCGGCGCGGCAGATGCCGTATTGCCGTCGAAACTGACCAATATTCTGGCGGTAGGCGGTAACGCGGTGATTACCGCGGAAGCCCACACAGAACTGGGGCAGCTTTGCGAAACCTTTCCGGGCATTGCGGTTTGCGTAGAACCGGAATCGGTCGAGGCGCTGGTGGCGGGGATCCGTCAGGCGCTCCTGCTGCCCAAACACAACACGGTGGCACGTGAATATGCCGAACGCACGCTCGATAAAGAGAACGTGTTACGTCAATTTATAAATGATATTCGGGGATAATTATGGCGCAGTCGAAACTCTATCCAGTTGTGATGGCAGGTGGCTCCGGTAGCCGCTTATGGCCGCTTTCCCGCGTACTTTATCCCAAGCAGTTTTTATGCCTGAAAGGCGATCTCACCATGCTGCAAACCACCATCTGCCGCCTGAACGGCGTGGAGTGCGAAAGCCCGGTGGTGATTTGCAATGAGCAGCACCGCTTTATTGTCGCGGAACAGCTGCGTCAACTGAACAAACTCACCGAGAACATTATTCTCGAACCGGCAGGGCGTAACACTGCACCTGCCATTGCGCTGGCGGCGCTGGCGGCAAAACGTCATAGCCCGGAGAACGACCCATTAATGCTGGTGCTGGCGGCGGATCATGTGATTGCCGATGAAGACGCATTCCGTGCCGCCGTGCGTAATGCCATGCCGTATGCCGAAGCGGGCAAGCTGGTGACCTTCGGCATTGTGCCGGATCTACCTGAAACCGGATATGGCTATATTCGTCGCGGTGAAGTGTCGGCGGGTGAGCAGGATACGGTGGCCTTTGAAGTGGCGCAGTTTGTCGAAAAACCGAATCTGGAAACCGCGCAGGCCTATGTGGCAAGCGGCGAATATTACTGGAACAGCGGTATGTTCCTGTTCCGTGCCGGACGCTATCTCGAAGAACTGAAAAAATATCGCCCGGATATTCTCGATGCCTGTGAAAAGGCGATGAGCGCCGTCGATCCGGATCTCGATTTTATTCGTGTGGATGAAGAAGCGTTTCTGGCCTGCCCGGAAGAGTCGGTGGATTACGCGGTCATGGAACGAACGGCAGATGCCGTTGTGGTGCCGATGGATGCAGGCTGGAGCGATGTCGGTTCCTGGTCTTCATTATGGGAGATCAGCGCCCACACCGCCGAGGGCAACGTTTGCCACGGCGATGTGATTAATCACAAAACTGAAAACAGCTACGTGTATGCCGAATCTGGCCTGGTCACCACCGTCGGGGTGAAAGATCTGGTGGTGGTGCAGACCAAAGATGCGGTGCTGATTGCCGACCGTAACGCGGTGCAGGATGTGAAAAAAGTGGTCGAGCAGATCAAAGCCGATGGTCGCCATGAGCATCGGGTGCATCGCGAAGTGTATCGCCCGTGGGGCAAATATGACTCTATCGACGCGGGCGACCGCTACCAGGTGAAACGCATCACCGTGAAACCGGGCGAAGGTTTGTCGGTACAGATGCATCATCACCGCGCGGAACACTGGGTGGTTGTCGCGGGAACGGCAAAAGTCACTATCGACGGTGATATCAAACTGCTTGGTGAAAACGAGTCCATTTATATTCCGCTGGGGGCGACGCATTGCCTGGAAAACCCGGGGAAAATTCCGCTCGATTTAATTGAAGTGCGCTCCGGCTCTTATCTCGAAGAGGATGATGTGGTGCGCTTCGCGGATCGCTACGGACGGGTGTAGCAGTTGAATAATCAACCGGATTAATTCTCCGGTAAATAACGACAAAAACAAAATTGGCCGTTTCGGTCAGGGCCAACTATTGCCTGAAAAAGGGTAACGATATGAAAAAATTAACCTGCTTTAAAGCCTATGATATTCGAGGGAAATTAGGCGAAGAACTGAATGAAGATATTGCCTGGCGCATTGGTCGCGCCTATGGCGAATTTCTCAAACCGAAAACCATTGTGTTAGGCGGTGATGTCCGCCTCACCAGCGAAACCTTAAAACTGGCGCTGGCAAAAGGTTTACAGGATGCGGGCGTCGACGTGCTGGATATTGGTATGTCCGGCACCGAAGAGATCTATTTCGCCACGTTCCATCTCGGCGTGGATGGCGGCATTGAAGTTACTGCCAGCCATAACCCGATGGATTACAACGGCATGAAGCTGGTGCGCGAAGGGGCTCGCCCGATCAGCGGCGATACCGGACTGCGCGATGTCCAGCGTCTGGCAGAAGCCAACGACTTTCCTCCCGTCGATGAAACCAAACGCGGTCGCTATCAGCAAATCAACCTGCGTGACGCTTACGTTGATCACCTGTTCGGTTATATCAACGTCAAAAACCTCACGCCGCTCAAGCTGGTGATCAACTCAGGTAACGGCGCGGCGGGTCCGGTGGTGGACGCCATCGAAGCCCGCTTTAAAGCCCTCGGCGCACCGGTGGAATTCATCAAAGTGCACAATACGCCGGACGGCAATTTCCCCAACGGTATTCCTAACCCCCTGCTGCCGGAATGCCGCGACGACACCCGCAATGCGGTCATCAAACACGGCGCGGATATGGGCATTGCCTTTGACGGTGATTTTGATCGCTGTTTCCTGTTTGACGAAAAAGGGCAGTTTATCGAGGGCTACTACATTGTCGGCCTGTTGGCAGAAGCATTCCTCGAAAAAAATCCCGGCGCGAAGATCATCCACGATCCACGTCTCTCCTGGAACACCGTTGATGTGGTGACTGCTGCTGGCGGCACGCCGGTGATGTCGAAAACCGGACACGCCTTTATTAAAGAACGTATGCGCAAGGAAGACGCCATCTACGGTGGCGAAATGAGCGCCCACCACTATTTCCGTGATTTCGCCTACTGCGACAGCGGCATGATCCCGTGGCTGCTGGTCGCCGAACTGGTGTGTCTGAAAGGAAAAACGCTGGGCGAACTGGTGCGCGACCGGATGGCAGCGTTTCCGGCAAGCGGTGAGATCAACAGCAAACTGGCGCAACCCGTTGAGGCGATTAACCGCGTGGAACAGCATTTTAGCCGTGAGGCGCTGGCGGTGGATCGCACCGATGGCATCAGCATGACCTTTGCCGACTGGCGCTTTAACCTGCGCACCTCCAACACCGAACCGGTGGTGCGCCTGAATGTGGAATCGCGCGGTGATGTGCCGCTGATGGAAGCGCGAACGCGAACTCTGCTGACGTTGCTGAACGAGTAATGTCGGATCTTCCCTTACCCCACTGCGGGTAAGGGGCTAATAACAGGAACAACGATGACAAATCTAAAAAAGCGCGAGCGAGCGAAAACCAATGCATCGTTAATCTCTATGGTGCAACGCTTTTCAGATATCACCATCATGTTTGCCGGGCTATGGCTGGTTTGCGAAGTGAGCGGACTGTCATTCCTCTACATGCACCTGTTGGTGGCGCTGATTACGCTGGTGGTGTTCCAGATGCTGGGCGGCATCACCGATTTTTATCGCTCATGGCGCGGTGTTCGGGCATCGACAGAATTTGCCCTGTTGCTACAAAACTGGACCATAAGCGTGATTTTCAGCGCCGGACTGGTGGCGTTCAACAATGATTTCGACACGCAACTGAAAATCTGGCTGGCGTGGTATGGGCTGACCAGCATCGGACTGGTGGTTTGCCGTTCATGTATTCGCATTGGGGCGGGCTGGCTGCGTAATCATGGCTATAACAAGCGGATGGTCGCGGTGGCGGGGGATTTAGCCGCCGGACAAATGCTGATGGAGAGCTTCCGTAATCAGCCGTGGTTAGGGTTTGAAGTGGTGGGCGTTTACCACGACCCGAAACCGGGCGGCGTTACTAACGACTGGGCGGGCAATCTGCAACAGCTGGTCGAGGATGCGAAAGCGGGCAAGATTCATAACGTCTATATCGCGATGCAAATGTGCGACGGCGCACGCGTGAAAAAACTGGTCCATCAATTGGCGGACACCACCTGTTCGGTGCTGCTGATCCCCGACGTCTTTACCTTCAACATTCTCCATTCACGTCTCGAAGAGATGAACGGCGTTCCGGTGGTGCCGCTGTATGACACGCCACTTTCCGGGGTTAACCGCCTGATAAAACGTGCGGAAGACATTGTGCTGGCGACGCTTATCCTGCTGCTGATCTCTCCGGTGCTGTGCTGTATTGCGCTGGCGGTGAAACTCAGTTCGCCAGGGCCGGTTATTTTCCGCCAGACTCGCTATGGCATGGATGGCAAACCGATCAAAGTGTGGAAGTTCCGTTCGATGAAAGTGATGGAGAACGACAAAGTGGTGACTCAGGCGACGCAGAACGATCCGCGCGTCACCAAAGTGGGGAACTTTCTGCGCCGCACCTCGCTGGACGAATTGCCGCAGTTTATCAATGTGCTGACAGGCGGGATGTCGATTGTGGGTCCACGTCCACACGCGGTGGCGCATAACGAACAGTATCGCCAGCTCATTGAAGGCTACATGCTGCGTCATAAAGTGAAACCGGGCATTACTGGCTGGGCGCAGATTAACGGCTGGCGCGGCGAAACCGACACGCTGGAGAAAATGGAAAAACGCGTCGAGTTCGACCTTGAGTACATCCGCGAATGGAGCGTCTGGTTCGATATCAAAATCGTTTTCCTGACGGTATTCAAAGGCTTCGTTAACAAAGCGGCATATTGATATGAGCTTACGTGAAAAAACCATCAGCGGCGCGAAGTGGTCGGCGATTGCCACGGTGATCATCATCGGCCTCGGGCTGGTGCAGATGACCGTGCTGGCGCGGATTATCGACAACCACCAGTTCGGTTTGCTTACCGTGTCGCTGGTGATTATCGCGCTGGCAGATACGCTTTCTGACTTCGGTATCGCTAACTCGATTATTCAGCGAAAAGAAATCAGCCACCTTGAACTCACCACGTTGTACTGGCTGAACGTCGGGCTGGGGATCGTGGTGTGCGTGGCGGTGTTTTTGTTGAGTGATCTCATCGGCGACGTGCTGAATAACCCGGACCTGGCACCGTTGATTAAAACATTGTCGCTGGCGTTTGTGGTTATCCCTCACGGGCAACAGTTCCGCGCGTTGATGCAAAAGGAGCTGGAGTTCAACAAAATCGGCATGATCGAAACCAGCGCGGTGCTGGCGGGCTTCACTTTTACGGTGGTTAGCGCCCATTTCTGGCCGCTGGCGATGACCGCGATCCTCGGTTATCTGGTCAATAGTGCGGTAAGAACGCTGCTGTTTGGCTACTTTGGCCGCAAAATTTATCGCCCTGGTCTGCATTTCTCGCTGGCGTCGGTGGCACCGAACTTACGCTTTGGTGCCTGGCTGACGGCGGACAGCATCATCAACTATCTCAACACCAACCTTTCAACGCTGGTGCTGGCGCGTATTCTCGGCGCGAGTGTGGCAGGGGGGTACAACCTGGCGTACAACGTGGCCGTTGTGCCGCCGATGAAGCTGAACCCAATCATCACCCGCGTGTTATTTCCGGCATTCGCCAAAATTCAGGACGACACCGAAAAGCTGCGCGTCAACTTCTACAAGCTGCTGTCGGTAGTGGGGATTATCAACTTTCCGGCGCTGCTCGGGCTAATGGTGGTGTCGAATAATTTTGTACCGCTGGTCTTTGGTGAGAAGTGGAGCAGCATTATTCCGGTGCTGCAATTGCTATGTGTGGTGGGGCTACTGCGTTCGGTGGGTAACCCGATTGGTTCGCTGCTGATGGCGAAAGCGCGGGTCGATATCAGCTTTAAATTCAACGTATTCAAAACCTTTCTGTTTATTCCGGCGATTGTTATTGGTGGGCAGATGGCGGGCGCAATCGGCGTCACGCTTGGCTTCCTGCTAGTGCAGATTATCAACACCATTCTGAGTTACTTCGTGATGATTAAACCGGTGCTCGGTTCCAGTTATCGCCAGTACATCCTCAGTTTATGGCTGCCGTTTTATCTCTCGCTGCCGACGCTGGCGGTCAGTTATGCGCTGGGCATTGTGCTGAAAGGGCAACTGGCGCTGGGGATGCTGCTGGCGGTGCAAATAGCCGCAGGCGTGCTGGCGTTTGTGGTGATGATTGTGCTGTCACGCCATCCGCTCGTGGTGGAAGTGAAGCGTCAGTTTTGTCGCAGCGAAAAAATGAAAATGCTTTTACGGGCGGGGTGAATGGTTATCCCCGTAGGGTCGTGCGCATTTTCCCCCTCACCCTAACCCTCTCCCCAGGGGGCGAGGGGACTGAACGAGCACAGCTTTGAATATGTCACCGGTTTAACTCTTAATCATCAACCATAGCACCGAAGCATTTAGAACTCCTTTTGAGGTCATAATGAAATTACTTATTCTGGGCAACCACACTTGCGGCAATCGTGGCGACAGCGCCATCTTGCGCGGCTTACTTGATGCCATCAACATCCTCAATCCACAAGCCGAAGTGGACGTGATGAGCCGCTATCCGGTCAGTTCTTCCTGGCTGCTCAACCGCCCGGTAATGGGCGATCCGCTGTTCCTGCAAATGAAACAACACAACAGCGCAGCGGGCGTTGTCGGGCGCGTTAAAAAAGTCCTCCGTCGCCGCTATCAACACCAGGTACTGCTCTCACGCGTCACCGACACTGGCAAGCTGCGTAATATCGCCATCGCCCAGGGATTCACCGACTTCGTGCGCCTGCTGTCAGGTTACGACGCCATTATTCAGGTCGGCGGATCGTTTTTTGTCGATCTCTACGGCGTGCCGCAGTTTGAACATGCGCTTTGCACATTTATGGCGAAAAAGCCGCTGTTTATGATTGCTCACAGCGTCGGCCCCTTCCAGGATGAGCAATTTAACCAACTGGCGAACTACGTATTCGGTCACTGCGACGCGCTGATCCTGCGCGAACCGGTCAGCCTTGAATTGATGAAACGCAGCAATATCACCACCGCAAAAGTGGAACATGGCGTTGATACCGCGTGGCTGGTCGATCACCACACCGAAGATTTCACCGCCAGCTATGCCGTTCAACACTGGCTGGACGTTGCCGCACAACAGAAAACGGTGGCAATTACCCTGCGCGAACTGGCACCGTTCGACAAACGTCTCGGCACCACTCAACAAGCGTATGAAAAAGCCTTTGCCGGGGTGGTCAATCACATTCTCGACGAAGGGTATCAGGTGATTGCGCTCTCCACCTGTACGGGCATCGACAGCTATAACAAAGACGACCGCATGGTGGCGCTCAATCTTCGCCAGCACATCAGCGATCCTGCCCGTTACCACGTAGTGATGGATGAACTCAACGATCTGGAAATGGGCAAAATTCTCGGTGCCTGTGAACTCACCGTCGGCACGCGCCTGCACTCAGCCATTATCTCGATGAACTTTGCCACTCCGGCGATTGCCATCAACTACGAACATAAATCCGCCGGGATCATGCAGCAGTTGGGGCTGCAAGAGATGGCGATTGATATCCGTCATTTACTGGACGGCAGCTTGCAAGCGATGGTTGCGGATACCTTAGGCCAGCTTCCGGCACTGAACACGCGACTTAACGAAGCCGTCAGTCGCGAACGTCAGACGGGAATGCAGATGGTGAAATCTGTGCTTGAACGCATCGGGGAGGCGAAATGAAGGTCGGCTTCTTTTTACTGAAATTTCCGCTGTCGTCGGAAACCTTCGTCCTCAATCAAATTACCGCGTTTATTGATATGGGCTTTGAGGTGGAGATTGTCGCGCTGCAAAAAGGCGACACCCAGAACACCCACGCGGCATGGACGAAATACAACCTTGCCGCCAGAACCCGCTGGTTACAGGACGAACCTACGGGCAAAGTGGCGAAGCTGCGCCACCGCGTCAGCCAGACGTTACGTGGCATTCATCGTAAAAATACCTGGCAGGCGCTCAACCTCAAACGCTATGGTGCCGAGTCGCGGAACCTGATTTTGTCTGCCATTTGCGGCCAGGTCGCAACACCGTTTCGCGCCGATGTGTTCATCGCTCATTTTGGCCCGGCGGGGGTAACCGCAGCAAAACTACGCGAACTGGGTGTCATTCGCGGCAAAATTGCCACTATCTTCCACGGCATTGATATCTCCAGTCGGGAAGTACTCAACCACTACACTCCCGAATATCAACAACTGTTTCGACGTGGCGACCTGATGCTACCGATAAGCGATCTGTGGGCCGGAAGGCTGCAAAAAATGGGCTGCCCGAGGGAAAAAATCGCCGTATCGCGCATGGGCGTGGACATGACGCGCTTTAGCCCGCGTCCGGTGAAAGCGCCTGCAACACCGCTGGAAATCATTTCCGTCGCACGCTTAACCGAGAAAAAAGGCCTGCATGTGGCGATCGAAGCCTGCCGTCAGTTGAAAGAGCAGGGCGTGGCATTTCGCTATCGCATCCTCGGCATTGGCCCGTGGGAACGACGCCTGCGCACCCTCATCGAACAATATCAACTGGAAGATGTGGTAGAGATGCCGGGCTTTAAACCGAGCCATGAAGTGAAAGAGATGCTCGATGACGCGGATGTCTTCCTGTTGCCATCGGTAACGGGCGCGGATGGCGATATGGAAGGTATTCCGGTGGCACTAATGGAAGCGATGGCGGTCGGCATTCCGGTTGTTTCCACTCTGCATAGCGGAATACCGGAACTGGTGGAGGCCGATAAATCCGGCTGGCTGGTGCCTGAGAACGATGCTCGCGCACTGGCGCAACGACTGGCGGCGTTTAGCCAACTGGACACCGACGAATTGGCTCCGGTCGTCAAACGCGCGCGCGAAAAAGTTGAACACGATTTTAACCAGCAGGTGATCAATCGAGAACTCGCCAGCTTGCTGCAGGCTTTATAGAGGAGAACGTATGCCATTTAAAAAACTCTCCCGACGCACCTTCCTGACGGCAAGCTCGGCGCTTGCCTTCCTCCATACCCCTTTCGCTCGCGCACTTCCCGCCCGACAAAGCGTTAACATTAACGACTACAACCCTCACGACTGGATCGCCTCATTTAAACAAGCCTTCAGCGAAGGACAAACAGTCGTCGTGCCTGCCGGATTCGTTTGTGACAATATCAACACCGGCATCTTCATCCCTCCCGGCAAAACGTTACACATTCTTGGAAGCTTGCGCGGCAACGGCAGAGGGCGATTTGTCTTACAGGACGGCAGCCAGGTGACAGGGGAGGAGGGCGGCAGTATGCATAACATCACCCTGGATGTGCGTGGTTCTGACTGCACCATCAAAGGGCTGGCGATGAGCGGCTTTGGTCCGGTAACGCAGATTTATATCGGCGGCAAAAACAAACGGGTCATGCGCAACCTGACCATCGATAACCTGAACGTTAGCCACGCTAATTACGCCATCTTACGCCAGGGATTTCATAACCAGATTATCGGTGCCAACATCACCAATTGTAAGTTCAGCGACTTACAGGGCGACGCCATTGAATGGAACGTGGCAATTAACGACAGTGATATTTTGATCTCCGACCACATCATCGAGCGCATCAACTGTACTAACGGCAAAATCAACTGGGGCATCGGCATAGGCCTTGCGGGAAGTACCTACGATAATAATTATCCGGAAAACCAGGCAGTGAAAAACTTTGTCGTGGCGAATATCACGGGATCGGATTGTCGGCAGTTGATACATGTTGAAAATGGTAAACATTTTGTTATTCGTAATATCAAAGCCCGCAATATCACGCCGGATTTCAGTAAGAAAGCAGGCATTGATAACGCGACAGTTGCTATTTACGGTTGTGACAATTTCGTGATTGATAATATTGAGATGATTAATAGTGCCGGGATGTTAATCGGCTATGGGGTAATTAAAGGCAAATATCTCTCGATACCGCAAAATTTCCGAGTGAATAATATTCAACTGGATAACACCCATCTTGCTTATAAATTGCGCGGCATCCAAATCTCCGCCGGGAATGCTGTCTCCTTTGTGGCGCTGACTAACATTGAGATGAAGCGTGCGTCGCTGGAGTTACACAACAAACCGCAACATCTTTTTATGCGTAATATCAAGGTGATGCAGGAATCCTCTGTTGGACCCGCATTGAGCATGAACTTCGACATGCGCAAAGACGTTCGCGGCGTCTTTATGGCGAAAAAAGAAACACTGCTGTCTCTTGCAAATGTTCATGCGGTGAATGAAAAAGGGCAAAGCTCCGTCGATATCGACAGGATAAATCACCATATTGTTAATGTGGAAAAGATTAACTTTAGATTGCCGGAACGGAGGGAGTAGATTTGCGACCATTCCTGGAAAAATGGAGCCATACTTAGGAACAATGCTACTGCAATCCACAACGAAGCGGCGTAACATCACAAGTAATTCAGTCATCAATTCAGGGTAATTGATGCTGGCGAAAAAAATCGAACAAGCTATAATTCAGCAACCATTTTACAGGTGGATGAAATAATGACGAATTTAAAAGCAGTTATTCCTGTAGCGGGTCTTGGGATGCATATGTTGCCTGCCACTAAGGCGATTCCCAAAGAGATGCTACCGATCGTCGACAAGCCAATGATTCAGTACATTGTTGACGAGATTGTGGCTGCAGGGATCAAAGAAATCCTCCTGGTAACTCACGCGTCCAAGAACGCGGTCGAAAACCACTTCGACACCTCTTATGAATTAGAATCTCTCCTTGAACAGCGCGTGAAGCGTCAACTGCTGGCGGAAGTACAGTCCATTTGCCCGCCGGGCGTGACAATTATGAACGTGCGTCAGGGCGAACCTTTAGGTTTGGGCCACTCCATTTTATGTGCACGACCTGCCATTGGTGACAATCCATTTGTCGTGGTGCTGCCAGACGTTGTGATCGACGACGCCAGCGCCGACCCGCTGCGCTACAACCTTGCTGCCATGATTGCGCGCTTCAACGAAACGGGCCGCAGCCAGGTGCTGGCAAAACGTATGCCGGGTGACCTCTCTGAATACTCTGTCATCCAGACCAAAGAGCCGCTGGACCGCGAAGGTAAAGTCAGCCGCATTGTTGAATTCATCGAAAAACCGGATCAGCCGCAGACGCTGGACTCAGACATCATGGCCGTTGGTCGCTATGTGCTTTCTGCCGATATTTGGCCGGAACTTGAACGCACGCAGCCAGGTGCATGGGGGCGTATTCAGCTGACTGATGCTATTGCCGAACTGGCGAAAAAACAGTCTGTTGATGCAATGCTGATGACCGGCGACAGCTACGACTGCGGTAAAAAAATGGGCTATATGCAGGCGTTCGTGAAGTATGGGCTGCGCAACCTGAAAGAAGGAGCGAAGTTCCGTAAAGGGATTGAGAAGCTGTTAAGCGAATAATGAAAATCTGACCGAATGTAACGGTTGATAAGAAAATTATAACGGCAGTGAAGATTCGTGGCGAAAGTAATTTGTTGCGAATATTCCTGCCGTTGTTTTATATAAACAATCAGAATAACAACGAGTTAGCAATAGGATTTTAGTCAAAGTTTTCCAGGATTTTCCTTGTTTCCAGAGCGGATTGGTAAGACAATTAGCGTTTGAATTTTTCGGGTTTAGCGCGAGTGGGTAACGCTCGCCACATCGTAGGCATGCATGCAGTGCTCTGGTAGCTGTAAAGCCAGGGGCGGTAGCGTGTCCAGTTTTAATAAAAAACGGCAGATAATTATCGGTTATATAGTCAAAACAATAAAAGATATTTATTATATATTAACGGGGTTGGCTTTAGTGATAAAATGAGGAAAAACTCAGAAAATGAGAGTTTATATTAGAAGTTAGCAGTTTACTCAAATTTTAAACATTTATGTTAACATCTGTTTCTGATGAAAATTGTGAGTTTGAATCAATTGCAAAATTATCATGCTATCAAAGGACCATAATTTGTCACATATAAATGACCCTAATAAGTTCTGGCTTAAGTTAATTCCCCCTCAAATTTTATCAAAAATATCCAATTATAATGGATTATTAGCTGCTATCAACAATAGTGGATGGCTTATCTTTGATAAATTAATTCGACTGGCTCTTGGGTTTATTGTTAGTGCATGGATTGCGCGATATCTTGGGCCGAGTGATTTTGGTATACTAGCATATGTTCTTGCATATTTGGCCTTTTTTCAAACTATATCTGTTTTAGGTATGGATGGAATTATTGTTAGGGATATAGCGAGAGATAAAGATAAAGCCGGTGAAGTATTAGGAACTGCATTTATATTAAGATTAACAGTTGGTTTTATTTGTTGGATATTTGCAATCATTGGGATGATTATATTTAATGGAATCCATGATGAGGTTGTGTATATTACGGCAATTACAGGAGGTCTATTATTATTCCAATCCGTCGATACAGTAGATCTTTGGTTTCAGAGCCAAAGTGAAAGCCGGAGGACTGTTATTGCGAAATTGACAGCTTACTTATTATCTAGCAGTGTAAAAATAATATTGATATTAAATGAAGCACCATTAATAGCATTCGCAACAATAATGTTATTTGAAACTGTGGTTGCAGCTGTAGCATTAGTTATTGCTTATAGAAAATATCCTTGTTATCAATCTTGGGTATTCTTAAAACAACGAGCATATAAAATTATTAATGAGTCCTGGCCCTTTATCTTAAGTGGCCTTTCAATCTCAATATATATGAGAATAGATCAAATCATGATCAAGGAGTTTATGGGGGATTCTGAACTGGGAATATATGCTGCAGTACTACCTTTTGCAACACTATGGTCGTTTATTCCAATGACACTATCAATAAGCTTGGCACCTTTTGTTGCAAAAACAAAACAAAAAGGGGAAAGAGAATATTGGACCTGTTTATATACAATCTTTAGAGTATTTGCAATTATTGCTTGGTTTGTGGCAATACCTATATCACTAATGTCGAATCATATTGTTTCAATACTTTTAGGTGCTAAATATGAAGCTGGATCTGTGGTTTTATCCATAATGGCGTTTGTAAATATTTTTATAAACATGGGCATAGCACAAAGTTTATGGATATTAAATGAAGGTAAATCTAAAGTTAGCTTGTATAAAACGATGATAGGTGCAGTTGTATGTGTTGCTGCTAATCTTATTTTGATTCCGAAATATGGGCTTATAGGGGCTTCTGTAAGCGCGTTATTGGCACAATTTACATCATGCATACTAAGCAATTTTCTCATATGCAAAAAAATATTTTATCTACAAGTTAGAAGTTTGTTTTTTATCAAAATGAAATTTTGATTAGTGGATAAAATATAACTTTGCATATTTGTAATGAAATATAAATTAGGTTAATCAGTAATATTGTTTTCAAAATAGGGATAATACTTTGAATATAGTACTTTCGCTACTACTGCTTCTGATAGGGGGGATATCGATTATATGTGCAATAAATAAAAAGCGACCTATGCTTTTAATTCTTGCTGCCTTCTTTACAGTATATTTGGCGCTACGCCCTGTATTGCTTTCATTGGGCTTATATAATATTTATGCTTACCTCAACCCATCTGTTATCGATTATGACGAAAGCGCGCTTACGCACTGTATTATATTCACCCTAATATCATATGTATTGTTATTATTCACTTATCATAAAACCAAAAAAAGATTAAAGATTGATAAATCAAGCAATAATGACGATCAGAGGGGAAGTAATAGTAATTATAATTTTCTCGCATTTATAATTGCTCTGTTACTAATCTTATCAGTTATATTGATACCAATGTATGTTTGTTTTGTTTATCTACTGCTGTTGATCTTGTATTATATTATAAAGTATAAAGGAGATGGGCGTAAGCTTAATGTTGCATTATCAGCTCTTTATTATATCTTATTAATTTTATTGCTTTTTTTTATTTCAGATGATCGTCGTGACTGGTTAGTGGCTATAGGTATTCCTTTATATATTTACATATTTGTATATTTAAAAAGCCTTATTAAGATTTTAATACCCTCAATAGTTTGCCTGCTACTTCTGGTATATATAAGTGTAGCATTCAGGAGCGGAGGAGATATATTTGATTATGATGCTGTTAAAAATAGAGCTGAATCAGTAAGTGCAACTCTTACAGTACTTGAAGTAGAAACTGATTTTAGTATTGTATTTGATGATTATTTACTTTTATTTGATAAAAGATACTCAAGTATTGATTTTTTATACGGGGTGACAATCTTAAAACCTGTCATCTCGATTATCCCAAGAAGTATATTTCCCGACAAGCCAGAAACATCTAGTCGACTTTTCCCAAAATATTTTAATAAACAGTTTTATAATGTTGGTGGTAGTGAACCTGTAACATTATTTGGGGAACTATATTGGAATTTTTCGTATTTGTCTCTCATTGTTTTTATGTTGTTGGGTAATATTATTGCTCTGATTGATAATACATATTTACATAATAGATCTAATTACTTATTCTCAGCATTGGTATTATCACTAAGCTTAACTGGTTTCCATCTTCTAAGAGGGCCGATTGATTCTTTTTGTTATCTGTATTTATGGTTGATATTGGCATATCAATTATTAAAAGTCGTTAAAAAAATTAAATAGGATATTAGGATGAGTAGCAATCTTGCACCAATATGTTTATTTGTGTATAACAGATATGAGCATACAGTACGAACTGTTGAGGCTTTGAAAAAAAACACACTTGCATCAAAGTCTGAACTTTATGTATTTAGTGATGCGTCCAAAGATTCAAAATCTGTAGTTCAGGTACAAAAAGTTAGAGAGTATGTTGATACAATAAAAGGTTTTAAGAAAATAACAATAATTAAAGCGCCAAAAAACATGGGGTTGGCGGAATCAATTATTAGCGGGGTGTCATCTGTTATAAAAAAATATGGACGTGTAATTGTATTTGAAGATGATCTAGTCTCAAGTCCACTGACTCTAGAATACCTCAATATAATGTTAGATAACTATAAGAATCAAGAAGACGTTATGTCGGTTACTAGCTACTCGTATCCTGAAAAAACATTAGAAATAGATAAATTTTACAATTTCGATAATTATTTTACGGGGAGACCATGTTCATGGGGATGGGCAACATGGCAAGATAGGTGGGAGTCTATTCAATGGGAGGGTGATGTATATAGAGATTATTTAAAAAATGAAAGCATGCAGAAGCAATTCATGAAATATTCAGGTGTCGATATTGACCGAATGCTTAAAAAACAATTGGCAGGGCATATTGATTCGTGGGCAGTAAGATTTGTCTTTAATTGTTTTTTACAGCAAAAATTAGCTTCATATCCGACTAAATCGTATATTACAAATATCGGTTCTGATGGGACAGGTACGCATCGGGGAGTTAATGAAGAATATATAGTGAATGACTCCTTAAATATTAATCTGCCAACAAATTTGCTAAATGATGTATATGTAGATAAGGATATTTGGAAACAGTTTAATTTATTTGTTAGGAAAAAATATTTTTTCCGAAGGGCTTTGCTGTTTATAAGAAGGAAATTTTATGCTTAAAAAACTATTAAAGAAGTTTTTCATTCGTTATGCGTATAAATCATTTAACAAAAGCGGTACGAAAAAGGCATTATTATCATTTATTGTCCACCCCTATTTTTTCAAAACATTTAAGCATCCGAATATAATTGAGTTAGAATGTATAGTGTCTATTTTAGAAAAGATGGGTTACAGTATTACGGTTGTAGATTATCGAAGAAAAAAAATTCATAAAAAATACGATTTAGTGTTGGGGTTTGGGGATTGCTTTGAATATGCTATAAATCATAACTATGGCACTAAGTTTATACTTTATTCAACAGGTTTTCCTGCTTTTATTCAAAACCAGAATACTATCGAAGCATTTTTCCGGTTTAAACAAATATACACTGAAAAACAGTACATTGTATCTGATAAGTATATACGTTTAACTGAAAATGTTTGGCCCAGACAATTAATAGAAAGTGACGCTATTATCACTATAGGTAATGATTATGTTAAATCATTATATAAACGATTTCACGATAAGATATATTGTATTCCATCCACAGCTTTTAAAATAATAACTCAGCAATCTACAACAATAAATTCTATAAAAAAAAATTCATTTTTGTGGTTTGGGGGGAAAGGGTGTATTCACAAGGGACTGGATTTGTGTATAGCAGCAATAGCTGGCACAGAGTATAAGTTATACATAGCAGGTCCAATAGACGATGAAATTTGTATTTTTAATGACATATTGAGTACTTATCCAGATAATTTTGAGTATCTTGGTTTTCTTTCTGTTAATACTGAAGAATTTTGCGAGGTAGTTGAGCATATCCCATTTTGTATATTGCCGTCATGCAGTGAAGCAATGGCTACCTCCATTGTGACGCTGGCTAGTAATTTCGGAACAATTCCGTTAATTACAAAGGAATGTGGTTTTGACTTTGATAATGAAATCATAGAAATAAATTCATTAACTATTCAATCTGTTAAACAAGCATTATTTAAAGCGTCATTGTTGACTAAAGATGAAATTTATATTAGAAAATCTTCTATCAAAAGAAAATACAGCTCTTATCATAGCAATGAATCGTTTTACAGTAAATTTGAATATTCTCTAAAAGAAATACTTAGATAGGTAATTAACAGTGATCATCTATGATGGAATTATAGAAAAATTGCAGTCTGGCGGTGGGGTTACCGTAGTTTTTAATGAAATTGTTTCGAGGTTAACAGAATATAAATATATTAGCTATGACACTTGTTCTAAAATATCGATAGCTAGAAACAATATGATAAAACCATCAAGATTTTTGGAACGATATAGAGATTGTGTTATTCCTGATTACAATCCTGAAGATAAGGCTATATTTCATTCGACTTATTATAGATTACCTCATCATTTGAACATACCAGTCATAACAACAGTTCATGATTTTACCTATGAAAAGTTCGTTGGTGGTCCTGCGAAGAAGATTCATTCATGGCAAAAAAATAGAGCAATACGTCGGAGTGATATAATCATCTGTGTATCACAAAATACCGCAAATGACTTGATGAGATATTGTCCGGTAAATTCCAGTCGTATTCGTATAATATATAATGGAGTTTCAGATGAATATTATCCTTTACCTGAAATTAATAATGTCGACTCTCAAAAAGTATTGTTTGTAGGGGCAAGAGGTGGTTATAAAAACTTTGAATTAGCAATAGATGCAGTTGCCTCTGTAGCCGGATTAGAGTTACATATAGTGGGGGGGGGGGATTTAACAACACAAGAAAAAATAAAATTGGAAAGTAAATTGTCGGGTAGATATTTTTGGTTGGGTAAGCTTACAAATCAAGAGCTAAATATTGCATATAATAGTAGCTATGCGTTGCTTTATCCATCAAGTTATGAAGGTTTTGGAATCCCAATTATCGAGGCAATGCGTGCTGGTTGTCCAGTTATTGCTGCGAATTCGTCTTCAATACCTGAAGTTGCTGGCGATGCGGCAATATTAGTGGATGATTTGAATATATCTACTCTTCGCGAAGCCATATTAAGCATACCAGCATGTCGCAATGAATTGATCTCCGCAGGTTTCACACAGTCTAGAAAATTTTCTTGGGAGCGCTGTTTCCAGGAAACGTTATTAGCTTATAATGAATTGCTTTAATGTATAGTGAGATAAAAATGAGCAAAAAAATTGCATTCCTCACAGGCGTTACTGGTCAAGATGGCTCTTATCTGGCTGAATTTCTCTTGGCTAAAGGTTATGAAGTTCACGGGATTAAACGTCGCGCATCTTCTTTTAATACAGAGCGAGTTGATCATATTTATCAAGCACCTCATCATAAAGACCCTAATTTCTTTCTTCATTATGGTGACTTAACAGATTCATCAAACTTGATACGTCTCATTAAAGAAATCCAACCAGATGAAGTTTATAACCTTGGCGCTCAATCTCATGTAGCGGTTTCATTCGAATCACCTGAATATACTGCTGACGTAGATGCGATGGGGACTTTACGTCTGCTGGAAGCGATTCGTATTTGTGGGCTAGAGAAAAAAACACGTTTTTATCAGGCATCAACTTCTGAACTCTTCGGCTTAGTTCAGGAAATCCCGCAGCGAGAAACAACACCATTCTACCCTCGTTCGCCTTATGCTGTTGCGAAGATGTATGCATACTGGATTACTGTAAACTATCGTGAATCCTATGGAATGTACGCCTGTAACGGCATTCTCTTTAACCATGAATCCCCGCGTCGTGGTGAAACATTCGTAACACGTAAAATCACGCGTGCTATTGCAAATATTTCGCAGGGAATCGAAAAATGTCTCTATCTTGGAAATATGGATTCACTGCGCGACTGGGGGCATGCGAAAGATTACGTGCGTATGCAGTGGATGATGTTGCAGCAAGATCACCCAGAGGATTTTGTAATTGCAACAGGCAAACAAATTTCCGTACGTGAATTTGTTCGTATGTCAGCTAAAGAAGTCGGTCTGGAATTAGAATTCTCCGGACAAGGTGTTGATGAAATAGCAACTGTTGTGAATAAAACATCTGACTGTGCTATTGGTGTTAGTATTGGGGATGTGATCGTTCGTGTTGATCCTCGTTATTTCCGTCCTGCAGAAGTTGAAACTCTTCTTGGTGATCCAGCAAAAGCGAAAAAAGTATTGGGTTGGGAACCAGAGATTACAGTTGAAGAGATGTGTGCAGAAATGGTTGCCAGTGATCTGGCGAAAGCAAAACAGCATGCACTTCTGAAAAGCCATGGTTACGATGTTGCAGTTTCTCTGGAGCGGTAAGGTATGACAAAAAAACGTATCTACGTTGCTGGTCACCGAGGTATGGTTGGCTCTGCTATTTGCCGTCAATTATCACTGCGTGATGATATCGAATTAGTGGTCAAAACACACAAAGAACTCGATCTAACCGTACAGAAGGATGTTGATGCATTTTTTGCGCAAGAGAAAATTGATCAGGTTTATCTTGCTGCGGCTAAAGTTGGTGGCATTTATGCCAACAATACTTTTCCGGCAGAATTCATCTATCAGAATCTCATGATTGAGAGTAATATTATTCATTCAGCTCACAAGGCCGGAATTCAAAAATTACTTTTTTTAGGCTCAAGCTGTATTTATCCTAAATTCGCAGAGCAGCCGATGAACGAGTCAGCGCTTTTAATGGGCATACTTGAGCCAACTAATGAACCATACGCAATTGCTAAAATTGCGGGCATAAAATTATGTGAATCTTATAACCGTCAATATGGCCGTGATTATCGCAGTGTAATGCCTACTAATCTTTATGGCATAAATGATAATTTCCATCCTGAAAACTCTCATGTTATTCCAGCACTCATGCGTAGATTCCATGAAGCAAAAGAGAGTGGTGCGCCAGAGGTTATTGTCTGGGGAACAGGAACACCGATGCGTGAGTTTTTATATGTTGATGATATGGCTGCCGCATCTGTTCATGTAATGGAACTTGACGAAGCAATTTATCAACAAAATACACAGCCTATGTTATCTCATATTAATGTTGGTACGGGTGTAGATTGTTCCATACGTGAAATGGCTGAAACAATGGCTTCTGTGGTTGGTTATCAAGGTAAAATTGTTTTTGATGTTACTAAACCTGATGGCACTCCGCGTAAACTTATGGACGTTACCCGGCTCAAAAACTTGGGCTGGCAATATCAATATAATTTACATGAAGGCTTATCATTAACATATAAATGGTTTATTGAGAATATTAATTCTTTTCGGGGATAGTTATGAATAAGAGATTGGAACGTGAGCTATTTAAAACAATAGTTGAGCATACTCCTCTAATCTCGATTGATCTCATAATTAGAAACGATAAAGGAGAGGCGCTGCTGGGGCAGCGCCTGAATCGCCCAGCACAAAATTATTGGTTTGTGCCAGGAGGGCGAATTTATAAGGATGAGTCATTCGAGATTGCATTTAAGCGGATAACACTTGAAGAGTTGGGCGTTCAAATTAGTCTTAATGATGCCTTATTTCTTGGGGTGTATGAACATTTTTACAATGATAATTTTTTTGAAGCAGAATTTTCTACACACTATATAGTGCATGGATATGAAATCCAACTTAAACCTCAGCAACTTCACCTACCAACGGTCCAGCATAATTCCTACAAGTGGTTTGATGTAGTAACGTTGCTTAATAGCACTATAGTTCATCAATATACCAAAAATTATTTTATACCAAGGTAATAGATATGCTACTTCCCGTTGTCATGGCCGGTGGTTCTGGTACCAGATTATGGCCTCTTTCACGTACACTTTATCCGAAACAATTTCTGTCTTTAAATAGTCGTTTAACCATGTTGCAAGAGACATTGCGACGGCTTGACAAGGTCGAACATAAACCTGCTTTGGTCATTTGTAACGAATCACATCGCTTTATCGTTGCTGAACAATTGCGTAAAGAGAGTTTAAAGCATAGCGGTATTTTGCTTGAGCCTGTTGGTCGTAATACTGCGCCTGCTGTAGCACTTGCAGCACTTCAGGCTATGGTAACTGGAGACGATCCTATTCTTTTGGTTCTTGCTGCTGATCATGAAATCCAGGATGAGGATAATTTCATTGCTGCAGTTCTCGCTGCAAAGAATTTTGCAGAGCAGGGTAAGCTTGTTACGTTTGGTATTGTTCCAACATCCCCAGAGACTGGCTATGGTTACATTAAGTCAGGTGAATCTCTGGATGGACAAGGTTACAAAGTTGCGGCTTTTGTTGAAAAACCAGATCTTCACGTAGCTCAGCGGTACATATCAGATGGCGGTTATCTTTGGAATAGCGGGATGTTTATGTTCAGAGCATCTGTATTTATCGATGAACTGAAAAAATTCCGACCAGATATTTTAGCCAGTTGCCAACGCTCCTTGTCCTCTTCGATACAAGATTTAGATTTTATCCGTCTGGATAATGCTTCATTTTCTTGCTGTCCTGAAGAGTCTATTGACTATGCAGTTATGGAAAAAACAGCAGAAGCTGTCGTCGTTCCATTAAATGCACAATGGAGTGATGTTGGGTCATGGTCTGCATTGTGGGAAATAAGTTCAAAAGATCAAAGCGGTAATGCCATTCGTGGCGATGTATTGGTTGAAGATGCTACAGATAGTTATCTTTATTCGCAGCATAGACTTATTGGTGCCGTGGGCGTAAAGGATTTGGTTGTTGTTGAAACGAAAGATGCCGTATTAGTTGCTCATAAAGATAAAGTTCAGCAAGTTAAAAACATCGTCGCTCAACTTAAAAAGAATAATCGCACAGAATATTTACAGCATCGGGAAATATTTCGGCCTTGGGGCAGTCATGATACTATAGCTGAAGGGCCGCGCTTTCAAGTGAAACATGTGATTGTATTACCTGGTCACATTACCGCTAAGCAGATTCATTACCATCGTACTGAACATTGGATTGTTGTCTCGGGGACAGCTAAAGTTCATCTTGAAGATAAGACTTATCTTGTTTCTGAAAATGAATCAACATATATACCTGTTGGTGTTCCACATGCCATTGAAAATCCTGGCAAGATCCCGCTTGAAATAATTGAGGTTAGATCAGGAGTCTACTTGGAAGAGGATGATGTTATAAGAGTTTCTTCTTCTGGAGTAGGATACTAATGCGAATTTCTATTATCACAGCCACTTATAATAGTGAAAAAACTCTCCTTGATACATTACTTTCTCTAGAAAAACAAACGCATCCAGATATCGAATATATAGTTGTAGATGGAGCATCGAAAGATAATACAATTAAGCTGATCAAGAGGAATTGTACAAAAGTTTCAAAAATCATTTGCGAACCCGATAAGGGCATTTATGATGCTCTGAATAAAGGTATTCAAGCAGCTTCGGGTGATGTTATTGGTTTTTTACATTCTGATGATTTACTAGCTTATGATGATGCTATTGCAGATATAGCAAAAACATTTAAAAGTACAGGGTGTGATGCTATTTATGGCGATTTGGAGTATGTTGCCCAAAATGATACGACTAAACGTATTAGATTATGGAAAAGTGGTTCATTTAGTCGTTTCAAGATGAAAGTGGGTTGGATGCCGCCACACCCATCATTTTATATGAAACGCGAATGTTATAGTCAGTTTGGTAGTTTTTCTTTAGATTATCGAATATCTGCTGATTATGACTCATTATTACGATATATTTTAAAACAACGTATTTCGATAGCATATTTACCAAAAGTTTTAGTGAAGATGCGTGTTGGTGGAATTAGCAATCGTTCAGTATCTTCAATGGTCAAGAAGTCAATGGAAGACATTCGTATTATGAAACAGAATGGTATTATCTGGCCACTTGCTTTAGCGTATAAAAATATATCCAAACTTCCTCAATTTATTAAGAAGTAATCATCATGTTAAATGTTAAAAAAATCATTAACGATAGCAATATTGCATTCGGTACTAGTGGTGCTCGTGGTTTAGTGATCGATTTTTCCCATGATGTTTGTGCTGCGTTCACTCATGCGTTTCTTTCTGTTATTGATGACAAATACAATTTTAATAAAGTTGCCTTAGCAATTGATAACCGCCCTAGCAGTTACGAAATTGCTCAGGCATGCGCCTTCGCTATCAAACAACATGGGTTCACTGTCGAATATCATGGTGTAATTCCGACTCCCGCATTAGCTCATTATTCGATGCAGAAAAACATTCCCTGCATAATGGTCACAGGGAGTCATATCCCTTTTGATCGTAATGGCTTAAAATTCTACAGACCAGATGGTGAAATCACAAAAGAGGATGAGCTCGCAATTATAAATAGTGAGTATACATTTTCGCCTGTAGGTGTATTACCTCATCTTGAAACAAGCACTCAAGGTGCAGACTACTACCTCGAGCGTTATGTTTCTCTTTTTAATCCCGAGATTTTAAAGGGGAAAAAAATAGGGGTATATGAACATTCTAGTGCGGGACGCGATTTATATGCTCCTCTTTTTAATCAAATGGGTGCAGAGGTCATTTCCCTTGGTAGGAGTGATGAGTTCGTTCCGATTGATACGGAAGCAGTAAGCGATGAAGATCGTATACTTGCAAGAGAGTGGTCTAAAAAATATAATCTTGATGCTATTTTCTCAACAGATGGCGATGGTGATCGTCCTTTAGTTGCCGATGAAAATGGTGAATGGTTAAGAGGCGATATTCTGGGACTACTTACTGCTATTGAACTTAATATCAAGGCGTTGGCTATTCCAGTGAGTTGTAATACAGCAATTGAAGAGTCTAATAAATTTGCAAGTATACAACGAACGAAAATAGGTTCTCCTTATGTAATTGCAGCATTTGCAGATCTTGCTAAGCAATTTGATTCAGTCGCTGGTTTTGAAGCTAATGGTGGTTTTCTCCTTGCCTCCGATTTACAAATTAATGGCAAGGAATTAAAATCGTTACCTACACGAGATGCTGTGTTACCAGCATTAATGCTCTTAATAGCTTCTCGCAATAGTACTATTTCTCAACTGATTAATAATCTTCCTCAGCGATTCACTTGGTCAGATAGAGTTAAAAACTTCCCTTCAGATTCAAGTCAACAAATTATAAAAAATGCCATATCGTCACCCAATAATTTCTTTAATAGTTTAGGTTATGAATCATTATCCTGCTCCGCTATTGATGAAACGGATGGTGCAAGATTTACTTTAAATAATGGTGATATTATACATCTCCGTCCTTCCGGTAATGCTCCAGAACTACGTTGTTATGCTGAGGCCAGTGATGAAAATCAGGCTAAGCAATATGTTACGAATGTGCTGGGAAATATTACCTCTTTGATTTCTTGATGTTATAGGTTTATCTACGCTTATATGTGTGCGTAGGTTTGATTACACGTAGATGCCGGTATACAGAATTGAAGAACGGTATTTGTTGCATTAATGAAATTCAGCACTACACACATTCGTGCAACTTGAGATAACATCTCAATCATATTCAAGTCGCGCATACATCGCGGTGAACACCCCCTGACAGGAGTAAACAATGTCAAAGCAACAGATCGGCGTCGTCGGTATGGCAGTGATGGGGCGCAACCTTGCGCTCAACATCGAAAGCCGTGGTTATACCGTCTCTATTTTCAACCGTTCCCGTGAGAAAACGGAAGAAGTGATTGCCGAAAATCCAGGCAAGAAACTGGTTCCTTACTATACGGTGAAAGAGTTTGTTGAATCTCTGGAAACGCCTCGTCGCATCCTGTTAATGGTGAAAGCAGGTGCAGGCACGGATGCTGCTATTGATTCCCTCAAACCATATCTCGATAAAGGTGACATCATCATTGATGGCGGTAACACCTTCTTCCAGGACACCATTCGTCGTAACCGTGAGCTTTCTGCGGAAGGCTTTAACTTTATCGGTACTGGTGTTTCCGGTGGTGAAGAGGGCGCACTAAAAGGTCCTTCCATTATGCCTGGTGGGCAGAAAGAAGCCTATGAACTGGTTGCACCGATCCTGACCAAAATCGCCGCAGTGGCTGAAGACGGCGAGCCATGCGTTACCTATATTGGTGCCGATGGTGCAGGTCACTATGTGAAGATGGTTCACAACGGTATTGAATACGGCGATATGCAGCTGATTGCTGAAGCCTATTCTCTGCTTAAAGGTGGCCTGAATCTATCCAACGAAGAACTGGCGCAGACGTTTACCGAGTGGAATAACGGTGAACTGAGCAGCTACCTGATCGACATCACCAAAGATATCTTCACCAAAAAAGATGAAGACGGTAATTACCTGGTTGATGTGATTCTGGATGAAGCAGCAAACAAAGGTACGGGCAAATGGACCAGCCAGAGCGCGCTGGATCTCGGCGAACCACTGTCTCTGATTACCGAGTCTGTGTTTGCACGTTATATCTCTTCTCTGAAAGATCAGCGCGTTGCCGCATCTAAAGTTCTTTCTGGTCCGCAAGCGCAGCCGGCAGGCGACAAAGCTGAGTTCATTGAAAAAGTTCGCCGTGCGCTGTATCTGGGCAAAATCGTTTCTTACGCTCAGGGCTTCTCTCAGCTACGCGCAGCGTCTGAAGAGTACAACTGGGATCTGAACTATGGCGAAATCGCGAAGATTTTCCGTGCTGGCTGCATTATCCGTGCGCAGTTCCTGCAGAAAATCACCGATGCTTATGCCGAAAATCCGCAGATCGCTAACCTGCTGCTGGCTCCTTACTTCAAGCAAATTGCCGATGACTACCAGCAGGCGCTGCGCGATGTCGTCGCTTATGCGGTACAGAACGGTATCCCGGTTCCGACCTTCGCCGCTGCGGTTGCCTATTATGACAGCTACCGCGCCGCTGTTCTGCCTGCGAACCTGATCCAGGCACAGCGTGACTATTTCGGTGCGCATACTTATAAGCGCATTGATAAAGAAGGTGTGTTCCATACCGAATGGCTGGATTAATCTGATTTAAATCAATTAATCAATGCAAGGCCCGGAGAAACCCTCCGGGCTTTTTTATTATACAAAGCGGCAGGTTATGGCTTTTTTTATAATTTACAGTTAAAAACGCGATATAATACAGCGCCGCACAGCAGGATCGCTGTCTTGACATTTCAACCGCATCAGCGTTAAAAATCCCGCAGTAGATGAAGTTGTGGTGGTGGATTAATGACCACTCTAAATGTTTAACCGGAAGAAGTCAGAGCTAATGAAAATAACAATTTCAGGAACAGGTTATGTTGGTCTTTCAAATGGTATTCTGATTGCGCAAAATCACGAAGTGGTTGCACTGGATATCGTTCAGGCCAAAGTGGACATGCTTAACAAGAGGCAGTCACCGATTGTTGATAAGGAGATTGAAGAGTATCTGGCGACTAAAGATCTCAATTTCCGCGCTACGACAGATAAGTATGACGCGTATAAAAATGCCGATTACGTTATTATTGCCACACCTACCGATTATGATCCGAAAACAAATTATTTTAATACCTCAAGCGTGGAAGCGGTCATTCGCGATGTGACAGAAATTAATCCTAATGCTGTCATGGTGATTAAATCTACAATTCCGGTAGGTTTCACCAAATCAATTAAAGAACGTCTGGGTATCGATAACCTTATTTTCTCTCCGGAATTTCTCCGTGAGGGTAAAGCCCTTTACGATAATCTCCATCCTTCACGTATTGTCATCGGTGAGCGTTCAGAACGCGCAGAACGTTTTGCTGCTCTGTTACAGGAAGGCGCGATTAAGCAAAATATCCCGACCCTGTTTACCGACTCAACCGAAGCAGAAGCGATTAAACTTTTCGCTAATACCTATCTGGCGATGCGCGTAGCGTACTTTAATGAACTGGATAGCTATGCAGAAAGTTTAGGTCTGAATACTCGCCAGATTATCGAAGGCGTTTGTCTCGATCCGCGTATTGGCAACCATTACAACAATCCGTCGTTTGGTTATGGTGGTTATTGTCTGCCTAAAGATACCAAGCAGTTACTGGCGAACTACCAGTCTGTGCCGAATAACCTGATTTCGGCAATTGTCGATGCTAACCGCACGCGTAAAGACTTTATTGCCGATGCCATTTTGTCACGCAAGCCGCAAGTGGTGGGTATTTATCGTCTGATTATGAAGAGCGGGTCAGATAACTTCCGCGCGTCTTCCATTCAGGGGATTATGAAACGTATCAAGGCGAAAGGCGTTGAAGTGATCATATACGAGCCAGTGATGAAAGAAGACTCATTCTTCAACTCTCGCCTGGAACGTGATCTCGCCACCTTCAAACAACAAGCCGACGTCATTATTTCCAACCGTATGGCAGAAGAGCTTAAGGATGTGGCAGACAAAGTCTACACCCGCGATCTCTTTGGCAGTGACTAACATCCTGTTATCAGGGCGATTTTCGCCCTGATTCTCTTATGTTCCCTTTGTAATAATTCATTATTTTTATCATTTATCCTATAGCATTCATGGAGATTATCGCTAAACTATGGCGACTTAAAATTATTTCGTCCGTTAGGGTAATGATGAGAGTAGAAAATAATAATGTTTCTGGGCAAAACCATGACCCGGAACAGATTGATTTGATTGATTTACTGGTGCAGTTGTGGCGCGGCAAGATGACTATCATCATTTCTGTCATTGTGGCTATTGCCCTGGCTATAGGGTATCTGGCCGTTGCCAAAGAAAAGTGGACTTCCACAGCTATCGTTACTCAACCTGATGTGGGGCAAATCGCTGGTTATACCAACGCGATGAATGTGATCTACGGATCGGCTGTACCGAAAGTCTCCGACATTCAGGCTTCACTTATCGGACGTTACAGCACTGCATTTTCAGCATTAGCGGAAACGCTGGATAATCAGGAAGAAGCAGAAAAGCTGACCATTGAGCCTACCGTTAAAAATCAGTCATTACCTTTAGCGGTGTCTTATGTTGGTGAAACACCTGAAGGTGCTCAGAAGCAGCTGGCGAAGTATATCCAGCAAGTTGATGACCAGGTAAATGAAGAACTGGAAAAAGACCTGAAAGATAACATCGCGCTGCGTATGAAAAACTTGCAGGATTCGCTGAAGACCCAGGAAGTGGTTGCGCAGGAGCAGAAAGATCTGCGTATCCGTCAGATTCAGGAAGCGTTGCAGTATGCGAATCAGGCGCAGGTGACAAAGCCACAGGTTCAGCAGACTGAAGATGTGACGCAAGATACGTTGTTCCTTTTGGGGAGCGAAGCGCTGGAGTCGATGATTAAGCATGAGGCGACCCGTCCGTTAGTGTTCTCACCAAACTACTATCAGACTCGTCAAAACCTGCTGGATATCGAAAGCTTAAAAGTTGATGATCTTGATATTCATGCTTACCGTTATGTAATGAAACCGACGTTACCTATTCGTCGCGATAGCCCGAAAAAGGCAATTACCTTGATTCTGGCGGTACTGCTGGGCGGCATGGTTGGTGCGGGGATTGTGCTGGGGCGTAATGCTCTACGCAATTACAACGCGAAGTAATCTTTTTGGTTTTAAAGAAAACGGGCAGGGTGGTGACACCTTGCCCGTTTTTTTTGCCGGATGCGACAACAATATCGCATCCGCTTACCCCGCAACTCACTGATGCCGTTTACGCAGGTTCTCAATTACCGTTGTTAAATCCAGATCCTGATCCTGCAACAATACCAGCAGGTGATACATCAAATCAGATGCTTCGTTGGTCAGTTCAAAGCGGTCATGTACCGTCGCTGCCAGTGCGGTTTCAACGCCTTCTTCGCCCACTTTTTGCGCAATGCGCTTAGTGCCGCTGGCATACAGTTTGGAGGTGTAGGAAGTTTCCGGGTCGGCAGATTTACGTTCGGCGAGCAGTTGTTCCAGTTGATAGAGGAACAGCCACTGGTGAGCGGTGTCGCCGAAGCAGCTGCTGGTGCCTTTGTGGCAGGTTGGCCCGATGGGATTCGCCAGCACCAGTAACGTGTCGTTGTCGCAGTCCGGGGCAATACTCACCACATTGAGAAAATTGCCCGATGTTTCGCCTTTGGTCCACAGTCGCTGTTTAGTGCGCGAGAAGAAGGTGACTTTGCCGCTTTCGATGGTTTTGTCTAAGGCTTCCGGGTTCATATAGCCCAGCATTAACACTTCGCCGGATACCGCGTGTTGCACAATCACCGGCATCAGTCCGTCGGTTTTTTCCCAGTCCAGTTCTCGACGTTGTTGTTCAGTTAACATATCCTGATCTCCACGCCCTGTGTTGCCAGGTACGCTTTTAATTCACCAATATTAATTATTTGTTTGTGGAATACGGAAGCTGCCAGCGCACCGTCAACGTCGGCATCGCGGAAGGCTTCGAGGAAGTGTTCCATGGTGCCCGCGCCACCGGAGGCAATCAGCGGGACGTGGCAAACTTCACGCACTTTTTTCAGCTGCTCGAGGTCGTAACCGTTACGCACACCGTCCTGATTCATCATGTTGAGGACAATTTCTCCGGCACCGCGTTTTTGCACTTCCTCTACCCAGTCGAGCGTTTCCCACTGAGTGACGCGGGTGCGGCTTTCATCGCCGGTATATTGATTCACATGATATTTACCGGTTTCAGCGTCGTACCAGGTATCAATGCCGACCACAATGCATTGCACGCCAAAGCGATCCGCCAGGCGAGTAATTAACGTCGGGTCCGCCAGCGCAGGGGAGTTAATGGAGATTTTATCCGCGCCAAAAGAAAGAATTCTGGCTGCGTCATCCAGCGATTTAATCCCACCCGCCACGCAGAACGGAATGTCGATCACTTCCGCCACGCGCGATACCCAGCTTTTATCTACCACACGGCCATCGCTGGAAGCGGTGATATCGTAGAACACCAGTTCGTCTGCACCTTCTTCGGCGTAGCGTTTTGCCAGCGGCACGATATCGCCAATGATTTCATGGTTGCGAAACTGTACGCCTTTCACCACCTGACCATCACGAACGTCGAGACATGGAATTATGCGTTTTGCCAGCATGCGATGGCCTCCTTCACGGTGAATTTACCTTCCAGTAATGCGCGACCGACAATTACGCCGCGCACGCCAGTTCCACGCAGGGCAGCAACATCGTTAATGTCGCCAATGCCGCCGGAGGACTGAAATGCCACTTGCGGATATCTGGCGCACACTTCTTCATATAAAGAGACGTTAGAGCCTGCCAGCGTACCGTCGCGTGAGATATCGGTACACAGCACATGTTTCAGGCCGACGGGCAGATAGGTTTCCACCAGTTGTTCCAGCGAAACGCCCGAATTCTCTTGCCAGCCGCTGACTGCCACCTGCTTGTTGCCTTGCTCGTCAATACGGACATCCAGCGCCAGCACTAAGGCATCGGCACCGAAACGTTCAAACCAGCCTTTCACCATTTCTGGTGATTTCACCGCGGTGGAGCCAACCACCACGCGCGCAACGCCCGCTTCCAGTAACGCCGCCACGTCTTCTTCGCTACGCACGCCGCCGCCAACCTGCACCGGAACGTTAACGCCCGCCACCAGGGTTTTAATCAGCGGGATTTGACGTCTAGCCGGATCTTTTGCCCCGGTCAGATCCACCAGATGCAACACTTCGGCACCCTGCGCGGCGTAATCCTGTAAGCGTGGCAGCGGGTCGTTACCGTAATCGCGTTGTTTGCCATAATCGCCCTGATGGAGACGCACCACGGTGCCGTCGATTAAATCTAATGCCGGAATAATCATCACATCTCCAGGAAGTTTTTCAGCAGCTTAGCGCCAGCGGCACCAGAACGCTCCGGGTGGAACTGCACGCCGTAGAAGTTATCTTTTTGTACCGCCGCGGTGAACGGTTCGCCGTAATTACACTGGGCGATGGTCCACGGATTGACTGGCATTGCGTAGCTGTGAACAAAGTAAAAGTACGCGCCGTCTTCAATCCCCTGAAACAGGCGGTTGCCTGCCTGCGGGTAAACGCGGTTCCAGCCCATATGCGGCAGGGGCAGACCAAAGTCGGTCATTTTCGGTACGTCTTCGTCGATGATGCCTAGCAAATCGACGCCGTTGCTCTCTTCGCTGCGCCGCCCCAGCAGTTGCATCCCTAAGCAGATGCCCAGCACCGGTTGGGTACATGCTTTGATGAGATCAAACAGCTCGCGCTCATGCACCTGATCCATCGCCGCTTGTGCGGTGCCAACGCCGGGTAAAAATAGTTTATCGGCCAGCAACACGACGTCCGGGTCACGGCTGACTTTGGGTTCATAACCGTGACGCGCAATGGCTGACTTCACCGAGTTCAGGTTGGCGCAGCCGGTATCAAGGATCACCACGTTCATTACAGCACTCCTTTCGACGAGGGCAGGGTATCGCCTTCCACGCGGATAGCCTGGCGCAGGGTGCGACCAAAGGCTTTGAACAGGCTCTCTACACGGTGGTGATCGTTTTTACCTTTGGTTTTCAGGTGTAGCGTCACACCCATGGTGTAAGAGAGCGAACGGAAGAAGTGCTCGATCATTTCAGTGCTGAGATCGCCCACGCGCTGGTAGGTAAATTCAGCTTTATATTCCAGGTGCGGGCGACCAGAGATATCCAGTGCACAGCGGGCAAGGCATTCGTCCATCGGCAGCACAAAACCAAAGCGGCAAATACCGCGTTTGTCGCCAAGAGCAATTTTTAATGCTTCGCCCAGCGCCAGGCCGGTATCTTCGACGGTGTGGTGATCGTCGATATAGAGGTCGCCTTTAACGTTGATTTCCATCCGGAAACCGCCGTGGGTAGCGATCTGATCCAGCATATGATCAAAGAAGCCAACGCCGGTGTTAATCTTGCTGCCACCTTCGCGATCCAGCCATACCTGAACGTCAATCTGCGTCTCTTTGGTGTTGCGCACTACATGGGCGTAACGGTCTCGTTTGGTGAGTTGCTCGCCAATCATCGACCAGTTCAGTGTTTCGCGGTCGTAGCGTAAACCATTAATGCCCATGTTTTCCGCCAGTTGAATGTCGGTCGCGCGATCGCCAATTACATAACTGTTGGCACGATCCATCGCTTGCTCAGCGAGATAACGCTCCACCAGTTTTACTTTCGGTTTACGGCAGTCGCACTCATCTGCGGGCAGGTGCGGGCAAATCAGCACTTCATCAAACTGTACGCCTTGCGAGGTGAAGATCTGCATCATCAGGTTGTGCGGGCCATCGAAATCCGCCTGCGGGAAACTTTGTGTTCCCAGACCATCCTGATTAGTGATCATCACCAGCTTGTAGCCCGCTTTTTGCAGCTTCAGCAGCTCTGGGATCACGCCCGGTTCAAAGGCGAGTTTGTCAAAACGGTCCACCTGAAAATCACTCGGCGGTTCGCTAATCAGGGTTCCATCGCGATCGATAAAAAGATACTTCTGACTCATTAAACTTGCTCCGCACGTAAGGCGTCAATGACGCGCTGGCTTTCTTCACGGGTTCCGACGGTAATTCGCAGGCAGCCGCTTAAAGAGGGTTGTTTATTCTGATCACGTAAGATAATGCCCTGATCCCACAAAGATTTAAACACTGCGCTGGAGGCTTTAAAGCGCGCCAGAATGTAGTTGGTTTCAGAGTCAAAAACCTGCTCCACGCAGGAGATTTCTTTCAATGCGGCAATCAGATATTCGCGTTCTGCAATAATTTGCGCCACCCGTTCGCGCATGGCGACGATCCCCTGCGGGCTTAACGCCTGGGCCGCAATGTCGGCGACCGGCGTCGAGAGCGGGTAGGGGGCGATCACTTTCATCAGCAGGTTGATGACTTCTTCGTTTGCCAGCGTAAATCCGCAACGAAGGCCCGCCAGAGCAAAAGCTTTCGACAGTGTGCGTAAAATAGCCAGGTGCGGATATTCCGCCAGCCAGCCAGCCAGCGATGCCTGCGGGCAAAACTCGATATAGGCTTCATCGGCAACCACAATCGCTTTACCGCGGGTTAACTCCAGCAGAGTGCGAAAATCCTGCGGGTTGATCAGTTGCCCGGTCGGGTTGTTGGGGCTGCAAACATAGACCACTTTTACGCCGTCCAGCTTGTCGGAAATGCCCTGTAAGTCCAGTTGCCAGTTGTCCAGCGTCGGCACTGTGCGGCACTCGACGCCAATGGTTTCAGCGCTGACGCTGTACATGCCGTACGTTGGCGGGCAGTAGAGGATGGCGTCTTTACCTGGTTCGCAAAAAGCGCGAATCAGTAGTTCAATACCTTCGTCCGCGCCACGGCTGACCAGCACCTGCTCCGGTTTTACGCCTGCATACTGCGCGTAATTTTCAATCACCGCTTTCGGCTGACATTCCGGGTAGCGGTTGAGCGTTTGCTGAGTAAGCTGAAACTCCACGGCTGTGGGGTATTCGTTGGCGTTCAGCCAGACGTCGCCGTTACCGCCCAGACGACGCGCCGACTGATACGGCGTCAGGTTGCGGACGTTTTCACGCGCTAAATCGGTAATAGTCACGGTGCTCATGCTTGCTCCTTAAGGGCGTTAACACGCAAAGTAACGGCATTTTTATGGGCGGTCAGGCGCTCGGCGGCGGCCAGTGTTTCTATGGTCGAAGCCAGCGCAGAAAAGCCTTCTTTCGACAGTTCCTGCACGGTCATGCGCTTCTGGAAATCTGCCAGCCCGAGGCTGGAACAGGTGGCGGTGTAACCGTAAGTCGGCAGTACGTGGTTAGTGCCGGAGGCGTAATCACCCGCCGATTCGGGGGACCAGTCACCAAGAAATACCGAACCGGCGCTGGTGATGCCATCGACCAGATCGCGGGCGTTGCGGGTCTGGATGATCAGGTGCTCTGGGCCGTACTGGTTGGAGATCTCCACGCACTGCGCTAAATCTTTAGTCACGATCAGGCGGCTGGCGTTCAGTGCCTGGCGGGCGGTTTCAGCTCGCGGCAGTTCTGCCAGCTGGCGTTCGACAGCTTCGGCTATGCGACGCGCCATATCAGCAGCGGGCGTCAGTAAAATCACCTGTGAGTCCGGGCCGTGTTCAGCCTGGGAGAGCAAATCAGAAGCCACGAAATCCGGCGTAGCGCCGCTGTCAGCAATCACCAACACTTCCGACGGGCCTGCGGGCATATCGATCGCCGCACCGTCCAGACGCTGGCTTACCTGGCGTTTTGCCTCGGTGACAAAGGCGTTTCCTGGCCCGAAGATTTTGTCCACTTTCGGCACAGATTCAGTACCAAACGCCAGTGCGGCAATGGCCTGTGCGCCGCCGACGTTAAACACGTCCTGCACACCGCACAACTGCGCCGCATAAAGGATCTCATCGGCAATCGGCGGCGGTGAGCACAGCACCACTTTTTTACAGCCCGCAATACGCGCCGGAGTTGCCAGCATTAATACCGTTGAGAAGAGCGGGGCGGAGCCGCCAGGAATATACAAACCCACTGAAGCCACCGGGCGTGTGACTTGCTGGCAACGTACGCCTGGCTGCGTTTCTACATCTACCGGCGGCAGTTTTTGCGCAGTGTGGAAGGTTTCAATATTCTTTACTGCCACCGCCATCGCCTGTTTTAGCTCGTCGCTCAGGCGTTCGCTGGCGGCGGCGATCTCCTCAGCAGACACCTTCAGCGCGGTAACCGTGGTTTTATCAAACTTCGCGCTGTATTCTCGCAGGGCCTCATCGCCGCGTGCTTTCACGTTATCGAGAATATCGTTAACCGTGCGGGTAATGCTTTCAGAAGCGGAGATCGCCGGGCGCATTAACAGCTGGCGTTGTTGCTCCGCAGTACAGCTATTCCAGTCAATGATTGTGTTAAAGCTCATGGCGATCACTCCATCATCTTCTCAATCGGCAGGACCAGGATTGAACTGGCACCCAGCGCTTTCAGTTTTTCCATCGTTTCCCAGAACAGGGTTTCGCTGCTGACCATGTGCATCGCTACGCGTTGTTGATCACCCGCCAGCGGCAGAATGGTTGGGCGTTCGGCACCTGGCAGCAGGGCGATGACTTCATCCAGGCGTTCGGTCGGTGCGTGCATCATGATGTATTTTGATTCGCGCGCCTGGATAACACCCTGAATACGGGTCAGCAGTTTGTCGATCAGTTGCTGTTTGGATTCTTCCATTTCGCCATCGCGTTGTATCAGGCAGGCTTTCGAGCGGTAGATAACTTCGACTTCGCGCAGGCCGTTAGCTTCCAGCGTGGCACCGGTGGAAACCAGATCGCAAATCGCATCCGCCAGTCCGGCACGCGGCGCAACTTCAACAGAACCGTTCAGTAAGCAGGATTTAAAAGAGATACCTTTCTGGTCGAGATAACGCTTGAGCAGGTGAGGATAAGAGGTGGCGATACGTTTACCGTTTAAGGAGAGCGGGCCGTCCCAGGCTTCATCAACCGGCGTTGCCAGCGAAAGGCGGCAGCCGCCGAAATCCAGACGACGCAGGGTAAAGTAGCGCGGATCTTCACCCTGGGCGCGGCGGTTAAGCAGTTCTTCTTCCAGCACGTTTTCGCCGATAATCCCAAGGTCTACCACGCCGTCCATTACCAGACCGGGAATGTCGTCGTCACGCACGCGCAAAATATCAATCGGCATGTTTTCTGCCATCGCGATCAGGCGCTGGGTGTGAAGATTGATTTTAATGCCACAGCGCGCCAGTAATTCGCGTGAGTCATCACTTAAACGGCCGGATTTCTGCATAGCTATGCGTAAACGAGTGTTGTCTGTCATTTTCTTATTCCTCTTTAAACCTGTCTGAACCGTTATCAACCGCGCAATAAAAAAGCCCCCGGAAGGTGATCTTCCGGGGGCTTTCTCATGCGTTCATGCACCACTGGAAGATCTGAATGTCTTCCAGCACACATCGCCTGAAAGACTAGTCAGGATGATGGTGATGATGGTGGTGTTTAAATTGAACGCGTGTCATAAAAGTCTCTGTGAATGTTTATTCAACTGATGTCTTTTAACCTAAACCACTTTCACGTTAGAAAGCAAGGGCTTTTTTATATATTTTATGGCAATGGATTTGTTTAATGAATGAGCGGGGAAAGGTGGGGGCTAAGAGGACTGACCTCTAAGCTGACGGTACCAAAAATAGCGAAGCCTGTATTTTTCGACTCACTGACAATATCTTGATCTACAAACTAATTAATAAATAGTTAATTAACGCCCATCATTGTACAATGAAATGTACAAAAGAGGAGATTAACATGCGTACAATTAGCTACAGCGAAGCGCGTCAGAATTTGTCGGCAACAATGATGAAAGCTGTTGAAGATCATGCCCCGATCCTTATTACTCGTCAGAATGGAGAGGCTTGTGTTCTGATGTCACTCGAAGAATACAACTCGCTGGAAGAGACGGCTTATCTACTGCGCTCCCCCGCTAACGCCCGGAGATTGATGGACTCAATCGATAGCCTGAAATCAGGCAAAGGAACAGAAAAGGACATTATTGAGTGAAACTAATCTGGTCTGAGGAATCATGGGATGATTATCTGTACTGGCAGGAAACAGATAAGCGAATTGTTAAAAAGATCAATGAACTTATCAAAGATACCCGCAGAACGCCATTTGAAGGTAAGGGGAAGCCAGAACCCCTGAAACATAATTTGTCAGGCTTCTGGTCCCGACACATTACAGAGGAGCACCGTCTAGTATACGCGGTTACCGACGATTCACTGCTCATTGCAGCATGTCGTTATCATTATTGAACAGATTCATTCATAGAATGAATTGTCAGTTTTGATACGCTAGCGTAGCCTTATAGATCTAAGGTGTATCAGGAGATAACGGATGAAAAAGGTCGCAATTGTCGGGTTAGGGTGGTTAGGTATGCCGCTGGCGATGTCACTTTCAGCGCGAGGCTGGCAAGTCACCGGGAGTAAAACCACACAGGATGGTGTCGAAGCGGCCCGAATGAGTGGCATTGATAGCTATCTGCTTCGCATGGAGCCTGAGTTAGTTTGCGATTCTGACGATCTGGATGCCCTGATGGATGCCGATGCGCTGGTCATTACGCTTCCGGCACGTCGTAGCGGCCCCGGCGATGAGTTCTATTTACAAGCGGTACAAGAGTTAGTGGATAGCGCGCTGGCCCATCGTATTCCCCGCATTATTTTTACCAGCTCAACATCTGTCTATGGCGACGCGCAAGGCACGGTGAAAGAAACCACCCCGCGTAATCCGGTGACCAACAGTGGACGAGTATTAGAAGAACTCGAAGACTGGCTGCACAATTTACCCGGTACTTCGGTCGATATTCTGCGTCTTGCGGGGCTGGTCGGACCGGGGCGTCATCCCGGACGCTTCTTTGCCGGAAAAACCGCGCCTGATGGTGAACATGGTGTTAATTTAGTCCATTTAGAAGATGTTATTGGCGCTATCACTCTGTTGTTACAGGCACCTAAAGGCGGACACATCTATAATATATGTGCGCCAGCTCACCCTGCGCGTAATGTTTTCTATCCGCAGATGGCCCGTTTACTGGGGCTGGAACCTCCGCAGTTCAGAAATAGTCTGGACAGCGGCAAAGGTAAGATTATTGATGGCAGTCGGATTTGTAATGAACTGGGGTTTGAATACCAGTATCCCGATCCGCTGGTAATGCCGCTGGAGTAAACGATCACGCCAGCAGGACGCCGCATACACTGCAAGGGGGCGTGTATGAAACCACTGCTGGATGTGTTGATGATCCTCGATGCCTTAGAAAAAGAGGGCAGTTTTGCGGCGGCGTCGGCCAAACTCTACAAGACGCCGTCCGCTCTGAGTTACACCGTTCACAAGCTGGAAAGCGACCTTAATATTCAATTGCTTGATCGTAGCGGACACCGCGCTAAATTCACCCGCACCGGAAAAATGTTATTAGAGAAAGGGAGGGAAGTTCTGCATACCGTGCGAGAACTGGAAAAGCAGGCGATCAAACTGCATGAAGGCTGGGAAAACGAGCTGGTGATTGGCGTGGACGACACCTTCCCTTTTTCTCTGCTTGCGCCACTCATTGAAGCTTTTTATCAACATCATAGCGTGACGCGCCTGAAGTTTATCAATGGCGTACTCGGTGGTTCCTGGGATGCCCTGACTCAGGGGCGAGCGGATATTATTGTTGGCGCGATGCATGAGCCACCAACTTCCAGTGAGTTTGGTTTCTCGCGGTTGGGCGATCTGGAGCAAGTCTTTGCGGTCGCGCCTCATCATCCGCTAGCCCAGGAAGAAGAACCGTTAAACCGTCGTATTATTAAGCGATATCGGGCGATTGTGGTGGGGGATACTGCGCAGGCAGGCGCTTCTACGGCCTCACAACTTCTCGACGAACAAGAAGCCATTACCGTTTTCGATTTTAAAACCAAGCTGGAGCTGCAAATTAGCGGCCTCGGCTGCGGCTATTTACCCCGTTATCTGGCGCAACGTTTTCTCGATAGTGGCGCGTTAATCGAGAAGAAAGTGGTCGCCCAAACTCTCTTTGAACCCGTCTGGATTGGCTGGAACGAACAGACCGCAGGGCTTGCCAGCGGCTGGTGGCGAGATGAAATTTTAGCAAATAGTGCGATCGCCGGTGTTTATGCAAAATCTGATGACGGAAAATCAGCCAGTTAAAGAAAAATTATTATGACAAGCCTCTCATTCTCTTGTCATTTCCCCCCCATTTAGGCACAATGCGCCGCTGTCAAAAAATGACTAAAAACCGACGTTTCATCAGCGTCGGTTATTTTTTGCTTCAAACCAATCATTCATACCAAGAGGCCGGGCTTCGTACCGGATAGATATTTACTAAAAATCGACAGTTGTTGTCGCTGAGGAATCCAAAAAAATGGGGCAATTTTTTGCTTACGCGACGGTTATCACCGTAAAGGAGAATGACCATGTCGCATAACGTTACTCCAAACACCTCTCGCGTGGAATTGCGTAAAACGCTTACGTTAGTTCCGGTTGTAATGATGGGTCTAGCCTATATGCAGCCGATGACGCTGTTTGATACATTTGGTATCGTTTCAGGCCTCACGGATGGTCATGTGCCGACAGCCTATGCGTTCGCATTGATTGCGATCCTGTTTACGGCTCTGAGCTACGGGAAGCTGGTTCGCCGCTATCCTTCTGCTGGCTCTGCATACACTTACGCCCAGAAATCCATTAGCCCGACTGTCGGCTTTATGGTGGGTTGGTCTTCTCTGCTCGACTATCTGTTCGCGCCGATGATCAACATTCTGCTGGCGAAAATCTATTTTGAAGCTCTGGTGCCTTCCATCCCATCGTGGATGTTTGTGGTGGCGCTGGTGGCCTTTATGACCGCCTTTAACCTGCGTAGTCTGAAATCCGTAGCGAACTTCAACACTGTAATCGTCGTGTTGCAGGTAGTGCTGATCGCGGTGATTCTGGGCATGGTTGTTTATGGCGTATTTGAAGGTGAAGGCGCGGGTACGCTGGCGAGCACTCGTCCGTTCTGGTCTGGCGATGCGCATGTTATCCCGATGATTACCGGGGCGACAATCCTGTGCTTCTCCTTTACCGGCTTTGACGGCATCAGCAACCTGTCGGAAGAAACCAAAGATGCAGAGCGCGTGATCCCGCGTGCGATTTTCCTGACCGCGCTGATTGGCGGCATGATCTTCATCTTTGCAACTTACTTCCTGCAGCTGTACTTCCCGGATATCTCTCGCTTTAAAGATCCGGATGCGTCACAGCCTGAAATCATGCTGTACGTTGCGGGTAAAGCGTTCCAGGTTGGCGCGCTGATCTTCTCCACCATTACCGTACTGGCGTCCGGTATGGCGGCGCACGCAGGCGTTGCGCGTCTGATGTACGTAATGGGTCGTGACGGCGTGTTCCCGAAAAGCTTTTTCGGTTATGTACACCCGAAATGGCGTACTCCGGCGATGAACATCATCCTGGTTGGCGCGATTGCCCTGCTGGCAATCAACTTCGATCTGGTAATGGCTACGGCGCTGATTAACTTTGGTGCGTTGGTGGCGTTCACCTTCGTTAACCTGTCGGTCATCTCGCAGTTCTGGATCCGTGAGAAGCGTAACAAGACGCTGAAAGATCACTTCCAGTATCTGTTCCTGCCGATGTGTGGTGCGCTGACCGTTGGTGCGCTGTGGGTTAACCTGGAAGAAAGCTCAATGGTTCTGGGTCTGATCTGGGCTGCTATCGGTCTGATTTACCTGGCTTGCGTAACCAAGAGCTTCCGTAACCCGGTTCCGCAGTACGAAGACGTTGCATAATCTTACAAGCCGGATGACATAATCATCCGGTAAATCTCAAAAAGCCGGAGTTTATCGCTCCGGTTTTTTTGTTTCAGACGATCTCTTCCGCGTACTGCCAAAGCGCTTTTAACAGCGCCACTTTCTCTTTGTCATCGGCATATTGTTGTGCCAGCATCTGCAATTCATCTGCATAACCCTGCAATAACTCTGGCGTGAAGACCTGGCGGCGGTGCTCCAGCCAGCGTTGCTGCTCGGCATAATCCAGCGTCCCCGGGAAGTTGCGCGCCCGATAATTGAACAACAGCTTTTCAATTCGTTTATCAACAAAAGTGATATCCAGTGCCGGTAAATTACGCGGCTCGGTTTCAAGCACAATTTTCATTGCTGCACGATCGGCGTCACTGAAAAAGCCATTATAAAGCTGTGCATCCACGTTATCTGAAGGCGTAAACGGTTCGGCTTCCGCGAATATCGCCACCACTTTTTCACGCACTTGCGGATTTTCACGCAGAATTTTCAGGTTATCGAGGCAATGCTGACGATTAATTCCCAGTCGGTCGGCATCTTCCGGGCGTAGCGTATTCGCCTGGGCCAGCACCGGACATTTATTGATATGTACCAGCTTAACCGGAACGGCGGCGTTATCGCCAAGATCGGTTTTTGCGGTATATAAACGCTCGCGCAATGTGTCGCTATCCAGTTCCAGTAATGGCGAAATGTCTCCTGCCAAATCCACCATAATTACGGCATTGCGATTTTCAGGATGCCACGCCAGCGGTGCCACCCAGCTGGTGTTGCCGCGCCATGCCCCAAACATTCCGGAAACGTGCACCAGGGGTTTCATCAGCGGAACATCAATCAACGCCATCAGTTTGTGTTTATTACGATGGGTAAAGAGATAATCAAACAGGCGTGGCTGACGCGTTTTTACCAGTTTCGCCATCGCAATAGTGGCGTACACATCAGCCATCGCATCGTGGGCGTTGCTATGTTCAATACCATTCGCTTTGGTTAAATGCTCAAGGCGAAAGCTCGGTAGACCGTCATCATTTTCAGGCCAGTTTATTCCTTCCGGGCGCAGGGCATAACAGGCACGCATAACATCCAGTAAATCCCAGCGCGAGTTATCATGCTGCCAGCTCCAGGCGTAAGGATCGTAGAAATTACGATAAAAAACGTTGCGTGTGACTTCGTCGTCGAAACGCACATTGTTGTAGCCCAGAATACAGGTCTTCGGTACGGTAAAAAGCGAGTGAATACGGGCGGCAAATGCGGCTTCGTTTTCTCCTTTCGCCCGAGCTTCCTGCGGGGTAATACCGGTAATTAATACTGCTCCAGGCTGGGGTAAATAGTCATCCGCGGGCTTGCAGTAAAAGACTTCGGGTTCGCCGATGACATTGAATTCGTCATCGGTGCGAATGGCTGCGAACTGTGCAGGGCGATCTAACGCGGGGTGCGTGCCAAAGGTTTCGTAATCGTGAAACAAAAAGGTAGATTGTTGCTTACCGTCATTCATCATTAGGTTAAATCCGTTGTTTCTGCTGTCTGCCAGAGTATCAAATATCACCGTGCTAATCAGCTTTAGCGCGACAATTTGACAGCGAGTGGCAACAGATCATGTCAGATAAAAATGAGAGGGTAGTCACATTTTCTTGCACTTTATTCCAGCCAGTTCATAAGTATTTCCGTAAAAAGAACAGCTATTTGAAACTCCTGAGGGTTTGCTGTTGAAACGCCGTCTTATTATTGCTGCTTCTTTGTTCGTTTTTAACTTATCGTCTGGTTTTGCGGCGGAAAACATTCCTTTTTCACCTCAGCCTCCAGAGATTCATGCCGGCTCCTGGGTATTGATGGATTACACCACCGGTCAGATTCTCACCGCGGGTAATGAGCATCAACAGCGCAATCCCGCCAGCCTGACAAAGCTGATGACGGGCTATGTCGTGGATCGTGCTATCGATAGTCATCGCATTACGCCAGACGATATTGTCACCGTGGGGCGCGATGCGTGGGCGAAAGATAATCCGGTGTTTGTCGGTTCTTCACTGATGTTTTTGAAAGAGGGCGATCGCGTATCGGTACGTGATTTAAGCCGTGGTTTAATTGTGGATTCCGGAAATGACGCTTGTGTTGCACTGGCTGACTATATTGCTGGTGGGCAACGGCAGTTTGTTGAAATGATGAACAACTATGTCGAGAAGCTGCATCTCAAGGATACACATTTTGAAACAGTGCATGGTCTGGATGCACCTGGCCAGCATAGCTCGGCTTATGATTTAGCTGTGCTTTCTCGCGCTATCATCCACGGCGAGCCCGAGTTTTATCATATGTACAGTGAGAAAAGCCTCACCTGGAACGGTATCACTCAGCAAAACCGTAACGGGTTATTGTGGGATAAAACCATGAATGTTGACGGCCTGAAAACGGGTCATACTTCTGGTGCCGGTTTTAACCTCATTGCTTCGGCTGTGGATGAGCAGCGTCGTCTCATTGCAGTGGTAATGGGGGCTGACAGTGCAAAAGGTCGTGAGGAAGAGGCAAGAAAATTACTGCGTTGGGGGCAACAAAACTTTACTACGGTGCAAATTTTGCACCGTGGGAAAAAGGTCGGAACGGAACGCATCTGGTATGGCGATAAAGAAAATATCGCCCTGGGAACGGAACAAGAGTTCTGGATGGTGCTACCGAAAGCCGAAATTCCACATATCAAAGCCAAATATACCCTTGATGGTAAAGAACTCACCGCGCCAATTAGCGCCCATCAGCGGGTAGGGGAAATTGAACTTTACGACCGTGATAAACAGGTGGCGCACTGGCCGCTGGTTACCCTGGAATCTGTCGGGGAAGGCAGCATGTTTTCTCGCCTGAGTGATTATTTCCACCATAAGGCCTGACCTTTCTTTTGCAGCAGACTGGCAGGAGTGCGAGTCTGCTCGCATAATCAACACTCATTCCTTGTGGTTTTAATATTGCAACTATACTGTATATAAAAACAGTATTAATGGAGGCGTCATGAACTACGAGATTAAGCAGGAAGATAAACGTACCGTTGCAGGTTTCCATCTCGTTGGCCTGTGGGAACAGACGGTAAAGAAAGGTTTTGAGCAGTTGATGATGTGGGTAGATAGCAAAAATATTGTGCCGAAGGAGTGGGTTGCTGTCTATTACGACAATCCGGATGAAACACCCGCCGAAAAATTACGCTGCGACACCGTCGTGACGGTACCGAATAACTTTACGCTCCCCGAAAACAGTGAGGGCGTCATTCTGACAGAAATTTCAGGTGGTCAATATGCGGTGGCGGTGGCTCGTGTAGTCGGTGATGATTTTGCTAAACCCTGGTATCAGTTCTTTAATAGCCTCTTGCAGGACAGTGCTTATGAAATGTTACCAAAGCCCTGCTTCGAGGTTTACTTGAACAATGGCGCGGAAGATGGGTACTGGGATATCGAAATGTATGTTGCGGTGCAGCCAAAACATCACTAATTCATCTCAGGGCGGTGTGTTAACGCGATGACCACTCTTTTTTTGAAAGCGAAAAGAGTAAGATGCGCCTTTCAAATTTTTCGCTCCTGCCGGGAAATTACACTGTTCCCGGTATGTCCGTCGGATAATTCAGAGGCGCGCCTTCTGGCCGACAGATGTGTTATGAGCGCTTTTAATCTTCATTAACGGAGTTTCTGCGTGCGTGCCGATAAGTCATTAAGCCCGTTTGAAATCCGGGTATACCGCCATTACCGCATTGTGCATGGTACTCGGGTCGCGCTGGCATTCCTGCTCACTTTTCTCATTATCCGCCTGTTTACTATCCCGGAAAGCACCTGGCCGCTGGTCACCATGGTGGTGATTATGGGGCCAATCTCGTTCTGGGGTAACGTTGTCCCTCGTGCCTTCGAACGTATTGGCGGTACGGTGTTGGGGTCGATTTTAGGTCTTATCGCTCTGCAACTGGAGTTAATCTCGTTACCGCTGATGTTAGTCTGGTGCGCGGCGGCTATGTTTCTTTGCGGTTGGCTGGCGCTGGGCAAGAAACCGTATCAAGGTTTATTGATTGGGGTGACGCTGGCAATTGTTGTTGGTTCCCCGACAGGTGAAATTGATACGGCGTTATGGCGAAGCGGCGATGTGATCCTCGGCTCTTTACTGGCAATGTTGTTTACCGGTATCTGGCCACAACGGGCGTTCATCCACTGGCGCATTCAACTGGCGAAAAGTCTGACCGAGTATAATCGGGTCTATCAATCTGCATTCTCACCGAACTTACTCGAACGCCCACGTCTGGAAAGCCATCTACAAAAACTCCTGACCGATGCCGTGAAAATGCGTGGGCTGATTGCGCCCGCCAGCAAAGAAACTCGTATTCCAAAATCGATATATGAAGGTATCCAGACCATTAACCGCAATCTGGTTTGTATGCTGGAGTTGCAAATCAATGCATACTGGGCCACGCGCCCCAGCCATTTCGTGTTATTGAACGCGCAAAAACTGCGTGATACCCAGCACATGATGCAGCAAATACTGCTGAGCCTTGTTCATGCGCTGTACGAAGGTAATCCGCAGCCGGTTTTTGCCAATACGGAAAAATTGAACGATGCTGTGGAAGAGCTGCGTCAGTTGCTGAATAACCATCATGACCTGAAGGTTGTGGAAACACCAATCTATGGTTATGTGTGGCTGAACATGGAAACGGCACATCAGCTTGAGTTGCTATCGAATCTGATTTGCCGGGCCTTGCGCAAATAATTCCTGAACTTCAGAATCATCTTGCTGCTGCTTCGATTCAGCAAGGATAAAGGGTATGATAGTGAAAAGGGATAAAAGCATTGTCATCTGCGGCAGCTATGAGTAATGTTGGCCCTAACGAATAGCGGTTGCTTAAACGAATCCGACTCTCACATTATCAGGGGTATAAAAATGGAAACTACCAAGCCTTCATTCCAGGACGTACTGGAATTTGTTCGTCTGTTCCGTCGTAAGAACAAACTGCAACGTGAAATTCAGGACGTTGAGAAAAAGATCCGTGACAACCAGAAGCGCGTCCTGCTGCTGGACAACCTGAGCGATTACATCAAGCCGGGGATGAGCGTTGAAGCAATCCAGGGCATCATCGCCAGCATGAAAGGTGACTATGAAGATCGCGTTGACGATTACATCATCAAAAATGCCGAGCTCTCCAAAGAACGCCGCGATATCTCCAAAAAGCTGAAAGCTATGGGCGAAATGAAAAACGGCGAAGCGAAGTAATTCCTGTTTTATTCAATGAGGGTTGCCCGGCAACCCTCATTGCTCATTGTTTCTTTTCTGTGTATCACCGTCATCATTCCCATCTGATAACCTATTGAAATTAGCGACAGCCTTCTTCTGTATGCAGCAAGGCAAAAAGTTCTGCAACTCCATTGTTATTAACCGCACTGGTTACTAACACATTGTGCGCTCCAGCTTCCCGTAACCAACTTTTCACCAAAGATATTTGTTCCATGCTGGCTAAATCTGCTTTGGTGACTACTCCAATGACCGGGCGATTCATTGACGAGGTAAAGCGTGGCGAAAAAGGGGACCACGGTGCGTCCGCATTAAGCACCAGGGCGATAATGTCCGCTTCGCAGGCGCTGACCAACAGTGCACTGTAGAGGCTGCGGTTTTCGAGGTATTCGCCTGGTGTATCAATGGTGGTCGGGGACCAGACGATTGCCTGCGTTTTCTGATAATGAATATTTTCGCCACGCAGACATTGCGTGAGTGACGTTTTTCCGCACTGGCTGGGGCCGATGAGCATCATACGTTGCATAACGTCAGGTTCGCGTAATGGGGCAGGCGGTAAAGCGCATCATTTCATCCAGCGTACGGGTAACCTGGCTAAGTGCATATTCGATCGCAGAAACATCACCAGTCAGCACTACGGCACCGGTAAAACGATCAAGAAAACCGATCTCTACAGAGCCTGATTTTGTGGCGATATCACATGCGATGATAGATGCTTCGCTGGGGGTAATTGTAAGAATACCAATAGCGGAAATGGTGTCTGGTAAACCCAATTTCTTAAACAGATCCTTCCCTGGATTGGCGATGACATGTGCCAGCGTGACCTGCTTACCAGGGACATATTCCTGAATCATCCGTTCAGTTGTGTGCTGAGTTGTCATTATCCCTCCACCATCTGACGCCACATGGCTTCATGTGGACGGGCAATCACTGACCGATAGACCAACAAACCTTTTTCCCCCGCACGCTCGCTGGCGACAGAGACCGCGTTATTAACATCTGAAATATCGCCAGCAACCACCATGTAGCATTTACCACCAATGCCAAAAGCCATATGTACGCGAACGAGAATGACATTCGCAGCTTTGACAGCACAATCGGCAGCGTCAATGCAGGCGGCGACACTCCAGGTTTCGACTACGCCGACAGCCCGGTGCTGTTCAACATGGTTAAGTCCGCTGATTGCAGAAGGGAGGCTGGGATGAATATTCGGCAGGACAAGACTGTCGACCAGCATTTCACCAGCAACGGAAGCACCGCTGTTGATGGCCTGTTGCACCGCGCCCACATCGCCACCGAGCATCAGCAGAAATTTTCCGGGGCATAGCGTTTTGCTGACCAGTAACTCAACGTTGGCGCTTTTCAGCATGGCGTCGCCGGTTTCCATCCCTTTCGCGATACTGCTAAGTTCTAAAATACCTACCGCTTTCGACATCGTTAACCTCTCACAAGCGTAATCGCGTTTTCTGTCACATCGCTGACCATGCCATCAATACTGGCATGAATGGGGGCACCTAATGTGCCGTGTGGAATTTGACCTACACATTGCCCATGAACGACGCGATCGCCTTTTTGTACACACGCAATTGCGCTGGCACCGATGTGCTGGCGTAACAATAACGTCACTTTTTCGGGCTGAGGCACCTGTTCAGACAATGGCGCATCCTGATACCACGGGGTTAAGCCCAGTCTGGTTACCAGCCGTTTTACGGGAACCAGTCGATAATTTGCCATGGGATCTGCAGGATTTAATGCACCTTCGTAGCGGAGATTTTGTGCGCGTAATTCCTGCTTAAGCAGGCGGTTTATGCGCATTGGTGAAATTCCTACCGGACAGGCGACGCTGGCGCAGACGTTGCACTCCGAACAGGTGAGCGCAGTCAGTAACAGTTGTGGCGTAGCGAGCTGTTGGTAGTTAACCGCACGTACTAATAAATGGGGTGCCAGTTCGTGACCGATTAAATGACGTGGGCAGAGATCGGTACACAAGCGGCATTGCTCACAAACAGTTTTCGCGACGGCAAGTACGCTGCGGTCATTCTGCATTCGACGTTGGATCAGTGAATGAGAGTTGGGTAAAACCAGCAAGCCGCCAGTGGTTTTGCTGACTGGTGTGTCGAGCGATGTGATCAAACTTCCCATCATCGGCCCGCCATTGATAAAACCAGGAGCATCCACTGTTGCGCCGCCCGCCAGCGCCAGGACTTCACGTAAAGACATGCCGATGGGGACGGTTACCGTTATTGGTTTCGCCACTGCACCATTAACGGTGAGTGTACGGCGCGTCACTGGATACTGTTGCTCGACGGCTCTGGCAATATTAAGTACGGTTTGAACATTATTGACCACCACACCGACGTTAACGGGTAATGCAGCGGGTGGAACGCGGCGACCAGTTGCCATCCAGATGGTCAGCACTTCGTCTCCTGCGGGGTAAACATCGGGCAAAATATGCAGGCGGATATCCGGTGGTAACAGTGGTGTGAGTGCGTTTATTGCCCGTTGATATTTCTCTTTCAGCGCGATGATTCCGCTACTGGCCCCGGTGGCTTTCATAGCATAGTGAACACCGCGAAGCAGGCGGCTGGCTTGCTGCACCATTAACTGTTGATCCACTTTCAACATTGGTTCGCATTCCGCCGCATTCACCAGGAACGTGTCAACACGCGCTTGTAGCTTAATATGGGTTGGGAAACCTGCGCCGCCAGCACCCACGACACCAGCTGCCTGTACTCGCTCGCGGATGGTCTGGTCGTCGCAGGAGGTTAACTCGACGTTCATAACAACTCCTCGAGCAGTTCTGCAATAGCGGTGGCATCAGCCGCACGCGGGTTGGTACGCAACGTTGCATCCGTCAGTGCCGCCTGAACCATATCTGGTATGCGTATTGACCATTCTGCTTTTTTTTCTTTCAGCACATTGGTAAGAGTCGGTAGCTTACAGGTTGTTTTAAGCTGTTCAATATGTTGAATAAGTGTATTCAGGCTGGCGATGTCATTGGCGTTGTCCGGGCATAAATGGCACGTTTTCGCCAGCCGGGCGTAGCGTTTGGCAGCGCGCGGATCGCCAGCATTAAAGCGGATAACCGCCGTGAGCAGGAGCGCATTCGCCAGGCCGTGTGGCAGATGAAACTGTCCGCCGAGTTGATGAGCAATTGCATGGTTTAATCCCAGTCCAGCCTGGCTAAAGGCCATTCCTGCAAGTGTCGATGCATTATGCATTTTGCCACGGGTGGCGAGACAATCGCCTTTCTTCACTGCAGTGGGCAGGTATTGAAAAACAATTTGCACGGCTTTTTCGACCAGTGCATCCGTGAAGTCGCTGGCGCGGGGAGAAACATAAGATTCAAGCGCATGGGTTAAAACATCCATCCCGGTATTGGCCGTTATCGCCGGTGGCACGCTGACGACCAAAGATGGATCAAGGATCGCGATATCCGGATAAAGTGCATTATCGAAAAGGGGATATTTAATCCCTTTCTCAGGATCGCTGATGACACAAGCACTGGTCACTTCGGAACCGGTACCGCTGGTGGTGGGAATGGCTACGCAGGTTTCAATTTCAATGCCACACTGGCGACCGAACCAGACAATTGCTTTTGCGGCGTCCAGGGCAGAACCGCCGCCAAAACCGATAACTACATCCGGGCGTAAAGTCTGCATTTGCGCAATGCCTTTCACCACGGTCTGGATAGTTGGGTCGGGCGTTATTTCGCTAAAAATACTGAGACGATTACTGTCGGGCAGCGCCTGATGCAACGTGTCAATAAGTGGTGAGCGTGCCAGAAAGACGTCGCAAATAATCCAGATGTGTTTATGAGAGAAACGGCTAAGTATCTTGAGACTTCCCGGTCCGCTGTATAAACGCGTCTGCAGTGAAAAAGTATTCATTTCCGTTTCTCTAGCGAATTGAAAAGCCGCTGGTTAACACGCAGCGTCGTGAGCGGGCAAAAGTCCGTGCTGACGTTGTCCCTTCTCCGGTCGGTGTTGCAATGGTAAAGGTCGTAAAGCCTTCGCCGCCGACGCCAATACCCGCCCAGGAGGGGCCGTTTTTGACAAAGATTGAGGTTTGCATAACGCGTGCGGCAAGGTTGAGCCGTGAGACGTTCTGCGAGTGCATAATTGCCGTGTGGTGCAAGCCGTCTTCCACTTTCAGCGCCAGGGTGAGAGCGCAATCAAAATCGTTGACCTTCACAATGGGCAGCATTGGCATCAGTTGTTCACAAGTAACCCAACTATCATTGGCGTCGACAACAGCAATCAGTAGGCGCGGCGCTTTTGCGGGCAAAGGGAGGCCTGCCGCTTCCAGCAAGGCTGATGGGCTTTTCCCAACCAGTTTTTTGTTGGCGCTACCGTCTGGCAGGCAAATTGCACGCAATTTCTCAGTTTGCTCATAGTTAAGAAGAAGTGCGCCAAAACTTTGCATTTGCTGAATTAAATACTCTGCCACTGATGCCACGACAATCAGGATTTTTTCAGCAATACACGGCAGGTTGTAATCAAATGAAGCGCCGTTGATGATGTCCTCGGCGGCTTTCACAATATCCGCCGTATCATCGACGATGCACGGAGGGTTACCCGCTCCGGCACCAATCACTTTCTTGCCACTTTTCATTCCCATGGCGACGATCCCCGGACCGCCGGTAATCGCCAGAACGCTGATTTTAGGGTGCGCCATCATCTGTTCGGTTGCAGCAAAGGTCGGTTCAGATACGGTAACGATCAGGTTGTGAATGCCACTACAGCGAAACGCGATGTCTTCGATTATGGTAATCAGTTTTAACGAAACGTTTTTGGCTCCCGGGTGTGGACTGAAGTAGACGCTATTACCTGCTGCCAGCATGCTGATGCTGTTGTTAATGATGGTTTCCGTGGGGTTGGTGCTTGGCGTGACCGAGCCAATAACCCCAAACGGAGAGTATTCAAACAAAACCATGCCACCATCACCGGTCAGTGCTGTGGTGTTTAAATCTTCAATTCCAGGCGTGTTATCAAGTGCCGCTTTGTTTTTTAGGTACTTATCTTCTTTATTTCCCATCCCCGTTTCTTTGGCGCTTTCTTCTGCCAGTTCGGTCAGGCGGGGCATTAATTCTTCGCGAATGGCGCTGATAATGGCGCTACGGGTTTTAAGCGGGCACTGTTGAAAGCGTAAAAAGGCCTGGTGTGCTGCGCAGACCGCTTCATCAACAGTCTGGAAAATAGCGTTTCTTTGCGCTCGTTGCGTAGCGGGGGCAAGCTGCTCACGCAGAATATTGCGGATCAGTGTTTCTAATTCAGAGTTATTCATTGGTTTACTCCCACGTTAATTGCCGCCATTGCGCTTTGGGCAATATCCATGTCTTGTTCAACGCTACCGCCGCTGATGCCAAGCCCGCCAAGCAATTTTCCGTCACGCCAGAGGGGGAAGCCGCCACCAAAAGTGACGACTTTTCCTTGCATATGGCTTTCGAGCCCGTAAAGCGGCGCGCCGGGTTGCACGGTATCAGCAAGCTTGTGGGTTGCCGTTTTCATCGCCACGGCGGTCCAGGCTTTTTTCGGTGCCAGTTCACTGCTGACCAACAGTGCATCAGGCATCCGCCAGGTAACACTTTCTGTTCCGTTGGCATCAACAATGCTGATGACAACGGGAATATGCAGTTCATCTGCGCGCAGTGCCGCACTACGAATGAGCTGGTGAAGATCCTGAAAAGAGAGCGGCATTGTGCGTTCCTTCAATGCTGGGGTGTGGTTGGCTTCGTGATAACGTTTTGTGATTTCCTGAATCATCAGGTTTTGATGAGCAACGTTGTCTTCCACGCGGGCGAGGGCATACAGACAATCGGAAAGTCGGTTGATATAGTGCAGCAAAACATTCCGGACGGTGGTTTCCGTTGTCAGTTCAACCAGACGTCTTTCAGCCCGTCGAGCCACTGTGCGGGCGAAATGCATGCGGCTCGCGGCTTCACATCGACCAGGCAGAATGAAGCTGTGAACTGGGGGGACGGCGTTCATTGCGCTATCGATCGCGTTTTCCAGCGCAGCAATTTCTTCCGTACCGATGTAACGCTGCTGCGCTGACGGCTGTTCGCTTTCACTGGCGAGTTCGGCGCTAAACCAAAATATCTGTTGTTGAATGGCTTCCAGTAAGATGCGATGGCTTTCGATGGCGGTGGCGCAATAACACAGACTGAGTGTCGCGTTCAGTTCATCCAGCGTGCCATAGGTTTCGACACGTAGATGAGTTTTGCTGACGCGCTGTCCGGTAAATAAAGACGTACTTCCTGAATCACCTGTTCGGGTATAAATTGCCATCTTTCAGCTCCTTAGCGCGAAAGCGTATCGACAATGCCGACCACTGCCAGGTCGATGGCCTCGTTAGGGCCGGAAAACACATGTCTGGCGCTGGAACCACTGCTGAGAAGTACCAACTCACCAACGCCTGCGCCGACTGAATCAACGGCAACTTCGTCGCCGGTTAATGGCGTGAGAGGTAGTTCGCCGTCAGCACTGACCCGGCGAACCAGCAGCAGTTTTTTCCCGATCAGAGATGGTGATTTTTGCGTGGATACTACCGCGCCAGTGACTCGAGCCAGATGCATAGGTTACTCCTGCCTGATTAACTGAATATTTCGGGTAATTGCCGCTTCACGAGCCAGTGCGGTCACACAACATTTCCGCTGTAACACCAGTATTCCCGAGCTTAACTGTGCGATATCGGCATAACTTAAAAGTCGATCACGATGAAGGTAGATCGGTTGCCCTTGTTCGTCGCACCAGCTTAGCGGTAGACGGGCGAGAGTCTTCAATTCAATGGCGTTCAGGAAATGACGCTGCAACGACAATTGAATGTGCATTCCCCAGGCTAACGCTTCGTGTATCTGGATTGCTGCTCGATCTGACGTTTCGTTCTCCGCAAGTTGTCGCAGCAGCGGCAGATCGACATATCGGATTTGTAATGACGCATACTGATGAACGCTCTCTTGAACGCTGGCGTCTCGCAGTTGAAAAACAGTCAGCACGAGTGTTTTTCCCGCACGTTGTTTAACGCGAAAAACCACCTCGTCAACAATACGTTGCATCAGCATGTTATTCATGGCACTGACACCAGTGTGGCAAAAACGGCAGGGCTATCAGCGCCTGCGGCGTTGGCCTCATCGGTATCAATATGCATTTCAAGACGCATATCCGGAGAGACGCGAACAGCGACGTTTTCGAATATCAGTCCTCGCTCATCACCTTCAATGGCAACCGCCACTTTATCGCCATGCGTAACGCCATAAATCAGGGCATCCAGCGGAGACATATGAATATGCCGTTGCGCGACAATGACGCCAGATGTGATCTCCAGTTCCGCAAATGGGCTTATCAAACGAATCCCCGGAGTGCCGCTGAGATCGCCTGACATGCGTAGCGGGGCGGTGATCCCTAACGTTCTGGCGTCCGTCCGGGAAATTTCCACCTGGCTTGCATTGCGTAGCGGCCCCAACAAGCGAACGTTGTGCAATTTACCTTTTGGTCCCTCCAGCGTAACAACCTGTTCAGCAGCGAATTGGCCAGGTTGCATTAACGGCTTTTTCTCGCTAATCGGTTGTTCAGGAAAAAGACGCAAATAATCCGCTGTTGAAAGATGAATATGACGACTGGAAACACCCAGAGGGATAGGGCGCTCACGCATCTCATCCAGAATCTGGCTCACTGTTTCCTGCAGGGTTTGTTTATCCACTGCTACTCCCCTCGCTTATTGGCGTACAGGCAAAGTGAGCGGGGCTCACCTTTTTGCCGCTGACATGCCGGGTCAAGACACAAATTACAACTGATAATCTCTGAGGTGACGGTTGTTGCTGGTGTTTTGCTTGTTTCAACCGTCACGGTCAATGCTTCAGTTGTGTGGGGCAGAATGCCGTCTCCCGGGCGGGCAATCACTTTGTGTGCGACAAGGCCATTTCGCTGTCCGGCGAAACTGGCTCCCGTCGCGATCGCCGCATTAACCGAGGCGACGTCACCGGTGATTTTGATGAGCGTCCAGCCTGAGCCATTGGTCTTCTCAAGGCCAACCAGCGTGATGGACGCGGCTTTTGCCATAGCGTCTGCGCAACTGATGGCGAGAGCCAGACCACTGACTTCAAGTAATCCCAGTGATTGCTTCACGCTGTGCTCCTTAGCAAATGGGGTTATGCCGATTTAGGTAAAATAGCCTCAACATCACTGTGTGGGCGCGGGATGACATGGCAGGATTTCACTTCGCCAACGGCGCTTGCGGCGGCGCTTCCTGCATCAACGGCGGCTTTTACTGCGCCAACATCGCCACGGACCATCACCGTAATCAGACCCGAACCAATCTTTTCATAGCCAACCAGCTGCACGTTGGCGGATTTAACCATGGCATCTGCAGCTTCAATTGCGCCAACTAACCCTTTTGTTTCAACCAGTCCTAGTGCGTTGTTCATACTGCGTTTCTCCTGTGGATTATGAGTGGAATTCCCGGAAGGGAATTCCTTTTACCAGGCGGGCAGCGTTAGAGCCAATGCTGCGCCGTGCATGGTTATCTTGTTGATATATCAGCGTAAACAGTGGCGCTGATGCCGGTAAGTTTTTGTAATGCACAATCAGTTTTTCCTGATCGCAGGCAATGCCAACCAACAGGGGAGATTGACGAGCAGCCAGCCAGGCGCTATCGATAACTTCACCTGACGGAATGTGTTGAATGCGAAAGGGAATACCTTCCTCTTCAATGCCAAGAAGCACCTCATCCCATATAGTGATGCAGTTACCGATCTCCATGACGACGATGGCTGGTGCACGCTCTTTACTTTCCATGAATCGACTCCTTGTGCCAGGCGATGAGTAGCCCAGTAGCTACCGCGTTGCGCGGACCTTCGCTACCACGGATATTCCCCCGTCCGGCGACCAATCGATAATGCGCCAATGCATCGGTGACTAACTGCGGTACTTCGAAATCCAGCGAAGAACCGCCCACCAGAACGACGAACGGAATATCGCGAATATTTCCGGCAGGGCTTACCTGACGTAGCGCGCGCAGGGCATTGGTTACGAAGACACGCTCTTTCGCACTGCGGCGAACAGCGCGTACTTTTTCCAGCGTCAAATTACCGGGAATAGGCACCAGTTCGTCGGGTTTCACTACACAGACGCGGGCAAATACATGGGGGGATAGGGGAGTAGGGAAGAACTGAACGCTGCCGTCTTCATGGCGTAAGTGGAACAGGCTTTCTACTTTTGCCAACGGGTACTTTTTGATTTCTTCTGCCAGATAACGATCATTTAAGCCCAGCTCACGAGCGATAATCATCGTTACCATGTCGCCCGCACCCGCAAGGTGAGTGGCAACAATTTCTCCTTTCTGATTGATGATGGAGGCATCGGTAGAGCCTGCACCTAAGTCCAGAATTGCCAGTGGACGTGTGGTTCCAGGGGTAGTCAAGGCCCCCTGAATGGCGGCTTCTGCTTCTGCGCCTCCTACCTGAACATCAACATGCAGTTTTTGCTTAATTTCACTGGCGATCATTGCCATTTGCAGACGGTCGGATTTCACCATAGAGGCAATACCCACAGCCTGTTCCAGTGAAAATTCACCTGCCAGACCGCCGGTTACGCTGACGGGGACAGAGGTATCTATCGCCAGCAAATCCTGAATAAAAATTTCGTTGCTGGGTTTGTTGGTCAGTTCCGCCATGGTCTGGCGAACATGTTCCAGCATTCCGCTGATGTTGGTGCCTGGTTCTCCCGTCACGTTTTCCAGTTTTGGGCATTCACCGACCGCTTTCATAATGGCATCGGCACCAGCAGCTACATCAACGCGCGTTGTGCGCCCGGCAGAAAGCAGTTCGATATTTCCGGCGGGTATCGAACGGGCTTTAACGTCGCCAGAAGGCGTTTTCACGACCACTGCTGAACGGTTGCCGATTAGCGCCCGCGCGACAGGAACAATATTTTTAGTCTCTTCAGCATTGAGGGCGAATACGGTGGCAATCCCATACGGGTTAGACAGGGTTTCGATAACTTTCCCGGGAACGGCAACTTCAATTGCTGCCAGCATGCCGAGCGGAATACGATCGATGTAGAGGACTTCATCCACAATAGGTAAAGGAATTTCCAGGCGGTTATTGACCAGTACGCCATCGTCGCGTTGCAGAATAACGCCAGTCAGCTGATATCCGGCGCGTACGGAGGCGTTTATCATCGTCGCGATATCGGCAAAATCAAATGCCGATGACACCACCAGGATGTAAGGTGTGTCCGCCGGGCGTGTTAATAACTCTTGCGGAGTGATGGTGAGCCCTACGCCCAGCCCCACTCCGCCCGGAGTTTTCGGGTTGTGACCGATCATGGTTGATTCGGTGATGATAGTTTCAGTGATGGTTTCCATCGCCACATCACCAATGACCGGAGTTGCTTCGTTGATACGAATAAGCGAAATATCGCTAACATTGATGCCGACTTTTTTCGTTGCCTGTGCGAGCGCCTCCTGAATACCATGGACGTTACGCAACGTACCTTTAATTCCGGTGGTTTCCGCCAGGGCGCTGCTCACGAACGACAATTCTCCAGACGTACTGAGCGTCGCCAGTGCAACTTCTGTGGATGAATTGCCGATATCAATGCCTGCTATATATCGCATAGTTCGTCCTTAATCGTCGCCTTTCAGTTTTTTACGCTCGACATAGAGTTCCGCAGCTTCGCGGACAAATGCAGCGCAAATTTTGGCCTGATAACGACGTTCAAGATCGTCAGCAATGGCAATGAGTTCTTGCTTTGTCGAACGATAAGGGCGTAACGCATTGTAGATTTCGAGGATGCGATCGTCCGGTACTGAGGTAAGCTCGGCAGCGCGTTCAAAATTCATCGCCAGGCGATCGCGCCCCGCATCTCTGGCAATCGCGGCCTGAATACGCAATGTTTCAGGGGTTATACGCATATCCTGGGCGGTGACGTTATCGCTGAGTACATTTTCCAGAGTGAAATCGTCGAGCGTTTTATTGGTCGCCGTTTTAACCCATTCCGGATGTTTATTTGCCAGCGGGTAATCCGTCACTTTGGCGCTCTGTATTGACGCGTTGGGGACCGCAGAAACAGGAGCTGCATCCTGTAAACTGTTCATGCGGTTCAACACGTCCCTGACCATCGACTCAATTGCATCGGTATTCATGAAGGTTTCCTTTGTTAAAACGTCACGCGCAGTTCTTGCGGTTTTTTGCCGGTGACCACGTACTTCGTCTCTTTAATATGCAAAATGGCAGATTTGGCCTGGTATTTCGGCCGCGCCATTTGATCGTTGAGGGTCGGCACTGGTTGTGGAGACTCACGCTTCGCATAACGCGCGGCGTTTTTGCCAATCTGACGATAAGTATCCAGCGTCAACAAAGGCGCTTGTGGGAAAAGTTCCAGGTTAGATAAGGGAGGAAGACCTTGCTGGTGGATAACCGTTGTACCTTTCGACTGAATACCGATAGCAATACCTGAACCACTAAGACGATCGCCTTCGACTGCTACGAATGCGACATCGGACGATCTAAAGCAGCGAATCACACGGGCTTTAATGCCTTCTTCTTCGATACCGGCAATCACTTCGCGCAAGATGTTTTTATGCGGAATACCAATGATATTGACGGTTTGCGCCAGGCCGAACGCCGGGCCTACAGCAATAATGACTTCATCTTGCTGAGTGCCTTGTTGGGCTTCGCCAATTTCGGTCAGAAAATTTCCGGTATCTGGCGCGGAAGAGGCAGTTGCAGAGCCAGGTGCGCGAAATGAAACGGGCTTGTCGCTGGTTTGCATTTCTGCCAGCACGTCTTCGATAATCTGACGCAGTAATTTTTCGTTAATTTCCATTTCTCACCCTTAGTCAATTTCGTTGGGATCAAGTGCACCGGGAATATTTTTGATCTCTTCCCAGCGTTCCCCTTGCAGGCGGTAACCTGTAGCCGGTCCGGCGTAATCATTGACGTCATTGACCGCAGAGAGCACTTGTCCGTCATCGACGATGATGGCTGAGGTATGGAGAAAATCGCCGGTCAGTTTTGCTTTTTGCATGTTGAGCATGTCCTGGGCGACATCGGTAAAACCGCCTTGCGCCAGGGCTTTCACCACTTCCAGGCTGTTCCGGTTTTTATTGATAATCTCCTGGGCGAACTTGATGTCTTCCACAATATTGCGCTCAGGCATATCTTTCGAACCGTGGGCATAGGTTGCCGCTTCGACTTCTTCATCGGTAATAGGCGGTAGTCCCATACCGGCAAAGACAGCCTGTAAAGCGCGAGCGGCTTTATTGCGGATAACGATAACATCTTCTTCGCGTACTGGTCGCAGCCCGCCATCAACCTTCAGGTCACGCTGAATGACGTTGTAATCATCGAAGTCTTCAGCATCTTCGTTTGAACCAGCAAACATGTTGTCGTAGTTCGGCACAGCGGAAAAACCGGAAGAGATAAAGTCGGTACCTGGCAGAAACTGCATCAGGAAACGTGCAGTACGGCGCATATCCGAGTGGGTAAAGGTCTGGTCATTACTGGAAGCGCATTCCAGATCCAGCGATGAGCAAATTAAGTTTTCCGCTAATACTGCGCGGATGCCTGATGGCACAGCCGATGGAACACCGATGCAGCTTACCGAACCATTCTGCAGACCCTGAACGCCTGCGGCTTTGGTGATGTAAATGCAACGAGCCTCGAGATAAAGCATTGATTTGCCCTCCGCGTAACCCATCTGTACTTCAGAGCCGGAGCCGGAAGTAAAGCGCATTTTTAAGCCGCGAGACGCATAGGATGACGCGAGAAATCCTTTTGACCACGGGGTGTCATCGCCATCGGTGAAAACAGGTTCTGTACCATAGACAGAAATTGTTTCGGCGTAACAGGTATGGCCTAACATACCGAGTTTCAGTTCGGTGGCTTCTTCCAGTGAACACTGGGTCAAGACGCCCGGACGTCCCACCTGTGAGCCGACCAGCAGGGCGATGGCGTTGAACGGTGCATAGCGAGCAACGGCAACGGTGGTTTCCTGTTCATCAAACCCGCGCCATGCGCCTTCAGCTGCGTCGGCGGCAATTTGTACCGGGTTATCATTGACGTTGGTGACGTGAGCCTGTTGTGATGGTGTTCGACGGGCGCGCATTTTCTGCATCGCCATCATCATCTCTACCACGTTCATCTGCGAAACTACTTCGACGATTTTTGCAGGCGTCATTGCTGTGGTAAGGGGAACGATATCGCTACGTTTGACATTTGGATCGCACAACATATTGGCAAGTTTTACCGAATCCATCGCGATGACTTCTTCTGCGCGCGCGAGATTGATGCCGTAGCGGGCGATAAAGTGGTCGATCAGGTCAAACTGGCTGGCGGGTTTTCCATCCAGTTCGGTAACGACGCCGTTAACAATTTTGATTGACGGTTTAGGATCATTCGGGCTTTCCATCGCAATGAAGCCTTCTTCAATCCACTCTTTAACGAAACCGTCCTGGTTGACCGGGCGTTTTGCCAGTGCTTCAAATCTTTTCGATCTCATAAATCTGCCTCAGAGAATTCAGATGTAGGAAGGGCGATCGTTTTTCGGTGTATCGCCGAGAGTCGAAAGCACGGTTTTACCGATTTCGCGTGCGGAGATGACCGCCTGGCGGACTGCGCCGGAGTCACCCGAGATAATCAGAATGACTTCATTGCTGTAGCTGGTGCCTTGAGCGGGGGAGCTGTATGCCACAACATCCACATTGGCGGACTTCAGCGCGGTGTCTGCCATCAGAACACCCACAGCAGCCGGAGCGCCGACAATAACGCCGCAAGCCCGTCCCAATGGTGCACCAAACGCTTTTTCCAGTGCATAGCTGGCGCGGGCGGTATATTGCAGCTCAAGATGTCCGGCTTCGTTGGCATAGACATCGCCAAAGGTTCGATCGAGTTCTTTCAGGGCAACTTCAATACCGCGTTTCACGTCGGAAACATCGTTGCCACCTAAGAGGATCAATGAGCCGTGTCCGGCACCGCCTTTAGTATCGCGAGGAAGTTCAATGCTAATAACTTCAGTGTTGGTGGCTTTTACCGCTTCATCAGCGGCCATAATGTGTGGACCTGCGCCAATACGCGCACCCAGAATGCCAATGGAACGATAGCGTTTTTCAAGTTTCATTGCGTCCAACAGGGCGCTATCAACGTTCGCAATGACCAGACCTACAGTGTCGCCAATAGCGGTGCCAACAAATTCTGTTAGCGTGCAGCTTTTTTCTGCCATAGCCGTCTCTCGTATTTGATGAGTGGTTTTCGGGAGAACCTCATGCTCTGGCGTCGCTACGCGAGCGATGACCTGCGCCATGATCTGTTCGACCAGTTCATTGCTGCTCATGGGTTAATTCCCTTTGGTAAGATTTTTTCGACATCGGTATGTGGGCGGGGAATAACATGTACGGCTTTTACTTCGCCGACGTTACGCGCAGCTGCGGCACCTGCGTCTGTTGCCGCTTTTACCGCCCCGACATCACCACGAACGATGACGGTCACCAGCCCGGAACCTATTTTTTCGTAGCCGACCAGCAAAACATTTGCCGACTTCACCATGGCGTCTGCGGCCTCTATGGCGGCAGTTAAGCCTTTGGTTTCTACCATTCCTAACGCTTCTTGTTGCATAAAGACCTCGCCTGGATTTTTTTGACGATATGACTATAAAAAAAAGCGAGGAAAAAGAATGGCTGACTTAATCGGCTAATGAGAGAAATTAATAGAGAACAAATATTATAAAATTGCTTTTATGAACTATATGTTGTTAATTTATTAGTTGTTTTGTGGATATTTCAATGTGAATTAATTGCGTTGGCTAGTGAGTTTAATCGCGAGTAATATTTCGTTGAGTTTAGTTCGAGGAAGGAACTGTGATATTTGTTTCAATTTTATTATATCATGATGGCAATTTTTTATTGTGAAAGTTTGACAGTAATTATTACTTTCAACACTGATTAACGCTGTGTTGCATGATTCGGCAATGACAATAATTTGTTATGTTAGCACGATTTTTACACGAGTCTGTCATGCATGTTGGCAATATTTTCTGCAGAGCAATTTTTTATAGTTGCGCTCGGTATACACAACAATCAGCGCATAGTTGGCTGATAAAGAAAAACTCCGTAAAGAAGGTGTCACTATGAATGATTCACTCAAGGCGCAATGCGTTGCCGAGTTTTTAGGCACCGGACTGTTCCTCTTTTTTGGCATTGGTTGTTTGTGCGCCCTGAAAGTTGCCGGGGCAAGTCTGGGACTGTGGGAAATTTGTATCATTTGGGGGTTAGGGATTTCGCTTGCTGTTTACCTTACGGCAGGTATTTCCGGCGCTCATCTCAACCCGGCAGTTACCATTGCTCTGTGGCTGTTTGCCTCTTTCCCAGCCCGTAAAGTGCTGCCATTTTGTGTGGCGCAATTAGCGGGTGCCTTTGGTGGTGCGGTTCTGGCATATTCTCTATACAGCAATTTGTTTATCGATTTTGAATCTGCTCACAATATGGTGCGTGGTAGTGCAGAAAGTTTACAACTCGCCAGTATCTTCAGTACTTATCCTGCAGCGGCGATTAATGTATGGCAAGCTGCGTTGGTCGAAGTGGTCATAACGTCCATGTTAATGGGGTTGATTATGGCGTTGACCGATGACGGTAATGGCGTACCCAAAGGACCGCTTGCGCCTTTACTTATTGGTATTCTGGTTGCTGTTATTGGTGCTTCTACCGGACCATTAACCGGTTTTGCCATGAATCCAGCGCGTGATTTTGGACCTAAAATTTTCACCTGGCTTGCGGGTTGGGGGGAAATTGCGATGACTGGTGGACGCAATATTCCTTATTTCATTGTACCCATTATTGCACCGATCATTGGCGCATGTGTTGGTGCGGCGATTTATCGCTATCTCATTGCAAAGAATTTACCTGTCAATAGTGTAACGCCTAAAGAAATTAGCGAATAACGAAATAATCTGGCAGTTATAAACGTTTATTTTTTTACTGTTTGTGATCTGCTTTCCGAACTTATTAAAAAGTCTCCCGCTTCACGGAGGCTTTTGTTATTGTCCTTTGTGCTTCTCGTCAGTAAATCATCAGGGATGATGTGAAGATTAAATGTAAAACAATTGTTTTGCTATAACAATAAATTAACTGGGAGGTTTTATCATGATTTCTGCGGCGACACTTAATTCAGAACTCATTAATAAAATCGCGCAGGATTTTGCGCAGGCGACCAGCCTTGCGGTTGTCGTGGTCAATATTCACGGCGATGAAATTTCCGAGCTGTTTAACTTCACTCCATTTTGTCAGATGATGCGGCAACACCCTCAGCTAAGCACTCGATGTCGCATGAGCGATCGTTGTGGGGGCCTGGAAGCCTCTAAATCCGATCAGCCTTGTATTTATCGCTGTCATGCCGGATTAACCGATTTCTCTATTCCACTGGTAATCGCCGGACATTTAGTTGGTTTTGTATTGTGCGGGCAAGTTCGTCTGCGTAATAACGATGTCGATTTGGTCGATATTCTGAATGTCGATGATTGCTGGCAGGCAGATCCCGAATTACTTAATGAATTTCGCAAAGTCCCTGAGATGGATTACTCAAGAGTTATGGCCTCTGCTGATTTGTTGAAGTTGATTGTGGAAAATTGCCTCAAAAAACAACTCAATTTTGTTGTTATTAAAGAGAACAAATTTCAGTCAGATTCGGTGCGCCAGACTCGTGCGCCTAATCCCCACGACAATAAAATGAAAAAAGCTTTACGCTATATTGATGCGCATTTATCAGACGATTTGCGTCTGGAAGATGTCGCCTCGCACGTTTATCTAAGCCCTTATTATTTCAGTAAGTTATTTAAGAAATACCATGGGATTGGGTTTAATGCGTGGGTAAACCAACAACGGATGGCCAGCGCTCGTGAGTTACTGTGCCATAGTGACTGGAGCATCGCCAGCATTGCGCGTAATTTAGGTTTTTCGCAAACCAGTTATTTTTGCAAAGTTTTCCGTCAGACTTATCAGGTTACGCCGCAGGTGTATCGGCAGCAAGTGAGTGTAAATGCGGCGATGGAAACGGTATAGAGTAAATGCTAAAAAAAGGGAAGGTTTAAATAAACGCTGGAATGAATAATTAACGTTATTTACGTGTTATGGGAAAAGTGAAATCAGCTCATAACATACGCTGACAGGTGTGACACATTTGTGCTAGGGAAGAGGGTGAAAATCCCTCGCAGCCCCCGCTGCTGTAATGCTGACAAACCCGAAAATGCCACTGATCGCGAGATTGGGAAGGTCGGGTGAGGATGACGCTAAGCCAGAAGACCAGTCTGTCAGTCAATACCAACAACTTCGGTGGGAAGTGGGTTGCCCGGAAGCGTCCGGTAGAGTACTGGCGCGTCTTTATACCCCTACCACCCTGAAAGGATCAGGGTATGGCGGCATCATTTAGTTCTTTCATCGCAGTGCCGACAGGCACCAGGGCTGCACTTAAGGTGTGGCAATCTTGTTTCATGGCTCATCAACCAGACCGCCATTACAGGAAACTAAGTGGAGGGCGAGAGGCATGAAAACGATAAGACCCGAATCGATAGCTCTTTTTTGCCTCTTATCTGGAGATGCGGACCTGGCGAAACATTTGGCTGAAATATTGCCAATAACTTGTTTTGTTGGTGAGGACTGGCAGCAAGATTTCCAGCCTCTTGATGGTGGGCCTGTACAATCGTTATCAGATGCGTATAGCGATTATTCAGTGCTGCTATTGATAGCAGCTGAAAGCGAGATATCCGTACCAGAATGGCTCGCTCATTCTGAAGGAACGACGGTAATTGTGATTGCAGAACACAATGCCCGTTTGCTGACTGGTCCGGCTGGTGGGGCTGTGGCATTGATCCATTATCTGAATGAAATCTGTCATTCCAGAGAAACCGCTGTCAATGACGCATTTTGTCGTACGTTAACACGAGGAAGTCGGGCTATTCCGCAATGCCATCTTCTTTCGTAATGGATTGAGAATGCTGGATTTTTAATTATATTACGCGCAGTATTAATCGCGTAAATGTTTTGCGGTCAGCAACGGTGGGGGATCCATTGTTCTGTTCAATGAATACCATCATACAATTGAATCAGGAGCCGGTATGATGATTTTGGTGACGGGGGGCGCACGGAGCGGGAAGAGTCGCCACGCAGAGGCGCTTATTGGGGACTCTTCACAGGTTCTGTATATCGCCACCTCGCAAATCCTTGATGATGAGATGGCTGCACGGATAGAACATCATCGGCAAGGCCGCCCGGCGCACTGGCGCACGGTGGAGCGCTGGCAACATCTTGATAAATTAATTCATGCAGACATTAACCCGCATGAAGCTGTGTTGCTGGAATGCGTTACCACAATGGTGACTAATCTGTTGTTTGATTATGGCGGCGATAAAGACCCTGATGAATGGGATTATCAGGCGATGGAACAGGCGATTAATGCTGAGATTCAGTCGTTGATTGCTGCCTGCCAACGTTGCCCCGCAAAGGTTGTATTAGTGACTAACGAAGTGGGAATGGGGATTGTGCCGGAGAGTCGTCTGGCACGACATTTTCGTGATATTGCCGGGCGGGTAAATCAGCAGCTGGCCGCTGCGGCAAATGAAGTGTGGCTGGTGGTTTCGGGTATTGGAGTAAAAATCAAATGAGTAAATTATTTTGGGCGATGCTCTCTTTTATTACGCGTCTGCCTGTGCCGCGTCGCTGGTCCCAGGGACTGGATTTCGAGCATTATTCTCGCGGTATTATTACTTTTCCTTTAATTGGTTTATTGCTTGGCGCGATTAGCGGGCTGGTCTTCATGGCGTTGCAGGCATGGTTTGGCGTACCACTGGCGGCACTGTTTAGCGTGCTGGTGCTGGCGCTTATGACCGGAGGATTCCACCTGGACGGCCTCGCCGATACCTGTGATGGCGTATTTTCTGCACGTAGCCGCGATCGCATGTTGGAAATCATGCGTGATAGCCGTTTAGGTACCCACGGCGGTCTGGCATTGATTTTTGTTGTACTGGCAAAGATTCTGGTGTTAAGCGAGCTGGCTTTGCGTGGCGAACCGATCCTTGCATCGCTGGCGGCAGCATGCGCGGTCAGCCGCGGGACTGCCGCATTATTGATGTATCGTCATCGTTATGCCCGGGAAGAAGGGCTTGGCAATGTGTTCATTGGCAAAATTGATGGGCGACAAACCTGCGTCACACTCGGCTTAGCCGCTATTTTTGCTGCCGTATTATTGCCGGGTATGCATGGTGTGGCTGCTATGGTGGTGACGATGGTGGCGATTTTCATCCTCGGTCAGCTTCTCAAACGTACGCTGGGCGGGCAAACCGGCGATACGCTGGGAGCAGCCATAGAGCTTGGTGAACTGGTCTTCCTGCTGGCACTGCTATAAAGAGACGTGACATGCAAACACTTGCCGATTTACTGAATACGATCCCAGCCATCGATCCTACCGCTATGTCGCGTGCACAACGGCATATTGACGGGTTACTCAAACCTGTTGGTAGCCTGGGAAAGCTGGAGGCGCTTGCCATACAACTGGCAGGAATGCCGGGGTTGAATGGAATACCGCATGTGGGCAAAAAAGCGGTACTGGTTATGTGTGCCGATCACGGCGTCTGGGAGGAAGGGGTTGCTATTTCTCCAAAAGAAGTGACAGCCATTCAGGCTGAAAATATGACACGCGGAACAACCGGCGTGTGTGTGCTGGCAGCACAAGCGGGCGCTAACGTCCACGTAATTGATGTTGGTATTGATACTGCTGAGCCTATCCCCGGGCTTATCAACATGCGTGTCGCACGAGGTAGCGGCAATATAGCTTCAGCTCCGGCAATGAGTCGCCGTCAGGCTGAAAAGTTGCTTTTGGACGTCATATGTTATACGCGGGAGCTGGCAAAAAACGGTGTCACGCTGTTTGGTGTAGGTGAACTGGGGATGGCAAACACGACACCGGCAGCGGCAATAGTCAGCACAATCACTGGCCGAGATCCTGAAGAAGTGGTTGGGATTGGCGCAAACCTGCCGACAGATAAACTGGTTAATAAAATTGATGTTGTGCGACGGGCGATTATGTTGAATCAACCAAATCCGCAGGATGGCGTTGATGTCCTTGCAAAAGTGGGTGGATTTGATTTGGTCGGAATGGCTGGCGTGATGTTAGGCGCTGCGTCCTGCGGTTTACCGGTGTTGCTGGATGGATTTCTTTCTTATGCTGCTGCGCTCGCAGCCTGCCAGATGTCTCCTGCGATCAAACCGTATCTCATTCCTTCTCACCTGTCGGCAGAAAAAGGGGCGCGTATTGCGCTGTCGCATTTGGGGCTGGAGCCTTATCTCGATATGGAGATGCGTTTAGGTGAGGGGAGTGGCGCAGCTCTGGCGATGCCCATCATCGAAGCAGCCTGTGCGATATACAACAACATGGGCGAACTTGCTGCCAGTAATATTGTTCTACCGGGGAATACGACTTCTGATTTGAACAGTTAAAAACGAAAAGTCTGATAAAAGCTATACTTATCGGATAGTATTCGCGACTTAGGAAAGGGACATGATGCGTCGTGTAAATATTCTTTGCTCATTTGCTCTGCTTTTTGCCAGCCATACTAGCCTGGCGGTAACTTATCCATTACCTCCAGAGGGTAGCCGTTTAGTGGGGCAGTCGTTTACTGTAACTGTTCCTGATCACAATACCCAGCCGCTGGAGACTTTTGCCGCACAATACGGGCAAGGGTTAAGTAACATGCTTGAAGCGAACCCGGGCGCTGATGTTTTTTTGCCGAAGTCAGGTTCGCAACTCACCATTCCGCAGCAACTGATTTTGCCCGCCACTGTTCGTAAAGGGATTGTGGTTAACGTCGCTGAGATGCGTCTTTATTACTACCCACCAGACAGTAATACTGTGGAAGTCTTTCCTATTGGTATCGGCCAGGCTGGGCGAGAAACCCCGCGTAACTGGGTGACTACCGTTGAACGTAAACAAGAAGCACCAACCTGGACGCCAACGCCGAACACCCGGCGCGAATATGCGAAACGAGGGGAGAGTTTGCCCGCATTTGTTCCTGCGGGGCCTGATAATCCCATGGGGCTGTATGCGATTTATATTGGCAGGCTATATGCCATCCACGGTACCAATGCCAATTTTGGTATTGGGCTCCGGGTAAGTCAGGGCTGTATTCGTCTGCGCAATGACGATATCAAATATCTGTTTGATAATGTTCCTGTAGGTACTCGTGTGCAACTTATTGATCAGCCAGTGAAATACACAACGGAACCGGATGGTTCAAAGTGGCTGGAAGTTCATGAGCCGCTGTCGCGCAATCGTGCTGAATATGAGTCTGACCGAAAAGTGCCATTGCCGGTAACCCCATCTTTGCGGGCGTTTATCAACGGGCAAGAAGTTGATGTGAATCGCGCAAATGCTGCGTTGCAACGTCGATCGGGAATGCCTGTGAATATCAACCGTAACGGATTTTGACATTCAAAACGTCTGGTTTGTCGGTCTGTGTAAGCATTCCGTCATCCAGAACAGGTTGTTTCGAATCATACAAATGATAATTTTCTTCTCATATGCGCATCTCTTATGAGCATAAACGTTATACTCTTCTGATTTATACATGTTTGCGGATGACATGATCAATGGAAAAGAGAATGACGAAACAGAATAAAAACAGCCGTTGGCAGGGTTACGATCCTCGTTACATATACTCGCTCGTGGTCAGACGCTATTTTGCGGATATGAAAACCAAGATTGAGATTGCTGAGGAGCTTGGCGTTTCCCGCTTTAAAGTTGCCAGATTGATCGATGAGGCGATCGAACAGGATTACGTGAGGTTTATCTTCCCTAAGCAGCAAGCGATGGATGAAGAAATCGCCAATAATCTACGGAAAAAATTTCATCTGGAAGATGCAATTGTTCTTTCAGTTGCTGAATCATGGACGACGCAAGAAGAACTCAATCACAAATTGGGTGAAGTCACCGCTGAATATCTTACGCAATCTCTTCATGAAGGTATGAAAGTGGGGATCGCCTGGGGACGTGTATTATCAAGTACGGTCAGTAAGTTGAGCAAGCTGCCTCCTTTAGACGTTGTGCAGTTATCTGGCGTACATCCGGGGATTGAGTTTAGTCAAGGGCCAATAGATCTTATTCATAAGATCGCTGCCATTTCGCAGGGAAAAGCGCACCCAATGTACGTGCCGATGTGGGTCGATGACGAAGAGCTTGCTGCCAGACTGGCAGGTGATCCTGCGGTATTAGATACACAGCAATATTACTCACAGTTGGATGTGGTTATCACCGGGATAGGCGACTGGAAATCAGGTTCTTCAAGCTTGTGTAAAATATTTCCGGATACCTGGTGCGAAGCTTTGTTTCAACAAGATATCGCTGCGGATGTGTGTATCTCGTTGGTCAGCAGCGAAGGGAAGATTCTTCATAGTCCTATTGAACGTCTGGGATTTGGCATTTCGACGGATCAACTACAAAAAGCCAAAAAAGTGATTGGTGTCGCCGGAGGGGAAGAGAAATATGAAGGCATTCTTGCTTCGCTGAAATCTGGACTTTTAAACGTCTTAATTACTGATTTTGATACGGCCATTAAACTTCTGGATTAATAGCCGTATTAGTGAAGAAAGGGCAGTACCGCTGATTCTGCCCTTTTAATTTCAGGACGCTGCGAGCGTATCCTCTACATATTTAGCCACGCGCGTTGCAGGTAAATTGCGGCAAGTCTCAACAAAGGCGTTATCCTGAAACAGTGTGAATAAACGACGCAATATCGACATATGTTGATCACTGGTGGCAAACGCCAGGTTAAACATAATGCTACAATCAACTGTTAAATCAGCATCTTCCATTTGCCCGAAAGTGACATCATTGGCGAAACGAACAATACTGATGCTGTTTACATTTACCAGCGTGTAATCGGCATGGGGAATGGCGATACCCTGACCGTTTGCCATCATTAGCCCTGTCGGATAGCTTTTTTCACGTTCCAGGCAGGCGTCAATGTATTCTGCAGTGATGTAGCCTTTTTCCAATAATTGCGTACCAGCAAAGGTGATCGCCGTTTGATAGTCGTTGATGCTGTTATCAACATCATTCACCAGAATTTCAAATTTCATTGCACACCTGTTATTTCAACATCTCTTCTTTAACTGCAGCGAAAATCTCATCTTCGCCCAGACCAGTCAGTAATCCAGCGCCAACGATGACACGAGTAGTAATGGCCGGGTTATCGAGTTTGGTCGATGAAACCACCAGGTCATAGCTGTTGAAGGTATCGCTGGTGCATGCCATTAACGAAGATTTATCGACTTGCGCTTCAATTTTCTCTTCTTTCAGGAAGTCCTGCAGTACAGAGACCATGATGGAAGATGAGGCAATTCCGTTTCCGCAAACTACTAATATTTTTTTCATTTGATTATTCCTCTGTAAAAGATTTAAAGCGCTTTTTCCAAATCCGTTTCAATCTGGCGACGTGATTTTTGTTTAATTAAGTATCCAATAGATAACAAAAGGATACCTGCCATCACATAGCCAATGATTCCAACATGGCTCAGGGCGGCAAACAGACCAGTAAATGGATTCGCTGACGGGTTAAGCGAAGAGTACATCACGCTGGCATCCGGGTTTGTACCAAACTTCTGGAAGACTTCGTTGGTAGCCGGTGCCATCCACGATGCGATATACAGACCACCACCGAACAAAATGATCGAGGTCACCCAGGTGCGAATAATGTTGCCATTGAAAACAGGCACCATGCAGGCAATGAAAAACACAAACTGAGAGAGGTCACCCAGTGGCATAACGCGGTTGCCAGGCAAGATCACGGCGAGGATCACAATCACCGGGATCAGCAATAATGCAGGGGCGATAACTGATGGATGGCCCACAATCAGAGCAGTATCCATACCAACAGTAATTTGACGATCCGGGAAACGTTTGACCAGTTTTTTGCGTGCTACGTTGGAAAGCGGAACAAGCCCTTCCATCATGATAGAGGTCATACGTGGCAACAGAAGCATGACCGCAGCCAGATACATCCCTAACTGTAGGCTGGCGATTATGGTGTGGTATGGGGATTTCCAGCCATAACCACAAAAGCCCAATAAAATACCAATAATAAAACCAACCATAGTTGGATCGCCGAGAATGCCAAACCGTTTCTGAATAGTTTCGGCGGTCACATTCAGATTACGGAAGCCTGGGATGCGATCATACATCCAGTTGAATGGATAAGCGAAAAGTAAGTAGGTATTGGCAACCGGGTGAGAGATCGCAACACCTTTTGGCAGGTTAAAGAATTTTTCGTTATTTTTAGCACCAAGATCGGCAGCGATCAGCGCCCAGACATGGAATAGCGCGGCGGTCAATGCGCCATACAGGAAACTACCAGAATAGACGCCAACAATTGCCCCCATTGACGCATTTTGATGAAGGTTGAAAACATCAACGTTAACACAGTCAGTCAGGCGGGCGACCAGCATTGCAATATTTACCGCAACACAGAGGGGAATAATGATAGCGCCCATGCTGGAGCCAAATCCCATAACCGCAGTCGCTGCGCCACCAACATCGATGGCACTGAGCGAGGAACCTGTTGCTTCTGCTAATCCGGTGACTGCCGGTTGCATTTTTTCCAGCATCAGTTTGATGGTCATGGTTAACGCAATGAAACCAATGCCGACTTTGATGGCAGACGAGATACATTCTGAAAGAGGACGGCCAAGTATCTTCATCAGTACCAGGAAGATGACCGGGATAAATATAAAATTTCCCAGATCGTTTATAAATTGCGTGATCAGTTCCATACATTAACCCTCAGATTTTTCATCATCTGGTCGGAAACCCATATTCCAGCGTACATCAGCGGGCTTAACCAGCAATGCATTATCGTTACGTTCAGCTTCTAGTAAGTTCTTTTTAGAATTTTCTCTGGCGGTGGTGAAGTCGAATGGGTTATCCAACCATGCATCGACAATCATTTTGCTGTATTCGAGATCGTTGACCCGGCAACCCAGTCCAATAACTTGTGCGTTATTGCTGAGTCGCGCCCGCTTTGCGGAGTAGGGGTTAGTAACCGCAACGGCTCTTATGCCCCAGTGTTTGTTGATCTGACAAGTAAAGCCAATGCCAGTTCCACAAATGTAAATTCCCAGACGGCACTCATCGCGTTGAATAATGCCTGCCATTTCGTCGGCCAGACGCGCGAAGTTATTGACACCTTGTTCCTTACATGTGACGGGATCGTACACGATCTCCATGTTTTTCTCTTCTATGAGGTATTTTTTTATCTCCTCTTTACGTGCAAAACCTACATCATCGCTTGCAATAGCAATCTTCGTTTTCATTTCATTTTGCCTGTCGTTAAGTAACTAAAGCCAAGTATGCTGTTGGTAAATATTGGTTGTCAATTGAGATCTGAATCACAAAATTTATAACTAATTGATTTTTATGATGTTAAAAACCAATAAAAACAAATAAATAATAAATTAAGCCAATTGAGACAAATTGGGATTGTACAGTGGCGTTGTAATGAATAATAAAAACTCATTTATTATCAATCGGATATATGGTTTTTGAACTATTGTCTTTATTGGGTTTATTTGTACTTTCCACTGTTAGTGTTTGTTTTTGTTTGCATCATCTGTGCTATGCTTGGCGTTTTCTCAGATGGGCAATAGATTTCAGGAGGAAGGATGTATCTGGTTGATGAAAGGCGAAAGTTAATACTTGAAGACTTAATGTCGGCAGGTACGGTCTATGTCAGTGATCTCGCAAGAAAGTATGAAGTAACGTATGAAACCATCAGGAAAGATTTAACCCATCTTGAACAAAAAGGGCTGCTGATCAAAAGCCATGGTGGGGCGACTTTAAAGCAAAGGGCCATAGAGCATCCCTTTCAGGTCAGGGAAAAAGAAAATAACTCTTATAAGAAGGCGATTGCTCGCAAAGCGCTTGATTTCATTCCTCCTAATAGTTCGATGATTATCGGTACGGGCAGTACCACTTTTGAGCTGGCTAACCTGTTATGTATGAAATCTGGGTTTAAAATCTTCACAGATTCGCTCCCCGTTGCCAGTGTGTTGATTGAATCTGACAACCAGGTTTTTCTCTTTGGCGGCGAACTGCGTAGAAAGAGTTCCTCAGTGTTTGGGGGCTGGGCGGTATCTATGATCAACGATATACATGTTGATCTCTGTTTTATTGGAACCGACGGCTTTAGTAACATGACTGGTCCATCGACGCCTTCTTCTTCTGATGCGTTTTTGGAGCGCACGATAATTTCGCACTCAGACAAAAAATATATCCTCGGTGATTACACCAAGTTTGAGCGCAGCAGTTTGTTTAAGATCTGCGACTGGTCGGAGATCACCGCCCTTATTACCAACGATCATGCCGACAAAGAGGGGATTGCCGAAGTCGCAAAATACACCTCAGTAATAACCTGTTAGAACTCACTACGACACGCCTTCTCTCTTCGAATCAGCTTTGCCAAATGTAATCATTTTCCAATTATCAAGTGAGCATCCATGGCGATGCTTGCTTAGCGCCCTCTATTGAATACATCCTCTGCATATTGCCAGTTTTACCTCATTTTTTGCGAAGAAATCATTTTTTGAATCACGATTCGCTCATATGAGCATAAATGCTGTCGCCATTATGTGCTTTTTTGTGATCTGGATTTAATTTCTCAGATCTCGTCATTTATCCACAGGATCGTTGTGCTATAACTGCTCATATGAAGACTGTTCAATGCTCATGTGAGCGTTGTGGGGTGAGGGGGAAAGGATATGATATCGATCAGTGTTGCCGATGGTGCGGGACTACAGAACTACGATGCCGTGCTTGAACATATTTATAACACGCATCGTGCAACGAATACGGTGAAAGAGAGCTGGCTCAATGCTATGCGTAAACGCGAAGCGGAATATCCGACAGGAATAGAACTGGAAGGTTATTCTATCGCTATACCACACTGTGATAGTGAACATGCGAATCAACCGGCTATTTATATCATCCGTCTGCCAGACGCAATACCTGTGAACAGGGCTGATGAAGATGGATTATTGTGGGTCAGACTCATCGTTAATCTTATTGTTACGGATCCTGCTGACCAGCTTCGATTGTTAAAGTCATTATTTAACCATCTCCAAAATGAAGAATTTTACCAAAACTTACTGACACTTCCCGTCGATGATGCAAAAGCACTTTTTGTATCCAAAATAATCCAATAGTAAAAACTGGAGTTTATTATGATTAATATTCTTGTTGCTTGTGGTAGCGGTGTCGCTACATCTACGCTTGCTGCTGATGAAGTGAAGTCAGTATGTGCTGAATATGGTATTACGTCATTTAAAATCAACAAATGCAGTATGGCTGAACTTTCTTCTGAGACGGCTCATGCAGATATTGTACTCACAACTAATAACTATAAAGGTGATATTGGAAAACCTCATATGAGCGTTGCAGGTTTTGTAACGGGTATTAACGAAGGAGCATTACGCAAGAAATTAGGAGAGTTATTAACTGAATTAGCAAATAGCTAAACCTGACAGGAATAATAAAAATGGAAATGTTGAAAAATTTAATGGAAACAATCACCGGAATGGGGGCAACTGCAATACTGCCGCTGGTGATATTTATTTTAGGTCTGGTGTTCAGAATGAAACCAGGTGCCGCGATCAAGTCGGGCATCACCGTCGGTATTGGTTTTATTGGTTTAGGTCTGGTTGTTGGTTTATTAAATAGTTCATTACAGCCAGCTATTGAGTATTACTCAAAAGTAGGTAGTGGCTTTACGGTAGCAGATATTGGTTGGCCTGCAGTCGGTGCTGCTGCATGGGTGGCACCTTTTGCCGCATTAGTGATACCAGTTGGCATCGTACTTAACCTGATTCTGGTGCGCCTGAAATTAACCAAAACGTTGAATGTTGATATCTGGAACTATATGCATTTTTTAGTTCCGGGTGCTCTGGCATATTTTGTGTTCGACAGTTTTATCATCGGTTTCTCTGTCGCGGTGGCTTTGAGTATTGCGGCTCTGTTTATTGGCGATTTGATTGCGCCCAGATGGCAAAAATATTATGGACTCGAGGGTACGACCTGTACCACGATGATTCATATCGGCTGGACTCTACCGTTCGCCTGGGTAGTAAATAAAATCATTGATTACATCCCTGGGTTAAATAAGTTAGATGTTGACTTAAACAGTGTGCAAAAACGCCTGGGTGTCTTTGGTGAACCTGCAATTATCGGTGTTATCGTTGGCGCATTACTCGGAGTTTTAACGAAACAGGCAATTACCACAATTGTTCCCATGGCGATGGGGGTTGCTGGTGTAATGGTATTGTTACCTAAAGTGGTCGGTGTGCTGATGGAAGGTCTTAACCCGATTGGGAAAAGTGCCAAAGAAATCATGCAAAAACAGATGGGTAAAGATGCTGAATTAAACATCGGTATGGATTGTGCACTGGCGTTGGGGGATCCGGCGACGGTCACCGTGACAGTCATTACCATTCCTTTAACCATGCTATGTGCTCTGGTATTGCCTGATATTAAGATCTTCCCAATTGGCGTATTGATGTCAATTATTTATATGACCACCATGACCGTAATGGCGAGCAACGGTAACGTGATTCGTTCGATTATCTCGACCTTGTTATTCTGCGTTGTAGTGATGTATTTAGGCGGTTATGTCGCACCAGGGGCAACGCAATTTTTAGCTGGAGCCGGTGTAGGCTTGCAAGGACAAGGTACTGATTTTGTATTAACCGGCCCGTGGGAAATTTTAACCTATTGGTTGAGTACCGTATTACATTGATTTAATAATCTGGAGTTTTGAGATGGCAAAAATATTACCTTCTATATTTGGCGCGGATATTTTACGCCTGAAAGATGAAATTCATTTTCTGGAAGAGGAACAAACCGAAATATTGCACGTTGATTTAATGGACGGCACTTATGTCAGTAATATTGCCTTTGGCCCAAATCAAATTGCAGCAATGAAAAAAGCCAGTTCGATGATCTTTGACGTGCACATGATGCTGGCAAATCCTGAGCGACATATTGATGATGTAATCAATACCGGGGCGGAGATGATTTCTGTACATTATGAATCGACGCCACATGTACATTATATTATTCAAAAAATCAAAAAAGCGGGTCGCAAAGCAGGTGTAGTGCTTAATCCTGGGACACCTGAATCTGTCATCGAGTATTTATTAGATGATATTGATTATATATTGTTAATGACAATTAACCCCGGGCAACCATGCCAGACATTTATTCATAAAAGTCTGGAGAAAATCCGTAATACCAAAAAAATGATATCTGGCAGAGATATTCAAATTGAAGTGGATGGTGGCGTTAATCTTGATAATGTAAAACAAGTTAAAGAAGCAGGCGCTGACCTTATTGTTGTTGGTGGTGCCTTATTTAACAAACAGCCTCGTGAAAGTTATCAGGCATTAAAAATCGCTGTTCAGTGATCACAATCTAAAAATTTCACATCCAGTTAAGTGAGGTTTTCGATTTCATATCGGGAGGAAAACCTCAACTAAAAAGTCTTTAATGGAGAAAAGTAATGAGTAATTTTGCAGGTAAAGTGGTTTTAGTTACCGGAGGTGCTCACGGTATTGGCAAAGGGATAGCTAAACAATTTGCTGATCGTGGTGCACATACTGTTATTGTTGACTATAACGAAGAGAACGGCAAGGCCACTGCAGCAGAGTTAACTTTTGGCGATGTTAAATCGCTGTTTGTTAAAACAGATGTCTCCGATCCACAGGCATTAGTGGATGTACGGGAAAAAGTATTTGCTACCTTTGGTCGTATTGATGTGTTGATATTAAATGCCGGTGTGGCATTTGCCAATAAAGTTAACAATATTTCTTTTGAGGAATGGAATAAGACTATCGCAATTAACTTATCGGGATTATTTAATACCGTTAAGGCATTTTATGATGATTTCCTGACAAATAAGGGATCTATTGTTTATATCTCATCGGGATCAGCGCTTTCGGGGACTGGGGGCGGTGTGAGTTATCCTGCCAGTAAAGCGGGAGGCGAAGGATTGATTCGTGGTCTGGCAAAAGAGTTAGGACCAAAAGGCGTAAATGTTAATGCGATTGCTCCCCGCTTAATAGACACCGGAGAGATGATGCGGGTCAACTATCCAACACAAGCCGATTTAGACGCTGTCCTGAAAAAAATACCCGTCCGTCGTCTGGGGACTATCGATGATGTGGCTAACCTGGCAATATTTTTGGCAGATAAAGATAACTCTTATATTCAGGGACAAACCATTTTAATGGATGGTGGCCGGACTATTGCTTAAAAAGGGAGAGGAAAAATGAGTGTTCAGGAAAATACTATTAATATTCTGCATGAATTAGAGAGTAATGCACTGAAGATTGACGATGCTCAGGCTGCACAGTTTATTTCGCAAATCAGAAATGCCCGGCATATTTTTTTGCAGGGAGCTGGGCGCAGTGGCATTGCTATTCGCGCTTTTGCTAATCGCTTGCTGCATTTAGGTTTTTCAGTAAGCGTTGTGGGAGAAATATCATCACCGCATACCCAACCTGGAGATCTATTAATTATTGGGTCAGGCAGTGGTGAAACTACCAGTTTAAAAAGTCTGGCACAAAAAGCAGTTGATAGCGGAGTAAATGTCGCTCTGGTAACTATGAAAGCAGATTCGACGATCGGTAAATTAGCTCAATCTGTGTTGGTACTACCAGGAAGTGTGAAAGACGATAACAGTCGTGTTGCAGGCGCTTTCGCACAACCAATGGGATCGGCTTTTGAGCAGCTCTGCTTTATTACTTATGATGCAATTGTTCTGGAGTTGATGTCTGAACTGGGTGAAAGCAGTGCCACAATGTTTACCCGACACGCTGATCTGGAATGACCAAAGAGTTGGTAATTAGAAAGCAAAAAGCCTGCTAGAAAGCAGGCTTTTTTGAATCTGGCTCCTCTGACTGGGATCGCCGTAGCCATTAACAGGCTGATTGGTAAAGCTAAAACAAAAATTTGAGTTTGTCAAGACCACCAGAATGATCACCATTTTAAAGTAACATTTGAAGTTTACTCAGTAGCACCTTTAGCTTCACTTACAATCAATTAACCTGTGAAGATAGCTGTACCTATAATCGCAATAACTTATTACAGATCCGACGACAAACATCACCTGTTATCCACTCTGGCACTACCGTGCATGATAATCAATAAGTCGGGTGCTGGCTTGCAAGGCAATTGCGTTGTAATGTACCAAATCCCAGTTCGCCTTCGCTCTAAAATGCCCCGACGTTTCGAACGCGTTTACGGTAAATAATGCGTGACAATCTGCAGGAACTCATCCCGCATCTGGTTGTCGATTTTCGGATTCCATGCCACACCAATGTTCCATATGATCTGCTTTCCCCACAGAGTAATCAGCTTGACTCCTACAGGTAAAAAATTCTCGACGCTGGCGGGTAGCAGCGCGAGACCATTCCCTCCGGCTATCAATGCTAGCAGGGAATGAATATCATTCGTCGCAGAGATTGGCTCAATGATGAGTTCATTATCCCGCAGGAACGCAGTCGTTTGCTCCGCCAGACAAGGGCTGACCGCTGGATCCATGCATAAAATCGGATAGATTGCCAGTGTACGCTGGAGATCGGTGGGATCAATATCGACGGCTACCGGGACAGCCAACACCAGATTTTCTTTATTTATTAAGCGAGAGGCCAATAATTCTGTTACCGGCATACGAACAAAACCAGCATGCAGTTCACCTTCCATCAACATCCTGGCTTGTACGCTGGAGGCAATTTGGCTGATAACAACGTCGCAGTCGGGAAATTTCTGGCGAAAAGTGTTAATCCAAACTGGTGTGCTTTTAAACGAAGATATACCAAATCCGAGCACCAGTTTACCCGTACTCCCCTTTTGGATTTCTCTGGCGTAGGTTAAAAAATCGTGGTGGGATTTCAGCAACTCATAAGCTTTAGCAAACAACTGCCTGCCAACCATCGTCAACACTGCCCCGTGGCGACCACGCAGGAAAAGCTGCCCTCCGGTCTTCTGTTCGAGCATCTTGATCTGCTTTGAAAGCGCAGGTTGTGTCAGAAATAAAGCTTCTGCAGCTTTATTGTAGTTTCCCTTTTCCGCCAGTGTCACAAATGCACGCAGCAGCCTTATATCTATTCCTGACATTTATTGAATCCTGAAAAATTGGAATTATACAAATACCCGCAACAGATGACATGATGCGTAAAATGATTTACGCCGAGATCCCCTTGGTTTGTCAAACTCAGAAACGCCATACCTGCTGCTCTTGGTTCTATTTAGCACTCACTAATGCGCAGGTAATTTATAAAAATTGACCTCATAAATCATTCAAAAACATTCATTATATAAATACAATAAGGATTAAATATTTATGCCAAATATTGCCGTTCTCACTAATGACCTGCAGTATGAGTTTACCTACAAAATAACTCGCTCTCCAGAAATTCTGGCGCAAAAACTCGTCCAGTTTAATCAGTTTCTCGATGGCATTCGCGCTCTGGATCAATCCATTATCCACCTGCAACTTATCAACGATCCTAATGACCCGGCGGTACAAAAGCGCTATCGCAACCGCGAAGCGGGCATTCCTGCACTAGCTGGTCGCCCGGAAAACCAGATTATCGATAAAGTATACCGCCCCACAGATCTGGTTGTAGTCAAGGGCAGAGACAGCGGTTTTTTTAATAACGATCTCGACGAAATCCTCCAGCAACTCGGGGTAAAAACCGTAATCGTTACCGGGTTGCAAACTCATGTTTGCGTGCAGACCACTGCAGCGGATGCCTTCTTTCGCGGCTATAACGTCTGGGTACCGGGCGACTGCGTGTTCGCTCCTTCGTCCGAAGATACAGAGCGTGCACTCGAGTGGCTTGCCAGCTATTGCGCAACTGTAGCACCTTCTGCGGAAATTTTATCAATATTGCAAAAACAGAACGATCTGCCTGAGCGCGGCGAAAGGGAAGCATCATGAGCTTAACCCAGACGCTAAATCATGAAGAAGTCGTTGTACTGGATCATGGCACCGGGGCGAAATTAAGCCGCGAGTTGGTTGAAAAAATTGCTAGCATTCTCGGTGACACTTATCTGGGCGTGATGGAAGATAGCGCGGTGCTGGGGTTATCCACCAGGCGAATTGCCTTCACCACCGACTCCTTTGTTGCCACGCCGCTGATTTTCGGCAACGGTGATATTGGCAAAATCGCCGTCTGCGGCACCGTTAACGATCTCGCTGTCAGTGGGGCTCGTCCCCTTTACATCACACTCAGTCTTATTATTGAGGAAGGTATGCCGATGGCTGATCTGGTCAGAATCATCGAGTCCGTACGTGAAACGGCTCGTGAGGCAGAGGTCAAGATTGTCGCTGGTGATACCAAGGTCGTAGGCAAAGGTGAAGCAGATCGGCTGTTTATCAATACTGCTGGCATCGGCGTGTTTGAACATCCGCCAGTCTCAGTTAAGAACGTGCGTCCGGGGCAGAAAATAATCCTGAGCGGATATATCGGCAATCACTCGATTCACCTGCTGTCGATGCGGGAAGGATTGGGGTTCGAGCGAAATATTCTTAGTGATTGCGCACCGCTGAACCACATTATTGACAAACTCATCAGCAACATCCCTGAAGGCAAAATAGCGTCAATGCGAGACGTTACGCGCGGTGGGCTGTCCGCTGTTTTACACGAACATGCGCGCGCAACAAATTATCAGATTCATTTCGACCAGCCATCTTTGCCCATACAGCCGGAAACCGCCATGGCAGCTAATATGCTGGGTGTTGACGTCATTAATCTCGCCAATGAAGGTTGTTTGTGCCTGTTTGTTGAACCTGAGTATGCTCAGAAGGTACTACATTTGCTGCAGGAGCATCCTGTCGGCAAGCACGCGACAATTATCGGCGAGATCACCGCTGTCTCGGGTACTGAAGTCTATATGATTGAAGCTGATGGAACACACACAGAAGTCGAGGAATTATATGGCGCAGAATTACCCAGACTCTGTTGAGCTTCACGAGACGCCGGAAACCCGGCGTTACCGCATCTGTGGGGTCGTTCAGGGCGTTGGATTTCGTCCCTTTGTTCACCGACTGGCCCGCACCTATGGTGCCACCGGTTGGGTGTTAAACGATTCAGAAGGCGTGTTGCTTGAGCTGCAGGCATCCGGCACGGTTATTGCCAGAATCATGGACAAACTGGTGACCGAGTCACCACCACTGGCAAAAATCATCAGTACGCAGGAAGTTAGCCCAACGGATACCAGAGCGCACTATGAAACGTTCAGCATCCGTAAAAGCCGCGATCATACCAGCATGGACACGATTATCCCGCCAGATACCAACGTCTGCAGCGATTGCCTGCGCGAGATAAGCGATCCTGATAATCATCGTTATCGTTACGCTTTCACCAATTGCACCAATTGTGGGCCGCGCTATTCCATTATTCTTGGTATGCCTTACGATCGTGCCCAGAGCACTATGCGTAAATTCCCTTTATGTCCAACCTGTGAGCGTGAATACAACGATATTGAGGATCGACGCTATCATGCCCAGCCCAATGCCTGCCCAGTTTGCGGCCCACAGTTGCAACTTACCGATCGACAGGGCACATCCGTTCACACAGATGATATTGTCAAATTTGCCATTACGAAACTAAAAGAAGGCGGAATTCTTGCAATAAAGAGCCTTGGTGGCTTTCATCTCGTGGCCGATGCTTGCAATGAGAATGCTGTCAATGAACTTCGGCAACGCAAGCGAAGAGACGCCAAACCTTTTGCAGTGATGGTCGCGGATGTGGAAAGCGCGTCGCGTATTGCTTTCATCCCCCCCTGTAATCACAAATTGCTGGAAAGCCCGCAGCGTCCCATTGTCTTGTTGTATAAGCGCAACGTCCTGCTGGCGAGTACCGTTGCGCCACATAATCCGAACATCGGTGTAATGCTGCCTTCAACGCCGCTTCAGCATTTATTGCTGGAAGACCCGTCTCTGCCGATCCTGATTATGACCAGCGGTAATATTTCCGGTCATCCGATCGTCTTTGACAACGACATGGCAATTAAGCAACTCGGGAAAATCGCGGATTACTTCATTCTGAATAATCGCGATATTCATACGCGTGTTGACGATTCGGTGGTCCGCACGGTGTTTCGCAACGACGCCATTACCTCGCAGCTATCGTTTTTGCGCCGCTCCCGCGGTTACGCGCCATACCCTATTCATCTACCTTACGCAGTGGATTCTGTTATCGCGCTCGGGGCGGAGCTAAAAAACACGATCAGCATCGGCAAAGGAAAACAGGTTTTTCTGAGCCAGCATATTGGCGATCTTAAGAATAACGTGACTTTTAAATCACATATCGAATGTATTGATCATCTTCAAAACCTGCTGAACGTGAAGGCAAATGTCGTGGCCTGCGATTTGCATCCCTCTTTCCGCTCTACCCGGCATGCGCTGGAGAATTTAGAGCATCAGGTCGTTCAGGTTCAACACCATCACGCGCATATGGCATCCTGCATGGCGGAAAATGGCCTGTCAGGTACTACTCTAGGCGTAATTTTTGACGGTACAGGATATGGCACCGACGGCACCATTTGGGGCGGTGAGTTTCTCGTTGGTGATTTCGAAAAATTCGAGCGTGCAGGATGCTTGCGTTCAATGACCCTGCCCGGAGGCGATCGGGCAGTTAAAGAGCCGCTGCGCGTCGGCATCTCCTTACTGGTGGAAACCTTCGGCGAAGATATCAGTACGCTCGCAGTACCAGGCTTGCAGGCGCTCCAGCCTCAGCAGCGCGATATATTCAGTAAAATGGCGACCAGAAAAATCAACACCACCACGACCAGCAGCATGGGCAGACTATTTGACGGCATCGCCGCGCTGATGGGCATTTGCACTCAGGTGGAGTACGAAGCCCAGGCGGCCATTGAACTGGAAGCGCTGCTGCAGTGTAAACTTCATATGACGGCTCCGTTCAGCTACATCATTGCCGATGTCGAGAATAAGCTCGAGGTGGATTATCGCCCGATGATAAGGGAACTGGTGCAATGCTTCAGCCAGCCCGGTTTTGATATGGCCGAACTAAGTCGGCGCTTTCACTCTACCATCGTCGACATGATTTGCGAGGTCTGTAAACGTCTGGTGGCACGCTCAGGCACGCAACAAATTGTCCTGAGCGGCGGCGTGTTCTGCAATGAATTCATCCTCGTTAATTCTCTTAACAGTCTGGAGTCTTGTGGATTCCGGCCTTACAGCCATCAGTTAGTTCCGACTAACGATGGTGGTATTTCATTGGGGCAAGTGGTTATTGCTACCGCATACACTCGCGCAACGCGCAATAAAAATCTGGAGAGAGAAAATGCATAGTTCTGCGAACCGTATTGCCGCTGTTTTATTCGATATGGATGGTGTCCTTATTGATTCCAATGCGGTGATTGAGCGCGGCTGGGCTGAAGGCGCACAGATGTTTGGCAAGACGCTAACGGAAGAGGATATCGTCAGGCATATTCACGGACAGCCCGGCCCGCATACCATTCGCGCCCTGTTCAGCGACCTTTCCCTGGAAGATCAAAAGAAGGTCCAGTCACATATCATCCACGTTGAAAATACCGCTGATTACGACCCGATCCCTGGAGTTAGCGAACTTATCCAGGCGTTGCATAAGGCTGGCATCAGTGTGGGGATTGTCACTAGCGGCTGGCGGTCGAAAATCGATCGTATTATGGAGATGCTGCAAATCACGCCCTGCATTTCAGTGATTGTCGAACGTGATGATGTCGTGCGCGGCAAGCCTTATCCCGATCCTTATCTGCTTGCCGCAGAGCGGTTTCATCTTGCACCGTCCAGAACACTGGTCTTTGAGGATTCAAGAAGCGGCGTAACATCTGCTGTTACAGCAGGCGCAATTTGTGTTGGCATCGGTACAGACAGTCTGAAAGAGTGCGGTGCCGTGCTTGCAATTACAGATTTTCGTAATGTGAAAATCACCTCACAGACAGGCGAAAAAGTAGTGATCGCCTTTACTCCAGAGCACCAGATGGAGATGGAAACTCAGAGCTCTCGTAAGAAAACATCCTGTACCACAAGAGAAGAGTGCTAATGAATATCACACAGAAGGGACGCTGGGCTGTCACTATGCTATTTTTTATCAATGGCTTCGTCACCGGAGGTTGGGCTGTGCAAATTGCACAGCTTGTACCACGCTTTGGCGTGACCGACAAAGTGATCGGCCATTTAATTCTGATCTTCGGATTCGGTGCACTAACCATGATGCCCATATCAGGCATTCTGATGGAAAAGATGGGGACACAAATCGTAACGCGTATTTTTGCCCTTGCAGCCTCCCTGGCATTAATTCCGGTTGGTTTAGCCACCACCCCATTAGTGTTGATGCCAGCGTTATTTGTTCTCGGTGCGATGATTGGTGCCATGAATGTAGCGATGAACTCGAATGCCGTGGCGGTGGAGAGATCACTCTCACAAGCGATTTTATCCTCCTGCCATTGCTTCTGGAGTATCGGCCTATTTGCGGCGGGCTCGATAGGCGGCCATCTTGTTGAACAATTTGGCTTTTTGACGCATATCTTTTTGATTAGTGCCGTGGCCTTAATACTGACGCTGATTATCGCTCCGGCCATTTTTAAAGACATACAGACGGTTAAATCCACCAGCAGACAGACCACCCGGTTGCCTCGTTCTCCGGCGATTTATCTGATTGGATTGATGGCTTTTCTGGCCATGATCCCTGAATGCGCTGTTGTTGACTGGTCGTCACGCTATTTGATTAAAAATCTCAATGCAAAAACAGAAATCGCCAGCCTTGCCTTCGCCTGCTTTGCTGTAGCAATGGCCTTGTTTCGCTTTATGGGTGACGTGATCCGCAACCGCTTCGGCGCAATATTAACTATACGAGTCTCCAGCTTACTGGCAGGCGTTAGCCTATTGTTGAGCGCACTGGCACACAATCCCTGGCAGGCGATCTGCGCATTTACCTTAGCGGGAATCGGCATCGCCAACCTTGTGCCCATTGTCTTTTCCGCAGCGGGAAATCAGCCCAATATTTCCACCAACACAGGAATGAGCATTGCCACAACCATTGGGTATTTAGGCACGCTAATGGCCCCTGCGCCTATTGGCTATATTGCGGAAATAACCGGTTTTCCAGTGGTTTATTGCGGACTAGCTTTCATGTCGGGAATTATCTTTTTGCTGGCACCACTGGTTCGGGGGGCAGAAATCTCTGTACAGCGGCAGCGAGCCTCAAACAAACACCAGAATACCGGAGCGTTGTAATTTCTGCTTGGCGAATACAGTGAAACGCTGACGCAGATTTTACTCTCCTGCGTATTGTCATCACAGGCCGTACAGACAGTGCGCGGTCTGTTGGCGGATCTGCCTGGTATTTTGCCGATGAACTGAGGGCGTCCTGCGGGATACGTATCGCCAAGGGCGTGAAACTAATTGATGAGGTGGCGGCATGATGCCGGCGGACTAGCATTCTGCCGATATTATTGCGGGCCTGAGAAAAAAGGGAACGTAGCTGGCGGCTGCTTCACGCAGGACCGGACTGGCGTCTTCCACGCTGGCAAATGCGCTCTCCCGTTCGTGGTCGCGTGGTGAACAACTGATTGCTGATGCCGTGGGAATATCACCGGAAATTATCTGGCCGTCCAGATACTTCGATGATCGGGGCAACCGTACCGGGAGAAGACAAGCGAAGCGCGGCAGTTTTTCCGTCACCAGGTAAGCAAACAATCTTTTAAACCCGGAAACAGTTTTTCCTTCCTGCACCAGAAATAATGGCGCAGTCTCCCGCCTGCAACAAACTGCCTCCGGGCAGTCCCTTTGTCGCTTCACGTCTGAAAGAAGCGCCTGGCTTCGCCAGCATGGCATCCTTTACCGGCGTTGATCTCTGAAAACGCCGGGGATGCAAAATATCGGCATCTGAGACTGACGTACATATACACCATCACTGCACCAGTTACCCGGCTTTACGGGCTGACACTCTGGCTTTGCCGGGTTTTATCTTCTGCTGACAACCAGCGCCTTACATTGACGGGCTGCGGCCTGAATTGCCGTCAGGCTTTGCTGCCGCGTGACCGTAACCCTGCACCAGAAACGCAATGTTTACCCCCTGCACCAGACAAGGCGTCACTTTGGTCGCGCCAGCGACAGAGCAAAGTGACGCCGCACAACTCACCGCCGCAAGCCGCGCCAGTTCGGGCCTGCGCCATATTTCCGCCGTCTGACATGCCCTTTGGGCCGCTGTCAGTCCAGAGTAAGAGGAGAAAAAGATCGATACCGAGGGGGGCACGACGCCCCGGAGACACCCCTGCTTCGGCAGGCAGTCTGTACCGCGTACAGCCTGAAACTCCCTAAACCTCAACAAACTGCCACTCCGGCGTGAAGGTATCGTTCTGGCGCAGCCAAAAAGCACACGCCGGAGACTGTTTGTTTTTGTTGCAGGGGAATTCATGAGCAAATTAAGCAGTGAAATGAAGGCGCTGGCGAAGAAAGCGGGCGGTAGCTTCAAAACGGTGAATGACCGTATCCATATTACAAAACGGTTCAGTGAGCATTTACGGGCGCTTAATATTCAGATCCAGCGGGTGGAGCAGATCAAGGTACGCCATATCGAATGCTACATTGAGGGGCGGCTGGAGCAGGATATTGGTCTGCGGACACTGCAAAACGAAATGGCAGCGCTGCGATCCGTGCTGAGACAGGCTGGACGCAGGCAGGTGGTGGAGCATCCACGCCTGACCAATAAGGCGCTGGGGGTGTCGGGCGCTTCACGCAACGGCACGCGCCGCGCCATCACGCCGGAACATTACCTGCAGGTGATGGAGAAAGCCCACACTCAGGACACTGGGCTGGCGGCAGCGCTGGAGATCGCGCGGCTGATGGGGCTGCGTTCGCAGGAAGCGGTACAGAGTTCACAGTCGCTGAAAACGTGGCTGAAAGCCATTGAGCGCGGTGAAACCCGGCTAAAAGTGGTGTTTGGCACCAAAGGCGGGCGTCCTCGTTATACGGTAGTCCTGGATACTGGCGCAGTCAGGAACGCTCTGGAAAAGGCCTTACTGGTCGCGGATCGACACAATGGCAGGCTGATCGATAAACCCAATCTTAAAACAGCCATGAATCACTGGCACAAACAGGCGGCTAAAGTTGGGTTGACGGGCGAATACTCCCCGCACTCGCTGCGCTATGCCTGAGCGCAGGACGCGATCCGCCATTATCTGGCGCAGGGATTCAGCGAAAAGGAGTCACTGGCGCTGACGGCGACGGATCTGGGTCATGGCGACGGTCGCGGTCGCTGGGTGAAACAGGTGTACGACTACCGCTGGAAGGAGGAATGACTGAGTTCATGAATGTCACAAAATAGTACGTTACTGCGTAATGACAGCGATCAGTCTGGCGCAGGGACCGGATGAAATAAAACAACCGGATACCTGTCGTTGCTGCGTGACAATATAATGAGAATATTGTTGCTTAATAGTGAATAAATATCAATAACTCAGAACTTCCTGCTTTATCAGTGCAGGTTTACTGGGATATTACGGTGATTACCCCTGTAATCACTCGAAACGTTCCCTATTGATAACAGGTGTTTTAATCGTTTTTACCGATTCCATAGGGCTGGGAAAATTTTAAAATGTCAATTCATCAGAATATAACATTAATTCTGGCGCAGGATTATATCTGAATAATTCTCTCTGTGTTTTCCTGCATCCTGTGACATATATTTTATGGTCTCAGGATGTCTCACGATTTTATAAAAATGCTGTGACGGTTTTTGATATCATTAACTGCTGCATATAAATTAACAATCTTCGGTGCTTCATGTTATTTTTTGCACTCTGTGACCGTTATTCTGTGGTGAAAATACAATCAGGTACAGACTGTCATGATGCATTTCCGAATAAACTGGTTGCGCCAGAAAGGGAAAGGGCCATAAGGGTTAAGGGAGCGATAAGGGTAACAGCGCCTGACCGGAAAGGGCCGAAACCAAAGGGTCAGGAGCTGGCGCAGTCCTGAATATTTTAAACCGCAGGATACTGGTGCAGATGTTGGTTCATCCGGAACGGGGCAGGATTTTGCCTCTGTGTATCTGGTGCAGTCATTACAGGTTGCTGGATATATTTCCTGAACAGGTTGTGGTGCAGATATTTTTGTGTATTAATTGATTATTCCGTGAAAATATATATTATTGATATATTTTCATCTATTTTGATTTGCATGCAAATCAAAATGGTCAATTCCCTATTAATAAGGCGTTAATTAATAGGTTTTCACCCAAAATTATTCACTGGTGAATAATTTTGGGCGCTTCCCAATTAATAATAACAAAAACAACGGCAATACCTCTCAATACAAAAAGGCAGATCCCGGTCAATCAGGATCTGCTTTTCCATTTTAATAATTTACGCTATTTCTGGCTCAGGCCGCCTTATGCTGCCGGGCATAAATATACGGCGCAATATACCCCTCACGGCACACATCCAGATAATCCGACCACCACTGCATCATGGCTTTTCTGGCCTCCAGATGCTATGCACATATGCCGCACGCACGCTGTTACGCTCCTGGTGGCTCATTTGCCGCTCCACCGTATCGCGTGACCACAGATCCGACTCCACCAGGGCGCTACAGGCCATCGCCCTGAGGCCATGCCCGCAGATTTCAGTTTTCGTATCATACCCCATCAGACGCAGCGCCCGGTTGGTGGTGTTTTCGCTCATTGGCTTGTACGGGTTATGGTCGCCGGGAAACACCAGATCCAGATGACCGGAAAGTTCCTGTATCTGTTTCAGAATGGCAATCGCCTGGCGGGAGAGTGGCACGATATGCGGACTACGCATTTTTGCGCCACGCCCCGAAAACCGTACTTTGTCGATGGCCTCGCGGGTGGCGGGGATGGTCCAGATTTTGTGCCTGAAATCGATCTCGCTCCAGCGGGCGAAACGCAGTTCGCTGGAGCGGATGAACAGGTGCAGCGTCAGCACCACCGCCAGCCGGGTTAACTCCCGGCCCTGCCGGTAGTCGCCAATGCGGTCAAGCAGTTCAGGCAATCGCTCCAGCGGTAACGCGGGGTAGTGATTTTTTACGGGGGAGGCGACAACGCCATCCAGATGCTGCGCCGGGTTACTGTCGGTAAGTCCCTGCTGAACGGCATAGCGCATGATGTTGCTGAGTTGCTGCCGTGTTCGGGACGCGACTTCCAGAAAGCCTTTATCCTCGATAACCCGCAACAAAGCAGTGAAATCCTGCGTTTTAAGAGTGGCAACGGGCAGATGACCAATCGCCGGGAAGATATGATTTTCCATGCTGGCGAGAATACGTGCAGCATAATCAGCCGACCATTTTTTGTTGGTTTTGTGCCAGGCCAGCGCCACCGCTTTAAAGCATTTTTCAGGGGAGCAGGCTGCTTTCTCCGCCATGCGCTGCTGCGCCGGGTTGATGTTCTGCGCCAGTAGCTTGCGGATACCGTCGCGCTGTTGCCTGGCTTCCGCCAGTGAGACCAGCGGGTATGCGCCAAGACTGACTCTGGATTCTTTTCCGTTGAAACGATATTTGAGATACCAGATGCGTGAACCGCCCGGATTGACGAGCAGATACAGACCGTGAGAGTCGGAGAGTTTTACCGGACGGGAAGAGGTTTTTAACTTGCGGATTTTAGAATCGTTTAAAGACATTTGGGGGTCACTCCAGAATCGAACCAAACTGACCCCAGATCTGACCACCAAATTATCCCGATGCGGAGAGAAAACCAGATACGCACCGGGAAGGATTTTCACGCTAACTTACTGAATCGTAAGCAAATAGAGACGTATAAAGAAGCATGAAAACTTGAATTTGGCTCCTCTGACTGGACTCGAACCAGTGACATACGGATTAACAGTCCGCCGTTCTACCGACTGAACTACAGAGGAATCGTGTGAACGGGGCGCATATTAATGGCAGTACATGGTGATGTCAAAGGGTGAAATGCATTTTTTTGTTTGTTTGCTGTCTATTTCAACAAAGCGGTGAGATTTCAATCTTATTGGTAATGAACCATCGTGGTGCATACCCTCCTTTTATGGGGCAGGGGAACGCGACAGCTGATAAAAAGAGCCAATGACGAACCTATCATAATCTCTTATTTGACAGTTGGTTAGCTTGTGCATCAACGCCAAAATAAAACTGGCAAGCATCTTGCAATCTGGTTGTAAGTAATGGCGGCACTTGGGCCGATTCTTAAAAACCGGAGGCAACATGAACTTCAGACGCCTGAAATACTTCGTAAAAATTGTAGATATTGGTAGCCTGACCCAGGCTGCTGAAGTATTGCATATCGCACAACCAGCGCTCAGTCAGCAGGTTGCCACACTGGAAGGTGAGTTAAATCAACAACTTTTGATTCGCACAAAACGGGGCGTTACGCCAACTGACGCCGGAAAAATTCTCTATACCCATGCGCGGGCCATTTTACGTCAGTGTGAGCAGGCCCAACTGGCGGTGCATAACGTTGGTCAGGCATTATCGGGGCAAGTCTCGATTGGCTTTGCGCCAGGAACCGCTGCGTCATCCATCACCATGCCCTTATTACAGGCGGTTCGCGCTGAATTTCCGGAGGTCGTTATCTATCTTCATGAAAATAGCGGTGCAGTGCTTAACGAAAAACTGATAAATCACCAACTCGATATGGCGGTGATTTATGAGCATTCCCCTGTGGCTGGTGTATCCAGTCAGGCTTTACTGAAAGAAGATCTTTTTCTGGTAGGAACTCAAGATTGCCCGGGGCAAAGCGTTGATGTTAATGCTATTGCGCAAATGAACCTCTTTCTCCCAAGAGATTACAGTGCTATTAGACTTCGTGTTGATGAGGCTTTTTCCCTACGGCGACTCACGGCAAAAGTCATTGGTGAAATTGAGTCTATTGCCACGCTTACCGCAGCGATTGCCAGCGGCATGGGCGTTGCAGTATTACCCGAATCGGCCGCGCGTTCGTTATGTGGCGCAGTAAATGGTTGGATGTCACGCATTACCACTCCTTCCATGAGTCTCTCTTTGTCATTAAATTTACCCGCCAGAGCGAACTTATCGCCACAGGCACAGGCAGTGAAAGAGTTGTTAATGTCAGTGATGAGTTCTCCAGTGATGGAAAAAAGGCAGTGGCAATTGGTGAGCTAAGCGTTATATCGGGATGGAATAAGATGCGGGTTTTTATTATTTGTTATGCCGGGCATTAGACTTTAACAATAACGGGAAATCTAAACTGCCCGGAGTTTACCGTGAATTTCCAACAACTAAAGATAATCCGCGAGGCTGCACGTCAGGATTACAACCTGACAGAGGTTGCGAATATGCTTTTCACCTCACAGTCCGGCGTCAGCCGTCATATTCGGGAACTGGAGGATGAACTTGGCATCGAAATATTTGTTCGACGAGGTAAGCGACTGCTGGGCATGACTGAACCGGGCAAAGCATTACTGGTCATTGCAGAACGCATTCTTAATGAAGCCAGTAATGTTCGTCGGCTTGCAGACCTGTTTACCAACGATACGTCTGGCGTTCTCACTATTGCAACGACGCATACTCAGGCACGTTATAGCTTGCCTGAGGTCATTAAAGCTTTTCGCGAACTTTTCCCTGAGGTTCGGCTGGAGCTAATCCAGGGTACACCACAGGAAATTGCGACGTTGTTGCAAAATGGCGAAGCTGATATTGGTATCGCCAGCGAGCGTTTGAGTAATGACCCCCAGCTCGTCGCCTTCCCGTGGTTTCGTTGGCACCATAGTTTGCTTGTTCCACTCGATCATCCCTTGACGCAAATTACACCGTTGACGCTGGAATCAATAGCGAAGTGGCCGTTAATTACTTACCGACAGGGGATTACGGGGCGCTCACGTATTGATGACGCATTTGTCCGCAAAGGTTTGCTGGCAGATATTGTATTAAGTGCGCAGGATTCTGATGTCATTAAAACCTATGTTGCTCTTGGGCTGGGGATTGGATTAGTTGCCGAACAATCCAGCGGCGAACAAGAGGAAGAGAATTTAATCCGTCTGGATACGCGGCATCTTTTCGATGCCAATACTGTATGGTTGGGACTGAAGCGAGGGCAACTTCAACGTAACTATGTCTGGCGCTTTCTGGAACTTTGTAATGCAGGACTGTCAGTTGAGGATATCAAGCGCCAGGTGATGGAAAACAGTGAAGAGGAAATTGATTATCAGATATAGCAAAAAGCCCGCTATAAAAGCGGGCTTTTCAGAAATTTGGCTCCTCTGACTGGACTCGAACCAGTGACATACGGATTAACAGTCCGCCGTTCTACCGACTGAACTACAGAGGAATCGCTGTTGAGGCACATCTTAACGGCGAAAAATCTTTTGTCAAACCCGATTTTTAAATTTCCCAACTGTTTGCCGTTTCTATCAACAGTTTGTTGCATTTGCAGACAATTTGTTGGCGAAAATCTTTGCAGCTTTGCTAATTCTCCCTCATCATTTGAAATGTGGTTTCACTTTCTGCAATTAAGGTCGGCTTTGAATATCTCCTCTGCTTTACGCCAGGTTGTTCACGGCACTCGCTGGCACGCTAAACGCAAGAGCTACAAAGTGTTGTTCTGGCGCGAGATAACCCCGCTTGCTGTTCCTATCTTCATGGAGAATGCCTGTGTCCTGTTGATGGGGGTCCTGAGCACTTTTCTGGTCAGCTGGCTGGGAAAAGATGCGATGGCCGGCGTGGGATTGGCGGACAGCTTCAATATGGTCATTATGGCTTTTTTTGCTGCTATCGATCTTGGTACTACTGTCGTTGTGGCATTTAGTCTCGGTAAGCGGGATCGACGACGAGCGAGGGTGGCGACGCGGCAGTCATTGGTGATCATGACGTTGTTTGCCGTACTGTTGGCAACGCTTATTCATCATTTTGGCGAACAAATTATTGATTTCGTCGCGGGTGATGCCACGACAGAAGTTAAAGCACTGGCGTTGACTTATCTGGAGCTGACGGTACTCAGTTATCCAGCAGCTGCCATCACTTTGATTGGTAGCGGGGCACTTCGTGGTGCAGGGAATACGAAAATACCGCTACTGATTAACGGTAGCCTGAATATTCTTAATATTATTATTAGCGGCATATTGATTTACGGCCTTTTCTCCTGGCCGGGACTGGGATTTGTCGGGGCTGGGTTGGGTTTAACCATTTCTCGTTATATTGGCGCAGTGGCAATTTTGTGGGTGCTGGCGATTGGTTTTAATCCTGCGCTAAGGATTTCGTTAAAGAGCTATTTTAAACCGCTGAATTTTAGCATTATCTGGGAAGTCATGGGGATTGGTATTCCAGCGAGTGTCGAATCAGTGTTATTTACCAGTGGTCGGTTATTAACCCAAATGTTCGTTGCCGGGATGGGGACCAGTGTTATTGCCGGAAATTTTATCGCGTTTTCAATTGCGGCTCTTATCAACTTACCCGGAAGTGCGCTCGGCTCTGCTTCTACGATCATTACAGGCCGAAGGTTGGGGGTAGGGCAGATAGCGCAAGCAGAGATTCAGTTGCGGCATGTGTTCTGGCTGTCCACTCTTGGATTAACGGCCATCGCCTGGCTAACGGCTCCCTTTGCCGGGGTTATGGCATCGTTTTACACCCAGGATCCACAGGTTAAACATGTCGTTGTGATTCTGATTTGGCTAAATGCTTTATTTATGCCTATTTGGTCTGCCTCATGGGTGCTACCCGCTGGATTTAAGGGTGCTCGCGATGCACGTTACGCCATGTGGGTTTCTATGTTGAGCATGTGGGGTTGCCGGGTTGTAGTCGGTTATGTGCTGGGAATCATGCTTGGCTGGGGTGTGGTTGGTGTCTGGATGGGAATGTTTGCCGACTGGGCTGTGCGGGCCGTGCTGTTTTACTGGCGAATGGTTACTGGACGTTGGCTGTGGAAATACCCTCGACCCGAACCGCAAAAGTGTGAAAAAAAGCCAGTTGTGTCGGAATAAACGACAAAATGCAGATTATTTCAGCAAACGATTTCAAATTTAAAAAACAGGCTTTGACATTGTGGATGGGCATCGCTAATATTCGCCTCGTTCTCACGATTCCTCTGTAGTTCAGTCGGTAGAACGGCGGACTGTTAATCCGTATGTCACTGGTTCGAGTCCAGTCAGAGGAGCCAAATTTTAGTTTTGAGACATCTCTATGAGTCTCAAAACAGTTAAAAAATAAAAATTATTTTTACCCGGTTACCTTGTAAAAAGTGACCGGGTTTTTTGATTTCTGTGTTTCGTGCGCTTAATCGAGTCTCACGCTTCAGTGAGCAAATTGCCCCTCCCCAACAGACATCACGATTCACAAGGTCAAAAACTCTGTTCCATGAAGTACCGTACAAAGATAAAGAGAAAAATGCCTTATGCGGGATGTCGCTGTCACGTCTTTATCGGGAAACTATGCGTAATTACCACTTTGTCTTCTGTAATCAGAAAAAGAAAACCTGGAATTTTAATAAATATTATTTCTCTGGGAACGGGGATTTTTTATAAGCAATATGACGAGTTGAACATTATATTTTTTATAAGGATTATATGAGATTAAAGAAATCTGCCATAAAGACAGATTTCTTTAAAATATAATTAGAGATTTGCGACGTTATGATAAACTTTTTGAACATCGTCGTCATCTTCAAGGGCATCAACAAGCCCTTCAAAGATTTCTAAATCTTCTGGGGAAAGCTCAACTTCAGATTGAGCAATCATTTCTAATTCTGTTGTTGAGAACTCAGTGATTCCAGCTGCTTTTAGAGCCGCGATTCCTTTATGAAGGTCAGTAGGTTCAGTATAAATAACAATATTACCTTCTTCTTCAGTTACATCACGAACATCAACTTCAGCTTCAAGTAAAATTTCAAAAATATGGTCAGGGTCTGTTCCTTTAAATACAATCACACCCGTATTGTCAAACATATAGCTGACAGAGCCTGCCGCTCCGATATTGCCGCCTTTTTTATTGAAAATTGTGCGAACGTTAGCAATCGTACGGTTAACATTTGAAGTCAATGTCTCAGCGATAATCATTGAGCCATTAGGACCAAAGCCTTCATAACGGCCCTGCACGAACGTTTCATCTCCGCCGCCTTTGGCTTTATCAATTGCTTTATCAATAACGTGCTTTGGAACTTGTGCCTGCTTTGCTCGTTCAATAACGAATTTTAAAGATGTGTTTAATTCTGGATCGGGTTCACCTTGTTTGGCAGCGGCATAGATTTCTACACCGAATTTTGCATAAATTTTAGACGTCGCACCGTCTTTAGCCGTTTTTTTAGCAACAATATTGGCCCATTTACGTCCCACTGGAATGATCTCCTCGAAAATTTATTTACATTACTGGTAAATCGTTAACATGTGTTAATTCGGCATATTATATCATAACAGGAAAAATCTCGTCTATTAGAAATAAAAATATTCTAAAGCCATAATATTATATTTAATCTCATAAAAACTAATGTCGTTGGCGGATTTTTTTATAATTGTGTTTTGAAAGCATACTTGCTTTTAATATGTGGAAATCATTAAGGCTAGAATAAAACTCGTATCCGCCCCAGGAAGCAAACAGCCTGCTTTATTGCAGGCTATTTGCTGGATGACTTACTAAATCCTTCACATCTATTCCTGATAAAAAGGAACGGAACTTATTACCGGAACGGCGGCTCATTAAAGGTTCGTAATTTACGTGAATGCAGTCGGTCGCCTTCTGCGCGCAGCAAATCGATCGCCCGAATGCCAATTTGCAGGTGTTCGGAAATAGCGCCTTCATAAAAACGGTTAGCCTGACCGGGAAGTTTAATCTCACCATGCAACGGTTTATCTGAAACACACAGTAGTGTCCCGTATGGCACGCGAAAACGATATCCTTGCGCGGCAATGGTTGCACTTTCCATATCAATTGCTACGGCCCGGCTTAAGTTAAAACGAAGTGCAGAAGCTGAGTAACGTAATTCCCAGTTCCTGTCATCTGTGGTTACCACAGTGCCAGTACGTAGCCGCTGTTTAACTTCCTCACCGGGCCTGCCGCTGACTAACTTGGTAGCGTCATAAAGCGCACGTTGCACTTCAGCAATGCTCGGAATAGGAATATCGGGCGGCAGTACCGCATCAAGAACGTGGTCATCGCGTAAATAAGCGTGTGCAAGTACATAATCTCCAATGGCCTGGCTTTCACGTAAGCCACCACAGTGACCAATCATCAACCAGACATCCGGGCGTAGCACCGCCAGATGATCGCAGATGGTTTTTGCATTTGACGGTCCCACGCCAATATTCACCAGAGTAATACCCTGACCATCGGCGGTAATTAAATGCCATGCTGGCATCTGGTGTTTTTTCCATGCAAGGTCGGAAATGGCTTCTTCTGGCGCTTCGGTTTCGGCGGTGATCCAGTTCCCGCCAGCACAAGAAAGGGCAATGTAGGGACTATCAGGGTCGAGGATCTGGCTGCATCCCCAACGAACGAATTCATCCACATAACGTGTGTAGTTGGTAAACAAGACGAACGGCTGAAAATGTTCAACTGGCGTACCGGTATAATGGCGCAACCGCGCGAGGGAAAAATCGACGCGGCGCGCATCAAAATGCGATAGCGGGGAGAATTCCGTTGGATGATAAATGCCGTCTGCAGTTTCATCGCCAATTTGCGCCAGTTCTGTTGTCGGGAAGTAGCGAGTTAACCCAGCGCTCATCGAGCGATCAAGTGTCAATTCAGAGCCATCGATGACATAAGGATAAGGGATTTCATGCTGCGAGGGTTGCACCGAGATATGCGCACCATAATCCTGATACAGCAACGTAAGTTGTTCATTGAGATACGAACGAAAGAGAGTAGGGCGAGTAATCGTGGTGGTGTAGCTGCCTGCGTGGGTAAAACGACCAAATGCGCGCGTTTTGGGGGGATTGGTTGTGCTACCGTCCCAGGTTACGGTCAGTGATGGATAGACAAAAAGACCTTGTTTGCGGGCGTTTTCATCAGGTAATTCGCCACTTGTAATATATTTGCCAATGGCGTTGCGTAAAGCGACTACAGATTGCTCATACAGCGCGTCGAGTTTATCCAGTGCCTGAGCTGGGGTCAGACCGGAGCCCTTATTATTCATGTGTGTCTCCTGTTCCATACAATTACCGCACATCCGATAGTATGTCACAGGAATGTGAAACAAAAGTGTAAGGCGAAGATCGGATGATCTTCGCCAGGCTATCAAGCGCGTTGATTGTCTTTCATCAACAAAGCGGTCATTGCGGAAATCAGGCATCCAGCCAGCAAATAAATAGCGACGCTATGCCAGTTCCCGGCAAAGTAAGTGATGAGTGCAGCGGCAATAAAAGGTGTAAATCCACCGCCAACCACACTGGCAACCTGATAACCGACTCCAGCGCCACTATAGCGATAACTGGCACCAAACATTTCGGTAAACATCGGTTGTTGTACACACACCACCATGTCATGCGCAATGTTTGCCAGCATTATGGAGAAGAAAACTATCCAGAAAATGGATTGTGCTTCAAGCGCCATAAAGAAAGGAAATGCGCTCAACGTTCCGATTAACGCACCTGTGATATAAACCCTGCGGCGACCAAAACGATCGGCAAGCCAGGCAAAACAGGGAATTGTCAGGCAGCTTAATCCACCGACCAGCAAACCAATATTAAGGAAAAGTTCGCGCGGTAACCCCATATTCTGGGTTGAATAATTAAGTGCAAAGGCGGTAACGATGTACATCGTCAGCAACTCGCACAGTCGTAGCGCAATAATCTTCAGGAAAGCACCGGGATGTCGTAATAGTGCTTCGATAACCGGGATGCGTTTTTTCGCGGCCGCTTGATTATGTTGCTGTTGTTCAAATTCCGCGGACTCCTCCATGCCATTGCGCACCCACAATGCTCCCAGTACCAGTACGATGCTAAACAGGAAAGGAATGCGCCAGCCCCAGCTTAAAAACTGTTCGTCAGTCGTCATCATACTGATCAATGAAACCAGTCCGGTCGAAAGCAGTAAACCTACTCCGTAGCCAACTTGTACACCGCTACTGTAAAAGGCTTTTTTATTTTTCGGTGCACTTTCAACGGAAAGTAACGCTGCGCCTCCCCATTCGCCGCCGACGGCAAATCCCTGAATGGCACGCAGTGTCACCAGCAAAATAGGTGCCCACCACCCAATGGTCGAGAATGAAGGAAGAATACCAATCAAGGCTGTCGCGATGCCCATCATCCAGACGGTCAGCATTAACATGCGCTTACGTCCCAGTCGGTCGCCAAAGTGACCGAAAATGACACCGCCGAGCGGTCGGAAAAGGAAGCCGACACCAAAGGTGGCAAATGCGGCGAGCGTTCCCATCGCCGGGCTTACTTGCGGGAAAAACTCGCGATTAAACACCAGTGCGGCGGTAATGCCATAGAGTAAAAAATCATACCAGTCGACGACGGCACCAGCGAAACTGCCTAACGCAGCTCGTCGGGCGCGACTTAACGAAAGCGTCCCTTCATCGGGACGAGTGGAGATGAGCGTGGAGTCCATAATGATCCTGTTTGTACTGTCTTTTTATAATTAGTATGGAAAAGGTAACTCACATTGCCGTCGATCTATAAACGAACCTTATGAGACTACCTCGACAGAGCGCATCTGCAAATGATTTTATGGCTGATTAGCGGCAACATGAAAAATTCGCTGGAAGATGAAAGCGCAGGAGTTGCTGGTGTTGTTTAAGGATTAAGCAGAGGACCCACAGGTTCGAGATATGAAACATAAAAGTCCGCATATGAACAAAATTGCACCCTGATGAGTCTGATAGACTGCATTGCATTATAACCAGTAGGGAGGCGAGGTTAGTTATGTTTTTAGCATCATTGTTGAGACGTATTGCATTTAGTTACTACGATTATAAAGCTAATAATTTCAATATTGGAAAAACAGAGTTTGTTGTCATACATATTCCCGATCAGATTGGCGATGCTATGGCCATCTTTCCAGTTATTCGGGCGCTTGAATTGCATAAAATTAAACATCTTTTAATTGTTACGTCGACAATTAATTTAGAAGTCTTTAATGCGCTCAAACTTGAACAGACTAAATTAACATTAGTCACAATGACTATGCAGGATCACGCAACATTAAAAGAAATAAAAGATTTAGCAAAGAACATAACACAGCAATACGGTACGCCGGATCTTTGTATAGAGGCGATGCGTAAAAAGAACCTGAAAACGATGATATTTATCAGTCAGTTGAAAGCAAAAACGAATTTTCAGGTTGTTGGTTTAACCATGAAGTGCTATTCCCCTTTGTGTAAGAGCGCGTCCCGGATGGATCAGAATCTCCGGGCTCCTGTACCCATGACATGGGCATTTATGATGCGTGAGGCGGGTTTTCCAGCAGTCAGGCCAATATATGAATTGCCACTAAGTAAGGATGTACTCGATGAGGTGCGCGAGGAAATGCGATCGTTAGGATCTTACATTGTGCTTAATTTAGAAGGTAGCTCGCAGGAACGTACATTTTCATTATCGATTGCAGAAAATCTAATAGAAAAAATTCAAAGTGAAACAGATATACCAATAGTGATCGTTCATGGACCAAAAGGGGAAGATAAAGCCAGGGAACTAGTGAATAGTTATAATAATGTCTACCGTTTATCCTTGTCACCCTCGATTAAACGTTCAGCAGCAATCATAAAAGATGCTTATATCGCAATAACTCCTGACACCTCAATATTACATATGGCAAGTGCCTATAATACCCCCGTTGTTGCAATTTATGCTGATTACAAAACGCGATGGCCCGCAATGGCCGATGTCTCGGAGTCAGTCGTCGTTGGGCAAAAAATTGACAATATAAGTCTGGATGAATTCGCAAAGGCATTAAAAAGTGTTTTGTCGAGAATATGAGGCAGTACTTATGCATAGTAGTGCCGATCTGTTATGAACGGTGGTGTCATCAATACTCTGTGGCTGGTCAATCATTACAGAAAGCCAGCCTTTGGATCAAAGCTGTACTCACCGGATACAACCATAGTCACATCGAACGCGATTCTGGCGGAACCAAAACATTGTAATGTATTTCACCATCATAAATAAGGCAATCTAAACTTTAACTCCCGTTAACTGCCATACATTATTATGAGTGGCGCTGATGTAATTTGTAATAGTGAAATATGAATTAATGTTGTTTGTACGTCCTAACATATCTTCCTTCTTGATGTAATTAGCTAAACATTAACGTGATTTGACTACATAGCAACAATGGTAGCTATCAAAAATAGCTCATGTACTTCGTTTCCTGCTGGCATGGAACAGGTGGTTATATCGTGTGTGAAAGCTTTTATAAAAAGTAAGGAGGCTCGACTATCTTTAAACTAACAGGGGGTATGGGAAAATGCAGGTATATTAATGGAGCGTTTGACAGCAAACGAATATAAAAGCAGAGCGCCCCGAATGGAGCACTCTGTAAGAAAATATAGCGAAAAATTAGATGTTTTTATAGCATGCTACATGAAAATATTCAGATGTTTGAACAGAGCCATGCGCCCCGTTTTCCAGGGAAACAATGTATTGTCGGCCTCCACCTGCGGTATTAGAAGACCAATATATTTCTGAATAAAAATCAGCGTCCATATAATGCCCCATATCTCCCCACTCACCGAACAGTGACCCTATTTCGCGTCGGTTTTCTCCACTGCTTAAAAGATTCACGCCAGGAATAGCGTAACCGTTGCCGATCTCGTTATTACAATAATTTTCAGCACGACTTAATGGTAAGATAATATTATTGTTATCTTTCCACCAGCCTTTCACCCGTACTTGCGTTTGGTAAATAGCGCCACCGGATCTTGGGGTCGCTGTGATTATTACAGTATTGCTATCACCGTCATTTTTGAATGTCACTTTACCAGTAGCATCAACGCCTACCCAGGAGGCAGAGCTTGAAAACGCATAATCAGCCGCCGTTTTTCCTGGTGCAAAGTTGTCATTATTCAACTGATAATACGCCCCGGTAAATCCCTGCGAAGGGAATGAAGCTGCAGGTAGGTTTGCACCATTCACTGATACTGTACCGGTCATTGGTCTGGTTCCCGCGCTAATGAATTCTATCGTGGTACTCAGACCCGCCTGGTGAACACCATTCAACACGGGGATCAGCGTTGCGATACCCTCTCCGCCGCCTGTAACAGTGGCTTTATACTCACCGTATAAATTTTGAGTGTAATCAATTGTGCTGATTTGCACATAGGGCACGTTGGTACCTGATTGCACAAATTCCAGCCCTTCAGAAACATTGATCGGATGACCTGATAGATCGTGTAAAACAAGATATAGTTCAGCACTTTCGGTAAAGTCCCCTTTCAGTGATGACCGGTTGTTTTTAAGGACGGACTGCGAGGCGTCTGCCGGGCCTGCCACCAGCGTTATATCTACTGTTTGCGCCCCACCATAGCTCGTTTCTGCGCTTACCGTGACGCTCCCCGTTATCGCTCCTCTTACGCTCGTTGTCGCGACTCCGTTTTGATCGGTCACCGCTGTTAATGACGTTAATGTGGCAAAGGCAAAGCCTCTTTTTAATGCGAAGTTCACATTGACACCTTCGACCAGGTTCCCACTGCTATCTTCAACAGTAGCCTTTAACGTGCTGATATCACTGTTGTTGGCCGTGAGAGTCGACGGATCAGCGATAAAACTAGCAACATGTGCGGTGCTTGGGTTGCCAGTGACCTTCACGGTTGTCTGAGTCTGAATAATTACGCCGCTTTGGATCGATGCTGTCACCACATATGTACCGACTTTATTGCTGGTCAGAACGACTTGTGCCTCACCTGAAGTGTTGGTTGTCGCTGTTTGGCTACTTAACGTTGCACCTTCGGGCGTTACGCTAAAGGTAACGAGTTCATGGCTCAATGGAGCCCCGTTTGCATGAGTTAACCTTACAGTCAGAGTTGCTCCCGATGGGTCATTGACGCCGATAAGCGGACTTGATGCCGTGAGTGTTAGTCTTAGATCGATTACCACCAGGTCCTTCTCATAAGAGGAGCCATTCGTCAGGGACGCTTTCACAGTATACGAACCGTATCTTCCGGGCGTCATGGTGACCTCAGCTATACCCTGGCTATTCGTAGAAACCGTATCCTGACTAATGACCATGTTAAAACTTGACGGCTCTGCACTGAATGTCACAAGTTGGTCAGCAACTGGATTGCCAAACTGGTCGTCGACGTGTGCTTTAACCGCTATGGGTTCTCTGACTATTACCTGACCTTCAGGCATTTCCAGACTGGTGATCGCCGCAGAATCAACATCTGCTTTGACAGTCAGCGTTCGTATGGCGGCTTCGGTAGGTGCATTTGCCAGATTAGCTGTAACTACTTTCGTTCCTGCAATGGTGCTTGTCACAAGAACTTCTGCCTTACCCTGAGCATCCGTTTCGACGCTGGTGTTACTCAGCGTAGTGGCGGGGCCGCGGAAATTGACCTTGATGCCTTCTAGCGGGTTGCCGTAAGCGTCAGTGACGCTTGCCGTCAGGGTCGCGCCCTCGGTTGTGCTCGCGGTGAATGAGCTTGATGATGCGGTAAAACCAGCCATTTGAGCTGTACCAGCATCGGCAATCAAAGTCACCTGTTTCGTATCACTGACACCATAATTGTTCACGCTAACTGTCACGGGATAAGTGCCGGATTTTGTACCGCTCAGTGTAACTTCAGCCTTGCCGTTGATGTCAGTAATGGCGGAACCGCCTTGTCCGAGAGTGAAGCTTGCGCTTACATCTGCCGGTAGCGTGAATGTCACCGCCTCATTGGCTAACGGGTTGCCGTTTCCATCAGTCACTGTTGCCTGAAGTGTGGTCATCCCAACGTTATTGGCGATAAAGTTGTCCTCGGTAACGTTAAGATTAACCTGCGCAGTGAGCGTATCCGCAATAAAGTTCACCACCAACTGCTCACTCTTACCGCCAGTCATCGATGCTGTAACAGTATGAGCGCCTGCTTTTGTACCTTTCAGCGTGACTTTCGCTTTGCCGTCAGTATCAGTAATCGCTTTACCGCCATCGCTCAGCGTGAAGTTCGCCCTCACATCTTCCGGCAGAGTAAATGTTACCTCAGTGTTGGCTATCGCATTGCCCTCTGTATCAGCGACTGTTGCTGTGAGTGTCGTGAGATCGTTATTGTCGGCAATCACCGGATCCTTCGAGGCTGCCAGCGTGATTTCAGCATTCGCGACGTTCGGCACATAGGTCACTGTTTGTTGCATCGAATCGCCATTGTCGAGGGTTGCCGTCACTTGATAAACCCCGGCTTTTGTAGCGGTAAAGCTTGCGTAAAAATAGCCGTAGTAGTTGGTAGTATATATACCGTTATTACTGGGGGTCACGCCTTCACTTGGTGAAACGCTGAGGGTTACCTGATGCTGGGGTACACCATTGCCGTAATTATCCTTCACCTCAATATACAGACTGGTTGTCTCGCCTGCGGAGACTGTATCAAAAAGTGCATGTAGCAAGGTGAGATGTGCTGTAGACGCATCCGCGTTGACATTAATTGATGTGCTAAGCGTGGAGTTACCATTTTCCAGACTGGACTCAACGGTATCCGGTCTCGCTCCTGATTCTATCGAGGAGCGGGTATTGGTATAAGTGACGGTAGCCTTACCCTGTTCGTTCGTTACGGCTTGGCCGCCATTCGTCATTTCGGCAGAGTTTGTTCTGCTGGTGAAGTTCACAGTCACACCTTTCACCGGAAAGCCATTATTATCAACGACTGTGGCGGTGATGACGCTGCCGGAGCTGTTCTGCGGGGTACCGGCGATTATGCTGTCTGGGACAGGCGTCAACTCGATAATTTTTGCCGCCGCTGTGTCGCCAATAAAATGCACAGTTTTGTTGTCGCTGGCACCATTATTAGCCAGTGATGCAGTGACCGTCTGCTCACCAAAGGCAACGCCTGCGAGAGAGGCCTGCGCGATGCCAGACTCATTGGTATTACTCACTCCCGGGGTCAGGGTGAGTCCTGAAGAGGCTGAGCTGAATGTTACCGGAAGATTGTTCACCTCATTGTCGAACTGATCTTTAACCGTTGCAGTTAGCGTTGCGTTATCGACGCCATTACCTGTGATCTCATCTTTTGACATCTGCAGGACAACCTGAGCCGAGGTTTTGTCCGCCACAAACGTTACCGGCTGCGAATCACTGGTATTGTTATTACCCAGCGTTGCGGTAACCGTATGCGTGCCCGCTTTTTTACCTTTGAGCGTGACATGCGCTTCCCCATTGGCCTGGGTAATGGCAATGCCGTTATTTTCAAGGATAAAGTTTGCTGCCACGTCCTGTGGCATGGTGAAGTTCACCGTTATTCCCGCTACCGGATGATTCGACGGATCTTTCACCGTCGCCGTCAGCTGCACGCTGTCACTGTTATTCGTCACCACCTGTTGAGCAGGGATATTCAGCGTGACCTGCGCGTTGCTGGCATCGGGCGCAATATTGACTGTCTTCGTATCGTTGTTGCCGTTAGGCAGTGTGGCTTCGGCTGTATGAACACCCAAAACCGTGCCCTTAAGGGTAACTTCAGCAACACCACTGTCGTTAGTATTGCTCGTGCTCTGACTAAGTTGAGTATCAGCCGGGTTAGTACTGAAGGTGACCGGTAGATCTTTTACTACGTTATCAAAAGGATCTTTCACTGTTGCTGTCAGCGTCGTCTCATCCACGCCATTCCCAATGATTTCCGCTTTCGATGTTTGGAGGACGACAATCGCGTTGTCCTTATCCGCCACGAATGTGACTGGCTGCGCATCGCTGGCATTATTGTTACCCAGCGTTGCGGTAACCGTATGCGTGCCCGCTTTTTTACCTTTGAGCGTGACATGCGCTTCCCCATTGGCCTGGGTAATGGCAATGCCGTTATTTTCAAGGATAAAGTTTGCTGCCACGTCCTGTGGCATGGTGAAGTTCACCGTTATTCCCGCTACCGGATGATTCGACGGATCTTTCACCGTCGCCGTCAGCTGCACGCTGTCACTGTTATTCGTCACCACCTGTTGAGCAGGGATATTCAGCGTGACTAGCGCGTTGCTGGCATCGGGCGCAATATTGACTGTCTTCGTATCTCTGTTGCCGTTAAGCAGTATGGCTTCGGCTGTATGAACACCCAAAACCGTGCCCTTAAGGGTAACTTCAGCAATACCGTTCTCATTAGTATTACGCGCGTTCAGACTTAGTTGCGTGTCTGCGGGAGAGGTGCGGAAGACTACTGACAGATTTTTAACCACGTTATCAAAAGGATCTTTCACTGTTGCTGTCAGAGTCGTCTCATCCACGCCATTCCCAATGATTTCCGCTTTCGATGTTTGTAGAACGACAACCGCTCTGTCTTTATCCGCCACAAACGTCATTGGCTGTGCATCGCTGACATTGCTGTTAGCCAGACGAGCCGTGATCATATGCGTGCCCGCTAACGTGCCGGTCAGGGAGGCGATTGCAACCCCGTTACTATCCGTCATGCCTTTTCCGCCGTTGCTAATCGAGAACCGACTTGCGACGTCGTTTGGCACAGTGAAGGTGATTTCTTTATCTTTTAGTGGGTTGCCATTTTTATCCTGCAAGGTTGCAGTCATATGTTGCGGAGCTGTGTTGGTGACGGTGATATCACCTGAAGGCACACTGAGGGTCAGGGCAGCAGTACTTTGATCACCGATAAAATTCACCTGTTGATTGGCCTGGGAACCAGAGCTCACAGAGGCCGTAACCCTATAATCACCGTTTTTTAAACTGGTCAGCGTAGCTGTGGCGATCCCGTCGTGGCTATTCACTTCGGTTTGGCTCAGTTTCGCCTCTGCTGAATTAACATTGAAGGTGACCTTGACGTCATTGAGCAGGTTGCCTTTTGCATCCCGAACTGTCGCGGTCATTGTGGCGCTGTCATTGCCGTCAGCGACCACTTCATTTTTCGACTTCTGCAGATCAACCTGCGCGGTACTCGAGTCGCCGACAAAACTGACGATTAACGTTTGTTTCACGCCATTTTCAAGGGTGACTTCAACCGTGTTGTCTTCCTGCTTACTACTTTTCAGATCAAAATTCGCCAGACCATTAACATCCGTTTTTGCGGTGTTTTGATTGTTAAAGGAAGTTGCCGATCCGCTTAATACCGCAAACGTGACGGTATGATCATTGATTGGGTTGCTTCCCTCATCAGCGACATTGACCGAGACGGTGTTTGCTGCATTCTCATTGGCGAGCACACCATTATTGCTGGCAGATAATGTCGCAATTTTCGCTGACTGCGGGTTGGCGTCGATGATAAATCCAGCGGTATGCAAATCTTCATTCCAGTTTTGCATTAACAGCTTCGCAGTAAGCCCACTGCCTTTGGTATAGGCGGTATAGGTTGCTTTATAGACGCCATCTGCGGTTTCTTTCCAGTCTGTAGTGACACCAGGTTTCACGTTGTCGATGCTGACTGCGGTATTCAGTTGCTGTTTTTGTTCCTTAACAGGTTTGTCATTTTCATCTCTCAGTTCTACCGTCACCTCGATAGGATTGCCGGAGAGATAACGGTCCTTATCAATCTTAATTGACGAGTGAGTCCGGGATGACGAAACAGAAATGATATTCACCACGGCGGGGGCTTTAGCCGCATCCACACCGTTCAGCTGTGGCATAAGCGTCAGCGTGCCAGACATCGCTCCTGTGGTCAGGATCTGGGTATAGCTTCCGTCACCATTATCTTTCCAGTCAGAAAGGGTGATGTCCTGAACACCTTCGTGACGCGTCGAGAGCACCAGCCCGATAACAGGATTACCTGCTGCATCATGAGCAATAAAAGTCAGTGTGGCGGTTGAATGGGAATCCGCGCTCAACGTCTGGGTACTTAACGATACCGAGGAATCTTTCTGGCTTAGCGTAGGTGCCTGAACGACTACCATGCTCTGTTCACGATTCGAAAAATTGCCTTTGACATCTTCAGCGGTGACTTCAATCGGCCAGGTGTTATCGGTTTCTGGCGTACTGGTGAACCGGTACGGCGGCAGGGTAACCAGAATATCTTTACCCGTTGTGACCACTTTACCACCGGCAGCTTCCAGAGCGGTGGCTTCGACGTTATAGCCTTTCAGGGCATATTTGGTTTGTAGCGACGAAACCAGTGATTTCACTTCTCCTGACTTCCCTGTCACGGGGTCTGTCAGGGTCAGGCGAACCAGTTCTTTTTTGCGATATTCCAGAACGATGTTGTTGTTGCGATCCACCAGCTCATAACGGCTGCCTGCAAGGCTACGCCGTGCAGCGACTTCATTCAGGTCAAGCTGTTTCTGCATTGCGCTGCCAGGTTGCCAGGTAAAATCGACGGCAAAACGGGTGTCATTTTCACCCTGTTTACCCTGGCGTTGCTCCGCGCTGAAGGTCATCAGCGGGAAGGGGGTATAGTTAAGTCCAGCGGTTATGGCATGAGGATTACTTTGCCGATCATCTTTATCGAACAGGGCCACTTCATCGCCATAATACTGTTCATAGACCAGTTTACCGCCAAGGTGCGGCCAGGCGGGTAACCAGCCTTCTGCGCGTACATCCCAGCCATTAGCCGGGCGTGCTTCATAATCGTTGTCCAGTTCAGGTGCGCTGCGCCAGTTGGTCAGTTGCAAATAGCCGTTACTGCTTAATTTTAGATAGTCGCGCCAGTACTCCGCGCCAATGCCGGCGCGGGAGTGGTAACGGCTAAGATCGTGGTCGAAAAAGAAGTTGATGCCCGACATCCATGTGGGAGTGAAATGACGCCAACCCAAGCCGTTGTTAATCTGCGTACGCTCGTCAGTACGGTGGAGAGTATGCTGGCTGAAAAAGAGATTATCAGGCGTTTCATACCACGGATGGAGAAAATCGAACTGGGAATTCTTCAGGCTAAAATCTTCATCCACGCCCAGCGTGATTCTTGCGGTACCGAAGCGGCTTAACCAGTCTGTCATTACCCCTGAAGCCTGAGAAGAGGCCCATCCACGCGCCATGTTTGCCGCTTGCTCGCTGTTCATATCTTCGGCGAGCAAAGACCCGATTTGCTGTGAAGTACTGGCTATCTGTTGCTCGAGGTTGTCACTGCTATTACCCGGCGACGGGGTTAATTTTTTTTCACTAACTTGTGCCGGGACATCCAGTTCATCCCCCTGGCGGACATTATCAAAACCTCGAGCAAACGTACGAAACTGGTTGAGTTTGCGTAACTCAGCCAACGAAATACCGAAACGTTCGGCAACGCTTTGGGCCGATTCCAGCGCTCCAAGCGTATAGGGCACCGTATTGGCATTTGCAATGGCGATTTGTGCAGGAACTTGTAGATGGGTTGCAGCGTTTATCACACCTTGTGCTGCCGCAGCCATAGGGAACGCAAGTTGAGTTACCAGGCAGATACCCGCAGTTAAGCGGCGTAGTTTAATTCCCATCCCGCATAAGATTTGTCGGTCATTTATTTCTTCTCCACTTCTCTTCTTCGTAGCCATGCTTACCTTCCCTGAACGAGCTAACATAAATGCGCCCTTTCTAGCACAGCGAAAAAAAGTAAATCCTGATAGCAATATGATTGAAAATTAATAACTTTTCGTTAGGTAGTTTTGGGTGTGAGTTGCAAGAGGGGAGACTACTGAATTACTCAAGTTTTATAATCGAGGGGAAAATGGTGATGGAGTCCATAGCAAAACGCCCTCAACCATTAAGGTCGAGGGCGCTTAAGATGTCAAAAACCCGCTATCCGTTAAAAAGCAATGCTCAACTAAGGTCAGCGACATTGCGCTAAAAAAGCGAATTTTTAGAATTTGGCTCCTCTGACTGGACTCGAACCAGTGACATACGGATTAACAGTCCGCCGTTCTACCGACTGAACTACAGAGGAATCGTGTGAACGGGGCGCATATTACTTAGCGGTACCTTGTCTGTCAACACTAAATTTCATAAGTCATTTCAATTGGTTAATTAATCTGCAAAGTTGTTAATTAATGAACATTCGTCGCCGAAAACGAGTCTGTATCATTAGCGTGATGCAGTCTCTGCAAAGGATCTTGTTGATAAAATTGGCAGAAACGTTGCCACAATGAAGGGAAACGAGGAGCAAAAAGTTCTGGGGCGCTAAAGAAATATTCAGAAAGTACGGCAAAACATTCAGCAGGATCACTGGCAGCATAAGCATCAATGCTCGCCGCATTCTCGCCAACCAATTCGATTTCTTCCTGAATGTTGTTCATTGCAGCATGAAGATCGTGTTCCCAGCCAGCAACCTCACGCAACGGAATAAAGGGAACTCCGCTGGCGCGATCGCCGTTACGGGTGTCCAGCTTATGAGCGACTTCATGAATAATCAGGTTAAAACCAGAAGCATCAAAAGAATCTTGTATATCCAACCAGTTCAAAACGATAGGCCCTTGCTGCCAGCTCTGACCTGACTGAACAATACGTTGGTTATGCACCAGACCGATATCGTCTTCCCATTCATCATCGACCACAAATGGCGCAGGATAAATTAAGACTTCATGAAAACCATCCAGCCATTCCAGTCCTAACTCCAGAACGGGCAGGCAAAATAAAAGTGCTATCCGGCAGCTTCTTAATGAATCCAGTTCAAAGCCCTGTAAAGGAACAAGCCGCTTTTGCTGTAAAAAACGTTCGGCAAGAGTGACTAATTTGCTTTGTTCCTGTTCCGTCAGACACGTTAAAAGGGGGATCGATAGTGCTTCCTGCCAGGGAAGGGCAGTTTGATGTGCTGATTCTTGTACTTTCCAGGGCCACTTAATCATCGTTTTGCTCGCAAACTCGTCACTTGAACAAAATTGCACGGACAGGGACTGTTAAAATGCCAAATTTCCTGGCATCATGGCAACCATCTGAACGGAGAGATGCCGGAGCGGCTGAACGGACCGGTCTCGAAAACCGGAGTAGGGGCAACTCTACCGGGGGTTCAAATCCCCCTCTCTCCGCCACTTTATCAATGACTTATCTCCCGACTTCCCGCCTTGCTTTTCCTAAACAGAACAATCGTAGAATATTCTTGAAGGGTTAGATCGTCACTGTTTTCTGTTCGATACTGTGACATTCAGCACTTGATTCGCTATGGATCTGACAGGAAGGTTTCGAGCGAAAATCTGCAATTATTCAGTCGTTTTCTTATCGGTCACCATTATTCTTTTAGACATTGATCCTACAAAGCTGCCGCAAAGTTGGTGGTGGGAACTGAAGTTGCGTAGAGAAGTGGTCAATAATTGAGCAAAAAAAAGGAACGCGGCCGTCAGATTAAAGCCGCGGGACAAAGTCCATAATTTCCAAGAGTTGTTGAATTTCCCAGCTTTTTTGAAAGCCTTTGTATCATACTAACAAGTAAAAAAGGTTTAAATACCAAAATTAACCTATATTTCTGGTTAGCTTTACCATGACAGATGACTTGCTCCTGGAGACATTGGCGCTGCCAGTCTGTATTGGTGAGTTGTGTATTTATTGTTCGCCGTTTTCTCGGTTTTTTTCTACAGACATAATAAAAAAGACACGTCTCAAGCATGAGCGTGTCTGAGTTTGTCTTATTTATTTGACTTGGTAAATTATTGTCGTTACTACCAGGCACTGTTCTATTAAATAATTGAAGTCAGCGCAAAAAAATCAATGAGACATCATTTCCTCGACCACTTCTTCGCTACTCAACTGATAGGGATAATACGTTGGCCAGTTTTCCATTTCATTTAATAAAGATTGCTGTGAATCATTACCCATAAAAATGTGAAAATGAGATGATTTTCGTGGTGCAATTATATGATCGCTAAATTGTATATATTTAGGGGCTTTGCTTTCAGGATCTTTACATTCGAATAAGTAACGAACGCCTTTCTTGCCTGATTTATAGGTGAGTATTTTGTATCCATCGTAATCATATTTACAGGATGTTGTTTCATTATTTCTATGGAATTCAACAATGCCGTCCTCAATGCCAATCATCTCGATATCTGTCACATAACCTTTGCGATAATAATCTTTAATTTCAGCAAATGTTTTGGTTTTATCTGCATCCGCTTTCTTCTGAAAGACGGGGTCAAGTTTGCCACTTTGCAGTAAAGGATAAACGGATTGCCAGACTCCATCCCAGTCACTGAGCATTCGATTTTGTACATTGGCATCATCAAAAACACCATTAGCAGCTTTTTGTTCGATCTCTGTTAAAGGTTTGCCGTGTGAGTGATGACCATGCGAAAAGGCAGGAGCGCTGACAATAAAGACACCTAAAGCAACAGCCAGTTTATGAAGACGAATCGCCAAAACAGTTTCCTCCAGAGTTAATGTATATGATGTGTAATGTTATATTGTAACATATAACAAAATGCAACAACTCTTAGGAGACAAGAGAATAGTTCTCTCAGGTGTGCTTAGCTATCTTATTGAAATAAAATAAATTATGTCGATGATTTGAGGTTGATGACAAACGAAACATAACTTGATGCGATCTGTGTGGGCCGGATAGGGCGCTCGCGCCGCATCCGGCAGGGATAACGCGTACTTTGTCGGCAATATGAAGTTATAGAGATAATTTGTTGTGAACCTGCTTGCGTAACCGGTTGAAAAGGGAAAGCAACTTCTTATACCGTAAGGCTAAAAGCAGTACAGCCAACCCAGCGTAGATGAGTGGCTGCGGTGAAATAATCTTCACTGACCACAGATAATGTATTGGGGCCAGGATCGCGACAAGATAGACGAAGTTATGCAACTGTTGCCAGTGTTTACCGAGTTTTCGCTGCATCGCCTGGGTTGAAGTGAACGCTAACGCAAGCAAAATTACCCAGCTGATAATACCTAACGTTAAATAAGGCCGGGTAATTAACTCCTTACCTAATAACGCCAGATTATTCACGCCCAGCTCCAGCAATGCGTAACTGGTTAAATGCAGTGTCGCCCAGGCAAAGCACCATAATCCTAACAGGCGGCGAGTGCGTATCAATAACGGCTGTTTTGCGTAGCGTGCCAGAGGTGTGATTAACAAGGTCGCCAGCAAAAATTTCAGTGCAGTGCGACCAGTAAAATGCTGAATATCTTTCACCGGATCGGCACCCAATCCACCGTGATTAATCGCCCAGACCAGCCAGAGAAACGGCAACAATCCGGCAAGATGCAGGCAAACTTTCAGCCATGTCACCTGTTTTGCTGTCAGACGCATTTAGAAATTCTCCCGCAAATCCAGGCCACGATACAGCGATGCCACCTGCTCGGCGTAACCATTAAACAGTAGCGTTGGCTGGCGCTGTACATCGAGGATGCCGCCTGAACCAATAAATCGTTCGGTAGCCTGTGACCAGCGCGGGTGATCAACATGCGGATTAACGTTGGCGTAAAAACCGTATTCGTCAGGCGCTGCCAGATTCCAGGTGGTTGGCGGACGCTCGCGGGTCAGCTTAATACTGACTATCGATTTAATCCCTTTAAAGCCATATTTCCACGGCACAATCAGTCGCACCGGCGCGCCATTTTGTGGCGGTAACGCCTTGCCATAAACACCTACGGTCATCAGTGTGAGCGGATGCATTGCTTCGTCGAGACGCAATCCTTCGACATAAGGATATTTCAGCCCGCCGCCGATAAAGCGGTCCTGCTGGCCTGGCATCTGTTCCGGTGCATAAATTGTTTCGAAAGCGACATACTTCGCATTGCTGGTGGGTTCGGCAAGCGCCAGCAATTTGTGCAGCGGAAAACCAATCCACGGCACCACCATCGACCATGCTTCCACGCAGCGCATACGATAAATACGCTCTTCCAGCGGGAAGCGACGGGTTAAATCATCGTGATCGAGGGTCAATGGTTTTGCCACTTCGCCGCTGATTTTCAATGTCCATGGATCGGTTTTTAGGCTACCAGCATTAGCGGCGGGATCGGCTTTATCCAGCCCGAATTCATAGAAGTTGTTATAACCGGAGACTTTATCTGCTGGCGTCAGTGGCAGGTCATTTTGCCAGGCGGCAGGCTTGCTGAACTCCAGCGGTTTTCCGGCGGGGGCGGGTGGACGATCGTTCCCTTTAAACCAGCTAAGCAGATCGGCATGCGCAGCGTGAGGCAAAGAAAGTGCAGCCGCGCTGATGCCCAGTGCTTTTAACACCTGCCGACGCTTCATAAAGAATACCGACTCGGCCGTAACATCTGATTCTTTTAAAAATTGATTCTTTTTCATAAGCCATCACACTTTTTTGTCTTTAGCCAGCAAGAGCCGTTTACTGTTAATCTGTCAGGGAGTGTCCTCCCTAACAGTAGCAGAGATCTGCTTTTACATATTTATGCATTAACTGCCACGATAGGTTGAATACCCATATTGGCTAAGTAATAAAGGCACATGATAATGCTCGTTCACTTTATTAATATGAAATTCAACGGGGATCTCAGGGAAGAAACTTTCAAGATTTTGTTTCTTGAAATAGTCCCCGGTTTTAAATACGACACGGTAATCGCCAGTAGTAGCAGTTTGCTCGAGCCACAGTGCCTTAATTCGTCCATCCTTATCTGTTTTGGCGGTATTAAGTTGTAACCAGCCGTTATCCGCTTTCTTTTCAAGAGTGACTGTCACGTCGGCAGCGGGTTTTCCTGTTTGCTGGTTCAAAATATGCACGCTAAGAATGTTTTGTTGTGCAGCATAGACCAAAGAAGGTAATGAAAATGCAGCCGTTACTACGGAGAGTACTAAATAACGCTTTAACATGTTTATATCCTTGTCATGTGAATGAGTTTTGAGGATAGCGAAAAAGCGTCCAGGGTAACCTTACAGAAGCATTACAATTTTGTAATGAACCAGGCTGTTTCTATAACATATGATTTATGGCATATTATTTTCATGAAGATTCTACTTATTGAAGATAATCAAAGGACCCAGGAATGGGTAACGCAGGGGCTTTCCGAAGCGGGTTATGTCATTGATGCCGTTACTGATGGCAGAGATGGGCTTTATCTTGCGCTTAAGGATGATTATGCATTGATCATTCTGGATATTATGCTTCCGGGTATGGATGGCTGGCAGATCTTACAAACGTTAAGAACAGCAAAGCAAACCCCTGTTATTTGCCTTACTGCAAGGGATTCTGTCGATGACAGAGTCAGAGGGCTGGACAGTGGAGCAAATGATTATCTGGTAAAACCTTTTTCATTTTCTGAGTTGCTGGCAAGGGTTCGGGCACAATTAAGGCAACATCACGCTTTGAATTCAACATTAGAAATCAGTGGCTTAAGAATGGACTCTGTTAGTCAAAGTGTGAGCAGGGACAATATCAGTATTACACTGACCCGCAAGGAGTTTCAGTTACTTTGGCTACTGGCCTCCAGAGCTGGCGAGATTATCCCCAGAACGGTTATTGCGAGTGAAATTTGGGGAATCAACTTTGATAGTGATACCAATACGGTGGACGTCGCCATTCGCAGGCTCCGCGCAAAAGTTGATGATCCTTTTCCTGAAAAGCTAATCGCCACAATCCGGGGGATGGGCTATTCATTCGTAGCGGTAAAAAAATAATGAAAAGATTATCTATAACCGTCCGTTTAACCTTGCTTTTTATATTGGTGCTGTCTGTTGCTGGCGCTGGAATTGTCTGGACTCTCTATAATGGCCTGGCAAGTGAGTTGAAATGGCGCGATGATACAACACTCATTAACCGGACAGCGCAGATCAAGCAGTTGTTAATTGATGGGGTAAATCCAGATACGTTACCTGTGTACTTTAACCGGATGATGGATGTTAGTCAGGATATCTTGATCATTCATGGTGATAGCATCAACAAAATTGTTAACCGGACGAATGTCAGTGATGACATGTTAAATAACATACCTGCTACTGAGACAATCAGCGCAGCTGGCATTTACAGAAGCATTATTAATGATACAGAGATAGATGCTTTACGAATTAATATTGATGAAGTTTCGCCATCATTAACGGTTACTGTGGCTAAATTGGCTTCAGCCAGACATAACATGCTTGAACAGTATAAAATTAATAGCATTATAATTTGCATTGTCGCCATTATACTTTGCTCAGTATTAAGTCCGCTGTTAATCAGAACGGGGTTACGAGAGATCAAAAAGTTGAGTGGTGTAACGGAAGCGCTGAATTATAACGATAACCGGGAGCCTGTTGAGGTTAGCGCATTACCGAGAGAACTAAAACCTCTTGGGCAGGCGTTGAATAAAATGCACCAAGCCTTAGTCAAAGATTTTGAGCGTCTAAGTCAGTTTGCTGACGATCTCGCTCATGAACTTAGAACACCAATTAATGCATTACTGGGTCAGAATCAGGTTACGCTCAGTCAAACCAGAAGTATCGCTGAATATCAAAAAACAATTGCCGGAAACATTGAAGAGCTGGAAAATATTTCGCGGTTAACAGAGAACATACTGTTTCTTGCCAGGGCAGATAAAAATAATGTTTTGGTGAAACTGGACTCGCTTTCTCTCAATAAGGAAGTCGAAAATTTGTTGGACTATCTTGAATACCTTTCAGACGAGAAAGAGATTTGCTTTAAGGTCGAGTGCAATCAGCAAATCTTTGCGGATAAAATTTTACTGCAACGAATGTTATCGAATCTTATTGTTAACGCTATTCGATATTCGCCAGAAAAATCGCGTATTCAGATAACCAGTTTTCTTGATACCAACGGTTCTCTTAATATTGATATCGCCAGTCCTGGAACGAAAATTCATGAGCCTGAAAAACTCTTCCGTAGATTTTGGCGGGGAGATAATTCGCGTCATTCCGTAGGTCAGGGACTTGGTCTTTCTTTAGTCAAAGCGATTGCCGAATTGCATGGGGGAAGTGCTACGTATCACTATCTCAATAAGCATAATGTGTTCCGGATTACGTTACCGCAAAGAAATTAACATAGGGCTTCAGTACGCCATAAATTAACCGTGAAAAACGCAGCCACGTCGTGAGTACTAACGCGGCTGCGATTGATTATGCGCTTACATTCAAACGTAACAGGAATTAACCCGCGTAAGCTGCCAGCATTTCCTGCGCCGCCAGTTTACCCAACGCATTCGCTGCGAAAGGACTGTCGCCGGTGAGAACTTTACGGTCCTTATGTACTCGCCCGGTGATGTCGTCATTAATAATGTTCATGCCCATTTTCTTCAGCTCTTCGCCGAAGTACCAGGTGAGATGACCCGGCATATAGCCTATCTCTGGCGTTTGTTTGTCTGCGGCGTCAGGGAATGCGCAAATGGAATAACCATTCAGTGGGTTATCGCCGTGGCGAAGCGCCAGAAAAGCCGCCGGGCCGTGGCAAAGGGAGATAACAAAACGGTCATTTTTGATTGCCCACTGTAAAGCGGCAGCCACGTCCTGGCTTTCAGGTAAACCAATAAGTGCGCCATGACCACCAGGAACAAAGATTGCTGCATATTCGCTGTCTGCGTTGAGGCTGGCGACAACATCCGCGAGTTTCTTCGGATTGCGGAACAACGATTTATGCTGCTCAAAGAATGGCATTACTTTTTCATCTTTGTGTGGCATAGCCCAGTATTCAAACTTGGTCATCAGACCTGAAATGGTCGCCACTTCGAATTCGAAACCTGCAGCATGGAGATGATACAACGGCAGCAACGTTTCAATCGGATGGTTACCGGTCGAGAACAGTTTGCCGTTATCGGTCGGCAAATAACGTTCGTCTGCGGCGATCACCAGAATTTTATGTTTACCGCGATAAGGTTTTGGATAGTCCACGCCATCAAGATCAGAGACAGGACTGGTATATTGGCTAAGCGAATATTCTGAAGGGAAGAATGCATTATCTTCAGCAATATCGACCTGCGGATTTTTACTTGTTTGAACAGTCATAGTGTATTCCTTATTGTTGCTTAGTTAGGGTAGTCACTATATTTGCGACTGAGCTGGTCGCTATTTTTAACCAGGCTGGAAAATTGAGTCAATATATCGAAAGCGGTAGTCGGCGGGTGTAAGTATGTAATGATGATGCTGCACTGGTGTTGAATATTATTCACGCCAAATTTTCCTTATTGAGCAACGCCGTCGCAAGTGGCCTCAATGATTTTAGACCATTATCAGATGTACGGGGCGGCAGGGAGAGATTTAATACTGTGGAATATTGTGGTGCTGATGAATATTTATATCGCGGATTGGTAGAGAAAAAGCTTTTTTCATGCACTATTTTTGCAAATATTTCTATATGGACGGCGGTTTTGTTGCGGATTAATTCATAAAGAAATGCATTTGGGTGTTGGCTGGAAGAGACGCTGGTAAATTTTATTGAGCCAGGAGGGGCGGGGTAATGTGCTGTATCGATATGCTTTGGCAAATGCGTGTTCCGCAGATGGAGATGAAATGCCAATAAAAAAGCCTGAGTTCGATGAGGGACGAACTCAGGCTATTGTTAAGTTTTACAGTAACACGCCACGGCGCGTTGGCTGATTAGAACTGGTAGACTAAGCCCACAGCTACGATATCATCGGTAGCGATGCCGTTTTCTTTGTAGAAGTCGTCGTCGTTGTCCAGCAGGTTGATTTTGTAATCAACGTAGGTGGACATGTTTTTGTTGAAGTAGTAGGTCATACCAATATCAACATATTTAACCAGATCTTTGTTGGTGTAATGATGATTGCCCTGGCTGTCGAAGTTATCACTATTTACACCGCCTAAATCCTTACCTTTAGATTGCAGGTAAGCGATGGACGGGCGCAGACCGAAGTCGAACTGATACTGAGCAACAACTTCAAAGTTTTGGGTTTTGTTAGCGATCGCATCAGCATCACCGTAACCAGTCATGTTACGGGTTTCAGCATACATAGCTGCTAAGTAAACGTTATTAGCGTCGTATTTAGCACCAACGGTCCATGCTTCTGCTGTTTCACCGCCAGCAGTTGCATCGAAGCGATCTCCATAACGAGTGTTATGAGTACCTTTGTGAACCTGATTGTCGGTACGGTCAGAGTTAGAGTAAGCAGCGCCCAGACTTAAACCAAAGTCAAAGTCATAGGAAGTGGACATACCGAAACCGTCACCATTTTCTTTAGACAGTTTACGATTATTACCATTACCAGAACCTTCTTGATCCCAAAGCCCACCCGATCCTTCATTATTACCCTGATATTGCAGAGCAAAGTTCAGGCCATCGACCTGACCAAAGAAGCCATTGTTACGGTAGGTTGCAACACCATTAGCACGACCGTTCAGGAAGTTGTCGGCACCAGCATAGGTATCGCCACCAAATTCTGGCAGCATATCGGTCCATGCTTCGATGTCATATACGACACCGTAGTTACGACCATAGTCGAAAGTACCATTCTGACCAAAGCCTAAACCTGCAAATGCCAGACGCGTTGCGGTATTACCTTTGTCGCTTTCAGGACCGTTTGCGCCAATGTTAAATTCCCACTGACCATAACCAGTGAATTGGTCAGCGATCTGAGTTTCACCTTTGAAACCGATACGGGCATATGACATGTCGCCATCGCTGCCAGCATCATCAGAGAAGTAGTGCAGGCCCGCTACTTTTCCGTACAAATCCAGTTTATTACCATCTTTATTATAGACTTCAGCCGCATTTGCTGCGCCAGCAACTAATAACGCCGGGACCAGCATTGCCAGAACTTTTCTTTTCATTATGTATTCCCTTGTGATTATAATCTTCATGAATATATCAATAAGTGCCGTTATCCAAAAAAAAGCACATTTGGATACTATTCTATGAAGTTCATTTTATTTTAAAGATTACATGTAACAAATATATTTAAAAGATTTCAAAATGTTTCTAATCTATTTAATATAATTCAGAATTATGAATTCTAAATATAAATATTCATGAAAATTATAAATGTATATCAATATGTTATGAGTTGAGCGGAAACATAGGGGGTATCAATGATTGTTGCGCCAAACGGCTGGTGTGATCACGCGCACATTAATGAAGGCATAAAAAAAGCCGGCATCATGCCGGCCCAAAAAAAATAAACAAGACGATAAAAGGCTAATAACGGAAGCATCATGACACAGAATAATAAAAAGGTATAATTGTAATCAGTGCTAATATATTGATTGAATGAATTAATAAAGCCGATATCAAAGATAAATAAAATCGCTCAAAACGATTTTTCCTGTATTCACTGCCGTTGCGCAAAAATTATCTATTTGTTCAAAAAATGATTGAGTCTTGACTGGCTCATCCAATGTGGAAAAATGTGACTTTTATCACATAATAGTACTAAGTCTGAATTTTCCGGGTTATCTCAAAATGGAATACGGTTCGACAAAGATGGAAGAGAGACTCTCTCGCAGCCCTGGCGGCAAATTGGCTTTGTGGGCTTTCTATACATGGTGTGGCTATTTCGTCTGGGCAATGGCGCGTTACATCTGGGTGATGAGCCGGATCCCTGATGCCCCGGTGTCGGGATTTGAAAGCGATTTAGGCTCTACCGCGGGAAAGAGGTTAGGGGCACTGGTCGGATTTTTATTTATGGCTCTGGTCGGGGCATTGTTAGGCAGCATTGCCTGGTATACCCGACCTCGTCCCGCACGTAGCAGACGCTATGAATAAAAACTGCTAAGGTTGCGACTCTTTGGCAACGGAGCGCGTATGGACTTACAACACTGGCAGACACAGTTCGAAAACTGGTTGAAAAACCATCATCAGCACCAGGACGCGGCCCATGACGTATGTCATTTTCGCCGCGTCTGGGCTACGGCACAGAAGCTGGCGGCAGATGACGATGTCGATATGCTGGTGATTTTAACCGCCTGTTATTTTCACGATATTGTGAGCCTGGCGAAAAATCATCCGCAACGGCAGCGTTCTTCAATCCTGGCGGCAGAAGAGACGCGTCGCCTGCTCCGTGAAGAGTTCGTGCAATTTCCGGCGGAGAAAATCGAGGCCGTTTGTCATGCCATTGCCGCTCACAGTTTCAGCGCGCAAATCGCCCCCTTAACAACGGAAGCTAAAATCGTCCAGGATGCGGATCGGCTGGAAGCCCTGGGTGCGATTGGCCTGGCGCGCGTGTTTGCTGTTTCAGGGGCATTGGGCGTGGCGCTGTTTGATGGTGAAGATCCGTTCGCACAGCATCGCCCGCTTGATGATAAACGCTACGCGCTGGATCATTTCCAGACTAAGTTGCTGAAGCTACCGCAAACCATGCAAACCGCAAGAGGCAAGCAGCTGGCGCAGCACAACGCGCAATTTTTAGTCGAGTTTATGGCGAAGCTCAGTGCCGAACTGGCGGGGGAGAATGAAGGTGTCGATCACTAGGTGATAGATGCGTTTTCACCCGCGGGCTGAGCGCGTGGCCCTAAATGGCTGTAATTATGTTAACCTGTCGGCCATCTCAGATGGCCGGTTAAATCTATGCAGGAAAATATATCAGTAACCGATTCATACAGCACCGGGAATGCCGCACAGGCAATGCTGGAGAAACTGCTGCAAATTTATGATGTTAAAACGCTGGTGGCGCAGCTTAATGGTGTGGGTGAGAATCACTGGAGCGCGGCAATTTTAAAACGTGCGCTGGCGAATGACTCGGCATGGCACCGTTTAAGTGAGAAAGAGTTCGCCCATCTGCAAACGTTGTTACCCAAACCACCGGCACATCATCCGCATTATGCGTTTCGCTTTATCGATCTATTTGCCGGTATTGGCGGCATCCGTCGCGGTTTTGAATCGATTGGCGGACAGTGCGTGTTTACCAGCGAATGGAACAAACATGCGGTACGCACTTATAAAGCCAACCATTATTGCGACCCGGCGACGCATCATTTTAATGAAGATATTCGCGACATCACCCTCAGCCATAAAGAAGGCGTGAGTGATGAGACGGCGGCGGAACATATTCGTCAACACATTCCTGAACACGATGTATTACTGGCCGGTTTCCCATGTCAGCCATTTTCGCTGGCTGGCGTATCGAAAAAGAACTCGCTCGGGCGGGCGCACGGTTTTGCCTGCGATACCCAGGGCACGCTGTTCTTTGATGTGGTGCGCATTATCGACGCGCGTCGTCCGGCGATGTTTGTGCTCGAAAACGTCAAAAACCTGAAAAGTCACGATAAAGGAAAAACGTTCCGCATCATCATGCAGACGCTGGACGAACTGGGCTATGACGTGGCTGATGCAGACGATAACGGGCCGGACGATCCGAAAATCATCGATGGTAAACATTTCCTGCCGCAGCACCGTGAACGCATCGTGCTGGTGGGTTTTCGTCGCGATCTGAATCTGAAAGCCGATTTTACCCTGCGTGATATCAGCGAATGTTTTCCTGCGCAGCGAGTGACGCTGGCCCAGCTGCTGGACCCGATGGTCGAGGCGAAATATATCCTGACGCCGGTGCTGTGGAAGTACCTCTATCGTTATGCGAAAAAACATCAGGCACGCGGTAACGGCTTCGGTTATGGAATGGTTTATCCGAACAATCCGCAAAGCGTCACGCGTACTCTGTCTGCGCGTTATTACAAAGATGGCGCGGAAATTTTAATCGATCGCGGCTGGGATATGGCCACGGGTGAAAAAGACTTTGACGATCCGCTGAATCAGCAACATCGTCCACGTCGGTTAACGCCTCGGGAATGCGCGCGCTTAATGGGTTTTGAAGCGCCGGGAGAAGCGAAATTCCGCATTCCGGTTTCGGACACTCAGGCCTATCGCCAGTTCGGTAACTCGGTGGTCGTACCGGTCTTTGCCGCGGTGGCAAAACTGCTTGAGCCAAAAATCAAACAGGCGGTGGCGTTGCGTCAGCAAGAGGCACAACATGGCCGACGTTCACGATAAGGCCACCCGCAGCAAAAATATGCGCGCGATTGCCACGCGTGATACGGCGATTGAGAAGCGCCTCGCCAGTCTGTTAACCGGGCAGGGCATGGCATTTCGCGTTCAGGACGCCAGTCTGCCCGGACGCCCGGATTTTGTCGTTGATGAATATCGCTGCGTGATATTTACCCACGGCTGCTTCTGGCATCATCATCACTGCTATCTGTTTAAAGTGCCTGCGACTCGAACCGAGTTCTGGCTGGAGAAGATAGGTAAAAATGTTGAGCGGGATCGCTGTGATATCAGTCGCTTGCAGGAGCTTGGCTGGCGCGTACTGATTGTCTGGGAGTGTGCGTTACGTGGGCGCGAGAAGCTGACGGATGAAGCGCTTACCGAGCGTCTGGAAGAGTGGATCTGCGGCGAAGGAGCCAGCGCGCAGATCGACACGCAGGGGATTCATTTACTCGCTTGATGCGTCCTGAATAACTGGCGCAACTACGGGTTTTGCCGGGAAGAGATATTTTCCCAACGTGACCAGTACCACCGCGAAGACAATCACGCCGAGCGCCAGCCATTCAATCTTCGACAGCGTCTCTCCGCCCAGTCCCGTACCCAGCAAGACCGCGACCACAGGGTTAACGTAGGCGTAGCTGGTGGCGAGAGCCGGACTGACGTTGCGGATTAAATACATATAAGCGTTAATGGCGATAATCGAACCAAACAGCGCCAGATAGCCGACCGCAAGGAAGCCTGAAAGGGAAGGGAGCGCCGTCAGTTTTTCACCCGCAATCATCGACGCGATCATTAACACCACGCCTGCCGCCAGCATCTCAATCGCACCCGCCATCATCCCTACAGGTAAGGTAATGCGCGAGCCATAAACTGAGCCAAACGCCCAGCTAATCGAGCCGATTAAAATCAGAATCGCGCCCCACGGATTGCCGCTTAAATTTCCACCGCTATTGAGCATGATGATTCCGGCAAGCCCAATGGCGATACCCACCCATTCCAGTTTGCGCGTTTTAATGCCAAACAGGCGGCTGAAGCACAGGGTAAAGAGGGGCACGGTTGCAACCACTACGGCGGCGATGCCGGAAGGAACATTTTGATGTTCGGCAACCGTCACCATGCCATTACCGACAGCCAGCAATAACAGGCCAATCAGCGCGGCATTGAGCAGCGGACGTAGCGGGGGGAGTTTGTGTCCGCGCAGTAGCAAAAATGCCAGCAATAAAATACCGGCTGCTAGGAATCGAACGCCCGCCATCATTAACGGAGGCCAGCTTTCCACGCCAATCCGAATGACAAAATAGGTTGAGCCCCAAATGATATACAACGCAAACAACGCGCCAAAAAGCGGTAACAACTGGCGGAAACGCATAATCCCTCACGGTGGAAATAAAAAGGTGGTTCATAGTAAACGTGAAAATCATTCTGCTGGCGAGAGATATAATTGCACTTGATTGTTAAAAAAATGTTGACCTGTGAAGCAAGTATCAGAGCTGCCGTTTTTGCTTCATACTTACACCCTTCAACAATAAAAATGAGAGGGAATGCTTTTGGCCGGGAGTAGTTTACTGACGTTGCTCGATGATATCGCCACACTGCTGGACGATATTTCCGTGATGGGCAAACTGGCGGCGAAGAAAACCGCCGGTGTATTAGGGGATGACTTATCGCTCAATGCGCAACAAGTTTCAGGCGTGCGCGCCAACCGGGAACTTCCCGTGGTCTGGGGCGTGGCGAAAGGATCGCTGATCAATAAAGTGATTCTGGTGCCGCTGGCGCTGATCATCAGTGCGTTTATCCCGTGGGCGATTACGCCACTGTTGATGATTGGCGGCGCGTTTCTCTGCTTTGAAGGGGTAGAGAAAGTGCTGCATATGCTGGAGGCGCGTAAACATAAAGAAGATCCGGCGCAGAGTCAGCAGCGTCTGGAGAAGCTGGCGGCGCAGGATCCGCTGAAGTTTGAAAAAGACAAAATAAAAGGGGCGATTCGTACCGATTTTATATTGTCTGCGGAAATCGTCGCCATCACGCTGGGGATTGTGGCAGAAGCGCCGTTGCTTAATCAGGTGCTGGTGCTTTCAGGCATCGCGCTGGTAGTGACCGTGGGCGTCTACGGTCTGGTAGGGGTTATCGTTAAGATTGATGACCTGGGGTATTGGCTGGCGGAAAAATCCAGCGCGCTGATGCAGGCATTAGGTAAAGGGTTATTGATCATTGCGCCCTGGTTGATGAAGGCGTTATCGATTGTCGGCACGCTGGCGATGTTCCTCGTCGGCGGCGGGATTGTGGTACATGGTATTGCGCCGCTGCATCACGCCATTGAACATTTCGCCGGGCAGCAAAGTGCAGTGGTGGCGATGATATTACCGACTGTTTTAAATCTGATTCTTGGTTTTATCATCGGTGGCATCGTGGTGCTGGGAGTGAAAGCAGTAGCGAAAATGCGCGGTCAGGCACATTAATACTCGCACAGGCTATTATGCAAAATTCGCCATCTTAAACTAAGGTGAACAAGTTTCACTCGAAAAAAGGAGGCGAGTATGAGCTTTATGGTTAGTGAGGAAGTTACGGTTAAAGAGGGCGGCCCGCGGATGATTGTCACCGGATACTCCAGCGGTATGGTTGAGTGTCGTTGGTATGACGGTTACGGGGTCAAGCGGGAAGCTTTTCATGAAACCGAGCTTGTTCCGGGGGAGGGGAGTCGTTCTGCGGAAGAAGTTTGAAAGGGTATCATTAACACCAGGCCGGATCACATCCGGCCTGGTGTGCCAATGCCTGCAATGAATGATAGTCGCGTCTTATCATGCCACCATTATAAAATTATCGCTGTTTTGCGGTACGTTATCGCCGGGTTATGCCAGAATCATAAAAAAGCAGGTTGGGAGTCGTCAGGGTGCAGCACGAGACAAAAATGGAAAACCAGAGCTGGTTGAAAAAACTCGCACGCCGCCTGGGGCCTGGTCATGTCGTTAATCTCTGCTTTATCGTGGTATTGCTTTTTTCCACCTTGCTCACCTGGCGTGAAGTGGTGGTGCTGGAAGATGCCTATATCTCCAGCCAGCGTAATCATCTGGAAAACGTAGCCAACGCGCTCGATAAGCATTTGCAGTATAACGTCGACAAACTGATCTTTTTGCGTAATGGCATGCGCGAAGCTCTCGTAGCGCCACTGGATTTCACCTCTCTGCGTAATGCCGTAACCGAGTTCGAACAGCATCGCGACGAGCACGCCTGGCAAATCGAACTCAACCGACGACGCACCCTGCCAGTCAATGGTGTGTCGGATACATTAGTCAGCGAGGGGAATCTCCTGTCTCGCGAAAATGAAAGCCTCGACAATGAAATTACCGCTGCACTGGAAGTTGGTTACTTGCTGCGACTGGCACACAACTCCTCGTCGATGGTTGAACAGGCGATGTATGTCTCGCGTGCCGGATTTTACGTTTCGACGCAGCCGACCTTAGTTTACGCGCAATGTACCAACGCGTTATTACGGCTATGTCACCCAACCCTGGTTTATCGGCCATTCGCAACGAGAAAATCGTCACCGCGCGGTACGCTGGTTCACTTCGCAACCGGAACACGCCAGCAATACTGAACCGCAGGTTACCGTCAGTGTTCCGGTAGACAGTAATAACTACTGGTATGGCGTGCTGGGGATGAGTATTCCCGTGCGTACCATGCAGCAATTTTTAAGAAACGCCATCGATAAAAACCTCGATGGTGAGTATCAGCTCTATGACAGTAAGCTGAGATTTTTGACCTCTTCCAATCCTGACCATCCAACAGGGAATATTTTTGATCCTCGTGAACTGGCCTTGCTGGCGCAGGCAATGGAACATGACACGCGGGGCGGCATTCGTATGAACAGTCGATATGTTAGCTGGGAACGTCTGGACCATTTCGACGGTGTGCTGGTGCGCGTCCATACGCTAAGCGAAGGCGTGCGCGGCGATTTCGGCAGTATCAGCATTGCATTAACCCTGCTGTGGGCGCTCTTTACCACCATGTTACTCATCTCCTGGTATGTGATTCGCCGGATGGTCAGCAACATGTATGTTTTGCAAAGCTCGTTGCAGTGGCAGGCGTGGCACGACACCTTAACGCGTTTATATAACCGTGGCGCACTGTTCGAAAAAGCCCGTCCGCTCGCTAAATTGTGTCAGACGCACCAACATCCTTTTTCTGTCATTCAGGTCGACCTTGACCATTTTAAAGCGATTAATGACCGCTTTGGTCATCAGGCGGGCGACCGTGTTCTTTCTCATGCTGCCGGATTAATTAGCAGTTCCTTGCGTGCGCAGGACGTTGCCGGGCGGGTCGGTGGTGAGGAGTTTTGTGTGATTTTGCCCGGCGCGAGCCTGACGCAGGCTGCGGAGGTTGCAGAACGTATTCGCCTGAAGCTAAATGAAAAAGAGATGTTGATCGCCAAGAGTACGACGATACGCATCAGTGCCTCGCTGGGGGTAAGCAGCAGCGAGGAAACCGGTGATTATGATTTTGAACAACTCCAGTCACTGGCCGACCGTCGACTTTATCTCGCTAAACAGGCCGGGCGCAATCGGGTATTCGCGAGCGATAACGCTTAATGGGCGGAGAAAAAATGGTCCAGCCCTTCACGCCAGCCTTCCGGTCCTTCACGCTGCGTTCGCCAGACGCGGGCCGGATCCTCATCATGCAGATGCACCCCTTCACGGTTTAACCCTTTCACAATCACCGCGTAATCCATTACCTCCAGTAAGGGCGCATCGTTTGGCCCATCGCCCAGGCCAAGTGTGGTTGGGCGTTTGCCTGACAATTGTTGATAGGTCGCGATAATCCAGTTGGCAGCCTGATCTTTTCCGGCAGAGGCATCCAGGACGTGCCAGAAGCGCGCACCCTGCATAAACTGCAAGCCCAGTTCGTTCAGACGAGCGGTAAATTGTGCCATACGCTCGTCACTGTCGCGCCAGATTAGCGTTACCGACGCCTCATGCAGCTGCGTCAGCGCCGCCTGGCTACGGCTTAATCCCGTCCATTCGGCGATGGTTGCATCGTCGACATCATCAAAAGTTGTGAATTTAAAATGTTCTTTCTCGCGTAGCGTATTTAAAACCTGGCTGATTTCGCCATGGCTAATACCTGAGATGATGCGTGGAAAACCGTCTATCTCCTGCCATTGCTCAGCAAGCTGGATCACTGCGCCATTCTCTGCAATCAGCGGTAAGCCTTGTAGCCCCAACATTTTTTGCAAGTACAGCATTTCCGCTGAAGTTTTACTGCTACAGAGAATGACGGGAACATTTGCTTCGCGTAAACGGCTGAGCCAAGGGGCTGCCGGTTGCCAGTCATAACTATGACTGTCCAGCAGGGTGCCATCAAGATCGCTAAAAACCAGTAGTGGTTGTTGAATTGAAAGCATGGTTGCGCAGTACTCCCCTTACCAGGATGATTCTTAAAACAGCACAAATTATCAAAGATGATTTTTTCGGGAGCGATCCCGTTGACGCCAGAGCCACCAAGGGGTGACGCGCGTCACATTTCTATTCATAAGTAGCGTTAATCATTCATATCACGAATATTTTCTTGTCAGCGAAAAAAATTGCGGATAAGGTGATGAACACATCAGATTTCCTGGTGTAACGAATTTTTTAAGTGCTTCTTGCTTAAGCAAGTTTCATCCCGACCCCCTCAGGGTCGGGATTTTTTTATTGTGCATTCAACGATTCACTTCAGAGACGCTGAAGTCATGAATATCCAGTTCGAAGGCATCCGCCAATTCACGCCATGTATGATATTCACGTCCATCGACGCTAACGTGTTCAGAATCGTTCTGGCTGCGATGAACTTCGCTTTCGCTAATTTCATTGATCGCCGCCAGCAGGGCATCGACATCGACGCTGACCTCACGTTTTGCGGTATCGCTGTACTCTTTTGCGGTTTTCATCATCTTTCCTCGCAACCGTTACTCTGTTGTTGCCGCCAGTCGTTTAGTCTGCCTGGCATCTCTTAAGTATAGACCGTCGAGAAAACCAGCACTCACGCGCGCCTGGCGCTGCCAGAAAAACGAAATTGTTCTACACTGGCACAAAGCCACAGGAGGAAAACGATGAAGGTGAATGATCGGGTAACAGTCAAAACGGATGGCGGTCCGCGTCGTCCTGGCGTGGTACTGGCAGTTGAGGAGTTTAGTGAAGGCACAATGTACCTGGTTTCGCTGGAAGACTACCCGCTCGGCATCTGGTTCTTTAATGAAGCAGGGCATCAGGACGGTATCTTTGTGGAGAAAGCAGAGTAATCTAATTCAGCCTGACTGGTGGGAAACCACCAGTCAGAATGTGTTAGCGCATGTTGACAAAAATACCATTAGTCACATTATCCGTCAGTCGGACGACATGGTAGATAACCTGTTTATTATGCGTTTTGATCTTACGTTTAATATTACCTTTATGCGATGAAACGGTCTTGGCTTTGATATTCATTTGGTCAGAGATTTGAATGGTTCCCTGACCTGCCATCCACATTCGCAACATACTCGATTCGGTTCGGCTCAATGATAACGTCGGCATATTTAAAAACGAGGTTATCGTTGTCTCTTTTTTCAGAATATCGCCAAGGATATCGTCGAGAGATTCCGGTTTAATCGATTTAGAACTGATCAATAAATTTTTTCTGACCAATAGATATTCATCAAAATGAACATTGGCAATTGCCATAAAAACGATAAATAACGTATTGGGATGTTGATTAATGATGAGCTTGATACGCTGACTGTTAGAAGCATCGTGGATGAAACAGTCCTCATTAATAAACACCACTGAAGGGCGCTGTGAATCACAAGCTATGGCAAGGTCATCAACGGTTTCAATGTCGTTGATTTCTCTTTTTTTAACCCCTCTACTCAACAGATACCCGGTTAAACCTAGTCGGGTGTAACTACATAAATCCATAATAATCGTTGACATGGCATACCCTCACTCAATGCGTAACGATAATTCCCCTTACCTGAATATTTCATCATGACTAAACGGAACAACATGGGTCACCTAATGCGCCACTCTCGCGATTTTTCAGGCGGACTTACTATCCCGTAAAGTGTTGTATAATTTGCCTGGAATTGTCTTAAAGTAAAGTAAATGTTGCGATATGTGAGTGAGCTTAAAACAAATATTTCGCCGCAGGAGTATCCTGGAAGATGTTCGTAGGTATTATTTTTCGGATAATCCTTAGGATAACATGATAAACGTTACGGAATTATATTAATGGCAATTCACTAATAATATCAGCCAGCAAATTAAACATCTCACTGAATAAATGTTCGCAAAAAGGCGCAATTAACGGCATTAATGCCGCCATTAAAGAGATACCGACAGTCAGAGTTAATGGAAATCCAATAACAAAAATGGATAATTGCGGGGCCATACGATTCAGTAAACCTAATGCCAGATTCAGGGTCAGCAGCAGAGTAATGAGCGGTAACGCCAGCATCAGCCCGTTAAGGAAAATCAAACTCCCTGCTTTGGTGAGTGCCAGAAACGCATTGCTGTTCAACGGTTCGCCACCAATTGGCAGGGTGTGAAAGGTATCGACCAGCAGTGAAATCAACCATAAATGACCGTTAAATGTCAGGAACAGCAGTAACGCCAGCATATCCATGATACGCGCTAAAACGGGCATATTAAGATGGCTGGCCGGATCGACAAATGTCGCAAATGACAGCCCCATTTGCAGACCGATAATTTCACCAGCGGTTCGCACCGCGGCAAAGGCAAATTGCATGGTAAAACCAAGCGCAATGCCGATCAGGATCTGCTGCACGGCCAGCCACAGAGCAAAGAACGAAAAAACAGGAACATCGTTGGCAGGTAATGATGGGGCAATAGCGAACGTGATCATCATTGCCAGACCCAGTTTTACCCGTTTCGGTACGCTGCGTTCGCTCAGAATTGGCGCGGTAGAAATGAGCGCCAGCACGCGCAGTAACGGCCAGAAGTACAGACTTAGCCAGGAAAGCCATTGATCGCTTGTCACCTGCATCATTGTACGGCCTACCCGATGATATACGGCAGGTTAGTGAACAAGGTGCGGACGTAATCCAGCAACAGATTGAGCATCCACGGTCCGGCAATAATAATGGCGATAAATACGGCGATGATTTTCGGAATAAACGACAGCGTCATTTCGTTAATCTGCGTGGCGGCCTGCAAAATACTGATGATAAGGCCCGTGACCAACGCTACCAACAATAGCGGGGCAGCCAGTGCCAGCGCGACTTTCATCGCTTCAGTTCCCATCATCATGACCGATTCAGGTGTCATTTTGCCTCTCTAGCTGTAAAAGCTCTGCGCCAGCGAACCGACCAGCAATTGCCAACCATCCACCAGTACAAACAGCATCAGTTTAAAGGGCAGAGCAATGGTGGCCGGGGGAACCATCATCATCCCCAATGCCATCAACACGCTGGCAATCACCAGGTCGATAATCAAAAAAGGAATGAAAATCGTGAAGCCTATCTGAAATGCGGTTTTCAACTCGCTGGTCACGTAGGCCGGGAGCAAAATGCGCATCGGCACGGCTTCAGGTCCCTGCAACGGGCCGGTATTCGCTAGTCTGGCAAACAACCCTAAATCCGCCTCACGGGTCTGACGCAGCATAAACTCACGTAGCGGCTGCGCCCCTTTTTCCAGCGCCTCCTGCATTGATATTTTCTCTTCGCTAAATGGCTGGTACGCATCGACATAAATTTTGTCGATCACCGGCGACATAATAAAAAAGGTCAAAAACAGTGCCAGCCCCAGCAATACCTGGTTAGGTGGCGCGGAGGGTGTTCCCAGTGCGTTACGCAATAAACCAAAAACAATGATGATGCGGGTGAAACTGGTCATCATCAGTAAAATTGCCGGAATAAACGTCAACGAGGTAATGAACACCAGCGTCTGCACCGGGAGCGACCAGCTTTGTCCACCGCCAGGCAGCGGCTGGCTGGTGATACCCGGCAGTTGCGCGAAGGCGAGGGGCGTAACCAGCCAGAGAAGGACAGGTGCGACAGACAACAAACGACGCATCAGGATCTCCCGCTACGCTTAAGCAAGTTTTTCATGACCGACTGAAAATCGGTCTGCGGTATCTCTTCCGTTGGTGCTGAAGGGGGAAGTTTATGCAGCAGATTGATTTGCCCAGCGGTAACGCCGAGCACCAGCCGTGCATCTTCCACATCGACCACCACGACCCGTTCACGCGCGCCCAGCGAAGCACTGGCGCTAATTTTCAGACCGTTAACGCCAGTGCGTTTCGGGGCAAATCCCAGCCGTTTTACCAGCCAGGCAGCAGCGAGGATCAGGGCAATAATGGCGATGAGTGCGCCGCTCACCTGCAGCAGTGGCGCAGCAGAAACCGGCGCGGAAGATTGCACAGTAGCGTGGTTATTCATCACTAACGGCTCAGGCGGCGCATCCGCTCAGACGGAGTAATGATATCGGTGATCCGCACGCCATATTTATCAGCGACTACGACAACTTCGCCCTGAGCAATTAAATAACCGTTGATCAGAATATCCAGCGGTTCGCCCGCCAGACCGTCCAGCGCCACGACGGACCCTTGCGTCAGACGCAACAGCTCTTTGATGGTCATCCGCGTACGGCCCAGCTCGACGGTCAGCTTGACCGGAATATCCATAATCAGGTCGATATCCTGCAACGTTCCGCTGACATCACCACCGCCAAATTGCTGGAACACCGCGTCGGCAGCGCTTTTGCTGCTGGTTGATTTTTGTTCGCTCAACGCTTCAGCCCACAGATCGTCCATTGCACCGTTGTTGTCATCGGCCGGATTATTCATGTCACTCATTTGGGCTGTTCCTCGTTCAGAGAATTTAAAATCGGGTTAATCAAATGTTCTATCCGTAACGCATATTGACCGTTGAGGGTGCCGTACTGACTGGTCAGCACCGGGACACCGTCAACATGGGCGATGATGCGGTCGGGTTTTTCTATCGGCAGGACGTCACCGGGTTTCAGTTTTAAAATCTGCGACAGACGTAGCGAGATATCGGCAAAGTTGGCGACCAGCTCCAGCTGTGAATGCTGCACCTGGCGCACCAGGTTATCGCGCCAGTTCTGATCTTCATTACGCGAGTTTTCCAGCGGCGGGTTAACCAACAATTCCCGTAGCGGCTCGATCATGCTGAATGGCAGGCAGATATTAAATTCGCCGGTCAGGTTGCCAATCTCCACATGGAACGGCGTGTTAACCACAATGTCATTTGGTGAGGTGGTGATATTGGTAAATTTCACCTGCATTTCCGAACGCACGTACTCAACTTCCAGCGGATTAATCGCCTTCCAGGCATCGCTATAGCCTTCAAGCGCCAGCTTTAACATGCGGTTGATGACGCGCTGTTCGGTATGGGTAAACTCGCGACCTTCCACTTTGGTCGGGAAGCGTCCATCGCCGCCAAACAGGTTATCCACGGCGATAAACACCAGACTCGGCGAGAACACCACCAGCCCAGTGCCGCGCAGCGGTTTCAGATGGATAAGGTTCAGGTTGGTCGGCACCGGCAGGTTGCGGGCAAATTCATGGTACGGCTGAATGCGGATGGCCCCGACGGTAATGTCCGGGCTACGGCGCAGCAGGTTGAACAGCCCCATACGAAAATGGCGAGCAAAGCGCTCATTAATGATTTCCAGCGCCTGCAAACGTTCGCGCACAACCCGTCGTTGGGTATTCGGATCGTACGGACGAATGTCACTTTCGCCGCTAACACTGGCTGTCGGTTCGTCTTTGACTTCGCTGTCACCATTCAACAGCGCATCAATTTCAGCTTGAGAAAGAATACTATCGCCCATGTCGTTATCGCAGAATAAAAGCGGTATACAGCACGTCGGTGACATCCTGTTTCGGTTGCCCGGCAACAAGCGGGGTGGAAAGTGTGGTTTTAATCTCGGCAATCAGGTTTTTCTTGCCTTCTTCTGTCGCCAGTACGGCAGCATCCTGACGCGAAAACAGTAACAGCAAACGGCTACGGACTTCCGGCAAATACTCACTCAGCCGCGAGCGGGTAGCTTCATCTTTGAGTCGCAGGGTTATGCCGATATAAAGTACGCGATCCGCATCGCCCAGATTGACCGTAAAGGTATCCAGCGCATAGAAGACCGGGGAGGGCACGACGCGTTGCTGCGCTTTGTCGTCAGCGGCAACCTGATGCGAATGCCAGTAGCTGTAACCTGCGCTGGCACAGGCCGCGAGGGTAATGAATACCAGAATCGGGATCCAAAGCGATCGCTTGCTTTTCTTGCTTATCGCGTAATCAGTCATGTGTTGCGGTCTTCCTGTGTCGCTACTGCTTATCGGCTAATTATCCTGCGTCTTGAGCGCAACAAAGCGGGGAAAAGACGCGGATTACGGTGCTACCTCTGACGTTAGGCGAAAATATCAACGCCGCTGTTGCCTGTTACACGCCCTTGTAAAGAGACGGGAACCGGAAGCGTATCGTCGTCTTCCCCCGTCAGAGGTTCATGGTTTGCTGTGCGTTGGCTTTGCTGTTGCTGGGAAGCGGCCTGCTGCTGACCACTAAAGCTTTCGCCACTGATGTTGCTTTGCCCTAACTGAATGCCACTTTCGGCCAGCTGCGTACGCAGTACCGGCAGCGCTGCTTCCAGGGCGGCGCGTACGTGCTGATGCGGCGAAACCATCTGGATTTGCGCCTGGTTATCATCCACTTTGAGGGAGATTTGCACCTCACCTAAATCCTGCGGGTGCAGACGCAACTCTGCACTTTGTTGCCCCTGGCGGGTGAACAGCGAAATATGCTGGCTTAATGATTGTTGCCATTCGTGAGAACCCAGCGGTGCACTCAAAACAGGCGCGGCGACGGTGGGTAGTGGCTGTGTCTGGTGTGGAGTGATTAGCGGGCTGGCGGCAGCGGTCACCGGCGAAGGCGTGCTGATGATTTCCGCTTTACTCTGGGCTTCTGCTATCAGCGGTGTTAATGGCTGAGCTGGCGTGCCGGGGGCGTCATCAGGCTGTGCTGTTGTGAGTTGCGCAGAAGTCAGTTTTGTGAAGAGCGTTGGTTTCTCTGTCGGTAATACGGTTGACGGTGCATCAGTCACTTTGGGCGTATTGTCAAAACCCGGCAACATCGCAAAAAGGGCGCTCAGGCTGGCGGTGACGTCTTCATTAAGATCATCCGCTTTTTCGTCTTTTGTCGTATTTTTGTCAGCCACCGCAGCCAACGTCCTCGTCTGAGCGGTGGTTAACGGTGTTGATGTGGATTGTTCGTCGTTGATGACAGGAAGTGTTTCATCCACAGGGATCAGTAAATCCGCTTGTTGCGCATCGGAAACAATATCGCTGACCAGCGGCTCGCCTTTTGTCGTGGGCTTATCTGTTGCCACCAACTGGGGGACCGCTTTGTCGGTTGTTGTCTCGCCTGCTAATGCTTCGCTCAACAACGCGAGAAAATCTTGTGCAGCATCGCTGGCTTTGCCGCCAGGCAATGTGGTGGTGTCAACGTCGGCGGTAATCAAGGGCGCTAAGCGAATCATTCAGGTTTCCTCATGGCGGCGCGCTGGGCGAACTCATCCATCTTTTTCTGATCGAGGCGGTTTTCTGCAAGCAGTGCCGCCGTGGATTGCCGTTCCTGCAGTGTCTGCCAGGCCTGCAAACGTTGTTTCTTTTCTCGCCAGCTGTTCAGGGCAATGTCAACTTTCTGCGTCCACTGATTAAGTTGCTGGCGATGCTGAGTAATGGCTTTTTCCAGCGTCTGGATAAACTGCTGATAGTTGATCCAGCGGTTGCTGGTCATCCCGGCACTCATATCGCTATTGAGGTTATTGCGATATTCATTCTGATAATCGATCAGCATTTTGAGCTGTTCTTCCGCCTGCTGACATCCGCGACGCATTTCACCCAGCAGGCGCGCGGCATCCTCTACCTCTTTTTCTGCCAGATCTTTCAGGGTCGCCAGCGCACCATGTTCTGCCATCTGCCGTTATCTCCTGGGTTATGATACTGTCGGGAAAATACGCTCCAGCCCCTGGAGAGACGCTTCCCAGTCCGCGCGTTCAAAAATGCCTTGTTGTAAATAGCCCTCCAGCTGCGGCCACAGGGCGATGGCTTTATCGAGCATCGGATCGCTGCCTTTGGCATACGCACCGACGCTAACCAGATCGCGGTTACGCTGAAAACTCGACAACAGCTGTTTGAAGGTGCGCACTCGCGCATAATGTTGCTCGCTGATCAACGCCGTCATTGCGCGGCTGATCGACGCTTCAATATCGATAGCCGGATAGTGCCCGGCTTCCGCCAGTCGGCGAGACAGCACAATATGACCGTCGAGGATGGCCCGCGCGGAGTCGGCAATGGGGTCCTGCTGGTCATCGCCCTCGGTGAGCACGGTATAAAACGCGGTAATCGAGCCTCCGCCGCTAATGCCATTTCCGGCACGCTCGACCAGTGCCGGTAATTTGGCAAACACCGACGGTGGGTAACCTTTGGTGGCGGGTGGTTCGCCAATCGCCAGCGCAATCTCACGCTGGGCCATCGCGTAGCGGGTGAGGGAGTCCATAATCAGCAACACATGCTGACCACGATCGCGAAAATCTTCGGCAATTCGCGTGGCATAGGCGGCACCTTGCATTCGCAGAAGCGGAGAGACATCCGCCGGAGCGGCAATCACCACGGAGCGTGCACGTCCTTCGGCACCGAGGATATTCTCAATAAAATCTTTTACTTCGCGTCCGCGTTCACCAATTAAACCAACGACAATGACATCGGCGCGGGTGTAACGCGCCATCATCCCCAGCAGCACACTTTTACCAACGCCGGACCCGGCAAACAGCCCCATACGCTGTCCGCGCCCGACGGTAAGCAGGGCATTGATTGGGCGCACGCCGGTGTCCAGCACATGTTCAATCGGTGTACGTTGCAATGGGTTAAATGGCGGGGTAATCAGCGCACCGGTTTCCGTCGTATCGGGGGAGGGGAGGCCATCGAGCGGTTTACCGCTACCGTCCAGAACACGACCTAATAACGCCGGACCGAGCGGTAACTGCTTGCCGCTTTGCAGCCCTTCTGCCGAAATGTTTTTGGCATATACACGCGCGCCGGGCAGGACACCTTCGACTTCCTCCAGCGGCATTAAAAACAGCCGTTGACCGTTAAAGCCAACGACTTCGCTTTCTACTTCGTGCGTTTCGCTGCCGTTCTGGCGCTCAATGACACAGGTTGCGCCGAGCGGCAATTGTAATCCGGTGGCTTCCAGCACCAGCCCGGTAGCGCGGGTTAATCGCCCGTAGCGACGTACCGCAGGCAACTGCGCCATTTTAGCTTCGAAGTTATCCAGCGTGGTTAGCCAGCGAGTCAGGCGCGTGGTCATTACACCACTCCTGGTGCTGCCAGACGGCAGAGTTCTTGCCAGCGAGTGGCGACACTGGCGTCGAGATCGCCTTCATCGGCGGAGACTTTACAGCCGCCTGGATGGAGAGTGGGATCGCCCCGCAAGCGCCAGCCATGCAAACTTAAAGTTGCGCCGAGCATATCATCAACACGTTGCAGATCATCGGGGTGCACGCGCAGCTGCGGTTTACCGCTGAATAACGGTTCTTGCTGCAACAACTGTTGGATCTGTTTGATCAGTGCCGAGTTATCCACCGTTGGCGTCTGACCGATCACCTGGCGTGCCGCCTCCAGCGCCATCTGCATCAGGCGCGAAGCAATCACACTATCAAGTGCATCAAGGGTAGTTTGAAATTCGCTGACCAGTTGCTGCATCCGGGCATGAATTGGCGCTTGTTGAGACTTCGCCTCTGCCAGACCTTGTTCCAGCCCCTGGGCCAGTCCTTCCTGATAGCCCTGCTCATGACCTTGCTGGCGACCTTCGGCAATCCCCGCCTGATAACCTTGCTCGTGGGCCTGGATTTGCAGTTGCGCCAGTTGCTGCTCAAGGCTGGGTTCGGCCTCTTCAATGATGGTTTCTTCCGGCTCGACCATGGGCACAAACTCCGCCTGTGATGGCGCGAGATCGTCCGGCGTCCAGGTTTTCCACGGCAGATTATCAGACATAGGTATCCTCGCCGCTGCCAATTACCATCTCGCCGGTTTCGGCAAGGCGGCGCACAATCAGCAGAATCGCTTTCTGTTCGTTTTCCACCTGCGACAGACGCACCGGACCACGGTTGGCGAGATCGTCGCGCAGAATATCGGCGGCACGTTGCGACATATTGCGCAGGAATTTCTCGCGCAGTGGCTGCTCGGCCCCTTTCAGCGCGATCAGCAACGATTCGGAATCCACTTCCTGCAACAGACGCTGAATGCTGCGATCATCGACATCCACCAGATTCTCGAACAGGAACATCTCGTCGATGATTTTCTGCGCCAGTTCGCCGTCGAATTCACGCACGGCGGTAATAACGGCTTCTTCCTGCTGAGTTTTCATCAGGTTGATAATTTCGGCTGCCGTTCTCACGCCGCCCATTTTGCTGCGCTTGAGATTCTGACCGTCGAGCAAGCCATTCAGTACTTCGGTCAGTTCCGCCAGCGCGGCTGGCTGCACGCCGCCAAAAGTGGCGATACGCAACATCACGTCGTGGCGCAGACGTTCATCGAACAACGCCAGAATATCGGCGGCCTGCGCACGCTTCAGATGCACCAGAATGGTGGCGATAATTTGAGGATGCTCATCGCGAATCAGATCGGCGGCGCTCTGCGGCTCCATAAAGTTGAGCGTTTCAATACCGCTGGCGGTATCGCGAGTTTCGAGAATATCTTCCAGCAGGCTGGCGGCACGTTCTTCACCCAGAGCTTTGACCAATACCGAACGCAGATAATCGTTGGCGTTGATATTCAGTGCGGCAAACTGTTCAGCTTCTTGCTCAAATTCCGCCAGCACATCGGTTAGCTGCTTGTTGGAGATCTGCGTGACGTTCGCCATTGCAGCGCTAAGGGTTTGCACTTCGCGCTGGGAAAGGTGCTTGAACACCTCTGCCGCCCGGTCTTCGCCAATGGTCATCAGCAGGATGACGCTTTTATCGGTGCCTGTCAGGTTACTCATGATCGTTATTTATCCACTGGCGAATGACCAGCGCCACCACGCGCGGATCGTTATCAGACATTTCACGGATACGCTGGCTCATGACTTCTGCCCCCAGACGTTGGTTAGCGCGCCGTTGTTGGAGTTGTTCGTCTTTGCTCAGGCGGACTTCCACCGCATCTTCCACTTCCTCGCGGGCCTGCGCCTGTTGCTGCACAGCTTTCATCGCCTCAGCGCGACGTGTTAGCTGCGGGCGTACCGCTTTCCGCCACAGCAGCCACGCCACCAGCAGTACCAGCAACCAGCGGCCGGCAGCCATTAACTGATCGATAAACGCTTGCTGTTGCCAGAACGGCAGTTCTCCACCGCTTTCGTCACTGCTATTGAACGGCGAGTTGACGACATTGAGCGAGTCACCGCGTTTTTCAGAAAAGCCCATCGCCTCGCGGGTCAGATCTTCAATTTGCTTCATCTGTTCGTTGCTGAGAGGCAACGGTTTGCCATCTGGCAAGGTTTTGTAATTCACCACGACCGCGACGGACAGACGTTGCACATCGCCCACGTTCATTTTGGTATGACGAATGGTGCGATCGACTTCGTAGTTACTGGTTTCATTCCGCTGTGTGCTACGCGGCCCACTATTGCTGGTGGTGCTCGCCTGCTGCTGGCGGTTATTTTGATTTGCCGGAGGCGTGCTGATTGGCGCGTTATTCGCAGGTGCCGGTTGATTCGACAACGCCCCCGGTACGCCGCCCGGATAACCGGAACCGCTTTGCTCGCTCTCATTAAGCTGGCGTGAACGAAGCGCCGCATGAGATTCATCACCGTTAGGGCGATACTGTTCTTCCGTTTGTTCTTTACTGGCGAAGTCCAGTTGCGCCGTGACCTGGGCGTGAATATTACCGTTACCAACAATAGGCGACAGGATCGCTTCAATACGCCGCTGAATCCGGCCTTCGACATCGCTGGCATATTTCAACTGAGCGTCATTAAGATCGCGCCCGCTGGTATTGGACTGGGTTAACAGATGTCCACCCTGATCCACCAGCGTGACGTTCCCCGGCGGCAGACCAGCAACCGCGCTGGAAACCAGATGCACAATGGCGCTAATTTGCCCTTCATCGAGTGCGCGCCCGGGTAACAGATTTACCGTCACCGATGCAGAAGGGGATTTTTGTTCACGGACGAATAAAGACGGTTTCGGCATTGCCAGATGTACGCGCGCCCCTTTTACCGGGCCGATAGTTTCGATGGTACGAGAAAGCTCGCCTTCCAGCGCCCGCTGATAATTCACCTGTTCGCTGAACTGGCTGATACCAAACTTTTCCTGATCGAGCAGTTCGAAACCGACCGCGCCGCCTTTGGGCAAACCTTGTTGCGCCAGGCGCAGACGCAGCTCGTGAACTTTATCTGCCGGAACTTCAATAGCGCCGCTGGCTTCGCTGAAGCGGTAAGGAATATTCATTTGCGTCAGTTGGCTGACAATTGCGCCACCATCCTGATCGGAAAGATTGCTGAATAATGTACGGTAGTCGGGGGCTTTCGCCCACAGGATCAGTGCGACCATGACCGCCACTGCCGCGGAACCGGCAATAATCAATGGAATTTTCGGATTCGCACGCAGGCGATTAAGCCACTCAAGAGATTTTGTCTGGGCTGCAGTCGCATTCATCGCGCACCTCGTGGCTGATTATGGACGGCGTTATTGGCAAAGTGGAACAAGACTCACTCCCGGGTCAGCAAACTCGAAAAATTGACGCTCCCATTATTTGTGCTTTCGTTTTTTTCTATCCGCCAATAAACCCGTTTTTTTGTTGCTATTTAGCGCCTTTGTCTTATTGACTTACTGGTAGGCTTTGCTACCAGAAATTATCCGGGAGATGAAAATGTCAGCGATACAGGGGATTGAAGGGGTTATCAGCCAGTTACAGGCTACGGCGATGAGTGCGCGTGCACAGGAATCACTGCCACAACCGACCATTAGTTTTGCCGGGCAGCTGCACGCCGCGCTCGATCGCATAAGCGATACACAAACAGCTGCCCGCACGCAGGCAGAAAAATTCACTCTCGGTGAACCCGGCGTGGCGTTAAACGATGTGATGACCGATATGCAAAAAGCCTCAGTTTCAATGCAAATGGGGATTCAGGTACGTAATAAGCTGGTGGCGGCGTATCAGGAAGTGATGAGCATGCAGGTGTAGGTTGTGTAACCTGTTGTTGATTACATCCGATCTCACCGCGTGGGGCATGGATGGGGCAAACACACTCGTTTTCTGGTTTGAAATGGATACCTGATCCTGAAAGTTTTCTGCCATCCACGATCTGTAAACGCGATAACATGTTTTGTCTTCGCTTTGCTCCCAGGAAGAGTGAACTCTTTTGTTAGCCTGGGGTTCCTTCTGATCATTATTGTTCCTGCCTTTATCTCTTGCCACGCCAGAGCCCCCTGGATACACATACACCAGGATGAAAACGGTGAGTTGTGTTCAAACTGTAGTACAATTCTCTCCAGTATGAACAGGAAAGAATATGCTATGAACCCTTATATTTATCTTGGTGGCGCAATACTTGCAGAGGTCATTGGTACAACCTTAATGAAGTTTTCAGAGGGGTTTACACGGTTATGGCCCTCTGCTGGCACAATTATTTGCTATTGTGCATCATTTTGGTTATTAGCTCAGACACTGGCTTATATACCTACAGGGATTGCTTATGCTATCTGGTCAGGAGTCGGTATCGTTCTGATTAGTTTGCTTTCCTGGGGATTTTTTGGCCAACGACTGGACCTGCCAGCCATCATAGGCATGATGTTGATTTGTGCCGGTGTGTTAGTCATTAACTTGTTGTCACGAAGCGCACCGCATTAAAAAATAATCATCCTTGAGATAACAGGGATCTGATTTGTGCATATTATGGCTAATGTTCGGGGCAACTTTATAATTATGATTGCATTTGCGCGATCATTGCGCCTTTTTGCATAATGAGATCAATGCACATCAAATAAAATAACGATAGGTCACAACAAAGAGGTTTTTATGAAAAAACTTATCGTTTCAAGTGTATTGGCATTCATAACATTTTCTGCGCAGGCCGCAGCATTTCAGGTCACTAGTAATGAAATAAAAACAGGAGAGCAACTTACAACGTCTCATGTATTTTCTGGATTTGGGTGTGAGGGGGGTAATACATCGCCCTCATTAATCTGGTCTGGTGCTCCAGAAGGCACCAAAAGCTTTGCCGTAACTGTGTATGATCCAGATGCGCCTACAGGCAGTGGATGGTGGCACTGGACTGTTGCTAATATTCCAGCAACGGTAACATATTTGCCCGCTGATGCAGGAAGACGTGATGGTACAAAACTTCCGACTGGTGCTGTCCAAGGCCGAAATGATTTTGGCTTTGCGGGATTTGGTGGAGCATGTCCTCCCAAAGGAGATAAACCCCATCATTACCAGTTTAAAGTATGGGCTCTAAAAACTGATAAGATTCCTGTGGATTCTAATTCCAGCGGAGCGTTAGTTGGTTATATGCTTAATGCCAATAAAATTGCAACCGCTGAGATAACACCCGTTTATGAGGTAAAGTAGGATAAGAGTATGCTGGCAAAAGATAGGACTAACCTAAAGATTGAAGAAATACGGATGCATAAACATCATGAGATTCACAGGGTTAAGCCTCTTATGCCAGCTTTATGTCGTATCCGTCAGGGAAAAAAAGTTATCAATTGGGAGACGCATAGTCTAACTGTTGATAATAATCAGATAATATTATTTCCCTGTGGATATGAATTTTATATTGCGAATTACCCAGAAGCAGGTCTTTATCTTGCAGAAATGCTTTATTATCCCATTGATCTAATTGAAAAGTTCCAAAATCTTTATGCGATAACTGATCAAATTCGTAACACGACAGGTTTCTGCTTACCTCAGAACCCCGAGTTAATATATTGTTGGGAGCAACTAAAAACATCTATTTCCCGAGGCTTCTCAATGCAAATTCAGGAACACTTAGCAATGGGCGTTCTACTTTCATTAGGAGCACATCATGTTAATTGTTTACTTTTATCAGATAGTAAACAATCATTAATAAGTCGTTGTTATAACCTAATGCTATCCGAACCTGGAACAAAATGGACAGCAAATAAGGTAGCGAGATATCTCTACATTTCTGTTTCCACATTGCATCGCCGTCTGGCAAGCGAGGGAGTAAGTTTTCAAAGTATATTGGACGACGTGAGGTTAAATAACGCGTTGTCTGCTATACAAACGACAGTAAAACCCATCAGCGAGATTGCCAGGGAAAATGGTTACAAGTGTCCTTCTCGTTTTACTGAAAGGTTCCATAATCGTTTTAAGATAACACCAAGAGAGCTAAGAAAAGCGTCCAGAGAGTAAAAGTATTTTATGAAGGAGCAACAGCATCGTTTTTTATTTTGGAAAATAAATACGGCATACTCAACCTATTGGAACCTGAACAATCCGGTGACTTCTGCGCTAATCGGGGACGTTTATAAGCACATATAATTGATACTATCTTCCTCCATCACAATTTCAGAAATGCACGTGTGATTTTTTTGCATCCGGCGTTTGGACTATGTGGAGTTCAAGAGTGGGAAAGTTACAAGAGGTTGAGGGGATAATTAAAGGGATGCTTATGACATTAGATATCCGGTTAGGTACGGATATCGTTGTTATTAAATCTAATTGATACGTTAATTGTTCACTGAGTATTATTAAAAATGGGGCGTTGAAACGCCCCAGAAAATAAAGGGTAATATATAACAGAAGGTTTATATAGTCAGAAGCAAGATAGTGCTTCTAAGGAAAGTGGCTTGAGGGGGCCACTTATATGTTGGGGAGGCAAAGCCTCCCACAACATATCTTTGAGTAATCAGATTAGAACTGGTAAACCAATCCTACAGCAACGATATCATCGGTAGCAACGCCAGATGCTTTCGTGAAATCGCTCTTATCAATCAGGTTGATTTTGTAATCAACAAAAGTGGACATATTTTTGTTGAAGTAATAGGTTGCACCTACATCAATATATTCAACCAGGTCCTGATCACCCCACGCACCCAAGTCTTTTCCTTTAGATTGCAGGTAAGCAACGGACGGACGCAGACCGAAGTCGAACTGATATTGTGCAACTACTTCGAAGTTTTGTGCTTTGTTGGCAATATGGTTATTACCAAAAACAGTCATGTTCTGGGTTTCAGAATAGGTGGTAGCCAGATAGATGTTGTTCGCATCATATTTCAGACCAGCTGCCCATACTTCAGCATTTTGACCAGATGCATTCAGGCTGTTGTTACCGTAGATAACCTGATTATTAGTGCGGTCAGATTTAGCATAGGTTGCACCTACACCGAATCCTTCATACTCATAAGTAGTGGAGAAACCGAAACCATCACCATTAGCTTCAGTTACGTCAGTGCGGTCATTTTTACCCTGATACTGAGCAGCAAAGTTCAGACCATCAACCAGACCAAAGAAGTCGTTGTTACGATAAGTTGCAACACCTGTGGTGCGACCAGTCATGAACACATCTGTTTGGGTCCAGGTATCGCCACCGAATTCTGGCAGAACGTCGGTCCATGCACCGATATCGTATGCTACACCGTAGTTACGGCCATAATCGATGGAGCCGTAGTCACCGAATTTCAGGCCAGCGAAGGCAAGACGGGTTTTATCTTTGGAGGAACCTTGAGATTCAGCGCGGTTGCCTTTGAATTCATATTCCCACTGACCGAAACCAGTCAGTTGATCGTTGATTTGGGTTTCACCTTTGAAGCCAAGACGGGCATAAGTAGTATCACCATCATCTGCATCATTAGAGGAGAAGTAGTGCTTAGCATTAACTTTCCCGTACAGATCCAGCTTGTTACTGTCTTTATTATAAATTTCAGCTGCCTGAGCAGACATCGCCATCAGTACTGATGCAGCTACAGCAGAAATTGCCACTGTTAATTTTTTCATCGTGAGCCCTTTTATTTGAACTATTATTTAAAAATGATGTCACTGCACTACAAATATTCATCTAATCAATGAGATTATTTCAAGATGTAAGTTTTAGTTTCTCATTTAAATTGTGAAGTAGATCCCTATTTTTATCTGAACTGTTTCTATTGCACACGATGCATGACTATTTTGTGAACGAATATAAATTTGGTAGTCAAATTATATTAAAGGTTGTTATTTATGTTTGACTCATAATTTATTTTTTTAATTTAAATAGCCTAAAAATAACCGTGGAAATTATTTGCATGATATTTGTTTAGATTTATTAATGTAATTGGGGTGATTTTATTTAATACGCAATATAGCGCCGCTTGATATTAGTTCTATTTTTTTGCGTAAGATAGATGAGACAAACTGAAACGCATAATGGTTTGCAAGGCTTTAAATACTTTGATGTTGAGGATGTGATGGGGCATGTACGGGCATAGTACAATGATGTCCATGCAGGTGTAGATAATCTCCAGGCTTATCAGATAGGTTGAATTAACTCCGCTCCCTGGTTTTTAACATTACCCACCGCGCGCGATACCGGGTGCCAGGTGAACTGGTTTGCTGGCACACAGCCACTGGTAGCGATTTCTGAGGCTTCTTTACCGCCAATATCTTGCCGCATCCATTCCCGCGCAGCTTCTGGCGACAGTACCAGTGGGCGGCGGTCATGAATATCTACCAGACCCTGGTCTGCTGCTGCAGTGACAATTAAAAATCCTTCGGCTTCGTCACCGCGCTCAAACGGTGTGCTACCTATCGCGGCTATAAAAACAGGTTGTCCATCAGCGCGATAGATAAAATAAGGCTGCTTTTTGTCGCCTTCTTTTTTCCACTCAAACCAGCCATCGGCAAAACAGATTGCCCGACCATGTTGCCAGAGCGGTTTAAACATGCGACTGGTTGCGGCAGTTTCTACACGGGCGTTAATCAGCGGCGGTTTATCCCACCATCCGGGAGCATATCCCCAGAAAACCGGATCCAAATGAAGGTGTTCATCACGTTCACTGAGCAGAAGGACTTTGGTTCCCGGCGCGACGTTGTATCTGCCAATGGGTTCGGGATCATAGGGAATATCGCGTTCAATATCTTCCGCGAGAAGCGCAAGGTAATCTTCACGCGTTTGGGATTGGGCAAAGCGTCCACACATAGCAACCTCCTGAGATCATACTGAAAAGAATAGGAGAGGGGGCGGGTAAAATCTATGTGTCAGAGGCAACGATGTTCCCGCTGTGGGCCACAGCGGGAATGAGGGATTATTTCTGAATTAAATAACGAATGGTCGGCCCGTCTTGCTGAATATCCAGCACCGTATAGCCGTGATTACGCGCATCCAGTGGAATATTATTGATCGACTGCGGACAGTCGCTCACCACTTCCAGGATCTCACCTTTTTTTAATTGCGGCATCGCCTCAAGGGTTGCGACTGCCGGATAAGGGCAGGGTTCACCCACCATATCAAGGCGGTAATCAGGAACGATATTTTTCATGCGATCTCCTTAGCAGTCTGCGGTGCCGCACGGCGGAAGAAGCGTTTTTCCCAGCCGATAATCAACATCAGCGCAGCAAACAACAGCAAATATGTCACCAGCAGGCCACCCATCGGACCAAAGGTTTTCAGCAGGTTGATTTTGTCCCAGTCGGTGGCCAGCGCCGGAGCGAAATCATCCCAGTAATACGCCAGAATCGTTGAGCCGATCACGTTGCCCAGACCGACCCACCAGTAGTGCACCTGGCCTTCTACCGCGCGGTACATCCAGCCGGTTTCGCAGCCGCCTGCCAGCACGATGCCAAAACCAAAAAGTAAACCACCAATTACCGCATTTGGTCCTGCCCACATGATTTTAGGTTCAACGCCTAACTGTACGTAACTGAAGATCCCGATGGCACTCACCGCCATACCGATAATGATTGCTTTCGCCATATGGGTACGTCCGGTGATCCACATATCGCGGAACGCCGAAGTAAAGCAGATTTGCGCACGTTCAATCAGTAAACCAAAGCCGACGCCAAACAGCATTGCCAGCCCCAGTTTGGGCTGGTTCATCGCCGTCAGCAGCGCCCAGCCCAGCATGCCGAAAAAGACCAGCATCCCGAGACGAAAACGACGCCGCGCCTGATCCGGTTTTTGCGTCAGCGGTGAGGCGGCAGAAACTTTCTGCATTTTCACGGGAATACGGAAGATGGGCAGCAGGGTAAAGCGCGCGCCAAACCATGAACCAATGGCAGTGGCGATGGCAAAGAACCAGGCATGCAGCGAGAACTGAGGAATGCCGGTAAAGAACGCCGCCAGGTTACAGCCCATTGCCAGACGCGCGCCAAAACCAGCGATAATGCCGCCAATAATGGCTTGCATAATGCGGATACGGCTGCGTGGCATGCGTAGTTTGACATTGTTGGCCCACAGCGCTGCAGCAAAGCAGCCGCCAAACATACCGAGGATCATCATGCCGTCGATGCGGGTTAATGGCGATCCTTCCAGATGGATAATTTTAAAATAACCCCACTCTTCAGCATGGACGCCGAACAGCTGCAGGAGCTGACCGCCCCAACGGGTAAATTCACCCGTGACAGCCCAAAAGGTGCCAGTGATGCCAAAATAGTAAGTGGAGAGAATACCCGCCGCGATGACCGCAGGGATGGGTGCCCAGAATTTAATCAACCAGGCGTGTTTGAATTGCTGCCATGACATGAATGTAGCCTCTGAACTCAGAAGGTTTGAAACAAGAGTCGCGAATCATACATCAAGCAAATTTATTTTCGGGGTAATAATTCACAAAAATAATAGTTAGATCAAATTTCTCTCTGAACCTGGAAAGGCTGGCGACATCAGGGCTTTAATGCCACAATCCTCTTTTCTTCTCATGCAGGACGAATGATGAAAAAACTCGCAATTGCAGGCGCGCTCATGTTGCTGGCGGGCTGTGCCGAAGTCGAAAACTATAACAATGTCGTGAAAACCCCCGCGCCGGACTGGCTGGCGGGCTACTGGCAGACCAAAGGGCCGCAACGTGCGCTGGTCAGTCCGGAAGCGATAGGCAGCCTGATTGTCACTAAAGAGGGCGATACCCTCGATTGCCGTCAGTGGCAGCGGGTGATTGCCGTGCCGGGTAAATTGACATTGATGTCTGATGATCTCACTAACGTTACCGTGAAACGTGAGCTGTACGAGGTTGAGCGTGACGGTAACACCATTGAGTACGATGGTATGACGATGGAGCGTGTGGATCGCCCGACGGCAGAGTGTGCCGCCGCGCTGGATAAAGCGCCGTTACCGACGCCATTGCCGTAATGAAATCTCCCCGGCTTGCCGCCGGGGATGAATTTAAATCACCTCTTCGATAACCCACACGCTGACGCTGCCGCCGTTGCAAAAGAAGGTCGCTTCGCCGTTTTCGTCGGTCACTACGCTCTCTTGCCGATTCCCCAGAAAATCACGCCAGGTTTTATTGCCGTAATTCTCTCCCAGATGAATGGTTTTTTCGCCATCATCCCCGTTTGACATAACCACCACGCAGCCGGGATATTCGTCGGTGCCACTGCGGCTAAAGGCAATGCAGTTCGGATGGTCGAAAAATAACGTCTGTACACCGTGGGCGAAACGCTGACGGGCGAGAATTAACTCATCAAGTTGTTCGATTATTGGCATATCTATCGGATAGGTTTGCCCGTCACCGCCAACATCTTCGTAATGCGCGCCATAGAGGTCAGGATAGAACACCGAAGGAACGCCATTTTCCCGCAATAAAATTAACGCATACGCCAGCGGTTTAAACCACGGTTCGACGGGTGCTTCAAGGGCTTGCAACGGTTGGGTGTCGTGGTTGGCAACGAGGGTTACGGCGTGAAAAGGATCGGCTTCCACTAATGTACCCGTGAAAATCTGCGTCATGTCGTAGTCGCGTCCCATGCGCGATGCTTCATGGAATTTCATCTGCAGCGGCGCATCGAACAGCATGGTTTTGCCTTCCACCTGATCAATATACGTTTGCAGTTTATCGACTTCATGCGACCAGTACTCTGCCACAATAAACAGCGGCTTTGGCGCAACTTCCTGTACGTGTTCGATCCACTCTTTATAAAACCACGCCGGAATATGTTTGACCGCATCAAGACGAAAACCGTCGCATTGTGTTTGTTCCATCACCCAGCGCGCCCAGTATTTAATCTCTTCCGTCACGGCATGATTGCGAAAATCGATATTCTCGCCCATCAGGTAATCGAAATTACCGAGTTCATCATCAACCTGATCGTTCCAGCCTTCGCCGGTGTAGTCGTTAACAATTTTAAAAATGCCATCTTCATCAGGGTTTTCGATATGGTCGATACCGCTAAAACATTTGAAATCCCAGATAAACTGCGAGTATTGCCCGGCACGGGCGGGGAAGGTGTAACGCGTCCAGCCTTCGCACTCAATGATTTCTTCATCAATTTGCGTACGGTCATCAGCATTTACACGCTGCACGCGAATAGCTTCTTTTTCATCCGCGCCCATTTTGTGGTTGACTACCACGTCCAGCAGCACCGCAATGTCATTACGTTTCAGAGCGTCAATGGCGGCCAGCAGTTGTGCTTTATCGCCATATTTAGTAGGGATGCTGCCTTTCTGATCAAACTCACCTAAATCAAATAAATCATAGGAGTCGTAGCCGACCGAATACCCGCCCGATGCGCCTTTATAGGCGGGCGGCAACCAGACCATATTGATACCAATATCATTAAGACCGTCGGCGCGCTCGGCCAGTTCAGGCCAGAGCTTACCGCCTTCCGGGTAATACCAGTGAAAACATTGTAACAGCGTGGGATTACGCATTCTTCGACTCCATTCAAGGGGAACATTAGAAGCGTAGCCGTAATCAGATTATTCGCGAGCCATTGGCTCTTTAAGATTCAAAAGAGGTTATCCTGCGGAGCCAGCACAAAGCCACCCTGATCGCCATAGGCACTTAACACTGATTTTTGCACCGATGACTGACCGACCAGTTTCGCCAGTTCATCCATACGAATCTGTAATAACTGCTTTACCTTGCTTTCGTTGTCGAGAATCAGGCGCAGCATCGGGCGGAGCTGCTCCTGCATCGTGGTGGACGGGGCAACCTCTTCAGTCAGATGTGCAATCTCCTGCACCGCATTCACATACGCCATTTCGCTGGCGATGAGTTCGTCCCATTGTTCTTCCGTTGCCAGGCGTAACATGAGCTGGCTTTTTTCGACGAGTTGTTGCCAGGCGAAATACAAATGCGGTGCATGGTTCATCAGACTGGGTCCTGAATCAAAGAAGGGGAGAGTAAAGACTCTTTCCAGGCATCGGCAATATTGCGCATCAATGCTTCCACTTCTTCGACTGCGGAGACATCGTTGCGTAAATTGGCTTGCAGCAAGCGCCTGACCATATAGCTATAAAGAGCAATCAAGTTTTGGGTTAGTTCGTCTTTGCTCTCTTCATCAAGACTCACCCGCAGTCCGTTCTCAATGATGTTGATCGCTTTTGATAAAGAGACGCCTTTGCCTTGCTGATTGTTGTCCTGCATAAACAGGCGTGCTCTAACCAGTGCGCTCAGCACTCCATCAAATAGCATGGTGACCAGCTGCTGCTGGCTGGCGCTCATTACGGCGCTTTCGACGCCAATTTGTGCATAGGCCTGGGTGCCTTTTGCCGCGTACATGACCTGTCTCCCGATGAATATTGATTACTTGGAATTACTGTTGTTTTCGAACTGCTGCGTTAAGTAGCTGCTGGTGCTATTTAACGAGGTCATTAAAACGTCCAGTTGGGTAAATTGTTCTTTGTAGCGAGCGACCTGCGCATCAATGCGATCGCTGGCGGCGTTGTAGTCTTTAGTTAACTTATTCAGGGTCTTACTAACGCCATCGGTAGCGGCTTTAATAATGCCCGTTGTCGAAAGCCAACTGGTCAGGTTGCTGCCGATGGTGGTTGTGATGCCGGTTTTTTTACCATCGCCAACAATCAATGCACCTACGCCGCTGGCATCTTTTTTCAATGCAGCGGTGAGTTTGTCGGCATCCAGCTCCAGTTTGCCATCGCTGGGATCGGTCGTGATACCAATCTGCGCCAACGTTTTATAGTTGGAAGAACTAACGGTATTACTCAGCATCGATTTCAACTGCGTCTGAATCGTCCGCAACGTGGAGTCGCCGAGCAGTGCGCCATTGCTAGAACTCTGGCTATCAGCTCCCGCATCTACGGCGGTGTATTTGGTCAGGCTGCTGAAGGTATCTATTAGCGAGTTATAGGCATTCACCCAGTCTTTAATCGCCGTTTGCGCTTTGGAGGTGTCCTGAGTGATGGTTAGCGTCTGGTTGCCCGTGGTGACATCGTTCAGGTTCAGGGTGATGTTTTCCAGCGCGTCGCTGATGGTGTTGCTGCTGTTCTCAATGGCGACGTTGTTGACCGTCAGCTGCGCATTCTGGGCGGCGACCGAGACCTCCATACCGTTGCTACTGGCACTGGCGTCATAGCCCATAAAACTTTGTAGCGCATCATCACCGCTGACCGAGAGTGTCATCGCATTATCAAGGCCGGTGTCATTTGATGTGACTGACAGACGATATTCACCGTTACCCACGTTAATGATGCTTGCGCTTACGCCTGCTTTTGCATTGTTGATGGCATCACGGATCCCGCTTAACGACGAGTTAGCCGCGCTGATATCAATGGTAATCGGATCTTTGTCGCCGCCTTGTTGAATGGTGAGTTTACTGTCGCTGGTGGCGATCGCCGTTTTCGTATCGTCTCTGGTGGTGCGCGTGGTCAGGGTTTGCGCCTGCGCCAGATGGGTGACGCTGATGGTGTATTTCCCGGCGATGGCGTTACCCGCGGTGGTGGCACTGAACGCGGTGGTGCTGCTGGTAGTGCTGGTGGCGGAAAAAAGATCGGCTTTAGACAATGCAGTATTGGCGGTCTGGAAAGTCGTCAGCGCGCTTTTCAGCGTACCGTAGGCGCTAAGTTTAGCGGTAAACGACGATTGCTGATTTGAAATAGGGGTTAGCGTCGCTTTTTGCGCGGCGGTGAGGCTATCAAGGATTGAACTTAAATCCAGGCCTGACCCGACTCCCAGCGATGAAATACTTGCCATGCGATTTCCTTTTATCTTTCGACACGTAAAACGAATACCGGGGTTATCGGCCTGAATTGCGCAAAGTTTACGTTTAATTGTTTTTTTTAATAGCGGGAATAAGGGGCAGAGAAAAGAGTATTTCGGCGACTAACAAAAAATGGCTGTTTGTGAAAAAAATTCTAAAGGTTGTTTTACGACAGACGATAACAGGGTTGACGGCGATTGAGCCGACGGGTGGAAACCCAATACGTAATCAACGACTTGCAATATAGGATAACGAATCATGGCACAAGTCATTAATACCAACAGCCTCTCGCTGATCACTCAAAATAATATCAACAAGAACCAGTCTGCGCTGTCGAGTTCTATCGAGCGTCTGTCTTCTGGCTTGCGTATTAACAGCGCGAAGGATGACGCCGCGGGTCAGGCGATTGCTAACCGTTTTACTTCCAACATTAAAGGCCTGACTCAGGCGGCCCGTAACGCCAACGACGGTATCTCCGTTGCGCAGACCACTGAAGGCGCGCTGTCCGAAATCAACAACAACTTACAGCGTGTGCGTGAACTGACGGTACAGGCCACTACCGGTACTAACTCTGAGTCTGATCTGTCTTCTATCCAGGACGAAATTAAATCCCGTCTGGATGAAATTGACCGCGTATCTGGTCAGACCCAGTTCAACGGCGTGAACGTGCTGGCAAAAAATGGCTCCATGAAAATCCAGGTTGGCGCAAATGATAACCAGACTATCACTATCGATCTGAAGCAGATTGATGCTAAAACTCTTGGCCTTGATGGTTTTAGCGTTAAAAATAACGATACAGTTACCACTAGTGCTCCAGTAACTGCTTTTGGTGCCACCACCACAAACAATATTAAACTTACTGGAATTACCCTTTCTACGGAAGCAGCCACTGATACTAGCACAACTAACCCAGCTTCAATTGAGGGTATTTATACTGATAATGGTAATGATTACTATGCGAAAATCGCCGGTGGTGATAACGATGGGAAGTATTACGCAGTAACAGTTGCTAATGATGGTACAGTGACAATGGCGACTGGAGCAACGGCAGACGCAACTGTAACTGATGCAAATACTACTAAAGCTACAACTATCACTTCAGGCGGTACACCTGTTCAGATTGATAATACTGCAGGTTCCGCAACTGCCAACCTTGGTGCTGTTAGCTTAGTAAAACTGCAGGATTCCAAGGGTAATGATACCGATACATATGCGCTTAAAGATACAAATGGCAATCTTTACGCTGCGGATGTGAATGAAACTACTGGTGCTGTTTCTGTTAAAACTATCACCTATACTGACTCTTCCGGTGCCGCCAGTTCTCCAACCGCGGTCAAACTGGGCGGAGATGATGGCAAAACAGAAGTGGTCGATATTGATGGTAAAACATACGATTCTGCCGATTTAAATGGCGGTAATCTGCAAACAGGTTTGACTGCTGGTGGTGAGGCTCTGACTGCTGTTGCAAATGGTAAAACCACGGATCCGCTGAAAGCGCTGGACGATGCTATCGCATCTGTAGACAAATTCCGTTCTTCCCTGGGTGCCGTGCAGAACCGTCTGGATTCCGCCGTCACCAACCTGAACAACACCACTACCAACCTGTCTGAAGCGCAGTCCCGTATTCAGGACGCCGACTATGCTACCGAAGTGTCCAACATGTCGAAAGCGCAGATCATTCAGCAGGCCGGTAACTCCGTGCTGGCAAAAGCCAACCAGGTACCGCAGCAGGTTCTGTCTCTGCTGCAGGGTTAATCGTCCTAACCTGATTAACAGAGACTGACGGCAACGCCAAATTGCCTGATGCGCTGCGCTTATCAGGCCTACAAGGTGAATTGCAATTTATTGAATTTGCACATTTTTGTAGGCCGGATAAGGCGTTTACGCCGCATCCGGCAACATGAATGGTAATTTGTCAGCAACGTGCTTCCCCGCCACCGGCGGGGTTTTTTCTGTCCGCAATTTACCGGTAACCCCCAAATAACCCCTCATTTCACCCACTAATCGTCCGATTAAAAACCCTGCAGAAACGGATAATCATGCCGATAACTCATATAACGCAGGGCTGTTTATCGTGAATTCACTCTATACCGCTGAAGGTGTAATGGATAAACACTCGCTGTGGCAGCGTTATGTCCCGCTGGTGCGTCACGAAGCATTGCGCCTGCAGGTTCGACTGCCCGCGAGCGTGGAACTTGACGATCTGCTACAGGCGGGCGGCATTGGGTTACTCAATGCCGTCGAACGCTATGACGCCCTACAAGGAACGGCATTTACAACTTACGCAGTGCAGCGTATCCGTGGCGCTATGCTGGATGAACTTCGCAGCCGTGACTGGGTGCCGCGCAGCGTGCGACGCAACGCGCGTGAAGTGGCACAGGCAATAGGGCAACTGGAGCAGGAACTTGGCCGCAACGCCACGGAAACTGAGGTTGCGGAACGTTTAGGGATCGATATTGCCGATTATCGTCAAATGCTGCTCGACACCAATAACAGCCAGCTCTTCTCCTACGATGAGTGGCGCGAAGAGCACGGCGATAGCATCGAACTGGTTACTGATGATCATCAGCGAGAAAACCCGCTACAACAACTGCTGGACAGTAATCTGCGCCAGCGGGTGATGGAAGCTATCGAAACGTTGCCGGAGCGCGAAAAACTGGTATTAACCCTCTATTACCAGGAAGAGCTGAATCTCAAAGAGATTGGCGCGGTGCTGGAGGTCGGGGAATCGCGGGTCAGTCAGTTACACAGCCAGGCCATTAAACGGTTACGCACTAAACTGGGTAAGTTATAACGTCAGTAAATGCCGCACTTTAATTTTGACTACCAGGAGTTCTTAATGATGGTGCAGCACCTGAAAAGACGGCCATTAAGCCGCTATCTTAAAGACTTTAAACACAGCCAGACCCATTGCGCGCATTGCCGTAAATTACTCGATCGCATTACCCTCGTTCGCGACGGCAAAATAGTGAATAAAATCGAGATTTCCCGCCTGGACATGCTGCTTGATGAAAATGGCTGGCAAGTGGAACAAAAATCATGGGCGGCATTGTGCCGATTTTGCGGTGATTTACATTGCAAAACGCAGAGTGATTTTTTCGATATTATCGGCTTTAAGCAATTTCTTTTTGAGCAAACTGAAATGAGCCCAGGTACGGTGCGTGAATATGTCGTTCGTCTGCGCCGTTTGGGTAATCATCTACACGAGCAAAATATTTCCCTCGATCAGCTGCAGGACGGTTTCCTTGATGAAATCCTCGCCCCGTGGCTGCCCACCACCAGCACCAACAATTACCGCATTGCGTTACGGAAGTATCAACACTATCAGCGTCAAACGTGTACCGGACTTGTGCAGAAATCCTCCAGCCTGCCTGCTTCTGATATATATTAAATAAGAATAAGATGTAGCGGAGTTGTTTTTGTGTTTACAAACAATGGCTCTACACTGCAAACAGACATAACAACATTCGGGGTGAATATGAAATTAGCACATCTGGGACGTCAGGTATTGATGGGTGTGATGGCCGTGGCGCTGGTTGCGGGCATGAGCGTTAAAAGTTTTGCAGATGAAGGTCTGCTTAATAAAGTCAAAGAGCGCGGCACGCTGCTGGTAGGGCTGGAAGGAACTTATCCGCCGTTCAGTTTTCAGGGGGATGACGGCAAATTAACCGGTTTTGAAGTGGAATTTGCCCAACAGCTGGCAAAACATCTTGGCGTTGAGGCGTCACTAAAACCGACCAAATGGGACGGTATGCTGGCGTCGCTAGACTCTAAACGCATTGATGTGGTGATTAATCAGGTCACCATTTCTGACGAGCGCAAGAAAAAATACGATTTCTCTACCCCGTACACCATTTCCGGTATTCAGGCGCTGGTGAAAAAAGGTAACGAAGGCACCATTAAAACGGCTGATGATCTGAAAGGCAAAAAAGTGGGTGTCGGTCTGGGCACCAACTATGAAGAGTGGCTGCGTCAGAATGTTCAGGGCGTCGATGTGCGTACCTATGATGATGACCCGACCAAATATCAGGATCTGCGCGTAGGCCGTATCGATGCGATCCTCGTTGACCGTCTGGCGGCGCTGGATCTGGTGAAGAAAACCAACGATACGCTGGCAGTAACCGGTGAAGCATTCTCCCGTCAGGAGTCTGGTGTGGCGCTGCGTAAAGGAAATGAAGACCTGCTGAAAGCGGTGAATGATGCAATTGCGGAAATGCAAAAAGATGGCACTCTGCAAGCCCTTTCCGAAAAATGGTTTGGTGCTGATGTGACCAAATAATCAGCATAATGACAAAAAAGGGCGCTTTCACTAGCGCCTTTTTTATTTACGCGTTTTCAGCGTGCATAATAAGAAAATCACAACAACACACATCGGAGGCTGTTATGCCACTGCATAATTTAACCCGTTTTCCACGGCTGGAGTTTATCGGCGCGCCAACGCCGCTCGAATATCTGCCGCGCTTTTCTGATTATCTTGGACGGGAAATTTTCATCAAACGGGATGACGTCACTCCCATGGCAATGGGCGGCAATAAATTACGTAAGCTGGAATTTCTCGCGGCAGATGCTCTGCGTAAAGGTGCCGATACGCTGATTACTGCCGGCGCGATCCAGTCTAACCATGTGCGCCAGACTGCCGCAGTCGCGGCGAAACTCGGACTGCACTGCGTGGCGCTGCTGGAAAATCCTATTGGCACAACCGCAGAAAACTATTTAACCAACGGCAATCGTTTGTTGCTGGATCTGTTCAATACCCAGATTGAAATGTGCGACGCACTGACCGATCCCAATGCCCAACTGGAAGAGCTGGCGACGCGAGTCGAAGCACAAGGCTTTCGCCCGTATGTCATTCCGGTTGGCGGTTCTAATGCTCTTGGCGCATTGGGTTATGTGGAGAGTGCGCTGGAAATTGCGCAACAGTGTGAAGGGGCAGTTAATATTTCGTCGGTGGTGGTCGCGTCGGGCAGTGCCGGAACTCACGCCGGACTGGCTGTTGGGCTGGAACACCTGATGCCTGAAAGCGAACTGATTGGCGTGACCGTGTCGCGTTCCGTTGCCGATCAATTGCCGAAAGTGGTTAACCTCCAACAGGCGATTGCGAAAGAACTGGAGCTGACCGCATCAGCGGAAATTTTACTCTGGGATGACTATTTTGCACCTGGCTACGGCGTGCCGAACGACGAAGGCATGGAAGCAGTGAAATTGCTGGCGCGGCTGGAAGGCATTCTGCTTGATCCTGTGTATACCGGAAAAGCGATGGCGGGGCTGATTGACGGTATCAGTCAGAAACGCTTCAAAGATGAAGGGCCGATTCTGTTTATTCATACCGGCGGCGCGCCTGCGCTGTTCGCCTATCATCCCCACGTTTAGCTCCGGAAACGCTCATGCAAGAAAGTATACAACTGGTTATTGATTCCTTGCCGTTCCTGCTGAAAGGGGCTGGGTATACGCTGCAACTCAGTATCGGCGGCATGTTTTTTGGCTTACTGCTAGGGTTTATTCTCGCGCTGATGCGCCTTTCGCCAATCTGGCCCGTGCGCTGGCTGGCGCGTTTTTATATCTCTATTTTTCGTGGTACGCCGCTCATCGCCCAACTGTTTATGATCTATTACGGCTTGCCGCAGTTTGGCATCGAACTAGATCCCATTCCGTCAGCAATGATTGGTCTGTCGCTAAACACTGCCGCCTATGCTGCCGAAACGCTGCGCGCCGCCATTTCTTCTATTGATAAAGGTCAGTGGGAAGCTGCTGCCAGTATTGGTATGACGCCATGGCAGACCATGCGTCGCGCGATTTTGCCACAGGCGGCGCGGGTGGCGTTGCCGCCGCTGTCGAACAGCTTTATCAGCCTGGTAAAAGATACGTCGCTGGCCGCGACAATCCAGGTGCCGGAGCTGTTCCGTCAGGCGCAGTTGATTACCTCGCGTACGCTGGAGGTGTTCACCATGTATCTGGCGGCTTCGCTCATCTACTGGATCATGGCGACAGTGTTATCGACGTTGCAGAACCATTTTGAGAATCAACTTAATCGCCAGGAGAGAGAACCAAAATGAGTGCCATTGAAGTTAAGAACCTGGTGAAAAAATTTCACGGTCAGACGGTGCTGCACGGTATCGACCTCGAGGTAAAGCCTGGCGAAGTAGTGGCAATTATCGGTCCGAGTGGTTCCGGCAAAACCACGTTGCTACGCAGCATAAATCTGCTGGAACAACCGGAAGCGGGAACCATCACCGTTGGCGATATCACTATTGATACTGCACGTTCATTAAGTCAGCAAAAATCGCTGATTCGCCAGTTGCGTCAGCACGTCGGGTTTGTCTTCCAGAACTTTAATTTGTTTCCGCATCGTACGGTGCTGGAGAACATTATTGAAGGGCCGGTGATCGTCAAAGGCGAACCGAAAGAAGAGGCCACGGTGCGCGCTCGCGAGCTGTTGGCGAAAGTTGGGCTGGCAGGTAAAGAAACCAGCTATCCACGTCGTTTGTCTGGCGGTCAACAGCAGCGTGTCGCGATTGCGCGAGCGCTGGCTATGCGTCCTGAAGTGATTTTGTTTGACGAGCCAACGTCGGCGCTGGATCCAGAGCTGGTGGGCGAAGTCCTGAACACCATCCGCCAGCTGGCGCAGGAAAAGCGCACGATGGTGATTGTGACGCACGAAATGAGCTTTGCCCGGGATGTTGCGGACCGGGCGATCTTTATGGACCAGGGGCGGATAGTCGAGCAGGGGGCCGCAAAAGCGTTATTTGCCGATCCCGAGCAGCCTCGCACCCGCCAGTTCCTCGAGAAGTTTCTGCTGCAATAATAAGAAAAAATCAGCCCCGACGATTCACCTGTCGGGGCGGGACGCCATTTCAAGCGTAATAAAAGTGCTTAACAAATCAGCATAACTCATTAATAACATAAGAGAATGCGATGGCTTGCAAAAGTAATTCATTGCCTGAATAATATAAATTATATATAAATCTTATTTATGTGATAGTTTGAATTATCATTATAAATGATACTCACTCTCAGGGGCGTTGCGGTTTACTATGCAGGATACGGATTTTTTCAGCTGGCGTCGCACGATGCTGTTGCGTTTTCAGAGGATGGAGGCCGCAGAAGAGGTCTACCATGAAATAGAGCTTCAGGCTCAGCAGCTGGAGTACGACTACTATTCGTTATGTGTTCGCCACCCGGTACCATTCACGCGACCTAAAGTGGCTTTCTACACCAATTACCCTGAGGCGTGGGTTAGTTATTATCAGGCAAAAAACTTTCTCGCAATTGATCCGGTGCTGAACCCTGAAAACTTTAGTCAGGGCCATTTAATGTGGAATGATGACTTATTCAGCGAAGCTCAGCCGTTATGGGAAGCCGCGCGCGCGCATGGTTTACGCCGCGGTGTCACTCAGTATTTAATGCTGCCAAATCGGGCGCTGGGCTTTTTGTCCTTTTCCCGTTGCAGCACGCGCGAAATACCCATTCTTAGTGATGAACTGCAATTAAAAATGCAGTTACTGGTGCGCGAAAGTCTGATGGCTCTGATGCGTTTAAATGATGAAATAGTGATGACGCCAGAGATGAATTTCAGCAAGCGCGAAAAAGAAATTTTGAAATGGACGGCGGAAGGGAAGACATCAGCAGAGATAGCGATGATTTTGTCAATCTCTGAGAATACGGTCAATTTCCATCAGAAAAACATGCAGAAAAAAATCAATGCACCAAATAAGACCCAGGTGGCCTGTTACGCGGCCGCTACTGGCTTAATTTGATCTCTTTTCTGTTCTGCGTGCCAGATGCAAAAACCGGCTGAAAGGCACGCTCTCAGCCGGTTTTATATTACTGACGGTAGGCTTGTTTAATTTGCTTAACCGTTTTGGAAAATACTGCAGCCTGGGTTTCGTCTTCGATCAGCGCAAGCTGTTTTTCCATCTTTAACATCACGCGGCCCGCGTCAGCTTGTCCCATCGCCTGCAGCATCAGCGTCAGCATCGCTTTCAGGCAGGAGACTTCATTTGCCAGTTCTTGATTATTCTCGGCAGTAGAAAAATCAGGCGTACTCATTTATTTTCCTCGTCATGTTGCAATGAAAATTTGCGGTGAAAAATGTTAAGGCGGCGGAGTATACCATAAGCTTTGCTAAAAATAGCAGTGGTTGTTTTTTGAGCGTGATATCGGCAGTGCTATAAAATACGTTAATATAATGACCAATAAATATTTTTATCATGAATGTTTTTTGCCCGTATTGTTCGGGTTAATTAATGTTACATATTCAGCGGGCTGATTTTCATTTTTGCTGAATAAAGTCAATTTTTGTCACATTTCATCGTAGGGCTTACTGTGAAACGATCCCGGAAGCCGTTGGTGACGGGCGTGACCATAACTGTGGACAATCGAATTTACAAAAACGAGAGAAAAATCGAATACCCACCATTTTTAACGTTTCAAAGTTGCAATAAAAACCGCTAATATACGAATGACTAACTATCAGTAGCGTTATCCCTATTTCTGGAGATATTCCTTTGATCAACGTTCTACTTGTTGATGACCACGAACTGGTGCGCGCAGGGATACGACGCATTCTGGAAGATATAAAGGGTATAAAAGTCGTCGGTGAGGCATCGTGCGGTGAAGACGCCGTTAAGTGGTGCCGGGCAAATGCCGTTGACGTGGTGCTAATGGACATGAGTATGCCGGGCATTGGCGGTCTTGAGGCGACGCGTAAAATCGCGCGTTCCACAGCTGATGTTAAAATCATCATGCTTACCGTCCATACAGAAAACCCTTTACCAGCGAAAGTCATGCAGGCCGGTGCTGCGGGCTACCTCAGCAAAGGCGCGGCCCCGCAGGAAGTCGTGAGTGCGATCCGTTCTGTCTATTCAGGGCAGCGTTACATTGCTTCTGACATCGCTCAACAAATGGCGTTAAGCCAGATCGAACCAGAAAAAACAGAAAGCCCATTTGCCAGTTTGTCTGAACGTGAATTGCAGATTATGCTGATGATCACCAAGGGCCAGAAGGTCAATGAGATCTCAGAACAGCTCAATCTCAGTCCGAAAACGGTGAACAGCTACCGCTATCGTATGTTCAGTAAACTAAACATTCATGGCGATGTTGAGCTGACTCACCTGGCAATTCGCCATGGTCTGTGTAATGCGGAGACATTATCAAGTCAGTGAGTGATCAGTTTGACGCAAAAGCGTTTTTAAAAACCGTAACCAGCCAGCCAGGCGTTTATCGCATGTACGATGCTGGTGGTACGGTTATCTATGTCGGCAAAGCGAAAGACCTGAAAAAACGGCTTTCCAGCTATTTCCGTAGCAACCTCGCTTCGCGCAAAACCGAAGCGCTGGTCGCCCAGATCCAGCAAATTGATGTAACGGTTACTCATACAGAAACCGAAGCGCTGTTGCTGGAACACAACTACATCAAACTCTATCAGCCGCGTTACAACGTTTTGCTACGCGATGATAAATCTTATCCTTTTATCTTCCTGAGTGGCGATACCCACCCGCGTCTGGCGATGCATCGTGGTGCGAAGCATGCCAAAGGTGAATATTTCGGCCCGTTCCCGAATGGCTATGCCGTACGTGAAACACTGGCGTTACTGCAAAAGATTTTCCCCATTCGTCAGTGCGAAAATAGTGTTTATCGCAATCGCTCGCGTCCGTGTCTGCAATATCAGATAGGGCGCTGTCTGGGACCGTGCGTTGAAGGACTGGTGAGTGAAGAAGAATACGCTCAGCAGGTCGAGTATGTGCGCCTGTTTTTGTCTGGCAAAGATGATCAGGTGCTTACGCAACTCATTAGCCGTATGGAAACTGCCAGCCAGAATCTGGAGTTTGAAGAAGCGGCACGTATTCGCGACCAAATTCAGGCGGTGCGACGCGTCACCGAAAAACAGTTTGTGTCCAATACCGGCGACGACCTCGACGTTATTGGTGTGGCGTTCGATGCGGGAATGGCTTGTGTCCATGTATTGTTCATTCGTCAGGGCAAAGTGCTCGGCAGCCGCAGCTATTTCCCGAAAGTGCCGGGCGGCACGGAACTGAGCGAGGTGGTGGAAACCTTCGTAGGTCAGTTCTATTTACAAGGCAGCCAGATGCGCACCTTACCGGGTGAGATCCTGCTCGATTTTAATCTTAGCGATAAAACGCTGCTCGCCGATTCCCTTTCAGAACTGGCGGGACGCAAGATTAATGTTCAAACCAAACCTCGCGGCGATCGGGCGCGTTATCTGAAACTCGCGCGCACGAATGCGGCGACGGCCTTAACCAGCAAACTTTCGCAGCAATCTACCGTTCACCAGCGGCTGACAGCGCTTGCCAGCGTGTTGAAATTGCCGGAAGTGAAGCGGATGGAATGCTTTGACATCAGCCATACCATGGGGGAACAAACCGTCGCTTCCTGTGTGGTGTTTGATGCTAACGGCCCGCTGCGTGCGGAGTATCGACGCTATAACATTACTGGCATCACGCCGGGCGATGATTATGCGGCGATGAATCAGGTGCTGCGTCGGCGTTATGGTAAAGCCATCGACGAGAGTAAGATCCCGGATGTGATCCTTATCGACGGCGGCAAAGGCCAACTTGCGCAGGCGAAAAATGTCTTCGCCGAACTGGATGTCTCATGGGATAAAAATCATCCGCTGCTACTTGGCGTTGCCAAAGGAGCAGATAGGAAGGCTGGGTTGGAAACGCTGTTCTTTGAGCCGGAAGGTGAGGGATTCAGTTTGCCGCCAGATTCTCCCGCGCTGCATGTTATCCAACATATTCGCGACGAATCACACGATCACGCGATTGGAGGGCACCGCAAAAAACGGGCGAAGGTCAAAAATACCAGTTCCCTGGAAACCATTGAAGGCGTCGGGCCAAAACGTCGGCAAATGTTGTTGAAATATATGGGCGGTTTGCAAGGTTTACGTAACGCCAGCGTTGAGGAAATTGCAAAAGTGCCGGGTATTTCGCAAGGTCTGGCAGAAAAGATCTTCTGGTCGTTGAAACATTGATGTCTCTGTAGCAACATAGGGGTAATCTTACTGACAACAGATAGTTACCCGTCATTATGCAATTTAATATCCCTACGTTGCTTACACTGTTCCGTGTCATCCTTATCCCATTCTTTGTATTGGTCTTTTATCTGCCTGTCACCTGGTCGCCGTTTGCCGCTGCGCTCATTTTCTGCGTCGCGGCGGTGACTGACTGGTTCGATGGTTTTCTGGCACGCCGCTGGAACCAGAGTACCCGGTTTGGTGCTTTCCTTGACCCTGTAGCAGATAAAGTTCTCGTGGCTATCGCCATGGTGCTGGTAACCGAGCATTATCACAGCTGGTGGGTGACCTTACCGGCAGCAACGATGATCGCCCGTGAAATTATTATTTCTGCGCTACGCGAATGGATGGCGGAGTTGGGTAAACGCAGTAGCGTGGCTGTCTCCTGGATTGGGAAAGTGAAAACCACTGCCCAGATGGTGGCGCTGGCCTGGCTGCTGTGGCGTCCGAACATTTGGGTTGAGTACGCCGGTATTGCACTTTTCTTTGTGGCTGCGGTACTGACTCTGTGGTCAATGTTGCAATATTTGAGCGCTGCGCGTGCAGATTTGCTTGATCAGTGATCGTTTCGGCGCAATTTTCAGCAAACGATCAAAAGTGGTGAAAAATATCGTTGACTCATCGCGCCAGGTAAGTAGAATGCAACGCATCGAACGGCGGCACTGATTGCCAGACGATAATAAAATCAAGTGATTAACGATTGCTTGATGAATGCGGGAATAGCTCAGTTGGTAGAGCACGACCTTGCCAAGGTCGGGGTCGCGAGTTCGAGTCTCGTTTCCCGCTCCAGATTAACAGCATCGGCAGTTGCGGGTGCTTCAGTATTAAAGGCGCGTTAGCAAAGCGGTTATGTAGCGGATTGCAAATCCGTCTAGTCCGGTTCGACTCCGGAACGCGCCTCCACTTTCTTCCCGAGCCCGGATGGTGGAATCGGTAGACACAAGGGATTTAAAATCCCTCGGCGTTCGCGCTGTGCGGGTTCAAGTCCCGCTCCGGGTACCATGGGAAAGATAAGAATAAAATCAAAGCAATAAGCAGTGTCGTGAAACCACCTTCGGGTGGTTTTTTTGTGCCTGCAACTTGTCGTTACACCCTCCTTAATTTTTAATCACCGGCAAAGCCACTCAAAAAGTATCTCTGTTACGGACCGACATGTAAGATAGGTGCTGGCGAGTTGAGATCCACAAGGAAAAGCGTATGAAAACGGGACCGTTAAACGAAAGTGAGTTGGAATGGCTGGACGATATTCTGACCAAATACAACACTGACCACGCCATTCTTGATGTGGCGGAGCTGGACGGTTTATTGACGGCGGTGTTGAGTTCTCCGCAAGAGATTGAACCGGCACAGTGGCTGGTTGCCGTGTGGGGTGGGGCTGACTATGTGCCACGCTGGGCGTCAGAGAAAGAGATGACGCGCTTTATGAACCTGGCTTTTCAGCATATGGCCGATACCGCAGAGCGTCTGAACGAATTCCCGGAGCAGTTTGAGCCGTTATTCGGCTTGCGAGAAGTCGATGGCAGCGAGCTGACGATTGTTGAGGAGTGGTGCTTTGGCTATATGCGGGGCGTGGCACTTTCTGACTGGTCAACGTTACCCGATTCGTTAAAACCAGCGCTGGAGGCGATTGCGCTGCACGGTACTGAGGAAAACTTCGAGCGGGTAGAGAAGATGTCGCCAGAAGCGTTTGAAGAGAGCGTAGATGCCATTCGACTGGCGGCGCTTGATTTACATGCATACTGGATGGCGCATCCGCAGGAAAAAGCTGTTCAGCAACCGATCAAAGCAGAAGAGAAACCGGGTCGTAACGATCCTTGTCCGTGCGGCAGTGGTAAGAAATTTAAGCAGTGCTGCCTGCATTAAGAGGTCAAATTGGGTGTCAGCGTTAATTCTGGCACCCAATAAGATCTAATCATCCCACTTCTGGTAACAAGCCTGCCGCAATCAAAAATTGCACGCCAATCACAGCAATACCACAGAGAAACACCACCACCAGCGCCGGACGACCACCTTTCACCCGGTAACCCGCCTGAGGATTGTGCTTTCTGCTTTGCCAGGTCAACAGCGAAGGGATAATCAATGCCAGTACCGCCAGCGCCACACCGGCGTAACCCAGCGCCATCACAAATCCTCGTGGATAAAACAGTGCAAACGCTAACGGCGGCAGAAAGGTAATTGCACCAGTTTGCAATCGTCCACCAACGGTATTTGAACGCTGAAACAAATCTGCCAGATAATCAAATAAACCTAACGCAACGCCGAGAAATGACGTGGCGAGGGCTAAATCAGCAAATAAATGCACCGCCAGCTCAACATGCGGAGAGGCCACCATTTCGCGTAACGCCTGTAACAGCCCGTTTAATCCGGCATGATTAGCCAGCAATCCCATAAAGGTTGTTGAATCAATGCTGCCAAGCGTCGCCACCTGCCAGAAAATATATGCCACCAGGGGGATCGCACTACCGATTATAAACACCCAGCGTAGCTTACGAATGTTGCCATCCATATAGCTGACAATACTCGGCACGCTACCGTGAAAACCAAACGACGTAAAAATCACCGGGATTGCAGACAGAGCCAGCCCCTGTTGCAACGGCAGGGTTAAAAGATTCACTTTGTGAATATGCGGTAGCAGCAATACCAGCATCACCACCAGAAAAATAATTTTGGCGCTGAACAGAAAACGGTTAAACAAATCGACCAGCGATGTCCCGACACAAACCACGCCACCGGCAACAAAAGTGAACAACAGCACGCCAGCGGTTGCCGACATTGAAATACCTGTCCAGTCGCTGATGCTGGAAGCCAACAATTCACCAGCACCGCTGATGTATGCCGCAGTCAGAGCATACATTAAGAACATCATACTGAAGCCCGTCAGCCACTGACCGTAGCGTCCCAGATAGCGTTTTGCCAGCGTGCCCAGACCGGTATCTGCCGGGACATGCTGGTACACCTCCAGTAGTAATAGCGCCGTGTAGCACATCAACGCCCAAAGCCCAATCAACAAGATTAACGTGACGCTAAAACCAACACCTGCCGCAGCCAGCGGCATTGCCAGCATGCCTGCGCCAATTGTGGTTCCCGCCACGATAAAAACACTTCCCAGAGTTCTGTTTTTCACGCTTTCTTCTGTCCTGACGATCTTTATGAGTGATATCTGCGGCGCAGGTTAAGGCATAACGGCTGGTTCGTCAAACCGGCGTTACATATGGTGTAAATATAAATGTACAACAAAATGCGTTCAGTCCTGCGCTGGCGCAAAGTCTTGGTAAGCGGCAATCGCTACGCTAGCCTTTTTTTGAGGAGGAACGATGGACTCTATTCACGGTCATGAAGTGTTAAATATGATGATTGAATCAGGTGAGCAATATACGCATGCCAGTCTGGAAGCTGCGATTAAAGCGCGTTTTGGTGAACAGGCACGTTTTCACACTTGCTCGGCAGAAGGGATGACAGCGGGAGAGCTGGTAGCGTTTCTGGCAGCAAAAGGCAAATTTATACCTTCGGAAGAAGGTTTTTCGACCGATCAGAGTAAGATTTGCCGTCACTGATTTGAAACGGCGGCAGTAAACCTGCCGCCGGAGAACATTAGTTTTGTGTGTCGAGGGTAGAGAGTTCTTTGTCGATAAAATACAAACCTTCGCCGCTTTTGCCTGCCAGACTTAATTTATCAATAATCGATTTGAACAGTTTCTCTTCTTCATGCTGCTCAGAAACATACCATTGCAGGAAATTAAATGTTGGGTAGTCCTGATTGGTCATTGCAGCATGAGCCAGTTCGTTAATTTTCTGGGTGATTAATTGTTCGTGTTTATAGGTTTCCTGGAATAATTCATCAAGTGAGGAATATTCAGCAAACGGAGATTCAACGGTATTAATACGCGGTAAATTGCCGGTATCAGTCAGATAATCAAACAGACGCTGCATATGTGTCATCTCTTCCTGGGCGTGACGGCGCAGGAACGCGGCAGCACCTTCGAAGGTATGATAGCTGCACCAGGCGCTCATTTGCTGATAAAGCAGTGAAGAGTACAGTTCCAGGTTCATCTGCTCATTAAGTTTTTCAATCATTTCTGGTTTCAGCATGATAGTGCTCCACAAAGGTTATATTTGTTGCTGTGGCGTCACTATAATTTGTTATTTTATTATTTGCAAAAGGTAAAATATAAACTTCATTTATTAAAAATACGAATGGGAATAAAACGCATTACCGCTATTTATTTAATCAGCGAAGATCCCCCTCGCTGATTAAAACATTTAGAGAAAGACAGGGAAGGCGGAATGATGGCACTGATATGACAAAGTGAATTCCGTATTCAAACATAAGGAACCCGCAAAGAGGCTACAGTTGCCTACTGGCTGACCAAAGGGGATAGCGTGGGTATAGCCTTCCTGCTGGCATGCGCGATCGGCGATCCCGCGACTGACATAACGATCGGTATGGGCATGCTGCAAAAAAGCCTGGTCATAAACCAACCGTACAATACCTGTTGCCGTGTCAACTTCGCCCACATGGGCCTGGCGAGTAACCGTACACCCCGCCAGCGTTATTAATGAAAGAGTCAGAATCAGAAGTCTCATGGTCCAGCCAGAAGAGTAAAAGAAAGCACTATTTTACGCGTTACAGCGCTGCGACAATGGCCGGAAAAGACGCCTGGCAGGCGCTATTTCTTGCCATCTGTAGGTGTCAGAAATGAGGTAGCTGCTTTTTGATTATCATTTTTATAACATTAAAGGGGTATTTATGTGATTTGCATCACATAAAGATTGATTTTTGTGATGATTGTCATATTATAAGCGCAAAGACAATAACACCTGTATAACAAATGGTCGGAGTGCCGCGATGAAACTGCGCAAAATCCTGAAAAGTATGTTCAATAACTATTGCAAGACGTTCAAAGACGTACCGCCAGGCAATATGTTCCGATAACAAAAAACCTGCTCCGGCAGGTTTTTTTGTGTCCTGATGACGGTGGATGTGACTATCGCTGAAGATGTGAAGCCGCTACTATAACGGCTTTCAAAATGCTATCAGGAGTTTACGATGTCCCAGCCGCTGAATGCCGATCAGGAACTGGTTTCTGATGTGGTTGCTTGCCAGTTGGTTATCAAACAAATTCTGGATGTTCTCGATGTAATCGCGCCCGTTGAAGTTCGTGAAAAAATGTCCAGCCAGCTGAAGAATATCGACTTTACTAACCATCCCGCCGCCGCAGACCCGGTCACCATGCGGGCAATCCAAAAAGCCATCGCGCTGATTGAACTCAAGTTTACCCCACAGGGCGAATCCCATTAAAAAAACCGCTGCTTCAAAAAGATGAAGCAGCGGTTTCTCAAAAACTTCATCGGCGCAATGCATTAGCACCGATGTATGATCAATGCAGCTGATGCGACACGACATTCAGAACATGTTGGTCGGTCTGCACAGGGCACATACCCGCAAGTTTCGCACTGCGCACTTCATCAAGAATGGTTTGCAGCAACAGGCCATCATGCTGCTGTTCTTTTTCCAGATCGCGCAGGAAATTGACGGTTGAATCATCATTCAGTTCTTTCGCTTCATCGGCTAACTGCGCCAGCGTGCTTGAACGTTGCTCGTATTCTTCCATCGTTTTTTGGAACAGTTCTTCCAGAGAGTTCAGTTTTTCACCGGGAACATCAATGGCTTTAACGATGGGGGTAGCGCCGACACTCTTCATAAAGTTAAACATGCGCATCATTTGGGTCACGTTACTCTGTGCCTGGGCGCGAAGGAAAGTGGCGGTGCCGTTCAGACTCTGTTCAGAACACCAGTTACTCAGGTGAAGGTAGAGATTGGATGCGTAAAACTCGCGGTTCATTTGAGAGTTGAGTTTGAGAAGCATTCCAGCGGTTGCCATACCTAATATCCTTATATCCAGAAGTGGAGAGGTGCAAGATAAATCAAAACACCATAATTACTGTTTGCAGAATAATTCCTTTCTGCCGGTCCGAAATGTGATCGTGGAGTCAATTCTGACGATGATCTGAAATAAGAATAACGTCTGAATGGGTATAAGAAAATGCTTAAATCATCAAGTTTATATATTTTTACATTTCATTGATGAAATCAATGTAACTGCAATGAATTTTAATGATAGTGCTTTTTGTATCTTGTTGATATTAATCGGTGAATTTGAATTCATGATGAAGCAATGATTTTTTAAAACGTTTTTTCATTTTTGCGGTATGGCTCTCATTATACGTGTTCTGTTAATTAATGAGCACGGTGATAATTAATGGCGAAATGAATGACGCGCTTTTTCCACATCTTTGAGTTGCGGTTATTACACCCTTTCAAAAACTCAACGCCAGGTAATGTGGCCTATTGACTGGTTAAAAAAAAGACATCCCGCTGGGTACCAAAGACAACAAGGATTTCCAGGCTAATCTTATGGATTAATCTGCTGTGCACTAGCCAATTTGTCAGACAAATTGGCTTTTCCTTATGTCTTTTCCCGCTAAATTTATGCACGTTCTCACTGTAATTCTGCGATGTGATATTGCTCTCCTATGGAGAATTAATTTCTCGCTAAAACTATGTCAACACAGTCACTTATCTTTTAGTTAAAAGGTAATGCTTTGTTTTCCGATTAATTTAACGAATGTCATTCGTTTTTGCCCTACACAAAACGACACTAAAGCTGGAGAGAACCATGCACAAATTTACTAAAGCCCTGGCAGCCATTGGTCTGGCAGCCGTTATGTCACAATCCGCTATGGCGGAGAACCTGAAGCTCGGTTTCCTGGTGAAGCAACCGGAAGAGCCGTGGTTCCAGACCGAATGGAAGTTTGCCGATAAAGCTGGGAAGGATTTAGGGTTTGAAGTTATTAAGATTGCCGTGCCGGATGGCGAAAAAACATTGAACGCTATCGATAGCCTGGCTGCCAGTGGCGCAAAAGGTTTCGTTATTTGTACTCCGGACCCGAAACTCGGCTCTGCCATCGTGGCGAAAGCGCGTGGCTACGATATGAAAGTCATTGCCGTGGATGACCAGTTTGTTAACGCCAAAGGCAAGCCAATGGATACCGTTCCGCTGGTGATGATGGCAGCGACCAAAATTGGCGAACGTCAGGGCCAGGAACTGTATAAAGAGATGCAGAAACGTGGCTGGGATGTCAAAGAAAGCGCGGTGATGGCGATTACCGCCAACGAACTGGATACGGCTCGTCGCCGTACTACGGGGTCTATGGATGCGCTGAAAGCTGCAGGATTCCCGGAAAAACAAATTTATCAGGTACCTACCAAATCTAACGACATCCCGGGGGCATTTGACGCTGCCAACTCAATGCTGGTTCAACATCCGGAAGTTAAACATTGGCTGATCGTCGGTATGAACGACAGCACTGTACTTGGCGGCGTACGCGCGACGGAAGGTCAGGGCTTTAAAGCGGCCGATATCATCGGTATCGGTATTAACGGTGTGGATGCGGTGAGCGAACTGTCTAAGGCACAGGCAACCGGCTTCTACGGTTCCCTGCTGCCAAGCCCGGACGTACATGGCTATAAATCCAGCGAAATGCTTTACAACTGGGTAGCAAAAGACGTTGAACCGCCAAAATTTACCGAAGTTACCGACGTGGTATTGATCACGCGTGACAACTTTAAAGAAGAACTGGAGAAAAAAGGTTTAGGCGGTAAGTAATTTGCCGGAAAAATTCCCCTCTGCATGATGCAGAGGGGGTGTGAACGACCAGTGATTCACGGAGACGTTATGCAACAGTCTACCCCGTATCTCTCATTTCGCGGCATCGGTAAAACGTTTCCCGGCGTTAAGGCGCTGACGGATATTAGTTTTGATTGCTATGCCGGTCAGGTTCATGCGTTGATGGGTGAAAATGGCGCAGGAAAATCAACTCTCTTAAAAATCCTCAGCGGCAACTATGCGCCAACCACGGGTTCTGTAGTGATTAATGGGCAGGAAATGTCCTTTTCCGACACGACCGCAGCACTTAACGCGGGTGTGGCGATTATTTACCAGGAACTGCATCTCGTGCCGGAAATGACCGTCGCGGAAAACATCTATCTCGGCCAGCTGCCGCATAAAGGCGGCATTGTGAATCGCTCATTGCTGAATTATGAGGCGGGTTTACAACTTAAACATCTTGGTATGGATATTGACCCGGACACGCCGCTGAAATATCTCTCCATTGGTCAGTGGCAGATGGTTGAAATCGCCAAAGCGCTGGCGCGTAACGCCAAAATTATCGCCTTTGATGAGCCAACCAGCTCCCTCTCTGCCCGTGAAATCGACAATCTTTTCCGCGTTATTCGTGAACTGCGAAAAGAGGGGCGGGTGATCTTATACGTTTCTCACCGTATGGAAGAAATATTTGCCCTCAGCGATGCCATCACCGTCTTTAAAGATGGGCGTTATGTCAAAACCTTTACTGATATGCAGCAGGTTGACCACGACGCCCTGGTGCAGGCGATGGTCGGGCGCGACATCGGTGATATCTACGGCTGGCAACCGCGTAGTTATGGCGAGGAGCGCCTGCGTCTTGATGCTGTGAAAGCACCAGGCGTGCGTACGCCAATAAGTCTGGCGGTTCGCAGTGGAGAAATTGTCGGTCTGTTTGGTCTGGTCGGGGCAGGGCGTAGCGAATTAATGAAAGGCATGTTTGGCGGTACGCAAATCACCGCCGGTCAGGTTTATATCGACCAACAGCCGATCGATATTCGTAAACCGAGCCACGCTATTACCGCAGGCATGATGCTCTGCCCGGAAGATCGCAAAGCGGAAGGCATTATTCCTGTGCACTCCGTTCGCGACAATATCAACATCAGTGCCAGACGCAAACATGTGCTCGGCGGTTGTGTAATCAACAACGGTTGGGAAGAAAACAATGCCGATCACCACATTCGTTCGCTCAACATCAAAACGCCGGGCGCTGAGCAACTGATTATGAATCTCTCAGGTGGAAATCAGCAAAAAGCCATTCTGGGCCGCTGGTTATCGGAAGAGATGAAGGTCATTTTGCTGGATGAACCTACGCGCGGCATTGATGTTGGTGCTAAGCACGAAATATATAACGTGATTTATGCGCTGGCGGCGCAGGGTGTGGCGGTGCTGTTTGCCTCCAGCGACTTACCTGAAGTCCTCGGCGTTGCCGACCGGATTGTGGTGATGCGCGAAGGCGAAATCGCCGGTGAATTGTTACACGAGCAGGCAGATGAGCGTCAGGCACTGAGCCTTGCGATGCCTAAAGTCAGCCAGGCAGTTGCCTGAGTAAGGAGAGTATGATGTCTTCTGTTTCTACATCGGGTTCTGGCGCACCTAAGTCGTCATTCAGCTTTGGGCGTATCTGGGATCAGTACGGCATGCTGGTGGTGTTTGCGGTCCTTTTTATCGCCTGTGCCATTTTTGTCCCAAATTTTGCCACCTTCATTAATATGAAAGGGTTGGGCCTGGCAATTTCCATGTCGGGGATGGTGGCGTGTGGCATGTTGTTCTGCCTTGCTTCCGGTGACTTTGACCTTTCTGTCGCCTCCGTAATTGCCTGTGCGGGTGTCACCACGGCGGTGGTTATCAACCTGACTGAAAGCCTGTGGATTGGCGTGGCAGCGGGTTTGTTGCTGGGCGTTCTCTGTGGCCTGGTCAATGGCTTTGTTATCGCCAAACTGAAAATAAATGCTCTGATCACGACACTGGCAACGATGCAGATTGTTCGAGGTCTGGCGTACATCATTTCAGACGGTAAAGCGGTCGGTATCGAAGATGAAAGCTTCTTTGCCCTTGGTTACGCCAACTGGTTCGGTTTGCCTGCGCCAATCTGGCTCACCGTCGCGTGTCTGGTTATCTTTGGTTTGCTGCTGAATAAAACCACCTTTGGTCGTAATACCCTGGCGATTGGCGGGAACGAAGAGGCTGCGCGTCTGGCGGGTGTACCGGTTGTTCGCACCAAAATTATTATCTTTGTTCTCTCTGGTCTGGTATCAGCGATAGCCGGAATTATTCTGGCTTCACGTATGACCAGTGGGCAGCCAATGACGTCGATTGGTTATGAGCTGATTGTTATCTCCGCCTGCGTTTTAGGTGGCGTTTCTCTGAAAGGTGGCATCGGAAAAATCTCATATGTGGTGGCGGGTATCTTAATTTTAGGCACCGTGGAAAACGCCATGAACCTGCTTAATATTTCTCCTTTCGCGCAATACGTGGTTCGCGGCTTAATCCTGCTGGCAGCGGTGATCTTCGACCGTTACAAGCAAAAAGCGAAACGCACTGTCTGATGCTTTTTTCCACAACAATTTAACGTTTTTTCCTCCACAGCCAGCCGCCACAACGGTTGGCTGTTCTTCGTTACAAATGGCGACCCCCGTCACACTGTCTATACTTACATGTCTGTAAAGCGCGTTCTGCGCAACACAATAAGAAAAGAGAAGGAGGAGAACCGGGTGACAGAACCGTTAACCGAAACCCCTGAACTATCCGCGAAATATGCCTGGTTTTTTGATCTCGATGGAACGCTGGCGGAAATCAAACCGCATCCCGATCAGGTCGTCGTGCCTGACAATATTCTGCAAGGACTTCAGCTACTGGCAACCGCAAGTGATGGTGCATTGGCATTGATATCAGGGCGCTCAATGGTGGAGCTTGACGCACTGGCAAAACCTTATCGCTTCCCATTAGCGGGCGTGCATGGGGCGGAGCGCCGTGACATCAATGGTAAAACGCATATCGTTCATCTGCCGGATGCGATTGCGCGTGATATTAGCGTGCAACTGCATACGGCTATCGCCCAGTTTCCCGGTGCGGAGCTGGAGACGAAAGGGATGGCCTTTGCGCTGCATTATCGTCAGGCTCCGCAGCATGAAGACGCATTAATGACATTAGCGCAACGTATTACTCAGATCTGGCCACAAATGGCGTTACAGCAGGGAAAGTGTGTTGTCGAGATCAAACCGCGAGGCACCAGTAAAGGTGAGGCGATTGCTGCCTTTATGCAGGAAGCTCCCTTTATCGGGCGAACGCCGGTATTTCTGGGCGATGATTTAACCGATGAATCTGGCTTCGCTGTCGTTAACCGGCTGGGCGGAATGTCAGTAAAAATTGGCACAGGCGCAACTCAGGCATCATGGCGACTGGCGGGCGTACCGGATGTCTGGAGCTGGCTTGAAATGATAACCACCGCATTACAACAAAAAAGAGAAAATAACAGGAGTGATGACTATGAGTCGTTTAGTCGTAGTATCTAACCGGATTGCACCACCAGATGAGCACGCCGCCAGTGCCGGTGGCCTTGCCGTTGGCATTCTGGGGGCACTGAAAGCTGCAGGTGGACTGTGGTTTGGCTGGAGTGGCGAAACAGGGAATGAGGATCAGCCACTAAAAAAGGTGAAAAAGGGTAACATTACGTGGGCCTCTTTTAACCTCAGCGAACAGGACCTTGACGAATACTACAACCAATTCTCCAATGCCGTTCTCTGGCCCGCTTTTCATTATCGCCTCGATCTGGTGCAATTTCAGCGTCCTGCCTGGGACGGCTATCTACGCGTAAATGCGTTGCTGGCAGATAAATTACTGCCGCTGTTGCAAGACGATGACATTATCTGGATCCACGATTATCACCTGTTGCCCTTTGCGCATGAATTACGCAAACGTGGGGTGAATAATCGCATTGGTTTCTTTTTGCATATTCCTTTCCCGACACCGGAAATCTTCAACGCGCTGCCGACATATGACACCTTGCTTGAACAGCTTTGTGATTATGATTTGCTGGGTTTCCAGACAGAAAACGATCGTCTGGCGTTCCTGGATTGCCTTTCTAACCTGACCCGCGTCACGACGCGTAGCGCAAAAAGCCATACGGCGTGGGGCAAAGCGTTTCGAACGGAAGTTTACCCGATCGGCATTGAACCGAAAGAAATAGCGAAACAGGCTGCCGGACCACTGCCGCCAAAACTGGCGCAACTTAAAGCGGAACTGAAAAACGTACAAAATATCTTTTCTGTCGAACGGCTGGATTATTCCAAAGGTTTGCCGGAGCGTTTTCTCGCCTATGAAGCGTTGCTGGAAAAATATCCGCAGCATCATGGTAAAATTCGTTATACCCAGATTGCACCAACGTCGCGTGGTGATGTGCAAGCCTATCAGGATATTCGTCATCAGCTCGAAAATGAAGCTGGACGAATTAATGGTAAATACGGGCAATTAGGCTGGACGCCGCTTTATTATTTGAATCAGCATTTTGACCGTAAATTACTGATGAAAATATTCCGCTACTCTGACGTGGGCTTAGTGACGCCACTGCGTGACGGGATGAACCTGGTAGCAAAAGAGTATGTTGCCGCTCAGGACCCAGCCAACCCGGGCGTTCTTGTTCTTTCGCAATTTGCGGGAGCGGCAAACGAGTTAACGTCGGCGTTAATTGTTAACCCCTACGATCGTGACGAAGTTGCAGCTGCGCTGGATCGTGCATTGACTATGTCGCTGGCGGAACGTATTTCCCGTCATGCAGAGATGCTGGACGTTATCGTGAAAAACGATATTAACCACTGGCAGGAGTGCTTCATTAGCGACCTAAAGCAGATAGTTCCGCGAAGCGCGGAAAGCCAGCAGCGCGATAAAGTTGCTACCTTTCCTAAGCTTGCGTAAGTGCGGTTAATCTCCCGTAAGTGGAACTAACAGCACATCGACCTCACTTGAGGCAATCACTCTTTTCGCCGAGCAGGATGCTCGCGAAAAGAAACTGTGATTGTGATTACCGCAAATCACCAAATCGAAATGATATTTGCGACAAACTTCCAGAATATGTTCGCTTAACTCACCGTAGGCAATAAACGTCTTGTCAACGGGATACCCCGCATCCTGAATTAACTTATCAAGAAAGCTTTGCGTTTCTTCCTGCATCACGCTGCGTAAATCTTCAAGCATCGGCGCAGCTAATTGATTGTACATTTCCGGGTCGGAAGCGAGAGTAATTAAACTGATGTGTCCCTTTACTGGCCTGGCGATAGATACCGCTTTTGCCAGCAGTTGCTGACTTTCCGGTGTAACCGCAACAGCGACAAGAATATTGCTATAGCTCATAACCTGTTCCTTATTCTGTGAACTTCAGGTGACATTAAAGCTTTACTCCTAATGGAGAAACGACGCAATCCCAACTCAGTCAAACAGGTAAATATTAGTCTGATTATTAGTAAAGACAATTAATCAATCACTCTCGGTGATCATATGATTTCAACTGTAATTATAAGAAAATAATGTACTGATTCTCCATATTAAACAAGTGGTTAATATATGTAAAACATTTTATTAACATTAAGTTGATTGTTGCCTTTCTTTGTATTTAATTAGTTTGTTGTGCGGTAAGTGTCTGTTTAAAAATAGCTTATCTGGTATTGCATGAAAGTGATTATTTATAGCAGATGATTATTTACGGTGAGTTATTTTAACTGTGCGCAACATCCCATTTCGATTATTCCTGTTTCATTTTTGCTTGCTAGCGTTGCGAAAAACTTTTTAACAGATTGAAATACACCCAAAACAAAAGTATGACTTATACATTTATGTTAAGTAATTGAGTGTTTTGTGTGATCTGCATCACACATTATTGAAAATCGCAGCCCCCCTCCGTTGTATGTGCGTGTAGTGACGAGTACAGTTGCGTCGATTTAGGAAAAATCTTAGATAAGTGTAAAGAGCCCCTTCTATTTGTGAGGACTTATTAAATCCAAAAAAGGGGCTCTGCCTGTTGCAGCTTATCGCAACTATTCTAATGCTAATTATTTTTTACCGGGGCTTCCCGGCGACATCACGGGGTGCGGTGAGACCGCATAAAAATAAAGTTGGTTATTCTGGGTGGGAATAATGCATACCTCCGAGTTGCTGAAACACATTTATGACATCAACTTGTCATATTTACTACTTGCACAGCGTCTGATTGTTCAGGACAAAGCGTCCGCAATGTTTCGTCTCGGCATAAATGAAGAAATGGCGACAACGTTAGCGGCACTGACTCTTCCGCAAATGGTTAAGCTGGCAGAAACCAATCAACTGGTTTGTCACTTTCGTTTTGACAGCCACCAGACGATTACTCAGTTGACGCAAGATTCCCGCGTTGACGATCTCCAGCAAATTCATACCGGCATCATGCTCTCAACACGCTTGCTGAATGATGTTAATCAGCCTGAAGAAGCGCTGCGCAAGAAAAGGGCCTGATCATGAGTGAAAAAAGCATTGTTCAGGAAGCGCGGGATATTCAGCTGGCAATGGAATTGATCACCCTGGGCGCTCGTTTGCAGATGCTGGAAAGCGAAACACAGTTAAGTCGCGGACGCCTGATAAAACTTTATAAAGAACTGCGCGGAAGCCCACCGCCGAAAGGCATGCTGCCATTCTCAACCGACTGGTTTATGACCTGGGAACAAAACGTTCATGCTTCGATGTTCTGTAATGCATGGCAGTTTTTACTGAAAACCGGTTTGTGTAATGGCGTCGATGCAGTGATCAAAGCCTACCGTTTATACCTTGAACAGTGCCCGCAAGCAGAAGACGGACCGCTGCTGGCATTAACCCGTGCCTGGACATTGGTGCGGTTTGTTGAAAGTGGATTACTGCAACTTTCCAGCTGCAACTGCTGCGGCGGCAATTTTATTACCCACGCTCACCAGCCTGTTGGCAGCTTTGCCTGCAGCTTATGTCAGCCGCCATCCCGGGCAGTAAAAAGACGTAAACTTTCCCAGAATCCTGCCGATATTATCCCACAACTGCTGGATGAACAGAGAGTACAGGCTGTTTAACTGATACGGTGTGGCGCAACATTCCAGCAGCGGTAACGACGTACCGCTGCTTTTTTTTGCCCCAATCGCGCGTTAACGCCTGACGACTGAACATCCTGTCATGGTCAACAGTGGAAGGATGATGTCGTGCTTATCTTATTAGGTTACCTGGTTGTTCTCGGTACAGTTTTCGGCGGTTATTTGATGACCGGTGGAAGCCTTGGAGCACTCTATCAACCCGCTGAACTGGTGATTATTGCCGGTGCAGGGATTGGGTCGTTTATCGTCGGCAATAATGGCAAAGCGATTAAAGGCACGCTGAAGGCGCTGCCGTTGCTGTTTCGTCGCTCCAAATATACCAAAGCAATGTATATGGATCTGCTGGCTCTGCTTTATCGGTTGATGGCGAAATCGCGGCAGATGGGGATGTTTTCGCTGGAACGTGATATTGAAAATCCCCGTGAGAGCGAGATCTTCGCCAGCTACCCACGCATCCTTGCGGATAGCGTCATGCTTGATTTTATCGTCGATTATCTGCGTCTGATTATCAGCGGTCACATGAACACCTTCGAAATCGAAGCCCTGATGGATGAAGAGATTGAGACGCACGAAAGCGAAGCAGAAGTCCCGGCGAACAGTCTGGCGCTGGTCGGGGACTCACTTCCGGCGTTTGGTATTGTCGCGGCTGTGATGGGGGTCGTTCACGCGTTAGGTTCAGCCGATCGTCCTGCCGCCGAGCTGGGGGCGCTTATCGCACATGCGATGGTGGGGACTTTCCTCGGTATTTTATTGGCTTACGGATTTATTTCCCCATTAGCGAGTGTTTTACGTCAGAAAAGCGCCGAAACCAGCAAAATGATGCAGTGCGTCAAAGTCACACTGCTTTCTAATCTGAACGGTTACGCACCGCCTATCGCCGTTGAGTTTGGTCGCAAAACGCTCTATTCCAGCGAACGTCCGTCGTTTATTGAACTGGAAGAGCATGTGCGTGCGGTGAAAAATCCGCAACAACAGACGACAACCGAGGAAGCATGAAGAATCAAGCGCATCCGATTATTGTCGTCAAACGACGCAAAGCCAAAAGCCACGGGGCAGCACATGGATCGTGGAAGATTGCTTATGCCGACTTTATGACCGCGATGATGGCCTTTTTTCTGGTGATGTGGTTAATCTCCATCTCCAGCCCAAAAGAGCTGATTCAGATTGCGGAGTACTTCCGGACTCCACTGGCGACTGCGGTTACGGGCGGCGATCGCATTTCTAATAGTGAAAGCCCAATTCCCGGTGGGGGTGATGATTACACCCAAAGCCAGGGGGAAGTGAATAAGCAGCCGAACATCGAAGAGCTGAAAAAACGCATGGAGCAAAGTCGATTGCGGAAATTGCGTGGCGATCTCGACCAATTGATAGAGTCCGATCCGAAACTGCGGGCGTTACGTCCCCATCTCAAAATCGATCTGGTCCAGGAAGGTCTACGTATTCAGATCATCGATAGCCAGAATCGCCCGATGTTTAGAACCGGCAGTGCCGATGTGGAACCCTATATGCGCGACATTCTGCGCGCTATCGCGCCTGTACTGAACGGTATTCCCAACCGTATTAGCCTTTCGGGTCATACCGATGATTTCCCTTACGCCAGTGGTGAGAAAGGATATAGCAACTGGGAGCTTTCTGCCGATCGGGCCAATGCATCCCGCCGCGAACTGATGGTTGGCGGGTTGGATAGCGGCAAAGTGTTACGTGTCGTCGGCATGGCGGCAACGATGCGCTTAAGCGATCGCGGTCCTGATGATGCTGTCAACCGTCGCATCAGCCTGCTGGTACTGAACAAACAAGCCGAACAGGCCATTTTGCATGAAAACGCCGAAAGCCAGAATGAGCCAGTAAGCGCCCTGGAAAAACCTGAGGTTGCACCACAGGTCAGTGTTCCCACAATGCCATCAGCCGAACCGAGGTGACAGCGTGAGCATGGATATAAGCGATTTTTATCAGACATTTTTTGATGAAGCGGACGAACTGTTGGCTGATATGGAGCAGCATCTGCTGGTTTTGCAGCCGGAAGCGCCAGATGCCGAACAATTGAATGCCATCTTTCGGGCTGCCCACTCGATCAAAGGAGGGGCAGGAACCTTTGGCTTCAGCGTTTTGCAGGAAACCACGCATCTGATGGAAAACCTGCTCGACGAAGCCAGACGAGGTGAGATGCAACTCAACACCGACATTATCAATCTGTTTTTGGAAACGAAGGACATCATGCAAGAACAGCTCGACGCTTATAAACAGTCGCAAGAGCCGGATGCCGCCAGCTTCGATTATATCTGCCAGGCCTTGCGTCAACTGGCATTAGAAGCGAAAGGCGAAACGCCATCCGCAGTGACCCGATTAAGTGTGGTTGCCAAAAGTGAACCGCAAGATGAGCAGAGCCGCAATCAGTCGCCGCGACGAATTATCCTTTCGCGCCTGAAGGCCGGGGAAGTCGACCTGCTGGAAGAAGAGCTGGGGCATCTGACAACGTTAACCGACGTGGTGAAAGGGGCGGATTCTCTCTCGGCAATATTAACGGGCGACATCGCCGAAGATGACATCACAGCGGTACTCTGTTTTGTGATTGAAGCCGATCAGATTACCTTTGAAACAGTAGAAGTCTCGCCCAAAATATCCCCCCCACCAGTGCTTAAACTGGCAGCTGAACAAGCGCCAACCGGTCGCGTGGAGCGGGAAAAAACGACGCGCAGCAGTGAATCCACCAGCATCCGTGTAGCGGTAGAAAAGGTTGATCAATTAATTAACCTCGTCGGCGAGCTGGTCATCACCCAGTCCATGCTTGCCCAGCGTTCCAGCGAACTGGACCCGGTTAATCATGGTGATTTGATTACCAGCATGGGGCAGTTACAACGTAACGCTCGTGATTTGCAGGAATCAGTGATGTCGATTCGCATGATGCCGATGGAATATGTCTTTAGCCGTTATCCCCGGCTGGTGCGTGATCTGGCGGGAAAACTCGGCAAGCAGGTAGAACTGACGCTGGTGGGCAGTTCTACTGAACTCGACAAGAGCCTGATAGAACGCATTATCGACCCGCTGACCCACCTGGTACGCAATAGCCTCGATCACGGTATTGAACTGCCAGAAAAACGGCTCGCCGCAGGTAAAAACAGCGTAGGAAATTTAATTCTGTCTGCCGAACATCAGGGCGGCAACATTTGCATTGAAGTGACCGACGATGGTGCAGGGCTAAACCGTGAGCGAATTCTGGCAAAAGCGGCCTCGCAAGGTTTGACTGTCAGCGAAAACATGAGCGACGACGAAGTCGCGATGCTGATATTTGCACCAGGCTTCTCCACGGCAGAGCAGGTCACCGACGTCTCTGGGCGCGGCGTCGGCATGGACGTCGTTAAACGTAATATCCAGGAGATGGGCGGTCATGTCGAAATCCAGTCGAAGCAGGGTACTGGCACTACGATCCGCATTTTACTGCCGCTAACGCTGGCCATCCTCGACGGCATGTCCGTACGCGTTGCGGATGAAGTTTTCATTCTGCCGCTGAATGCTGTCATGGAATCACTGCAACCCCGTGAAGCCGATCTGCATCCACTGGCCGGCGGCGAGCGGGTGCTGGAAGTGCGGGGTGAATATCTGCCCATCGTCGAACTGTGGAAAGTGTTCAACGTCGCGGGCGCGAAAACCGAAGCCACCCAGGGAATTGTGGTGATCTTACAAAGTGGCGGTCGCCGCTACGCCTTGCTGGTGGATCAATTAATTGGTCAACACCAGGTTGTGGTTAAAAACCTTGAAAGTAACTATCGCAAAGTCCCCGGCATTTCTGCTGCGACCATTCTTGGCGACGGCAGCGTGGCACTGATTGTTGATGTCTCCGCCTTGCAGGCGATAAACCGCGAACAACGTATGGCGAACACCGCCGCCTGAATGAGTAAAAAGGTAACAATATGACCGGTATGACGAATGTAACAAAGCTGGCCAGCGAGCCGTCAGGCCAGGAATTTCTGGTATTTACCCTTGGTGATGAAGAGTACGGTATTGATATCCTGAAAGTGCAGGAGATCCGTGGCTACGATCAGGTAACACGGATTGCGAACACGCCAGCGTTTATCAAAGGCGTCACGAATCTGCGCGGCGTTATTGTGCCGATTGTCGACTTACGAATTAAGTTCAGCCAGGTGGATGTGGACTATAACGACAACACGGTAGTTATCGTCCTGAATCTCGGACAGCGGGTGGTCGGCATCGTGGTTGACGGCGTTTCAGACGTGCTTTCATTGACGGCGGAGCAAATTCGTCCGGCACCGGAATTTGCCGTGACGCTTTCAACAGAATATCTCACTGGACTGGGCGCACTGGGCGACCGGATGTTGATTCTGGTGAACATCGAAAAACTGCTGAACAGCGAAGAGATGGCGCTGTTAGATAGCGCGGCGTCAGAAGTGGCGTAATTCTCCCGATTTCCTCAATTGCAATGAACCCGATGACCTGCGCATCGGGTTTTTTATTTCAGTTTCGCGGCGGGTGGCATCAGCAATAAAGTTTCCCCCTTCCTTGCCGATAACGAGATCAACTTGTTTTCAGGAAGGTGCCTTATGATTAACCGTATCCGCGTAGTCACGCTGTTGGTAATGGTGCTGGGGGTATTCGCACTGTTACAGCTTATTTCCGGCAGTCTGTTTTTTTCTTCCCTTCACCATAGCCAGAAGAGCTTTGTGGTTTCCAATCAATTACGGGAACAGCAGGGCGAGCTGACGTCAACCTGGGATTTAATGCTGCAAACGCGCATTAACCTGAGTCGTTCAGCGGTGCGGATGATGATGGATTCCTCCAATCAACAAAGTAACGCCAAAGTTGAATTGCTCGATAGCGCCAGGAAAACATTGGCCCAGGCCGCGACGCATTATAAAAAATTCAAAAGCATGGCACCGTTACCTGAAATGGTCGCTACCAGTCGTAATATTGATGAAAAATATAAAAACTATCACACAGCGTTAACTGAACTGATTGATTATCTTGATTATGGCAATACTGGAGCTTATTTCGCTCAGCCAACCCAGGGAATGCAAAATGCAATGGGCGAAGCGTTTGCTCAGTACGCCCTCAGCAGTGAAAAACTGTATCGCGATATCGTCACTGACAACGCAGATGATTACCGATTTGCCCAGTGGCAACTGGCGGTTATCGCGCTGGTGGTTGTATTGATTCTGCTGGTGGCGTGGTACGGCATTCGCCGTATGTTGCTTACACCGCTGGCAAAAATTATTGCTCACATTCGCGAAATCGCCAGTGGTAACCTGGCGAATACCCTGACCATTGACGGGCGCAGTGAAATGGGCGACCTGGCGCAGAGCGTTTCACATATGCAACGCTCTTTGACTGACACCGTCACTCATGTGCGTGAAGGTTCAGATGCCATCTATGCCGGTACCCGTGAAATTGCGGCGGGCAACACCGATCTTTCCTCCCGTACTGAACAGCAGGCATCCGCGCTGGAAGAAACTGCCGCCAGCATGGAGCAGCTCACTGCGACAGTGAAGCAAAACGCCGATAACGCCCGCCAGGCCTCGCAACTGGCGCAAAGTGCCTCCGATACTGCCCAGCACGGCGGAAAAGTAGTGGATGGTGTAGTGAAAACGATGCATGAGATCGCCGATAGTTCGAAGAAAATTGCCGACATTATCAGCGTTATCGATGGTATTGCCTTCCAGACTAATATCCTCGCGTTGAATGCCGCTGTTGAAGCCGCGCGTGCGGGTGAACAGGGCCGTGGTTTTGCCGTGGTGGCGGGCGAAGTGCGTAATCTTGCCAGTCGCAGCGCCCAGGCGGCAAAAGAGATCAAAGCCCTCATTGAAGACTCCGTCTCGCGCGTTGATACCGGTTCGGTGCTGGTCGAAAGCGCCGGGGAAACAATGAACAATATCGTCAATGCTGTCACTCGCGTGACTGACATTATGGGCGAGATTGCATCGGCATCGGATGAACAGAGCCGTGGCATCGATCAAGTCGCATTGGCGGTTTCGGAAATGGATCGCGTCACGCAACAGAACGCATCGCTGGTGCAGGAATCAGCTGCCGCCGCAGCTGCGCTGGAAGAACAGGCCAGTCGTTTAACGCAAGCGGTTTCCGCGTTTCGTCTGGCAGCCAGCCCACTCACCAATAAACCGCAAACACCATCCCGTCCTGCCAGTGAGCAACCACCGGCACAGCCACGACTGCGAATTACTGAACAAGATCCAAACTGGGAAACATTTTGACGAGTTTTTACTAACGCGGTCATTGCCGCCTGATGGGGAGCGTTGATGTTTAATCGTATTCGAATTTCGACCACGCTGTTTTTAATTTTGATTCTCTGCGGGATCTTGCAGATTGGCAGTAACGGCATGTCTTTTTGGGCATTTCGCGACGATTTGCAACGACTGAATCAGGTCGAGCAGAGCAATCAGCAACGTGCGGCATTAGCGCAAACTCGGGCGGTAATGTTACAGGCCAGTACCGCGCTGAACAAAGCGGGCACTCTGACGGCGCTCAGCTATCCGGCGGATGACATTAAAACGTTGATGACGACGGCGCGCGCCAGTCTGACGCAATCCACCACGCTGTTTAAAAGTTTTATGGCGATGACTGCGGGCAATGAGCACGTCAGGGCGTTGCAAAAAGAGACGGAGAAAAGTTTTGCCCGCTGGCACAACGATCTCGAACATCAGGCGACCTGGCTTGAAAGTAATCAACTTTCGGATTTCCTTACTGCGCCGGTGCAGGAATCACAGAATGCGTTTGACGTTAACTTTGAGGCCTGGCAGCTGGAGATCAACCATGTGCTGGAAGCCGCCAGTGCGCAAAGCCAGCGTAACTATCAGATTTCGGCGCTGGTGTTTATCAGCATGATTATTGTTGCGGCGATCTACATCAGCAGTGCGCTGTGGTGGACGCGCAAGATGATTGTTCAACCACTGGCCATCATCGGTAGCCATTTTGACAGCATTGCTGCGGGTAATCTGGCGCGTCCGATTGCAGTGTATGGTCGCAATGAGATCACCGCCATTTTTGCCAGTCTGAAGACCATGCAGCAGGCTTTGCGTGGGACGGTAAGTGATGTGCGTAAGGGAAGCCAGGAGATGCACATTGGTATCGCGGAGATTGTCGCAGGCAATAACGATCTCTCAAGTCGTACCGAACAGCAGGCGGCATCGCTGGCACAAACGGCCGCCAGTATGGAGCAATTAACCGCCACGGTAGGGCAAAACGCCGATAACGCACGACAGGCGTCGGAACTGGCAAAAAATGCCGCGACAACGGCGCAGGCGGGCGGTGTTCAGGTCAGTACCATGACTCACACCATGCAGGAGATCGCCACCAGCTCGCAAAAAATTGGCGACATTATCAGCGTTATCGACGGCATTGCTTTCCAGACCAATATTCTGGCCCTGAATGCGGCAGTGGAAGCGGCTCGCGCCGGAGAGCAGGGGCGTGGTTTTGCGGTAGTGGCAGGTGAAGTGCGCAATCTTGCCAGCCGTAGCGCGCAGGCAGCAAAAGAGATCAAAGGGCTGATCGAAGAGTCAGTCAATCGTGTCCAGCAGGGTTCGAAACTGGTGAATAACGCCGCCGCGACCATGACTGATATTGTCAGTTCGGTGACCCGCGTGAACGACATTATGGGAGAAATTGCTTCGGCCTCGGAAGAACAACGGCGGGGGATTGAGCAGGTTGCGCAGGCTGTCAGCCAGATGGATCAGGTGACACAGCAGAACGCCTCGCTGGTAGAAGAAGCGGCGGCGGCAACGGAACAACTGGCGAACCAGGCTGACCATCTTTCGTCGCGTGTGGCGGTATTTACCCTTGAAGAACATGAAGTAGCACGACATGAGTCGGCGCAGTTACATATTGCGCCAGTGGTATCCTGAAGTGATTGAGAAGGCGCTATGACTTCATCTCTGCCCTGTGGGCAAACGTCTTTATTGTTACAGATGACCGAGCGCCTGGCGCTTTCCGACGCGCATTTTCGGCGGATAAGTCAATTGATCTATCAACGAGCCGGGATCGTCCTGGCCGACCATAAACGCGACATGGTTTACAACCGACTGGTTCGTCGTTTGCGTTCGCTGGGACTGACGGATTTCGGCCATTACCTGAACTTGCTGGAATCTAATCAGCACAGCGGTGAGTGGCAGGCGTTTATCAATTCGCTGACCACGAATCTGACGGCATTTTTCCGTGAGGCGCATCATTTTCCTCTGCTCGCGGATCACGCCCGGCGTCGTTCTGGCGAGTATCGCGTATGGAGCGCGGCGGCTTCGACCGGCGAAGAGCCGTACAGCATTGCGATGACACTGGCTGACACATTGGGCACCGCGCCCGGACGCTGGAAAGTGTTTGCCAGCGACATTGACACCGAAGTGCTGGAAAAAGCCAGAAGCGGTATTTATCGCCATGAAGAGTTGAAAAATCTGACGCCGCAGCAACTGCAGCGGTACTTCATGCGAGGGACGGGACCGCATCAAGGGCTGGTACGCGTGCGTCAGGAACTGGCGAATTATGTTGATTTTGCCCCGCTGAATTTACTGGCGAAACAGTACACCGTGCCGGGACCGTTTGATGCGATCTTCTGTCGTAACGTCATGATCTACTTCGATCAAACTACCCAGCAGGAGATTTTGCACCGCTTTGTTCCGCTCCTTAAACCCGACGGATTGCTGTTTGCGGGTCACTCTGAAAACTTTAGCCACCTTGAGCGCCGCTTCACGCTGCGTGGTCAGACGGTGTATGCGCTAAGTAAGGATTAACGATGAGCAAAATCAGGGTGTTATCTGTCGATGATTCGGCACTGATGCGCCAGATCATGACAGAAATCATCAACAGCCATAGCGACATGGAAATGGTGGCGACCGCCCCTGATCCGCTGGTTGCGCGTGATTTGATTAAGAAATTCAATCCCGATGTATTGACGCTGGATGTTGAAATGCCGCGGATGGACGGACTGGATTTCCTCGAAAAATTAATGCGTTTGCGTCCAATGCCCGTAGTGATGGTTTCTTCCCTGACCGGCAAAGGGTCAGAAGTCACGCTGCGCGCGCTGGAGCTGGGGGCGATAGATTTTGTCACCAAACCGCAACTGGGTATTCGCGAAGGAATGCTGGCGTATAGCGAAATGATTGCTGAAAAGGTGCGTACAGCAGCAAAGGCGAGCCTTGCAGCACATAAGCCATTGTCGGCACCGACAACGCTGAAGGCAGGGCCGTTGTTGAGTTCTGAAAAACTGATTGCGATTGGTGCTTCAACGGGGGGAACTGAGGCAATTCGTCACGTACTGCAACCGTTGCCGCTTTCCAGCCCGGCACTGTTAATTACCCAGCATATGCCGCCCGGTTTCACCCGCTCTTTTGCCGACAGACTTAATAAGCTTTGCCAGATCGGGGTTAAAGAAGCCGAAGACGGAGAACGTGTCTTGCCGGGGCATGCCTATATTGCGCCGGGCGATCGGCATATGGAGCTGGCGCGTAGTGGCGCAAATTACCAAATCAAAATTCACGATGGCCCGGCGGTTAACCGTCATCGGCCTTCGGTAGATGTGTTGTTCCATTCTGTCGCCAAACAGGCGGGGCGTAATGCGGTTGGGGTGATCCTGACCGGTATGGGCAACGACGGCGCGGCGGGAATGTTGGCGATGCGTCAGGCGGGGGCATGGACCCTTGCGCAAAACGAAGCAAGTTGCGTGGTGTTCGGCATGCCGCGCGAGGCCATCAATATGGGTGGTGTCTGCGAAGTGGTCGATCTTAGCCAGGTAAGCCAGCAAATGTTGGCAAAAATTAGTGCCGGACAGGCGATACGTATTTAAATCAGGAGTGTGAAATGGCGGATAAAGAACTTAAATTTTTGGTTGTGGATGACTTTTCCACCATGCGACGCATAGTGCGTAACCTGCTGAAAGAGCTGGGATTCAATAATGTTGAGGAAGCGGAAGATGGTGTCGACGCTCTCAATAAGTTGCAGGCAGGCGGTTATGGATTTGTTATCTCCGACTGGAACATGCCCAACATGGATGGCCTGGAATTGCTGAAAACGATTCGTGCGGATGGGGCGATGTCGGCATTGCCAGTGTTAATGGTGACTGCAGAAGCGAAGAAAGAGAACATCATTGCTGCGGCGCAAGCGGGGGCCAGTGGCTATGTGGTGAAGCCATTTACCGCCGCGACGCTGGAGGAAAAACTCAACAAAATCTTTGAGAAACTGGGCATGTGAGGATGCGACTATGATGCAACCATCAATCAAACCTGCTGACGAGCATTCAGCTGGCGATATCATTGCGCGCATCGGCAGCCTGACGCGTATGCTGCGCGACAGTTTGCGGGAACTGGGACTGGATCAGGCCATTGCGGAAGCGGCGGAAGCCATCCCCGATGCGCGCGATCGTTTGTACTATGTTGTGCAGATGACCGCCCAGGCTGCGGAGCGGGCGCTGAACAGTGTTGAGGCGTCACAACCGCATCAGGATCAAATGGAGAAATCAGCAAAAGCGTTAACCCAACGTTGGGATGACTGGTTTGCCGATCCGATTGACCTTGCCGACGCCCGTGAACTGGTAACAGATACGCGGCAATTTCTGGCAGATGTCCCCGCGCATACCAGCTTTACTAACGCGCAACTGCTGGAAATCATGATGGCGCAGGATTTTCAGGATCTCACCGGACAGGTCATTAAGCGGATGATGGATGTCATTCAGGAGATCGAACGTCAGTTGCTGATGGTGCTGTTGGAAAACATCCCCGAACAGGAGTCGCGTCCAAAACGTGAAAACCAGAGTTTGCTTAATGGACCTCAGGTCGATACCAGCAAAGCCGGTGTGGTAGCCAGTCAGGATCAGGTGGACGATTTGTTGGATAGTCTTGGATTTTGATTTGTATTGCCTGATGTGGCGTGACCACGTCATATCAGGCGATGACGCCGCATCCGACAAACGCATACTATGCTTGATGTGTGGCAGTAAAAGCCCTAAATCCCGCCTGTTTTGCCCCTTACTCAAACCATTGAACGCTTTGCGCTCTGGCATCATTTACGCTTAATACTCTTTCCAGGATTGGCGACGTGTCTGACGAGAGCGACGACAAAACAGAAGCCCCCACACCTCACCGACTAGAAAAAGCGCGGGAAGAGGGGCAAATCCCGCGTTCCCGTGAACTGACCTCGCTGCTGATTTTGTTAGTGGGCGTGTGTGTTATCTGGTTTGGCGGTGTGTCGCTGGCCCGTCGATTGTCGGGCATGCTCTCCGCTGGGCTGCATTTTGATCACAGTATTATCAATGACCCGAATCTGATCCTCGGGCAGATTATTCTGCTGATCAGAGAAGCCATGCTGGCGCTGCTGCCACTGATTAGCGGCGTGGTACTGGTGGCGCTCATTTCTCCGGTCATGCTGGGAGGGCTGGTATTTAGCGGCAAATCCTTGCAGCCGAAGTTTTCCAAACTCAACCCGCTACCGGGGATTAAACGGATGTTCTCGGCACAGACTGGCGCGGAGTTACTTAAAGCAATTTTGAAAACCATCCTGGTTGGCAGCGTGACGGGGTTTTTTCTCTGGCATCACTGGCCGCAGATGATGCGCTTAATGGCCGAGTCTCCGATTACCGCCATGGGTAATGCGATGGATCTGGTAGGGCTGTGCGCGCTGCTGGTGGTACTTGGTGTTATTCCGATGGTGGGATTTGACGTCTTTTTCCAAATCTTCAGCCACCTGAAAAAGCTGCGAATGTCGCGGCAGGATATTCGTGATGAGTTCAAACAAAGCGAAGGCGACCCCCATGTTAAAGGGCGGATCCGTCAGATGCAGCGAGCGGCTGCACGGCGTCGGATGATGGCCGATGTGCCGAAAGCGGATGTCATTGTCAATAACCCGACCCACTATTCGGTAGCGTTGCAGTATGACGAAAACAAAATGAGCGCACCGAAAGTGGTCGCTAAAGGTGCAGGGCTGGTCGCGCTGCGCATTCGTGAAATTGGCGCTGAAAATAACGTCCCTACGCTTGAAGCGCCGCCGCTGGCGCGAGCGCTGTATCGACATGCGGAGATCGGTCAACAAATCCCGGGTCAACTGTACGCCGCAGTGGCGGAAGTGCTGGCCTGGGTCTGGCAACTGAAACGCTGGCGTCTGGCTGGTGGACAGCGCCCTGTACAACCTACTCATCTTCCGGTGCCGGAAGCCCTGGATTTTATTAACGAGAAACCGACCCATGAGTAATCTGGCCGCGATGCTGCGCCTGCCCGCAAACCTGAAATCGACACAATGGCAGATCCTTGCCGGACCGATTTTGATCTTACTGATTTTGTCGATGATGGTGCTGCCATTGCCTGCATTCATTCTCGACCTGCTGTTTACCTTTAATATCGCCTTGTCGATCATGGTGTTGCTGGTGGCGATGTTTACCCAGCGCACGCTTGAGTTTGCTGCGTTTCCGACGATTCTGTTGTTTACCACGTTGTTGCGTCTGGCACTTAATGTGGCTTCAACCCGTATCATTTTGATGGAAGGGCATACCGGCGCGGCGGCGGCTGGAAAGGTGGTCGAAGCGTTCGGTCACTTCCTCGTTGGTGGCAATTTCGCTATCGGTATCGTGGTGTTTGTCATTCTCGTAATCATCAACTTTATGGTCATTACCAAAGGTGCCGGGCGTATCGCAGAAGTGGGTGCGCGCTTTGTTCTCGATGGTATGCCGGGTAAGCAGATGGCGATTGACGCCGACCTTAACGCCGGATTGATTGGTGAAGATGAGGCGAAAAAACGCCGCTCCGAAGTGACTCAGGAAGCCGACTTTTACGGCTCAATGGACGGGGCAAGTAAATTTGTTCGTGGTGATGCCATCGCCGGGATCCTCATCATGGTCATTAACGTTGTCGGCGGGTTGCTGGTCGGTGTGCTGCAACATGGCATGAGCATGGGACACGCGGCGGAAAGTTATACGCTATTGACCATTGGCGACGGTCTGGTGGCACAAATTCCGGCGCTGGTGATTTCTACCGCCGCCGGGGTCATCGTTACGCGTGTCAGCACCGATCAGGATGTTGGCGAGCAGATGGTGAATCAGCTTTTCAGTAACCCAAGCGTTATGTTGTTAAGCGCCGCCGTGCTCGGTTTACTCGGCCTGGTACCTGGAATGCCGAACCTGGTATTTTTGCTGTTCACTGCCGGATTGCTGGGGCTGGCCTGGTGGATCCGCGGACGCGAACAAAAAGCGCCTGCCGAACCAAAACCGGTAAAAATGGCAGAGAATAATGCCGTTGTCGAAGCGACGTGGAACGATGTACAACTGGAAGATTCTCTGGGAATGGAAGTGGGTTATCGCCTGATCCCGATGGTCGATTTCCAGCAGGATGGTGAGTTGCTGGGCCGTATACGCAGTATTCGCAAGAAATTTGCCCAGGAGATGGGGTTTCTGCCGCCGGTGGTGCACATTCGCGACAATATGGATCTGCAACCTGCCCGCTATCGCATTTTGATGAAAGGCGTGGAGATAGGCAGTGGTGATGCTTATCCGGGGCGTTGGTTGGCGATTAACCCTGGTACCGCTGCCGGGACGTTACCTGGTGAGGCGACCGTCGATCCGGCATTTGGCCTGAATGCTATCTGGATTGAAAGTGCGCTTAAAGAACAGGCGCAGATTCAGGGGTACACCGTGGTTGAGGCCAGCACGGTGGTGGCAACGCATCTTAACCACCTCATTAGCCAGCATGCCGCAGAGCTGTTTGGTCGTCAGGAGGCGCAACAGTTGCTGGATCGCGTCGCCCAGGAGATGCCAAAGCTGACGGAAGATCTCGTTCCTGGCGTCGTCACGCTCACCACACTGCATAAAGTGCTGCAAAATCTGCTCGATGAAAAAGTGCCGATTCGCGATATGCGCACTATTCTCGAAACGCTGGCGGAACATGCGCCCATCCAAAGCGATCCACATGAATTAACCGCCGTCGTGCGCGTGGCGTTGGGACGGGCGATTACCCAGCAGTGGTTTCCTGGCAAAGATGAAGTCCATGTTATTGGCCTTGATACGCCGCTGGAACGTTTGTTACTACAGGCGTTGCAGGGTGGGGGCGGACTGGAGCCAGGGCTGGCGGATCGTTTGCTGGCGCAAACTCAGGAAGCGCTATCCCGTCAGGAGATGTTGGGTGCGCCGCCTGTATTGTTGGTGAACCACGCGCTGCGACCATTATTGTCTCGCTTCCTGCGCCGCAGCCTGCCGCAGTTAGTGGTGCTGTCGAATCTGGAACTATCTGATAACCGACATATCCGCATGACGGCGACAATTGGCGGTAAATGATGAGAACCTTATTAGCAATATTATTGTTTCCGCTGCTGGTGCAAGCCGCCGGGGAGGGGATGTGGCAGGCGAGTAGTGTGGGCGTTACGCTGAATCACCGTGGTGAGTCGATGTCGTCAGCGCCTCTTTCTACTCGACAACCTGCTGCAGGATTGATGACGCTGGTGGCGTGGCGTTATCAGCTTATCGGCCCGACACCTGCAGGACTGCGGGTTCGCTTGTGTTCACAATCTCGTTGTGTCGAATTAGAAGGGCAGAGTGGAACCACCGTGGCCTTTTCCGGTATACCGGCGATAGAACCGTTGCGATTTATCTGGGAAGTGCCTGGCGGTGGGCGGTTAATTCCGCCGCTGAAAGTACAACGTAATGAAGTGATTGTGAATTATCGTTAATGATAAAAAAGCCGATGTCTGCCATGACATCGGCTTTTGCCGTATAACGCGATTACATACGCTCTACTGTCTCAATACCCAGCGTATCCAGACCCAGTTTCAGCGTCTTCGCCGTCAGTTGTGCCAGTTTCAGACGGCTGTTACGCACTTCTTCGTTTTCTGCGCTGAGGATCGGGCAGTGCTCGTAGAAGCCAGAGAACAGACCGGCCAGATCGTACAGATAAGCACACATCACATGCGGCGTGCCTTCACGGGCAACCACAGTGAGGGTTTCTTCAAACTGCAGCAGGCGAGCTGCCAGTTGCGCTTCACGATCTTCACGGATGATAACCGGAGCTGCAGCCAGTTGCTCTTCGTCAATTTCTGCTTTACGGAACACGGACAATACACGCGTGTAAGCATACTGCATGTATGGCGCGGTATTACCCTCAAACGCCAGCATGTTGTCCCAGTCGAAGATGTAGTCGGTAGTGCGGTTTTTGGAGAGATCCGCATATTTCACCGCACCAATACCAACCGCGTTAGCCAGTTTTTCCAGCTCGTCAGCTGGCATGTCCGGGTTTTTCTCTGCCACCAGACGGCGTGCGCGTTCCAGGGCTTCATCCAGCAGATCGGCCAGTTTCACTGTACCGCCCGCGCGGGTTTTGAACGGTTTGCCGTCTTTACCCAGCATCATGCCGAACATGTGGTGTTCCAGCGGTACGGATTCCGGTACATAGCCTGCTTTGCGGACGATCGCCCACGCCTGCATCAGGTGTTGATGCTGACGGGAGTCGATGTAATACAGCACGCGATCGGCATGCAGTGTTTCATAACGATATTTCGCACAGGCGATATCAGTGGTGGTGTAGAGATAGCCACCATCTTTCTTCTGAATGATCACGCCCATCGGTTCGCCTTCCTTGTTTTTGAACTCATCAAGGAATACGACGGTCGCGCCTTCGCTTTCTACTGCCAGACCTTTGGCTTTGAGATCTGCCACGATACCCGGCAGCATCGGGTTATAGAGGCTTTCGCCCATTACGTCATCACGGGTCAGCGTCACGTTGAGACGATCGTAGGTGATCTGGTTCTGCGTCATGGTGATGTCGACCAGTTTGCGCCACATCTCGCGGAAATATTCGTCACCGCTTTGCAGTTTTACCACGTAGTTACGTGCGCGCTCGGCGAACTCTTCATCTTCATCGTAATGCTTTTTCGCATCGCGGTAGAAACCTTCAAGGTCAGCCAGCTCCATTTCACCGGCGTTTTCCTGCTGCTGCTTTTCCAGCCATGCAATCAGCATACCGAACTGAGTGCCCCAGTCGCCGACGTGGTTTGCGCGAATCACTTTGTGACCGAGGAACTCCAGAGTACGAACTGCTGCGTCACCAATAATGGTAGAGCGCAGGTGACCAACGTGCATCTCTTTCGCCACGTTTGGCGCAGAGTAGTCAACCACAATGGTCTGTTTTTCTGGCGTAGCAACACCGAGACGATCGGACGCCAGCGCCTGCTGAACATGTTCAGCCAGGAATGCCGGATCAAGGAAAATGTTGATAAAGCCAGGACCCGCGATCTCAACTTTGCTGGCGATACCGTTAAGATCCAGATGAGTCAGCACCTGCTCTGCTAATTGTCGCGGTGCCATACCCAGTTTTTTAGCAACTGCCATCATGCCGTTAGCTTGATAGTCGCCGAACTGAACTTTTGCTGACTGACGAACCTGCGGTTCGCAATCCGCAGGCGCGCCTGCCGCAATCATGGCCTGACGGACTTTTTCTGAGAGAAGAGCCTGAATATTCACCGGAATACCTTACATTGATGAAGCGAGCAAAAATTACCCGCACCAGTTAAAGAAATTAGGGCGGGAGTATACTGCAAATGGCTGTTTTCGTCAGCAACGTGCGCGTGGCGTATTGTCGTTTTCACTATTGCATCAGAAGCGGCGTGAAATCAGCGGTTGGTTGGCGCAGGGCAACAGGGTAAATTAACGCTTTTACTGGAAGACGAAGAGTGATTATGGCGAACTGGCATTCTATCGACGAGTTGCAGGATATTGCATCGGATTTACCGCGATTTACCCACGCATTAGATGAACTTTCCCGCCGTCTGGGGTTGGATATCACTCCGCTGACTGCCGATCACATTTCTTTGCGTTGCCATCAAAACGTCACCGCTGAACGCTGGCGTCGCGGGTTTGAACAGTGCGGCGAGCTTTTGTCAGAAAATATGATCAATGGCAGACCGATTTGTCTGTTTAAATTGCATGAACCGCTACAGGTTGCGCACTGGCAGTTTTCCATTGTGGAGCTACCGTGGCCTGGGGAAAAACGTTACCCGCACGAAGGTTGGGAACATATTGAAATCGTTCTGCCGGGTGATCCAGAAACGCTGAATGCCCGTGCGCTGGCATTGCTTTCTGATGAAGGACTCAGCCTACCGGGGATCTCAGTTAAAACCAGTTCGCCAAAAGGTGAGCATGAACGATTACCGAATCCGACGCTGGCGGTCACCGATGGCAAAACGACCATTAAATTTCATCCGTGGTCCATTGAAGAGATTGTTGCCAGCGAGCAGTCGGCGTAATTAAGGAGCAAAAATGGCATTACTGGAAATTTGCTGTTACAGCATGGAATGCGCGCTAACGGCGCAGCAAAACGGCGCAGACAGAGTTGAATTATGCGCAGCCCCAAAAGAGGGGGGCTTAACGCCGTCGTTGGGGGTGCTGAAATCCGTGCGCCAGCGGGTGACGATCCCTGTGCATCCGATTATCCGCCCACGCGGTGGTGATTTTTGCTACAGCGACGGTGAGTTTGCCGCCATCCTTGAGGATGTGCGCACAGTCCGCGAATTAGGTTTTCCTGGACTGGTGACGGGCGTTCTCGATGTTGACGGGAATGTCGATATGCCACGAATGGAAAAAATAATGGCTGCTGCAGGTCCGCTGGCAGTGACTTTTCATCGCGCCTTCGATATGTGCGCTAACCCTTTAAATACACTCAATAATCTTGCGGAATTGGGCGTTGCTCGGGTACTGACATCAGGGCAAAAATCAGACGCACTGCAAGGTTTATCAAAAATTATGGAACTTATTGCCCATGGTGATGCTCCAATCATTATGGCCGGAGCAGGAGTCCGTGCAGAAAACCTGCACCACTTCCTCGATGCCGGAGTGCTGGAAGTCCATAGCTCCGCGGGAGCGTGGCAAGCCTCACCAATGCGTTATCGTAATCAAGGATTGTCCATGTCATCAGATGCACACGCGGACGAGTATTCGCGTTATGTCGTAGACGGGGCGGCGGTTGCTGAAATGAAAGGAATCATTGAACGCCGTCAGGCCAAATGATTTTTACCGTTGCATCATGTCGCCCAATATGATGCTTGCTCGTACCAGGCCCCTGCAATTTCAACAGGGGCCTTTTTTTATCCCCGAGAAGTATAAAAAACGAACGATTTCCGTGATCAGTTGAGCGCGTGACAGTGCGCATAGCGTTATGCTAAAAATTTTTATATATTCACATTAATTATGTAATTTAAATTACTAAAACTGACAAATATATATTCTAAATAACAACTGGGTTATTCTTTAGCAATTAATGATTACATTGTAATAAATCATATTCTCTATCGATTATTTCAGGCAGTGTTGTGCCGAATTATGCAAGCGGTCAATTCGTTGTATATTTGATTATACAATGATTTCGGTGTTCTGGAATTAATTAGAGGAATCTATGCGAGGGAAAAAACGCATTGGGTTAATGTTTTTGCTGATAGCGGTTGTGGTTGGTGGCGGCGGGTTATTGCTGGCGCAAAAAGCCTTACATAAAACGTCGGATACCGCATTTTGCCTTTCCTGCCACTCGATGAGTAAACCTTTTGAGGAATATCAGGGAACTGTCCACTTTTCTAACCAGAAAGGGATACGTGCGGAATGTGCCGATTGCCATATTCCAAAGTCAGGGATGGATTATTTATTTGCTAAATTAAAAGCATCTAAAGATATTTATCATGAATTTGTTAGCGGCAAAATAGACAGTGACGATAAGTTCGAAGCGCATCGCCAGGAAATGGCCGAAACAGTATGGAAAGAATTAAAAACAACTGACTCTGCAACGTGTCGTAGTTGCCATTCTTTTGATGCCATGGATATTGCCTCGCAAAGTGAATCTGCGCAGAAAATGCATAACAAAGCGCAAAAGGACGGCGAAACCTGTATTGATTGTCATAAAGGCATTGCCCATTTTCCACCAGAAATAAAAATGGATGACAACGCGGCGCATGAGCTGGAAAGTCAGGCCGCTACTTCAGTTACCAATGGCGCACATATTTATCCTTTCAAACCTTCTCGTATAGGCGAACTGGCTACCGTGAATTCTGGTACCGATCTCACCGTCGTTGATGCCAGTGGCAAACAGCCGATCGTTCTGTTGCAGGGTTATCAAATGCAGGGCAGTGAAAACACGCTCTACCTGGCGGCAGGTCAACGGCTGGCGCTAGCCACATTAAGTGAAGAAGGTATCAAGGCGCTGACGGTAAACGGGGAATGGCAGGCTGACGAGTACGGCAATCAATGGCGTCAGGCGTCTTTACAGGGTGTGCTTACCGATCCCGCATTAGCGGACCGTAAACCGCTATGGCAATACGCTGAAAAACTTGACGATACCTATTGCGCTGGTTGCCATGCCCCTATTGCCGCCGACCATTACACCGTCAATGCTTGGCCGTCCATTGCCAAAGGAATGGGTGCGCGAACCAGCATGAGCGAAAACGAACTGGACATTTTGACGCGGTACTTCCAGTACAACGCCAAAGATATTACCGGGAAACAGTGATCCTCGTTGATCAGGGAGGAAGTTATGACATTAACAAGACGTGAATTTATTAAACACAGCGGTATTGCCGCTGGGGCGCTGGCGGTGACATCGGCTGCACCGCTACCCGCATGGGCAGAAGAGAAGGGTGGCAAAATCCTCACCGCGGGCCGTTGGGGAGCGATGAACGTAGAAGTGAAGGACGGCAAGATTGTTTCTTCGACAGGCGCGCTGGCGAAAACCATACCGAACTCCTTACAGTCTACGGCGGCGGATCAGGTACATACAACGGCGCGTATTCAGCATCCGATGGTGAGAAAAAGCTATCTCGATAATCCACTGCAACCGGCGAAAGGTCGTGGCGAAGATACCTATGTACAGGTGAGCTGGGAACAAGCATTAAAACTGATTCATGAGCAACACGTTCGCATTCGCAAAGCTAACGGACCATCGGCCATTTTTGCCGGATCTTACGGCTGGCGATCTTCTGGCGTGTTGCATAAAGCGCAAACCTTACTGCAACGTTATATGAACCTTGCGGGCGGTTATTCCGGGCATAGCGGCGATTATTCAACCGGGGCGGCACAGGTGATCATGCCGCATGTGGTGGGTTCCGTGGAGGTGTATGAACAGCAGACCTCCTGGCCGCTGATTCTGGAAAACAGCCAGGTTGTGGTGCTGTGGGGGATGAACCCGCTGAATACCTTAAAAATTGCCTGGAGCAGTACCGATGAGCAAGGGCTGGAATACTTCCATCAGCTGAAAAAATCTGGCAAACCAGTGATTGCCATTGATCCTATTCGCTCCGAAACCATCGAATTCTTTGGCGATAATGCCACCTGGATCGCGCCGAATATGGGCACCGACGTGGCACTGATGTTAGGTATCGCGCATACCCTGATGACACAAAGCAAACACGATAAAGTGTTCCTTGAAAAATACACCACCGGGTATCCGCAGTTTGAAGAGTATCTGACAGGTAAGAGCGATAATACGCCGAAGAGCGCGGCCTGGGCGGCGGAAATTACTGGCGTACCGGAAGCGCAGATAGTCAAACTCGCTGGACTGATGGCGGCAAATCGCACAATGCTGATGGCAGGCTGGGGAATTCAGCGCCAGCAATATGGTGAACAGAAACACTGGATGCTGGTGACGCTGGCGGCGATGTTAGGGCAGATTGGTACACCGGGCGGCGGGTTTGGTTTCTCTTATCATTACTCAAACGGTGGCAACCCGACGCGTGTTGGCGGCGTGCTGCCGGAAATGTCTGCGGCGATTGCCGGACAGGCCAGCGAGGCCGCTGATGATGGCGGAATGACGGCGATTCCTGTTGCCCGTATCGTCGATGCGCTGGAAAATCCTGGCGGCAAATATCAGCATAACGGTAAAGAACAAACGTATCCGAATATCAAAATGATCTGGTGGGCGGGTGGCGGTAACTTTACCCATCACCAGGATACTAATCGTCTGATTAAAGCATGGCAGAAACCGGAGATGATCGTCGTTTCTGAATGCTACTGGACCGCAGCTGCTAAACATGCAGATATCGTATTACCGATCACCACATCGTTTGAGCGCAATGACTTGACGATGACCGGTGATTACAGCAACCAGCATATTGTACCGATGAAGCAGGCTGTCGCTGCGCAATTTGAAGCGCGTAACGATTTTGACGTGTTTGCCGATCTTGCTGAATTACTGAAACCTGGCGGAAAAGAGATCTATACCGAAGGTAGAGATGAAATGGCGTGGCTGAAATTTTTCTATGATGCCGCTCAGAAAGGTGCGCGTGCGCAACGCGTGACTATGCCGATGTTTAATGCTTTCTGGCAGCAAAATAAACTGATCGAAATGCGCCGCAGCGAGAAGAACGAACAGTACGTTCGTTATGGTGATTTCCGCGCCGATCCGGTGAAAAATGCGCTGGGTACGCCAAGCGGCAAAATTGAGATTTACTCCAAAACGCTGGAAAAATTTGGCTATAAGGATTGCCCGGCACACCCAACCTGGCTTGCGCCTGATGAGTGGAAGGGGACCGCCGACGAGAAGCAGTTGCAGCTTCTGACCGCACATCCGGCACATCGTTTACACAGTCAGCTTAACTATGCGGAACTGCGTAAAAAATATGCGGTTGCCGATCGTGAACCGATCACTATTCACACCGAAGATGCTGCTCGCTTTGGTATTGCGAATGGCGATTTGGTGCGTGTGTGGAACAAACGTGGTCAGATTCTGACAGGCGCGGTGGTGACTGACGGGATCAAAAAAGGCGTGGTATGCGTGCATGAAGGTGCATGGCCAGATCTGGAAAATGGCTTGTGTAAAAACGGCAGTGCGAACGTGTTAACGGCGGATATCCCCAGCTCTCAGCTGGCAAATGCCTGTGCCGGTAACTCTGCGCTGGTGTATATCGAAAAATATACGAGCAATGCGCCGAAGTTAACGGCGTTTGATCAGCCAGCTGTTCAGGCATAAGACGTGAAAAGCGCCCGGAAACGGGCGCTAATCTTTACGGCTTGCGCGCAATCAGTACCGCGCGTTTAGGCGCAGGATAACCTTCTACCGTCTTACCCGGATCATGCGGGTCGAGAAAATCGGCCAGCGATTCAGTAACCATCCATTCGGTGCGTCGCTGTTCTTCTGTGGTGGTAACGCTCACATCCGCAATGCGAATATCAACAAAACCACACTTCTTCAGCCAGTTTTTCAGCGCCAGCGCGGAAGGGATGAAATAGACATTACGCATTTGCGCGTAACGATCGCCCGGCACCAGCACCGTGTTCTCATCACCATCAATAACCAGCGTTTCAAGCACCAGTTCGCCTTCATTGACCAGTTGATCTTTCAACTGCCAGAGATGCTCCAGCGGTGAACGACGATGATAAAGCACGCCCATCGAAAAGACGGTATCAAAGGCTTTCAATGCCGGAAGCTGTTCAATACCTAACGGTAACAAATGTGCGCGCTGATCGTTACCCAGTAGTTTACGCACCGCTTCAAACTGGCACAGAAACAGTTGCGTAGGGTCGATCCCCACCGCCAGATGTGCGCCTGCGCCAATCATGCGCCACATGTGATAACCGCTGCCACAGCCGACATCAAGAATGGTGCGCCCGGTTAAATCAGAAAGATGGGGCAGAACGCGATCCCATTTCCAGTCGGAACGCCATTCGGTATCGATGTTGACGCCATACAGTGAGAACGGCCCTTTGCGCCACGGCATCAGGTTGCGCATCAGCGTTTCAATGCGTTTAATTTGCCCGGCGCTCAGTGGCTCTTCGCTTTCGGCGGTTACGCTATGCAATAAATCCAGACGATACGGTTTAATTTCAGGCAGAAATTCCACCGCGTTGGACCACTGCTTAAACAGCCCGTGCTGCTGCTCGCGCTGCCAGTTAGCAATCTGCGCGGGCAGCGTTTCCAGCCAGTGTGAAAGATGATTTTTGGCAATCAGAGAATAAAAGTTACCAAAGTCGATCATGCAGCGTCCTCTGCTTTTAATGCCACCAGGGAACCAAAGTTAAAGCACTGGAACCACAGCTCGCTATGCTCAAAACCAGCTTGATGCAGGCGTGCTTTATGGGTTTCCACAGAATCGGTTAGCATCACGTTTTCCAGCATGCTGCGCTTCTGGCTGATCTCCAGTTCGCTGTAACCGTTAGCACGTTTAAAGTCGTGGTGCATGTTGAACAGCAATTCACCAACTTTGGCATCTTCGAAACTGAATTTTTCCGAAAGCACCAGCGCACCGCCCGGGTTCAGCCCTTGATAAATTTTATCCAGTAACGCCTGACGCTCGGAAGGTTCCAGGAATTGCAGGGTAAAATTCAGTACCACCATCGACGCGTTTTCAATGGCAATATCACGAATATCACCTTCAATAACGTCAACAGGCGTAGGCGCTTTATAGGCGTCGATATGACGGCGGCAGCGTTCAATCATTGCCGGGGAATTGTCGATGGCGATAATTTTGCAATTATCATGATGAATGTTGCGACGCACCGAGAGCGTCGCCGCGCCCAGAGAACAACCCAGATCGTAAACCTGCGTACCAGGTTGAACGAAGCGCTCGGCTAACATACCAATCATGGAAATAATATTGGAATAGCCGGGAACGGAACGCTGGATCATATCCGGGAAGACTTCAGCTACCCGTTCATCAAAGGTCCAGTCGCCCAGTCTGGCGATAGGGGCAGAAAATAGCGTGTCGCGGTGAGACATAACGTAAAAATCCGGGAAAAAGAAAGTGGCGTATTGTGCGCTAACGCAGGGAGAAAACCAACTCCCAGGGCATATACCAAAGATTCGCCAGCACCATCAGCAACAGCGCACACCAGGTAGCGCTCATGCCGGAACGTCGCCAGCGGAACAGACGGTGATGAAAACCGTAATAATGCATCAGACGACCAGCAAGCAAAACGATGCCGCAAATATGCACCATCCAGGTTTCTGCGCCATTCATTTCCATAAACAGCATCAACACAATCGCGATGGGAATATATTCCACCGCGTTACCATGAATGCGAATAGCGCTTTGCAGTTCGCTAAAACCGCCGTCGCCATAGGCAACGCGGTACTGCATTCGCAGGCGAACGACATCAAAAGAGAACTTCATTAATAACAACGCACTTAAAACGGCATATAGCGCGCTTACCATACAAACTCCCTTTAAAATGGCCGATGGCACCTGTCTATGATAGGTGGCAAATTCAGAAAAGAGAAGATTGCTGTGGAATAGCCGGAACTGCTCCGATCTCTGGAAGCGTTTTACGTAAGTCTTCCCACAGGGTATGTACCAGTTCCGGGGCCTGGGCAATATCTGGCGTATGTAAAAAAAGATAAGGCGTAGTGGTCTGATGCCACTGCGCTAATTTTTGTAACCAGACCTGAAATAATTCCCGGTTTTGCGTCATATCATCACTACCGATAAAACGGATCAGCGGATTTGTCGCCGTCAGTACAGCATGTACCGGAACTTTAGGTTTTTTTCGTTGAGCGTCGCGAATAGCTTCACTGTGTGGACGTGCTGCATGAACCGGGCGGCTGTCTAAAATCACCCGATTAACGCCGCGCTGATGTAAACCGCGATTAAGCGTTTGTTCCTCTTCCCCTTTGGCGAAAAACTGTGGATGGCGGACTTCCACACCATAATTAAATTCGCCGGGAAGAGAATCGAGAAAATGCCAAAGCGCAGGCAGATCCCGTGGGCCAAATGTGGCAGGCAGTTGCAGCCAGTATTGCCCAATGCGCGGCGCTAACGGTGACATGCGGGTCAAAAATTCAGTCACTAAATCATCGCAATGCCGTAATGCTGCCTGATGCGAAATGGTCGCCGGAAACTTAAAACAGAAGCGGAAGTCATCTGTGGTCTGCTCACGCCAGCGCAGGACAACCTCGGATTTCGGCAGGGCGTAAAGCGTGGTGTTGCCCTCCACACAGTTAAAGTGGCGGGCATACTCTTCAAGGCTGGTGATCCCCAACCGCACCCATTTAGGATGCGACCATTGCGGCAGACCGATGTAAATCATAACGCGTGGAGGATCTCTTCCACACTGCGCACACGGGCGATGCGTGGGTAGATATGGTTGATGCTGTTATTGTGCTGCTCGGCGCTGGCGGCGCTGCAGGCGTCTTCGGCGATCACCAGGTTAAAACCGAGTTCCCAGGCATTGCGGGCGGTGGATTCAACACCGATATTGGTCGAGATCCCACATAATACTATTGTATCGATACCCCGGCGGCGTAATTGCAACTCCAGATCCGTACCGTAAAACGCACCCCATTGACGTTTGATGATTTCGATATCGCTGTCGGTTGCACCTAGTGCAGCAGGATGTTGCCACCAGTTTTCGGGTAACACTTTAGCGGGGGAGGGGGCATCAACCAGCTGTTTTAATGCTTCGGCATAATCGGCAGACCAGCCAACGCGCACCAGAAACACGGGCTGACCGCTAGCGCGAAATTTCGCCGCCAGCTTCCCGGCGCGATTAACCACCTCATCGGCAGTATGTGGACCACCGGCAAAAGGCAAGATGCCTTCTTGTAAATCAATCACCACCAGCGCGGTGGTTTTAGCATTAAGTTCAAGCATGATGACTCCTGATAAAACAAAATCGTGCCTCTCACCTTAATGCGATTAGCCGATGGCGGAACGACAAATTTTGTTAATTTTTATGAGTTCGGGCAACACCTTTATAGCAAACTGGCGTAGAGTCTGATTTCAGGCCCGATATAAAGTGGTAACGAGGCGTTCCAGCGCGGGCCAGACTCTTACGGTGCGGCAGAATTTCCAGTATAATAGCCGCCTTTTTTCATTCAGTTGTGACATACAGCTAACGCTGCGACTTGGTCACCTGCGCAGCAGGGGGCATCCGCCGGCAGCTAAGTTAAGGGATATCTCATGCGTACAGAATATTGTGGACAGCTCCGTTTGTCCCACGTGGGGCAGCAGGTGACTCTGTGTGGTTGGGTCAACCGTCGTCGTGATCTTGGTAGCCTGATCTTCATCGATATGCGCGACCGCGAAGGTATCGTGCAGGTATTTTTCGATCCGGATCGTGCGGACGCGTTAAAGCTGGCCTCTGAACTGCGTAATGAGTTCTGCATTCAGGTCACGGGCACCGTACGTGCGCGTGACGAAAAAAATATTAACCGCGATATGGCGACCGGCGAAATCGAAGTGCTGGCGTCCTCGCTGACTATCATCAACCGCGCAGATGTTCTGCCGCTTGACTCTAACCACGTCAACACCGAAGAAGCGCGTCTGAAATACCGCTACCTCGACCTGCGTCGCCCGGAAATGGCTCAGCGCCTGAAAACCCGCGCTAAAATCACCAGCCTGGTGCGCCGTTTTATGGATGACCACGGTTTCCTCGACATCGAAACTCCGATGCTGACCAAAGCCACGCCGGAAGGCGCGCGTGACTACCTGGTGCCTTCTCGTGTGCACAAAGGTAAATTCTACGCACTGCCGCAATCCCCACAGTTGTTCAAACAGCTGCTGATGATGTCCGGTTTTGACCGTTACTATCAGATCGTTAAATGCTTCCGTGACGAAGACCTGCGCGCTGATCGTCAGCCTGAATTTACTCAGATCGATGTGGAAACTTCTTTCATGACCGCGCCGCAAGTGCGTGAAGTGATGGAAGCGCTGGTGCGTCATCTGTGGCTGGAAGTGAAGGGCGTGGATCTGGGCGATTTCCCGGTAATGACCTTTGCAGAAGCAGAACGCCGTTATGGTTCTGATAAACCGGATCTGCGTAACCCGATGGAACTGACCGACGTTGCCGATCTGCTGAAATCCGTTGAATTCGCGGTATTTGCGGGGCCGGCGAACGATCCGAAAGGCCGTGTTGCCGCTCTGCGCGTTCCGGGCGGTGCGTCGCTAACCCGTAAGCAGATCGACGAATACGGTAACTTCGTTAAAATCTACGGCGCGAAAGGTCTGGCTTACATCAAAGTTAACGAACGCGCGAAAGGTCTGGAAGGTATCAACAGCCCGGTAGCGAAGTTCCTTAATGCAGAAATCATCGAAGCCATCCTGGATCGTACTGCCGCGCAAGATGGCGATATGATTTTCTTCGGTGCCGACAACAAGAAAATTGTTGCCGACGCGATGGGTGCACTGCGCCTGAAAGTGGGTAAAGACCTTGGTCTGACCGACGAAAGCAAATGGGCACCGCTGTGGGTTATCGACTTCCCGATGTTTGAAGACGACTGTGAAGGCGGCCTGACGGCAATGCACCATCCGTTCACCTCACCGAAAGACATGACGGCAGCAGAACTGAAAGCTGCACCGGAAAATGCGGTGGCGAACGCTTACGATATGGTAATCAATGGTTACGAAGTGGGCGGTGGTTCTGTGCGTATCCATAATGGTGATATGCAGCAGACGGTGTTTGGTATTCTGGGTATCAACGAAGAGGAACAGCGCGAGAAATTCGGCTTCCTGCTCGACGCCCTGAAATACGGTACTCCGCCGCACGCAGGTCTGGCATTCGGTCTTGACCGTCTGACGATGCTGCTGACCGGCACCGACAATATCCGTGACGTTATCGCCTTCCCGAAAACCACGGCGGCAGCGTGTCTGATGACTGAAGCACCGAGCTTTGCTAACCCGACTGCACTGGCTGAGCTGAGCATTCAGGTTGTGAAGAAGGCAGAGAATAACTGATATGACTCAAATACACGAAATCATTCGCGTTGCATCGAGGCGGCAACTGAGTGAACTCCCATGAGCATAGATAACTATGTGAATGGGATGAGCGAAGGCAGTCAACGAAGAGGCAGCGTGAAGGATAAAGTGTATAAGCGTCCCGTTTCGATCTTAGTGGTCATCTATGCACAAGATACGAAACGGGTGCTGATGTTGCAGCGGCGTGACGATCCCGATTTCTGGCAGTCGGTAACCGGCAGCGTGGAAGAGGGTGAAACCGCGCCGCAAGCTGCCATGCGCGAAGTAAAGGAAGAGGTCACCATCGATGTTGTCGCTGAACAACTGACCTTAATTGACTGTCAGCGCACGGTAGAATTTGAAATTTTTTCACATTTACGTCATCGCTATGCGCCGGGCGTGACGCGTAATACGGAATCATGGTTCTGTCTTGCGCTCCCGCACGAACGCCAGGTCGTCTTCACTGAACATCTGGCCTACAAGTGGCTTGATGCGCCTGCTGCGGCGGCGCTCACTAAGTCCTGGAGCAACCGGCAGGCGATTGAACAGTTTGTAATTAACGCTGCCTGAACAGGCAGGGCTATCTGGAGATATTTTTATGGCAGGTCATAGTAAATGGGCCAACACCAGACATCGTAAAGCTGCGCAGGATGCTAAGCGCGGTAAAATCTTCACTAAAATCATTCGTGAGCTGGTAACCGCGGCTAAGCTGGGCGGTGGTGACCCGGACGCTAACCCGCGTCTGCGTGCAGCAATTGATAAAGCATTGTCTAACAACATGACCCGTGACACTCTGAACCGCGCAATTGCACGTGGTGTGGGCGGTGATGATGATGCAAACATGGAAACCATCATCTACGAAGGTTACGGTCCTGGCGGCACGGCAATCATGATTGAATGTCTGTCTGACAACCGCAACCGTACCGTTGCTGAAGTGCGTCATGCATTCAGTAAATGTGGCGGTAACCTCGGTACTGATGGTTCCGTAGCTTATCTGTTCAGCAAAAAAGGCGTGATCTCCTTCGAGAAAGGCGATGAAGACACCATCATGGAAGCAGCCCTGGAAGCCGGTGCTGAAGACGTTGTGACCTATGATGACGGCGCGATTGATGTCTACACTGCATGGGAAGAAATGGGCAAAGTACGCGACGCTCTGGAAGCGGCAGGTCTGAAAGCAGACAGCGCGGAAGTTTCCATGATCCCGTCCACCAAAGCTGATATGGATGCAGAAACCGCACCGAAACTGATGCGTCTGATCGATATGCTGGAAGATTGCGACGACGTGCAGGAAGTTTACCATAACGGTGAAATCTCTGATGAGGTTGCAGCGACTCTCTGATGGGGCCTGCTAAACAGCAAAACGGAGACGCGTGATGGCTATTATTCTCGGCATTGACCCGGGTTCGCGCGTGACCGGCTATGGCGTCATCCGCCAGGTAGGCAGGCAATTGTCCTACCTGGGTAGCGGATGCATACGCACCAAAGTGGATGATTTACCGTCTCGTCTGAAGCTCATCTATGCGGGCGTGACGGAAATCATTACCCAGTTCCAGCCTGATTATTTCGCCATTGAACAAGTCTTTATGGCGAAGAACGCTGACTCAGCCCTGAAACTGGGGCAGGCACGCGGCGTGGCGATTGTGGCGGCGGTGAATCAGGAATTGCCGGTATTTGAATATGCGGCACGTCAGGTAAAGCAAACGGTGGTAGGTATTGGTAGTGCTGAAAAAAGCCAGGTGCAGCATATGGTCCGCACCTTGCTGAAACTGCCCGCTAATCCACAGGCGGACGCCGCCGATGCGTTAGCTATCGCGATTACCCATTGTCACGTCAGTCAGAATGCGATGCAGATGAGCGAATCGCGGCTGAACCTGGCGAGAGGGCGACTGCGTTAAGTTATACCGCCTCGGTCAGTTCCGGCTGAGGCGTTTCTACTCCCTCCGCATGAATCAACACCAAACCCGGATGATGCCACAAACTGGCTGGCGTGACGGTTTTACGCTCCCACGGAATAGAACCTAAGAACCAGAATTTCCAGAAAGTGAGTTTTGCATTCGGATTGCTATTTAACAGTTCTCCAAACGTCTCTATTTCACCCACCGGAATACATAGCGCCTCTTTATAAATATCAAAAACAAATTTTGAACAGAACTGGCGCGAAGATTCGTATTTAAAACCGGTGTGGTAAAGTTTGCGTAACCGGGAGGGAACCTGTTCAACAATTCGTTGTTTTTGTTGTTGTGTTAGCCCGGCGTCTAATCGTTTTATAGCATAGCGTTGATTAGCAGAACGTTTAATAAAACGAGACAGCGTGGTGATGGTTGAAAGGGGAACACGGCTTTCTGCAACCAGAAAGTCTTCACCGTTATGACCGATAATGATCCCGACGTGATTACTCCAGCAATTTGATGCAGCTGATATTTGACCAAATAAGGCAGCACCTATACATGTAAAGATGATATCACCAATTTCATATTCAGCAGGATAATTAATATTCACGTTGTCATTCCATTGAAATAGATACGAATATACGTAATAGCATAAAAAATTTATTTTTTCAGGAGGCACAATGTGTATTTTTATTACGCATTTCTTCACTGAATATGTAATATTTAAATATTTGCTTCCAATATAACCTGTAGAAAAAATTATACTGCGTCATATTTCAGAACATCGGGACGCCTCGCAAGTTTTCTTCATCCTTCGCTGGATATCTATCCAGCATTTTTTTATCATACAGCATTATCTTTGATTCATTACGCAGGAGCGTCATGTGATAGGCAGACTCAGAGGCATCATCATTGAAAAACAACCCCCGCTGGTGTTAATTGAAGTGGGCGGCGTAGGCTATGAAGTGCATATGCCGATGACCTGTTTTTATGAACTCCCTGAAGCGGGTCAGGAAGCGATCGTTTTCACCCACTTTGTGGTGCGTGAAGACGCGCAACTGCTGTACGGTTTTAACAATAAACAAGAGCGCACGTTGTTCAAAGAGTTGATCAAAACCAACGGCGTCGGCCCGAAGTTGGCGCTGGCGATCCTCTCCGGAATGTCAGCGCAGCAGTTCGTTAATGCCGTTGAGCGTGAAGAAGTGGGGGCACTAGTGAAACTGCCGGGTATTGGCAAAAAAACCGCCGAACGCTTGATTGTTGAAATGAAAGACCGATTTAAAGGTTTGCATGGCGATCTCTTTACGCCAGCCGCCGACCTGGTACTCACATCACCTGCCAGCCCGGCGACCGACGATGCTGAACAGGAAGCGGTTGCCGCGCTGGTGGCGCTGGGCTATAAACCACAAGAAGCAAGCCGCATGGTGAGCAAAATCGCTCGCCCTGACGCCAGCAGTGAAACATTAATTCGCGAAGCCCTACGCGCCGCGTTATGAGGTAAAGGATGATTGAAGCAGACCGTCTGATTTCTGCCGGTACCACTTTGCCGGAAGATGTGGCAGATCGCGCCATTCGCCCTAAATTACTGGAAGAGTATGTTGGTCAGCCGCAGGTTCGTTCACAGATGGAGATTTTCATCAAAGCAGCGAAACTGCGCGGCGATGCCCTCGATCATCTGTTGATTTTTGGTCCTCCGGGGTTGGGTAAAACTACGCTTGCTAACATTGTCGCCAATGAAATGGGCGTTAATTTACGCACGACTTCTGGTCCGGTGCTGGAAAAGGCGGGGGATCTGGCAGCGATGCTCACTAACCTTGAACCGCATGACGTGTTGTTTATTGATGAGATCCACCGTCTATCGCCAGTTGTTGAAGAAGTGCTGTACCCGGCAATGGAAGACTACCAACTGGATATCATGATTGGTGAAGGTCCGGCGGCACGCTCCATTAAAATTGATTTGCCGCCGTTTACACTGATTGGCGCAACCACGCGCGCAGGTTCGCTGACATCACCGTTACGCGATCGTTTTGGTATTGTGCAACGTCTGGAGTTTTATCAGGTGCCGGATCTGCAATATATCGTCAGTCGCAGCGCACGCTTTATGGGGCTTGAGATGAGTGATGACGGCGCGCTGGAAGTTGCTCGTCGCGCTCGCGGTACGCCACGTATTGCCAACCGTCTGCTGCGTCGAGTGCGTGACTTCGCCGAAGTGAAGCACGATGGCACCATCTCGGCTGATATCGCTGCTCAGGCGCTGGATATGCTGAATGTCGATGCCGAAGGTTTCGATTATATGGACCGCAAATTGTTGCTGGCGGTAATCGATAAGTTCTTTGGTGGGCCGGTAGGTCTGGATAACCTGGCGGCTGCCATTGGCGAAGAACGTGAAACCATTGAGGATGTGCTGGAACCTTATTTGATTCAGCAAGGCTTTTTGCAGCGAACACCGCGCGGGCGTATGGCGACAGTGCGGGCGTGGAACCACTTCGGCATCACGCCGCCAGAAATGCCGTAAGTCGGATCGGTCGCTCGCGGCGCATCCGACACTGGCAGTGTTGCCTGATGCGCCGCTATTCGCGTCTTATCAGGCATATACCAGGGATAGCGAACCACAGGTCGGATAAGGCGCTCGCGCCGCATCCGACAAATGTGTTCAGCGAAAGATTAGCTGGCCTGTTTTTTCATCATACTGATAATAAATAACAGTGCCGCGCATAGCACCACCGACGGGCCTGCTGGTGTATCATAAAATGCGGAAAAGGTTAAACCGCCAGTCACTGCCACCATCCCCACCAAAACAGCGATACCAGCCATCTGTTCCGGCGTGCGGGCAAAGCGACGCGCAGTAGCTGCAGGAATAATTAACAACGAAGTAATAATCAACGCGCCGACAAATTTCATCGCTACACCAATTGTCAATGCCGTCACCAGCATCAACAACAATTTCACGCGCTGTAATTTCACACCATCAACAAACGCCAGATCCGGGCTAATCGTCATCGACAGCAAATTGCGCCATTGCCAGAACAAAATCGCCACCACGATGACCACGCCAATTGCAATAGAGATGAGATCTTCTGGCGTCACTGCCAGCAAATCACCGAACAGGTAAGCCATCAAATCAACACGAATATTAGACATCAGACTAACGACCACCAGGCCCAGCGACAGGGCACTGTGCGCCATAATCCCTAATAACGTGTCGATCGCCAGCTGTGGACGCTTCTCCAGCCATACCAGACCGCCCGCCAGCAGCAGCGTAACGGCAATTACCGCATAGAATGGATTCACGTCCAGCAACAAACCAAACGCGACGCCAAGTAATGAGGCATGAGCCAGCGTATCACCGAAATAAGACATACGACGCCAGACCACAAACGAACCCAGCGGACCCGCGGCACAGGCGAGCATGATCCCGGCTAACCAACCGGGAAATAATAATTCAATCATGAGCGATCATTTCCCCGACGCAAAACAATTCGTCCCTGTAAATCGTGACGATGATTATGATGATGGCGATAGATACCCAGTTGTTCAGCACCACGAGGACCAAACATAGAAATAAACTCCGGATGCAGGGAAACAACTTCCGGTGTACCGGAACAACAAATGTGGTGATTCAGGCAAAGCACTTCATCGGTTTTTGCCATTACCAGATGCAGATCGTGAGAGACCATTAAAACGCCACAATCCAGTTCGCGACGCAACTGGTCAATAAGGTCATATAACGCCACCTGACCATTCACATCCACGCCCTGAGTGGGTTCATCCAGCACTAATAATTGCGGTCGATTTAACAATGCTCGCGCTAACAATACACGCTGTGTTTCGCCACCCGAGAGCTTTTGCATCGGTGCGTTAATCAGATGCCCGGCCTGGACACGTTTCAGTGCAGGCAAAATATCTTCTTTATGTGTGTCAGGGCGTAAGCGTAAAAAACGGTTTACGGTCAGTGGCAACGTGGTGTCGAGATACAGCTTCTGCGGTACATAGCCGATGCGCAGTTTTCCGTTGCGCTTGATAACCCCTTCATCGGGTGTTACCAGCCCGAGCACTACCCGTACCAGTGTCGACTTACCTGCGCCATTTGGCCCAAGTAAAGTCAAAATTTTTCCAGGTTTAAGTTCCAGCGACACATCAGAGAGGACGCGGCGTTGGCCAAAAGAAACCGAGACATTTTCCAGGGAAACCAGACTTGTCATGTTAATTTTAGTCTTGCAGTAGTCATGAAATGTTATAATATCACACTTCTCATATTCATTACGATGATTGGTCGCATTATGTTACATAAAAAAACGCTTCTTTTCGCAGCATTATCCGCCGCTCTCTGGGGCGGTGCAACACAGGCCGCAGATGCTGCCGTTGTCGCTTCGCTTAAACCCGTTGGGTTCATCGCTTCTGCCATTGCTGATGGGGTAACAGAAACGGAGGTTTTACTACCTGACGGCGCTTCAGAACATGATTATTCACTGCGTCCATCAGATGTAAAACGCTTACAGAACGCGGACTTAGTCGTTTGGGTTGGCCCGGAGATGGAAGCGTTCATGCAAAAACCGGTAAGTAAATTACCTGAAGCGAAACAGGTAACGATTGCGCAGCTAGAGAATGTGAAACCGCTGCTGATGAAAAGTATTCACGGCGATGATGATGATCACGACCACGCGGAAAAAAGTGACGAAGATCACCATCACGGCGATTTCAACATGCATCTTTGGCTTTCCCCAGAGATAGCGCGGGCTACAGCGGTTGCAATCCATGGAAAATTAGTGGAACTTATGCCGCAAAGTCGAGCCAAACTTGACGCCAACCTGAAGGATTTTGAGGCACAATTAGCCTCAACCGAAAAGCAGGTTGGTAACGAGCTCGCGCCGCTCAAGGGGAAAGGTTATTTCGTTTTTCACGATGCTTACGGCTATTTCGAAAAACAGTTCGGACTGACACCGCTTGGTCATTTTACCGTTAACCCTGAGATTCAACCTGGCGCGCAGCGTTTACATGAAATAAGAACACAGTTGGTTGAGCAAAAAGCAACCTGCGTTTTTGCTGAGCCACAGTTCAGGCCAGCGGTCGTTGAGAGCGTCGCACGAGGGACATCCGTTCGTATGGGAACGTTGGATCCCCTGGGGACGAATATCAAACTGGGTAAAACAAGCTATTCAGAATTCCTGAATCAATTAGCCAACCAGTATGCGAGCTGCCTGAAAGGAGATTAATGAGGAAGTGATTACGTGCAACAGATAGCCCGCTCTGTCGCCCTGGCGTTTAATAATTTACCGCGACCACACCGCGTTATGTTGGGGTCGCTCACCGTTCTTACTCTGGCCGTCGCTGTCTGGCGGCCCTATGTTTATCACCGCGATGCCACGCCAATTGTCAAAACCATTGAGCTGGAACAGAACGAAATTCGTTCGCTCTTACCTGAAGCCAGTGAGCCGATTGATCAAGCTGCACAAGAAGATGAAGCCATTCCCCAGGATGAACTGGATGACAAAATCGCCGGTGAAGCGGGCGTGCATGAATATGTTGTTTCCACTGGCGATACGCTAAGCAGCATTCTCAATCAGTATGGTATTGATATGGGTGATATCACCCAACTGGCTGCTGCCGACAAAGAATTGCGTAACCTGAAAATCGGTCAACAACTCTCCTGGACATTAACCGCGGACGGCGAACTGCAGCGCCTCACCTGGGAAGTGTCTCGTCGTGAAACCCGAACCTATGACCGTACTGCCGCTAACGGTTTTAAAATGACCAGCGAAATGCAGCAAGGAGAGTGGGTCAACAATCTGCTGAAAGGTACCGTCGGGGGAAGCTTTGTTGCCAGCGCCAGAAACGCCGGTTTAACCAGCGCCGAAGTGAGCGCGGTGATTAAAGCCATGCAGTGGCAAATGGATTTCCGCAAACTGAAAAAAGGCGATGAATTTGCGGTGTTAATGTCACGAGAAATGCTTGATGGTAAACGTGAGCAAAGCCAACTGCTGGGCGTACGTTTGCGTTCAGAAGGTAAAGATTATTACGCAATCCGCGCTGAAGATGGCAAATTCTATGATCGTAACGGTACTGGTCTGGCGAAAGGATTCTTGCGATTCCCGACGGCGAAACAGTTCCGTATCTCGTCTAACTTTAACCCGCGTCGTACTAATCCGGTGACTGGTCGTGTTGCGCCACACAGAGGTGTTGATTTCGCCATGCCACAGGGTACGCCGGTGCTTTCAGTGGGTGACGGTGAAGTGGTGGTTGCCAAACGCAGTGGCGCAGCAGGTTATTATGTGGCTATTCGTCATGGTCGCAGCTACACCACGCGTTATATGCACTTGCGCAAGATTCTGGTGAAACCGGGACAGAAGGTGAAACGTGGCGACCGTATCGCGCTTTCCGGTAATACCGGACGTTCAACCGGGCCGCATCTGCACTATGAAGTATGGATAAACCAGCAGGCCGTAAACCCGCTGACGGCAAAACTGCCGCGTACCGAAGGGCTGACCGGCTCCGATCGTCGCGAATTCCTGGCACAGGCCAAAGAGATTGTGCCGCAGCTACGGTTTGATTAATTAACATCCATTCGCAGCCGGTACGCAGTCAGTACCGGCTTTTTTTATTTGGTGCGGGGCAAGTTGCGCCGCTACACTATCACCAGATTGATTTTTGCCTTATCCGAAACTGGAAAAGCATGGAAACGAAAAAAAATAATAGCGAATACATTCCTGAGTTTGATAAATCCTTTCGCCACCCGCGCTACTGGGGAGCATGGCTGGGCGTAGCAGCGATGGCGGGTATCGCTTTAACGCCGCCAAAGTTCCGTGATCCCATTCTGGCACGGCTGGGACGTTTTGCCGGACGACTGGGAAAAAGCTCACGCCGTCGTGCGTTAATCAATCTGTCGCTCTGCTTTCCAGAACGTAGTGAAGCTGAACGCGAAGCGATTGTTGATGAGATGTTTGCCACTGCGCCGCAAGCGATGGCAATGATGGCTGAGTTGGCAATACGCGGGCCGGAGAAAATTCAGCCGCGCGTTGACTGGCAAGGGCTGGAGATCATCGAAGAGATGCGGCGTAATAACGAGAAAGTGATCTTTCTGGTGCCGCACGGTTGGGCCGTCGATATTCCTGCCATGCTGATGGCCTCGCAAGGGCAGAAAATGGCAGCGATGTTCCATAATCAGGGCAACCCGGTTTTTGATTATGTCTGGAACACGGTGCGTCGTCGTTTTGGCGGTCGTCTGCATGCGAGAAATGATGGTATTAAACCATTCATCCAGTCGGTACGTCAGGGCTACTGGGGATATTATTTACCCGATCAGGATCATGGCCCAGAGCACAGCGAATTTGTTGATTTCTTTGCCACCTATAAAGCGACGTTGCCCGCGATTGGTCGTTTGATGAAAGTGTGTCGTGCGCGCGTTGTACCGCTGTTTCCGATTTATGATGGCAAGACGCATCGCCTGACGATTCAGGTGCGCCCACCGATGGATGATCTGTTAGAGGCGGATGACCATACGATTGCGCGGCGGATGAATGAAGAAGTCGAGATTTTTGTTGGTCCGCGACCAGAACAATACACCTGGATATTAAAATTGCTGAAAACTCGCAAACCGGGCGAAATCCAACCGTACAAGCGCAAAGATCTTTATCCCATCAAATAAAAAAAGCCTCTCGCGAGGAGAGGCTTCCGCCGTGTGATAAGTTCAAGTTTGCTTCAGAAGATTCGAAATCTGTTGAACTATCATTGAACTGTAGGCCGGATGAGGCGTTTTCGCCGCATCCGGCAACGTACTTACTCTACCGTTAAAATACGCGTGGTATTAGTAGAACCCACGGTACTCATCACGTCGCCCTGGGTGACAATCACCAGGTCACCAGACATCAAGTAACCTTTATCGCGCAGCAGATTAACCGCTTCGCTGGCAGCTGCTACGCCGTCATTAGCGCTATCAAAGTGCACCGGCGTAACGCCGCGATAGAGAGCAGTCAGGTTCAGCGTACGTTCATGGCGTGACATGGCGAAAATTGGCAGACCAGAGCTGATACGGGAGGTCATCAGCGCCGTACGACCCGATTCGGTCATGGTGATGATCGCCGTAACGCCTTTCAGGTGGTTAGCCGCGTACATTGCTGACATGGCAATAGCTTCTTCCACATTGTCGAACTGCACGTCCAGACGGTGTTTAGAAACGTTGATGCTCGGGATTTTTTCCGCACCCAGGCAAACGCGCGCCATGGCTGCAACAGTTTCTGAAGGATACTGACCAGCAGCAGTTTCTGCAGAAAGCATCACAGCGTCAGTACCATCCAGAACGGCGTTTGCTACGTCCATGACTTCTGCACGCGTCGGCATCGGGTTAGTAATCATTGACTCCATCATCTGGGTCGCCGTGATTACTGCGCGGTTAAGCTGACGCGCACGACGGATCAACGCTTTCTGAATGCCGACCAGTTCCGGATCGCCAATTTCCACACCAAGGTCGCCGCGTGCAACCATTACCACGTCAGAGGCGAGGATGATGTCATCCATTGCATCCTGGCTGCATACGGCTTCCGCACGTTCAACCTTGGCAACAATTTTCGCATCACATCCTGCATCGCGTGCCAGCCGACGGGCATAGTTCAGATCTTCGCCGCAGCGTGGGAAGGAGACAGCCAGGTAATCTACGCCAATTAACGCCGCAGTCTTAATGTCTGCTTTGTCTTTTTCGGTCAGCGCTTCAGCCGACAAACCGCCGCCAAGTTTGTTGATACCTTTATTGTTGGAGAGGGGACCACCGACGGTCACTTCGGTGAAAACTTTCATGCCCTGAACTTCCAGTACTTTTAACTGAACGCGACCATCGTCCAGCAGCAGGATGTCACCAGGCACAACGTCAGCAGGCAGGCCTTTGTAGTCGATACCTACTTTTTCTTTGTCGCCTTCACCTTTACCCAGGTTGGCGTCGAGCAGGAATTTATCCCCGATATTGAGGAAAACTTTGCCTTCTTTAAAGGTGGATACACGGATTTTGGGCCCCTGGAGGTCACCCAGAATAGCCACATGACGCCCCAGTTTTGCGGCAATTTCACGAACTTTATCCGCGCGCATTTTGTGATCTTCAGGCGAGCCGTGAGAAAAGTTCATACGTACAACGTTGGCACCCGCTGCGATAACTTTTTCAAGATTATTATCGCGATCTGTTGCTGGGCCTAACGTGGTAACGATTTTTGTTCTGCGAAGCCTTCTGGACATGTAATACTCCGTTGACTGAAACAACCAGGTGTTGCTTGAACATGAAATCCGAATGAAATAACGCCGCGATGGCTATAAATTAATCTCATTCGGATGTCGTATAAGATTAGGACAGTGACAGTCGTTTTTAGCGATCGTCACTTAAATTAAGTAACTGCTTATCAAAACGCGATTCCTTCAGCGCTTCCTTGACCCGCTTCAAGTTATCTCTGAATTTTGCACCGCGTCGCAAAGTAAATCCTGTCGCCAGCACATCTATCACGGTCAGCTGTGCAAGTCGAGAAACCATGGGCATATAAATGTCAGTATCTTCCGGTACGTCGAGGGTAATTGCTAGCGTGGCTTCCCGGGCGAGCGGGGTACCTGCAGAGGTGAGGGCAATCACCATGGCGTCGTTTTCGCGTGCCAGCTGCGCCAGCTCGACCAGATTTTTTGTTCTTCCCGTGTGAGAAATCAGCACCACCACGTCTCCGTCGCTACAATTCATACAACTCATGCGTTGCAGCACAATATCATCGGAGTACACCACCGGAACATTAAAACGAAAGAACTTATTCATCGCATCGTGGGCAACGGCGGCTGAAGAGCCTAATCCGAAAAAGGCGATTTTTTTTGCCTGAGTGAGCAAGTCGACGGCGCGGTTGATGGCAGATTTATCCAGTGAATGACGGACATGATCGAGCGTTGCCATTGCGGACTCAAATATTTTCCCCGTGTATGATTCAACGCTGTCATCTTCATTGACGTTGCGATTAACATAGGGAGTGCCATTCGCCAGACTTTGTGCCAGATGAAGTTTAAAATCAGGAAAACCGCGCGTGTCCATGCTGCGACAGAAACGATTCACCGTCGGTTCGCTAACATTGGCTTCCAGCGCCAGAGCAGCAATACTCGAATGGATCGCGTTATCGGGCGAAGCCAGAATGACCTCGGCAACTTTGCGCTCTGATTTGCTCAAATGTTCCAGCTGAGACTGGATTTTTTCCAGCATATTCATGATGTAAAGAGACTCACGGGTAATGACGATTTCCGCACTGAAAGAAATCGAAATGCAGTTTTGTCAGATATTACGCCTGTGTGCTGTGTTAATGACAAAAGCAGATAAAAAAGTTGTTATTTTTTTTCATAACATGATCAGTGTCAGATTTTTACCCAATGGAAAACGATGATTTTTTTATCAGTTTTGCCGCACTTTGCGCGCTTTTACCGTAATCGCACGGGTGGATAAGCGTTTACAGTTTTCGCAAGCTCGTAAAAGCAGTACAGTGCACCGTAAGAAAATTACAAGTATACCCTGGCTTAAGTACCGGGATAGTTAACTTAAGGAGAATGACATGGCGGTAACGCAAACAGCCCAGGCCTGTGACCTGGTCATTTTCGGCGCGAAAGGCGACCTTGCGCGTCGTAAATTGCTGCCTTCCCTGTATCAACTGGAAAAAGCCGGTCAGCTCAACCCGGACACCCGGATTATCGGCGTAGGGCGTGCTGACTGGGATAAAGCGGCTTATACCAAAGTTGTCCGCGAGGCGCTCGAAACTTTCATGAAAGAAACCATTGATGAAGGTTTATGGGACACCCTGAGTGCACGTCTGGATTTTTGTAATCTCGATGTCAATGACACTGCTGCATTCAGCCGTCTCGGCGCGATGCTGGATCAAAAAAATCGTATCACCATTAACTACTTTGCTATGCCGCCCAGCACTTTTGGCGCAATTTGCAAAGGGCTTGGTGAGGCAAAACTGAATGCTAAACCGGCACGCGTAGTCATGGAGAAACCGCTGGGGACGTCGCTGGCGACCTCGCAGGAAATCAATGATCAGGTTGGCGAATACTTCGAGGAGTGCCAGGTTTACCGTATCGACCACTATCTTGGTAAAGAAACGGTGCTGAACCTGTTGGCGCTGCGTTTTGCTAACTCCCTGTTTGTGAATAACTGGGACAATCGCACCATTGATCATGTTGAGATTACCGTGGCAGAAGAAGTGGGGATCGAAGGGCGCTGGGGCTATTTTGATAAAGCCGGTCAGATGCGCGACATGATCCAGAACCACCTGCTGCAAATTCTTTGCATGATTGCGATGTCTCCGCCGTCTGACCTGAGTGCAGACAGCATCCGCGATGAAAAAGTGAAAGTACTGAAGTCTCTGCGCCGCATTGACCGCTCCAACGTGCGCGAAAAAACCGTACGCGGGCAATATACTGCGGGCTTCGCCCAGGGCAAAAAAGTGCCGGGATATCTGGAAGAAGAGGGCGCGAACAAGAGCAGCAATACAGAAACCTTCGTGGCGATCCGCGTCGACATTGATAACTGGCGCTGGGCCGGTGTGCCATTCTACCTGCGTACTGGTAAACGTCTGCCGACCAAATGTTCTGAAGTCGTGGTCTATTTCAAAACACCTGAACTGAATCTGTTTAAAGAGTCGTGGCAGGATCTGCCGCAGAATAAACTGACTATCCGTCTGCAACCTGATGAAGGCGTGGATATCCAGGTACTGAATAAAGTTCCTGGCCTTGACCATAAACATAACCTGCAAATCACCAAGCTGGATCTGAGCTATTCAGAAACCTTTAATCAAACGCATCTGGCAGATGCCTATGAACGTCTGCTGCTGGAAACCATGCGTGGTATTCAGGCACTGTTCGTACGTCGCGATGAAGTGGAAGAAGCCTGGAAATGGGTAGACTCCATTACTGAGGCGTGGGCGATGGACAATGATGCGCCGAAACCGTATCAGGCCGGAACCTGGGGACCTGTTGCCTCAGTGGCGATGATTACCCGTGATGGTCGTTCCTGGAATGAGTTTGAGTAATATCTGCGCTCATCCTTTATGGTTATTTTACCGGTAACATGATCTTGCACAGATTGTAGAACAATTTTTACACTTTCAGGCCTCGTGCGGATTCACCCACGAGGCTTTTTTTATTACACTGACTGAAACGTTTTTGCCCTATGAGCTCCGGTTACAGGCGTTTCAGTCATAAATCCTCTGAATGAAACGCGTTGTGAATCATCCTGCTCTGACAACTCAATTTCAGGAGCCTTTATGAACCCACAATTGTTACGCGTAACAAATCGAATCATTGAACGTTCGCGCGAGACTCGCTCTGCTTATCTCGCCCGGATAGAACAAGCGAAAACTTCGACCGTTCATCGTTCGCAGTTGGCATGCGGTAACCTGGCACACGGTTTCGCTGCCTGCCAGCCAGAAGACAAAGCCTCTTTGAAAAGCATGTTGCGTAACAATATCGCCATCATCACCTCCTATAACGACATGCTCTCCGCGCACCAGCCTTATGAACACTATCCAGAAATCATTCGTAAAGCCCTGCATGAAGCAAATGCGGTTGGTCAGGTTGCAGGCGGTGTTCCGGCGATGTGTGATGGTGTCACCCAGGGGCAGGATGGAATGGAATTGTCGCTGTTAAGCCGCGAAGTGATTGCGATGTCTGCGGCGGTGGGGCTGTCCCATAACATGTTTGATGGTGCTCTGTTCCTCGGTGTGTGCGACAAGATTGTCCCGGGTCTGACGATGGCAGCCCTGTCGTTTGGGCATTTGCCTGCGGTGTTTGTGCCGTCTGGACCGATGGCAAGCGGTTTGCCAAATAAAGAAAAAGTGCGTATTCGCCAGCTTTATGCCGAAGGTAAAGTGGACCGCATGGCATTACTGGAGTCAGAAGCCGCGTCTTATCATGCGCCGGGAACATGTACTTTCTACGGTACTGCCAACACCAACCAGATGGTGGTGGAGTTTATGGGGATGCAGTTGCCTGGCTCTTCTTTTGTTCATCCGGATTCTCCGCTGCGCGATGCTTTGACCGCAGCCGCTGCGCGCCAGGTTACACGCATGACCGGTAATGGTAATGAATGGATGCCGATCGGTAAGATGATAGATGAGAAAGTGGTGGTGAACGGTATCGTTGCACTGCTGGCGACCGGTGGTTCCACTAACCACACCATGCACCTGGTGGCGATGGCACGCGCGGCCGGTATTCAGATTAACTGGGATGACTTTTCTGACCTTTCTGATGTTGTACCGCTGATGGCACGTCTCTACCCGAACGGTCCGGCCGATATTAACCACTTCCAGGCGGCAGGTGGCGTACCGGTTCTGGTGCGTGAACTGCTCAAAGCAGGCCTGCTGCATGAAGATGTCAATACGGTGGCAGGCTTTGGTCTGTCTCGTTATACCCTTGAACCATGGCTGAATAATGGTGAACTGGACTGGCGGGAAGGGGCGGAAAAATCACTCGACAGCAATGTGATCGCTTCCTTCGAACAACCTTTCTCTCATCATGGTGGGACAAAAGTGTTAAGCGGTAACCTGGGCCGTGCGGTTATGAAAACCTCTGCCGTGCCGGTTGAGAACCAGGTGATTGAAGCGCCTGCGGTTGTTTTTGAAAGCCAGCATGACGTTATGCCGGCCTTTGAAGCAGGTTTGCTGGACCGCGATTGTGTCGTTGTTGTCCGTCATCAGGGGCCAAAAGCGAACGGAATGCCAGAATTACATAAACTCATGCCGCCACTTGGTGTATTATTGGACCGGTGTTTCAAAATTGCGTTAGTTACTGATGGACGACTCTCCGGCGCTTCAGGTAAAGTGCCGTCAGCTATCCACGTAACACCAGAAGCCTACGATGGCGGGCTGCTGGCAAAAGTGCGCGACGGGGACATCATTCGTGTGAATGGACAGACAGGCGAACTGACGCTGCTGGTAGACGAAGCGGAACTGGCTGCTCGCGAACCGCACATTCCTGACCTGAGCGCGTCACGCGTGGGAACAGGACGTGAATTATTCAGCGCCTTGCGTGAAAAACTGTCCGGTGCCGAACAGGGCGCAACCTGTATCACTTTTTAAGACGACAAATTTGTAATCAGGCGAGAGAAAACTCTGATGAAAAACTGGAAAACAAGTGCAGAATCAATCCTGACCACCGGCCCGGTTGTACCGGTTATCGTGGTAAAAAAACTGGAACACGCGGTGCCGATGGCAAAAGCGTTGGTTGCTGGTGGGGTGCGCGTTCTGGAAGTGACTCTGCGTACCGAGTGTGCAGTTGACGCTATCCGTGCTATCGCCAAAGAAGTGCCTGAAGCGATTGTGGGTGCCGGTACGGTGCTGAATCCACAGCAGCTGGCAGAAGTCACCGAAGCGGGTGCACAGTTCGCAATTAGCCCGGGTCTGACCGAGCCGCTGCTGAAAGCTGCTACCGAAGGGACTATTCCTCTGATTCCGGGGATCAGCACTGTTTCCGAACTGATGCTGGGTATGGACTACGGTTTGAAAGAGTTCAAATTCTTCCCGGCTGAAGCTAACGGCGGCGTGAAAGCCCTGCAGGCAATCGCGGGTCCGTTCTCCCAGGTCCGTTTCTGCCCGACGGGTGGTATTTCTCCGGCTAACTACCGTGACTACCTGGCGCTGAAAAGCGTGCTGTGCATCGGTGGCTCCTGGCTGGTTCCGGCAGATGCGCTGGAAGCGGGCGATTACGACCGCATTACTAAGCTGGCGCGTGAAGCTGTAGAAGGCGCTAAGCTGTAAAAGTCAAAATGCCCGATCCTCGATCGGGCATTTTGGTAGCGTTTTTCGCCGGGGCTAAGCTTGTACTTTTATCTGTGCTGCGGCGTGCTTTGCGCGCTCAATCGCTTCATCAACACTCTCTGCAGTAGCCAGTGCCACCCCCAGACGACGGCTGCCATCAATTTCCGGCTTACCAAATAAACGAATCTGCAAACCTGCGCCTACGGCATTCTGCACATTATCAAACGTGACATTCTCACTGGTCAGTTGTGGCAGGATAACGGCAGAAGCTGCAGGACCATACTGACGGATCCCGCCAACCGGAAGTCCGAGAAAGGCTCGCACATGCAGGGCAAACTCCGAGAGATCCTGAGAAATTAACGTCACCATCCCGGTATCATGTGGGCGAGGGGAGACCTCACTGAAAATCACCTCATCACCACAGACAAACAGCTCGACACCAAACAGACCATAACCGCCCAGTGCCAGCACCACTTTACGGGCAATCTCCTGCGCACGTTCAAGGGCAAGCGGGCTCATTTGTTGTGGTTGCCAGGATTCACGATAGTCGCCATTTTCCTGGCGATGACCTACCGGTGCACAGAAATGGACGCCATCCACCGCGCTGACGGTTAGCAGGGTAATTTCGAAGTCAAACTTAACGACGCCTTCAACAATTACGCGGCCCGCTCCGGCGCGACCGCCTTGCTGAGCGTACTCCCATGCTTGAGCAAGTTGCTCTGCAGAACGAATAAACGTCTGCCCTTTACCGGAAGAGCTCATCACCGGTTTAACAATGCAGGGATAGCCGATGTCAGCAACCGCCTCGCGGAAAAGGCTTTCGCTATCGGCAAAACGATAAGTGGAAGTGGGCAGCTGCAGCTCTTCTGCCGCCAGGCGACGGATACCCTCGCGATTCATCGTTAATTTCGTTGCGCGAGCGCAGGGGACAACATTCAGCCCTTCCTCTTCAAGTTGGATCAGCATATCGGTGGCAATAGCTTCGATCTCCGGCACGATATAATGTGGTTTTTCCAGTTCAACCACACGGCGTAATGCATCACCATCAAGCATATTAATGACATGGGAGCGATGCGCGACATGCATGGCTGGCGCGTCGGCATAGCGATCGACGGCAATCACCTCTACGCCGAGACGCTGACACTCGATTGCCACTTCTTTACCCAGTTCACCGGAGCCTAATAACATCACGCGAGTTGCTGCCGGACGCAGCGCAGTGCCTAATAACGTCATAACGAATATCCCCTGATTAATTCCGCGCGCAGTATAAACGAAAACGTTTGCGTGTGTCTTTATTGTTGATGTTGATTTCCCAACCGAGAAGAAATATACTGTATAAAATCACAGTTATTATGAGAGGCTGCAAATGGCGGTTGAAGTTAAATACGTAGTCATTCGTGAGGGCGAAGAGAAAATGTCGTTTACCAGCAAAAAGGAAGCCGATGCTTATGACAAAATGCTTGATACGGCGGATCTGCTTGACACCTGGCTGACAAATTCTCCAGTGCAAATGGAAGACGAGCAACGTGAAGCCCTTTCGCTATGGCTGGCAGAACAAAAAGATGTGCTGAGCACCATTCTGAAAACCGGCAAATTACCGTCCCCACAGGTCGTCGGTGCTGAATCCGAAGAGGAAGATGCCTCACACGCGGCCTGAAGCAACTTGCGCTCCTGACAATTTGTACCATGCTTTCTCCTGAATCATTGTGCTATGGAGAAAAACATGAAAAAAAGAGGGGCGTTTTTAGGGCTGTTGTTGGTTTCTGCTTGCGCATCGGTTTTCGCTGCCAATAATGAAACCAGCAAGTCGGTCACTTTCCCAAAGTGTGAAGGTCTGGATGCTGCAGGAATTGCCGCGAGCGTAAAACGTGATTATCAACAAAATCGCGTGGCGCGCTGGGCAGATGATCAAAAAATTGTCGGTCAGGCCGATCCTGTGGCTTGGGTCAGTTTGCAGGACATTCAGGGTAAAGATGATAAATGGTCAGTACCGCTAACCGTACGTGGTAAAAGTGCCGATATTCATTACCAGGTCAGCGTGGACTGCAAAGCGGGAATGGCGGAATATCAGCGGCGTTAATGGCTTCTGATAATTCGATTGACCGTTGGCGGATGCGGCGCGAATGCCTTGTCCGCCCCACAACGCACCACAATCGTAGGCCTGAGAAGACGCAACAGCGTCGCATCGGGCAATCAGCTTCAAACAGTGCCACTCAAAACGTCAAATTACTTTCACCTAAAATACCCTTATCACCTGATATACAGTGAATACCTTACCTGGCGCGAATTTCTTTGAATAACGGCCTACCGACCCGCTTATTTGCGCATCTTTTGTCTCGATATACATTTTCTGACATCCTCATCCGCTATGCTACAGGCACTAAAAATGGTTATTGAGGAGCAAATATGGCTAACTGGTTAAATCAACTGCAATCCTTGCTTGGGCAAAGCAGTTCTTCTGCCTCCTCGTCTGCGGATCAGGGATTGGGCAAACTTTTAGTGCCAGGCGCATTAGGCGGACTGGCTGGGCTGCTGGTCGCAAATAAATCAGCACGTAAACTTCTTACGAAATATGGCACCAACGCGTTACTGGTTGGCGGCGGAGCGGTCGCGGGTACGGTGCTGTGGAATAAATACAAAGATAAAATTCGCGCGGCGCATCAGGACGAACCGCAGTTTGGCGCGCAAAGTACGCCGCTGGATGAGCGTACGGAACGTTTGATCCTTGCGCTGGTCTTTGCCGCTAAAAGTGATGGTCATATTGATGCCAAAGAACGTGCGGCAATCGATCAGCAATTGCGTGAAGCCGGTGTGGAAGAACAGGGGCGTGTACTCATTGAGCAGGCAATCGAACAACCGCTGGATCCACAACGCCTGGCTACCGGGATCCGCAATGAAGAAGAGGCGCTGGAAATCTATTTCCTGAGCTGCGCGGCTATTGATATTGACCATTTTATGGAACGCAGTTACCTGAATGCACTGGGTGACGCGCTGAAAATCCCCCAGGACGTTCGTGAAGGCATTGAACGCGATCTCGAACAACAAAAACGCACTTTGGCGGAATAATTCCGCTCTCTGGATAGCCTGAAGTTGACTATTTCGGGCTATCCAGAACCGCACAGCCATTTGAGCAGGCTGATTTTCTCTGTCTGCATAACATTCGATATCCGCGCCATTACCTGTCATCATGTGACTGCTCCCCGCCCTGTCGGGCGAGGCTTCCCACTTCTTAAGCCGCAACCGTCTGTGTGACGGATTTACGCTGGCCTCCATGGGCAGAAACGACGAGTCCCGCCGCTTGTAATTCCAGTATGCCCTTGCGTTTGATGTTGAGCGCCGCGTTGATATCGCGGTCATGTTCAACTCCACACTCTGGACACTGCCAGATGCGCTTATGTAATGGCATCTCCGACATTTTGTGACCGCAGCAGTGGCAGGTCTTCGAACTGGCGAACCATTGATCCAGTTTCACCAGATGCACACCTTTCTCTGTTGCTTTGTATTCCAGTTTTGTGATGAATCCAGACCATCCAGCATCGCCTATCGCACGAGCCAGATGGTGATTTTTCATCATATTTGCCATTTTCAATGTCTCGACAATTACCGCTTGGTTTTCGTCAACAATTGCGCGAGATAACTTGTGCTGGAAATCGGCACGGGCACCGGCTACCCGTTCGTGAACGGCTGCAAGTTGTATTCTGGCTTTGCGCCTGTTTGCGCTCCCTTTTTTCTTACGGGACAGTGCTTTCTGCTTCCAGCGCAGGTTGCGACTTGCATTGATTAGGTGGCGGGGACTGGCAATTTTATTGCCGTCCGATTTGATGACAAAATGCGCCAGCCCCATATCCAGCCCTGTCACATTTGATATCAGTGCGGGCTTTGCCGGCGCTTCCATCCCGTCGTCACAGAGTAACGACGCGTAGTATTTCCCGGTTGCGCTGCGGCTCAACGTGATACTTTTCAGCATTCCCGTAATTTCACGATGTAAACGCGCTTCAATCGGCAAGATTTTCGGTATTTTTATCGCACCATCAAGGACTTTTATGCCAACACAATGATAGCTCGATTGTCTGCCGTGTTTACTTTTAAAGGTAGGTTTACCTGCTTTCAGTTTCGGATTGAAAAAGTTAGAAAAAGCCACGTCGAGGTTAATTACCGCCTGCTGCAACGCAATAGAATCATATTCTTTAAGCCATCCATACCGGCGGGATTTCTTCGCCACTGCAAGCAGTGGTTTGAGGTCTTTACGCGGGTTTAAATTTACGCGGTGCCGCTGGTAAGAATGTTTCTTGATATGCAGAGCTTTGTTGTACGCAAAACGCACTGCACCGAACTGGGCGTTGATAAATTCAGCCTGTTCTGGTGTCGGGTAGATGCGTACTTTTGTTGCTCTTAACATAATCAGCGCTCATTGATATAATGCTTTTATTTTAACACTTTAGGTAAATATATCAATTGAGTAATCATGATGATTTACTGGCGGGATTTCTCCGCAAACGACACAGTGTCAGTAAGCTGGTTGTGCACCTTATTTTTACGACAAAGTATCGACGCAAACTATTCGACAGTCAGATGATCGCTCAGTTGCGTGAGGCTTTTGGCTCCGCTGCGGCAAAGCTTGAATGCGAAATTATTGAGATGGACGGGGAGCCAGACCATGTACACCTGCTGGTTGCCTACCCGCCAAAACTGGCGGTCAGTGTGATGGTCAATAATTTAAAATCGGTATCATCACGTTTGCTACGCCAGCAGAACGCGCATTTACGTATGCAGAGTAAAACGGGGCTTTTGTGGTCGAGATCGTACTTTGTCTGTAGCACCGGAGAGGCAACGATTGAAACGCTCAGAGCCTACGTTCAGAGTCAGTCAACACCTGATTGATCTTTAAAGCCCTGCGGGCTTTTCGCCTTATATCCCCGCCCGCATTGGGCGAGGGTTTACGGCGTTTTTCGCTAAGCAATGACTACCCTGTTTCGCTTGCATCTCCGGTGAGTTTTGCCACCCTTATAAGATGTTTCAACCAGAAAGAACAATAACATGCTACCAAAAGCCGCCCGCATTCCCCACGCCATGACGCTTCATGGTGATACGCGCATCGATAATTACTACTGGCTGCGGGACGATACGCGTTCTCAGCCGGAAGTCCTGGACTACCTGCAACAAGAAAATAGTTACGGTCATCGGGTGATGGCCTCGCAACAAGCCTTGCAGGATCGCATCTTAAAGGAAATCATCGATCGCATTCCGCAAAGAGAAGTTTCTGCTCCCTACATAAAAAATGGCTACCGCTATCGGCATATTTATGAACCAGGCTGTGAATATGCTATCTACCAGCGTCAATCGGCATTCAGCGAAGAGTGGGATGAGTGGGAAACATTGCTCGATGCCAACAAGCGCGCAGCTCATAGTGAGTTTTATTCGATGGGCGGAATGGCGATTACGCCCGATAACACCATTATGGCGCTGGCAGAAGATTTTCTTTCCCGACGCCTGTACGGCATTCGTTTTCGTAATCTGGAAACAGGTAACTGGTACCCGGAACTGCTGGATAACGTTGAACCCAGCTTTGTCTGGGCAAATGACTCCTGGACTTTCTACTATGTTCGCAAGCATCCGGTGACGCTGCTGCCTTATCAGGTCTGGCGTCACGCCATCGGTACGCCAGCATCGCAAGATACACTGATCTACGAAGAAAAAGACGATACCTATTATGTCAGCCTGCATAAAACGACCTCGAAGCACTATGTAGTCATTCATCTGGCCAGCGCCACCACCAGTGAAGTTCGCCTGCTGGACGCGGAAATGGCCGATGCCGAGCCGTTTGTTTTTCTGCCGCGCCGCAAAGATCACGAATACAGCCTTGATCACTACCAGCATCGGTTTTATCTGCGTTCCAACCGCCACGGCAAAAACTTTGGCTTATACCGTACCCGTATGCGTGATGAGCAACAGTGGGAAGAGTTAATTCCGCCACGCGATAACATTATGCTGGAAGGGTTTACGCTGTTTACCGACTGGCTGGTGGTTGAAGAGCGTCAGCGCGGGTTAACCAGTTTGCGCCAAATCAACCGCAAGACCCGGGAAGTCATTGGCATTGCCTTTGATGATCCGGCCTATGTGACCTGGATTGCCTACAATCCAGAACCTGAAACCGCGCGATTGCGTTATGGTTATTCTTCCATGACCACACCAGACACTTTGTTTGAACTGGATATGGATACCGGTGAGCGTCGTGTATTAAAACAAACGGAAGTTCCTGGTTTTGATGCGGCGAATTACCGCAGTGAACACCTGTGGATAGTCGCCCGTGATGGCGTCGAAGTTCCGGTTTCGCTGGTCTACCATCGCAAACATTTTCGCAAAGGACACAACCCGCTACTGGTGTATGGCTACGGTTCTTACGGCGCAAGTATTGATGCCGATTTCAGTTTTAGCCGCTTGAGTTTGTTGGATCGTGGCTTTGTCTACGCCATTGTCCATGTTCGTGGCGGCGGTGAACTGGGGCAACAATGGTACGAAGACGGTAAGTTTCTGAAGAAGAAAAATACGTTTAATGATTATCTTGATGCCTGCGATGCATTGTTAAAGCTGGGCTATGGCTCTCCTTCGCTTTGTTATGCGATGGGCGGGAGTGCGGGGGGCATGTTGATGGGCGTTGCAATTAATCAACGCCCGGAATTATTCCATGGCGTTATCGCCCAGGTACCGTTTGTTGATGTTGTAACAACGATGCTTGATGAATCAATTCCTCTTACCACTGGTGAGTTTGAAGAGTGGGGGAATCCGCAGGATCCGCAATATTACGAGTACATGAAAAGCTACAGCCCGTATGACAACGTCACCGCACAGGCTTATCCGCATTTACTGGTAACGACCGGTTTACACGATTCTCAGGTGCAATATTGGGAACCGGCAAAATGGGTCGCTAAATTGCGCGAGCTGAAAACCGATAACCATCTTTTATTGCTCTGTACCGACATGGACTCAGGCCATGGCGGTAAATCTGGCCGCTTTAAATCGTACGAAGGCGTAGCGATGGAATATGCTTTTCTGGTCGCGCTGGCGCAGGGAACATTACCCGCTACGCCTGAGGATTAAGTATTTTCCAGATAATGTTTCAGTGTTAAACGCAGCTCCGGGCTCATGCTGTCCAGGTTATTAAACAACCAGCGCAGATAGCCCGGATCGCGTTCGGCAACGTCGGAAACCGCTTTGCCACGGTATTTGCCAAAGGTGAAGGTCGTCATCAACGACGGACGTCCGGTGATATCGGCCATCTGTTCTGCCGTCCAGCCGGAGGTGTTCATAATATCGATAAGCAACGCAGCGGTGATATAACAGTCATACAACGCGCGGTGATGATGCAGGCCCGGCGGCGTCTGTACATTGAGCTTCCGTGTTTTATATAACGCCATATTGCTGTACTTGATCCCTGGCCACAAACGACGGGCCAGTTTCATAGTGCAAATCCACTCACCGGGCATCTCAGGCAGTACGCGGCGGTCAAAGCTGGCGTTGTGCGCGACATACCATTCACTACCGTAATAGTGCGGGATCACATCTTCAATCCACGGTTTATCGGCGACCATGGCTTCGGTGATGCGATGAATCGCCATCGCCTGTGGACTAATAGGACGATCGGGGCGCACCAGGTGGCTCATGGGGTTGACGATTTTTCCGTCAATGACATCAACAGAGGCAATCTCAACGATCCCTCCCTGCAAACCGCAGGTTTCTGTATCGATAATGCGCAACATGGCATGCTCCAGGCCGAAAAAGCCTAGCGTAATGGAATGATATCGCCTTGCCAACCCTGTGATGAACGCTGACCGACTAACAATAATGAACCACGATCGGCGCGAACGATGAGACGACCATGTTCATCCCATAGTGCACTGTTACCACGGGCATTTGCCATCAGCACGGCAATTGAGTACTGATGTGAAAAAAATTGTAAGCGGCGGGTAGATGCCAGTAGGTCGGGTTCCCCCAGACATTGCCCTGTCGTAAACAGTGAACAGGTCGGGTCCATATCCATACCTTCCGGTTGTTCATCGACCACCGTGATGGTTCTGGAACGACGGCCCAGACATGCACCATGACTCTGATGGTAGATCCCTGGTGTTTTGCGCCACGGTGCGAACACCGCAATTCCACGAATAAAGCGATCGTTATATTCAACGGGAAGGCCGGCAATGATGGTCATTCGCCAGGTCGTTGCAGCATAACAAAGCGGGTCTAACAGCGAGAGATCGGGTGGGGCAGGAAGGGCACGTCGCGAATAATCACACCCCAGTAAAGAAAGCGATGGAAAAACTAACAGCTGACATTGTTGCCTGGCGGCGGCCCTCACAAACTCCAGATGATGAGCTACCTGTTCGGTCAGTGAGGTTTTACGAGGCTCATATTGCGCTGCTGCAACTTTCCAGAACGACATAATGACTTCCTTTTCAAAATGACTGCAAATTATGGGTGCGGTTTAGAAAATACTCATAATTTAGCAGGCGTTATGTAAGAAAGTGTAACTCTGTATAAGTTTTATTTAAGTTTGGGCTCGTAAGGTAAACGTGACAGATTGACCGAAGCCAAACGGTGGGCGATAAGCCGCTCGCGAAACCAGCTGCGCAAATGTTCAGGCTGTTCACGTTCAACTGCTTCAGCGATCACCGGCATATTGTAGCGTTCTTTAAATGCCACCCCGGCCGCAGCCAAATCGACATTCACTTTATCCATTTCTGTTTGATCCAGTTTAGCCAGATTCTTCAGCATTCTTAATCTCCTCATCATTCGCGGGCAAAAGTTACTAAGAGTGAGCCTGGATGGCAAGCCGGAATTGATGATCCTCGACTCAGACATTAGACAAGGTTATGCTCTGTAAAAAAGTTATTACAAAAAGGAATAGATAATATGACTTCAACTGCACGCACCCTTCGCTACGCGCTGGCAATCCTGACCACTTCGTTGGTGACACCTTCCGTCTGGGCACATGCGCATTTAACGCATCAGTATCCTGCGGCAAACGCGCAAGTGACAGCTGCCCCGCAGGCAATTACTTTAAACTTCTCGGAAGGCGTTGAAACAGGATTCAGTGGTGCAAAAATCACGGGGCCAAAAAACGAAAATATTAAAACATTACCGGCGAAGCGGAATGAGCAGGACCAAAAGCAACTGATTGTTCCACTGGCCGATTCGCTGAAACCCGGAACCTACACCGTTGACTGGCATGTTGTTTCGGTGGATGGGCATAAAACGAAAGGACACTACACCTTTAGCGTGAAATAAATCATGCTGGCGTTTACCTGGATCGCGCTGCGATTTATCCATTTCACCTCGCTGATGCTGGTCTTTGGCTTCGCAATGTACGGTGCCTGGCTGGCTCCCTTAACGATTCGTCGCTTGCTGACGAAGCGTTTTCTGCGTTTACAACAACACGCTGCCGTCTGGAGTTTGATCAGTGCCACGGCAATGCTCACCGTTCAGGGCGGGTTGATGGGAACGGGATGGACAGATGTATTTTCGCCAAACATTTGGCAGGCTGTTTTGCAAACACAGTTTGGTGGCGTCTGGTTATGGCAAATTGTTCTCGCCCTCGTAACGTTGATCGTCGCCCTTATGCAACCGCGGAATATGCCACGTTTGCTGTTTATGCTCACTACCGCGCAATTTATTCTGCTGGCGGGAGTCGGCCATGCGACGCTGAATGAAGGGGTAACGGCGAAAATCCATCAGACTAATCACGCGATTCACCTGATTTGTGCGGCGGCGTGGTTTGGGGGATTACTGCCGGTGCTCTGGTGTATGCAACTCATTAAAGGTCGTTGGCGACACCAGGCTATTCAGGCACTGATGCGTTTTTCCTGGTGCGGGCATTTTGCGGTGATCGGCGTACTGGCAAGCGGCGTGCTTAATGCATTGTTGATTACCGGATTTCCCCCCACGCTTACGACTTACTGGGGCCAACTCTTATTGCTCAAAGCCATCCTGGTGATGATTATGGTGGTCATCGCGCTGGCTAATCGTTATGTTCTTGTACCGCGCATGAGGCAGGATGAAGATCGTGCGGCTCCTTGGTTTGTGTGGATGACTAAACTCGAATGGGCGATAGGTGCGGTAGTGCTGGTGATCATCAGCCTGCTTGCGACTCTCGAACCTTTTTGATGGATTACGAAAATGATGAAAAAAAGTATTCTGGCGTTTCTGTTACTCACCAGTTCTGCAGCGGCGCTGGCTGCACCGCAGGTGATTACCGTTAGCCGTTTTGAAGTGGGTAAAGACAAATGGGCGTTTAATCGCGAAGAGGTGATGCTGACTTGCCGACCGGGTAATGCTTTGTATGTCATCAACCCAAGTACCCTCGTGCAGTATCCTTTAAACGATATCGCACAAAAGGAAGTTGCCAGTGGGAAGACTAAAGCCCAACCCATTTCGGTGATTCAGATTGATGATCCTAACAATCCCGGCGAAAAAATGAGTCTGGCACCGTTTATAGAACGAGCTGAAAAACTCTGTTAATTACCTAAAATAGCCTTTTGATTTCCAATAAAAAAACCGCCTCAGTTCTTTCACCAGAACGGGCGGTTTTTAACATTTAAGCTGATGACCACCGCGCTTTTTATTGACCATTTTGCACGCAAACTGGAAAACCTGGCGTCGTCATCTATTCTTAAAGGGCAAGGCAACTAAGCCTGCATTAATGCCAACTTTTAGCGCACGGCTCTCTCCCAAGAGCCATTTCCCTGGACCGAATACAGGAATCGTGTTCGGTCTCTTTTTATCTGTTAAAAGCCAGAAGCATTCCTTTCGCTGACTTTATAGTCAACCATAACACACACTCTACTGTCTGAGTCCAGCGTTTTTTAACATTCTTGTTAAGATTATGTGATCTTTAGCGCGGGAGGAAAATATTGATGAAACAGCCTGCGCCCGTTTATCAGAGAATTGCGGGTCATCAATGGCGACATATCTGGCTTTCAGGCGATATACACGGTTGTCTTGAGCAGTTGCGCCGCAAATTATGGCATTGTCGTTTTGATCCGTGGCGAGATTTACTTATCTCAGTGGGAGACGTTATCGATCGTGGGCCGCAAAGTTTACGTTGCCTGCAGTTACTGGAACAACATTGGGTTCGTGCGGTAAGAGGCAATCATGAACAGATGGCGATGGATGCGCTGGCATCCCAGCAGATGTCTTTATGGTTGATGAATGGCGGCGACTGGTTTATTGCGCTGGCAGATAATCAACAGAAACAAGCGAAAACGGCGCTGGAAAAATGTCAGCATTTGCCCTTTATTCTTGAAGTACACAGTCGCACCGGCAAACATGTTATTGCTCATGCCGATTATCCAGATGATGTTTATGAATGGCAAAAGGACGTTGATTTGCATCAGGTCTTGTGGAGCCGCTCGCGATTAGGTGAATGCCCAAAAGGGCCGGGAATTACAGGTGCTGATCATTTCTGGTTTGGTCATACACCGTTGCGCCATCGCGTGGATATTGTCAACCTGCATTATATTGATACCGGTGCTGTCTTTGGGGGCGAACTGACTCTTGTGCAATTGCAATAATTAAAAATCACCGTACTCCTGTGCAGGTCGCCAGAAACCATCTATAAAATCCTCAATCGGAAAACAACCGCCATGGCGGATCCGTTGATCGCTCATAGAATAAAGACACTGCTGTTCCGTGTTGTAGACATCCACAACAATATCTTCACAACCGCCATCCAGGTAGCAAACAAAAAGTACCAGCGCGAACATTTCATCCCCGAAGTGTGGTGCCGTACCGTTAAGTTTAGGAGAGATTTTACAACGGGGGAATAACCAGGACAAATAACCCGCCATGCCGACGGGTTCTTTTTGGATTAGGCAAGACGCATAATCCAGGCATCAGATTGTTGATCGTAACGGGTACGGTAAAGGACAGAGTGTTCGCCATTTAGCAGGGCAGGAATACTGGTTTCAGCATCCCAGGCATCCAGTTGCATACATAAATCGGGGTCTGATTTACAAGGAATGGTTAACGTTCGATCACCCGGCGATTCGCCGTGTAATTCGCCGTCGTCGATTTCAAAAGCGCCTATGCGCACACTGGTTTTCATCTTCGTGCTCTCCATTTAGCTGCCGATTGTGGTACGACCAGTCCGATCGCACCATTTTTCAGCCTAGTTGAGGCAGCCGAATGTGCCAGTCAAAAAGTGCGCTTTTTTTGTGCGCTGTCAGGCGTTACCGGTAAAAAGTTTCCCGTCTCGCACCAGTTCACGCGGGTAGCTGTTTTTCAGTCGCGAACCAATTCGTTTGGCTAAACCAATCGGCTGATGCTGGAAAGTAACCAATACATCATCCGCTACTGGCGCGGCTTGCGGGTAAACATCGCGCCCGCGATACCACTCTTCCGCTTCCTGCGGTGTCAGTTCAAAAGCGTTCACATTGTCGGGGGAGGCAAGGGCAATAACCGCTTCATGCTGCCAGCGATAACCTTTGTTGTGCGTTTCGGCAAGTTTAATCCCCAGGCGAGAAAATCGGACTTTACCGATCAGGGCTTCAATGCCCACCGGGAACAACCACAGTTCTTTGTCACGCTGCCAGAGGCGCAGGTTTTCATCCCAGTTTAAGCCAACACCTGCAGCCGCCTGACGAATTTGTCCAGCTTCGCGATCTTTCACCGGGCTGAACGGGAAATTGCCCACTTTGTATTTTGGGGCGGGTAAGGCGGGAATCGCCTGAGTTTTACGCAGACGAGCAACGAAGAAGCCTTCGCAGTCGTAAATTTGTGGGAAAACATGCAAAAAGCCTTCCTCGGTCAGCGCCTTGTTTGCACCAGGGAAGAGATCACCAAGCGGTAAAAACTCTACTGCGTCGGGGTAAGTCTCTTTCAGCCACAGGCAAACGGCTTCGTTTTCTTCCTGGTTTAAGGTACAGGTCGAGTAAACCAGCGTACCGCCAGGGCGTAATGAATGAAAGGCGCTGTCGATCAGTTCCCGTTGGGTAGCTGCGATTTCCTGATTGCTTTCGGGTGACCAGTTTTTTAGCGCATCGGGATCTTTACGCACCACGCCTTCGCCGGAGCAGGGAGCGTCCAGCAAAATGGCATCGAACATTTCTGGCACTGCCGCACCAAATACACGGCCATCAAAATGCGTGAGCGCAACATTACGGATGCCACAGCGGCTGATATTGGCATGTAACACTTTTACCCGACTGGCGGAAAACTCATTGGCAAGGATAGCCCCTTCGTTATTCATCCGCGCGGCAATTTGCGTCGTTTTGGAGCCTGGCGCAGCAGCGACATCCATCACCCGCTGTGGTGCATTACCGTCAGCAAACAAGGCTGCAACGGGCAACATTGAACTGGCTTCCTGAATATAAAACAGGCCGCTTAAATGCTCGGCGGTACTACCCAATGGCAATGCATCTTCATCGTCGCGTTCAATCCAGAAACCTTCTTCACACCACGGAATTGGCGTAAGCGTCCAGCCATAAGGAGCGGTTAATTGCAGGAAATCAGCAACGGAGATTTTCAGCGTATTAACGCGAATGCTGCGGCGCAACGGGCGCTGACATGCGGCAAGAAAATCATCAAATGAGAGCGTCGAAGGCATAGCTTCGCGCATTTGTGTCAGAAAGGCGTCCGGGAAATAAACGGTGTGTTGGGCCACGAGCATGTACCACTGGCAAAAAAACAGGCGCGCAGTTTAGCATAAACGCTCCGGCGCAGGCACGCCGGAGCAGTGGGCATTATTTGGGAAGCGCAGTTCCCCATTCACGCCACTCTTTCGGTTCACTTTCCTGCAACAGGAAGTGCTTGCCTTCCTGGGCTTTCGGTGCCAGCGGCGTACCCGGAGGCGTAGCGAAGGCGATGCCGCCACGGATAAACTGGTTAAAGGTGCCGGTTTTCACGACGCCGCCCGTCAGACCAAAGTCCAGACTGTAACCCGATGCCAACCAGAAGACGGAATTGTTACGCACCAGGTGTTGATAGCGTTTACTGATGCGCATCGCAATCATCACGCGATCTGACAATGTCCCCAGCGTCATTCCGGTAACCGTACCGACTTCCAGACCACGGAACAGCACAGGCGTACCGATGCCTAACGAACCGGCTTCCGGCGCTTCAACAATAATGCTTAAGCCATCCAGGTAACGCGAATCAGTTATGGTGGCCTCTTGTAATTCAAAGTCGCGGCGAGGGTTGCCCCGTCCTGGTTCGACGTTGATATACGGCTGGAGGATAGTATCAAGATGCTCAACGCCAGCTGCCGAAATTTGCGGTGTGACAACTGAGAAGCGCGTACCACCGCGAGCAAAGGTCTGGACATATTCCGGATAGAGCACCGCCTTTGCCTGTACTTCATTGCGCGCGGTAATCAGATCCAGCGTCTGGATTTGCCCGATATCAATACCGAGATAGCGAATTGGCATCCCGACCGCCAGTTTTCCGGCATCGAAAGCGTGAAGCGTAATCTGCCCGCCAACCGCACGGGCTGCTGTTTCGGAAGCATACAGAATACGCTTATCGCCTTTACGCTGACTGGCGCTGGCACCGCTGAGGTTATCGAAGCTAATGGCTCCCTTTAATGCTCTGGAGAGCGGGGATGCCTGTACGGTCAGGCCACTACCATTCAGCTGAACTTTCGCCCCGCCTTCTGCCCAGAACACGCTATTGCTGGTCAGAAGGTTGCGATACTCCGGCTTAATATGCAGATCGATATCAAACGCGTTAGCTCGCGGACGCACGGTAATAACTTCACCAACTTCAAATTTACGGTACAGCACTACCGATCCTGCCTGCACATCCGGCAGCGTCTCTGCACTCAAACTCACGGTTGTGGTGGGTAAATCGCTAAGGCTGTTCCCCAGCGCTTTTTCCAGATTGGCATACAGTGGATAGCTGGCTTTCATCTCGCCTTTATCGCCTGGCAGAATACGTATCCCGCCGTTAATCCATTCTGAGGCGCTGGCACCGAGAAACTCAACGCCATCCAGCCCCACCTTCACGTCGACACGGCTGTTGACGACAAATTTGCTATCGCCTTTTACCAGTTCGCGATGCTGAGGCTCGATGGCGACGGTAAAGGTGACGCCTTTGCTGGTGAGTTTACGATCAATAACCTGGCCTATCTGCACGCCGTGAAGAATGAGCGGCTGACCAGCATCAATACCGTAACTTTCCGGCGCGGTCAGGGTCAGCGTCAGAACATCTGGCTCATGGAGCAGGGCTTTTTCGCCAGGAACAACAATAAACTCTTTACGTGGCTCGCCATCGCCGGGCACCAACTCAAAGGTTTTTCCGGTCAGCAGGGCACTGAGATTGGCATCGCTAAGGGATAATTTCGGATTACGTAATTCGATGCGGGTATTTTCCCGTAACAGCGTAACGACGCTGGGATCAACGGTCATTTCCCCAGTGACTTTGCCACCAGGATTTAAATCCAGTTTAGTCAGCTGTCCGACTTCCAGCCCCTGATACATTAACGGCGTCGAGTCGGCGGTTAATCCGGCCCCACTCGGCAGTTCCAGTTTTATTATTACGCCACGCTGGCTGTGGGCGAGATCTTCATACAGACCAAAGGTATCTTCCGCCTCGGCAGGTTTCGACTCTTCAGGTGAATCGAAGGCAATCGCACCGTTAACCAGTGCCGCCAGACTTTCCAGTTTCACCTTCGCGCCACTGATACTGACGTTGGCATCAACGCCGGAAACGTTCCAGAAACGGCTACCTTTTTTCACCAGATCGGTAAAACGCCGCTCGATCAGGACATCAATCACCACGCCTTGCTTATTGGGATTGATGGCATAGTCGTAGACTTTACCCACCGGGATCTTACGGAAATAGACCAATGAACCACTGTTCAGTGAACCGAGATCGGGGGCTTGCAGGTGGATCATCAGATCGCCATTATCCAGCCGATACTTCGGTTGGGTATCGAGTGCGACAAAGTGATCCTGCTCTTTACCTTTACCTGGCATCATGCCGATATAGTTACCACCGACGAGGGCATCCAGCCCGGAGACACCTGCCAGCGAGGCCTTTGGCGTCACCAGCCAGAACTGTGTCTCTTCGCGCAGCGCATCTTTCATATCAGACTTGATGCTGACCTTGACTTCAATCTTACGAAGATCGTCGCTCAGGCTGATATCCTGCACAGTTCCGACTTCAACGCCCTGATAACGAACAGGGGTGCGGCCCGGGACAATACCATCCGCCGACATAAAGTCGATGGTGACGGTATTACCCCGGTCCTGATAACTATCCCAAATCAGCCAACCGGCAATCATTAGCGCGATGAATGGCAGCAGCCAGAAAGGTGAGATACGGCGTTTATTTTTAATCTGCGCTTCAGTCGTCGAAGCGGGCGTTTCCTGACTCATGTGCATCCCAAAGTAAGCGGCTGTCCAGCCATTCCACAGCAAGAATAGTCAAAATTACCGCTGCGCCGAAATAAAACGCAGCCGGTCCCATAGTAAAAGCGAGGATCTGATCGCGATTAATCAGCGACATGGTTAAAGATATGACAAACAGGTCGAGCATCGACCAGCGACCAATCCAGGTCACCATCCGCAGTAACAGAATGCGTGTGCGTAAACCTTGCTGGCATTTAAAATGAATACTCAACAGTAAAGTGAACATGACGATCACTTTAGTAAACGGTACCAGAATACTGGCGATAAACACGATTCCGGCGACCGCAATGTTGCTACTTGCCAGCGACATAATCCCGGAAAGAATTGTATCTTCCTGCCGGCCACCATTCAGATAAATGATAGAAATAGGCAACAGGTTGGCAGGTAACAATAAAACGATTGACGCTAACAGCGCCGCCCAGCATTTTTGCAGACTATGACGGCGACGCAGGCGTAGCGGGATATGGCAACGCGGGCAGCGACCACGCTGATCAGGATAGCCGGTAAAATGGCACCCAAGACAGACACGGAGTTTCTCGTCTCTACACGTAGCGGGGCGCTGTGGATAAAATCGCTCCCACAGTTCTTCGACATTGAGATGTGACAACGTCACCGTCGTTAAAATCACTAACGCCACAAAAGAGAACAAGCCGACACCCGCCTGGATATGGGCATAATCCTGTACCTTTATAGAAGCAACGCCAATGCCGACCAGGTAGATATCGAGCATTACCCACTCTTTCAGTCGCTCAAGCATCAGCAGTACCGGACGTAGATTCATTCCCAGTCGGTTACCAAACCATAAATAAGCTATGGAGGTCACCAGAATGAGGGGGGCACCAATAACGCAAAAAAAGACCATTGATCCCGTTATCGCATCGCCCTGTTTGGTCATTTGCCAGATGCCTTGCATGACGTTGGCGTCAATACGAATGCCTAACAGCCAGATATGCAACAGCGGTTCGCCCCAGGCAAACGGCATCAGCAACAGCATGGTGAAGGCCATTGCCGCCAGGCGCGTTAGCGACCAGTCGCGCCCGTCACGAATTTTTGCCTGACAGCGCGGACAATAGGCACTTTGATGAGAATTTATCTCGGGCAGGCTAAACAGCATGTCACATTGCGGGCAACGTTGGTAATCACCACGCGGCAGTTCCTCACCGATAGCCCTCACTGTTATCTTTTTTGTCGGCGTAATTTGTGGTGTGTTAAGAGCCATGACGTGCCAAATGTAATAAGAATTAACATTAATCTTAACCCATGATGGGAATGATCTTGAGCATTAACGCATTTAATGCTTATTTTAATAGGCTGGCAGTTCCTGGTAAGACAACCAAGTGATTATATAATGAACAAAACAGAATTTTACGCGGATTTAAATCGCGACTTTAACGCGCTGATGGCAAGAGAAACCAGTTTTCTGGCAACGCTTGCGAACACCAGTGCGTTGTTATATGAGCGTCTCACTGACGTAAACTGGGCAGGTTTTTATTTGCTTGAGGACGATACACTGGTGCTCGGACCATTTCAGGGCAAAATTGCCTGTGTCCGGATACCCGTCGGGCGCGGCGTGTGCGGCACTGCGGTTGCCCGCAATCAAGTGCAGCGTATCGAGGATGTTCATGCGTTTGACGGGCATATTGCCTGTGATGCGACGAGTAATTCTGAAATTGTTCTGCCGCTGGTGGTGAAAAATCAGATTATTGGTGTTCTCGACATCGATAGTACCGTCTTCGGTCGCTTTACAGACGAGGACGAGCAAGGCTTACGTCAGCTTGTGGCACAGCTTGAAAAGGTGCTTGCAACGACGGATTACAAAAAATTCTTTGCGAGCGTCGCAGGATAATCAACGGATAACGTAGCATTTACTGATAGCGTCATTATAATGACGCCTGTTCATGCCTGCGCTTGTTGGCTACGTCCGTTGTAATCAGGAAATTTCATGGAAAATCAACCTAAGTTGAATAGCAGTAAAGAAGTAATCGCGTTTCTGGCCGAACGTTTTCCCCACTGTTTCAGTGCGGAAGGTGAAGCGCGTCCGCTGAAAATCGGTATTTTTCAGGATTTGGTCGATCGTGTTGCCGGGGAAATGAACCTGAGCAAAACGCAATTGCGATCCGCTTTACGTCTCTACACTTCGAGCTGGCGTTACCTTTACGGTGTTAAACCCGGCGCAACGCGTGTCGATCTTGACGGCAACCCATGCGGTGAGCTGGACGAGCAACATGTAGAGCATGCTCGCAAGCAGCTTGAAGAAGCGAAAGCGCGTGTTCAGGCACAGCGTGCTGAGCAGCAAGCGAAAAAACGCGAAGCTGCCGCAGCTGCTGGTGAGAAAGAAGACGCACCGCGCCGTGAACGCAAGCCACGTCCGACCACGCCACGCCGCAAAGAAGGCGCTGAACGTAAACCTCGTGCGCAAAAGCCGGTAGAGAAAGCGCCAAAAACAGTAAAAGCACCTCGCGAAGAACAGCACACCCCGGTTTCTGACATTTCAGCTCTGACTGTCGGACAAGCCCTGAAGGTGAAAGCGGGTCAAAACGCGATGGATGCCACCGTATTAGAAATCACCAAAGACGGCGTCCGCGTCCAGCTGAATTCGGGTATGTCTTTGATTGTGCGCGCAGAACACCTGGTGTTCTGAAACGGAGGCCGGGCCAGGCATGAACATGTTTTTTAGGCTTACCGCGTTAGCTGGCCTGCTTGCAATAGCAGGCCAGACCTTCGCTGTAGAAGATATCACGCGTGCTGATCAAATTCCGGTATTAAAGGAAGAGACGCAGCATGCGACGGTGAGTGAGCGCGTAACGTCGCGCTTCACCCGTTCTCATTATCGCCAGTTCGACCTCGATCAGGCATTTTCGGCCAAAATCTTTGACCGCTATCTGAATCTGCTCGATTACAGCCACAACGTGCTGCTGGCAAGCGATGTTGAACAGTTCGCGAAAAAGAAAACCGAGTTAGGCGATGAACTACGTTCAGGAAAACTCGACGTTTTCTACGATCTCTACAATCTGGCGCAAAAGCGCCGTTTTGAGCGTTACCAGTACGCTTTGTCGGTACTGGAAAAGCCGATGGATTTTACCGGCAACGACACTTATAACCTTGACCGCAGCAAAGCGCCCTGGCCGAAAAACGAGGCTGAGTTGAACGCGCTGTGGGACAGTAAAGTCAAATTCGACGAGTTAAGCCTGAAGCTGGCAGGAAAAACGGATAAAGAAATTCGTGAAACCCTGACTCGCCGCTACAAATTTGCCATTCGTCGTCTGGCGCAAACCAACAGCGAAGATGTTTTCTCGCTGGCAATGACGGCGTTTGCACGTGAAATCGACCCGCATACCAACTATCTTTCCCCGCGTAATACCGAACAGTTCAACACTGAAATGAGTTTGTCGCTGGAAGGTATTGGCGCAGTGCTGCAAATGGATGATGACTACACCGTTATCAATTCGATGGTGGCAGGTGGCCCGGCAGCGAAGAGTAAAGCTATCAGCGTTGGTGACAAAATTGTCGGTGTTGGTCAAACAGGCAAGCCGATGGTTGACGTGATTGGCTGGCGTCTTGATGATGTGGTTGCCTTAATTAAAGGGCCGAAGGGCAGTAAAGTTCGTCTGGAAATTTTACCTGCTGGTAAAGGGACCAAGACCCGTACTGTAACGTTGACCCGTGAACGTATTCGCCTCGAAGACCGTGCGGTTAAAATGTCGGTGAAGACCGTCGGTAAAGAGAAAGTCGGCGTTCTGGATATTCCAGGTTTCTATGTGGGTTTGACAGACGATGTCAAAGTGCAGTTGCAGAAACTGGAAAAACAGAATGTCAGCAGTGTCATCATCGACCTGCGTAGCAATGGCGGTGGGGCGTTGACCGAAGCGGTATCGCTCTCCGGTCTGTTCATTCCATCCGGTCCGATTGTTCAGGTCCGTGATAACAACGGTAAAGTTCGTGAAGACAGCGATACCGATGGGCAGGTTTTCTATAAAGGCCCGCTGGTGGTGCTGGTTGACCGCTTCAGTGCTTCGGCTTCAGAAATCTTTGCCGCGGCAATGCAGGATTACGGTCGTGCGCTGGTTGTGGGTGAACCGACGTTTGGTAAAGGCACCGTTCAGCAATACCGTTCATTGAACCGTATTTACGATCAGATGTTACGTCCTGAATGGCCAGCGCTGGGTTCTGTGCAGTACACGATCCAGAAATTCTATCGCGTTAACGGCGGCAGTACGCAACGTAAAGGCGTAACGCCAGACATCATCATGCCGACGGGTAATGAAGAAACGGAAACGGGTGAGAAATTCGAAGATAACGCGCTGCCGTGGGATAGCATCGATGCCGCGACCTATGTGAAATCGGGAGATTTGACGGCCTTTGGACCGGAGCTGCTGAAGGAACATAATGCGCGTATCGCGAAAGATCCAGAGTTCCAGAACATCATGAAGGATATCGCGCGCTTCAACGCTATGAAGGACAAGCGCAATATCGTTTCTCTGAATTACGCTGTGCGTGAGAAAGAGAATAATGAAGATGATGCGACGCGTCTGGCGCGTTTGAACGAACGCTTTAAGCGCGAAGGTAAACCGGAGTTGAAGAAACTGGATGATCTACCGAAAGATTACCAGGAGCCGGATCCTTATCTGGATGAGACGGTGAATATCGCACTCGATCTGGCAAAGCTTGAAAAAGCCAGACCCGCGGAACAACCCGCTCCCGTCAAGTAATATCAATCAGGCACAAGAAATTGTGCCTGATTTTTTAACAGCGGCAAGATGCCGTAAATCAGATGCTACAAAATGTAAAGTTGTGTCTTTCTGGTGACTTACGCACTATCCAGACTTGAAAATAGTCGCGTAACCCATACGATGTGGGTATCGCATATTGCGTTTTGTTAAACTGAGGTAAAAAGAAAATTATGATGCGAATCGCGCTCTTCCTGCTAACGAACCTGGCCGTAATGGTCGTTTTCGGGCTGGTACTGAGCCTGACAGGGATACAGTCGAGCAGCGTTCAGGGGCTGATGATCATGGCCTTGCTGTTCGGTTTTGGTGGTTCCTTCGTTTCGCTTCTGATGTCCAAATGGATGGCATTACGATCTGTTGGCGGGGAAGTGATCGAGCAACCGCGTAACGAAAGGGAACGTTGGCTGGTCAATACTGTAGCAACCCAGGCTCGTCAGGCGGGGATCGCTATGCCGCAAGTGGCTATCTACCATGCGCCGGACATCAACGCTTTTGCAACCGGTGCGCGCCGTGATGCCTCTCTGGTTGCTGTCAGCACCGGTTTGCTGCAGAACATGAGCCCGGATGAAGCCGAGGCGGTAATTGCTCACGAAATCAGCCACATCGCCAATGGTGATATGGTCACCATGACGCTGATTCAGGGCGTGGTGAACACCTTCGTTATCTTTATTTCCCGTATTCTGGCGCAGCTTGCCGCGGGTTTTATGGGCGGAAATCGTGATGAAGGTGAAGAGAGCAACGGCAACCCGCTGATCTACTTTGCGGTTGCAACGGTTCTGGAACTGGTGTTTGGTATTCTGGCGAGCATTATCACCATGTGGTTCTCGCGTCATCGTGAATTCCATGCTGATGCCGGTTCGGCAAAACTGGTTGGTCGCGAGAAAATGATTGCCGCGCTGCAACGCCTGAAAACCAGCTATGAACCGCAAGAAGCAACCAGCATGATGGCTTTCTGTATTAACGGTAAGTCGAAATCGCTCAGTGAGTTGTTCATGACTCACCCGCCGCTGGATAAACGTATTGAAGCTCTGCGTACGGGTGAATACCTGAAGTAATATGAAGTAAATACTAAAAAGCGCGTCCTGATCGACGCGCTTTTTTTATGCCCTGGCTCGTGGCTGAGTGATACGTAGACCACTGACACAGGCAGCAATTACTGCCAGAATAGCCGCAGCCATCAGCGAGACGTGCGTACCATTATCACCAAACTGATTTAGCATCAGCGCCACCAGCGCCGCGCCACTACTCTGACCCAATAGACGAGCCGTCCCTAACATGCCACTGGCCCCACCGCTACGTTCGCGCGGAGCGGAGGTAATAATGGTGTGGTTATTGGGTGACTGAAATAAGCCAAATCCAGCGCCACATAAGATCATCGGCCAGATAATATTGATATCCGCAGGTGACGCGGGCAGCAGAACCAGGGAAAAAAGCCCCGCAGCCATGATGAACAACCCTAAAGCTCCCAGCAATCCTGCATGTACGCGTTCAATCAAATAGCCTGCCAGCGGAGCCATCACCATTGTTGCTAACGGCCACGGTGTCAGAAGTAAGCCTGTTTCGACTTCACTACGCCCGAGCACGGTTTGCAGGTAAAAGGGCAGGGAAACCATTGCCAGCATTTGTGCGCAGAAAGAGCAAACAGATGTGCAAATAGAAAGTGAAAACAGCGGGATACGCAGTAAATCCACCGGTAGCAGCGGTACGGGAAGAGAAAGCTGGCGGCGAATAAAGAAAATACCAACGACAACCATTACCACCAGTTCCGCGCCAATCAACGTCAGCGATTGCCCCTGAGCGAAACCACTCAATGCAGTAATAAGCAGGCCGAAGGTTAACGCGTTCATCACGGCGCTGGGCAGGTCGAAACGGGGTTTACTGGCACGAGAACCATTGGGTGGCAGAAAACGCATTGCCAGAAGCAGGGCGATAATACCCAACGGTACGTTGATTAAAAATAACCATTTCCAGGATGCGATGGAGAGGATTGCTGCAGCAATTGTCGGCCCGGCAGCAGAAGAAACGGCAACAATAAACGAGTTTATGCCCATCCCTCTACCCAGAAAACGTTGTGGATAGATCAGGCGGATAAGTGCGGTATTAACGCTCATCAACGCTGCACCGCCGAAACCTTGTATGACACGCGCAAGGGTGAGCATTTGCAGCGAATCAGAAAGGGCGCAGAACAGTGAAGACAACAGAAAAACGACCAGACCGCATTTATAAATACGTCGATAGCCAAACATATCGCCCAGAAACGAAAATGAGAGCAGGGAAATGACAATGGCGATTTGATAGGCGTTCACTACCCAGATGGAACTGGCTGGCGTGGCATGAAGGTCCGTGGCGATTGTTGGCAGGGCGACGTTGGCGATTGCGCCGTCAAGGACAGCCATCGAAATACCAATCACAATGGTTAATATCGCACCGTATCGCTGGGGCAATGGCAGGCCGTCGGCCTGAACTTTTGGCATAGGAATTTTATATCTTTGGTGAATAATCAACAGGGGTATGATTCTAGCACTGATATTCACGGTGGATGTCGCAGAATTGTAACTAACCGGCAAAAGATGGATTGCGACCACCCTGGTGCGAAATTATAATAAAAAACAGTTCTGATTTTTATAAAACACTCGCAATGAGGTGATAAATGGCTAACGCAGATCTGGATAAACAGCCTGATTCTGTATCTTCCGTGCTGAAAGTTTTTGGCATTTTGCAGGCGCTGGGTGAAGAGCGCGAAATAGGGATAACCGAGCTGTCGCAGCGCGTCATGATGTCAAAAAGCACCGTTTATCGCTTTTTACAGACCATGAAAACCTTAGGTTATGTGGCGCAGGAAGGGGAGTCGGAGAAATATTCCCTGACCCTGAAATTGTTTGAACTGGGCGCTCGCGCGTTACAAAACGTCGATTTAATTCGTAGCGCAGATATCCAGATGCGTGAGATCTCCCGCCTGACCAAAGAAACTATCCACCTCGGCGCACTGGACGAAGACAGTATTGTTTACATTCACAAAATTGACTCTATGTACAATTTGCGCATGTATTCACGGATTGGGCGTCGTAATCCGCTGTACAGCACCGCGATTGGTAAGGTACTGCTGGCATGGCGCGATCGCGATGAAGTGAAGCAAATTCTTGAGGGCGTGGAGTATAAACGCAGTACCGAGCGGACCATCACCAGTACAGAAGCGTTATTACCCGTTCTGGACCAGGTGCGTGAGCAGGGGTATGGCGAAGATAACGAAGAGCAGGAAGAAGGGCTGCGATGCATTGCGGTTCCGGTATTTGATCGCTTTGGCGTGGTCATTGCCGGTCTTAGCATCTCCTTCCCGACGTTGCGTTTCTCTGAAGAGCGTTTACAGGAATATGTCGCAATGTTGCATACCGCGGCGCGCAAAATTTCTGCCCAAATGGGTTATCACGACTATCCGTTCTGATGAGAGTAAGAACCTGTCTGAATATCAAACAGACAGGTTCTTTATTGAGCATGAGAAAAATAAAGTTGAAGGTGGCGTTATATTAAACGCACTTGCGATAAGAATATTTTACTCATGAGTGAGAATCTGGTTATTTATTACCCTTAACCATTATCGACCACAATATTGCTTTTACGTAACAACGGGCAATCTGTTATCCCCAGAAAACCACTTTTAGTGTGCAGGTATTGTACCGTGCTGGTGCCTCTGGCGGTCAGATAGGTACATTGCAAACCTAATCCCGCGGCATTCTCTTTGCTTCCAATCAAAACGCCATATCCGCTGAGTAATAATCCTATCCATACCAGTGCTATCAGCATAACTGTGCGAATGATGAATCGCATTACAACCTCTTCTCTTTTTATGTTCGCTTAATCGTAGCGGCAATATGCGCTGAAGCAAGCGACTCATTCTGAAAAAGCACGAATATCGACATAGTTAGGCGCTGTTTAACTAACGCATGCTAGTTTAATGACATAAGGTAGGTGAAACGGAGATTGGAGTGAAAAAGTTTCGATGGGTCGTTCTGGTTGTCGTGGTGTTGGCTTGCTTGCTGCTTTGGGCGCAGGTATTCAACATGATGTGCGATCAGGATGTACAATTTTTCAGCGGAATTTGTGCCATTAACCAGTTTATCCCGTGGTGATATCATTTTTTCAGCACTAGATTTTCTTCCTCTCCAGCAGTGGTAGAATAGCGCCTCTACTCAGAGGTGGTGAAATGAACGAAGTTGTAAATTCAGGCGTGATGAACATTGCGTCTTTGGTTGTATCGGTGGTGGTTCTTTTTATCGGGCTTATCTTGTGGTTTTTTATCAATCGTGCCAGTTCACGGACTAACGAACAGATTGAACTGCTTGAGGCGTTGCTGGATCAGCAAAAACGTCAAAATGCTCTGTTACGTCGTTTGTGCGAAGCAAACGAACCTGAGAAAGCAGATAAAAAGACCGTTGAGAGTCAAAAATCGGTTGAAGACGAAGATATTATTCGTCTGGTCGCCGAACGATAATCCTTCCTCAATCTTGAGTAACCCCGTCGTTGAAGGGTTACTCAATTCATCCTGATTATACGCACTGTCATGGTGCAACTGCTTCAAATTAAAACTCTGGTCTGACTTCAAATAATTATCATATTATTTATTTGCGTAACGGAATATCAGAAAAAGATATTTAGCCCATTAATTTATTAGGATGTTTACATCGGATTTGTGATTAAGCGTGGTATTATTTATTAGCGAAACGTTTCTCTCTTGATTTTTTTGCGCATTCATCAATTTTTCTTATTTTAAATTTACAATACCTTTGTCGATTGACTTCTCTTTGGGGTGATCGATAGCCGTTAACTGACTGTTTTATGAGAAAAAGTGATATAACTTTTTATTCATTGCATAGCAGAAAATGTGATATTGCACGCACTATGTAATAACTTCTCCCACTGGCCTGGAACAACTGAACTTATTGAACTATGTTAGAAAATACGTCAGTTTAAGTATCTGCCTGAACTGGCAAGGTTAAGCACAATGATATATCGGCGCGTATTCCGTTGCATAAGTGTGCAAAAAAAGTGGAAGACGTATCGAGATTTGTGCGTCTGATCGAGACATGTTTAAAAATGGCTTGCCATAATTAACGTTGTATGTGATAACAGATTTCGGGTTAAACGAGGTACAGTTCTGTTTATGTGTGGCATTTTCAGTAAAGAAGTCCTGAGTAAACACGTTGACGTTGAATACCGCTTCTCTGCCGAGCCTTATATTGGTGCCTCATGCAGTAATGTGTCAGTTTTATCTATGTTATGCCTGCGGGCGAAGAAAACAATCTAAGGAATTTTTCAAATGGCAAAGATTAAAGGTCAGGTTAAGTGGTTCAACGAGTCTAAAGGTTTTGGCTTCATTACTCCGGCTGATGGCAGCAAAGACGTGTTCGTACACTTCTCTGCTATCCAGGGTAATGGTTTCAAAACTCTGGCTGAAGGTCAGAACGTTGAGTTCGAAATTCAGGACGGTCAGAAAGGTCCGGCAGCTGTTAACGTAACAGCTATCTGATCGAATCCACTGATCTGAAGTGTGAATACGCTTCAATCTCGCTATAAAGCCTCGTCGAATGCGAGGCTTTTTACTTTGCTTTATCTTCGCTCCAGTCGTTCGGATATTTGCCCGCCGCGTGATTCGCGTTACACTTGCGGCCTTTAGTATCCTGCCGGAGTTGTCATGTCGTTTTCCTGTCCACTTTGCCATCAGCCTCTTTCGCGTGAAAAAAACAGCTATATCTGTCCCCAGCGACATCAGTTTGATATGGCGAAAGAAGGGTATGTCAATCTGCTGCCCGTTCAGCATAAACGGTCTCGTGATCCGGGCGACAGCGCGGAAATGATGCAAGCACGCCGCGCATTCTTAGATGCCGGACATTATCAGCCACTGCGTGATGCAATTGTCGCCCAACTGCAGGAACGGCTTGATGAAAAGGCCACGGCGGTGCTGGATATTGGCTGTGGTGAAGGGTATTACACACACGCATTTGCCGATGCGTTGCCCGAAATCACCACGTTTGGCCTGGATGTCTCGAAGGTAGCGATAAAAGCGGCGGCGAAACGCTATCCGCAGGTCACTTTTTGTGTTGCTTCCAGCCACCGTTTGCCGTTTTCCGATACCAGTATGGACGCCATAATACGTATTTACGCGCCGTGTAAAGCAGAAGAATTAGCGCGAGTAGTGAAGCCTGGCGGTTGGGTCATTACTGCCACGCCGGGACCGCGACATTTGATGGAGCTGAAGGGGCTGATTTACAATGAAGTACATCTTCATGCACCTCATGCAGAACAACTGGAAGGTTTTACATTACAGCAGAGTGCTGAGTTGTGTTATCCGATGCGTCTTCGCGGTGATGAAGCCGTCGCATTATTGCAGATGACGCCGTTTGCCTGGCGTGCGAAGCCAGAAGTCTGGCAAACACTGGCAGCAAAAGAAGTGTTCGACTGCCAGACGGACTTTAATATTCACCTCTGGCAGCGTTCTTATTAACCGTGGAAGTGCGTCCAGAGGATCTGGACGCCGATGCCGATCAGCACCAGCCCGCCGAGAATTTCCGCTTTTTTCCCAATAATTGAGCCGATAAAGCGACCAACCATCATCCCTAACGTCGACATAATCAAGGTTGCACAACCAATGGCCAATGCGGTCGCGATAATGTTGACCTGAAGGAAAGCAAGACCAACACCCACAGCCATGGCATCCAGGCTGGTGGCAATCGCGGTGGTTACCAGTAGCCAGAAACCGTGCCGACGGCGCGGCTCTTCATCTTCATCATCTGCGCCACGAAAACCCTCAATAATCATTCGCCCGCCGAGGAATATCAGCAGCACAAACGCAATCCAGTGGTTCCATTCAAGGACAAACCGGCTGGCTAACATGCCCATTCCCCAGCCGATCAGCGGCGTCAGGGTTTCGACAGCACCAAAAATAAGGCCGGTTCGCAACGCTTCAGAAAATTTCGGTTTATGGAGGGTGGCACCTTTACCGATTGATGCAGCAAATGCATCCATCGACATACCAAACGCAAGAAGAATAGTAGCAGTGATATTCATGACAACGTCCTGACCGGGGTATCCATAAAACACATCATCGCCCCCAGCAAACATGCATACATGAACGACAAACCGCGATGGTTTTCGCGTTCATGCAGGCATAGCGATTGATGTGCATATGGTCTCGCCTGACTGAAAGTGTTCAGTCCGTACGTGCCACGTTTTGCAACGAGTATGTTGACACGTACATTTCCGGAATCTGGAAATCGGCTACTCCCCAAATGAGGGCGCAACCTTAACATATTTTGAGAATATAAAACAACTGTTGGAATATATTATTTCATTGCTTTATTGATAACGATTTTCATTTAGATTTATATATCAATGAAACGTTAAAATAAATAACAAATAAGGGAAGGGGTAATATAGCCTAAGCTATGTCTGATTATTAAAAATACACTAAACATAGCTTTGGCTAAATTGATAACTTATTGAGTTGAAACGAGAAGCTTATAAATTTTTTCCAGATCGTCGATATTTCGAACGCGGATTAACAGCCGACGCTGTTCTAATTGCATCACCAACACGCCATCTTCCGACAAGTTCATCGCTTTGATTCGGCTATATTCAATCCAGACATTGGCGAAGAAAAAACCTTTTTGTTTAAAGATGATCTTCGGAACGCGGATCCAGAATATATAAAAACCCATCAGAGCCAGTGCACTTAATAACCATGTTGTTATTAGCGCGCCATGATTCGTGGCGTTGTTATAGATAAGAATGACAATCAATCCGACGAAGATAACGCTATCGATGCGACCACGCCGGAGCAAAGGAATTGCCAGCAGAGTGGGGCCGTTACGGCGGGGCATGATGAACTGATCGTAGATCGCGAAGGCCAGGAGTGCGGCGATGAAAAGAATCAGTACCAGGTCCGTGATTGTCATTAATCCTCCAGATAAAAAAACGGGGCCAAAAGGCCCCGGTAGTGTACAACAGTCTTACAGTCCCAGCAGGCCGCAAGCGTAACCAGCGATACCGATGACGAAGAAGCCAACGATGATCCACAGCGGGTTAACTTTTTTGCGCAGTAGCCACATACAAGCAAAGGTCAGCAGCAGTGGTACCAGGCCTGGCATTAACTGGTCCAGAATAGTCTGGACAGTGGTAACGTGTTCTTTGCCCGTCTGGTCAGTAATGCGAGAGACCACCAGCGGGATGTTGACATGTGTCCACTTGTTAACCAATGCCCCCATGACAAACAGGCCGAGGATAGACGCCCCTTCCGTCAGTTTTTGCAGGAAGCCACCACCCATATCTTTAACGATATCGATACCTTTGGAGTAACCATACGCTACGCCGTAGTAACGGGTTGCCAGACGCACCAGGTTAAACAAGATGAAGAACAGCAGCGGACCTAACAGGCTGCCGCTCATTGCGATACCGGCACCCAGCGCTGCAAATACCGGACGTACGGTTCCCCAGAAGATCGGGTCGCCTACACCAGCCAGCGGCCCCATCAAACCGACTTTGATACCGTTGATAGCACCGTCATCGATCTCTGCGCCATTAGCACGCTGTTCTTCCAGCGCCAGGGTTACGCCGAGAATCGGCGCAGCCACGAACGGCTGGGTGTTAAAGAACTCCAGGTGACGGCGAATAGCTTGTTTACGAGCTTCGTTGTTCTCAGGGTAGAGGCGACGAATTGCCGGTACCATAGAGAAGCAGAAACCCAGTGCCTGCATACGTTCGAAGTTCCATGAACCCTGGAAGAGGTTAGAACGCAGGAAGACGCCACGAATATCACTTTGAGTGAGTTTTTTCTCGGTGGTAGTTTGAGTTGTATCAACCATTTCGCTCACCTGTTAGTCCAGTTCGTTATCGAGATCGTTGTTACCAGCTGCCTGAGCAGGCGCACCGGCTACGCGGTTGTATTTCGGGCTAAGTTGGATGTAGAGGACTGCCATAACAGTACCAATCACACCCAGAGCAACCAGGTTAAAGTTGGTGAATGCTGCGGTTACGAAGCCGAGGTAGAAGAACGGCATCAGGTAGCCAGCACGCATCATGTTGATAACCATCGCATAACCAACCACCACGATCATGCCACCGGCGATATTCAGACCATTGGTCACCACTTCCGGAATCGCGTTCAGCATGTTCTGTACTTCGCTGGTACCAACAGACAGCGCAACGATGACGGCCGGAATAGCCACACGCATTGCTTGCAGGAACAGAGAAGAAACGTGGATCCAGGAAATCGCTGTCAGGTTGCCGTTATCAGCAGCCTTATCCGCAGCGTGCTGGAAAGCAACGGTAATAGTACGAACGATGATGGTCAGTACCTGGCCCGCAGCGGCCAGAGGGATTGCCAGTGCAATACCTGCACCAATGCTCTGATGACCTGCGATAACCAGAATGGTAGAAATGATGGAAGCCAGAGCGGCGTCAGGCGCAACTGCAGCACCGATGTTCATCCAGCCCAGCGCGATCATTTCCAGCGTACCACCGATAATAATACCGGTTTTCATATCGCCAAGAACGATACCCACCAGGGTACACGCGATTAGCGGACGGTGAAACTGAAATTCATCGAGGATTGATCCCATACCTGCGATACAGGCTACGATAAATACCAGCACAATTTGAAGAGTGGTAATCTCCATTGTACTTCTCCTGTTTACGTAAGACTAAAGTGTGAAAACTGAGTGATAATCAACACAATACGTTACTTATCGATTTTGCTGATCAGATCCATCATTTTCAGTTTCGGATCGGTGGAAACCTTACGGACTTCCAGCTCAATACCGCGCGCATTCAGTTTCTTGAACGCCTCGATATCTTTTTCATCAACCGAAACCGCGTTATTCACCTGGGTTTTACCCTGACGGAATGCCATACCACCGACGTTAACAGAGGTGATTTTCACGCCGCCTTCAACGAGACGCTCTACATCTGTTGGATTGGTAAATAACAGCATTACGCGTTCGCCAGCATATTTCGGGTTGTTGTAGACGCGAATCATTTTGGCAACATCAACTACGTGTGCTGTTACGCCCGGAGGTGCAACCTGGGTGAGCAGTGTCTTACGAACGGTATCCGCAGCCACTTCATCACTAACAACAATAATACGGGAGACATTGGTTTCTTTGGTCCAGCGGGTGGCGACCTGACCGTGAATCAGACGGTCGTCGATACGCGCAAGGCCAATAACCATGTAGTCGTTTGGTCCCATTGGTTTTGCCGGAGTTGGAGCCGCTTTTGGTGCTGCGGCAGCGGGTGCTGGCGCGGCTTTTTCAACCGGTTTGGCTTTCAGTGCTTTCACGCCTTCACGGCCTGTTTCTACTGCCAGCGCCACCAGTTCATCAAAGCTTGGGTCATCATCACGGGCCATTAACGTTTCCACGAGCATTGGAATGTTAACGCCTGCAATGACTTCATAATGCTCTTTGTCGACGACAATGCGGCTGGCAGCATTGAACGGGCTGCCTCCCCATGTATCAACGAGAAACAGCACGCCTTTAGTGGTGTCGAGTTTTGCCAACTGAGCGTTGTACTTTTCAATCAGCGTTTCGGCATTTTCACCTGGAACGAAATCGATCCAGCCGACGTTTTCCTGCTCGCCTAACAGCATTTCTGCGGTTTTAAGCAACTGCTCTGCAGCCCAACCATGTGTGCCTATAACAATAGCAATGGTCACTTGCTACCTCCTTTATTATCGTTAACACCTCAACGTGCCAGATGTATTTTTGAATCGTCGTCCACAATCGAATCGATTCAGATAAGGGCTACAACCAAAAACCCCTGCGTTTCGCGATTTATTTTAGATATCGAAAAAATTATTTTATGTGATGAAGATCCGTAATTTAACTTTCGATTAGCAGAAATTTCGAAAGGTAAAATATCCTTGTCACATTCGTTTGCAAAGGAAGGTAAATCTTTGCCAAATCAGAGGCGTCTCTGATATGTTTAACTCCCGTTTAACAACCATGGAGTATAGGGCAGTAGCCCGCAGTATGGATCGTCACCGACGTCATTTCAGCATCAGGCCTTTTAACGCCTGCCTTTCTGGCACTCTATGCCGCACCTTTCGTTTGCATTTTGTCGTTACGCCTGCATTATTTCTGGCGTCGAATAGCTATTCCTTAAGCAGGAGCTTGTCATGGAATTCTTAATGGACCCCTCAATTTGGGCGGGGCTACTCACGCTTGTTGTTCTCGAAATTGTGCTGGGTATCGATAACCTGGTCTTCATCGCCATTCTTGCTGACAAACTGCCGCCAAAACAACGCGATAAAGCGCGTTTGCTGGGATTATCACTGGCGCTGATTATGCGTCTGGGGCTGCTGTCGCTGATTTCATGGATGGTCACGCTGACCAAACCGCTATTTACCGTCATGGATTTCTCCTTCTCCGGACGCGACCTGATTATGTTGTTCGGGGGGATATTCTTGCTGTTCAAAGCAACAACCGAACTGCATGAACGGCTGGAAAACCGCGATCATGATTCCGGCCACGGTAAAGGCTACGCCAGTTTCTGGGTGGTCGTCACACAGATTGTCATCCTTGACGCCGTCTTCTCATTGGATGCGGTAATTACGGCAGTAGGGATGGTTAACCATCTGCCAGTGATGATGGCGGCGGTAGTGATTGCGATGGCGGTTATGCTGCTGGCATCGAAACCGCTGACGCGATTTGTTAACCAGCATCCCACGGTGGTGGTGCTCTGTCTGAGCTTCCTGTTAATGATAGGTCTGAGTCTGGTGGCAGAAGGTTTCGGTTTCCACATTCCGAAAGGTTACCTGTATGCCGCGATTGGCTTCTCGATCATCATCGAAGTGTTTAACCAGATTGCGCGTCGCAACTTTATTCGTCACCAGTCGACTTTGCCGCTGCGAGCGCGTACTGCCGATGCCATCCTGCGTTTGATGGGCGGGAAACGTCAGGCCAATGTTCAGCACGATGCCGATAACCCGATGCCGATGCCGATCCCGGAAGGTGCGTTTGCCGAAGAAGAACGTTACATGATTAACGGCGTACTCACGCTGGCGTCGCGTTCTCTGCGCGGGATCATGACGCCGCGCGGTGAAATAAGCTGGGTTGACGCTAATCTCGGGGTCGATGAAATCCGCGAGCAGCTGCTCTCCTCACCGCACAGCCTGTTCCCGGTATGTCGCGGTGAACTGGATGAAATCATCGGAATCGTACGTGCTAAAGAACTGCTGGTGGCGCTGGAAGAGGGCGTTGATGTGGCGGCGATTGCTTCGGCGTCTCCGGCGATTATCGTCCCTGAAACCCTCGATCCGATCAACCTGCTGGGCGTGCTGCGTCGTGCTCGCGGGAGCTTTGTTATCGTGACCAACGAGTTTGGTGTGGTACAAGGCTTGGTCACGCCGCTGGATGTGCTGGAAGCCATTGCGGGTGAATTCCCGGACGCTGACGAAACGCCGGAAATCATTACTGATGGTGACGGCTGGCTGGTAAAAGGCGGTACAGATTTGCATGCCTTGCAGCAGGCGCTTGATGTTGAGCACCTTGCCGATGACGATGATATCGCGACGGTCGCGGGCCTCGTGATCTCGGCAAATGGTCACATTCCCCGTGTGGGCGATGTGATTGATGTAGGGCCACTGCATATCACCATCATTGAAGCCAATGATTATCGTGTTGATCTGGTTCGCATTGTTAAAGAGCAACCGGTGCACGATGAAGATGAGTAAGCGTTAACGTAACGGCATAATGGGTGTGATATGTCCATTATGCCGGGCGGGCGGCGGTTGGCTGCCCGCCAGCCATTTGGGAAAATCACGTAGCGGCATTGGCTGTGCGTACAAATACCCTTGCAAAATATGCACGCCATGACGGCGCAAATATTTCGCCTGTTCTTGCGTTTCCACACCCTCCGCCACCAGTTCAATATTCAGTCTTTGCCCCAGTGCGATGATGATATCGGTCACCGTCGAGTTAACCGCGTCAGAACCTATAGCTGCGGTAAATGACTTATCAATTTTCAGCACGTCAGGACGTAATGTTTCAAGCCAGGAAAATGAACTGTTGCCGGTGCCGAAGTCATCAATCGCCAGTTTGACGTTTTTACGATGTAGCTCGCGGGCAATCCGATAATCAACATCCAGTAAGGCATCGCGTTCGGTGATTTCGAGGATCAGTTGCTGAATCGGGTGAGCGCTAAACCAGTACTGATTGAGATCTTTTATCAGCACACCACGGCGAAAATGGCTGGGTGCGACGTTAATGCCAACATGAAACTGACTACTCATCGGGAAAACATGGCGCTGACGAATGGTTTCTGCCATCACATAGCGGGTCAGTGGCACAATTAAATGATGTTCTTCCGCGATAGGAATAAACACATCCGGTGAAATCCAGCCCTGACGTGGATTGTTCCAGCGCAGCAAAATCTCTACGCCAATACATTGCTGGCTGCGCGCATTAAGCAAAGGCTGGCAGAACAATTCGAACTCATGTTGCGCCAGGCCCAGATTGATTTCACGGGAAAAACTCATCCGGTAAGCGGTCGCCAGCCAGGCGATATAGCCCACAAGTAAACTTAGCAGCACCGCCAGCGGTAATTGTGTTGGAAGATAGTGCCATGCCAGCGCCGTAGCCCCCGGACCATTAACGTTAATGGTAAAAGGAAAGCGTTGCGAAGAAACCTGATAGTTTTCATTGTTTTCAGGTTGCGGAAGGGAATCTACCAGCCCATTACCATAGAGCAAATGCCGATCGTCCACCGTCAGGCTGGCGCTACTGATTTGCGGCAGTTGTGGCTCAAGCAGCATTGCCGCCAGTAAGTCGATGTTAATCATCTCCATGACCCCAGCTTTGCTACTGCCCGCTGCTGGCGTCCATTGAATCAAAACCGGACTGCCTTTAATCAGGACACGGTCGGTCGTCAGGCGTAAAAGTGGTTGCGGTGCAGGAAGTTCAGCCAGAATGTCCACGACGGGCACATTGCGATAACCAAAAATGCTGGAGCAATAAAGTGTGCCGTCTTGCACCAGGCCAATGGATCGCACAGTTTGGAGTTTTGCCGCCTGTTTACGTAATGGCAAATGGGCGACAGAGCAGGGCAGACCAATCAGCGGAAGCAAGACTTCGCTACCTGCCTGTAGGGGAAGCAGTACTTTATCTAATTCCTCTACAGCGTGATTGGCGAATTGTACTACCCGTTGTTGATTTAAGTTACGCTGTGAAATAAATCGCACGCTCAGGGTCGAAGCGAGCGTAACGAGTGCGCAAATCGTACAAACAATCATTCGATTACGGCGATAGGTTTTAATGATCCGTTGTGCTTTTTGCATGCGGGCCACCCTGTAAGCGTATGGCGACAAACGCCTGACGCAACAGTGGAAGTGTAGTGGGGAAAATTACAGCAGACGAGAAAGCGGGGATAAATTCGCCCATCCGTTGCAGATGGGCGAGTAAGAAGTATTAGTCACACTGGACTTTGATTGCCAGACCACCGCGTGAGGTTTCGCGGTATTTAGCGTTCATGTCCTTACCGGTTTCGTACATCGTTTCGATGACCTTATCCAGCGAGACGCGCGGTGCACTGGTGCGACGCAGGGCCATCCGCGCGGCGTTAATCGCCTTGACTGACGCAATGGCGTTACGTTCAATGCACGGCACCTGAACTTGCCCTGCAACAGGGTCACAGGTCAGACCGAGGTTGTGCTCCATGCCAATTTCCGCTGCCACACAAACCTGTTCCGGGCTACCGCCCAACAGCTCGGCAAGGCCCGCAGCAGCCATTGAACAGGCAACACCCACTTCGCCCTGGCAACCGACTTCCGCACCGGAAATAGAGGCGTTCATTTTATACAGTGCACCAATCGCGCCCGCTGCCATAAAGTAACGGGTATAGATGTCCGGGCTGACCGATTCAATAAAGTGGTCATAGTAAGCCAGCACTGCCGGAACGATACCGCAGGCACCGTTGGTTGGCGCAGTTACCACACGACCACCGGCGGCGTTTTCTTCGTTAACTGCCAGCGCAAACATGTTTACCCAGTCAATGACATTCATCGGATCGTTAGACAGTTTATCGCTGGAAACCAGCATCCGGCGCAGGGCAGACGCACGACGTGGCACGCGCAGCGGGCCTGGCAGTACACCTTCGGTGTTCATCCCGCGATCGATACATGCCTGCATGGTTTGCCAGACATGCGCGAAATACTCGTCGATCTCTTTCTTGCTGTGCAGCGCCAGTTCGTTCTGCATAGCGAGACCAGACAGCGAATAGCCGGTTTCATTACAGTACGCGAGCAGTTCGGTGGCAGATTTGAAAGGATACGGCACGCTCACTTCGTTGGCGGCATCCTGACCAAAGTGTTCTTCATCGACGATAAAACCGCCGCCGATGGAATAATAAGTTTTGCTGTAGACGACTTCATCGCCGTTATAGGCGTGGATTTGCATACCGTTTTCATGCAGCGGCAGGTTGCCGTTATGAAAACGCATCCCGTTGTCGCGCGGGAAATCCACTTCATGCCGTCCCTGTGCCAGCAGCAGACGTTCGCGCTCTTCTACGTCGCGAATAAAACCGGGAATACTGTCGATATCCACGGTGGCAGGTTCGTTACCTGCAAGACCCATAATAATGGCGATATCGGTGTGGTGGCCTTTACCCGTCAGCGACAGTGAACCATAAACGTCCACGGCAACGCGAGTAACGCTATCCAGTAAGCCTTTTTCGACCAGATCATCGACGAACTGTTTACCCGCCTTCATAGGCCCTACGGTATGGGAAGATGAGGGACCAATCCCCACCTTAAACATGTCGAATAGACTAATCACGATAATACTCCTGACAAGGTGACTGGACTTCCAGTAACGAACTAATAACAGCGCATAGTGTAAGAGGGAACGCGGCGACTGGCTTAACTATTCACATGAATTAAACTAATCAAAAACCGCGATTTAACTAATATTGCGATGATTGTCTCAAGTAGTGTTTTGTAGATGTAAAGATAAGTATAGTCAGGGTTTCACACCAATTTGCAGCGCCAGCTCACGAATTATGCCTGCGGTCATTCCCCATACAAAATACTGTTCGTACCAGGACAGCCATACCCGATGTGAATCGCCACGGCGGTAGATATCTAAAGGGTGATAACGACCCAGATGTAATGCCTGGGCGAGCGGCATTTCAAACACCGCCGAGACTTCATCTTCACTGGCGCGATACGGCAGATCGGGCGGGATAATGCCGACCACTGGGGTTACCTGGTAGCCAGTTACGCTATCGACGGGCGGCAGCACGCCGATAACTTCAACGGCGGAAGGCGGTATAGCGACCTCTTCTTCAGCTTCGCGCAGCGCGGCGGCGATAACTGATGCATCCGTGTCATCGACTGCGCCTCCAGGGAATGCCACTTGTCCAGCGTGTTTACGCAGATGAATTGAACGCTGAGTCAGCAACAACCCCGGTTGCGGTCGACGGACGATGGGGATTAACACGGCAGCCTGACGATGATTTAGGGTTTCCCGGTTAATTTGCGGGCGCAAAAGTTGAAAGCGCGATAAAAAATCATCAAGCGTCAGGCTACGGTATTCCACGTCTTACTTCTCCAGTTGGCGTAATATCTTATTAACTTTATCAAAAGTTTCCTGATATTCCGCTTCTTCCTGGCTATCGGCGACAATTCCACCGCCCGCAGAGCAGTAAATTTGTCCGTTAATGGCAGTCAGCGTGCGGATAGTAATGCTGGTGTCCATGTTGCCGCAAAAGCTCAAATAGCCAATGCTGCCGCACCAGGCATTGCGTCGGTGCGGTTCCAGTTCGTCGATAATTTCCATAGCCCGTACTTTCGGAGCCCCGGTTATTGAGCCACCAGGAAAAGCTGCGCGCAGCAGATCGCTGGTGTGTAACTGTTTTGGTAGCCGCGCCGTTATGGTGCTGACCAGATGATGCACGGCAGGGAAGGGTTCGACCACGAACAGCTCTGGTACTTTTACCGAACCGGCTACGGCAACGCGACCGATATCATTACGCATTAAATCAACAATCATCAGATTTTCAGCGCGATCTTTCGCTGAGTTCGCCAGTTTTTCTGCTTGTTTTCTATCTTCCTGAGGATCGGGCAGGCGTGGTAGCGTGCCTTTAATCGGGCGGGTCTGGATTTCACTATTATCACAAAGAATGAACCGCTCTGGCGAAAGGCTTAAAATTGCACCCTGTTCAAGACGTAAAAAAGCGCTAAATGGCGCGCGGTTGGCCTGATTAAGCTGAAGGAATGCCTGCCATTCATCGCCAGAATAGGTCGCATGAAAACGCTGGGCGAGATTCACCTGATAGCAATCACCACTGTGCAGATATTCCTGTACCTGGCGAAATTTTTCGCCGTACTGCTCGCGGGTTATATTGGATTGCCAGTCGGAAGTGAGCGCGAAATCTTCCTGCGGGGAGAATTGCTGGCTTTCCAGCCAGGCCCGACGGGCATTGACATCATTATGACTCAGCAAAGAAACTGTTTGACGCTGGTGGTCAACAACCAGCGCCCAGTCGTAGATACCCACTGCCATATCCGGCAGAACGATATCTTGCTGCGCAATTTCTGGCAGTGACTCAAAACGGCGGCCCAGATCGTAGCCAAACAACCCCAGCGCGCCGCCCTGAAATGGCAAATCTTCGTTATGCGCTGGGCGAATGTCTGCGCGATCCAGCACCTGCTGGAGCACCTGTAGCGGGTCATCAGTGGTCGTTGTGCGTTTTTCGCTTTCACTAACAACGGTTTCTTTACCGAAAGTGGTTAAAGTGCAAATCGGCTCGGCGACCACAATATCAAAGCGGCTATATGGATGATCGGCATAGCCGGAGTGTAAAAGCATCGCCCACGGCAGGTGGCTTAAGCGTGAGAAATAAAATTCAGCGGCGTCCTGACGCCAGGGTAAAGTAATCACAGCGGGAGATAACGTCTTCATCAGTCCTGACTCTACTGGCTATGTGCCGGGTAGCATGAAATAATTAGCGCCAACAATTTAGCAGGAGTTAACAATGTTTGCAGGTTTACCTTCACTCACCCATGAACAGCAGCAAAAAGCCGTCGAGCGGATCCAGGAACTGATGGCTCAAGGGATGAGCAGCGGCCAGGCAATCGCGTTGGTGGCAGAAGAGCTGCGTGCCAACCATTCCGGCGAACGAATTGTGGCGCGTTTTGAGGATGAAGACGAGTAACACACTAATCCGTATCGCTTTCGTTATACAAGCCGATGGTTATTTGGTTGTGAGAAAAAGGACGCTTTTCATATGTGATTAAAAGCGTCCTGACCCATTTATGCTGATGTAGATTTAACTTAGACCAGTGCTTTTAGTTCTTCCTGCATATATGTTGAAAAGTATTCAGGATTTTTAATCACAATGCGTTCACCAGACTCCATTTTTTTTGCCCATCCAACCATTTTTTCCGTGAACCCCGGGTTCCAGCCTTCCTGGTCAGCTCGCGCCGTAATATCGGCTGCGCTCGCGGGTACTCCCAGTTCTTTTAAATATTTAAAGATTCCCTTCGCCGTGCTTTCATTCATCGAACTTGGTGTTGGTGCTGATACATCCATGGCACCAATGAAATCCAGGGCTTTATCTATTACAGCAGGCATATTCTTATCCTTAAAATTAACCATGTTATCGATAAGGCTATATATGACCTTAATTTGCATCTAATATCAAAGGGATTATAACGATATGGCACGAGTTAACCTGTTGACATTCAGGTGTTTTAAAGGTAGCAGCTCATGGTGTGTTATCCAGTAAGAGGGAGAAAATTGACGGTCAGTTCTCACGCTATAACCAAATTGTTCAGCTAAGAAAGAAAACCAGAGATGCTAATCGAAGGGCGAACACAACGGCATGGTTATGTTTATTTATATAGTTAGCTTTATAGCTAAAATTGAAATTATAAAAATAAATAATGAATTAGCAGGAGCATCAACAGTAATATCTTAATCTCTGGTCGATTTATGTAAAACCGACCAGTATTATCGATAAATTATCGTCTGACTTATTTTGCTTCGATAAAGCTTACACCGCAGCCACAATCTTAATTTCAACTTTATACTTCGGGTTCATCAAACCCGCTTGTACCGTGCAGCGCACCGGCGCATGACCCGCGACAACCCAGGCATCCCACGCTTTATTCATCGCCGCGAAGTCGTTTTTATCGGCCAGGAAAATGGTGGCATCCAGAATGCTCGATTTATTGCTGCCCTGTTTTTCCAGCACGGCGTCAATCTGCGCCAGCGTGTTGGCAGTTTGCTCGAAAGCATCGGCGTCGAGGTTTTCCGGTACACCAGTGTAGTAGAGCGTGTTGTTGTGGATCACCACATCAGACCAGCGGGCTTCAGCATCGATACGAACGATAGTCATCATTTTGTCCTCATTATACTTCCATTTTCGTGCTGCAAAGACTGCCACAATGTGAGGTCGCCGTCATCACTTCAACTGGCGAAAGCGCCCTCATCCTGACATAATCCCTGTTCAAATCAACAGGGGGTAGTGTGACGGACGATTTTGCACCAGACGGTCAGCTGGCGAAAGCGATACCAGGCTTTAAGCCGCGAGAACCACAGCGACAGATGGCGGTAGCCGTCACCCAGGCGATAGAAAAAGGCCAGCCGCTGGTGGTGGAAGCAGGAACCGGTACGGGCAAAACCTACGCTTACCTGGCTCCTGCGCTGCGGGCGAAAAAGAAAGTCATTATCTCGACCGGCTCAAAAGCGTTGCAGGATCAGCTCTACAGCCGCGATTTGCCAACGGTCTCAAAGGCATTGAAATACACGGGCAATGTGGCGTTGCTGAAAGGGCGCTCAAACTACCTCTGCCTCGAACGTCTCGAACAGCAGGCGCTGGCGGGGGGCGATCTGCCGGTACAAATCTTAAGCGATGTGATCCTGCTGCGCTCCTGGTCTAATCAAACAGTCGATGGTGATATCAGCACCTGCGTCAGCGTGGCGGAAGATTCACAGGCGTGGCCGCTGGTCACCAGCACCAACGACAACTGTCTTGGCAGCGACTGCCCGATGTATAAAGATTGCTTTGTGGTCAAAGCACGCAAAAAAGCGATGGACGCCGATGTGGTGGTGGTAAACCATCATCTCTTTCTGGCGGATATGGTGGTGAAAGAGAGCGGTTTTGGCGAACTGATCCCGGAAGCGGACGTCATGATCTTCGACGAAGCCCACCAGTTGCCGGACATTGCCAGCCAGTATTTTGGTCAGTCACTCTCCAGTCGACAACTGCTCGACCTGGCAAAAGACATCACCATCGCCTACCGCACCGAATTAAAAGACACCCAGCAGTTACAAAAGTGCGCTGACCGTCTTGCCCAGAGTGCGCAGGATTTTCGTCTGCAACTCGGTGAGCCAGGTTATCGCGGTAACCTGCGTGAGCTGTTAGCTAATCCGCAAATTCAGCGGGCATTTTTACTGCTCGATGACACCCTGGAACTTTGTTATGACGTGGCGAAACTTTCGCTGGGGCGTTCCGCCTTGCTGGATGCGGCATTTGAACGCGCCACGTTATATCGCACGCGACTCAAACGGCTAAAAGAGATTAATCAGCCGGGTTACAGCTACTGGTACGAATGTACCTCGCGCCATTTCACTCTCGCGCTGACGCCGCTTAGCGTGGCGGATAAATTCAAAGAGTTAATGGCGCAAAAGCCAGGTAGCTGGATTTTTACCTCGGCAACGCTGTCGGTGAATGACGATCTGCATCATTTTACCTCGCGGCTTGGCATTGAACAGGCAGAGTCGTTGCTGTTACCCAGCCCGTTTGATTACAGCCGCCAGGCGTTACTCTGTGTGCCGCGCAACCTGCCGCAAACCAATCAACCGGGCTCCGCACGGCAACTGGCGGCAATGTTGCGACCGATCATCGAAGCTAACAACGGTCGTTGTTTTATGCTTTGTACCTCGCACGCCATGATGCGCGATCTGGCCGAGCAGTTCCGCGCTACCATGACGCTTCCCGTTTTGTTGCAGGGGGAAACCAGCAAAGGGCAACTGTTGCAGCAATTTGTCAGCGCCGGTAACGCGCTTCTTGTGGCAACCAGCAGCTTCTGGGAAGGGGTGGATGTGCGTGGCGATACATTGTCATTGGTGATTATCGACAAGTTGCCGTTTACCTCACCGGATGATCCACTATTAAAAGCGCGCATGGAAGATTGCCGTTTGCGCGGAGGCGACCCGTTCGATGAAGTACAGCTGCCGGATGCGGTCATTACTCTCAAACAGGGGGTAGGGCGACTGATTCGCGACGCCGACGATCGAGGGGTTTTGGTGATTTGCGATAATCGGCTGGTGATGCGCCCTTACGGCGCGACGTTTCTCGCCAGTCTGCCGCCCGCGCCGCGCACCCGTGACATTGCCCGTGCGGTTCGTTTCCTTGCGATACCATCCTCCAGGTAATTTGTTACGGAGTATGGTATGATGCGCGCCTTTTTATTGATCTAAGCACGAAGACCCATGCGAATTCTGGCTATCGATACCGCGACAGAGGCCTGCTCTGTCGCCCTGTGGAACGACGGTACTGTCAACGCTCATTTTGAGCTTTGCCCTCGTGAACATACTCAACGAATCTTACCGATGGTGCAGGATATCCTGACCACCAGCGGAACTTCCCTGACGGACATAAATGCGCTGGCTTACGGGCGCGGCCCCGGTAGCTTTACTGGCGTGCGTATTGGTATTGGCATCGCGCAAGGGCTGGCGCTTGGCGCGGAATTACCGATGATTGGCGTCTCCACGCTAATGACGATGGCGCAAGGGGCGTGGCGCAAAAACGGCGCAACACGCGTGCTGGCAGCCATTGACGCACGAATGGGGGAAGTTTACTGGGCCGAATATCAGCGTGATGAAAACGGTATCTGGCACGGTGAAGAAACCGAAGCCGTACTCAAACCTGAACTCGTTCATGAACGGATGCAACAGCTTTCCGGGGAATGGGTGACGGTAGGTACAGGCTGGCAAGCCTGGCCGGATCTCGGTAAAGAGAGCGGGCTGGTTTTGCGCGACGGAGAAGTTTTACTGCCAGCGGCGGAAGATATGCTTCCGATTGCGTGTCAGATGTTTGCCGAGGGTAAAACGGTGGCGGTGGAACATGCCGAACCGGTTTATTTACGTAACAACGTCGCATGGAAGAAACTTCCGGGCAAAGAATGAATCTTAAGAGTATGCCCTGAGAAAAAAGGAGTCGCATCATGGCGGTTCAAAAGAACGTTATCAAAGGCATACTGGCAGGTACGTTTGCGCTAATGCTGAGCGGTTGTGTCACTGTGCCGGACGCCATTAAAGGCAGCAGTCCCACGCCGCAACAAGATTTAGTTCGGGTGATGAGTGCGCCGCAGCTGTACGTTGGTCAGGAGGCACGCTTTGGTGGCAAAGTGGTTGCGGTACAAAACCAGCAAGGGAAAACCCGCCTGGAAATTGCCACCGTACCACTGGACAGCGGAGCCAGACCGACGCTGGGAGAACCTTCTCGCGGTCGCATTTATGCTGATGTGAACGGTTTTCTGGACCCGGTCGATTTCCGTGGACAACTGGTTACGGTAGTTGGGCCAATCACCGGTGCGGTTGACGGCAAAATCGGCAACACGCCCTATAAATTTATGGTGATGCAGGTAACGGGTTACAAACGTTGGCATTTAACCCAGCAGGTGATTATGCCGCCTCAGCCGATTGAACCATGGTTTTATGGCGGTCGTGGCTGGCCCTATGGCTACGGCGGATGGGGCTGGTATAATCCCGGCCCCGCGAGAGTACAAACAGTTGTAACTGAATAATTGCTTGTTTTTAAAGAAAAAGAAACAGCGGCTGGTCCGCTGTTTCTGCATTCTTACGGTAAAGATAAAAATAAATAGTGACGCGCTTCGCAACCTTTTCGTTGGGTAATTATCAAGCTGGTATGATGAGTTAATATTATGTTAACGGCATGTATATCATTTGGGGTTGCGATGACGACGAACACGCATTTTAGAGGTGAAGAATTGAAGAAGGTTTGGCTTAACCGTTATCCCGCGGACGTTCCGACGGAGATCAACCCTGACCGTTATCAATCTCTGGTAGATATGTTTGAGCAGTCGGTCGCCCGCTACGCCGATCAACCCGCGTTTGTGAATATGGGGGAGGTGATGACCTTCCGCAAACTGGAAGAACGCAGTCGCGCGTTTGCCGCTTATTTGCAACAAGGGTTGGGACTGAAGAAAGGCGATCGCGTTGCGTTGATGATGCCTAATTTATTGCAATATCCGGTGGCGCTGTTTGGCATTTTGCGTGCCGGGATGATTGTCGTAAATGTTAACCCGTTGTATACCCCGCGTGAACTTGAGCATCAGCTTAACGATAGCGGCGCATCGGCGATTGTTATCGTGTCTAACTTTGCCCACACTCTGGAAAAAGTGGTTGATAAAACCGCCGTTCAGCACGTAATTCTGACCCGTATGGGCGATCAGCTATCTACGGCAAAAGGCACGGTAGTCAATTTCGTTGTTAAATACATCAAGCGTCTGGTGCCGAAATACCATCTGCCAGATGCCATTTCATTTCGTAGCGCCCTGCACAACGGCTACCGGATGCAGTACGTCAAACCCGAACTGGTGCCGGAAGATTTAGCTTTCCTGCAATACACCGGCGGTACCACGGGTGTGGCGAAAGGCGCGATGCTGACTCACCGCAATATGCTGGCGAACCTGGAACAGGTTAACGCGACCTATGGTCCGCTGTTGCATCCGGGCAAAGAGCTGGTGGTGACGGCGCTGCCGCTGTATCACATTTTTGCCCTGACCATTAACTGCCTGCTGTTTATCGAACTGGGGGGGCAGAACCTGCTTATCACTAACCCGCGCGATATTCCAGGGTTGGTAAAAGAGTTAGCGAAATATCCGTTTACCGCTATCACTGGCGTTAACACCTTGTTCAATGCGTTGCTGAACAATAAAGAGTTCCAGCAGCTGGATTTCTCCAGTCTGCATCTTTCCGCAGGCGGAGGGATGCCTGTTCAGCAAGTGGTGGCAGAACGTTGGGTGAAACTGACCGGACAGTATCTGCTGGAAGGTTATGGCCTGACCGAGTGTGCGCCGCTGGTCAGCGTTAACCCGTATGATATTGATTATCATAGCGGTAGCATCGGTTTGCCGGTGCCATCGACGGAAGCCAAACTGGTGGATGACGACGACAACGAAGTACCACCGGGTCAACCGGGTGAGCTTTGTGTCAAAGGACCGCAGGTGATGCTGGGTTACTGGCAGCGTCCGGATGCTACCGATGAAATCATCAAAAATGGCTGGTTACACACCGGCGACATCGCGGTGATGGATGAAGAAGGATTCCTGCGCATTGTCGATCGTAAAAAAGACATGATTCTGGTTTCCGGTTTTAACGTCTATCCCAACGAGATTGAAGATGTCGTCATGCAGCATCCTGGCGTACAGGAAGTCGCGGCTGTTGGCGTACCTTCCGGCTCCAGTGGTGAAGCGGTGAAAATCTTCGTAGTGAAAAAAGATCCATCGCTTACCGAAGAGTCACTGGTGACTTTTTGCCGCCGTCAGCTCACGGGCTACAAAGTACCGAAGCTGGTGGAGTTTCGTGATGAGTTACCGAAATCTAACGTCGGAAAAATTTTGCGACGAGAATTACGTGACGAAGCGCGCGGCAAAGTGGACAATAAAGCCTGAGCGTTAAGTCAGTCGTCAGACGCCGGTTAATCCGGCGTTTTTTTTGACGCCCACTAAAGAGAATACAATTTGAATTACCAAATGATTACCACGGACGATGCGCTGGCTTCTTTGTGTGAAGCCGTCCGTGCCTTTCCGGCGATAGCCCTGGATACTGAATTTGTTCGTACGCGCACTTATTACCCGCAGCTGGGGTTGATTCAACTTTTCGATGGCGAGCATCTGGCGCTAATTGATCCTCTCGGGATCTCCGACTGGTCACCGCTGAAAGCGATCCTGCGCGATCCGTCCATCACAAAATTTCTCCATGCGGGCAGTGAAGATCTGGAAGTGTTCCTCAATGTCTTTGGCGAATTACCACAACCCTTGATTGACACGCAAATCCTTGCTGCCTTCTGCGGACGCCCGATGTCATGGGGTTTCGCTTCCATGGTGGAAGAGTATTCCGGCGTTACGCTGGACAAGAGTGAATCGCGCACCGACTGGCTGGCCAGACCGCTGACCGAACGTCAGTGTGAATACGCAGCGGCGGATGTCTGGTATCTGTTACCGATCACCGCAAAGCTTATGGTAGAAACGGAGGCCTCCGGCTGGCTACCTGCGGCGCTGGATGAATGCCGCCTGATGCAAATGCGTCGTCAGGAAGTCGTTGCACCGGAAGATGCCTGGCGTGATATTACCAATGCCTGGCAGTTACGCACACGCCAACTGGCCTGTCTGCAACTGTTAGCCGACTGGCGACTGCGCAAGGCGCGGGAGCGCGATCTGGCGGTGAACTTTGTCGTGCGTGAAGAGCATTTGTGGTCGGTAGCGCGTTATATGCCGGGAAGTTTAGGCGAACTGGACAGCCTGGGCTTATCCGGTAGCGAAATCCGCTTTCACGGTAAAACGCTGCTGGCGCTGGTGGAAAAAGCGCAGACATTGCCGGAAGAGGCCTTACCGCAGCCGATGCTTAACCTGATGGACATGCCGGGTTATCGTAAAGCGTTTAAAGCGATTAAGTCGCTGATTACTGACGTGAGCGAAACGCACAAGATCAGCGCCGAATTGCTGGCATCGCGTCGGCAAATCAACCAACTGCTGAACTGGCACTGGAAACTGAAACCGCAGAACAATTTGCCGGAGCTGATTTCCGGCTGGCGTGGTGAGCTGATGGCGGAAGCATTACACAATTTATTGCAGGAATATCCGCAGTAAAATCTTCCGAAGCCGGACTGGGCGCGCTCAGTCCGGCTTCGGCAAACTACAAATCCAACACCAGGCGTTTACCCTTCGCACGCGAACAACAGATCAACATACTTTGCTGGCTAGCACGCTCTTCATCGCTAAAATACTGATCCCTATGGTCAGCTTCACCTTCCAGTATTGCCGTTTCGCAGGTTCCGCATACCCCTTCACGACATAAACATTCCACTTTCGCTGCTTTATTATTTTCAATAACCTGCAAAATAGTCATCTCTTCCGGCACCACAAACTCTTTACCGGAACGGGCAAGCACCAGGGTAAATGCATCGCCGGTTTTGTCTTCGATAGCAAATTGCTCAAAGTGCAGCGTATCGGCGGCGATGTCCAGATGCGCAGCTTCACTTCTTACCGCTTCAATTAGCGCCTCGGGGCCACAGGTATAAACATGTGTGCCAGGTTCGATATCCGCCAATAATCGCGCTAATTCCAGTCGTGTTCCGGTTGATGAATGATGCAAATGGACTTTCTCAGCCTGCGGATGCTGGACTAGCTCATCACGAAATGCGCAACTTTCTGGATTTCGCGTGCAGTAATGTAGCTGCCAGTCGACGTCGCTGTGTTGCAACTCTGCCATGTGCGACAGGAAAGGGGTGATACCAATGCCGCCCGCGATAAACAGATGCTTTCTGGCCGAGGGAATTAGCGCATACAGGTTATTAGGCGTTGAAATCGTTAACCGATCGCCCACTTTTACCTGCTGATGCAAAAAGCGGGAACCGCCGCGCGAGTTTTCCTCCAGCCGAACGGCAATCTGATAACAAGAGGTGTCATGCGGCGAACTCAGTAGTGAATACGCATTGCTGTACTCGTTATCACCATCGCTCATCTGCACAATGACGTGACTTCCTCCGGTAAACGCAGGTAATGATTTGCCATCGGTTGCCACCAGCGTGAAGCGTTTCACCTGTTCGGTAAGCGGTTCAATTTGGCTCACCTGTACTTCAAACATTTGATAGTCTGACATTGCTGTACTCCATCAAAATCAGCCCAGCGGCGGAAAATACCGCCGCCGATGTCATTAGTCCTTAAATACCTGCGCCAGCAGATTATGGAAATGGGCGATACCATGTTCGGAAATGCCGCTACCGCTACTGTCGGCCATGATGCGCCCCTGACCACGATAGCCACGCGATTTCAGCCCTTTCTGTACGCTTTCAACCAGACGTAAATCTTCCGGACGGAACACATCGCGATACCACTCAATCAGCGATTTTTGCTCGTCGGTTAACTCTTCATTGGTGAAGTAAATATCGTAGTTTTGCAGGGTAGTTTCAGAATCCACCGGGAATTCATAAATGACCGTCATCATCCCTTTGATTGGGGTGACGTTCAGCATCGTGCACGGCCACAGCCAGAAACCGTGGAATGCCGCATCCGTGCCCTCTTCGAATTTGAAAGACTGTTCTGACGGTTTGGCGAAACCGTATTGCAGCGTCCAGTTACCGTGCATGGTGTGCCAGTAACGATCAACCTGTACGGAGTCGGAGAAACCTGGATGCGCCGGACCACAGTGATAGCACTCGAGATAGTTATCGACAATGTTCTTCCAGTTGGCAGGCGTGAGGGTGGTAAAGCGGGCCGCCAGTTTCAGATCGTGGACTTCCGGGCAGGCTTCCAGCACTTTCGCGCCCAGACCGGGTAACTGATCTTCTACGCTGGTGGCGTTAGGGTCCATGTTGATGAAGACGAATCCTGCATATTCTTCCAGACGCACCGGAACCAGTTGCGCTTTGTCGCTATCGAAATTGGCGACGTTTTCGCAGTTACGTGCATGGGCCAGGTTGCCATCGAGTTTGAATGCCCATGCGTGATACGGGCATGTAATCACATTTTTTGCTTTTCCTTCACCGCTCAACAACTGATGACCACGGTGCGGACACACGTTATAGAACGCGCGCAAAACCTTATCACGACCACGTACCAGCACGATGCTTTCGCCAATGATCTCACGCGTCACATAATCATTGGCATTCGCCAGTTCGCTGCTATGAGCGACGCAAATCCAGCTTTTGGCGAAGACGTTCTCTTTTTCGTGTTCAAAGGCGTTCTGATCGGTATAAAAACGGGCAGGAATGGTCCACGCCTCTTGCGGGTTAGCGCAAAAATTTTCGGGTAGTACAAAGTCAGGGCTCAGATTGCTCATAGGGTTACCTTTATCGTTAGGATGATGGCGCTCAGTTGTCGCCTTTGAATACGGTTCCCGCAGGGAGCACTGGCGTTTTTTCCGGGGCTTCAACCGGTGTCTGCGGGAGATAATGTTCAACTTGATGAGCCGGAATGTCGGCGTAATCCTGTTTCAGCCAGCGAATAAATCCACCGACTTTCACCAGTAAAATGACGAGGAAGGGAAGGGCTGTGAGCACGACGGTGGTTTTCATCGTTTCCAGCGAAGCACCGGTAAACAAGATGGAAAGCGGGATCAGAGTGATCACCACGCACCAGAAAAGACGCAGCCCACGGTCAGGATCGTCACCTTCCTGGAGATTACGCGTACTGGTTGCCGCCATGGTGTAGGCCACCGCATCCATATGCGAGGCAAGGAAAATAATCATCACGCCCAGGTATGCGGCGAGGAACAATTTACCGGCTGGCAACGACATCAGAACTTGCTGCACAGCTGTCTCGCCGCCCAGTGTTTCCAGCACCTGTGGGACGTTGATTACGCCATTGATAAACTGGTGAATGGCATAGCTTTCCATTACGCCGAAGAAGAACCAGCAACCGACGGTGCTGCCGAGGATCAGTCCCCAGATAACTTCTTTAATCTTACGACCGCGGGAAACGCGGGTGACAAACATTGCTACGCCAGGTGTGTAAGAGATCCACCACAGCCAGTAGAAAACGGTCCAGTTGCGGGTAAATGAACCATCGCCAAGCGGATCGGTGAATAAGCTCATTTGCAGGAAGTTTTGCGTGGTCAGGCCGATGGCATTGATGATGCTGTTGGTAATAAATTCGGTTGGGCCGACAATCAGCACCAGTAATGGCAGCAGGAACGCGCCCCAGCCAACCATTTTGCTCAGACGTTGCAAACCGTTGTTGATACCAATCCATGAGCTTAGGCAAAAAATGCCGCCGGAAAGCAGGATCACAAATGCCTGCACGGTGAAGTTATCGGGTAAACCGGTCAGCGCGGAAAGCCCACGAGTAAAGGTTGCTGCGGTAACAACAAGGGAAATGGTCAGCGCACCGACAGTGGCGATCAGGAACATCAAATCGACCAGTTTTCCCCACGGGCCTTGCGGGCGAACGCCGGTAATCGCGGCAATAATGCCGGAAAGACTCAGACCTTTGTTTTTCCGCACGTGAAAGTGATAAGCCATGATTAATGAGGCCAGCGTATAAGTTGCCCAGGCGCTGATGCCCCAGTGGAAGAAGGAGTAAGGGACGCTAAATTCGAGTGCCTGTTGTGAACGCGGTGCGATATTTAATCCAGGGGTTTGATAATAATAGGCCCATTCAGCAACCCCCCAATAAAGCGTAGAAGAACCTAAACCGGCACAAATAAACATAAACAGCCAGGAGAGCGTGCTGTATTCCGGTTTTCCTTCGCCAAGACGAATATTGCCGTATTTACTGGTGGCTAAATAAATCACCAGTCCCATTGCCAGCAAAACCAATACCTGTACGGCGGAACCTAACGTACGCGTAACAAAAGTGTATATGGCGTTAGCCGCGTCGGCCGATTGTTGTGGGAAAAGGCTTAATGCAGCTGCGATGAAAAGAATGGCCACCAGGCTGATGCTTATCAGCGGCACATCTTTTTTCTTAACATTGCTCATCATGAGTCATCTCCTGGGCATAAAAGCCCGTCTCTGGCTTTTGCCAGTTGTAATTATTTGCAGGGTAATGAGTTGTATGTTGTGTTTAACAAATTGATTATTTGCATGTTACATAAATTAAACAATTAAGAATACGGAAAGCCATAAAACACGAAACGGAAACAATAAAAGGTGAAATGACGCAGGTTATTTACTGCAAAGAACGAATAAAAAAACCGCGTCAGTGACGCGGTTCAAATAAACTGGTTTGACCTTAACGCAAAATAATTTTGCAAATCGCGTCGGCAACCTGTGGCGTGGTGGCACTGCCTTTCATATCAGGTGTTTTCGGCCCGTGAGCAATCACTTCTTCAATCGCGGCCAGAATACCGTTATGCGCTTGCTGGAAACGCTCATCGCCATTGCCGAGAAAATCGAGCATCATTGCACCGGCCCAAATTGTGGCGATAGGGTTAGCAATGTTTTTCCCGTAGATATCCGGCGCGGAACCGTGGACTGGCTCGAAGAGCGACGGGAAAGTGCGTTCCGGATTCAGGTTGGCGGATGGGGCAATGCCAATGGTGCCGGTGCAGGCCGGGCCAAGATCGGAAAGGATATCGCCAAACAAATTGGACGCCACTACCACATCGAAGCGTTCCGGCTGCATCACAAAACGTGCGCAGAGAATGTCAATATGCTGCTTGTCCCAGCGGATCTCCGGGTAATTCTCAGCCATTGCTTCCACTCGCTCATCCCAGTACGGCATGCTGATGGCTAAACCGTTCGATTTAGTGGCAGAAGTTAGCGTCTTACGTGGGCGGCTTTGCGCAAGTTCGAAGGCATAACGCAAAATGCGATCGACACCACGACGCGTAAATACCGATTCCTGAATGACGACTTCATGCTCTGTACCTTCATTCACTCTGCCGCCGAGCGAGGAATATTCGCCTTCGGTGTTTTCCCTGACCACGTAAAAATCGATGTCGCCAGGCTGTTTTCCCGCCAGCGGGCAGGGAACGCCAGGAAAGAGACGAACCGGGCGCAGGTTGACGTACTGGTCGAATTCACGACGAAATTTCAGCAGCGAACCCCACAACGAAATATGGTCCGGAACGGTGTCCGGCCAGCCGACGGCACCAAAATAGATGGCGTCGAAACGGCTAAGTTGCTCATGCCAGTCGTCGGGCATCATTTTACCGTGATGGCTGTAATACTCGCAGCTCGCCCACTCCATTTGCTCAAAACTCAAGGCGAAGCCCCAGCGCTCAGCGGCAGCCTGTAACACGCGAATCCCTTCAGGAAGGACTTCTTTGCCAATCCCGTCTCCCGGGATCGCAGCAATACGCATCGTTTTCATCATTGGGTTCTCACTTCCTGACCATCAAAATTGACAACATCACCATCCTATAATTGACTGAAAAGGAATTAATCCCTGTAACTGGTGAAACATAAAACACGAATCATGAATAATTTACCGCTGCTGAACGATTTGCGCGTCTTTATGCTGGTGGCTCGCCGGGCTGGTTTTGCCGCCGTGGCGGAAGAACTGGGCGTTTCTCCGGCGTTCGTCAGCAAGCGCATCGCCTTGCTGGAGCAAACGCTAAACGTGGTGTTGTTACACCGCACCACCCGCCGCGTCACCATTACCGAAGAAGGAGAGCGGATTTATGAATGGGCGCAGCGGATTTTGCAGGATGTCGGTCAAATGATGGACGAACTTTCTGACGTGCGTCAGGTGCCGCAGGGGATGCTGCGTATTATCAGCAGCTTTGGTTTTGGACGACAGGTAGTGGCTCCGGCGTTATCAGCGCTGGCGAAGGCGTATCCGCAACTGGAATTACGTTTTGATGTGGAAGACCGGTTGGTCGATTTGGTCAATGAAGGTGTCGATCTCGATATTCGCATTGGCGATGATATCGCCCCTAATTTAATCGCCCGCAAACTGGCGACCAATTACCGCATTCTCTGCGCGTCGCCGGAATTTATTGCGCAACATGGCGCGCCGAAACATTTAACCGATCTTTCTGCATTGCCGTGCCTGGTCATTAAAGAGCGCGATCATCCTTTTGGTGTCTGGCAATTACGCAATAAAGAAGGCCACCATGCGATTAAAGTTACCGGCCCACTGTCGTCTAATCATGGAGAAATTGTCCATCAGTGGTGTCTCGATGGGCAGGGGATTGCTCTGCGCTCCTGGTGGGATGTTAGCGAAAACATTGCCAGTGGTCATTTAGTACAAGTGCTACCGGAATATTACCAGCCAGCGAACGTCTGGGCCGTTTATGTTTCAAGGCTGGCGACGTCAGCGAAAGTGCGGATAACGGTAGAATTTTTACGCCAGTATTTTGCCGAGCACTACCCGAATTTTTCACTGGAGCATGCCTGATTAATGATTCAATTATCGGGTTGATATCGGGTTAAAACCTGATTTTCTCCTTTCTAAGCCGCTACAGATTGGTTAGCATATTCACCTTTAATCGCGCATGATCGAAAGATAATTAAAGAGGTTAATGTGTTCGCTGAATACGGGGTTCTGAATTACTGGACCTATCTGGTTGGGGCCATTTTTATTGTGTTGGTGCCAGGGCCAAATACCCTGTTTGTACTCAAAAATAGCGTCAGTAGCGGTATGAAAGGCGGTTATCTTGCGGCCTGCGGTGTATTTATTGGCGATGCGGTATTGATGTTTCTGGCATGGGCTGGAGTGGCGACATTAATTAAGACCACCCCGATATTATTCAACATTGTACGTTATCTTGGTGCGTTTTATTTGCTCTATCTGGGGAGTAAAATTCTCTACGCGACCCTGAAGGGTAAAAATAACGAGGCCAAATCCGATGAGCCTCAATACGGTGCCATTTTTAAACGCGCGTTAATTTTGAGCCTGACTAATCCGAAAGCCATTTTGTTCTATGTGTCGTTTTTCGTACAGTTTATCGATGTTAATGCCCCACATACGGGAATTTCATTCTTTATTCTGGCGACGACGCTGGAACTGGTGAGTTTCTGCTATTTGAGCTTCCTGATTATTTCTGGTGCTTTTGTCACACAGTACATACGTACCAAAAAGAAACTGGCTAAAGTGGGCAACTCACTGATTGGTTTGATGTTCGTGGGTTTCGCCGCCCGACTGGCGACGCTGCAATCCTGATGCTTTCAGCCCGCGTTGTCGCGGGCTTCCCATCTGTAATCCTCCCTGATTCTTCTCTGATATGGTGCTAAAAAGTAACCAATAAATGGTATTTAAAATGCAAATTATCAGGCGTACCCTGAAACGGCTGGAATAAACCATTTTCAGCGCATTCACCGAAGGAGGGAAAAGGATGCTGCAAATCCCACAGAATTATATTCATACGCGCTCAACGCCTTTCTGGAATAAACAAACTGCGCCTGCCGGAATATTCGAACGTCATCTTGATAAAGGAACGCGCCCGGGAGTTTACCCACGCCTTTCCGTTATGCATGGGGCGGTCAAATATCTCGGCTACCCTGATGAACACAGTGCAGAGCCTGATCAGGTGATCCTTATCGAAGCGGGGCAGTTTGCGGTGTTCCCTCCAGAAAAGTGGCACAACATTGAAGCCATGACTGACGATACTTATTTCAACATTGACTTCTTCGTTGCTCCTGAAGTCCTGATGGAAGGCGCGCAACAACGGAAAGTCATTCATAACGGGAAATGAATCATGGGCAAAGCAACGTATACCGTGACCGTCACCAATAACAGCAATGGCGTTTCTGTCGATTATGAAACAGAGACGCCGATGACTTTGCTGGTGCCAGAAGTGGCGGCTGAAGTGATAAAAGATCTGGTGAATACCGTGCGTTCTTATGACACGGAAAACGAACATGATGTTTGTGGTTGGTAATTATCACTGATCGTTGATGGCGCAATTTCTGCGCCATCGCAAAAAAATCCTCCGTGATGCTCGTCGCAAATCTTGCCCTCCCGATGTTGTGCTATGCTTTTTATCAGCGACTAACCCGCTAATGCAAAACAGATAAGTGAGGAAACAATGGGCATTCTGTCATGGATTATTTTTGGGCTTATTGCCGGTATTCTGGCGAAGTGGATCATGCCAGGTAAAGATGGTGGTGGATTCTTTATGACTATCCTGCTGGGGATAGTCGGTGCCGTAGTCGGCGGATGGATCAGCACGCTGTTTGGCTTTGGTAAAGTCGATGGCTTCAATTTTGGCAGCTTCGTGGTTGCCGTTATTGGCGCGATTGTCGTGCTGTTTATCTACAGAAAGATTAAAAGTTAACGCTTAAATTGCACAAAGGCTGCACACAGGCAGCCTTTGCTATTTTCTAGATGTGACGTTACCACCATCCCAGCTCAGTGCCGAGTACGACAATAATCGCCACACCCATCATAATAATCGTTGTTTTTTTCATCTTTATGCTCCCGGGGCAGCATAGCCGCCAATAAAAAACCATGCTAAAAATACGACCGCTGTAATAAAGATTACAACCGGAAAAATAATACCGATTCGCATGTTATCACCAATCAAAAGGATGTGAATACGCCTCAGGAATGTAGCGCTGGATGCGCGACAAAAGGTGTTTTCTGTTTGTGTTTTTTCTCCTGATACATCGCGATATCGGCAGCATGCAGGGCACTGTCTGCATCGGTCGTTTCAGGATCGACTTCTACTATGCCAAGACTGGCACCGGGATAATACAAATCAACATCACCTAAGTGATATTCTCCGCGTATTTGCTGCTGAATACGTTCTCGCAGAGACGAAACATCCGCATTCTCGTTGTTCAGTGAAACAACCAAAAACTCATCACCGCCGAGACGACCAATAACTTCGCCATTTTGCTGGAGCGTATTAAGGCGCTCGCCAACCTGAATGAGGAACAAATCACCACTATTATGACCAAAACGATCGTTGATTAATTTGAAGTTATCCAGATCGATAAACGCGATCATTATCTTATGGTTAAGATGTCGGGCGAGAGAAAACAGCGTCGTCAGGTTTTCAAAAATCGCCCGCCGATTCGGTAGCCCGGTTAACGAGTCGGTATACGATTGCGCAATCAGCGCAGCATTGGCTTCGCGCAGCTGTTCAACCAGTGCCTCTTTTTGAATATATTGTGCAATCAGTCCGGCGAATAACTGTAAAACCTGTTCCGCGCGTTCACTCCACTGGCGCTTCTCACTACTGGCGGCGCAAAGCGTGCCATAGAATGATCCATCCGGTAAGTGAATTGGCGTGCTCAGAAATGTGGTGATGCCAAGATTGCGTGCCGCAATACAGTCGCCCCAACGGTCAGGGACTTCATCGCTGAAAAAGCAGTTTTCATCAATGGCGCGTTTGCATAACGAGTAATCCCACGAGACGGTAAAATTCTCCGGGATGTGCATTTTCTGGCTGTTACGGGCAAACATAATATGCTGCAGGCGCGCTTCGACATCCACTTTGGTCAGGTAGGTTGATTCCATATCAGTGACCATTTCCAGCATCTCCAGAAGCTGTCGGACCAGACTTTCCAGTGACTGTTCTTTGGCAAGGGATTGCGAGACGCGGGCGATAATCTGATCTGACACGAAACAACTCCAGGATACGGCGGGTAAATGCTGATTATTTAATCTTTGCAGGCATGATAAAACATCATCAACAAAGATGAAACAAGGCGTAATATGATTTGAGTGAATGTAATAAAAATAGTGCTGCAAAACAAAACGATACCGCGATACTCTAAGTCTGGATAAATATGTGAGATCAATAAATGAAAATTATCAGTTTTGTTCTGCCTTGCTTGCTGGTCCTGGCTGGTTGTTCAACCCCTTCTCAGCCAGAAGCACCCAAACCGCCGCAGATTGGTATGGCAAATCCGGCGTCGGTCTATTGCCAGCAGAAGGGCGGGACGCTCATTCCAGTGCAGACAGCGCAAGGGGTCAGCAACTATTGCAAATTACCGGGCGGTGAAACGATTGATGAATGGGCATTGTGGCGACGGGACCATCCGGCTGGTGAAAAATAACCGCCGGATGCTGTACTAAAATCACAAGCTACGTAGCCAGTCGGCCAGCACCAGCGCATGGTTCTGCGTGGTGTTTTTTGCTGAGTAGAGCAGGGTCAGCGGCTGTTTTTTGGCGATGTCCGCCAGCCGCTTTCCTTCTTGCTCGTGTTGCGCCAGTTCTGCAAGATATTGCTCGCGAAAGGTTGCAAAATCGACGACTTCGCCGTGAAAGGCTTTGCGCAGTTCCGTTGACGGCGTGATTTCTTTATCCCACTCATCAAGGGCTAAATCGGTTTTTTTGATACCACGCGGCCAGAGGCGGTCGACCAGTACGCGATAACCATCGCTCTGTTCTGCCGGATCATAAACGCGTTTGCACTGAATATTCATCGTGTTTGTTCTCCCTTCCACGCATGATTGGTCACGTCACTATAGCACCGGATATTAGCGAATTTCTTTGTCTCTCCCGGCGCAAAGTCCGAAAATCGCCATCAGTAGTGAAAGTATGGCAACACCCATCAATGGTATGGACCAGTCACCGTTAGTATCGTGTATTTTACCCATCAGCGGCGGCCCACAGGCTGCCAGCAAATACCCGACGGATTGTGCCATCCCCGAGAGTGCCGCCGCCTGATGCGCAGAACTTGCCCGAAGACCAATGAACGTCAATCCCAGTATCATTGTTGCGCCGGAACCAAAACCGAAAAGCAGAGTCCAGGTGATCGCGTGCGCTGGCATAAAGCAGAGCCCAACCGCGCCCACTGCGCACATCAAGGCAACGAACGCTGCAATACCACGCTGATCTTTCACATGATGTAAGAAAAGTGGGATCAGCAAACCGGGAGCTGCTGTGGCTAGTTGCAGCAAACCATGCAGTGAACCCGCCTGTGCTTCGCTATAGCCGTGGCTGATGAGGATCGCCGGAAGCCAGCCAATAATCACGTAATAGACCAGTGAGTTGATCCCAAGAAACAATGTTACCTGCCAGGCAAGCGGCGAACGCCAGATACCCCGAGTATGTAAGGCGCGTGAGGTACTCAAATTTGCATGTTGTTGACTTCGCCACTGTGGCAGCCATAAAAAAAGAGCCAGCAGAGGAAAAGACATCAGCATGAGCAACGCGCCTTGCCAGCCAAAACCGTTCAAAGCCAGCGGCACGACCATAGCCGATCCCAGTGCCGCTGCAGCTCCCATTGTCAGGGAATATGCGCCGGTAAGTCTGGCGACGGAATGAGGGAAATCGCGTTTAATTAATCCTGGCAGTAAGACATTGCCTAATGCAATCCCACCGCCAATGACCGCTGTACCGCCAAATAAGAAGTAAGGCGAAGGGAGAGAGCGAATTGCGATGCCAGCACAGATCAAAAGTAACGCGGCAAACAGGCTACGTTCCATACCAAAACGTCGCGCCACCGGGGCAGCCAGAGGTGAGATTAGCGCAAAGGCTAATAATGGCAGGGTGGTCAATAAGCCGGTTTGCGCCGTCGTCAGCGAGTAAGCGGAACGAATCGTATCCAGTAACGGTGCTGCGCCGGTAAAGGTGACGCGTAATGTTGTGGCAATCATTAAAATGCCAGCGATAAGGACAATCCTGTTTTTGCCGCTTAATGAAGTTGAACAGGTCATATGCTTCTCATTGTTACAAACGAGGCTGTACCTTACCGTTTTTATTGTTATGTTGAATCAAGCTAAAATGACAAATTATCGCTAAATTCGGACAAAATGATGCACAGGTTGAATCTCAATGGCTATGAACCCGACCGACACCATGAAGCCGCGGTCGCATTTTGTATTCACGCCGGAACGGATGAGTTAACCAGTCCTGTACATCAGCACCGCAAAGGACAGCTGATACTGGCGCTACATGGTGCAATTACCTGTACGGTGGAAAATGCTTTGTGGATGGTGCCACCGCAATATGCGGTTTGGATACCGGGCGGAGTGGAACATAGCAATCAAGTGACAGCTAACGCTGAACTCTGTTTTCTGTTTATCGAACCCAGCGCAGTGACAATGCCGACAACCTGTTGCACATTGAAAATATCGCCCTTATGCCGGGAATTAATTTTAACCCTGGCAAACAGGACGTCGACTCAGCGTGCTGAGCCGATGACCCGCAGATTAATTCAGGTCCTGTTTGATGAACTCCCTCAGCAGCCACAACAACAGCTGCACCTACCCGTTTCTTCTCATCCTAAAATTCGCGCGATGGTGGAGATGATGGCGAAAAAGCCCGTCGAGTGGGGGTCATTGGGGCAATGGGCTCGCTTTTTTGCGATGAGTGAACGCAATCTTGCCCGACTGATAGTGAAAGAGACGGGGTTGAGTTTTCGCCAGTGGCGTCAGCAGTTACAGCTGATTATGGCGCTTCAGGGATTAGTGAAAGGCGATACTGTACAGAAAGTTGCTCATACGCTGGGGTATGATTCAACAACGGCCTTTATTACTATGTTTAAGAAAGGCCTGGGGCAAACGCCAGGCCGATATATTGCGGGATTAACTACTGTTTCCCCACAATCAGCGAAACCAGACCCGCGGCAATAAGCGGGCCAACCGGTACGCCGCGAAACAGCGCCACGCCCAAAACAGTGCCCACCAGCAGCCCGGCGACCAGTTGCGGCTGGCTGCCCATTAACGTCACGCCGCGCCCACCTAGCCAGGAGACAATAACGCCTACTGCAATTGCCACCAGCGATTTCCAGTTCAGAAACGAGTGAATCAGTGTTGAGGGCGGTAGCGTCCCGCTGGCGATGGGGGCCATAACGCCAATCGTCAGAATGATTATCCCGATACTTAGCCCCTGTTTTTCAATCCACGGGAAAAAGGTGCTTAACGGTGTGACGCGGACAATGATTAACACCAGAATTGAAACGGCGACAGTGGTGTTATGACTGATAAAGCCCAGCGCAGCTAACCCGAGCAGGATCAGCAAAGTGACATCAAACATCGTGGTTTCCTTGCCAAAAAATAATAAGCCTGCTTACTTTACGCTTGCTGCAGGAAGGAAGTAGAAAATCTTTACGTTTTTTGCATAAAAAATCAGGCGAACTGTCATCAAACTGCAATTTGTGCACGCTAACAATAACGTGAAAACAGCTATCTCCCGGGGGCATACTATGAACGATCAAATGTTCGTCGAGACACTGATTATCACGTCATCGTTTTTTGCCATTGCTGTTGTGCTGGTTTTGTCCGTTCTTCTTATCGAACGGACAGGCTAGTTACGCAGTGCGGCGGAAATTGACCAGTTCTGGTTGCGCAATGCGCAAATAATCCGCGGTTTTCAAAATAACGGATTTATCCAGCATGCCTGCATTGAAGGCGATTTCATCAAATCGTTCGAAGAGTAGGGGATCGGCAACCAGTTTGAGTTTTGGATGGAAGCTGAAAGGGGGGATCGCGCCGAAGACACAGCCTGTGAGTTCATCGACTTCCGCCGGGCTGGCCAACGAAGCGCGTAATCCGCCTATATGGCTGGCGAGTTGGCTCAGATCGGCCTGTTGATCGGCAGCGAGGATCGCCAGAACATGTTGATTTACACCATTGCCTTTGACTTTACATACCAGTGCCTTAGCCCCCTGGCCTAAAGCGGTGCCACGAATTTCTGACACCGCTTCACATTTACCTACCGCTTCATGGGTAACGACGCGGAAGTCAGCACCTTCTTGTGATAATAAAGCGATTAACCGCTGATGCGTCATGCTTCCTTTAGCCATTTCAGTCATTTCATGCTCCTGAGATTACAAGCAAACAACCACAGAAGGTTATCATGAACGGCTGTTTTTGTTCTGCTTATTGACATATAAACGCTCATCGGAAGCTTTATACGCATCATGTAACGTATCGTTTTCTTTCATCGCGTAAATACCGGAAGAGAAGCCGATCTCTTTCTGCGGCGCGATATGTTGCAGACGTTTTTCGATACGTTCAGGCAGTTGTGCTGCAATTTGCGGCGTCGAATCGACTAGAATGATGCAGAATTCATCGCCACCGAGTCGGATGGCATAATCACTTTTACGAATCGACTGTTTAATCGCCTGAGCTAATAACGTAATCGCTAAATCCCCCTCCTGATGACCGAGGGTGTCATTTATTTGCTTTAACTTGTCCATGTCAATTGCAATAAACATCACCGAAGAACCGGATTGCACCAGTTTTTGCAACCGCTGCTCCAGTTCAGGGGTTAAAATTTTGCGATTATACAGTCCTGTCATCGCATCACTAATATTTTCTCGCGACACATTTTGGTATAAACGGAAGTGCATCCGCACCATATTCAGCAAAATTAACGCCGTCAAAATCCAGAACAGAACGCTTTTCCACGAAGACGTGATAAAGTAAAGAATATCAATGGATAACGAGACACGAATGCCGCCCGGTAAGTCATGGACGTAACTGACATACTGGAACAGATTATCTTCGCTCTGGTTGATGATAATGTCGCGCCCCGAATCGGTATCGGTTAGCGTGACATTGAGAAAACGCCAGAGGAGAGGGCGGTCATGAGTGTAAAAGATATTCCGCAGATTGTTTTTGTTAATATCCAGCAGCACAATCCCTTTTAGCTGCCCTGCGACATATACCGGCGTCAGCAAACTCATCACGTTCTGTTTAGTACGCTGATCCTGGTAAATGCTCGATAAAACGGTACGCCCGGTAAATACCTTTTCAATATCTTTGCGATCGATGCCAATACTTCCTGACTGCAGGAAAGACCAGTTATTCATCGCAAAGTACTCAACATTAACCGGCTCATAAAAATAGACATAGCGGTCATTGAGATCGAGATAATAGTGAAATTTCTCTTCGGCCATCCCAAGACCTGAACCGTAATCATCCTGGTGGCGGTTGCCTTCCACTGCCTGATCAAAAGCGGGTAATAGTGCTGCAGCTTCCACAATTGTGTCGCAGTCAGTGGATGCGGTTTGTAGTGTGCCGCGTAAGCCAGGGTATTTATGGGCAGTCAGGTTTAAGCCATGGGTATTATTGGCAGACTCAAAAGCCTCGCAGATGGTGCGCCGCTGTTCTGGCGACACTTCCGACTGCTCAGCAGCGAGAGCGCGCATCACATGCGCGGCAATACTCTGATTCTGATACTTATCATAAAGAAAGGAGGAGTCTGCTCTCTGCACGATATAGCGCAGATAGGCACTCATTGCTCTGTCACTGGCGACAAGTTCAAAAATAAGGAAGGAAGATGTCAGCACAATGACACTTGCGGCGATAAAATGCCGGAGCATTCTATGGTGCAATTTCATGATAAATGGCACTCCTTCGGTTAGTGAAACGAGAAAACCAGATAAAGTTCGATTGCGGCCTGGCACAGGGGCGCTAATTATACTCATCTCTGCGCCGCTGGGGAGGGGAAATTTAGGGGTAATAGTAATAAATTGTATGCAAAAGCCACGCAAAAAGCATGGCTCTGAATATTTTTGCACTTAAATATGATGAATAATCACTTTGTTGCCCCCCTCGCTTTTCGCTTCGCGTAAGGCTTTATCTGCTTCCGTCATGACAAGCGAGATATTACGTGTGTCACCCGTTGAAAAAACCGTGCCAATACTGATGGTCATTTGCTCAGGAACATCATATCTGTTACTAAAGCCGGTCAGGAGTTCGACATTTTTACGCATACGTTCCGCAATGATTTTTGCCTGGGCACTATTGAGTTCGGTAAATAGCAAGCCAAACACCTCACCCTCCAGTCGCGCTAAAATATCATCGGGGCGGATGCTTTGCTGGATAATATCGACAATTGAAACCAGCACTTTATCACCCACACGATGTCCCCATTGGGCATTGATGCGTTTGAACTGATTAATATCAACCAGCATGACACAGAAGTCCTTAACAACAGGTCGCGACAATAATGACTCTACGCTGTTGAAAAAGTAGCGCCGATTATAAATATTGGTCAGCACATCATGAACTGCCAGTTTGCTGGAGAGTTGCAGTTCCTGAAAAATGTTATAAATCAGAAAAGACACAACAAACAGTTTACTGGAGACTTCAATCCCGCGACTGATATACCAGATGGTGTAATTATACTCATCCAGAGTTAGTAGAAGTAAGTTGCAGCATAGCGATGCCAGACATAATAATGCTATTAACGGCCATAGTTCGCTGGCTAATCGTGTACGCATGATAATAAAGAACAGTAAAAATGCCCACAGACAAACCAATATTTTTGTATAGTTGATTCCCCAGGTCGCAGTATGGTTGTCCGGACAGTAATCGACGACATACAAAGAATAGTCAGCGTTATAACTGCTCAGATTGTGTGCCAGAAGGGGAAAAACTAAAAAAGGAATCAGCGCCAGTAACAGAATGCCAGTTTTTTTCTTATTGTTGTCAAGGATGTTGTTTTTCCCATAACAAAAGAGCGCCAGCGAAGTTAAACAAATGAAACTGAGTTGGCGGAAAATATAGAAAATAGAAACATCATTCGACTTTGTCTGGATCAGTGTACTGCCGTTGATTGGTTTATGGATAATTACAATGGTTTCAACTAAATAGATAAGGCCACTTAAAAATGCAAGGCTTAAAATGAGTGTTGGTAAAATTTGTTTGTTAGTGAAATACTTCATTAACATGAAAAGAAAAATGACGGCGTTAAGGAAAAACAAAGCCACAACAACCATCAGGTAATTCATCTGTGGGATGAGTTTTACATTCGTGTTTTCGTTATATAAGGTAGTAATGCAAAATAAAATTAACGTCAGCAATAAGCTGAAAATAAAAAAGCCTTGAGCTTTTAATTTTTGTGTACCCATAGAAGCCATAAAAAGGAGAGCAATGTGAGTGCTGGATTTTATTGATGGCAGAGATATATAGTTTTGACCAGGATCAATTTTCGTTAACGATAAAAAATATTTAAAGAATAACCCCAGGGAAACACGTGTTGACCGAATCATTTTTCCGAATGATTGTTTTCTGGAACTAAATTGTGTAAAGGTTATGCTGTCATATTTAAAGCGATTGTAAGCTAATGTATGTAATAAATGAGATAATTTACAGTGAGCTAAAAATCAGCCAGGCGATAATGACCCGGCTGATAGTTTTAGTCTTTAGCTGTTGCATTTTGTTTATGAAACAGTTCACGGAACACCGGATAAATATCATCCTGGTCGCGGATATGCTGCATCGCAAAGTTGTCGAAAGTAGATTGCAGATGCTCATATTCTCGCCACAGTGTCTGATGAGCGCGACGGGTAATTTCGATATAGCTGTAATAACGAACGACGGGTAATAATTTTTTCGCCAGGATTTCATGGCAAAGCGGAGAGTCATCGGCCCAGTTATCGCCGTCCGATGCTTGTGCCGCGTAAATATTCCACTGTGCCGGGTTATAACGCTCTTTCACTACCTCATCCATCAGTTTCAGGGCGCTGGAAACAATGGTGCCGCCAGTTTCCTGCGAGTAGAAAAACTCATGTTCATCGACTTCTTTCGCCTGGGTATGATGGCGGATGTATACGACTTCCACGTTCTTATATGTTCTGCTGAGGAACAGATACAGCAGAATATAAAAACGCTTAGCCATATCTTTAGTGGACTGATCCATTGAACCGGAAACGTCCATCAGGCAAAACATCACTGCCTGGCTGGAGGGATCGGGCCGCTTCTCGTAGTTCTTGTAACGTAAATCGAAGGTGTCAATAAAAGGGACGCGTTCAATTTTGGCACGTAATTCTGCAATTTCTTTGCGCAGACGTTCCTCTTCCAGCAGCTGCGCAGGTTCACTGTTGCTGATGATGGCCAAATTCTCTTCCAGTGCATGAAGTTCCCGCCGCTTGCCTGCCGTCATGGCTGTGCGTCGCGCCAGTGAGTTCTGCAAGGAACGCACAACGCTGATATTGGCCGGAACGCCGTTAGCGGTATAACCCGCCCGATGCGTTTTATATTCGGTCAGCTGGCGTTGTTGGTTTTGTTTCAGATTCGGTAAGGCCAGATCTTCAAAGAGCAGATCAAGATACTCATCTTTCGAGATCTGAAAGACAAATTCATCCTGACCTTCACCATCCTGGCTGGCCTGGCCCTGACCACTGCCGGAACCTCCGCCGCCACCCTGGGGACGTTCAATTCGGTCATTCTGGACGAAATGGTCATTGCCCGGATGCACGCGGTGGCGCAGACCGCCACGCCCCTGATGAAACATCGGTTCGCTAATATCTTCCGTGGGAATGGATACAGACTCGCCGCTGTCGACGTCAGTCACCGAACGCTTATTAATGGCCTCGGAGATCGACTGTTTAATTTGCGCTTTATAACGGCGTAAGAAACGCTGGCGATTCACCATGCTTTTGTTTTTGCCGTTCAGACGCCGGTCAATAAACCAGGTCATATGCCCCCCGTACTACATTTGCCAACTGAATGCTACGCCTGTGTTGCCGCTTCTCTGGCACACGGTTCGCTTTCGTTGTAGGCCCGGTCGCATGTGTACCGGGCCAGGGTTGTTAAGACGATTTACGTACGCGCAAATACCATTCGCACAGTAAACGCACCTGTTTACGGGTGTAGCCTTTTTCCATCATACGGTCGACAAAATCGTCGTGTTTCTTTTGCTCGTCGGTTGACGTTTTGGCGTTAAACGAAATAACCGGCAACAGCTCCTCGGTATTGGAGAACATTTTCTTCTCGATAACCGTGCGCAGTTTTTCATAGCTGGTCCAGTTCGGATTGCGTCCGCTGTTATTCGCTCTGGCGCGCAGTACGAAGTTAACAATCTCGTTGCGGAAATCTTTTGGATTACTGATCCCCGCCGGTTTCTCGATTTTCTCCAGCTCGGCGTTAAGAGACTCGCGATCAAACAGCTGCCCGGTATCTGGATCGCGATACTCCTGATCCTGAATCCAGAAATCCGCGTAGGTAACATAACGGTCGAAAATGTTTTGCCCATATTCGGAATAGGATTCAAGGTAGGCCGTCTGGATCTCTTTGCCGATAAACTCGGCATATTTCGGGATCAAGTAACCTTTCAGGAACTCCAGATAGCGTTCTGCCTGCTCTTGCGGGAACTGCTCGCGCTCGATCTGCTGTTCCAGGACGTAGAACAGATGGACCGGGTTTGCCGCCACTTCTACATGATCGAAGTTGAACACGCGGGAGAGGATCTTAAACGCAAAACGCGTCGACAGACCGTTCATCCCTTCATCGACACCGGCGTAGTCACGATATTCCTGATACGACTTGGCTTTGGGATCTGTGTCTTTCAGACTTTCGCCATCATAAACCCGCATCTTTGAATAAATGCTGGAGTTTTCTGGCTCTTTAAGGCGCGAAAGAATGGAAAAACGTGACAGCGTTTCCAGCGTGCCAGGGGCGCAGGGGGCGTGAGTCAATTCACTGTGATTAAGCAATTTCTCGTAGATTTTGATCTCTTCGGAAATGCGCAAGCAATACGGCACCTTCACGATGTAAACACGATCGAGGAAGGCTTCGTTGTTTTTGTTATTACGGAAAGTGACCCATTCGGATTCGTTCGAGTGGGCGAGAATAATCCCGTTGAACGGCAGGGCGGAGATACCTTCCGTCCCGTTGTAGTTACCTTCCTGAGTGGCGGTTAGCAAGGGATGCAGCACTTTAATCGGTGCTTTAAACATCTCGACAAATTCCATGATCCCCTGGTTGGCGCGGCACAGTGCACCGGAATAACCGTAGGCGTCCGGGTCATTCTGCGCGTAGTGTTCGAGTTTACGAATATCGACTTTCCCAACCAGCGCGGAGATGTCCTGGTTGTTCTCATCACCGGGTTCCGTTTTGGCGATAGCAATTTGTTGCAGAATTGATGGCCAGACCTTCACTACCCGGAACTTAGTGATATCGCCACCAAATTCATGCAGGCGTTTTGCCGCCCACGGCGACATGATGGTGCCGAGATAACGGCGAGGAATGCCATACTCTTTTTCCAGAATCTGCGCATCTTCCTGCGGATTGAAAAGACAGAACGGATGATCGTTGACCGGGCTACGCTCACCGTTGGCGCTCAATACATAAATCGGTACGAGCTGCATTAATGATTTCAGTCGCTCAGCAAGCGATGATTTACCCCCACCCACAGGCCCCAGCAGATACAGGATTTGTTTCTTCTCTTCCAGCCCCTGAGCCGCGTGTTTCAGATAAGAGACAATCTGTTCAATCGCGTCTTCCATGCCGTAAAACTCTTCAAACGCCGGATAACGTGCAATGACCCGGTTAGAAAAGAGTCGAGAAAGTCTGGGTTCCTGGGCTGTATCGACCATGACAGGCTCACCGATAGCCATCAATAGCCGCTCAGCCGCGTTGGCATAAGCACTGCGATCTTGCCGACAAGTGGTAAGAAACTCCTGCAGTGTGAACTCTTCGTCCTTGGCAGCTTCATATCGCTGGCGATAGTGATCGAATATATTCATGGTATGCCGTCCTTTCGTTTTTTAGCACAGGTTAAGAGCCGTTCATATGAATAGTAGAGGCTCCCGGAAGAGGTAAACTGAACGACGTCTCTTGCTAAAACACAGCAACTCTCATGCCATTTTATCGACGATGAGAACAACGTGCCCGGTGATACACCTTCAAAATTAAGCGTAGATGGCAAATGGAAAACTTGCCTGCACGGCTTTCTTAATTTCAATGGCATATCAACAACTCATCCATAAATTTTGCATAATTAATGTAAAGACCAGGGTCGCCAGTAACGCTAAATTCATTTGGCTGTAAGCGCGGTGTCATCCGCGTCAGGAAAATTAAACAGTTACTTTAAAAAATGAAAACGTAAAAAGGTTGGGTTTCGATGTATTGACGGGTAAACTTTGTCGCCCGCTAAACATTTGTTTAAGGAATGATTAATTGTGACCAAACTCAAACTTCTGGCACTTGGAGTGCTTATCGCAACGTCTGCAGGCGTAGCGCACGCTGAAGGTAAATTTTCCCTGGGCGCAGGCGTAGGTGTCGTTGAACACCCATATAAAGATTACGATACCGATGTTTACCCAGTACCGGTAATCAACTATGAAGGCGATAACTTCTGGTTCCGTGGCTTAGGTGGTGGTTACTACCTGTGGAATGACGCAACGGACAAACTTTCAATTACCGCTTATTGGTCGCCGCTTTACTTCAAAGCGAAAGACAGTGGCGATCACCAAATGCGTCACCTGGATGACCGTAAGAGCACCATGATGGCTGGTCTGTCTTATGCTCACTTTACACAGTACGGTTACCTGCGTACCACCCTGGCTGGCGATACCCTGGATAACAGCAACGGCATCGTCTGGGATATGGCCTGGTTGTATCGTTACACCAACGGTGGACTGACCGTGACTCCGGGTATTGGTGTGCAGTGGAACAGCGAAAACCAGAACGAATACTATTATGGCGTATCGCGCAAAGAGTCCGCTCGCAGCGGTCTGCGTGGCTATAACCCGAACGACAGCTGGAGCCCTTACCTGGAGCTGAGCGCCAGCTACAATTTCCTCGGCGACTGGAGTGTTTACGGTACCGCGCGCTACACCCGTCTGTCTGATGAAGTTACTGACAGCCCAATGGTGGATAAATCCTGGACTGGCCTGATTTCTACCGGGATCACCTACAAATTCTGATAATGCATCTTTCCAGGGCATTTTGTGCATAAAAACAGGGCGTCATGCCCTGTTTTGCATTACGGTGGTGCAATACCTGGGAGGAAACAATGCAACAAAAAATGATTCAATTTAGTGGCGATGTCTCACTGCCAGCCATAGGGCAGGGAACATGGTATATGGGCGAAGATGCCAGTCAGCGTAAAACAGAAGTTGCTGCACTACGCGCGGGCATTGAACTCGGTTTAACCCTCATTGATACCGCCGAAATGTATGCCGATGGCGGTGCCGAAATGGTGGTTGGGGAAGCATTAACCGGCCTGCGTGAGAACGTCTTTCTCGTCTCTAAAGTCTATCCGTGGAATGCTGGCGGGCAAAAAGCGATAAATGCATGCGAAGCCAGTTTACGCCGTCTCAATACTGATTATCTCGATCTCTACTTATTACACTGGTCTGGCAGTTTCGCTTTTGAAGAGACTGTCGCAGCGATGGAAAAATTGATCGCCCAGGGAAAAATCCGCCGCTGGGGCGTTTCTAACCTTGATTATGCCGATATGCAGGAACTCTGGCAGCTGCCGGGGGGGAATCAGTGTGCCACTAATCAGGTGCTTTACCATCTCGGTTCACGAGGGATTGAGTACGATCTACTTCCCTGGTGCCAGAAACAGCAGATGCCGGTGATGGCTTACAGTCCGTTAGCCCAGGCCGGGCGGTTGCGCAATGGGCTGTTAAAAAACGCGGTAGTCAACGAAATTGCACATGCTCACAATATCAGCGCGGCACAAGTATTGTTGGCGTGGGTGATCAGTCATCAGGGTGTGATGGCGATTCCAAAAGCGGCCACGATTGCCCATGTCCAACAAAATGCGGCTGTGCTTGAGGTTGAACTTTCGTCAGCGGAATTAGCTATGCTGGATAAGGCATATCCGGCACCAAAAGGAAAAACTGCGCTGGATATGGTGTGATGTTGATACGTGCCGGATGCATCGCACCCGGCACACAACATTAACGCAAATTAACGTTTCGCAACGCGAATGGATTGCGCCAGATGTGCAGGTTTTTCTTTGGTCACTTTTTGCGTTTCTGAAGCGTAAGCCGTTTCTACACAAACAAAGGTTTTGTAGCCATCGTCCGGCATATCGCCCATGCTAACTGAAAGCGCCGGTCCTGGGTTCCAGCCAACGACGTTCAGATGATGCTGGTGGCCTACGGCGATAATACGATTCAACGCTTCGTCATTAATCACGCTGCAATCTTGCGGATTCAGATACACGCGATCGGTACGGTCAGGGAAGGTCTGAATACCGTCGGTCAGTACATCTTCTTTCGCGTCATTCACTTTATCAATGAAGCGATCGCCCAGTCCACTGACGCTTACCTTAGTGATATCACCCACGTTAAAGTAGGTATGCAGGGCAGAGGTGGTTTCAAATTCGCCGTGTGCTTCAAGATCGATTTCACAGGCTTTACCCACGCGGAAATGCGCTAATAGCGTAAAGTCGTGCGGCCAGAATTTTTTCGTCTCTTCGCTTTGTGTCAATTCAAAAGTCAGCGCTACGCCATCAGCATCTTCACGATGTGATTTCAGCGTCCACGGCAGGTTGCGGGCAAAACCGTGTGCAGGCAGACCTTGTTGTGCAGCCGGACCAAACCACGGCCAGCAAACCGGTACGCCACCGCGAATAGCGACGCCATTTTTGAACGGTGTGTTATTGCTCAACCACAGAACTTCTTCTTCACCTGCAGGTTTCCATGAGAGAAGGTGTGCGCCCTGTAATGCAAAAGAGGCTTTTACCTGGGGATGATCGACCACAATGAGGTCCAGTTCATCCAGTTTACGACGGGAGAGGACAGGGGAGATTTGTTCGATGACCGGAAGGGCAAAAATTTTCTTAATCATGACGCAGTCCTTTAACTTCATTTTATCAGGTAAAAAAAAGAGCGACCGAAGTCGCTCTTTTTAGATCACAGTGTCATCTCAACTTATTTGGAGATGTGAGCGATCAGGTCCAGAACTTTGTTGGAGTAACCGGTTTCGTTGTCGTACCAAGATACCAGTTTCACGAAGTTGTCGTTCAGAGCGATACCAGCTTTAGCATCGAACACGGAAGTGCAAACTTCGCCGTTGAAATCGGTAGATACTACGTCATCTTCGGTGTAGCCCAGAACGCCTTTCATTTCGCCTTCAGCAGCAGCTTTAACGGCAGCTTTGATCTGCTCGTAAGTTGCAGCTTTTTCCAGACGAACGGTCAGGTCAACTACGGATACGTTCGGGGTCGGAACGCGGAACGCCATACCAGTCAGTTTGCCATTCAGTTCTGGCAGTACTTTACCTACAGCTTTAGCAGCACCGGTAGAGGACGGAATGATGTTCTGGGAAGCACCGCGGCCGCCGCGCCAGTCTTTGTGAGACGGGCCATCAACGGTTTTCTGAGTAGCGGTAGTAGCGTGAACGGTGGTCATCAGACCTTCGATGATGCCGAAGTTATCGTTGATAACTTTAGCCAGCGGAGCCAGGCAGTTGGTGGTGCAGGAAGCGTTGGAAACGATGTCCTGGCCAGCATATTTGTCGAAGTTAGCGCCTTTAACGAACATCGGAGTGTTGTCTTTAGACGGACCAGTCATAACCACTTTTTTCGCGCCAGCGGTGATGTGTTTACGAGCAGTTTCGTCAGTCAGGAACAGACCAGTTGCTTCAGCGACAACGTCAACACCAACTTCGTCCCATTTCAGGTTAGCCGGATCACGTTCAGCGGTAACACGGATTTTTTTACCGTTAACGATCAGATGACCGTCTTTCACTTCAACGGTACCGTCGAAACGGCCGTGAGTGGAGTCATATTTCAGCATGTATGCCATGTAATCAGCGTCTAACAGGTCGTTGATTGCAACGATCTCGATGTCAGAACGTTTCTGAGCAGCACGGAAAACAATGCGACCGATACGGCCAAAACCGTTGATACCTACTTTGATAGTCATATATTCCACCAGCTATTTGTTAGTGAATAAAAGGTTGCCTGTAAAATTACAAAAACCTTACGCAGCGTCAAGCGGAATCGTGTCAATCATTGCGACAAATCAATCCTGTGCCTAAGCATTACGCGACTGACTCGCCTCACTCTTCCTTTGGGCTTGAGACCACATGGGGTCGGCGTCCCGAATTTTAAAGGGCAATTACGATAAAAATGTGATTTTCATCACGATTTAGGTGCAGCCATTTCGTCGAGATCAAGTTTAGGACAAAATTTTGCCAGTTGGTGTTAATGTTTTGTTAGAATCAGTCACGTAATGTGAGCACGATTAAAGTGAGATGTGAGCAAATGGCTAATAAACCTTCGGCAGAAGAACTGAAAAAAAATTTGTCCGAGATGCAGTTCTACGTGACGCAGAATCATGGGACAGAGCCGCCATTTACGGGTCGTTTACTGCATAACAAGCGTGACGGCGTATATCACTGTTTGATCTGCGATGCCCCGCTGTTTCATTCCCAAACCAAGTATGATTCCGGCTGTGGCTGGCCCAGTTTCTACGAACCGGTGAGTGAAGAATCCATTCGTTATATCAAAGACTTGTCACATGGAATGCAGCGCATAGAAATTCGTTGCGGTAACTGTGATGCCCATCTGGGGCATGTCTTCCCCGACGGGCCGCAGCCAACGGGTGAACGTTATTGTGTTAACTCAGCCTCTTTACGCTTTACCGATGGCGAAAACGGCGAAGAAATCAACGGTTGAAAAAACGATTCAGCAACTTATTCCACAGGAGCGGAAAAATTATGAATCTTGATGACATTATCAACAGCATGACGCCTGAGGTATACCAGCGTTTGTCGACCGCCGTTGAATTGGGGAAATGGCCTGATGGCGTTGCGTTGACCGAGGAACAAAAAGAGAACTGCCTGCAACTGGTGATGCTGTGGCAAGCCCGCAATAATACCGAAGCACAGCATATGACAATTGACACAAATGGTCAGATGGTCATGAAGAGCAAACAACAGTTAAAAGAAGATTTTGGTATCTCAGCAAAGCCTATTGCCATGTTTAAGTGAATGAGTTGTCTAGTATTTAAGCCTGTTATTAAGGGAGGGCAAATAGACTTGTTCGGACGTCGTGTTTTAGCTGCAAGTAGGTTAAATGCAACACTGACAAGTATTATCTGGCCTACAATGTCATTGAGGAAATGTAGGCCAGAGATGAATCCAACTACAATTACTCCTGCGTCTCTTCCCAGTCTGCCAGCGTATATAGCGTTGCCCCAGCTGCTGACATCTCCATAAACGCGTGCGCACTGTCCTGTGGCTGGATATTCACACCACGACAACCATCGGTAATCACATTAACCTTATAACCTAACTGTAACGCGTCCAGTACGGTAAACTTCACGCAATAGTCAGTAGCCAGGCCCATAATGATCAATTCATCGATTTCATGATCGCGTAACCAGTCATCGAGCGTGGTTTTCTGCCGACGGCCGTTATCAAAAAAGGCACTGTAACTGTCAACTAAAGGATTTTCGCCTTTATGGAACACCGCTGCGATCGCTTTTTGGTTCAGTAACGGATGTAATTGTGCGCCTTCACTGTTCTGCACACAGTGATCTGGCCAGAAGGTTTGTGGCAAACCGTCGAGTTGGCCTGGCGTATAAGGCTCTACACCGTGCTGACTGGCAAAACTGCCGTGATTCGCCGGGTGCCAGTCCTGACTGGCGATAACCGCTTCACCGCGCGACTGGCACCAGTCAATCAGGCGGTTAGCGACATCCACCGTACTGTCACCTTCCGGCACGGCGAGCGCGCCACCAGCACAGAAATCATTTTGTAAATCGACCAGTAACAGGGCGCGAGGGGGCATTGCAGTCTCCTTAATCATCCGGCGTCAGTTCGCCGCGCAGGTTTTGGCTCATGGCCTTGCGAATGGTTTCAGTATCCAGTTCCTGGCTAAGCAGGTAATGCAGTTTGGTTAGTGTGGCTTCTACAGTCATATCTGCACCGCCAATAACGCCGGCATGGGCGAGGGCGTTACCGGTGGCATAACCACCCATGTTCACTTTACCGGACATACATTGTGTCAGGTTGACCACCACAATACCGCGATCGCTGGCTTCTTGTAATTCCTGTAGGAAGGCTTTGTTTTGTGGCGCATTACCCACGCCATATGAGCGCAGAATCAATGCTTTCACCGGTTGGCGCAGAAAATTGCGCACGACGTCAGCAGAAATCCCTGGATAAATCGTCACTACGCCAATTGGTTGTGGGGTGATTGGATGAACGATTAATTCCCCTTCACCGTGCGGGGCGGGTGGCGTATTTAAACGACGAATATGGATACCTGCTTCCAGTAACGGAGGAAGGTTTGGAGAGGCAAACGCATCAAAACCATCGGCATGGGCTTTGGTAGTGCGGTTGCCGCGATACAATCGGTTATTGAAAAAGAGCGTTACTTCGTTGATCGGATAATTCGCCGCAACGTACAACGCATTCAGCAGATTAATTTGTCCGTCAGAGCGTAACTCAGCTAGCGGGATTTGTGACCCTGTCACAATGACTGGTTTACCGAGATTCTCGAGCATGAACGACAGCGCAGAGGCGGTATATGCCATCGTATCGGTGCCGTGCAGAATGACAAAACCATCATAGTCGTCATAATGCGCTTTAATATCTTCAGCAATATGCTGCCAGTCTTCTGGCGTCATATCTGAAGAGTCCATCAGCGGCGTATATTCATGAATGGTGAAATCTGGCATCTCCGGGCGATGGAATTCCGGCATCAGCGCCAGTTGGCGCTGTAGATGACCTGACACCGGAATATAACCCTGCTCGGAACGCTGCATCCCGATGGTCCCGCCCGTGTAGGCGACGTAAATTGATTTCTTTTGCATGATATTGATATGAATGATATCGAAAGAGCAAAAGTATATACGTGAGGCAGGGGGAGCGCACCTGATACTATGCGGATAAGGAAATATGGGGCGAGACAGCGGGAAGAGGATTCGTCGAGGTAAAAAAATGTGGCCGACGATCTGTCGGCCACTCAGTACAAGACTTAACGCACGTTGGCGCAGGTCAGGCAAAACGCATAACGGTTTTGTGGGTCGTTAAACGCGGCCAGCTTGTCGCTTTCACTTTTAACGGTAGAGGCTACCGAGGCCAGCGGTGCAGGTAACATGGCCTGGAATGCATCTGGCAACATTGCCCGGACAGAACCAGACATGTTGTCCATCACTTTGTCGAAGAAGGTCGGTTCATCAACGTAGTATTCCAGATGCCACTGTTTCACTTTTGCCAGCTCTGCTGCTTTGGCGACCGCATCATCGAAATCCCCGAGACTATCGACCAGCCCGTTAGCTTTTGCATCCTGACCGGTCCAGACGTGGCCCTGGGCGATTTTATCAATCTGCTCCGGCGTCGAATGACGCGCATCAGCAACCAGCGTGATAAAGCGTTTATAGCCATTCTCAATGCTTAACTGCATCATCTGCTGCGCTTCCGGCGGCAGTGCCCTGGTGATAGAAACATCCGCCAGCGGTGAAGTTGAGACACCATCAGTATGAACACCAATCGAATCCAGACTATTTTCTACGGTGGTGATCACGCCGAAGATACCGATAGAACCGGTCAGGGTGCTGGGGTTAGCCACAATGTAATTAGCTGGCGTGGAAATCCAGTAACCACCAGATGCTGCCATGCCACCCATCGATACAACCACAGGCTTACCCGCTGCCCGGGCTGCTGACAGTTCAGCGCGAATCACTTCAGACGCGGTAACGCTGCCGCCTGGGCTATTAACACGCAGGACAATCGCTTTCACTTTCGGGTCAAGGCGAGCGTCGCGGATTTGTGCCGCAGTGGTATCACCGCCAACATTTCCCTGAGTTTCCTCGCCATCCATAATTGCGCCATTCGCGAAGACGACACCGATGCTGTCACCGGTATCTGCCGGCGTTTTCAATGCGTAATCGTAATAACTGATGGCGCGATAATTTTTATCAGTCTTACTCCAGCCGAACTCTTTGGTCAGAGCTTTTTCGATTTCCGCACTCGATGCCAGTGCATCGACCAGCTTGTTTTCCAGTGCATATTTCGCGGTATCGCCACCGGTTTTGGTTAAACCCTCAAGCAACCCTTGCGCGCCAGGGAATACCTGCTGAGCAGGGATCTGCCGGTTAGCGGCAACAGTATTCAGATAGTTTTGCCACAGCTCACCAATCCAGCGGCTGTCAGCTTCGCGGGCTGCCGGTGACATATCATCACGAATAAACGGTTCAACGGCAGATTTATACGTACCCACGCGGAACACATGGGTGGAAACTTTCAGCTTATCCAGCAACGATTTGTAGTACAGACCGTTGGTAGCAAAACCGTGCAGATCCACCACGCCTTGCGGAGACAGCCAAATTTTATTGGCGAAACTGGCGAGATAATATTGCCCCTGGCTGTAGTTCTCGCCAACGGCATAAACCGGTTTCCCGCTGTCACGAAACTCTTTCAGGGCTTTGCCGATGTACTGCATAGACGGTTGGTCGCCGCCTGCGAAGTTTTTCAGATCCATCACGATACCGGTGATATTGCGGTCATCCTTCGCCTGGCGAATGGTATTGACGATATCAAACAGTGAGTTTTCCTGCAGACGATCGGAACTGGCACCAAGCAGTTGGCGGCTTAATTTACTAAACCGCTGAGAACTGTCGGGTTTATCGACGATCACACCAGAAATGTCCAGCAGCAGTGCGCCACGACTGGCCGTTTCTTTCGAATCACCACCGCTGACCTGCATCCAAATCCCCACACCAACCAGTACGAGAAAAATAAAGAACAGGTTAAGTACCATTTCACGGACGAAATTCAGCAGACGCCACGTCCATTTAAAAAATCCGGCAATAAATCGCCAAAGGGTTCGCATGTATTCTCCCAACTAAAGGTCACACCTGTCACAGGCGCAATAGATGTGGTTATCGTAATGACCCAACCGGCACTTGTCAGCAGGAATTGCGGACTGGGCTGTAACAAAATCCACTCTCGTGTTAATTTTGTGAATAAATATCATGACAGGAGTTAATCAAATGGATGCACTCGAACTATTGATCAATCGCCGTAGCGCCTCCCGCCTGGCTGAACCTGCGCCAACGGGTGAACAACTGCAAAACATACTGCGAGCGGGTATGCGTGCCCCGGACCATAAGTCCATGCAACCGTGGCATTTTTTTGTGATTGAAGGGGAAGGACGCGAGCGTTTCAGCGCATTATTGGAACAGGGGGCGATTGCTGCCGGTAGTGATGACAAAGCCATCGACAAAGCCCGTAATGCGCCGTACCGCGCACCGCTCATCATCACGGTGGTGGCGAAATGCGAAGAGAATCATAAAGTCCCGCGCTGGGAACAGGAAATGTCTGCGGGATGCGCGGTCATGGCGATGCAAATGGCAGCCGTTGCCCAGGGGTTTGGCGGCATCTGGCGCAGTGGCGCATTAACTGAAAGTCCGGTAGTGCGTGAAGCATTCGGTTGCCGTGAGCAGGATAAAATTGTCGGTTTTCTCTACCTTGGTACGCCGCAGCTGAAAGCATCTACGTCGATTAACGTCCCGGACCCGACGCCGTTTGTCACTTATTTCTGATAATTGTCGCGAAACTGTCTGGATTGTGAGCAAAGGCGCAGGAATTCAGACACTCTCACTTATCACTTCACGGAATGAGGGTTACCATACCCGGATTGCATTGACAGGAGATGTCCATGAGCGAGAACTCGATTCGTTTGACCCAATACAGCCACGGAGCTGGTTGCGGCTGTAAAATTTCCCCAAAAGTGTTGGAAACCATCCTGCACAGTGAGCAGGCGAAGTTTGTTGATCCGAATTTGCTTGTGGGTAATGAAACCCGCGACGATGCGGCGGTGTACGATCTGGGCAATGGCACCAGCGTTATCAGTACCACCGACTTCTTTATGCCGATCGTTGATAATCCTTTCGATTTTGGCCGCATTGCGGCGACTAACGCCATCAGCGATATCTTCGCGATGGGGGGCAAACCGATTATGGCGATTGCGATCCTCGGCTGGCCGATTAACAAACTTTCCCCGGAAATTGCCCGCGAAGTAACCGAAGGTGGACGCTATGCATGCCGTCAGGCGGGTATTGCGCTGGCTGGCGGTCACTCCATCGATGCGCCGGAGCCGATTTTTGGTCTGGCGGTAACGGGGATCGTACCGACCGAGCGGGTGAAGAAAAACAGTACCGCACAAGCCGGATGCAAACTGTTCCTGACGAAACCGCTGGGGATCGGCGTTCTTACCACGGCTGAGAAAAAATCACTGCTGAAACCAGAACATCAGGGACTGGCGACGGAAGTGATGTGCCGGATGAACATCGCAGGCGCGTCCTTTGCCAACATCGAAGGCGTAAAAGCGATGACCGACGTTACGGGCTTTGGTCTGCTGGGGCATTTAAGCGAAATGTGTCAGGGTGCTGGTGTGCAGGCGCGCGTCGACTATGAAGCGATCCCGAAACTGCCGGGGGTTGAAGAGTACATTAAGTTGGGCGCAGTGCCTGGCGGCACCGAACGTAACTTTGCCAGCTACGGTCATCTGATGGGTGAAATGCCGCGTGAAGTGCGCGATCTGCTGTGCGATCCGCAAACTTCTGGCGGTCTGCTGCTGGCGGTCATGCCGGAAGCAGAAAATGAGGTCAAAGCTACAGCCGCCGAGTTTGGCATTGAACTGACGGCGATTGGCGAACTGGTGCCAGCGCGCGGCGGTCGTGCCATGGTTGAGATCCGTTAATTCAATGCGGTTGTTTATTGCCGAAAAACCGAGTCTGGCGCGCGCCATTGCTGATGTCCTGCCCAAACCGCACCGGAAAGGCGATGGCTTTATCGAGTGCGGTAATGGTCAGGTGGTGACCTGGTGTATCGGTCACCTGCTTGAGCAGGCGCAGCCAGACGCCTACGACAGCCGCTATGCGCGCTGGAATCTTGCTGATTTGCCGATTGTCCCGGAAAAGTGGCAATTACAGCCCCGACCCTCCGTGACCAAACAACTTAATGTCATCAAACGCTTCCTGCATGAAGCCAGCGAAATCGTTCACGCCGGTGACCCGGATCGCGAAGGGCAATTACTGGTGGATGAAGTGCTGGACTATCTGCAACTGGCACCGGAAAAGCGCCAGCAGGTGCAGCGTTGCTTGATAAACGACCTGAACCCGCAGGCGGTTGAGCGGGCGATCGACCGTCTTCGTTCCAACAGTGAGTTTGTGCCGTTGTGCGTTTCTGCACTGGCGCGAGCCCGAGCCGACTGGCTGTACGGCATCAATATGACCCGTGCGTATACTATTCTCGGTCGCAATGCCGGTTATCAGGGCGTACTTTCCGTGGGACGCGTGCAGACGCCCGTGCTCGGGCTGGTAGTGCGCCGCGACGAAGAGATTGAAAACTTCGTGGCGAAAGATTTCTTTGAAGTCAAAGCGCATATCGTGACACCTGCCGATGAGCGGTTTACCGCTATCTGGCAACCGAGCGAAGCGTGTGAACCTTATCAGGATGAAGAAGGGCGCTTGTTACATCGTCCGCTGGCGGAGCATGTGGTCAACCGCATCAGCGGCCAACCGGCTATTGTCACCAGCTATAACGATAAACGGGAATCAGAATCCGCACCGCTGCCGTTTTCGCTTTCGGCGTTGCAGATTGAAGCGGCAAAACGCTTTGGTCTGAGTGCGCAGAACGTGCTTGATATCTGCCAGAAGTTGTACGAAACGCACAAGCTAATCACTTATCCGCGTTCCGATTGTCGCTATCTGCCGGAAGAGCATTTTGCCGGACGCCACGCAGTGATGAATGCCATCAGCGTTCATGCACCGGACTTGTTACCGCAGCCAGTGGTCGATCCAGATATACGCAACCGCTGCTGGGATGACAAAAAGGTCGATGCGCACCACGCCATCATCCCGACCGCACGGAGTTCTGCGATCAACCTGACGGAGAACGAAGCGAAGGTCTATAACCTGATTGCCCGTCAGTATTTGATGCAGTTCTGCCCGGATGCGGTGTTCCGCAAGTGTGTTATCGAACTGGACATTGCCAAAGGCAAATTTGTCGCTAAAGCCCGTTTTCTTGCTGAAGCAGGCTGGCGCACACTGTTAGGCAGCAAAGAGCGCGATGAAGAAAACGACGGCACGCCGCTGCCTGTGGTGGCGAAAGGCGATGAGTTGCTGTGTGAAAAAGGTGAAGTGGTAGAGCGGCAAACCCAGCCGCCGCGCCATTTTACCGATGCAACACTGCTTTCAGCGATGACCGGGATAGCACGTTTTGTGCAGGACAAAGATCTGAAAAAGATCCTTCGTGCGACCGATGGTCTGGGGACAGAAGCGACTCGCGCCGGGATTATTGAACTGCTGTTCAAGCGAGGCTTCCTGACCAAAAAAGGGCGCTATATCCACTCCACCGACGCCGGAAAAGCATTATTCCATTCGCTGCCAGAGATGGCGACGCGACCGGACATGACCGCGCACTGGGAATCGGTGCTGACGCAAATCAGCGAAAAGCAGTGTCGCTACCAGGACTTTATGCAACCGCTGGTGGGGACATTGTACCAGTTGATTGATCAGGCAAAGCGCACGTCGGTAAGGCAGTTTCGGGGAATAATGGCTCCCGGCGGTGGAGAAGGGAAGAAAAAGGATTCGCCACGCAAGAGAGCGCCGAAAAAAAGCCCGCCATCAGAAGAGGCGGGCAATGGAGTGATAACATAAAGGTTCTTTCAACCATCTGATACTGAATATTTTTATTGCCGGATAAGGCGTTTTGAACTGCACCCCAAATGTTGGACATAATCTGACATCTGAAGGTGCAGTTTATGA